>Ga0180009_10000009_pt1 | contig 406656 bp, 422 predicted proteins | sample OS_PC_MetaG_FD_123537 | JGI IMG/M metagenome (GOLD analysis project Ga0180009, IMG submission 123537) | Groundwater microbial communities from the Aspo Hard Rock Laboratory (HRL) deep subsurface site, Sweden - OS_PC_MetaG | ecosystem: Environmental > Aquatic > Deep subsurface > Groundwater...
ACGCCGGGCTTCGAAAAATGGCTGAGACATGCCAGCGCACCTCGTGCGAATTCAACCCGTTACACCAGGCTACATAGAGAGGCCCAGGCTATGAAAAAAGAAGGGCATCCCGATTATCACTTCATCAACGTTGTGATGACCGATGGCACCGAGTACCAGACCCGTTCCACCTATGGCGCCGAAGGCGACAAGCTGGTTCTGGATATTGACTCCAAGTCGCATCCAGCGTGGACTGGCGGCGACGGCAAGATGCTCGACCGCGGTGGCCGCGTGTCGCGCTTCAAGGACAAGTTCAAAGGCTTCATGTAAGACCGACGGGTCTTCTATGATGCGTAGAGTGGGAACGCCCCGGCCTTATGGCCGGGGTTTTTCTCATTTCGGGGCCAGAGTCTGGACCGGCTTCGCCCTTGCCACCCCTGAGCGCCCCGCCGGCTCGCCCTGACCACACCCTTGCGTTTTCACCCGCCACAGGCCAATTCCCGGCGCGCAAAAGATAGACAGATAGCCCTGCCGCGAAGCAGTATGCATCGTTCCGATGGTCATGCGCAGTACCTGACGGCCCCGACAATCAGTACTTTTTGACCTGTTGCTTGGTGTAGTCGTCGTCCTTCAGCATGTCGCCAAGATCTGGAGACTGCTGCTGGATCGGCATCTTGCTCTTCATCTGCTCCTGCACATAAGGCACGACCGATTTCTGCTCGAGATAGCCGCTGACAGCCCCTAGCCGGATCTGCAGCGTCCCCCAGCCCTTGGCCGAGCACTGGCCCGCCTTCACGGCCGCATGCAGCACGCCGTCATTCAGGCGCTCGTGCTCTTGGGTGCGGCAGGTCTCGGCGACTTCGCTCCAGCGTCGCTCGGTACAGCGATCCGTGCGGGCATAGGCATCGAGGCAGGTCATCGCTGAACGGAAATCATCCGGCTGGGCAGCGTACTTGTCGCGAAAGGCGTCTTCGTTCTGCGCTTCCCATGTGTAGCGCTTCATCAGCGCCGGCCAGCCGGCGGCTGTGCACATGCCGCCGCCGACCGCCTGCAGCAGGCTGCCATCGTCCAGCAAGGCGTGTTCGTAGGTCTTGCAGTTCTCGTAGACCTGGCTCCAGTCGTCCGGCTTGCACATGTCGGCTTTCGCATGATCCGCAATGCACGCGAGCGAGGCGCTGAGATCAGATCCGGCCGCGACAACCGTGGGCGTCCACGGCGCGGAATCCGCAGGTGCGCCCGGAATGTCCTCCGACAGGGCTGCCACATCCCGTCCGCTTCCTCCGGCGACGCCGTTACAGCCCTCTGCCCGCGTCCTCGCCAGCGTTGCCAGCGGGCTCGCCGGATACTGGTCTAGGAAAGCGGCGTATTCGCAAGGGCTCTCGGCCAGGTCGAACACGGTCTGCTCGGCGCTCGAAATGCCGCCACCGGCCGCGCACCGGGCAAAGCAGATGTCCTCGCCGGTCAGGCCGCTATTGTAGAACGGCGTCTGGGCGCCATCCGTGGCAGCGCTGACGCGGTCCGCGACGCGCTTGAACACCTGTTCGGCGATCAGGCCATCTACCGGCAGGACCGCCGCCAGCGCTTCGGTAAACGGGCTGTGCTCGTTCTCGCCGTCAAAAGCCGTGAAACCGGGCTCGGTCGCATAGGAAATCAGCAATCCGCGCGCCCGTCCGACAGGCGCCAGCCCGCCAGAAACGTCGCGCGTCGCACTCGGCAGCGGATTGTTGCGGCAAGCATCCAGGATCACGAAATTGACCGAATTGCCCGCGCTGTTGATGTATTGCAGCGCGTCGCCCAGCCGGGGCGCCTGTCGCCAGAGGTCCTGTTCGGTCCGCGCGTTTGCGTCGATGGGGACAAGATAATTGAGCCCCTCAGACTGGACCCCGTGGCCTGCATAATAGAACACGCCAATCGCGTCTGTTCCAGCGGCCCTCAGCCGCTCGCCATAGCCCTGGAAGGCGACTTCCATTTCGTCCTCGGTCGCATCCTTGACCAGTGTGACGTCGAAACCGATGCCTCTCAGCGTATCCGAAATCAGGTCTGCGTCCTTGACCGGGTTCGGCAGTTCCCACCCCGACTGGTCATAATTGGAATTTCCGATCACCAGAGCGACCCGCGGCTGGGCAAATGCGGCACTTGTCAGGTAGACAAAGCTGGCAACCAGGCTGAGAGCGAATTTCAGTTTCATGCTCGGTGTCCCCACACGTTACCAAGCCATTAAGCCAGAAATTCGCCTCTGACGGAACCCGCCAATCGCCTCTCGCGCGAGCAAGGCCACAAAAAAAGCCCCGCTCCCGGCGACGCGGGAACGGGGCTTCCTGATCGGGATCAGCGCCTATTCCTGTTCGGGATGGCGGGGCTCTTCCCTGTAGTCATGCACGGGGTGGCCTGCATCAGGATCGCCATTGCGCTTGTGCATCGCATACACCACCCCTGACAGGGCCAGCAGCGCAATCAGGTTCGGGAATGCCATCGACGCATTGGCGATATCACCGAGCAGCCACAGCGCATCCGTATCCGTGACGAGCGTGCCGGCGAAGACAACGATCACCCAGAGATACCGGAACGGATGGGTCGCCCACTCGCCAAGCAGATAGGTCACAGCCTGTTCGCCATAATAGGTCCAGCCAATGATCGTGGTGAACGCGAAGAAGAACAGCGCAATGGTCACTACCCATTCGCCATACGGCAGCGCCGCACCATAGGCCCGCGCCGTGATGCCGGACGATTCCGCGTCTGTTTCATACACGTAGCGAACCTCGTTCAGCACGGCTGGATCAGACGCCGACGCAAGGGCTTTGGCAAAATAGGCTGCCTCATCAGCCTCGGTTGCCGAATGCGGCAGGTCGATCCCGAGGTTCAGGCCGCCATCGCGGCAGGCCTGAAGGAACCCGGCTGCCTCGGCGCCGCGTGCGGCGACGATGGCGTCCCGGCCATCCTGATACGCAGATGGGAACAGGTCTCCGACGGTGGTGCCATCCGGCAGCGCCGCCGCATTGGTGGCAACACATTGCTCTGCTGCAATCAGGGCCGGGCTCCGCTTGAAGTCGCCCGAGACCGTCAGGATGACCAGTGCGGTCATGGTGCAGATCACGATCGTGTCGATGAACACGCCGATCATGGCGATTTCACCCTGCTGGGTCGGATTCTTTGTCTGCGCTGCCGCGTGAGCAATCGGGGCCGAACCCTGACCGGCCTCATTCGAGAACAGACCGCGGGCGACACCCGCGCGAACCGCCGCTGCCATCGTGTAACCGGCTGCGCCGCCAACCGCTTCCTGCAGGCCGAAGGCCGATGCGAAGATTGTCCCGAAAGCATGCGGAATTTCGGAGGCATTGAGGATGAGCACGACCAGCGCGGCAAGCACGTAGGCTGCTGCCATGACCGGGACGACCTTACCGGCAACCGAACCGATCGACTTGATACCGCCGATAATGACGGCAAACACCAGCCCGGCCAGGACAAGGCCGATGGACCATGGCGGAATCGAGACACCAAAGTTGGACCGGGCGGTTTCCACGGCCGTCTGGGCAATCGAGTTCGCCTGGATCATCGAGCCCGTCGCCATCGCCGAGAACAGCGTACCGATACAGAAAATGACGGCCAGCCAGCCCCAGTTCTTACCAAGACCGTTCTTGATATAATACATGGGTCCGCCATTGATGCGGCCATATTCGTCGGTCTCACGGTATTTAACGGCCAGTGAGCTTTCCGAGAAGGCGAGCGCCATGCCGAAAATCGCGGTCACCCACATCCAGAAGATTGCGCCGGCGCCGCCCAGCGTGATGGCGGTCGCCACACCCGCGAGATTGCCGGTACCCACTTGTCCCGACAGCGCGGTCGACAAGGCTTGCCAGGGCGTGATGGCGCCGTCTTCGCCTTGCGCCTTCCGGCCGTCCCATACTTCCTTCAGGGCCGGGAAGAAGCGTCGCAGGGGCCGGCCGCCCAAACGGAACATGAAGAACAGTCCGGTTCCCAGCAAAACGAACGCCAGCGGCCCCATTGGAAGGATGGCTTCGCCGTTCCAAGCGCCCCCCCAGATGAACCCGCTGACGTTCCGGATAAGGTTTACAAAATTTTCCATGGGCCTCCCCGGCCTCCTTCTAGATTGACTTGGCCGCACCCTAGCCCGGTTTGCCCGTGTGTGAAGGCTTTGTCACAGACGGACCGTTCCCAGGCTGCGATACAGGCGGGGGCGCACAAGGTTCTGGCAGGACAGGCGCTTTTCAGGCATAAGCCCGCGGATGAATTCAACCGATACTGCGAAGCCGCCCAAGGGCCTGTTTATCAAGACCTATGGCTGCCAGATGAACGTCTATGATTCCGAACGCATGCGCGATGTGCTGCGCCCGCTCGGCTATGCGCCGGTGGACGGGCCCGAGCAGGCTGACCTTGTCGTGCTCAATACCTGTCACATCCGCGAAAAGGCGACCGAAAAGGTCTATTCCGAGCTCGGCCAGCTCAAGCGGATGAAAGAAGCGTCCGGCGGGCGCATGACCATCGCTGTTGCCGGTTGCGTCGCCCAGGCCGAAGGCGAGGAACTGATCCGCCGCCAGCCCGCCGTCGACCTCGTGCTTGGCCCGCAGGCCTATCACAAGCTGCCGGAAATGATTGCCCGCGCCAGCCGTGCCGTCGGCGACCGCCTGGAAACCGAATTCGACACGCTGGAAAAATTCGACGCCCTGCCCAAAGCACGCGCCGCAGACGGCCCGACAGCCTTCCTCTCGGTACAGGAAGGTTGCGACAAGTTCTGTACGTTCTGTGTCGTGCCTTATACGCGCGGTGCCGAACTCTCCCGCAGCGTCGAGGATATCGTCGTTGAGGCGCGCAGCCTTGCGTCACAGGGCGTGCGCGAAATTTCGCTCCTCGGCCAGAACGTCAATGCTTTCCATGGTGCAGCACCTGCCATCGAAGGGGGGCCGGACTGGGACCTCGGCCAGCTTTGCCGCCACATTGCAAAAATCGGCGGGATCGACCGCATCCGCTACACGACCAGCCACCCGCGCGACATGGACGACGACCTGATTGCCGCACATGGCGACACGCCGGAAATGATGCCCTTCCTGCACCTGCCCGTTCAGTCCGGTTCGGATCGGATACTCAAGGCGATGAATCGCGGCCACACGGCGGCAGAATTCCACGACATCATCGCGAAAGTGCGTACGGCGCGCCCCGGCATTGCCCTCGCGTCGGATTTCATTGTCGGCTTTCCCGGCGAAACGGATGCCGATTTCGAGGCGACGATGGACCTCGTGCGCCAGACCGGGTTCGCCACGGCCTATTCGTTCAAGTATTCCAGGCGTCCCGGCACACCCGCTGCTGAAATGTTCGGCCAGGTTCCCGAAGACGTGAAGAATGCCCGGCTCCAGGCGCTGCAGGCCTTGCTACGCGACCAGCAGACGGCCTTCAACGCGTCCCAGGTCGGCCAGACGCTCGACGTGCTTGTCACCGGAAAGGGGCGTCAGCCGGGCCAGGTTCATGGCCGCTCCCCTTACCAGCAAGCCGTCCACTTCAACGGCCCGACTGAGCTGATCGGCCAGATCGCGTCGGTACACGTCGTGGATTCCAGCCTTAATTCCCTGACAGGCGAGTTCATCTCGGCCCGCGAGGCCGCTGCGTGACCCTGAAGCCCCGCAAGCCCACCTCACGCGAGGCGCCCGTCAGCCGCATCTTCGAAGTCCGCAATGCCGCGCGGCTGCAGGACCTGTGTGGCCCTCATCACCGTCACCTCCAGCTGCTCGAGAACCGGCTCGCCGAATACGATCTGCGCGCCGAAAGCCAGGGCGGCGGCATTCTCCTGGTGGGCACCGCGGAAGGCGTCTCGATTGCCGAAGCGGCACTCGCAGAGCTTGAACGCCGCATCCGCAGCGGCACCGAGGCCAATGACATGGAACTGGAAGGCGCGCTGGAAGCCGCCCGCACCCCGGCCCAGACCTTTGGCGGGCTGGTTGGCCTGAAGAAGCCGATCAAGCCCCAGACGCGCGGACAGGCGAAATATCTGGAATTGCTGGCCAATTCAGACAATGCGCTCGTGTTCGGTGTCGGGCCTGCCGGCACGGGCAAGACCTTCCTTGCCGTCGCTGCCGGCGTTGCCGAGCTGACCTCCGGACTGCGCCAGCGCCTTATCGTGACCCGTCCGGCTGTCGAAGCCGGCGAGAAGCTCGGCTTCCTGCCGGGCACGCTGGAAGAAAAGGTCGATCCCTACATGCTGCCGATCTGGGATTCGCTGCGCGAACTCATGGGGCAGGAACAGATGGAGCGCCGCATGACTCGTGGCGAGATCGAAGTCGCGCCGCTTGCCTTCATGCGCGGACGCACCCTCAAGAACGCATTTGTGATCGTCGATGAGGCACAGAACACGTCGGTCGCGCAAATGAAAATGGTGCTGACGCGCCTGGGCCGGGACAGCCGCATGGTCGTCACTGGCGACCCAGGCCAGATCGACCTGCCGGGCCACCAGCCGTCCGGCATGAAGCACGCCCTCAAGATCCTGGACGGTGTCGAAGGCGTCCATGCCTATCACCTGACGGCTGCAGACGTCGTGCGCCATGGCCTCGTCAGCCGCATCATCGATGCCTACGCCGCCGCAGGAGAGGACTGACAGCCGCCATGATCGATATCGACCTGATCGTGGAAGACGACAGCTGGGACGCCCTCGGAGACCTTGAATCCCTGAGCCGACGGGCCTTCGCAGCCGGTTGCGGCGTTGCGCCTGCCGAAGGAACTGTGTCGCTCCTGCTGACCGATGACGCGGTGCTGAGACAGCTGAACAAGGACTTCCGCGGTTTCGACAAGGCAACTGACGTCCTGTCCTTTCCAGCGCAGGAAATGGACCGCCCCCTGCTCGGCGATATCGCCGTGGGATACGGTGTTTGTGCGCGCGATGCAGCCACACAGTCTAAAATCCTGTCCGACCACCTGACGCATCTCCTGATCCATGGTTACCTTCACCTGCTCGGCCATGACCATATGCAACCGGACGAAGCCGCGATCATGGAATCACTGGAAATCTCCGCGCTGGCATCTCTGGGCATAGCCAATCCCTATTATTCAGATTAAAGCACCGACGACATGAGCGACCCAGACCCTTCAGACCCTGCCCCGAGCGGGCGATTACGCAAGATGCTCGGCTTCGGCCGCAAGGACCGTAACGCTGAACAGCCGTCCGAACCTGGCATGGGCGAACCCACCACCAGCCCACACGAAATGCGCCTGCGTATCGAGGAATTCGAACAGATGCGCGTCGAAGACGTCATGGTGGCGCGCGCTGAAGTGAAAGCCGTCGAAGTCGGCACGGAGTTTCCGGAGCTCCTGAAATACTTCGCTGAAGTGACCCATTCGCGCCTGCCGGTGTTTCGCGAGTCGCTGGACGACCCGATCGGGTTCGTCCACATCAAGGACGTCGTGAAAGAGCTGGCGACAGGCGGCGATACCGCCAAGCAACCGCTGGAACGATTGCACCGAGAGGTGCTCTATGTTCCGCCCTCGATGAAGCTGACAGATCTGCTTGTTAAGATGCAGTCAACGCGCATACATCTTGCCCTCGTGGTCGACGAATATGGCGGCACCGACGGACTTGTGTCGCTCGAAGACCTTGTAGAAGAAATCGTCGGTGACATCGAAGACGAACACGACGATGAGGAACCCATGTTCGTGCGTCGCAGCCAGCGTGTCTGGGAGGCCGACGCGCGCACCGAAATCGAGGATTTCGCAGAGGAAACCGGAATTGATCTTGAACTTGCCGACATGGATAGTGACATCGACACGCTTGGCGGCGTCGTGTTCGCGCTGGCTGGCAAGGTGCCTGTCCGCGGCGAGGTCCTGCGGCATCCCTCGGGTGTCGAAATCGAGGTCATGGACGCTGATGCGCGGCGCATTCGTCGCCTGCGCCTGCGAACACCGGAGGTTGGCGCCGCGCCACAACCCCAGGAGTAAAGCATGACAGACGGAGTGCGCAGCCACGGGTTCACCGCCCTTGGCCCCCTGCATGAGGCGTTCGCGCGCCTGACAGGCTGGGCCGCAGCCGGCACAGCCCTGTTGCTTGGTGCCTTCTCGGCGGTCGCTTTTGCCCCCTTCCACTTCAGCGCCGTTCTCGTGGTTTCGTTCACCGGACTGGTCTGGATGCTGGATGGCGCGCGCGGACACCGCAAATGGGGCAAGGCCATCTTCATGCGGACCTGGGCCTTCGGCGTCGGCTTCTTCCTGATCAGCATGCACTGGACGGCGTCGCCCTTTTTGGTCGAACCCGAAAAATACGCGATTTTCCTCTGGATGCCGCTCATTCTCCTGCCGGCAGGCATGGCGCTTATCTGGGGCGCAGCAGGGGCAATGGCCGGTGCATTCTGGTCGGCCTCGCCGTCGCGCGTGTTTGTTTTTGCCCTCTTCTTCGCCCTCGCCGAATATGCGCGCGGCCACCTGTTCGGGGGCTTCCCGTGGAATCTCCCCGGCACCACCTGGATGCCCGGTGGGGCACTGTCCCAGACCGCCTCGATCGGTGGCGTCTACTGGCTCACGCTGCTGACCATTTTCGTCGTGTCGGCGCCGGCGGCGCTTGTCGACACCCGCGACGCGCGCGGACTGGCCCTGCGGATGTTGCCGACCTTTGCTTCCGGCATTCTCATCGCGCTCGGCTGGGCCTGGGGCGCACAGCGCATTGCCGAACCTTCGCCGCTATCCGACACGGTCGTCGTGCTTATGGATTCGGGCGTTTCGCAGGACGAGAAGTGGAAGGTCGGGCCGGACGCGATCCTGAAAGAATACATCAAGATGCTGACGACCGAGGATGGCGCGCCGGGCGACATTATCATCTGGCCCGAAGGCGCGATCCCGGTGAACCTGCTTCAGGATCCGAACGCTATCGACATTATCGACGCCTATCTAGGACCGCGCGTCCTGATCGTCGGCACCACCCGCTACGAAATCACGGACGACAGCCAGCGCGCCTATTTCAACAGCCTGACCGTGCTCGACCAGAGCGCCGCACGTTCCGGACCGCTGGCACTCTATGACAAGCACCGCCTGGTACCCTTTGGTGAGCTGGCCGCTGCGGAGATCGTTCCCTTCGGTCGCTACATTTCCGGGATCCTGCCCGGGGCCATGCAGCAGATGGCGACGGACGGATTCAGGCCCGGCCCCGGACCGGCCGTGATCTATGCGGACAATGTCCCGCCCTTTGTTGCCATGATCTGCTATGAAGGGCTCTATCCATCGATCCCCCGCGACGCCAATCTCAACGGGCGCGCAGACTGGCTCGTGGTGATTTCGAATGATGGCTGGTTCGGCGGCGGCATGGGGCCGGCCCAGCACTATGCCCAGAACCGCTACCGCGCGATCGAAACCGGCCTGCCCATGGCCCGTGTTGCCAGCCGTGGTGCGTCTGCGATTCTCGACGGCTACGGACGCGAAGTCTTGCGCGGCGCGCCAGCGGCAGACGCCCCCGAAGGATGGAACGCTGCCTATGGCCGCGGCCGCCTGCCCGTGTCCGCAGGCGTCACGATTTACCAGCAGCGTATCGGAATTGTCCTGTTCTGGCTCACCCTCTGCTTGTTCGCAGGTCTAGCTTTCGCTAGCTGGCGGCGGTAACATGGCCAACAATCGCAGGCAGAGCGTGCACCGGGTGGGATATGTCGGAGAACAAACTACCAAGTGGTATTGATCGCGTTGTCGGTCAACGCGTGCGGTGGCGGCGCCGCGAACTCAAGCTGACCCAGGAACGACTTGGCGAACTTCTCAACCTGACATTCCAGCAGGTCCAGAAGTACGAAAAAGGCGTCAACCGTGTATCAGCCGGGCGCCTTTTCGAGATTGCATCTGTACTGGGTGTTCCGATCACGTATTTTTACGAGGGCGCTGAAGGCTTCGTCGAACATGAAAACGCCCAGGCGACAGAAGACGGCAAGGCGCATGCGCCAGTCATGAATTCGGAAACGCTGGAACTCATCGCCGCCTTCCAGAAAATCGAGGACAATTCGCTGCGCAAATCGCTTCTCGCCACCGTGCGCGCGGCGGCCTCCGCTTACGAACCGAAACAACGGGATTGATTGCGCCCACCGGCTGGGGCAAGACGCGGGCCCATGACATCCCACACACCAGATCCTCATATCCGCCCCATTCGTACATTCGGACGAACGGGAGGTCGGGCCCTGTCCGCACGCCAGCAGGCGCTGGTTGATGACATGCTGCCCGGCCTGACCGTCCCGGTCGGGACAGTCGCAGCGCTCGACCCGCATGCCCTTTTTGCCAACGCCGGACCGGTTTGCCTTGAAATCGGCTTTGGCGGCGGCGAGCATCTCATCGAACAGGCGCGGCGGGCACCGGGCACCGGTTTCATCGGTTGCGAGCCCTTCATCGAAGGCATGGCCAAGGCCTTGACAGGGATTGAGGAGAATGAGCTCGCCAATGTCAGGCTCTGGATGGACGACGCGCGCCTCCTCATGGCCAGCCTCACGGACCATTCCGTCGATCAGGCCTTCATCCTGTTCCCGGACCCATGGCCCAAGAAGAAACAGCAGAAGCGGCGCCTGGTCCAGCCAGACTTCCTGACTGAACTCCACCGCATCCTCGCGCCGGGCGCGCGGGTCCGTTTCGCGACCGATGTTGCAAGCTATGCCGACGAAGCCCTTGCCCGCTTTCTCGCCCATGGCGGTTTTGCCTGGCAGGCCGAGCGGGCGGGTGACTGGCGCACACCGCCAGAAGACCATGTGCCGACGCGCTACGAAGCCAAGCGCCTCGGCGATTGCGAGCCGGTCTGGCTCGACTTTCGCGTGTAGGAACGGCCCCGCAAATACTTGACGAAATGTCGCACTTATGCGTTTCATATCGCCATCGAATTCGGTCGGTCTGAATATCAAGACCCCGTCAGGCCGACGGCAATGACTTTCTTCCTACCCGTTTCGATAGGCGGATCAGACTCATCTCCGGGCCTGATCGTTTTGGATAAGCGCGAAGGAATTCAAGTATGGCAACTGGCAAAGTAAAATGGTTCAACGACCAGAAGGGCTTTGGCTTCATCAAGCCTGACGACGGCGGCACTGATGTGTTCGTGCACATTTCGGCCGTCGAGCGCTCCGGTCTCCGGACGCTGGCCGAAGACCAGGCGATCTCCTACGAACTCTACAAGGATGAACGCCGGGGCAAGACCTCAGCCGTGGACCTCAAGGTTCTCTGATCCCGTTTTCGCCTGACCCGGCAAAATGAACGGCGGCTCTGGCAACAGGACCGCCGTTTTCCGTTTGCTTCCCGCCTCACTGGACTGAACACTCGACATCGACGCGCGACACGACTATATAACCCCCAAGTCGAAAAATATCGGCGGCGGTTCCGGCAACGGGGCCGCCGTTTTTCTTTGCCCGGATTTGTCCCATACCATGATTGCCCTGACTGAACAGGAACGCCGTATTCTCGAGATCGCCGCCCCCGTGGCTGCGGGCCTTGGGCTGGAAATCGTGCGCCTGCGCGTCATGGGCGGACGCCGCCCCGGACTGCAGATCATGACTGAACGAGCCGGCGGCGCGCCCACCAGCGTGGAAGATTGCGCCAGGCTTTCGCGGGCCCTCAGCCCGGTCTTCGAGGAATCCGACCCGATCAAGGAAGCTTATACGCTTGAAGTGTCCACGCCCGGCATTGACCGGCCGCTCACCCGGCCAGGCGATTTCGCCCGCTGGATCGGACATGAAGTCCGGATTGAACTGATCCGGCCGCTTGACGGTCGCCGCCGGTTTTCCGGCACGATTACCGGCGAAGATGATGCCGGCGCCCATATCGAACTGGACGACGCAACCGAACTGGTCGCGCATGTCAACGAAATGAGCCGCGCCACGCTCGTCCTCACCGATGCCCTGATTGATGCCGCGCGCGCCGATGGCAGCCTGCCGCCGCAAATGGATGAAGACGGTCTCGAGGAATTCGAGATCGACGAGTCCGACGATGACACAGATACTAACGAGAAGACGGGAGACGTCACATGAGTACAATCGGCGTTTCAGCCAACAGGCTGGAAATTCTGCAGATCGCCAAAGCGGTTGCAGAGGAGAAATCGATCGACCAACGCATCGTTGTCGAAGCCATGCAGGAAGCCATCGAGAAGGCAGCCAAGGCCAAATATGGCCAGGAGCATGACATCCGAGCGAAGATCGACCCGACCACGGGCGAACAGACGCTGTGGCGCATCCAGACCGTCGTCGCCGATGCCGACCTGGAAGACGAATCCAAGGAACTGCGCCTGACCGAAGCCAAGCGCATCGATCCGGAACTCGAGATCGGCAGCGAATTGAAGGAAGAGCTCCCGCCCTTCGATTTCGGTCGCGTTGCCGCACAGACCGCCAAGCAGGTGATCATGCAGAAGGTGCGTGATGCCGAGCGTGAACGTCAGTATGAAGAGTACAAGGACCGTGTCGGCGAGATCATCAACGGCATCGTCAAGCGTGTCGAATACGGCCATGTTATCGTCGACCTTGGCCGCGCCGAGGGCATTATCCGTCGCAATGACGGCATCCCGCGCGAAAACTTCCAGCCAAACGACCGCGTGCGCGCCTATCTCTACAAGGTGAGCCGCGAAATGAAGGGCCCGCAAATCTTCCTGTCGCGCGCCGCGCCTGACTTCATGGTCAAGCTGTTCGCTCAGGAAGTGCCGGAAGTGTATGACGGCGTCATCCAGATCCGTGCCTGTGCCCGCGACCCGGGCAGCCGCGCCAAGATCGGCGTGATCTCCAATGATTCCTCGATCGATCCGGTCGGCGCCTGTGTCGGCATGCGCGGTGCGCGCGTCCAGGCCGTTGTCGGCGAACTCTCGGGAGAGAAGATCGACATCATCCCGTGGAATTATGACGACGCGACCTTCATCGTGAACGCATTGCAGCCGGCCGAAGTGTCGAAAGTGGTGCTCGACGAAGAAGAGCGCCGTGTCGAAGTCGTCGTCGCTGACGACCAGTTCCCGCTGGCCATCGGCCGGCGCGGCCAGAACGTGCGCCTCGCCTCCCAGCTCACCGGCTGGCAGATCGACCTCGTCACCGAAAGCGCAGATTCCGAGCGCTACCAGCGCGAGTTCCAGGAGCGTACCGACCTGTTCATGAAAGCGCTGGACGCTGATGAAACCCTGGCCCAGCTGCTGGCATCGGAAGGTTTCGAGACAGTCGAGGAAATCGCTTTCGTGGCGCCTGCAGACTTCATCCAGATCGAAGGCTTCGACGCGGAGGTTGCCGCCGAACTTCAGGAACGCGCCCGCGAATTCCTGGATCGCCTCGCCGCCGAGAACGACGCGAAGCGCAAGGAACTCGGTGTCGAAGACGAAGTGATGGCGCTGGACAGCATGACGCCCGCCTTCGCCGTGAAGCTTGGCCAGGAAGGCGTGAAGACCGTCGAAGACGTTGCTGGCCTCGTGCCGGATGACATCACCGGCTTCCGCGAGCCAGGTCCTGACGGCAAGCCGGTCTGGGTCGAAGGCATCCTGAAGAAGGGCGAAATGCGCAAGGACGACGCGCAGATGTTCATCATGAAGGCCCGCGTGCTCGCTGGCTGGATCGAACAGGACGCCATCGAACAGCTCGTTGCGGCCCAACAGCCGGCCGAGACAGCGACCGCCGACCTGACTGAAGAAGAACGCGCCCTGCTCGCCCTTGGCGACCTCGGCGGTGCAGACGCTGCAGATGCAGCCCTTGAAGAGCTCGAATTCGATCTCGACGCCCTGGCAGCGGAGGGCGGCGATGACGAAGCCGCACCGAAAGAGTGATCCGCGCTTAGCCGGCACGGCGGGTGACACGACGGACGGGGAGAGCCCCGTTCGTCAGTGCGCCGTGACGCGCGAGCGTCTGGCGCAGACGGAGATGGTGCGCTTTGTACTCTCTCCCGACATGGTCGTGACGCCTGATATCAATGCAAAACTGCCGGGCCGTGGCGTCTGGGTCAAAGCAGACCGGGACAGCGTTGCCCTCGCCGCCGCAAAAGGCGCCTTTGCACGCGGATTCAAGGAAAAGGTCAAAGTGCCCGACGGGCTCGTCGACCAGGTCGAAGACCTGTTGCTGAAACGCTGCCAGAACATTCTTGGCATGGCGAAAAAGGCGGGCGGAGTCATCCTTGGCTACGATCAGGTCAAGGACGCGCTGCGCAAGAAGACCCATGGAACACTGCTCGAAGCGTCGGATGGTGCAGAAGATGGACGTAACAAGGTGTATTTCCTCGCCAAAGCATTATATAGCAGCGTGAACGTCGCCGGAGCACTGTCTTCGGTGGAATTGGGCATGGCGTTTGGCCGGGAGCGTGTGATACACGGGCTCATCCGCAAGGGCGCCATTGCGAAGACGTGGACTCTGGCCTATCGCCGGCTGACCGGGTTTCGCGAAGCGCCCGAATTGAACTGGTTCAAGGATCAGGATCGGACTTGAAAACTCGCCGGGACGCATGGGCGCTTCGGCTAAAAATGTGATATGTAGGACGTATGAGCGAAACGAACGATACAGGTAATAATCCGGGTGGCCGCAAGCCGCTCACCGTCGCCCGCAAATCAGCTGGCACGGTGAAGCAGAGCTTCAGCCATGGTCGCTCGAAACAGGTTGTGGTGGAAACCAAGAAGCGCCGGGCGGTTGGCCCTGGCGGCGCAGGCCCCGCAGCCGGACAATCCGGTGACGCACCGGCCAAGCAGGCAGACACGCTCCAGGCGCGTCTCGTCGCTACGGCTCGCAAGCTGGGCATCACGGTCGATGAGCTCAAGGCACGCCAGAAAGTGCTGCTCGAACGCAAGGCTGAAGAAGCCAACCGCGCCAAGGAAAACCAAGCCGTTGTCGACGGTCAGGATCGCCTGCGCACCGAACAGGAACGCAAGGCGGCAGAATCCCGCGAACGCGAAGAAGCCGAAGTCCGCCGCCGCGCTGAAGAAGAAGCCCGCAAGGCTGAAGCCGAAGCTGCTGCGAACGCACCGGCTGCGCCCGTGGCCGGCGAACGCCCTGCCCGTGGCCGCGCCAAGCCGGACGTAACAGCCTCGCCCCTGCCTGATCCAGCTGCAGAAGAATCGACCAGCCGCAGCAAGCGCGGCAAGGTCGGCAAGGATGACCGCGACCGCACGCGCGAAGCCGCCGCCCGCACCACCCGCGACAGCGGCGAACGCCGTCGTGGCAAGCTCACCATCTCGTCCGCCCTTGGCGACGATGCAGATCGCCAGCGGTCCCTCGCCTCGCTCAAGCGCGCCCGCGAACGCGAACGCGAACGTCGCTTCGGTGGCGGCGACCAGCGCGAAAAGGTCTCGGTCGAAGTGACCCTGCCTGAAACGATCACCCTGCAGGACCTCGCTGGCCGCATGAATGAACGCGTCGCTGACGTCGTGAAATTCATGATCAACCAGGGCGAAATGCTGCGCGGCAACGATATTGTCGACGCCGACACGGCCGAACTGATCACTGAAGAATTCGGCCACACGGTCCGCCGCGTCGCAGAATCCGATGTCGAGATCGGTCTTGAAGGCGAAGCGGATGATCCCGCCACGCTGAAGCCACGCGCGCCGATCGTCACGATCATGGGGCATGTCGACCACGGCAAGACTTCGCTGCTCGACGCCCTGCGCTCAACCGACGTCGTCGCAGGCGAAGCCGGTGGTATCACCCAGCATATCGGCGCCTACCAGGTTCAGTTGAAATCCGGCCAGAAGATCACCTTCCTCGACACGCCGGGCCACTCTGCCTTTACCGCTATGCGAGCACGCGGTGCGAACGCAACCGACATCGCGATCCTCGTCGTCGCAGCTGACGATTCAGTCATGCCGCAGACGATTGAATCGATCAATCATGCCAAGGCGGCCGGAGTCCCGATCATCATTGCCGTCAACAAGATCGACCTTCACGACGCGGCACCGGACAAGGTCCTCACCGACCTTCTCCAGCATGACATCCAGGTCGAAAGCATGGGCGGCGAAACCCAGGCCATCAAGGTCTCGGCCAAGACCGGCGTCGGCCTTGACGAACTGACCGACGCCATCTCGCTCCAGGCCGAAATCCTCGAACTGAAAGCCAATCCCGACCGCGCCGCAGACGGTGTCGTGATCGAGAGCCAGCTCGACAAGGGACGCGGCCCGGTTGCCACCGTCCTGGTCAAGCGCGGCACGCTGAAGCGCGGCGACATCGTCGTGGCAGGCGCCCAGTGGGGCAAGGTCCGCGCGATCACCGACGAACGTGGCCAACAGCTTCCCGATGCAGGTCCGTCCCTGCCCGTCGAAGTCCTCGGCCTTGATGGCGCACCGGATCCCGGCGAACCCTTCGTGGTCGTCGAAACGGAAGCGCGCGCCCGTGAAATCACCGATTATCGCCTGCGCACCAAGCGCCAGATCTCCGGCAAGGCCGGTGTTGCGGCGCGTGTCTCGCTCGACCAGTTGCTCAGCCGCCTGAAAGAGGGCGCGATCGAAACGTCCGAACTCCCGATCGTCGTCAAAGGCGACGTTCAGGGCTCGGTCGAAGCCATCTCCATGTCGCTCGACGCGATTTCGACCGAAGAAGTCCGCGCCCGCGTCATTCATGGCGCTGTCGGCGGCATTTCCGAAAGCGACGTCATGCTGGCAAAATCGTCCGGCGCCCCGATCTTCGCGTTCAACGTCCGCGCCAACAAGCAGGCGCGCGACCTCGCTGAGAAGGAAGGCATCGAGATCCGCTACTATTCCGTGATCTACGACCTGATCGACGATGTGAAATCGACCCTGTCGGGCATGCTCGCACCGGAGAAGCGCGAAACCTTCCTCGGCTATGCCGACATTCTCGAAGTCTTCAACATCACCAAGACCGGCAAGGTCGCTGGTTGCCGTATCTCCGAAGGCAAGGTCCTTCGCGGTTGCGGTGTCCGCCTGCTGCGCGACGATGTCGTGATCCACGAGGGCAAGCTGAAAACGCTGAAGCGCTTCAAGGATGAAGTGAATGAAGTGTCCGGCGGCATGGAATGCGGCATGGCCTTCGAGCGCTATGAAGACATCCGCGTCGGCGACAAGATCGAGTGCTTCCAGGTCGAGGAAATCGCGAGAACCCTCGCCTAGAGGCAGGCGCCATGTCAGACCCGCTGCGCATCTCCGGTCTCCTGCGCGAGAAGGATGTGAAGCGTCTGACGCGCCTGACGCGCGGCGGATCGGTCGGGCCCACGGCCGTTTACTATGCGGGTGTCACGGCGCCGATCATTTCCGCCAGCATGGCGGTCATGGTGCGCGAGGCCATGCGGCTGATCGGCTTGTCGGACTATTGGCAATGGTTCATCTCGGCGATGGTCGCGGCCTTTGCCGGGATCGCCTGGTACCTCATCTTCATTCGCTGGTCTTACCGGCACAAGTTCGGACGCGGCACGGAAATGACCCTCAGCACTGATATCACCCTGGACGACGAACAGGTCATCGTCCGCCGGGGCGGCATCGAAACCCGCATGGACTGGTCATCGATTTCGTCCGTCAAGGCCGGACGGGGTCACGTCGCGGTCCTCGTCAATGGCGCTGATGCGCTGATCATCCCCGACGCATGGTTCGGCAAGGACAAGTCCGCCCGCGCCGCTTTCGTCTCACGCCTACAGGAAAAGGCTGCTCACTGATGGCCCGTAAACCCGCTGCCGCCAAAATGCCATCCCAGCGCCAGCTGCGCGCCGGGGAAATCATCCGTCATGCCCTCGCCGACATCCTCTCGCGGGAGGATTTGCGCGATCCCGATCTCACGGGCGTCATCATCACGGTTGGCGAAGTGCGGTGCTCGCCGGACCTGCGCCGAGCCAACGTCTTCATCACGCCGCTCGGCGACGATACGGATGAAGGCCGCCAGAAACTGGCCGACGCCCTCACCCGTGCTGCGCCCTTCCTGCGCGGGCGTCTCAGCCGCGAGATCGACATGCGGTTCACACCCGAGCTCCGCTTCATTGCTGACAAGTCCTATGATGAAGCCACACATATCGACCGCCTCCTGGCAGACCCCCGCGTGAAACGCGACCTGCAGCAGGACTAGGCGTCTCCTCGCCTGCGCCTTATCCGCTTTGTCATTTGACTTGGCGGCGATCTGTTGAGACCGTTCAGGCCTTGCGACAGGGACAGGGGCCGGATGGACCGCCAGACACTCGACATGGAGGGCGCCCGGCACGGCGAAATCTCCTCCGCATCGCTACAGATGGGCGATGACACGATCGCGATTCGCCGTATCGCCACCATGTCCATTGAATCGATGGAGTTTGCGCCATGGGACATGCCGCGCAACCGCAAGTCCCAGAGCCTTCATGCCACGCTCTGCGTCGCCAACCTGTTCTTCGGGCTCGTCGCGCTTGCCTGGTGGATGCTGACCCCCGGCCAGGAATCGGGCCTTGTCGCCCTGTTTGTCGGCGGTGTGCTCGTATTGCTCGGCCTGTTCCTCGGCACGCGGGCCGCCATGATTGCCGCGAAGATCAGACGGCGAGAGCCTTATCACCGCCTCACCATCGGCACGTCTGACGGGCGCCAGATCCCGATTGTCGACGACAATCGGGACGTGCTCGCGAAGATTCGCGACGTGGTTCGCCACAAGATGGATACCGGCGACACCGAAACCGTCGGCGAATTCGATCTCAATCTCGATATCGTTGACCTCAAACTGCCAAAATCCGCCCGGATGGCCTCCCCTCCCCCGCGGCATGACGACATGACGACATCGCACGGCGAGCCGGAACTCCTCTTCGACGCCGACGAAGAAGACGCCGAGGCGGAACGGCTCAAAACCGCGTCCTGACAGGCCCGGCGGTTGACGCCGCCAGCCAGCCAGCCTATGGCCGCGCCTTCCGTTTGATATGCCAGCATGAAGATGGCCCGCCAGCGTTCGAACCGCTCCCGGGCCAGCAGGAGACACGATTTGGCCCGCCAGAGAAAACGCAAAGGCGATCCGGTCAGCGGATGGCTGAACCTGTTCAAGCCCGTCGAAATGACCTCGACCCAGGCCGTGGCCATCCTCAAGCGGCTCTATAATGCCGAAAAGGTCGGTCATGGCGGAACACTGGACCCCCTCGCCGACGGCATCCTGCCGATCGCCTTTGGCGAAGCGACCAAGACCGTGCAATGGGCGATGGATTCCGAGAAGGAATATGTCTTCACTATCCAATGGGGGGTCTCGACCGCAAGCCAGGACGCCGAAGGCGAAGTCACCGCGACATCCGTCACCCGTCCGACCCGTGAAGCTGTAGAAGCTGCGCTCACCAATTATCTCGGTGTGATCGAACAGGTCCCGCCGAAATTCTCCGCCATCAAGGTCGATGGCAAGCGCGCCTATGACCTGGCCCGCGAAGGCGAGGATTTCGAACTGAAGCCCCGCGAAGTCATGGTCCATTCGGCCAGCGTCATCGGCATGCCCGATGCCGACCACACGGTGATCCATGTCACGTCCGGCAAGGGATTCTATGTCCGCGCCATGGCTCGCGATCTCGCCTTCGATCTCGAATGCGAAGGCCATATCAGCCAGTTGCGCCGCACCCGCGTCGGCGCCTTTGCCGCGCCCGACGCCGTCGCCATCTCGGCCCTGCAGGAGATGACCGAGAAATCAGACCTGCTCGCCGCCCTCAAGCCGCTCCAGTCGGTCCTGACCGGCATTCCGGACCTCGCTGTCAGCCCTGCCGACGCCGCCAACCTGCGCCAGGGCCGCACCATCATGCTGATGCCGCATGTCGTCGAAGCCTGGCGCGAGGCGCGCAACCCGGCCGATGAGGACGACCGCCTGGCGCTCGCCACCTGCAACGGCACCGCCGTGGCCCTCGGCGACGTCCGCGCCGGCCATTTCGAGCCGGTCCGCGTGTTCAACATTCGCGAAGTCCAAAGCGCCTGAGATCCCTACCCTGCCACCCCCTCGGCGCACCCCCGCCACGCCCGCATCCATATCACCCCGCCCCCTTCCCAAAGGGGCCTAAATCCGCCATAAGCCGCCCCTTGAGGCGAATATCGTCCTGAATCCCCTGCTGGACGACATCCCGGCACCGGACACCAGGCCCCGATCTCTCCCCGAACCCCCGCGTCCATGAGGCCGCAACACGTTGAAACCTTTCGCCTTTTGGCGATTTTATTGAAAGAGACCCGATGTCGATTACGGCTGAAAAGAAGCAGGAACTGATCAAGAAATTTGCCATCAAGGCAGGTGATACAGGCTCCCCGGAAGTGCAGGTTGCGATCCTGACGGAACGCATCAACAACCTGACCGACCACTTCAAGACCAACAAAAAAGACAACCACTCCCGCCGCGGCTTGCTGACCATGGTCGCCACGCGCCGGAAGCTTCTTGACTATGTCAAAGGTAAGGATGAGGCGCGCTACACGACGCTCATCACGGAACTCGGCATCCGCCGCTAGGTCCGCAAGAAACAAGCCCGCCGGGCAATAGGGCCGCGGCGGGCTTTTCGTATGTGAAAAGAAAGAAACCGAAATGTTTAATAAACACTCCGTGTCGCTGGAATGGGCGGGACGCACGCTGACAATTGAGACGGGCCAGGTGGCACGTCAGGCTGACGGCGCCGTTATGGTCACTTATGGGGACACCACGGTCCTCGCGACCGCCTGCTTCGCCAAGTCGGCAAAGCCCGGCCAGGACTTCTTCCCCCTGACCGTCAACTATATGGAAAAATATTACGCTTCAGGCCGCATCCCAGGCGGCTTCTTCAAGCGTGAAGGTCGCCCGACCGAAAAAGAGACGCTGACCTCGCGCCTGATCGACCGTCCGATCCGCCCGCTCTTCGTCAAGGGCTTCAAGAACGAAGTCCAGGTCGTCCTGACCTGCATGTCCTACGATCTCGAGAATGATCCCGATATCCTCGGCATGATCGGCGCGTCCGCCGCGCTCGTCCTGTCCGGCGCCCCCTTCATGGGCCCGATCGGCGCCGCACGCGTTGGCTACAAGGATGGTGAGTACATCATCAACCCGACCATCGATGAACTCGAAGAGTCCGAACTCGACCTCGTCATGGCCGGCACGGCCGATGCCGTGATGATGGTGGAATCGGAAGCCTATGAATTGTCGGAAGACGTTATGCTCGGCGCTGTCATGGCCGGCCATGATGCCATTCAGCCCATCATCGATGCGATCATCGACCTGGCTGAAAAAGCCGCCAAGGAGCCATTCGAGTTCGAAGCGGAAGACCATTCCAAGGAACTCTCGGCGATCCAGAAGCTCGTCGGCAAGGACCTGTCCAAGGCCTATTCGTTGACCGAAAAGCTGGAACGCCAGTCGGCCGTGGGCGCTGCCCGCGACACCGCCAAGGCTGCCTTCGTCGGCACCGAAGACGCGCCGGGCGAAATGACCGCCGACACGTTCAAAGCCGCTTTCAAGGAAGCCGAAGCCAGTGTGGTTCGCGGTGACATCCTGAAAACCGGCAAGCGTATCGACGGCCGTTCGCTCGATCAGGTCCGTCCAATCGAAGCCCTCGCAGGCTTCCTGCCACGTACGCACGGCTCGTCGCTGTTCACACGCGGTGAGACGCAGGCGATCTGCGTGACAACACTCGGCACCAGCGATGACGAACAGTTCATCGACGGTCTCGGTGGCACGTCGAAGTCGAAATTCATGCTGCACTACAACTTCCCGCCCTACTCGGTCGGCGAAACAGGCCGCATGGGCGGTACCAACCGTCGCGAAACCGGACACGGCAAACTCGCATGGCGCGCACTCCAGGCTGTCCTGCCTGACCACGCCGAGTTCCCGTACACGATCCGCCTCGTCTCCGAGATCACCGAGTCAAACGGCTCGTCCTCGATGGCAACCGTATGTGGCTGTTCGCTCGCGATGATGGATGCCGGCGTGCCGATCACCCGTCCCGTGTCGGGTATCGCCATGGGCCTGATCAAGGAAGCCGACGGCATTGCCGTCCTTTCCGACATCCTCGGCGACGAAGACCACCTCGGCGACATGGACTTCAAGGTCGCAGGTACCGAAAAGGGCCTGACCTCGCTACAGATGGACATCAAGATCGCGGGTATCACCAAGGACATCATGAAAACGGCGCTCGAGCAGGCCAAGGGTGGGCGCATGCACATTCTCGCCGAAATGGCGAAAGCCCTCGACACGTCGCGTGATGCCCTGTCGGAAAACGCACCCCAGATGGAAATCATGAAAGTGCCAACCGACAAGATCCGTGACGTCATCGGTTCCGGCGGCAAGGTCATCCGCGGCATCGTTGAAGAATCCGGCGCCAAGGTGAACATTGATGATGACGGCACTGTGCAGATTTCTGCGCTCGACCGTCCGGCCATCGAGAAAGCCATGAAGATGATCAAGGAGATCACCGCTGAAGCCGAGATCGGCGAAATCTATCAGGGCACAGTTGTTGGCCTGAAAGACTTCGGCATCTTCGTGAACTTCTTCGGCCCCAAGGATGGTCTGGTGCACGTGTCACAAATGGCGAACGAGCGCATCGGTCACCCGAAGGAACTCGTCAAGGAAGGCGACAAGGTCTGGGTCAAGCTCATGGGCTTCGATGACCGTGGCAAAGTCCGCCTGTCGATGAAAGTCATCGACCAGGCAACCGGCAAGCAGCTCGAAGGCGCAGCTGGCGAAGAATAAGCTTACAGTTTCTTGTAGGTGACCAATCAGGGCCGTCCTTCGGGGCGGCCCTTTTTCTTTGCGCAAATGCCCGGAATCAAAAGCGAAGAAAGATACGCAATTCTGTATCCGGACCAAATTTCATTGACATGGAAGTGTCGCAAAAGTATTGTGACATTTATGTTACAGACACGTTACAGATTTATGTCATTGTCAGTGCTGGCCATTGCGGCGCTCACATTGCCGGCGACGGCAGCCTCCACATGCGATCTCGCCGATGGCTTGTCGCTGGATCCAGCTGTCTTCAACCAGGAAGTCAGCGCCTGCTACGACAGTCAGGGTGATTCGAAACAGGACGCCCGGCTTGAGCGCCAGCTGATTGACGCTACCGACCGCGTTCGCGCCGGCGAGAACAAGGCCGCCCTCGTGCCGCTCGCTTCGCTCGAACAGGCCGCACGCATCCACGCCATGGACATGGCGGCCCGCGATTATGCCGGCCATGCCGATCCCGAAGGCCGCAGCCATCTTGAACGCGTCCGCATGATTGACCGCACCGTGCTGATCGGCGCTGCGGGTGCCAACATTGCCATCGTCGAAGGTGAGCATGACGCCCCTGACTTGTTCGGGGCCCTCCGCCACGATCCCGTCAATGCAGACAACATGACCCGCAGCGCCTTCACGCACACCGGCATCGGTGTCGCGACGGGCAATGGCCGGACCTATATTGTCCAGCTCTTCGCTCGCGTCGACGGACAGCTGCAAGCGCCCCTGCCCGTGCACATTTCCGGAGACGAGAACATTCGCGCGACATTCGAAGACAAGGACCTCCAGCCCGTCGCCTGGCGCCTGACCTCACCCGCAGGTGATACGATCGCACGCGGCTATGGCTCGACAATGACCGGCGCGCTGCAGCCTGGCCAACAGGCCTATCTCACGCTGGACATTGCCCGCAACAATACCGAATTCGCCATACGCGGCCCCATTGTCACCGGCCAATAGAGGCCACAACGCACCTCATAGTCACGGCCCGGTCCCTTCACAGGGGCCGGGCTTTCTATGTCTCGGCCTCTGACAGGACACCCGCAACCGCAGCAATGGACCGGGACACGTCGTGCTGATCTGTCCGCCAGCTCACCACGCTGACCCGCATCGCCCGGACGCCGTTCCATGTCGTTCCCGAGAAAAACGCCTCTCCCGTCGCATTGGTCCGGCGGATGACCTCGTCGGTAAAGGCATCATTCTCCGTATCCGTTGCACCGGCACGCTCAAACCGGACAAGCCCCTGGTTCAGCACCGGCACATTCAGGGCGCGGGCTCCCGGCAAGGCACCGAGGCCGCTCACCAGCGACACACAATGCCTGCAGCAGCGCTCCACCAGGTCCGCGACACCGGCGCGACCAAGTTCCCGCAGCGCCGCATAGACCGGAACCGCACGCGCACGGCGCGACAGTTCAAAGTTCCAGTCTGACGGATCCCGCACATCCGGGCTGGGCGACAGATAGGCCGCGCCCTTGGCAATCGCCGCATGGTGAGCCGCCGCGTCGCGCACAAAGGCCATGCCGCAATCATAGGGCACGTTCAGCCACTTGTGTCCGTCGGTCGCCCAGCTGTCAGCCAGGTCGATCCCTTCCGTCAGGGCGCGATAGGCGGGCGATGTCCGGGCAAACAGCCCGAATGCCCCGTCCACATGCACCCAGGCGCCCGCCGCCTTCGCAATCGGGACAAGCGTCGCAAAATCATCGAACGTCCCGACATTGAGGTCAGCGGCATTGAGGCAAAGTATCGTCGGCCGCGCCGGCCCGGAGAGCTTTTCCGCAAGGTCCTCGGCCAGCATGTTACCGAATTCACCCGTGGCGACGCCCTCCATGTGCGCCTCGCCCATGCCGAGATAGCGCACGGCGGCGTCCAGCGTGTTGTGGCGGTTGGCACTCGTCAGGACACGGATGGGCGGCGCGCCGTACAGCCCGTCACGTCCGACATCCCAACCCGCCTGCTCCAATACGGCATGGCGGGCAACAGCCAGCGCCGTGACATGCGCAAGCTGGCAGCCTGTCGTAAACGCGAACGAGCATTCCGGCGGCAAGCCGAACAGGTCCTTCAGCCACCCCCCGGTGATTTCCTCGATGATCGTCGTCGATGGCGCGACGGTAAACATGCCGGAATTCTGGTCCCACGCGGATACCAGCCAGTCGGCGGCCACCGCCGACGGCAGCGAGCCGGCCATCACCCAGGCAAAGAACCGGCCGCCGGCATTGGCGTGCAGGCCCGGACCAGCGCCGGCCGCAAGGGCGTCGATGATCTCGCCGGCGTCTGCGCCTGTTTCGGGCAAGGGGCCTCCCAGCGCGTCCCTGAGGGCATCTGCGGTGGCTCGGCCACCCACCGGGGCCGTGTCCAGGCCGTCCAGCCAAGCGCGGGCATGGTGCATGGCGCGATCAAGCGGGTCGGTCATCGCAATATCCTCCTGGCAAGTGGATAGGCCATGGGCCGCGCCCTTGCCACCTGAAACGCGTGCACACCCTCATGCATAGGAAGCAGCCTGAAGGACAATTACTATTGGTGACAGGTCAGGTTTGCCGTTAAACCCACCCGCATGACGAAACGAAAATCTGCTTTCCTGATTGCCATGTCCGGCGGCTCCGGCTCCGGCAAGTCGACGCTCGCCGAAGCGCTGCTCGCACACCTTGGCCCCGGCCGCGCCGTGATGTTCGGCGAGGACGCCTATTACCATCCGATGCGCCATTACGGCGACTACACAACCGAGGCAGAGCGCCAGGCCATTATCGCCGGCGTCAACTATGACGATCCCATCTCCAAGGAAGTCGACCATCTGGTGCGCGACCTCAAGGCGCTGAAATCCGGTCAGGGCGTCGACCAGCCGATCTATGATTATGATCGCCATGATCGCAGCGACAAGACACGCCGCATCGAACCTGCGCCGATCCTGCTGCTCGAAGGCATCCACGCGCTGTCCATGCCGAAGATCAAGTCACTGATCGACCTCTCGGTCTATGTCGACACGCCCGACGACCTGCGCCTCGCGCGCCGTATCCGCCGTGACGTGATCGATCGCGGCCGCAGCGTCGACAGCGTGCTGCAGCAATACATGTCCACTGTCCGCGCCGCCCATTATCGCTGGACGCATCCCGCCAAATTCGAAGCCCATCTTGTCATCGCGGACGAGGGCTTGCCGGCCTATGGCAATGTCCGCCCGAATGACGAAGCCATCGAACGCATGGTCGCGCCCGTGCTGGAACGCCTGCGCTCGGTAGGCGTGCTCGACGACCGGCCCCGGGCCTGAGCTTCAGCCAGCGCTGCACAAAAGGCTGGGCGCAGTGGCGCTGGCTCGCTAGGCTTTCTCCCATGAGGCGAAACCCGTCAAAATGGCTTGTACTCCTGGGCATTGGCGCCCTTGCCAGCAGCGCAGCCTTTGCCTGCGACCTGCGCCTCTCGGCGCGCGGACAGACAACCGCCGACTATGTCGAGGCCGTGCGCCCTTGCCTCCGCCAGCTGCCCGCCGGCTACACGTTCGACACGAAGATGGAAGCCGCCTTCCTCGAACGCATCAATGTCGAGCGCACCACGCGCGGCCTGTCCCCACTGGCCTTGCGTCGCGAACTCCTCGCTCCGGCCCGGTTCCAGAGCCTCGACATGGCCGCCAACCATTTTTTCGATCATCAAAGCCCTGATGGCCGCTCACCCGGCGACCGCGTCACGGCGCTTGACCGGCGCGCCCTGATCCAGCGCTCGGCCGAGAACCTCGCCATGCTGGAAATCGTCCGGGGACGTTACAATTTCTCCAAAAGCCTGCCCCAGCTGCACGACAACCTGATGAACAGTCCCAGCCATCGCGCCAACATTCTCAACCCGGACCTCACCCATGTCGCCATCGGCGTGGTGGTCACTAGGACCGGTGTCTGGGCAACGCAGGTTTTCCTCAACCTGTCAGGTACGCTAAGCGAAGACGTGCCCTTGCGCATGACCGCCGGCCAGTCTCTCAGGGCGCGCCCGCGTATCCGCGACTGGACCTTTCGCCATTTCGAGGCCGAGATTGGCAAGGACCAGTTCGCCCCTTTCCGTCACACGGCCCGGGGCGCCGTCGTGCCGGAAGGCCTGTCAGGCGATGTGGACCTCGCCGCGTTCAGCATCCAGATGGGCGAGCGCAAGGACATGATCTATTCGATCCGCCTCGTCGGTCCGGCCATCACGATCCAATAGGCGCCATCAGAAGAACCCGGCAATCTCGTCCAGCGGCTTCTTGATCAGGGCATGCCGGGGCACCATTGCATCGTGGGCCGGATGGCCCGCCACCAGGATCAGGAAGGGCTTCTCCGTTTCCGGGCGTCCGCATATGCCATTCAGGAATTTCATCGGGTTGGGTGTATGAACCAGCGTTGCGAGGCCCGCCATGTGACAGGCCGAGATCAGCATCCCGGTCGCGATCCCGACACTCTCATGAATATAGTAATTCTTGCGATCCTCGCCTTCGCGCACCCCGCCCCGTCGCTGCGCAAAGATACAGATCAGCCAGGGCGCGATCTCCATGTACGGTTTGTCCGCATCGGTGCCGATCGGCGCCAGCGCGTCCAGCCATTCAGCGCTCGCCTTGCCGGAATAGAATTCACGCTCCTCGACCTCGGCGGCCTCGCGTATCTCGCGTTTCTTCTCTGGCGAACCGACGCAGGCGAAATACCAGGGCTGGTGATTGGCCCCGGACGGCGCGGATCCTGCCGTCAACACGCAATGCGCGATGATCTCAGGCTCCACTGGCGTGTCTGAAAACGCACGCACGGATCGTCGCGACAGCATGGCGGCATGAAACGCTGCCGCCCTCGCCTGCATCTCCGCCATGGGATAGGCCGGAAAATCAGCCAGCGGAACGTGCGTATCGTCACGCGTCTTCATGCTTGCTTCCGCCCCTAGTCCTCCGACATGTCCGGCACGCCGACAGCGTGATAGCCCGCATCGACATGAATCACTTCCCCGGCAATCGAGCGACCGAGCGGCGAGAGCAGGTAGAGCGCGCAACCGGCAACGCCTTCCATGCTCGTGTCTTCCTTCAGCAGCGACCAGTCGCGCCCGGTGCCCATCAGGCTCTTGCCGCCCTTGATGCCGGCCAGCGACAGGGTGCGCATGGCGCCCGCCGAGATCGCGTTGACGCGGATACCCTGAGGCCCAAGGTCACGCGCCGCATAGCGCGTTGCCGCTTCCAGCGCTGCCTTGGCCACGCCCATCACATTATAGGACGGAACGGTGCGTTCCGCGCCGAGATAGGTCATGCACATGATCGATCCGCCATCCGGCATCAGGGCCGCAGCCCGGCGCGAGGCATCGATGAAACTGAACACGGAAATGTCCATGGCGCGGCGGAAGCCTTCACGCGTCGTGTTCTCGACCATCGATCCCTGCAACTCGTCCTTGCCGGCAAAGGCAATGGAGTGGACGAGAAAATCGATCTTGCCCCATTTGTCTTTGACCTGCTCAAAGGCCGCATCCATGCTGGCATCGTCGGTCACATCCGCCGGGATCATCGTCTCCATGCCGATGCTCTCGACCAGCGGCCGCACGCGGCGCTCCAGCGTCTCACCCTGGTAGGTGAAGGCGATCTCGGCGCCCTGCGCCGCGAGCTGCCTGGAGATGCCCCAGGCAATCGAGTTCTGGTTGGCAACACCCATCACGATGCCGCGCTTGCCCTTCATCAGGTCGCCAGCCGGCAGGTTCCAGTCTTCGGCCATGCGGGCCTCCTCCTATTTATACGTTTTTCCGCTCAACGGGCTAGGCAGCAGCTTGCCAAACGTCAAGCACCGTCAACCTCAGGCGGCGACGTTCTTCAGGCCGACCTTCATGTCGAGCGCGGTGTAGACATGCTCGTCGTCAACATAAACGCGGCCATCGGCAATGCCGAGATTCAGTTTGCCGCGGCGCACGCGCCTGATGTCGATGACATAACGCACGAGTTTCTTGTCGGGCGTGATCTCTCCGGTGAACTTCACTTCGCCAACGCCCAGCGCACGTCCCTTGCCGGGGCTGCCGGACCAGCCGAGCCAGTAGCCGACCGCCTGCCACATGGCGTCGAGGCCGAGGCAGCCGGGCATTACCGGGTCGCCCGGGAAGTGGCACGCGAAAAACCAGAGGTCCGGCGTGATGTCGAGTTCGCCAATCACGCTTCCCTTGCCATACGCGCCGCCATCCATGGTGATCTCGGTGATCCGGTCCATCATCAGCATTGGCGGGATGGGCAATTGCGCATTCCCGGGTCCGAAATAGCCGCCTTTGCCGGACTCCAGCAGGTCGGCTTTGGAATAGCTGGATTTCGGCGTGTGAAAATCATGCGGTCCGGACATCGGCGAACTCTCCTGAGAATAGACGTAAGCGCCTAACCACAGTGACCGACGCGGCTTGTCAACCGCTGGACCCATCCGGATTCACAGACCTGCCTCGCCCGTATCGGCGCCCCACAGGGCCGATTGCGGGGCCCAGCCGCGGAAACCGCCTGCGATGACCTGGCACCAGCCTGCCTCGCATTCCCCGAGTTCAACCAGCACGCCCTTCTCAACGGAGGCGATCTCACGGCTCGTCGTCTCCGGCGTTTCGCGCAACGTGACCTGAGACTGCATCATCGCCGCCGCACCGGGCTCCAGCATGCGCGCATGAACCCAGACCTCATCTCCCGACGGATCGCGCACCCGCCGCCAGTCGCGGGTTTCCTTGATGATCAGCAGGGGCAGGCCCTTGCGTTCATAGCGCCAGACCACCGACTGCTCGCGGCTGGGGCCCGATCGGCCATTCACGGCAGCAAATTTGAGCGTCTCGAAGCGCGGTACGGCCTTGCCGGAAAACTGGCTGATACGCGTCACCTGCGGCGCCTCAGCCGTCGCAGGTGCGCTCACCAGGAAAATTCCCGAAATGACTAAAAGTGCCCATTTCATGTGCAGGTGGCCTGACGTTGCGTTAAGGAAACCACCTTCTCATATCCAGATGAATCGGGTGTAAAACAACAGGCGTTGGCGTTCCGCCAACCCTCTGCTAAGCCCGATGGGAGACATGCAGAGGGGCCACATGCCTACCAAGAAACTGAAGATCGTCGTGACCCGGAAACTGCCAGCCGCTGTCGAGCTGCGCATGAAGGAATTGTTCGATACAAGCCTCAATCAGGACGATCATGCCTTCACCCATGAAGAACTCGTCGCCGCCGTCCAGACCGCCGACGTCCTTGTTCCGACCGTAACCGACCGGATTGACGGGCGCGTCCTGGCGCGCGCCGGAGACCAGCTGCGCCTGATCGCCCAATTCGGGGCCGGCGTCGACAATATCGACGTCCAGAGCGCTGTGCAGCGCGGAATCACCGTTACCAACACGCCGGGCGTCCTGACGGACGACACCGCCGATGTCGCCATGGCATTGATTCTCGCCGTGCCGCGCCGCCTGCATGAAGGCGCGCAGGTCATGGACCAGGGCCGGTTCGATGGCTGGACCCCGACCTGGATGATGGGCCGCCGCCTCGCCGGCAAGCGCCTCGGCATCATCGGCATGGGCCGGATTGGCCAGGCCGTCGCGCGCCGCGCCAAGGCCTTTGGCCTGCAGATCCATTACCACAATCGCAAGCCGGTCAGCCCGCGTACCGAGGAACTGCTCGAAGCCACCTATTGGGACAGCCTCGACCAGATGCTTGCGCGGATGGACATCGTCTCCATCAACTGCCCGCACACGCCTGCCACGTTCCACCTGATGAACGCGCGCCGCATCGACCTGATGAAACCGGAATCCTACCTCATCAACACAGCCCGCGGTGAAGTCATCGACGAAGCCGCCCTCGCCCGCGCCCTGAAGGCTGGCAAGATTGCGGGCGCCGGGCTCGACGTGTTCGAGCGCGAGCCTGCGGTGAACGAGGAACTGCTCGGGCTGCCGAATGTCCTCCTGCTGCCGCACATGGGCTCGGCCACGATCGAGGGCCGCACCGAGATGGGCGAGAAGGTCATCATCAATATCAAGACTTTCGCCGACGGCCACCGCCCGCCCGACCGCGTCATCCCGGCGATTCTCTAGCCGCGCAGCTTGAGCACGATGCCGATCAGGGGCGTTGCCAGCATGACAAGGGCCCGCTCGAACGGGCCCTTCGAGAACTTGCGGAAATAGCGCGCAAGACTCTTTGCCTTGTGAGCCTGCACCACACTGGAGGGCACTTTCGACGTCGACCCGTAGTGCAGCGCGCCGGCAAGCGGCTGGTAGATGACACTGCCGCCCGCTTCGGCCACGCGGCGGCAGAGGTCGACGTCTTCGACATGCAGGAAGTAAGTCTCGTCGAAACCGCCCAGCTTGCGAAACGCCTTTCGCCCCATCAGGAAAAAGGCACCGGACACAGCGCCGACAGGGATCGGTCCGGTCGGTGTCGGCTGGTCTTCCAGCGTCCATTTACCCAGGCCAAAGGCGCGCCACAGCGTCAGCGTATTGCGCCGGCACCCACGCTCTTCATGGCCGCCCGTATCGAAAATCTTGCCTCCGACCAGCACCGGTTCTGGGTGCCCCTGCCGCGCCGCAAGCAGTGGCCCGACCGAGCCGCGACGGATCACGGCGTCCGGATTGATCACAAGCAGGATCTCGCCCAGTGCGCTCGCCGCGCCCTGGTTCACAGCCGTTCCGAATCCCGGATTATCCCCCGACCGGATGAGGCGCGCCTTGTCGGTTCGGGCGATAAAGCCATCGATCCAGGCCTCGGCGTCCGGCGGGTTGCCATTGTCGACGAGGATGATCTCGGAAATATCCGGATCCGATTTCAGGGCGTACAGGCATTCTTGCAGACGCGGGCCGGTCCGATAGGACACGACGATGGCGGAGACCGTCGCCATTCCGCTCATATCGACGACCGGTTGCGCCGCGACAGGAGAATGATCGCGCAGGCGGCGAGGATCACGCTGGCCCAGAAGGAATCATTCCACACATTGTAGGCAAAGCTGAACAGGCTGGCGACGACGCCGACAAGGCCCGCAATCGCATAGCGCACATCGGGCCGCAGGGATCGCGGCGTCGGCAGCCGGAAGGCGATGACCACCAGCGTCAGCCCCGCCAGCACAGCTCCCACGACGCCCGTCTCCGCCCAGATCTGCAGCGCCATATTGTGCGGATGGCCCGGCACGACCGGATAGGCGGCCCAGAAGTCCGGCAATTGCGCCAGCCAGGCCGGATGGTCGGCATAGGTCTCCCGCCAGGTCTTCGACGCGGCAATCCCGTGTCCAAGGAGCGGCTTCTCGACAGCCTTGCCGATGACCACCTCCCATGCCCAGGCCCGCGACTGGAATGATCCCGGCAGGCTGATCCCCGCCTGGCGCATCAGGTTGATGGCAAAGCCGATAAGCACAGGCGCCGAGGCAACGTATCCCGCCATCAGGCAGACCAGCCAGCGATAGCCCGTGCGCGGGACCAGCCAGACGATCGCCCATGCCAGCAGCATGAACACCACGCCAACCAGTGCCGATTGCGAATCTGCCCGCACGACGGCGACAACGCTCGCCAGGATGACGCCGCCCGCCACCGCTTTCCAGCGCCATCCGGGACGCGCCGCGAGATAGGCGGCCAGAATCGGCAGTACGAGCATGAAGGCATTGGCATTGCGCCCGATATTCTGGAAACCCTTGGCCTGCTCCATCGGGTCCGGCCCGTAAATCATCGCCACGACCGGAGCGCCGAACACAGCGCTCGCAGCCACCAGAAGGCCCTGCACCGCGAACGCCCCCAGCATCACCCGCGTCGATACCTGGGCCGTGCCGTTCGCAATACGCAGCGCGCCGGCAACCGCCAGCGCCCCGAACAGCGCTGTCAGGACGATCCGCACACTCGACGCGCGGATCGCGAAATTGCCCTCCAGCAGGTTGCCCGAAATCAGGCCGCGCGATGCCGGCGACCAGGCCTCGCTGATCGCCGCCCACGCGACGAAAGTCAGCGCCATCAGGGCGTAGCTTTCCGGCGGCATTTTCGGTCGCGCCAGGGCCAGCGCCGGCAGCGCGGCAAGGGCCAGCAAGGGCCCGTACCCTTGCGCGCCGAGCAGCCCCATGACCGGCCAGAGCACGAACGCAGCTGCAAGGATGGGCGCGTAGGACATGGGCTTCACTCTGTCGCCAACGCCCCGGCTTGTCACGGTGCGTCGCTCACGCGGGGCGTTTGAGATCGGGCGCCAGCGCTTCCTCGGCAAGGCTCACACAAGCCTCGTCCAGGCTGATCATCTGCTGCCCCTGGCTGCCCAGCCGGCGCAGCGCCAGCGTGCGCTCCTCCGCCTCACGGCCACCGACAACAGCAATGATCGGCACTTTCTGCACCGAATGCTCGCGAACCTTGTAATTGATCTTCTCGTTGCGCGTATCGACCTCGACCCGGAGCCCCGCCTTGCGCAGGGCGTCCGCCGCTTCGTGGGCATAGTCATTGGCCGCGTCCGTGATCGCCGCCACCACGACATGCACAGGCGACAGCCAGAGCGGGAACGCGCCGGCATAGTGCTCGATCAGGATACCCATGAAGCGCTCGAACGTGCCGAACACGGCCCGGTGCAGCATGACCGGCCGGTGCTTGGCGCCGTCCGAGCCCGTATATTCGGCGTCGAGGCGTTCCGGCAGCACATAGTCGAGCTGGAACGTGCCGCACTGCCAGGTCCGGCCAATCGCATCCGTCAGGTGGAATTCGAGTTTCGGGCCATAGAAGGCGCCTTCGCCCACGGCGATCTCGAATGTCATGCCGGCCGCCGTCAGCGCATCGGACAGGGCTTTCTCGGCCCGGTCCCATGTCTCGTCGCTACCCGCGCGCATCTCGGGCCGCGTCGCCAGCTTGTAGGAAATCTCCGACAGGCCGAAATCGCCATAGACGCGCTCGAACAGTTTCAGGAAGCGCAGCGTCTCGTCGGCAATCTGGTCCTCGCGGCAGAAGATGTGCGCATCGTCCTGCGTCATCTGGCGCACGCGCATCAGGCCGTGCAGCGCGCCATGGGCCTCGTTGCGATGGCAGCAGCCGAACTCGGCCATGCGGATCGGCAGGTCGCGATACGAGCGCTGCCCGTTCTTGAATATCTGGACGTGGGCCGGGCAGTTCATCGGCTTCAGCGCCATCAGGTCGCTGTCGCCCGTCAGGATCGGACCCTCATCCTCGATCGAGGGAATCTCGTCCGGCACGACAAACATGTTCTCGCGGAATTTCGACCAGTGGCCGGACTGTTCCCAGAACACCGAGTTCAGGAGTTGCGGCGTCTTCACTTCGACATAGCCGTCCGCGTCCTGCTGGCGGCGGATATAGGCCTCCAGCTGGCGCCAGATCATGAAGCCTTTCGGATGCCAGAAGACAGACCCCTGCGCTTCCGGCTGGAAGTGGAACAGGTCGAGCGCCGCACCGACCTTGCGGTGATCGCGCTTCTCGGCCTCTTCAAGCCGCACGAGATGGGCCTTCAGGTCCTTCTCGTTCGCCCAGGCCGTGCCGTACATGCGCTGCAGCATCTCGTTCTTGGAATCGCCGCGCCAATAGGCGCCGGCCAGTTTCATCAGCTTGAACGCTTTCGGCAGCTTGCCCGTCGAGGGCAGGTGCGGCCCGCGGCACAGGTCGAACCAGTCGCCCTGGCGGTACAGCGTGATCGCCTCGCCCGGCGGGATGATGTCGTCGATGATCCGGGCCTTGTAGTCTTCCCCGATCCGCTTGAACTCGGCAATCGCGGCGTCCTTCTCCCAGACCTCGCGGACGATGGGATAATCGGCATCGACAATCTCGCGCATCTTCGCTTCGATTCGGTCGAAATCCTCGGTCGAGAACGGCGCCTCGCGGGCAAAATCGTAATAGAACCCGTCATCGATCACCGGACCGATGGTCACCTGCGTGTCCGGGTAGAGCGCCTGCACGGCCTGCGCCAGCACGTGCGCGGCATCATGCCGGATCAGCTCGAGGCCTTCGGGGTCGTTCGGCGTCACGATTTCGACGCGCGCATCGCCGTCCAGCGGCCGTTTCAGATCGCGCAATTCGCCGTCCACACGGGCGGCAATCGCCTTTTTGGCAAGGGAGTTCGAGATCGAACTGGCGACATCGAACGGGCTGGCGCCCTCTTCAAATTCGCGCACCGATCCATCGGGCAGGGATACTTTGATCATGTTTCAGTCTTCTTCAGCGGTCTGGCGCACGAGGCGCGGCAAGTCTTGTCCGGGAAGGCCTGCCTGCGGCGGTCTGCTTAACGCGAGTTCACCGAAAATCCCACCCCAATTACAGGGGCGATCTCATCAGGCCGGGCAGCCGGGTCGAGGGGAGTGTGCGGGGTACATGAGTCTCAGGTGCGCCGCGGCGCCCTGCGGAGTATCATGCACCCGGGCGGGTTCGCGTGGTCAGGCCGCTGGTGGGCTGGATACGGTACGAACAGGTCATAGGATCTATATCTCATCCCTCCGGGGGATTTTCAACCACCGGCGACGCCGGGACCGCCCGCCCGCCGGATTTCCAGTCGCCATAGCGCCACGGCTGCCAGGCTGGCACGTCGGGCTTTTGCGCCGGCGCGGGATCATGGCCGAAACTGCCGCCGGGCCGGCACCGTGTAAACCGGGCAAAGGCCATCCAGCCGCCTGCCCACCAGCCGTGCCGCGCGATGCATTCGGCGCCATATTCGCTGCAGCTCGGCTTGTGCTGGCAGCGCGCGCCCGCCGCATAGAAGATCAGGGAAAAACTGGCCTTGTAGACGCGCAGCAGCCCATAGGCGACCTTTCGGCGTATCCCGGCCATCGTCAGCTCACAATCGCGGGCGCGAGACCTCGCGCCACACGCGCCTGCTCGATCGCCGCCACAGCGGCCTCAAAGGCCAGCAGCGTCGATGTATGGCGGGGTGGATAGTCGGCGACAGGCTGGAGGTGGCGCAACTCCCAGAACCGGCCTTCCGGCGGCGGGCCATTTTCCTTCAGCATCGTCTTCATCGCATCACGCGCGGCAATCACCTCGTCCACGGACGCGCCGACAGCATATTCCGACAGGATCGCCGTCGCCGCCTGGCCCAGCGCGCAGGCCTTCGGGTCCACCGCAATAGCTGCGATATGGTCGCCGCTTTCATCGAGGATGATCTCGACATTGACGGTCGATCCACAGACGCGGGACACTTTCAGCACCGAGGCTTCGGCACCCTCAAGGGTGCCGAGATGCGGAATGTTCGCCGCCAGTTCGAGGATACGGTTGTGGTACAGGTCGCTCATCACCGGCAAAGATGGACCCGGCCTGCCATGATCGCAAGCAGCCGCATCAGGTGCAGGCAAAAAGGAGCCATCCTCAACCGCTGGGAAGAGGACGGCCCTGAAGGAGATTGGGTGCATTGAAACGGGGGTTCTAGGCCCGAGGCTTATTCGTCCCATGCGCCGCCCGGCGCGGTCAATTTAACGATCAGACAGGAAACGCCGGCAAAAAAAAGTCCCCCGACGAATCGGGGGACTGAGGTCGTATGATTTCCGCGCGGCCCGCGGTTGATGACAACCGGACCCCGACGGGAGGTGGGAAAACCTGCATAGGCGACAGACAGAAAGATCGCGTTCGCACCGCAATGCGAATTTCGACCAAATTTGACGCTTGCCTAGGCCCGCCGCCACGTCGAGCCGGAAGGCCCGTCCATGATCTCGATGCCTTCAGCGGCCAGTTCGTCCCGGATCCTGTCCGCCTCGGCCCAGTCGCGCGCCGCGCGCGCATCGATCCGCCCTTGTACCAGCGCATCGATCCGGGCGTTTCCACCAGCATCGACGCCTTGCTCCCATTCTTTCGGAGTCTTGGTCAGCAGGCCCAGAAGCTCACCCGCTGCCAGCAGGTTCACCCGGGAATTCGCCATGGCGTCAGGGTCCTTGTGGTCAGCGGCCATGTTCGCCTCACTGGCGAGGCGAGACAGTTCGGCCAGCGCCTCGGGCGTGTTGAGGTCATCGGACAACGCCCTCAGCACCCCCTTGTCACCCCCATGCCCCCCCTCTTCATCCCACACGCGCCGCAACGCGCCATACACCCGGTCAAGCGTGGTCTTGGCCTGTTTCAACAGGTCCTCGTTCCAGTCCAGCGGCGCGCGGTAATGCCCGCTCAGCATCGCGAAGCGCAGCACCTCGCCCGGCCAGGCTTCCAGCAGGTCATGGATCAGCACGACATTGCCGAGCGATTTCGACATCTTCTCCCCGCCCATGTCGAGAAAGCCATTATGCATCCAGTAATTCGCCATCACCTCGCCATGCGCGCATTCCGACTGCGCAATCTCGTTCTCATGGTGCGGGAACTGCAGGTCGATCCCGCCGCCATGGATGTCGATGGTCTTGCCGAGATGCTTGGCCGCCATGGCCGAGCACTCGATATGCCAGCCGGGCCGGCCGCGGCCCCACGGACTGTCCCAGATCGCATCTTCCGGTTCACCGGGCTTGGCGAATTTCCAGAGCGCAAAATCGGCCGGTTCGCGCTTGTCGGTGTCGATCTCGACCCGCGCGCCAGCTTCATTGTCCTCCGGCTTGCGCCCTGACAGCTTGCCATAGTCCGGCATCGAACTGACCGAGAACCAGACGCCCTGCGCGCCGACATAGGCGTATTTCTTGCGCACCAGCTTCTCGATCATCTCGATCATTTCCGGCACATGCCCTGTCGCCCACGGCTCGATCGTCGGCGGCGCGACGTTCAGCGCGACCATGTCGTCATTGTAGATTTTCGCGAACTTCTGCGCGATCGCCTCGATGGACTCGCCCGTCTCCAGGGATGCGGCGATCAGCTTGTCTTCAATGTCGGTGATGTTGCGGGCGTACAAGATCGCCTTGGCGCCATACCGGCTGGCCAGCACCCGCCGCAGCACATCGAACACTATCGGTGGCCGCGCATTCCCGATATGGGCATAATTGTACGGCGTTGGCCCGCAGACATAGAGCGTGATGCGGGCAGGGTCCTGCGGTTCAAACACGCGTTTCGCGCGTTTTGCGGTGTCATAGATACGAAGAGTCATGGAATTTCGGGCTCGAACGAGAAAAATGGAAATGAAATTGCCCTATTGAGAGGGCGAGATGCCCTAATGGGCGCTTGTTGTCTTAACAACAACAGCCTTTTGGCAATCTGCAGGCACGCCGGTTCATATCCATATTGGCGCAATATCACCCGGCCCGACGCCGGGCAATAAAATTTACGACATCCATTTACTCGGCGTCACCGTAGAATTCTCTGGAAACAGCGCATTCGCGCGCCTATCTTTCCAATCATCGCCCTGAGGGTATCAACTCGGGCGGGCGTTAAGTCCGGGCAGGGAGCCATCCGGTTTCCCAGACCAAGCCTCGGCTCGACCTCCGTCCCTCAGTCGAAGGACACTTAACCATGGCCATGGATGCCATCACTCCCAAGAACGAAACGTCTCGCGGAGAACCCTTGGTTCGCCCCACTGTGCAAGAGGCTGAAGACGCCGTGCGCACGCTCATTGCATGGGCAGGTGACGACCCACGCCGCGAAGGCCTGCTCGACACGCCCAAGCGTGTCGTCAACGCCTACAAGGAGTGGTTTGCGGGCTATGACGAAGACCCCGTGAAGTACCTGTCACGGACGTTCGAAGACGTTCAGGGCTATGACGACATCGTCATCCTGCGCAATATCGACGTCGAGAGCCATTGTGAGCACCACATGGCACCCTTCATCGGCAAGGCCTATGTCGCCTACAAGCCATCCGCCGCCGTGGTCGGTATTTCCAAGCTGGCCCGTGTGGTCGAGATCTTTTCCAAGCGCCTCCAGACGCAGGAAACGATGACCGCACAGATCTGCGATGCGATCACTGACAGCCTTGCGCCGATGGGAACCGCCGTCCTGATCGAAGCCGTGCACGAGTGCATGTCGACCCGGGGCGTCCACCACAAGGACGTCACCACGATCACGACCCAGTTTACCGGCGTGTTCAAGTCTGACGCAGACCTGCGCAACCGCTTCCTGCGGGTCGCCAACCAGTAGACTGGCCTCTGCCCTCACCTCCCGCCCCTTCGCGACGGGAGGTGAGGGCGAACTTATCCACCCCCTCCCTGGCTGCGCGTATAATCCGCCGCGATGCCCCGCTTCTCACGCCCATGCCTGGCCTGCCCTGGCACCTGCTGCCGCTCTGGCCGCTCATCTTCTGGCGCATCCAGCGCCTCAAGGCATGGTTCCGCGCAAACGGCGGCCCAGGGTCCGAAATGCTCTGGGGCGTGATGTGGAACGGCCGCGTCGTGCTTCTGCGCGTGCCGGATGATCTTTCCGGGCATCGTCCGGGCTGTTTCCGTGCACCCGTCTCGGACCGGCTCAGGCGCGCGCTGGCGGGCGACCCGCTTCCGTGGTCCCGGCGCATGCCGGGGCCTCAGGACATCCTGTGCGCACGTGCCGCAAGAGATCCCGGCCCGCGCCTGGAATTCGGATGTGCTGGCCCCATTCCCGACACCTGACCCGCATCCGCCGTCCGAGAACCCAGCCCCACCCCCGAAGCGCCCTCACGGGCGCCGCATGCGCAGGGCAATTCGCAATCTATTCATTTTGAAGGCGCGCCCGGCGCTGCTACCAAATGCCTTGCCAGAGACATGGCCACAGAAAAATCAAAGGGAGTTTGGAATATGAAAAAGACAATCCTGTGCAGCGCTGCGGCGCTCGCCTTCGCCGCAATGCCTGCACTCGCGGGCTCGACGACCGTGGAATTTGCGGCCGCCGACGGCACGACCTCGGTCGTCGTGTTCAATACGGACGGCACAGCGACGATGGATGGCGGCGACGCCATTCCCTACACGATGGATGATGAGACACATACCGTTTGCGGCCAGACCCCGGACGGCGACCTCTGCGCCACGTTCGATGAGACAGGCACCGATGTCGGCTTCTCTACCGGCTACACGAACACGGCAGGCGCGACCGGAACCGCCACGATCACGGCCGTCGCCGAATAGGCCAGTCGTCAGACGTGACATTCGAGGAGGCGTTCGTAAATCGCGAGCGCCTCCTTTTCGATATCCGCGACCTCGCCCGACAGCACCGGCAACGGTCCCGCTTCGGCCCCGAATCCCTCGGACGTCCAAACGGCATCATACCAGTGTGGCGCCCAGGCCCCGTCTTCCGGCTTCGGCCCCGGCGTCCAGGCCAGCATCGCCTCATCCCAGGCAAGATCCAGCGCCGCGCAAAGACGCGTCAGGACGTTGCGCGGGTCCTCGAGGATGCGGTCTGAATCGACCACCGGCGGCACTTTACCCGTCCGCGCGCGCATGTCATCGAACAGGCGCGCCTGTTGCGGAAACCCGATCGCCTCGAGGCTCACATCGTCCATCTTCTTCGCATAGGACGCGATCACCCGGGCCGGATGCCGGATCAGGAAGGCATGGTCGCATTGCGCCGCCCAATCGAGCGGAAAGTCCGGCATCATGTGATGCGTCATCTGCTTCTGGTATTGCACCGTCTTGCCATCCGGCAGCGGCGCCAGCAGCCGCTCCGATACGCGGCGCGGATCATCGGACTGGCTCGCCAGGATCTCGGCCTGCATCGGATGCGTCTGGCCGGCCGCAACCAGCCACGCCGCATAGAACGGCTCGTCCAGCGCCGCACAATCGGCCCGCGCGCCAAAGCACCGCATCATTGTCGTCGACATGTTGCGCGGGCCAGACCACATGGCAATGCGCCGTACAGGGCTCATGAGATGGACGTCAGGCTCTTGGCGGCAAGCTGCTTGTAAAGCCCGCTGACACGCTGGCTCACCGGCCCGCCGACATGTTCGATCGTCCGCCCGTCCACTTCCCGCACCGGCGTGAGGCCCGCAAACGTGCCGGTGATAAAGGCCTCGTCCGCCGAGTAGACATCGAACAGGGAGAAGCGCTTCTCGAAGACCGGAATGCCGGCCTCGCGGCAGACCCGGATAATGTTCCCGCGCGTGATCCCGCCTAGGCAATAGTCCGGTGGGCTGGTCCAGACTTCGCCATCGCGCACGATGAAGAAATGGGTCGAGTTGCAGGTCGCCACAAAGCCGTCAGCATCGAGCATGAGGGCTTCGTCAGCCCCGGCCTTGTCGGCCTGGATGCAAGCGAGGATACAGTTGAGCTTCGAATGTGAATTCAGTTTCTGGTCCTGTTCGGCCGGGCCCGTCCGGCGCTGGTGCACGGTAAACAGGGTCACGCCCTTGGCGACAATTTCTGGCACAGGCGTCTTGTATTCCGGGATGATCACGATGGTCGGTTTGCCGATCGTAAAGCGCGGCCCCTGGTAAGGCGTCTTCTTGATTCCGCGCGTCACCATCAGCCGGATATGCACGCCATCCGTCATGCCATTGGCCTTGAGGCAATCCATCAGGCGCGCCGTCAGCTCGTCCCTGGTCAGGCCGATATCCATGTCGATCGTCTTGGCGCCGGCATAGAGCCGCTTGAGATGTTCCGGCAGGAAGGCGACGCCGCCATTCGAAACACGCAGGCCTTCCCAGACGCCGTCACCGAGGATGTAGCCGCTGTCGAAGACAGACACGACCGCTGCGTCGCGGTGTTTCATGTCGCCATTCACCGAGATCAGCACATCGGCATTTCTCGGATCGGCAACATAGTCGTGCACGCCGTGGGCTTCTTCCTCGATCACGCATGGTCTCCAAACGGGTGTTCCAGCCATTCCACGATATCGGCCACGACGGCATCTGTTCCCGGCTCGTCGAGGATCCAGTGCGCATTGTCGGGATATTCGAAAAAGTCCCCCGGAACCGGCGCACGGGCATATTTCTCACCCACTTTGCGTACAGCGCGCGCCAGCGTCGCGCGATCGTGCGACGCTGCGATCGTCAGGGTCGGAACGTTGACCAAGCCTTCATCGACCTCGATGCCGTCGGTCAGGTCGCCATACACCTTGCCGGAATCAAACCGCGCACGCGCATAGATCGCCTCATGCCGCCGCCTCGGAACGCGATTGAGAACGCCGAAACGGAAACCTGATCGCCAGACCTTGTAGGCGCGCTTGCGGTCGCGCGTCAGAAGGATGTTGAGGAATGTATAGGCGACTGAAAGGCCGACTTCAGAACAGTCCTTCGGCTGGGCCGGCGTCAGGAACACGGCCTGCGAAACCAGGCCCCGCTCCGCCAGGCATTGCGCGATCAGCCCGCCCATCGAATGCCCGATCACAGCCGGCTTGGTGCCCGTATCACGCGCAATCTTGCGCGCTGTTTCCGCCATCGCGGCAACATAGTCATCAAAGCCAAGGTCGGAGAGGGTCGCAGGCGGATTGTCGCGGGTCCGCTGGTCGGGAAACAGGGTTGGCGCTTCGCACGCCCAGCCAGCCGCTTCGAACCCGGGCCGCATCCGATCCCAGGCGTCGCCGCCGCACCCGATGCCGTGAATCATCAATAGCGTCTTGGCCATAGGCCCTCCCTCAACCCTGCGCGATCTTGCCACCCTGCACAGGTTCGGTCCAGCGCTGGAACCGCTCGGCAACCTCGGAATAGACGAGCCGCTTGAACGGCACAACCAGTGCGGGCGTCTCATCGAGCGGCGCCCAGCGCCAGGCATCGAATTCCGGCGTATGCCGGTCGAGCCGCACATCGCTGTCAGACCCCTTGAAACGGAACGCGAACCATTTCTGGCGCTGCCCGATATAGGGGCCGGGCAAACGCTTCTTCAGGTCAGGCGGAAAATCATAATACAGCCAGTCGTCGGTCTCTTCGAGAACATCGACCAGTTTCTCGGGAACCCCGATTTCCTCTTCCAGTTCACGCAGGGCCCCGTCGCGCGCGGACTCGCCCTTGTCGACGCCGCCCTGCGGCATCTGCCACTGAAAGGCGCCGCGGCCATTGATCCTGCGGCCTATGAAGACATGGCCCGCCTTCGAAAAGAGGGCGAGTCCGACATTCGGCCGGTAGCGTTCAGGATCGACAATTGATGGTTTCACCCGGCAGGGTTTACAGGAGCCGGGGCAATGCTGCCAGTGTGGACTCGGTCGACTTCGACCAATTCTGCAGGCGTCGTGCCGACAAGCGCGGACACGGGTGCCAGCAGGATGCCCTTCTGACCAAGTTCGCTGGTCCAGATCTTCGCCATCTCGATGGTGATCGGGAAGGCATAGCCAGCCCCCATGGCAGCGCCTTTTTCCTTGGCGAGCGTTTCCAGCTCGAGCAGCTCCAGATTGATATCGTCCGCTGTCAGCTTGGTGTCGATGGGAGAGGACGCCTTGACGTAGCGCACCCGCGTTTCATCAGCCACCGCGTCGAAACTTGCATCCTCAAGGCTGCCATCCTCGACGAGCGCAACGCCGCGCTGGCTCAAGGCTTCAAGCACCGGCCGCACGGCGGCGGCATCGCCCGAGAATTTCGCACCCTGGTAATTGATCACGCCGAAATACCCCGAAGCGCGTCCCAGCAACGTATTCAGGCGCGACACGTTCACGTCGGCGCCCCGTCCGGCGAGCAGGGTCTGCGGGTGCATCTTCATGCGCCCATAGTCGTAGTTTTCCATCGGCAGTTCGATCAGCACTTCGTGGCCGGACGCGCGAGCGCGATCGATCCAGTATTGCAGGCGCTGGGCATCCGGCGCGAAGGACAGCGTCACTTCCGGCGGCAATTCCTCGATCGCTGATTTCGTGTGCGTGGCATTGATTCCGAGACCGCCGACAACAAGCGCCACAACCGGCTGCTGGCCCGGATTAGCGAATGGCCGCGCGTAGGCCTCCGCGGGCGCCCGACCGTCTGCAGCGATGCGCGGCAGGCGCACACCATTGACGGTTTCCGACAAGCCCGAGATCGGCACCCTGCCAAGCGAGACGATCGCCGTGACTTCGCCATAGGATTCGCCGGGCTTCACAAGCTTGCCATTGATGCGCACGCCCGTGCCGTCCGCATCGGCAACCGGATCATCCGAAGGGCCACCGGTTCCGGTCGCTTCCGCCCCGTCGGCATAATCGATCCCGAGGCTCGGCTCATCGCCGCTATCGACCTCGGCATAACCATCATCATCAAGGACAGCGAGCATGACCGTGTCAGACGAATCCGTCTTCAGCCGCGACTTGAGCGCTGGCTTAGCATCGTCGACCGTTTCAAACAGGGCAAGCTGCTGGCGCGGACCTGCTGCGGACGGGTCACCAGAAAACTGGATACCCATGCCGAGAGCTCCCGCCACACCGCCGAATACAAGCAGGCTCAGGCCTGCATGGACAATTCCGGTGCGAAGGGGAGACGGTTCAACGTCTCTCCGATAAGGCATGCGGCGACCTCATGTGATCAACAAATGGAATCCTGAACAACCTAGAATGCGGCAATCTGGTTAACAGGTTGCAAACAGACCTTAACCTGCGCGGCGAAATGCACTGGCAGTAACCGTGCCTTCGTTCAACATCTGAACAGCCCGTTCCAGTTGGAAATCCTCGCCCTTGTAGTCTTCGGGCGGCTGCTCGTCAGGCATCGTCATTTCGTGGCGTTTCTCACCGTCTTCATTGGCAAGGGCATGCGGCAGGTCAGCTTCCGACCAGCGCTTGATCTTGGCCAGTTCTTCCTCGGTCAGGCGCGCCTGGGCGATCTCGATATCCGGGTCAATACCAAGCGCCTGGATCGAGCGGCCGGACGGCGTGTAATAGCGCGCTGTCGTCAGGCGGATGGCCCCGCGATCAGCGCCCAGCGGAATAACGGTCTGGACCGATCCCTTGCCGAAACTGGTCGTTCCAATGATCGTCGCGCGGCCCCTGTCCTTCAGCGCCCCGGCAACGATTTCCGATGCAGACGCCGAGCCGCCATTGATCAGAACGATGACCGGCACGCCCTTGAAGACTTCGCCCGTGCGAGCATTATAGCGCTCGATGTCAGACGCGCGCCGACCTTGCGTCGAGACGACTTCACCGCCCGACAGGAACATGTCGGACACTGACACGGCCTGGTCCAGCAATCCGCCGCCATTGTTGCGCAGGTCGACGATCAGGCCTTTCGGACGGCCGCCAGTCGCTTTGGAAATACCCTCGATCCCCTCTTCGAGCAGCAAGGTCGTGCGCTCGTTGAAGCTGGATATCCGCAAGTAGCCGACATCGTTCTTCTGCATTTTCCAGGTGACCGACTTCTGCTCGATCACTTCGCGTGTCAGTGTCACGTCGAACGGATCCTCGCCGACGCGCAGGATGGTGATCAGGATGTCCGTGCCCTTGTCGCCGCGCATCTCTTTGACGGCGTCGTTCAGGGTCTGGCCGATGATCGGCTTGCCATTGATCGCGGTGATCAGGTCACCGCTCTGGATGCCTGCCCGGCTTGCGGGCGTGTTGTCCATTGGCGAGATGACTTTGACAAAGCCATCTTCCATCGTCACTTCGATGCCGAGCCCGCCATACTCGCCGGAAGTCTGCACCTGCATCGAGCGGAAATCGTCGGGGTTCAGATAGCCCGAATGCGGATCCAGCGAGGTCAGCATGCCGTTGATGGCAGCTTCCATTGCCGCGCTCTCGTCAACTTCGACCACGTAGTCCTGACGGGCACGCGCGAGGATTTCGGCGAACAGCTCCAGCTGCTGGTAGGTCACCATGCGCGGATCGGCAGGTTTTTCCTGAGGCCATGCAAGGGCGGAAAACCCGACCGCTGCGCCACCCAGCACAATCCCGAGTGCGGCTCCTGTCAGCAGTGAACGCATATTCCAATCCTCCGTCATGCGTGACCTCTATTTGTCACTCGGCAACCACTGTGCCGGATTCATTACCTTGTCGCCAAGCCTTAATTCCATATTGAGCTGCGGAGGCGGGTCGGCACGGTCTGGCATGCGCCCAACTGGCTCTTTCGCTGACACTGTCTGGCCTTCGGTGACATAGATCCGGCTCATGCCGGTAAGAATAACATGGTATCCGTCGCTTGTGCGCAAAATTAACATTGATCCATAGCTGCGAAATGGTCGCGCATACTCGACAGTACCGTCGATCGGCGCCACCACTTGCGCAGCCTGCCGTGTCGAAAATGTGACCCATTCCGTCTTGCCGCCGGTCGGCATCTTGTCGCCGAACCCATACACGACATTGCCGGCCGTCGGTTGCATCAGTCCGCCGAGAGCCGCCTTGCCGAGCGGGCGCGAGACCGGCGTGCGTCGTACAGTCGAAGCGGGTGGTTTCGTCCGCGAGGAAGATGTGGTGGCCGAGACGAGCTTCGGCCGCAGGCTCGGCTTCATCCCGGGCGCCGACGGCGCGTCCGACTCGAGTGCCGCAAGCAGGTCGCGCAATGTTTTCGCCTCCCGGCCCAGCGTATCGGCCCGCGCGCGCAATTCATCGATGTCGCCGGAAATATCTTCGAAACTGCCACGCTTGGCCGCCGCGAGCCGTTCGATTTCGACCCGCTTCAGCGCCAGCGTCGCCTCGGCCGCCTCAAGCCGCGCGCGTTCGCCCCGAATCTGACGCTCGAGCAGGTTGAGCTCGTCGATCTCGCCTGACAGGTCGTCGGCGCGGGCCGCCAGCCGCGGTGTCGTCTGGCTCATCAGGATCGCCCGGCGCACAGCGGTATTCGCCTTGCCGGGCGAAACGATCAGCGCCGGCGGCTTGCGGCGGTTCGACGCCGCCAGCGCTGCCAGAAGGTCTTCCAGCGCCTGGCGATCGACAAGCAGGCTTTCCTGCGCGACCGCGCGTCGTGTGCCGAGATCGATCAGCGCCTTTTCGGATGCCGAAGCCTGTTCTTCCCGGCGGCGCGACTCCATCGCGGCGGAAATCAGCTTGCTGTCGATCTGGCGAAGGTCTGTCTCGGTCTCCTCACCTGCGGCCTCCAAGGCCGCCAGCCGGGTCACGGCGGCCTGGCGCTCGGCTTCCAGCGCTTCAAGTTGTTCGCGCGTGAACGTGGCCGGTGCCGCCGCGATCAGCGCGAAGGCAGCACATGACAAAAGAAGCGGGCGCAGGAGAGGTCGCATGGCGGGCATTCATGCCATGCCCGCATGACCCGGATATTAACACCTGTCCAGGAGCAGGCGCTCGATCCCTGAAATCTCATCGGAAATCAGGGTACACACAAGATGGTGCGCCGACGCGTCGAACGCGGGATGCGACAATACCAGATGGCGCACAACGCCCAGCACCTTCCGGCATCCCTTGGCGACGCCCTCGGCGTCGCCCACGCCCAGCCCGTGCACGACGGCATTACGGTAGGCGATCAGGCGCTCGATCTGGTGCAGGGTCGAACCGGTCATTTCGAGCCGTTCCGGCGCATTGAGATAGTCCGTCGATCGGGCCCGCCGCAAAAGCAGCGTGACCGGCGCGTACCGCTCCGGACTGGAAGGATCGACCACATCCGCATCTGCCGCCGTCTCATATCCGCTCAGCGCCGCGACAAGCGCGCCCTGAAGCCCAATCACCAGCCCGACCGACGCCCAGCGCCACCGCTGCTTATCCTCGCCCACACCCGACACTTCCCGCCGTGCCATGCGAAGGGCCTCATGGACTGAATCCAGGCTGGCAGCGATCCGCCCCCGCCGGTCCGTCATCGCTACTGGTCTTCGCTCTCTGGCGTCGCCGCCTTGCGGAAATCCCAATCCGTCTGCGCAGCCATATATGTCAGCGCCGCATAAGCCGCGACGTTCTGCCGGAAGGCAGCCGGATCAATCTTGTCGAACGTGTCGTCCGGCGTGTGATGCAGGTCGAAATAGTCTGTCCCGTCCTGTCCGGGCTCCAGGACCGGCACGCCTGACGCCCCCAGAACCATGATATCCGGGCCGCCCTTCGAATTGTTGTCGGCCGGAATAATGCCAAGCGGCGCGACAACGCCCTGCATCGCAGCGACATATTCCAGCGCGCCCTCCCCGACTCCACTTGCCAGGCGCCAGATACGCCCGGCACCAAAGTCGCTTTCAGCGGCCAGCACATGCTTGTCCAGTTCGTCTGCATGGGCTGCTGCATAGGCGCGACCGCCGAACAGGCCGACTTCTTCTGACCCATAGAGTACGACCCGAATCGTCCGCTTGGGCTTTTGCGGCAATTGCTGGATCAGGTTCGCCGCCGCCACCACGATCCCGCACCCGGCCGCGTCATCGATCGCGCCTGTACCGAGATCCCAGCTGTCGAGATGACAGCCGATCAGCACGATCTCGTCCTTCCGGCTGGAGCCCTCTACTTCCGCGATGACATTGCCGGAGGCTGCCGAGACCGACGTTTTCACCTGGATGTTCAGCTTCACCTTGACCGGCCCGCGCTCCAGCAGGCGCGCCAGCTGGTCGGCATCCGGCGCGGCAAGCGCCCCAGCCGGCAGCGCCCCAAATGCGCCTTCGCGCGACATGCCGCCCGTATGCGGCATACGGTGCGAATCCGTACCGACCGACCTGATGAGGCACGCTACTGCGCCGAGGTCTGCTGCCGCCTTCGCGCAGCCGCCACGTTTCGCAACCGCCACGCCATAGCCGGACCCGTCCTGGCTACGCACCATGCGCTCGTCGATGAAGGCAATCTTGCCTTTCAACGAGTCTGCCGGCGCCGACTTCAGCTCGGCAAGGCTCGCAAACCGGACAATCTCTGCCTCCACGCCGCCCTTGGCAGTGGATTTCGAACCGCCCAGCGCCGTGATGGCCAGGTCCTGGGGGTTGTTGCCCGTGACTGAAGCAGTCTCCGTCACGCGTTCCCAATAGGGAATGTTGAAATCCTCGATATAGACCTGCTGGAAGTTCAGGTCCTTCAGCTTGGTCATCGCCCATTGCCGGGCACGCCATTCCGCGTCGGAACCCGCCATTCGCGGGCCAATCTCGGTCGTCAGGCTTTCGGTGAATTCCAGCCCGACATCATCCTGCAGCCCCGCTTCCATCAACGCCGTGGCCTGCGCCCTGATCGCCGGATCCAGCACACCGATTTCATCGGCGGCGGCTGGCATTGCAGCGACAATGGCGGCAAGCGCGAACGGGGTAAGGGATCTCAACATGGCTCTCTCTCCGGCTGTCTGATGCCGGTACGCTAAGCCACCCTGCCGCACCATGAAAGGGCGACGGCCACGAAAACTACAAGCCCTCAGCCGTCTCGATCATCAGATCGACCGCCGGACGCGTCTTGTAGCCGCCCTCACGCAGCGTCCTGGCGATCGTGCCATCCGCGGCGATGAACACGATGGCCGGGTGCGGGATGCCGTCATAGCGCGAGCCGGGCTTCATATCCGTATTGAGCAGGTTAAATGCCTTGATTGCGACCGAGCCTTCATCGGAGAGGAGCTCATATGACAGGGCCTTGTCCGCCTTGTAACCGGCCAGCGTTTCGACCGGGTCGTAGGACACAGCCACCAGCGTCCAGCCTGCGTCCGCCAACGGCGCTGCGGCTGCTTCGAGGTCGATCAGCTGCTTCTTGCAGAAGGGGCACCAGTCGGCTGAGCGCACGAACGCCACGACCGTGCCCTTGGCGCCGGCGAGCGTTTCGAATGATTGCGTTGCCCCGCCCGTATCGACCAGCACAACGGCTGGCGCCTGCATGCCGTCAGCGAGCCCGATCGCTGGCGTCTCTGCCAATGCCGCAACAGCCTTCTCGGCTTCGACGGATTTTGTGTGCAGTTCGGTATCCGTCCCCGTCTGCGCGCCTGTGACGGCGGGCAAGAGGGCAATCACGGAAGCGAGGGAAAGGGTGCGCAACACGGGCAGTCTCCTTGAGCGGTTGAGCGATACGCTAGCCACAAAGTGCGCGCCCGGCGAGCCGGTTCAGGCCCGCCTCACGCGTGTTTGATCCGGCGTGACCGCCAGTCATCGCCGCTCTGGCCATAGACATCCCAGTGCGTACCTTCATAGGGCGGTGGAGCCATGGCCTGGCGCAGCACCCGGCTGCCGAGCCGCTCGGCCACCTTGATCGACCCTTTATTCGCCGGGTCGATCGTATGGATCACTTCATCCCAGCCGAGGATGTCCACGGCATAGTCGATCGCCGCCGAAGCGCCTTCGGTCGCATAGCCCTTGCCCCAGGCGCCCCGCGCCAGCCCCCAGCCGACTTCCGTGCCCGGCCAGCCTTCGGGCTGCCATGGGCCGAGGCGCCCGACCCAGCTGCCCGTCGCCTTCTCGATCACCGAGAACATCGAGAAGCCCCGGATCGTCCAGGCACCGGTCATCGTGCAAATCGACCGCCATGTCAGCTCTGGCCCCTGCACGCCGCCAAGGTGTTCCATCACCTCGGCGTCGCCGTGAAAGGCGACCCATGAGTCAAAATCCTCCGCCCTTGGCGGGCGGAGGATCAGGCGATCTGTTTCAATCGTTGGCCCGATGGCCATGGCAGGCTCCTAGGCGAGCGAGGGCTCCAGCCCTTTGCAATCATCGATCAGTTTCTGCACTTCGGCGACCGATGCGGTGAACATGGCCTGTTCTGCATCGGTGAAATCGAATTCGACAACCTTCTCGGTGCCACCGGCGCCGATCAGGGTCGGCACGCCGACATACATGCCGTTCACGCCATATTCGCCGTCACACCAGCTGGCCGCCGGCAGGACACGTTTCTGGTCGTTGAGGTAGGATTTCGCCATCGCAATTGCGGATTCGGCTGGGGCGTAGAAAGCCGAGCCGGTCTTCAGCAGGGCCACGATCTCACCACCGCCCTTGCGGGTCCGGTCGACAATCGCGTCCAGCTTGTCCTGGGTCAGCCAGCCCTGCTTGACCAGCTGCGGCAATGGCAGGCCGCCCACAGTCGAGTGGCGCACCATCGGCACCATGCTGTCGCCATGACCGGCCAGCGTCCATGCGTGAATGTCGGCCACCGACACGCCGGTGGCTTCCGACAGGAAGTAGGCAAAGCGCGAGCTGTCGAGGACGCCCGCCATGCCCACGACCATATTGGTGGGCAGGCCGGAGAATTGCTGCAGGGCCCAGACCATCGCGTCGAGCGGATTGGTGATACAGATGACGAAAGCGTTGGGGCAGTTCGCCTTGATGCCTTCGCCGACCGATTTCATCACGCCAAGGTTCTTGGAAACGAGGTCGTCGCGGCTCATGCCCGGCTTGCGCGGAAAACCTGCGGTAACGATGCAGACATCGGCGCCGGCAATATCGGCGTAATCATTCGCGCCCTTCAGGCTGACGGACCCGTTGAACACAGGCGTCGACTCGGCAATATCCAGCGCCTTGCCCTGTGGCAGGCCTTCAAAAATGTCGAACAGGATGACATCGCCAAGCTCCTCGCGGGCTGCGATATGGGCGAGCGTGCCGCCGATCATGCCGGATCCGATAAGCGCGATTTTCTTGCGGGCCATGGGTCAATAACTCCTGAAAGCGTTAGGGATATGTCTGGCCCGGAGGGTTAGCCGAGCCACCGGCATTTCGCAATGCGCCAAAAAGGAAAGCCCCGCCGGTGAGGGCGGGGCTTTTTGGTTTGCATCTGGATCGGCGCCTAGTCGCGACCGGACATCAGTGCCAGCAGGAACTGGAACATGTTCACGAAGTCCAGGTAGAGGCTCAGCGCGCCATAGGTGGTGGCCACCGCCATCGCCCGTGAATCGCCGACAAGCTGGAAATACATGTTCTTCAGGCGCTGCGTATCAAACGCGGTCAGGCCAGCGAAAATCAACAGGCCGACAACCGAGATCACCATGTGCATCATGCTCGACTTGAAGATGAACATGTTCAGCAGCGAAGCGACGATGATGCCGATCACGCCCATGATCAGGAACGTGCCGAAGCCCGACAGGTCGCGCTTGGTCGTGTAGCCGTAGAGCGACAGGCCACCAAAGGAGATTGCGGTCGTCAGGAAGGCCTTCGAGACGATCATCATCCCGTCAGGCTGGCGCGCGTAGACATACACGATGGCACCCATCCCGACACCGATCAGCGACACGACCGACCAGTAGACGAGGTTTGCCGCCAACGGCGACGGGTTCTTCATAACGAAGCTGGACAGGAGCAGGATGGCCAGCGGCGCGAACATGATAACCAGGCCGATCGGCCCGGTCAGCAGGGTCAGCGTCACGTTCTCCGGAACCATGGCCCCAAAGGCGTAGGCGAGGCCGGCTGTCAGCAGGAGGCCGAGCGCCATCTTGTTGTAAACGCCGAGCATGAAGGCGCGAAGGCCTTCATTGACAGACGTGTCCATCGAGTCGGCGCCGGTGTTTGGCGTATAGGCCCGATTGAATTCGTTCATAGGTTTAATACCCTTCTGTTTTGATCCACACGTAAACACGTGCGCCTAGCATGGAATATGGTGAAACTTGGCGCCGTCCGCAAGGAGAACCGGGCGCGGGCCCTTGACGGTATCATCCCCGCTGCAACGGCGCCGGCACGAATACAGCTCATTGATCTCAACACAGTCGCAGCATAGAGAAACTATACTGCCCCTCTGCTTCAATATTACTACATCAATCAAGTGAACAATACCCATGATGGCCCGAGTCCAAGAGAAAGGACTTTCGGGTTTTGCATTGACTCATATTAACCAAGGGGTAATTTCCCCAATCTGGTGTAGTTCCAACGGTTGGGGCACCGGGAAAACTAAGGGGATATACAATGGCAGACGCATCGGCTTACGCCGAAAACATCAAGAAGTATGCAAACGGCTACAATCAGGCCGCGGCAGAGAAAATCGTGGGCCACCTTGGCATTGCGCTACGTAACCGGGACAGTTCCATGGTTGCTTGCTCAGATTCCGGGGAACTGGACCGGGTGCGTGAGCGCTGGTGCCGTGGCAAGCTCGGGCTCGCCCAAAACAAGAACGATCTCGATGCAGCGATCAAGGCCGTCTGCGACAAGATGCAACCAGAGGGCGGCACCAAGTCACGAGTGACCTTCTATTACTTGCTGGCTGAACATTTCGGCAAACTCGGCGATCTCGCCCGCTGAACGGTGTGATTTGTGTGCGAATTGGGAACCTGGCCAGGTGGGGCCGGGTTTTCTTTTGCCCGCAATCCTGTTTCAGATTGGCTGCATGTACCGTTTGTTCGCTGCCCTTCCTGTCGATCCGGACATCGCGCCCGGCCTGAAGGCCCTTCAGACGGGCCTCGCCGGGGCCAGCTGGCGCCCTGAGCGCAATTTCCACATCACGCTTCGCTTCTTCGGAGACCTGGGCCATGCACAGGCCCGCGACCTTGACGACCTGCTCGGAGAGATCCGCGCACCCGGGCTTGAGATCCGGCTGGAAGGGATCGGCTGGTTCGGCCGACGCGAGCCGAGCGCCGTCTGGGCACGGGTCCGCGGGACAGACGCGCTTCGCGCGCTGGCCGGCCAGTGCGAACGCGCCGCCCGGCGTCTCGGCCTGCCGGCGGACCGCCGCAATTTCACACCGCACGTCACCCTCGCCTACCTGCATGGCACCACGCCGCAAGAGGTCACCGCCTGGGCCGAACCGCGCCACGCCTATTGCAGCGATACCTTCTGGGCGGACAGCTTCCACCTCTATTCCAGCCATATGGGCGATGGCCCCAGCCGCTACGTTGCCGAGGCCGACTATGTGCTGGATGACTGATGCCAGGTCTCAGCGTGCCACGGCATAGAGCGTTTCGCCGGCATCATTGCCTGCCACGCGCGTCAGGAAATCCATTCTGTCCCCAGCCTCGAGCCGACCGGCCAGTCCTTCCGGATGTGCTTTAGCGAGCATCTGCATTTCGCCGTGTGATGGGCACACAAGCAGGTAATCGACTCCATCGGCGCGCATCAGGTCTGCGGCCTCTGCCGGCGTTGAGATGAAAATGCGAAGGGCCATTTCGATCCCGGCAGCATTGCGGTGATAATGGCCATGAAGAGCCCGGTGGCGCGTGTATCGCAGGATATCCGGCGCCGCGTCCGCCACTGACAGCACAAGTCCCTCGGGTTGTGCATCGAGCGCCGACAGGATGTCCGTGCTGGCGCAGGTCGCTGCCGTGACGGGCGCGTTGCTGGCCGGGATCGGTTTCAGGAACATGCCCGGCGCGCCCCAGACCAGCGGCACCGACGCGGCGAGGGCCAATATATAGCCCACCCCTCGCTTGCTTCCGTCCGGCTTGCCGGTGAACAGCCCCCCCACCCAGGCACCAAGCGGCAGGATCGCGAAAATGTGTCCGAAGGCATAGAACCGCACCTGCTGCAATGTCAGCACGAGGCCCAGCACCAGCAGGAGCAGGAACAGGATGTGGGCGCGCCGGTTGATCCCCAATTCGATCTGGAAGATGGAAACGATCGCGGCGACGAGGGAAATCCCGACCATGAACGGAATTTCCTGCCAGGCGCCCCGCCGCGCCGCAAACAGCGGCCGCGCCTCATCCACTTTCTCCAGCCAGAGCGTCCGCACGATCGACGGCAGCCCATCCAGCGGGTTCGCGAGGCATTGCGGTGCCTGCCATGTCAGGAGCAGTCCGCAGCCAAGCCCGATCATGCCCAGTCCCGCCAGACGCCACGGCCGAGAGGCATTGGACAGGCTCGCCGCCGCAAGCGCGAGGCCCGCGCCGCCCAGCAGGGCGGCGCTCGCGGTCACAAGCGACAGCGCATCGCAATACACCGCAGCATAATTCGCGGGGGCGACCGATGCGGCAAAGAAAACGGACGTCATGGTGGCAAAGCTCAGGCCGAACGCCATTGCGCCGCGCTGCGCCGCACGTCCGGCCAGGGCCCAGTCGAGCGCATGGAAAGCACAGATCACCGCAACGAACGGATAGACTTCCGCGCCAATGGCCACCGACGAGGCCAGCGCCGCGCCCGCAATCGCAAGACTGATCGCCCGGCGTTGCGGGTCAATCGAAAAGGCAAGCGCCAGGGCCAGGAGCCCGAGCTGCAAATTGTGGTGGTCGATACTGCCGCTCAGGAAGTTCTGGTGCCGGAACAGGATCGTCGCAGCGATGATGCAGGTGAAGACAAGTGTCTCGCGCCCACCGAGGAAACGCGCACCGGTGACAAGCGCCCCGACCAGCAACACCACGCTGATCGGCGGCCAGATTACGGTTGCCCAATGCAAGGCGGCCTCCGATGGCAGGAAAACATCCAGAAGCGACGAGAGCGCCAGGACAGGCAGGTCCACCAGCCGCGACCAGTGCATTGCCGTTCCGCCGTCCGGCCCGAGCCGCGCCTGGCTGACATCGAACCAGTTCTGGCCGCCAAGATAATCCTGTATCTCGACCAGCCGCATCGCATTGTCGGCGTCCATGGCACCTGCGGAAAACAGTCCCGACACGGCGCTCACCACGAAAAGGGAGGTTACGATCACCAGGCCGAAGCCAAGCGCAATAGCCAGGTCTGCCATTCCGGTTTTGGCTGGTCTGTCCATTTTGCGTCCCCTGCCCCGTCGTTTGCCTGAAAGGCGACCTTAACCTTCGCCCGTGTAGAAATGCCTAAATTGAGGCAATGGGTGGACGCGTGACCGACATATCTTTCAGCGACCTGAATATCGCAGTACTTCTGCCTTGCTACAATGAGGGCAAGTCGATTGCCGCCGTTGTGCTCGGATTCCGCAAGGCGCTCCCTGGCGCCCGCATCTTTGTCTACGACAACAATTCCAGCGACGACACATCCCGGCAGGCGGTCTTCGCGGGTGCCACGGTTGTGCCGTCGCGGCGTCAGGGCAAGGGCAATGTCGTGCGCCAGATGTTCGCCGACATTGATGCCGACATCTATCTCATGGCTGATGGCGACGGCACCTATGATCCGACCGCTGCGCCGAAAATGATCCAGACCCTCCTTGACGACCGCGCCGACATGGTCGTGGGGACCCGCCGCAATGTTCACCAGGACGCCGGCCGCAACGGCCATGCGTTCGGAAATCGCCTCTTCAATACGGTGTACAAGGCGATCTTCGGCAACGAGTTTACCGACATCTTCTCCGGCTACCGCGCCTTTACGCGCCGTTTCGCCAAGAGCTTTCCGGCCTCGTCGCCCGGCTTCGAGATCGAAACCGAAATGTCCGTGCACGCGTCGATGCTGCGCCTGCCGGTATCGGAGGTCGAGTTCAGCTATGGCCGGCGCATGGACGGCTCCGAAAGCAAGCTCTCCACATTTCGCGACGGATTCCGCATACTGCGCATGATGGGCATGCTGATGAAGGAAACGCGCCCCTTCCTGTTCTTCGCCTATGTTGCCACCGCCCTTCTGGCCGCCTCGGTCTTCCTGATGGCGCCGGTGATCCGCGACTATCTCGCCACCGGCCTTGTCGACCGCATCCCGACATGGATGCTCGCCATGACGCTCCTGCTCGGCGCAATGATGACCTTCATTGCCGGCGTCGTCCTCGACTCGGTCGCCCGTGGGCGCGCTGAACAGAAGCGGATCCATTATCTCTCGATCGCCCCGTCACGGGGAGAGCATTACCGTTCCGGCACCACGCCGCTCGCCGAGCGCCGGCAGGACCAGCAGCCAGGCGGCTCTCCGGCCCAGCGGGCCGCTGACGGCCAATGAGCGCGATGAAAGCCCTCACGCTGCCTGTCTACGGCCTGCTCGTGCTGACTCCGATGACGATCGCGTTCGGGCAGGTCCTGTTCAAGCAGGCCGGCACGCAGCTCGCGGACCGGCCGGAGGCGCCCTTCTATTCGGTCTTCTTCAGCCCGGTCTTCCTCGTCGCTGTCACCCTCTATGGCATTGCCACGCTCGCCTGGGTCTATGTCCTGAAAATGGTGCCGCTCTCGATGGCCTATTCCTTCATGGCCCTCACCTTCGTGCTGGTGCCGCTGATGGCCGCCTTTTTCCTGAAGGAGCCGCTGACCCTGAAATACGCCATTGGCGCCTGTCTGATCATCGCCGGCCTCTTCGTCGTCCAGTCCTGAGCCGGCTGGCAGATTTCAGCGAAATCGACGGCCGAATCGCCGTCCAGGAGGCCCGCCGACACGGCAGATACCAATTTTCTGGTGCGCTACGCGGCGCAATTATGGAATTGAAATGGTCCGAGATTGATTTCGAGCGCGGCTTCCTTCGGCTGGATGCCACGAAATCCGGCAAGTCTATCCGACCCATCTCAGGCGCGGCTCAAAAGCTCCTGTCTGAAGCGCCGCGCGCTCACGAAACCTGGGTTTTTCCGGATGCAAAAGGCACGGGCCCTTATCAGGGCCTCCCCAAGATCTGGCGCGAGGTGCGCGAGGCTGCCGATCTGGAAGATTTTCGCATGCACGACCTGCGGCACAGCTTTGCCAGCTTCGGTGCAGCCAACGGGCTGTCACTCCCCATCATCGGCGCCCTGCTCGGCCACTCAGCGCTACGCACACCTGACCGACATCGCAGCAAGACAAGCGGCCAATGATGTATCGGACATGGTGGCAGCCGCATTGGGTGTTTCGACAGGATGAGTTAGCCCATGGACTGATGGGCTCAAGTACGCACTATTAATATGTTTTTCGACAAATTGAGCTCGCTTGATGCTATTTTCGACGATTGATTGCAGTTTTCGACATTATCGAGTAATTCTTCTTTTTCGACGACACTACAAAAATACAATCGTATTTCGACACCAGTAAGAGTTTTTCGACGCATGGCCTTCCTTTCAGCCTCTCCCGCCAGCTTTCAGGACGAACTGCTCCCGGAAAACTCCCGCCTGATCGGATGGGCCGCCCTCGTGCACGGTCTCGGGCTTGACGCACCTGTACGCGATCCCGCCTGTGTCTCGTCGGGCCATATCAGCGGAAGTCAGCGGCGCGAAGGAACCTGGCGGCTGTTCGACAAGAGATACAATCCGGGCGAGGATCCAATCGCCCACATAGTCTTCGCGCTCCGCAACGAAACACTCGACCTGCTGGTTCTGAAGCGCGCATTCGATGCCCTCGGCCCGAAACCTCTTGAAGCCTATATTGCAAGCGCACCAACAGGCGTATTCGCCCGCAGGCTCTGGTTCTTCTACGAAGAGTTCACGGGCCAGAAACTGGATATCCCCGACGCGGCAAGCATCGCGGCGGTCGATGCGCTTGATCCCGGTGACTATATTACCCTTGATCGTCCGCATCTTTCGCAGCGCCACCGCGTCAGGGACAATCTGCTGGGCAGCAAGGGTTTCTGCCCGATCGTGCGCAGAACCGAGGCTCTGCAAGGCTTCATTGCCAGAGACCTTGCATACGCAGCGCAGGAAACCGTGGGCCAGACCGGCGCGCATCTGATTTCCCGAGCCGCCAGCTTCATGCTTCTGGCAGACAGTCAGGCGAGTTTTGCAATCGAGGGCGAACGTCCCCCGCGCAACCGTCTTGAACGCTGGGCCAACGCCATCAAGGAGGCCGGCAAACGCCCAATGAACCAGACGGAGATCTATCGGCTACACACTATTCTGCTGGGAGACGACCGCTTCACCTCGGTCGGGTATCGGACTGCCGGTGTGTTTCTGGGTGAACGCGACCACAATCAGGATCCACTGCCCGAATTCATTGGTGCAAGACCGGACGATCTGCCGGAAATGATGCTTGCCTGGAACACTTGCAACAATCGGTTGCGCGTAACGAAGGTCGATGCAGTCATTCAAGCGGCCGTCCTTGCGTTCGGCTTTGTCTATATTCACCCGCTCGAGGACGGAAACGGACGCCTGCACCGCTGCCTGATCCATCATGTCCTGGCCGAACGGAAATTTGCGCCTGCGGGCATGGTGTTTCCGGTCTCCAGCGTCATGCTCGACCGGATCGACGAATACAGGGCAACGCTGCAAGCCCACTCCGCTCCGTTGATGCCATTCATCAATTGGCGCGCCACGCCTGAGCGCAATGTCGAAGTGCTCAATGACACGGGCGATCTCTATCGCTACTTCGACGCAACAGAAGCAGCAGAGTTCTTGTATGCCTGCGTCCAGCGAACCATCGAGACCGACCTCCCAAAGGAAATCGCCTATCTTCGAGCCCATGATGACGCTGAACGCAATATCATGAACCGCGTCGAAATGCCGGACCGTCTGGCCAAGGACTTCATCATGTTCGTTCGGCAGAACAACGGCCATCTGTCCAAGGCGAGACGGACCCGCGCTTTCGCCAAGCTGACCGATGCGGAAGTCACCGAACTGGAAGAGATCGTACAAGTCGCATTCGCGGACTATTCTGCAGCCGCATACGATTGATCCCGTCAAAAAGTGCCTCGACGGCCCTTTTGGTATCAATTGTGCTTTGCCAAGATTCTAATAATGATGGAGTCGGCCATTCCGAATCTCGCGCTGTCACTTGCCGACGAAGCCCGGTTTTCCCGGCTCGCAGAGCTGGCAGAACTCCCTGAATCGCTAGATGTGGGAATCAGCGGTGATAGGGTCATGCAGCTTCTCGTGTCTGACCTCTTTCTCGGCGTGTTCGATCCGCCCCATATCGAGCCTGTGCGCTCCCGGTATGGGCACGCGCGGTTCCGAAACGCGCAGACAGTCGCAATTCCTGACCTGTCTCACAGTCGCTGACGGGGAACACGTCAGTCAGCTTTGCTAAACCCATGCGAAAGCAAAATCGCGCCTCCCTTGAGCGCCGTCTCCAGAAAGACCTCTCTGCTGGCCGACCACTCTACAAAACAGGGGCTATTGCCGGATCCGCGATGCGCAAGGATGCAAGAACGGAATAGTCAATCCGGCATCACCAAGTCGACGTGCGAAACCCCAAGCGCCCGCGCCAGTTCATAGAGAGTCACTACCGTCGGATTGCGTCTACCCTGCTCCAATCCACTCAAATACTGCTGACTGAATCCTGAGCGTGCTTCGACCTCCTCCTGCGTGAGGTGTTTTTCACGACGAATGCGCGCAAAATTACGGCCTACCAGCTTTCGCATATCCATGCGGGCAGATTAACGCTTACATATTTTAGTGTTATGTACTATAGTATGTATTCAGTTGGCGTTTCGCTTTTCGGACAGCCATCGCCAGGAGACGTTGCATGATCAGCAAGTTAAATTTTCGCCCCGTTGCGAAACATGATTCTCCCTTGCGGTCAAACTTTAGCACGTTCCATCCCGACCCAGCAGCCAAAGTCTGTGCCGAGTGGCTGGATCGACATTCCGATCAAAGAAAACTTGCGGAGCGTTGGCAAAAACTTGAAACCTTTTTGATGCGCGAGCACAATTTGTTTCAACGCAGCGAACAGGAGCTTGCAGACTACGTTGAGGCTGCTCCCTTGGATGTGATCAGCGATCGTCTTGATGCGCTTTACGCACTGAATAAGAAGTTGCTCGGCAGGATATCAAAATCAGAGGCAACGACAACGCATGGGCTCTCGAGCAAGTTGCTTGTTGCCTTGGCGCTCGTTCATCCCGATGAGAACAAGGAAGTCCACTTGCTCCTTCGAAGCATTTTGCGTGACATTGAGCCGAATGTGCCGACCAACTACGCTTGCAGCGTCAACCCGCCAAGCTGAGGTAGTGCCGAAAACTCCGGCCTCGAAAGATGGCAGTTTGGGAGCGGCCTTATTTCGGATGCAGGAGCGCCAACGCGGAAGAGGTCCAGATCCAGCCTTTTTGTCCCACTCTTGAAGCCTTCTTGACCGCAGGCATCCAAAAAAACTACCCCCGTCAAATTTACAGATCACGCCATTCGGTGCGAACATGGTGCGGGCACACGAAATAAGTGATCGCGCGATCACTCGTAACGCTTGGCTAACTCGATGTTATTATTGGAGAAAAATGGTGCCGCTAAGGTGACTTGAACACCTGACCCCCGCATTACGAATGCGATGCTCTACCAGCTGAGCTATAGCGGCCTGCTCCAGGGAGCGTCCGGCCTGAATACCCATACGGGCGGCAGCGCGCAAGACGCTTTTGCCTGTTGGCGCCTTCGCCGGTCAGTCATCATCCGAGACATAGTCGAGCGGCGGCGTCAGCCGGCCCGTCGGCGCCTTGGGCGGGGCCACCTTGTCCTCGTCGTCCGGCCCGGCAATCGCCAGCACGCGCCCGGCCTCCAGTTCCCGGCCATAGGATTCATAGCGCGGGTGCACCAGGTCCCCGACATCGCCAAAGGCATAGACCAGCCGGCTCCAGTCGCGCTGGGCGAAATCGAAGGCATTGCCCTTCGGGTCGATGTCCGACCAGTCGGCCTCGCGCGACGCCGATGCCGCCATCCGCCCCCAGCGCTGGGCCTCGTCCGTGTCGCCATAGCCCTTCAGCGCCCGCTCCATCAGCAGGCACAGCCGCGCCGTCGGGTTCTCCTCGACCAGCAGGGCGAGGGTCTTCACCGCGCCGACCCAGTCGGCCTCGTCCATCGCCAGTTCGCCCGCCAGGATGCGGCTTTCCCGGTGGTTCGGCAGGGCCGCGACCAGCCCCCTCAGACGCGCCGCAATGTTCTCGCGGCTGTCCTGCGGCACCAGGCGGCGCGATAATTGCGCCAGCGCCGGGTGCGGCCGCGCCTTCCAGGCCAGCTCCAGCACGCCTTGCGCCGCCTTCGCCTTGTCATCGATCATCAGCTGGCGTGCGCCATGCCAGGCCGCAGGCGGCAGGCCGGGCGCCGCGCGGATCGCTTCCGCCAGCGCCTTCTGGGCATCCTGCTTGCGGTCTTCGGGCAAGCCCACAGCCCGCGCTGTCAGCAGCACGGCGCGGCGCCGCCTCAGGCTGTCGCCCGAAATCAGTCCGCGCTTCTCGCCGATCGCCAGCGTCTCCAGCGCCTTGTCCCACTCGCCGCGCGCGACCTGCAGGTCGAACAGCGAATTGAACGGCCAGTCGGCGTTTGATTTCAGGCCGAGCGCTTCCAGTGCGCGCGCTTCCGCTGTTGCGTGATCGCCGCGCTCGGCTGCGGCCATCGCCGACCCGCGCAGGCCGGCCAGGTGCCCGCCGGGCAGGCGGGCCAGCTGGCCCCAGGCGCGCTCGGCGCCGGCCCAGTCGTCATTGGCTTCGGCGGCGCGCGCTTCCAGCAGCAGTTTCAGGCGTTCGTCCTCGGCATGCTTCACCGCCTTGCGGGCCAGTTTCAGCGCATGCGTGGAATCGCCGGCCTCGGCCGCCAGCAGGCCCTCGGCCAGGGCCATGTTTGCCTTGCGGGCGCGGTTCGACTGGCGCGAGCGGCCAATCTTGCCCGGCAACACGAACAGGCCGCTGATCACCCACCAGGCCGCCGCGACAAGGCCGCCAAACACGATCAGCGCGATGGCGGCGACACCGGAATGCAGCGACACAAGCTCGCCGCGGCTGTCATTGATCACCACACTGCCTGGCAGCGTTACGGCCCAGAAGCCGACAAGGGCGCCGCCGACAATGATCACGAGAATGACGATGAAGAGGAATATCCGGTTCATCAGTTCTGGCCCTCCCCATCGATCATGCTCAGCCGAAGGGCTTCGAGGCCCGCTTCAAGTGTGATGCGCCGGTTTGCCGATCCGGTCCAGTCAGCCATGGCGGCCGCCGGTTCGCCGGACAGCGTGCCGAGCGCGCTGACAGCCCCTTCCAGGTCACCTGCGTCCAGCGCCGCCTTGGCGCGCGACAGCGTCATCGCTGCGCCGTCTTCCTCGCCCTCGGCGCCGCGCACCGTCACGGCATCGCCGAACATGTTGTTCAGCCAGCCCAGCGCACCTTGTCTCTCGGCAGGCTCCGCCGCGCGCGCCCTGGCACTGGCCGGGCCGAAGCTTTGCTGCAATTCGGCCAGGGTCGGCGCGCCGGTTGTCGCCACCTCGCCCAGGGTCCGCACCGTCGCCGATTTCGGCATCACGGCCCGCAGCTTGCGATAATCGGATTCGAACGACCCGCCCCGGCGCGATGCCGCCTCTATCGCCGACAGGGCCAGCGCGGCGTCGGCATTGATTTCGGACGCTTCCGCCTTCGCGCGCACCGCCGCCTCATCGTTTCGCATCCGCTCGATCAGGCTTGTCAGTTCAGTCGTGTCCCCGCTGCTGCGCAGCATGTCGGACTCAAGGCTGGCGAGCCGTGTCTCAAGCGCCGTAACCCGTTCCGACAGCGCGCCGAGCGAGCGGGCAAGTTCCGCCGCCGTCGCCTCGCCGCTCGTATCGACTGCTTCCAAGGCATCGAGTCGCGTGGACAGGTTCGCCACCGCGTCCCCGTTATCTGAGGCCATCGCCGCATCGAGACGCCTTGACAGGGCATCAAGCTCATCCTGCAGTGGGCTCAGGTCCTGGCTGCCGGACGCCGCCGAATTCAGGCCCGTGTTCAGCCGCGACTGCATTTCTGCGGCATCCCGGATCACCTTGTTGCGCTCCAGGTCGGCCGCCTCCTGGCCCGCCTTCAATGCGTCGAGTTCCGCCGTCAGCGCCGCAACGTCGCCGCTGTCGCCCTTATCCGGAATCGCCATGGTCGCGATGATGCCGATCGCGCCGCCAATACCTGCCGCGATCAGGGCAGCCACGGCCACGCCCAGCCAGCCCGGCCCGGAGCCGTCCGCGCCATTGGAAGGCGTGTCAGCCACGTCATCGAAAGCCGGTTCGAAATCGGCATCGATCGGCTCAGTGGAAGTGACCGGGGTGTCGTCCTCGGGATCGTCGCTCATCTGTCTGTCTGCTCCTCGCAGGCGGGATTTGGAATCACACTGACATATACGTCATCGTCGATCAAAGGTCGCCCTCAGAGGGCCAGCACAGCTGTATCGAGCGCGTCCATCAGGGCTGTCTCATTCGGATGGGCTGCATTGACAATGGCCCGCGCGCCGCACCCGGCCAGCGGCTGGCTGGCAGCGGGCGAAATGGCGACAAAGACAACCCGGGACAGGTCGATTCCCCGCGCCGCGTCGCGGAAAGCGGCCGCGCCCTTCGCGGAGTGAACCAGCACCACCACCCCCGGCGCCGCGTCCAGCGCGCTGGCGGCTCGGGGGGTGAGGTCCTTGACCGGCACGGTCCGGTAAAGCGCGGCAAACCGCGCGTCGAGTCCCGCCTTTTCGAGGGTGGCCACCAGGTCGCCCGCCGCCGCCTCATTCGCAATATGCAGCAGCCCGCCCGTCTGCGCCTCAGGCGCGGCGAGAATCATCGCTGCGAGATCGGCGGCGTTTCCATCGCCTTCCCGCACGTCCTCACCACCGCCCTGCCGTACCACTGTCGCAGTCGCCTCACCCACACACCACACCGTCAGCGTCCCCACGGCGCGGCGCTCAAGAAAGTAGCGCGCGCCATTGGCGCTGGTGAAAATCAGGTGGCGCACACCGTCCAATTCGAGCCCCGCATCCGGCAGGCTTTCCAGCGTCAGGGCCGGCGACAGGATCGCTTCGTACCCAGCCGCTTTCAGTCGCGCGACTGTGTCGGCCGCTGCAGGTTCGGCCCGTGTCACAATGACAGGAAGGCTCACCAGTCCCCCACGAAAGCAGGCAGTGTTCCGCCAGCCGCCGCACGGATGTCTGCACCCACGGCGCGCCCCAGCGCCGTCAGTTGCGCCTCGCTCGCCCCCTTGCGGCACGTGCCGTCGGCCCGCCAGCGTTGCTGCCCATCCAGCGCCAGGACTTCGCCGACCAGCTGCCAGTCCTCGCCCCTGTCAAACAGGTGCGCCGCAATCGGCGTCCGGCAACTGCCATCGAGGGCCGCCAGGAAGGCGCGCTCGGCTGTCGCAGCCGCGCGGGTCTCGGCATGATCTATCAGGCTGAGCGCCTCACGCACGTCGGCCCGGCCATCCTCGCGCGCCACGACGCAGATGATCCCCTGCCCCGCCGACGGCAGCATTTCGTCCATCGCGATCGGCGTGGCCAGGTGCGCCAGCCCAAGCCGCGTCAACCCCGCCATTGCCAGATAGGTGGCGTCCGCCAGTCCTTCTTCCAGCTTGCGCATGCGCGTCGCAACATTGCCCCGGAACATCACGATCTCGACATCGGATCTCCTGGCCAGCGTCTGCGATTCGCGCCGCAGCGAGGCCGTGCCGACCTTCGCGCCGGGCGGCAGGTCCGATAGACGGTCGGCCTTTGGCGACAGGAACCCTTCGCGCGGGTCCTCGCGCTCCGGATAGGCCGCGAATATCTGGCCATCTGGCAAGAGGACCGGCACGTCCTTCAGGCTGTGCACGTTGATATCTACCTCGCCACGATCCAGCGCCGTATCGAGCTCACGGGTAAAAAGTCCCTTGCCCCCGGAATTGATCAGGCGTTCCGTCGTCAACTGGTCGCCACTCGTCGTGAACGGGACAATTTCGCCGCGCAGCGCGCCGCCGGAGCTCACTTCAAGCGAGGCTGCAATCTGGCGCGCCTGCACCAGCGCAAGCGGAGATCCGCGCGTGCCGATGCGCACGATTTTCTGATCGCTGCGCGCAGCATTGTCGGGAGAGCGGCGTGGGTCTGTCATCACACTCCTCTAGCCGCCATCCACCGGCTTGCCAATTGACAGCGCGCCGCAGAAGGCGATAGGTCGCCTTATCGTTAATCGGAAATAATCTTTGGGAGTTCCCTCATCATGCGCAGTTCAGTTTCTGCCCTCGCCCTCGCTTTTGTCCTGTCGGCCTGTGCCAGCCAAAGCGTCCCCGTCGACAACCTCACCCCTGTCGAGACGGGTGCCGCCGTCGAAGCGCCAGCGCAGACCGCTGAAGAATTGAGCGCGCGCCTGAACACATGGTTCGATGAGAAATATGAAGAGCAGCTGCAATTCAGCCCGATCGGACTGTCCTTTCAGGGACGCAAGGACAGGAATGACGAAATCGACTGCATGACCTTCGCCTGCCAGGATGAACAACTGGCATGGCAAAAGGCAGCGACCGAGGAAATGGAAGCCTCTTTCGACTATGACGTCCTCTCCGCCGAGGACAAGATGTCCTACGACCTCTGGAAATACCAATACGATCAGGCCGCCGAAGGCGCCGCGTACCGGCATAACGGTTTCGTTTTCGACCAGATGAACGGCATCCAGAACTTCCTGCCGACCTTCCTGATCAGCTTCCACGCCGTCGACACCCCGGATGACATGGCGGCCTATATCAAACGGATCAGCGCAGGCGCCCGGGCATTGCGCGAAGGCATTGACGTCGCGCAGGAGTCGGCCGATCGCGGCGTGCACGCACCCAAATTCGCCTATGAAGGCGTGATCGACCAGTCGAAGAAAATCATCACCGGCGCACCGTTCACTGAAGGTGAAGACAGCGCCATCCTGGCTGACATCAAGTCCGACATTCAGTCGCTCGTCGACGCTGGCAGCATTGACGAAGTGCAGGGCGGCGTCTTCCTCGCCGAAGCTGAAGAGGCCCTCAAGGGCGACTTCCTCGGCGCCTATAATGACGTCATCGCCTTCGCCACGGCAGACATGGTCAACTCGCCGGATTCGACCCAGCCCGTCGGGGCCTACCTGCAGCCGGATGGCGCCGACTACTACAATTACCGTCTGAAAACCCAGACAACGACCGCCATGACTGCTGACGAGATCCATGATCTGGGCCTGGCAGAAGTCGCGCGCATACGTGGCGACATGGAGGCCATCAAGGCATCCGTCGGGTTCGAAGGCACGCTGAATGAGTTCTTCACCATGCTGCGCGACAGCAAGGATGACGAACGCTTCTACTACCCGAACACGGATGAAGGCCGCGCCGCCTATATCGCTGACGCGACAGCAGACATCGACCGGATCAAGGCCGAACTGCCGAACTATTTCGGCATCCTGCCGAAAGCTGACCTTGTCGTGAAGCGGGTTGAAGCCTTCCGCGAACAGGATGGTGCCGCCCAGCACTACTTCCCCGGCACGCCCGATGGCACACGCCCTGGCATCTACTATGCCCACTTGTCGGACATGACCGCCATGCCGAAGCGCGAACTCGAAGTCATCGCCTATCATGAAGGCATTCCTGGCCACCACATGCAGATCGCGATTGCGCAGGAACTGACCGGCGTGCCGCAGTTCCGGACGCAGGCGAACTTCACAGCCTATGCCGAAGGCTGGGGGCTCTATTCCGAATGGCTCGCCAAGGAAATGCCGGGCACCTATGATGACCCGTATTCGGACTTCGGCCGCCTCGGCTCTGAAATCTGGCGCGCCATCCGCCTTGTCATCGACACCGGCCTCCACTCGAAAGGCTGGACCGAGGAACAGGCTGTTCAGTACTTCCTCGCAAACGCGGCGATTACCGAAACGCAGGCGCGCTCGGAAGTGCAGCGCTATATCGTGATGCCGGGCCAGGCGACCGCCTACAAGATCGGCATGATCAAGATCCAGGAACTCCGCGCGAACGCTGAAGCCGAACTTGGTGACAAGTTCGACATTCGTGGCTTCCACGACACCGTACTCGGTGGCGGCGCCCTGCCGCTCGAACTGCTCGAGCGCAAGGTCGATGCCTGGATCGAGGAAGTGAAAGCGGCCTGAGGCCAAACCAGACGTTGGGGCAGGCCTTGCCACGAGCCGGGCCTGCCCTACGCTTGCCCCTGAAAAGGGAGCGAGCATATGAACCTGACTTTCAGCCCTGAGACCGAGATTTTCCGTGCCAAAGTGCGGCAATTCTTCGAAACCGAATTTCCCGCAGACATCATCGCGAAGAACAGGTCGGGCAAGCCGCTCATGACCGAAGACATCCGCCGTTCGGAAATGGCGCTCGGCGCGAAGGGTTGGCTCGCCAGCGCCTGGCCGGCCGAGTTTGGCGGCCCCGGCTGGTCGGTTGAGGAACAATACGTTTTCGATGAAGAGCTTGAACGCGCCGGCGTGCCGACGGTCACGCCGATGGGCGTCGTCTATGTCGGCCCGGTACTCTACACATTCGCGTCCGACGACCAGAAGGCCAAATGGCTGCCGGGCATCCGCGACGGCTCGGTTGGCTGGGCCCAGGGCTATTCCGAACCGGGCTCGGGCTCCGATCTCGCCTCATTGCAGTTCAGTGCCGTCCTGGAGAACGGAACGTACACTTTGAACGGGCACAAGATATGGACGTCAGCCGCCCAGCATGCCGACTGGATCTTCCTGCTCGCGCGCACCAGCAATGAAGGCAAGAAGCAGGAGGGCATCACCTTCATCTGCTGCCCGATGGATGCGCCCGGCGTCACGCTCATCCCGATCATCACGATTGATGGCAAGCATGTCCTCAACGAGGTCCTGTTCGACAATGTGAAAGTGCCGGAAGACTATCGGATCGGCGACGAGGGCAAGGGCTGGTCCTATTCCCAATACCTGCTCGGCTTCGAGCGCACGTCCTATGCCCGTATCGGCGGCAAGCGCGCCATGCTGCGCCACGCGCGCGAGCTGGCCACAGCCATGCCCGATGGCGGCAATCACAGGCTGATCGACGATCCGGCCTTCGCCCGGAAGCTGACCGATGCCGAAATGGCCGTTGACGGGCTCGAAATGACGGTCTTCCGTGTCCTGTCCGGGCTTTCTTCGGGCGGATCTCCGGGCAACGAAGCCTCGACAATCAAGATCCTGGCGACCCAGACCCACCAGCAGATCACCGAGCTTTTCCTTGATACAGCCGCCGCCTTTGGCCAGCCGGGCTTCAGCGCCAATGCGTCGGACATGGGCCTGCCTCTCCATGCTGCGCGGGACGTCTCGGCCTATTTTGCCGGGCGCGCCCAGTCGATCTATGGCGGCACGAATGAAATCCAGCGCACCATCATCGCCCGCAAGGTCCTGGGGCTCTAGCGCCGGACTGTCGCCGCTGCAGCGAAAAAGCTGGTTGCAGACAGGACCAGGGACATGACGCCGTTCCAGCCTGCCATCGACAGGCCGAGAATGTAGAATGGCGCTGCCGTGCAGTCTGCCACGTGGAAAGACTGGTTCAGGTCCTTCACGGCGAACGGATCGATCATGGCAGCGGCGGCACATCCTGCTGGCGGGGGAAATATCTGCCATTCCACCCCCGCATGGTAGGCCGCCACGACAGCGCCAACCCCGAACACCAGCCCGATCAGCACATTAAGCGCCACCAAAAACCGCCGCTTTGGCCAGATTTTCCAGATAGTGAGACCCGTGAGCGTCATGGCGATCAGGGCCCAGTAGACTTCCCGCTGGCGCAGGCATAGCGGGCATGGCGGTAGATGGCCGAACCGTTCGAATGCATGCGCTGCAGCAAGCATGAACGCCGACATGACCGTCGCGGCGACCGGCCACGTCCAGTCCTTGATGAGCATTTCCAGTTTCGACATGGCACCACTAACACCGCTTGGCCCACCGCCCACAATGCGGCGCAGCGTCACGATCCGGTGAGCGTGCTCAGGCCGAGCGCAACAGCCGTCAGAAGGCCCATGATCCAGGCCGAGCCGATGACCATTCCGCCAATTACCATCAGGCCATCTTTCTGCATCAGACCGAAGCTGGCGAGCGCGACGCCGAAGCCGGGCACCGTATTGGTCATTGGCAACGGAACGAGGATCGAGGCGCTGAACAGGCAGAGGAAGAAGCCGATCACGCGTTCAGACTTCTTGCCCGTAATCCCGGTCAGGCGCGGCTTGGCAAAGGTTTCGATCCAGCCGAGCCATTTACGCCCGCCGGTCGCCATTTGAGTCAGGCCCTTGCGGTCAATTTTGCGCTGGCCGAACTTCTCGGGCATCCACGGTTGTTCCCGGCCAGCGACCATCTGCCCCGCCAGCGCCATCATGGGCAGCGACACGACCTGCGGCACGCCGTAGAGGAACGGGATACAGCAGGGCAGCGCGAGGAAGAAGAGCCCCGCGCCGAACGCGCTTTCGTCGAGCTGGTCCATGATTTCGTGCAAAGTGAACCCCTCTTCCGGCGCGCGCGCGGCCATGGCCTCAAGGGTTTGCAGCAGGGTGCGCTCGGCGGGGATCGAAGCAGTTGTCATGCGCGCCGTGTTACCGATCTTTGCCAGCGGCGTCGAGACGATTGACAGCACATGCTGCCATGCGGCAGGAGAAGCCTTCCCTGCAAAGGGCCTCTGTGGCGGAACTGGTAGACGCGACGGATTCAAAATCCGTTTCTGGTGACAGAGTGCCGGTTCGAGTCCGGCCAGAGGTACCACCCGGACCTGGCGAGAGTTAGAACTGGAAGTAGATGAAGGGGCGGTAGCCAAGCGGCACGAAGACGATGGCGATGGCTGCCATGGCACCATAGGTCACAGCAAACCGGTTCGGCCCGAGGCGTTCGATCATTTCCTGTGCGCCGAAACGGTGCGACAGCCAGTGTACCAGGCCCAGGCCCGCCAGAAGGGGCCAGACGGCGATTGGCAGCACATTGTCGCCCGGCGACGACCAGGTGATGTAGGTGCGTGAGATCGCCAGCGCCTCGCCGAGGTCTGCCGCGCGGAAGAAAATCCAGGCCAGGTTCACCCAGTAATATGTCACGGCCCCGCCAATGAAGCCGCCGAGGAGCCCCATTGCCGGCACGCGGCGGGCAACCAGGTTGTTCCAGCCCCGCTGCACAATCAGCGCGATGCCGTGCAGGAACCCCCAGATCACAAAATTGAACGAGGCGCCGTGCCACAACCCGCCCAGCACCATTGTCGTCATCAGGTTGACGTCTCGCCGCCCGTTGCCGCGCCTGTTACCGCCCAGCGGGATGTAGAGGTAGTCGCGTAACCAGGATGACAGGCTGATATGCCAGCGGCGCCAGAAGTCCTGTATGTCGGGCGACAGGTAGGGCGAGTCGAAGTTGGCCGGGAACTTGTACCCAAGCAGGCCCGCACACGCGATCGCCATGTCTGAGTAGCCCGAGAAATCGCAATAGATCTGGATGCCGTAGAGCAACACGCCAGCGACAACCTGCGAGGCGGCAAAGGACGACGGGTCGGCGAAGATGACGTCGACATATTGCGCGATATTATCGGAGATGCAGGCCTTCTTGATGAAACCGATCAGGAAGAGTGTGAGGCACGCCCGAACACTGACATCCGCCCATTTCCGCGCTGTATCCATCTGCGGGATAAATTCGGAGGCCCGCACGATCGGGCCTGCGACGAGTTGCGGAAAGAAGGCGATGTAGAAGGCGACATCCAGAAACGAGCGGCGCGCACCGATATCGCCGCGGTGTGTGTCGACCATGTAGGAGATGGCCTGGAACGTATAGAAACTGATCCCGACCGGCAGGACCAGGTTCAGCGTCACCGAACCGGCGCTGAAACCCATGAGGCCGGCAAAATCGACAAAACTGTCGGCAAAGAAGTTGAAATACTTGAACACGCCAAGCACGCCGAGCGACGCTGTGATCCCGGCCGCAAGCGCGAGTTTGCGGGTCCTGTGTCCCGGCGGATAGCGGTTCGCTGCCACGCCGACGACATAGCTGATCACGGTGATCAAGAGGATCAGGCCGAGAAAGCGCCAATCCCACGCGCCATAGAACACATAGGACGCAAGCGTCAGGACCCGCTTGCGCCAGAGATTGCTGCGCAGCGCCCAGGCCAAAGCGAACACGATACCGAAAAACAGGAAAAAGCGCGGCTCAACGAATAGCATGCTGTGCTCCCGCATCAGACCGCTTCAGTTCGCTGCACAATCCGGCGCCCACGACCCGGCTGAGCGCCCGGGCGCCGGCTTCGCCATAGTGGCTGTGATCAAACCATAGGCCGCGTTCAAAAAGGTCCGGATAGGCGTCCGGCCGATTGAAATTCAGCACCGGCAGGTCAGGCGCGATGCGTGCAAGCTCCACACCGACACGCGGCGTGCGGTCAAGTTCTTCAGGATCCGGAGATATGAAAAGCGCGGCGTTGAGCCCGAGCGCCCGGATGCGCCGCAAGCGGTCTTGAAGATAGATCGCGCGAGCGGCAACGTTCTCATCGCTCGCCGCGCCGTAGCGCGCCATCGCGGCGTCGAACTTGTCTGGATGTTCGAGGAAATCTTTCCGGCGCGCCTCAATGTCCGGCGTCGGGTGGGACCCAAGGATCTCGAACCCGTCATACCCCATATCGAGCTTGAACGGGGCCGGCTGTTCCGGGGCCGGGAATAACAGCGCCGCAGCGCGTCCGACACCCGAAAGATCATAAGCGGCGCCGGCGCCGAAAATGCCTATCCTGAATATCTTCTTCGGAGTCGACTCTGGAAAGGACGCAATGCTTTTCAGCGTCGATTTGTATTCTGCCGGTCCATGGAAAAATCGCGCGCGTTCGTTTGTGGCATTGTCCAACGTCCGTGCCTCTGGCAGCGGGTCCTCGATGACAACCGTGCGAAGCGCGCCTTTTCCTGCCTCGAGCACCTGATCGACAAGCCAGTCCTGCTCGGCGCCGGTCAGCCCGAAGACGCCGAAATTGAAAACGTTGGGACGCGGGCAGCCAGCGGATTCCACCGCGGCCTCCACTTCATCAGGCACGACATGGTAAAAGGTGCGGGACGTGCCGATGAACACCGTATCGTACGCGTCGGCATGCGCCTGGTAGGCAGCCAGTTTGGGGCTGAGCACATTCATGTCGGGCACGGGCGCCTGGTGACGCAGAAGCAGCGAGAATCCGCTGGCAATCACCGCGAAGGTTACAACCATGAGCAGAGTCGGCACCAGCGCAGCGCGCGCCTGCGCGAGATTTCCGCGTTCCGACAAAAAGAAGCCCTCCCCTATGGCTGCAGGGCGAAAAGTCGCGACCGGGCATAGCGCCGGATTCCCGGTTCCGGTTGCACATATCATGCCATGGGGTGGGAATGGTTACTGGCCGGTTTCTGCCGAGCCGAGCGCCACAACCTTGTAACCATCCTGCTTAAGGCGTGACAGCAACAGGCTAACTCGCTCATCAGATTTATCGAACGGATCGTGAAGAAGGATAACCCCTTTCCTGCCAGCCAGGCCTAGCTTCTGAAGGATCATCTCCACGGAGGCCTCCGGACGGTTTTTGGTCCAATCGGCTCCGTCTGCTGTGACGCCAACCTCGAGCAATCCCATTTCGCGCACATCGGCGGACAGTTCAGCATTCGTCGCAACAAAGGGAAACCGGAACATGATCGCCGTCGCGCCTGTTCCGGAGAGAGCCGCGTTAACCGCGTCCATGCCCGTCGATACTTCGCCATGCGCCGCTTCAGTCGTCAGGGTTGGCAGGTTGGCATGTGACCAGGAATGGCCACCCAGAGAATGACCGCGCCTGCCGATCTCGCGGATGATATCCGGGTGCCGATCCGCCTGCTCGCCGAGCAAAAAGAATGTTGCCTTGGTGCATTGGAGATCGAGCTGGTCGAGCACGGGCAGCGTCCGTCTCGGATCAGGACCGTCGTCAAATGTGAGGACAACTTCCCGGTCATTCAGAAGGGTCTCAATCGATCCGGTATCCGCCGTCACGGTGATCGTCCGCTCAACGCCGAGCTTGGTATTATCGCACGCGATCACCGGCGCCTCGGTCGGCGTCGCATCGGAACAGGCCGCTATCGCCAAGGCGCACACAATCGATATTCCGGCCTGGTGCCACGCATGCATTCCCTGACGAATTTTCATGTAAAACAATCCAATAGACATACCGACGTCCGCAAGTTCTAGTATTATCCGGCTTTGGCGATCTCCGCAAACCGCACCGAAGAGACCGAGGGAAGACTCCCGACACGCGAACATTCTTGTATTTGGTTAATTCCGGGTCCTAATATTCCATCGCAGCCTTCGACGCGCGTTCCGAAGATGCCGGAGACCTGATGGGGAAGGATCGAACCTACCACTACCCGCTGGATGCCATTCGCTTTGTGGCAGCGCTTTCCGTCGCCATGTTCCATCTCGGCTTCTATTCCTGGGCCTCGGAAACCTCTTCAACGTCGCTTATCTTTGCGCACGTCGATGCCCTCCCGAAACTGGCATCGGTCACCTGGTTCGGCTGGATCGGCGTCAACGTCTTCTTCGTGATATCCGGCTTCGTCATTGCAAATTCAGCCAATGGGGCGTCGCCCATTTCCTTCCTCAAGAGCCGGGCGCTCCGACTGTACCCAGCGGCATGGATTTGCGCGACCATCACGCTGATGGCATGGATCGTCATCGCGCACCGGCCGCCCTCGGAACTCATGGGCCCCTATATTCACGCCATGGCGCTCTGGCCCCTGCCAAACTGGATCGACGGTGTGTATTGGTCGCTGGCCGTCGAAGTCTGCTTCTACGCCACAGTCTTCCTTTTGCTCGTTTTCCACCAATTCAAGCATATCACTTTGTACGCATGGGTTTTGACGCTGCTGAGCGGCGCCTATCTTGGTGCAATCAGCTTAGGAATGCTGCCGGAGTCCGGATGGGTATGGCTCCATTCCGATATCCTCTTGCTGCAACACGGTGCTCTTTTCGCGATCGGAATCTGGATGTGGAAGTCCAGCGGTCGGCGCAATGCGATCCTGGACTATATCGGCCTCGGCACGGCGGTCGGGGTCGCACTCATCGGTATCGGCCTGCGAGCGGAGTCGCTCCAGGTGGTCGAGGCGCCCGCGGCTTCAGGATTCTCGATCGAGGAGCCAATGGTTGTCTGGTTGGTCATCCTCGCCTTCATGTTCGTGTTCACCCGCTGGCCCGGCACGTTCCGTCCGCGTTCGGTGGGCACGCGCGCCCTGACGCGAAAACTCGGGCAGGCAACCTATCCCCTATATCTCGTTCACAATGTGGTTGGCGCCGGCTTGATGCATGTGCTCATCCAGACGGGCATGAGGCCTTATCTGGCCCTGGTGTTCGCGCTTGGGGCCGTGATCGGACTGGCGTGGCTAATCGCCTGGATTGCCGAGCCCGTCATTGGCGCCTGGCTTCGCGAAATGCTCAACAAGGCCGAGGTGCAGCTCTTGCGTTTTCCGGGCGGGCGGGCATTGGCGCGCCCGGGTGGCATTGCCGACTGACACTAAAGGAAGAACCGGCCCTCGATCGTCGTGACAGCGCGGCCGATGAGCTTCACCCGGTCACCTTGTAACACGGTATCGATACGCGCGCCTCGGCCGGGATAGGCTTGGAAGCAGCCAAGCGCATCCTGCCCGAACCGCTCCGACATCACGCGCGCCAGCATAGTGTGCCAGCTACCGGTGGCGGGATCCTCATCGATGCCGCTGCCCGGTGCGAAAAAGCGGCTCGTAACGTCGACACTCGCGCCCCCCGGGGCAAAGCAGCCGAAATTGCCGCGATCCCAGCCCTCACCCGGAACGCCTAGGGACTTCAACGCCTTGAGATCAGGCGCCAGCGCGCGAACCGCCTCCGGCGTCTCGAACATGGCCGCATAGAACATGCCGCCCCAGGCCTGGACAGGCCTTGCGCCCAGCGCGGCAGCCACGTCATCAGTCACCACGATTTCCTTCACAGGGGCCGAGGGGAAATCCATCTCCAGACGCCCATCCTCCAGCTGGCGCACCGTCAAACGACCGGATTTGACTGTGTCGAAAGAAATAGCGTCTCCGACAAAGCCTTCATGCGCAAACAGAACATGGGCGGCAGCAAGTGTCGCATGGCCGCACAGCGGCACTTCAACTGCCGGGGTGAACCATCGCAGGTTCCAACTCGATTCTCCCGTACGAACAATATAGGCCGTCTCGGCGACATTGTTCTCTGCCGCAATTGCCAACATGACATCGTCGGCTGGAAAGACCTCCAGCGGCATGATGCAGGCCTGGTTTCCCTCGAAGGCGCGGGAAGCAAAGGCGTCGACCTGGTAGAATGGCAGCGCAGGCATGGGGCGATCTCCGTCAACGATCACTCTGTTTCGCACAGTCCGGCAACCGGGAAAAACCAGAATTCGTAACGGGGCGTTCAGCTTTTCTATCGCTTCTCAGCGTGTTCAGCCGCCATTTATCATCGGCCGCACCATTCCTGGAACGCATCATTCGATGGCAGAGGTTGGCCGGCTCTTCCGAATTTCACGGTTAACCGCCTTGGCCACACCCTCGGGCACTCTCGCGTTCAATGGCGCACTTCAATCCTTGTCCAGGACCCATCCATGGTTGACGGGACCATGGCCCTTGCCGAACGGTCTGGCCGCCCGGATCGCACCGATCAAATACGCGCGGCCGCGCTCGACTGCATCAGGCACGCTCGCTCCTTGCGCAAGGTGGGCAGCAATCGCCGACGCGAGCGTGCAGCCCGTTCCGTGGGTCGACATCGTCACGATGCGGGGACTTTCGAATATCCACTCTCCCGTTGTTGTTTGCAGCACGTCCGTGATCTTGTTGCCACCAATATGCCCGCCCTTGACCAGCGCGCCATGCGCACCGAGCTCCAACAGGCGTTCAGCGGCCCGGCGCTGACCGTCCACCGTCTCGACGACCTTGCCTGTCAGCACTTCCGCCTCAGGCGCATTCGGCGTGACGAGACGCGCGCGCGGCACCAGTTCGGAACGAATCGCTTCAACCGCCTTGGCATCAACCAGCCGGTCACCAGACGTCGCAACCATGACCGGATCGATCACGCGCGGCGCCATCGACGCCGCGTCTGCCAGGCACTCGGCAATCGCCTCGACCAGCGCCGCCGAACCCAGCATGCCTGTCTTGATCACGTCGGTGCCAATATCGGCCAGTGTCACCTGAATCTGCCCAACGACAGCGTCCACGGGGACCGGCCAGACGCCGTGCACGCCTTTGGTATCCTGCATGGTGATCGCGGTAATCGCGGTCATGGCGTATCCACCCAGCATCGTCACCGTCTTGATGTCAGCCTGAATGCCGGCACCGCCGCCTGAGTCCGACCCGGCGATGATGAGGACCCGGCCCTCGGGGCCTTCGGCCATTTTCATGGGACGCGTCAGACCTTGATGTCCGCCTTCTTCGCGTCCGCGAGGAAGGCTTCAAGTCCCTTGTCCGTCAGCGGATGGTTGACCAGGCTCTTGATCACGTTTGGCGGCATCGTTGCAACGTCAGCGCCGGCAAGGGCCGACAGTTTGACATGGTTCGGCGTGCGGATCGACGCAGCCAGGATCTCGGTATCGAAAAGATAGTTGTCATAAATCTGGCGGATGTCGCTGATCAGTTCCATGCCGTCGATATTGATATCGTCTAGACGTCCAATGAATGGCGAGATGAATGCCGCGCCGGCCTTGGCGGCGAGCAAGGCCTGATTGGCCGAGAAGCAAAGCGTCACATTTACAGCTGTTCCTTCGTCCGACAGGGTACGACAGGCCTTGAGCCCGTCCCAGGTCAGCGGCAGCTTCACGGCCACGTTCTCGGCGATCTTGGCGAGCTTGCGGCCTTCGCGCACCATGCCTTCGGTGTCTGTCGCGACGACTTCCGCGCTGACCGGACCATCTGTCAGTCCACAAATTTCCTTGATCACTTCCGCAAAAGGGCGACCGGATTTTGCGATCAGGGAGGGATTGGTCGTGACACCATCGATCAGGCCGGTCGCGGCGAGTTCGGCAATATCCTTGGTGTCGGCGGTGTCGACGAAGAATTTCATGTCTGGGATCCGGTCTTGAAGGGGTTTCGAAAAACTACGGTCGCCCGATAGACGTATAGGCAAACCCGTGGGCCGCCATGTCTTCGGGCGAATAGATATTGCGCAAGTCTACCACGATATTGCTATTGAGCGCAGCCTTCACCCGGTCGAAATCGAGCGCGCGGAACTGGTCCCATTCGGTAATGATCACCATCGCGTCGGCACCCTTGATCGCCTCATACGGGCCTGTGGCGAATTCGACGCCATCGAGCAGGTGCGATGCCTCGGTCATGGCTTCGGGGTCATAGGCGCGGATCTTGGCGCCGGCTGCTATCAGGGCTGGCAAGATATCGAGGCTCGGCGCGTCGCGCATGTCGTCGGTATTCTGTTTGAATGCGAGTCCCAGCACACCGATCGTCTTGCCAGTCACGTCGCCGCCCATCGCGCGAATGATCTTGGCAGCCATGGCTTTCTTGCGCGCTGCATTCACTTCAACGACCGTGTCGATGATCCGCACAGGCGCACCCGCATCATTCGCAGTCTTGGTAAGCGCCAGCGTGTCTTTCGGGAAGCAGCTGCCGCCATAGCCCGGTCCAGCATTCAGGAATTTCCTCCCGATCCGGTTGTCCAGCCCGATTCCACGAGAGACTTCCTGCACATTCGCGCCCACCTTCTCGCACAGGTCTGCCATCTCGTTGATGAAAGTGATCTTGACCGCCAGGAAGGCGTTCGCCGCATACTTGATCAGTTCCGACGTACGCCGGTCCGTAAACAGGATGGGCGTCTCGTTGAGGAATAGCGGGCGGTAGAGTTCGCGCATCAACTGGCGGGCGCGCTCGTCTTCCGTGCCGACGACGATACGATCGGGAATCTTGAAGTCCTTGATCGCAGCGCCTTCGCGCAGGAATTCGGGGTTGGACACGACTGCAAAATCGCCATCGGGGCAGGCGTCGCGCATGATCTGCTCAACTTCATCGCCTGTGCCCACCGGAACGGTCGACTTGGTCACGATAACAGTGAAGCCATCCATCAGACCGGCAATTTCCTTGGCGGCGGCGTAAACATAGGACAAGTCTGCGTGGCCATCGCCGCGCCGCGAAGGCGTGCCAACCGCGATGAACACCGCGTCGGCATCCTTGATCGCGTCAGCAGCATCGGTCGTGAAGAACAGGCGCTCTTCCTCGACATTGCTCGCGACAAGCGCGTCGAGACCCGGCTCGAAAATCGGCATGATGCCATTTTTCAGGCGTTCGATTTTCGACGCATCCTTGTCAACGCAGGTCACGACGTGACCGAAATCTGCAAAGCAGGCTCCCGATACCAGTCCAACATAGCCAGTGCCGATCATCGCAACGCGCATGGAATAGTCCTTTTCGAAAGCCCCTGACGCCAATCGGGCGACGGGTGCGATTTTTGTGCCATCAGGTCAAGTGGGCGCGCCAGCAGTGCGGCGTCGTCAAGCGATATAGGAGAGGGAAGCGGACACAAGACGTGCGGCTTCCAGTTCGGAATCATCGTCGGCATAGGCTGCCAGCATGGCCTGGCCGGCCTCTCCATGGGCGAAACTGTAAAGCCCTTTTACAACCACGCCATCGGCGCGGGTCTCCGAAAGACGGTAGGACAGGCGACTGACGCCACCTTCCACGCTTTCCGTGATATCGGTCGCCGCGCTGGGCACATTCGCGCGATCTCGCAGCATGCGGTCTTCGACGGAAACGCCGTCTTCAGTACCATACGCCTTGAGCCACAGCGTGAGGCCCGGACGCCAATAGCACAGACCCGCGTCCTCTTCGCGCCGATTGAACTGGCCGGGCAGGGTGATCGCCCACCGGGAGGTAGCCTGCTGGTGACCGGATACGGCTGCATAGTTCGGGTTGAGCGACATGCGTCTCAAATCTCCTGGTTGTAGGCTCCGACTTCGGCATGCTTTCCGAGGCGTGGTTTGACTTCCTTGTGGAAGAGATCGCGCATGTCGTCGCCACTCGCCATGGATTCGACAACCACGACCAGTTCGGGCTTGTTCGATGAGGCGCGCACAAGCACCCAACTGCCATCGTCGAGCGTCACACGCGCGCCGTTGACGGTGTTCACGTCAATCACCTTGCGGCCAAGAATCTCGGTGCCGTTAAGCGCTTCGTATTCAGCAACCATCTTATCAACCACGTCATATTTCACTTCGTCACCGCAATGCGGCGACATGGTCAGCGATGTATAAGCGACGCCGAGTTCGTCGCGGAGGTCGGCCATGGTCTTTCCGGGGTTGCGATCGAGCATTTCGAGGATCGCCTTGGCGGCCGTCAGGGCGCAGTCATAGCCAAGCCCGATGGGCGGACGGAAGAAGAAGTGACCGGACTTCTCGAAGCCTGCGAGGGCGCCGAGTTCATTGGTGCGGCGCTTGATGTAGGAGTGGCCGGTCTTGTAATAATCGACCGTCGCACCGTTTTCCTTGAGGATCGGATCCGTCTTGTAGAGGCCTGTGGACTTCACATCGACGACGAAGGTCGCGTTCTTGTAGTTTTTCGACAGGTCGCGGGCCAGCATCAGGCCGATCTTGTCGGCGTAGATTTCCTCGCCCGTATTGTCGACCACGCCGCAGCGATCGCCGTCGCCATCAAAGCCGAGCACGACATCGGCGCCGAGTTCCTTCACGGCTTTCGACATTTCGTGCAGCATTTCGGCGTCTTCGGGGTTCGGGTTGTATTTCGGGAACGTGTTGTCGAGATTGCAGTCCATCTCGATCACTTCAGCGCCCATCGCCCGCAGCGCGTCCGGCGCAAAGGCGCCCGCCGTACCGTTTCCGCAGGCCGCAATCACCTTGATCGGACGCGACAGTTTCACGCCTTCAGCCACCGACGCGATGTATTTTTCGCGCATGCCGTCGACGCGATAGTGCGCCCCGCCGGCGCGCGGCGTGAAGTTGCCGCCCATGACGATTTCCTTGAGGCGGCCCATCTCGACCGGCCCGAAGGTCAGCGGGCGGTCGGCGCCCATTTTCACGCCGGTCCAGCCATTCTCGTTATGGCTTGCCGTTACCATGGCGCAGCAAGCAGCATCCAGTTCGAACTGGCTCCAGTAGACCATTGGCGAGAGGGCGAGGCCGACATCCAGCACTTCGCAGCCACCCTGCACCATGCCCAGGACCAGCGCGTTCTTGATCGGCTGGCTGATCGAGCGGAAATCATGCCCGGTCACAACCTTCGGCGTCACGCCCATTTCATGGAACAGGGTCGCCATGCCAAGGCCGAGAGCCTGGACGCCGGTATAGTTCAGTTCCGGCGGCTTTTCATGACCGATGCCATTGAACCACCAGCGCGCATCATATTCGCGGAAGCCTGTTGGCTTCACCAAAGGCAGAATCTCGAATTCGAGCGTATTGTCGTCGATATGGGCGAGCGGCTTCGGCATCATGGCGGGCTGTCTCCGGGTTTCAGCAGGTGTTCAACACAAGTCTGGCGTCTCTGGCAACAGGATGCAGGTTTCGCGCCAGAGGCGATATGTTAACCGCCCAATCGCTCAGCGGGCATGGCTTTTCAGGAAGCCGGCGATCCATTTGCCGACAAGGGCATTATCGCCCGGCACCGCGAGCGACGTCACGGCCGGCGCGGCGGCCGGGCCGAGACGGTCCGCGCGCGCTGTATAGAGCGCTGCAGAATAGGTATCGTCGAACTCGGGATGGCACTGGAAACTGATAGCGGGACCATTCGCGTAATTGAGACTCGCATAGGGCGTGAAGTCCGACCGCGCGATCACGTCGGCGCCCGGCGGCGGGATGACAACCTGGTCCTGATGGCTGACCGCGACAGAGACCGTTTTTGGACAATTTTTTGCGACAAGGCCGGGACAGTCCAGCACTTCATAGGTGTGACGCCCGACGCCCCAGCCCTTGGGGGATTTGATCACCTTGCCACCGAGGGCTTCGGCGAGGAGCTGGTGCCCGAAACAGATGCCGACCTGCGGCACAGCTGCAGCAGCGGCTGCGCGGGCGAAGTCCATCAGGGGGCCGATCCACGGGTCGTCATCATAGACGCCGGCTGGCGAACCGGTGATCAGGATGGCCTCCAGCGAGGTCGGATCCGGCAAGGTCTCGCCCTTGATCACGGAGACGGTTTCGAAATCCATGGCCGGATCGGATGCACGAACAAGTGCACGAAGCATGCCCGGATAATCCATGAACGCAGCCCGGATAGGCTCCGGAACGAGGCCGGTTTCGACGATCGTGAGCTTCATGGAGCGGGCGGCACCGCAGGCCGCTGCCCGGCAACCCAGGCCTTGATATGCGCCTCGAGTACATCGAGCGGCACGGCGCCCTCTTCCAGCACGGCATCATGGAACGCCCTGATGTCGAATTGCTCGCCCAGCGCGGCCTTGGCCTCGGCCCGCAATTCGCGGATTTTCAGCTCGCCCATCTTGTAGGCGACCGCCTGGCCCGGCCAGCCGATATAGCGCGTCACCTCGATATCGATATTGAGCGGGGCGAGCGCGCTATTGTCCTTGAAACAGGCCTCGGCCTCTTCCCGAGTCCAGCCATACCAGTGCAGGCCGGTATCCGCGACGAGGCGGCAGGCCCGCCACATCTCCATCGACAGGCCGCCAAAGCGCTCATAGGGCGTCTCATACATTCCCGCTTCGCCGGCAAGATGTTCCGAATAGAGGCCCCAGCCTTCTCCGAAGGCGGTGGCGTAATAGTCCTGGCGGAATTTCGGCTGGTCGCTCATTTCCTGTGAGAGCGCGATCTGCAGGTGATGGCCGGGAACAGCCTCATGCGCCGTGAGGGCCGGGAGTTCGTAGAGCGGGCGCTGTTCAAGGGCGTAGGTGTTGACCCAATAGATGCCGTGGCGCCCTTCTGAGGGATCGCCCTCAACATAGCGGGCCGACGTGTAACCCGGCGCGATGGCATTCGGCACAGGCTCAACATCATAGGCAAGCTTGGGCAGGCGACCGAAATAGTCGGGCAGCATCGCGTCCATCCGCGCGGCAATCGCCTTGGCCTTTGTCATCAGGTCTGTGTCAGACGTGGCATAGAATTGCGGATCGGCGCGCAGGAAGGCGAGAAAGTCGGCAAAGCTGCCGTCGAAACCGATCTCCGCAATGATGTCTTCCATTTCTGCGCGGATACGCGCGACTTCGCGATTGCCGAGCTCATGGATTTCGACCGGCGTGTAGCCCGCGCCAGCCGTGTGATGCTCGACCAGCGCCGTATAGATTTCCCTGCCGCCCGGCAGCGCAGCAATCCCCGCGCCCGGTCGTGCATACGGTGCATATTCCGTGACGATGAAATGCAACGTGTCCCGATACGCCGTCACAGCGTGCGAAGCCGCCTCCAGTCCCTCGGCGCGCAGGCGCGCCGCCGTCTCGGCGTCCATGTCCGCCGGCAGGCTGGCGAATGGCGTGAGCAGGCTGCTCTCTGCCGGATCCGTCACGATCTGCTCGCGGATCTGGTCGGTCATCGTGCCCAACGGATCGGCATTCGCCGTCCAGCCGGTTGCGATGCCCCGGCGCATATTCTCGATATTCTCGGCGAAATAGCGGGGAACGTCATTGAGCCGGGCGATCCAGGCTTCGGCATCTTCCTGCGAGTCGAGCGTGGTCTGCATGGCCGCGAAGATCGGTTCGGCCTGGAATCCCCAGTCGCCGGTGAACGGGATGCGCGCCGCGTCATATTGCGCATCGTCGAGGTCTGATCGCAGGAGACGCTCAAGGATTGCCTTGTCGACGGTGCGCGACGTCTCGGCCGACTTAATGCGCTGCAACAGGTCTTGCGCCCTTGTGGCCTGAACTGCGACCGCATCTGGGCTCACGTCGCGCCACTGGCGCGCTGCGGTGCCGTCGACCCGCGCCGCTTGGTCAGGATTGACTGCACGAACATAGGTTTCGTATTCGACGACGAGCGTTTCCATCGGGTCCGGCGCGGTCTCTGCATGAGCCCCAAGCGACATGACCAACAGGCCCAGACCAAGAATCAGCGGTTTCATTTTGTCGCTCCTGTCGCCCTTCACGTTGACAGGATCATAGAGGCGCCTAGAACCCGAAGCCAAGCGTTTCATTACAGGTAAGGTAAGCTTCCATGTCAGGCACCAACCGGGCCGATCCCCGCCCCCTGTCGCCCCACCTGCAAATTTGGCGACCGCACGCAACCATGTTCGCGTCGATCACGCACCGCATTACCGGCATGGGGCTCTATTTCGGAACATTCCTGATCGCAGCCTGGCTGATTGCACTTGCGACCGGACCTGAGGCCTATGCGCAGGCCGAGGCGGTCATTTCCGGTGTCCCGGCCCAGGTAATCCTGTTTGTCTGGACCGTGGCAGTGCTGTTCCACTTCGCGGGCGGAATACGCTTCCTGCTCTGGGACGGCCCACATGCTGGGTTCAAGCCAAAGACGGCCAGCGCCGTCTCCGTTTTTCTCTATGTCTTTGCCGTTCTGGGATCGGTGGCCATCTGGGCCGCTGTTCTCTGGCTTTAAGGAGTCCTCAAAATGGCAAAAAGCGAATTCGTCACGCCCGCAAAGATCACCCGCGGCCTTGGTTCAGCAAAATCCGGGACTTCCGATCATATCCGCCAACGCGTCACCGCGATCGCGCTCGTTTTCCTGGTTCCATGGTTCCTGTACTCGGTGATCAACGCGTCATCCATCGGCTATGCCGGGGCCGCCGAGTGGGCCGGCAAGCCGTGGAACGCCATCCTGCTGATCCTGACGGCCGGCGCGGCGTTCTATCACATGCGGATTGGTATGCAGATCGTCATTGAGGACTATATCGCTAAGACGAGCACGCGTTCGGCGCTGCTGATCCTGAACAGTTTCGCGGTGATCGCCCTGTTCGTGACAGTGGCCCTGTCTGTGCTGAAACTCTGGATTGGCGCTGGCGCCTGATGGCGGCCGCGGGAGAAACCAAGATGACCGACTATAAATTCATTGACCATACCTATGACGTCGTCGTTGTCGGCGCAGGCGGCTCGGGCCTTCGGGCCGCGCTTGGCGCCGCACAGGCCGGCCTGAAGACCGCCTGTATCACCAAGGTTTTCCCAACCCGCTCGCACACGGTTGCAGCGCAGGGCGGCATCGCCGCGTCGCTCGGCAACATGGGCGAAGATAACTGGCGCTGGCACATGTATGACACCGTCAAGGGCTCCGACTGGCTCGGAGACCAGGACGCCATTGAATATCTCTGCCGCGAAGCGCCTGCCGCCGTGTACGAACTCGAGCACTGGGGCATGCCCTTCAGCCGCACCGACGAAGGCAAGATCTACCAGCGCGCCTTTGGCGGCATGACGCGCGACTTCGGCGAAGGCCCCGTGCAGCGCACGTGCGCTGCAGCGGACCGGACCGGTCACGCCATGCTTCACACGCTCTACGGCCAGTGCGTTCGCGAAGAGACCGAATTCTTCATCGAATATATCGCGCTCGACCTGATCATGGACGATGACGGCGTCTGCCGCGGCGTGACCGCCTGGAAGCTCGACGACGGCACGTTGCACCGCTTCCGCGCGCAGAAAACGATCCTTGCGACGGGTGGCTATGGCCGCGCCTTCTTCTCGTGCACCTCGGCCCACACCTGTACCGGTGACGGCAATGCCATGGTGCTGCGCGCCGGCCTGCCGTTGCAGGACATGGAATTCGTCCAGTTCCACCCGACCGGCATCTACGGCTCGGGCTGCCTGATCACGGAAGGCTCGCGCGGCGAAGGCGGTTACCTGACCAATTCCGAAGGCGAACGCTTCATGGAGCGGTATGCGCCTTCCGCAAAAGATCTCGCCTCACGCGATGTGGTTTCACGCGCGATGACACTGGAAATCCGTGAGGGCCGCGGTGTCAGTCCCGAAAAGGATCATATCTACCTCCACCTTGAACACCTTGGCGCCGCCGTCCTGGCCGAGCGGCTGCCCGGTATTTCGGAAACGGCGAAAATCTTCGCCGGCGTCGATGTCACCAAGGAGCCGATCCCGGTCCTGCCGACCGTACACTATAATATGGGCGGCATTCCGACCAATTATCATGGCGAAGTGCTGACCAAGAAAGGTGACGACGCGGACTCCGTTGTGCCGGGCCTCATGGCCGTCGGTGAAGCCGCCTGCGTGTCGGTTCACGGCGCCAACCGCCTCGGGTCCAACTCGCTGATTGACCTTGTCGTGTTTGGCCGCGCGGCAGGCCTTCGCTGCGGCGCCACGACGGAAGCCGGCGCAACGCAGCCGACGCTTCCCAAGGGCGCCACCGACAGCCACCTCGCCCGCTTCGACAGGATCCGCAACGCGACCGGCGACCAGCCCGTCGCCAAGCTGCGCCTTGAGATGCAGAAAGCGATGCAGGGCAATTGCGCGGTGTTCCGCACCGGCGACGTGCTGCGCGAGGGTGTCGAAGCCATCGACGACGTCTACAAGAAACTGCCCGGCCTGGACGTGAAGGATCGCGGCCTGGTCTGGAATACGGACCTTCTCGAGGCGCTCGAATTCGACAACCTGATCGCGCAGGCCGCCGTCACCGTGAATTCGGCGGCCAACCGTGAAGAAAGCCGCGGCGCGCATGCGCGCGAGGATTTCTCCGAGCGCAATGACGCGAAATGGATGAAGCACACGCTCGCCTGGGTCTCTGACGCCGGCAAGGTGACGATCGATTATCGCGGTGTGCACGATTACACGATGTCGAACGAGATTGCGTATATCGAACCAAAAGCACGGGTTTACTAGGGGTTTACAGATGGTCCAGCTAACGCTTCCGAAGAACTCCAGAGTCGGCAAGGGCAAGACCTGGCCGAAGCCGCAGGGCGCCACGAACCTGCGCCAGTTCCGCATCTACCGCTACAGTCCCGAAGAGGGCGGCAACCCGCGCTGGGACCTGTATTGGGTCGACATGGACAAGGCCGGGACGATGATCCTGGACGTCCTGCTCTACATCAAGAACAATGTCGATCCGACGCTCGCGTTCCGCCGCTCGTGCCGTGAAGGCGTGTGCGGATCGTGCTCCATGAACATTGCCGGCAGCAACACGATTGCCTGTACCAAGGGCTTCGACGAACTGCCGGGCGGCGTGATCTCGATCTCCCCCCTGCCCCACCTGCCCGTGGTCAAGGACCTGATCCCGGACCTGACGAACTTCTATGCCCAGCACGCCTATGTGCAGCCCTTCCTGAAGACGGTCACGCCCAATCCGGAGAAGGAATGGAAGCAGTCGGAAGAGGACCGCAACGAACTCAACGGACTTTACGAGTGCATCCTGTGCGCGTGCTGCTCGACCTCTTGCCCGTCTTATTGGTGGAATGGCGACAAGTATCTCGGCCCGGCGGCCCTGCTGCAGGCCTATCGCTGGCTGATCGACAGCCGCGACGAAGCCACCGGCGAGCGCCTTGACGACCTCGAAGACCCGTTCAAGCTGTATCGCTGCCACACGATCATGAACTGCGCGCAGGTCTGCCCGAAAGGCCTGAACCCGGCCAAGGCAATCGCCAAGATCAAGCACATGATGGTTGAACGCGTTTCCTGATCGCAGATGCCGAGGTCAGTTGACCCCGGCCTCGTCCTCTTCAGGTGGCTCGGCTGGCGCATAGACCTGCGTTTCGAGGAAATATCGCATATCGGCGAGCGACTGGTCCGTCGCCTCTTCCTGAGGCAGGTGGCCAACATTGGCATAGAGTTTCAGCGTTGAGCCCGCGATGGCCTCATTGAACTTCTCTGCATGGGATGCCGGAACGAGATTGTCTTGCTCGCCTTGCAGGATCAGGGTCGGGACAGTGATCGCTGCAAGAGCCCCCGCGTTCGCTTCGGTTCTCCCGTTCCGGCCTGTCATCAGGTTGAGGATGGCTTCGCGATGGCAGGGCGCCCGGCCAAGCGCGGCATAGCGCTGGACCATTTCTTCGGTCACCAGGGCCTGGTCGACAAAACTGTCCTCGAGCCCGCCCCGGATCATGCCCGTCATGTCGAGATCCTTCATCACGCTGCGCGCGAGCGGATTGGCCAGCAGCTTGAAGACGAGGGGCGACGCGTCGGCCTCTTCCTCGGATTTCGGCCAGCCGGACGCATCGACCAGGACCAGGCCGTCGAGCCTGTCCGGGTGGGCCAGCGCATAGTTCCAGGCGGTGTGGCCACCCATCGAGCTGCCGACGAGCGTGAAGTGCGCGATGCCGAGTTCCCGCGTCACATGGTCAATCGTGTCGACGAACTGGGGGATGCCCGTCTCCGAGACATCGAGGCAGCGCGACAGGCCGTGGCCCGGCAGGTCGAGCGACACGACGCGATAGTCCTTGCGCAATCCCTGGACCCAGGGCTCCCATGTGTGCAGCGAGGCCGAGAAACCGTGCACCAGGACCAGGACGGGCGCGTTGCGCGGGCCGAGATCCCGGTAATGGACCCGCATGTCCCCACCCATCGGCATAAACCAGCTGTCGGTGTTGGCATACATGGATTCCAGCCGGTCATAGCCGATGTCCGACCGGCGCATCACGAACCATCCCGCCCCCAGAATGATTGCAACCGTCACAAAGATAGCCATCAGGCGTCGCAGCATTGAATAGGTCCCTCCCCGGATCTGATTCATGTTCAGGCCGCAATAGGGTCGACCCGGCGCCGCCTGTCAATTGATGTCGGATCAGTTGCAATCCCTGCAGGTCGCATCTTTTTTCAACCCGACCACTCTTGGCACACCAGCGAGGCCGTCTATCAGCAGAAGCCGGCCGGCCAGCGGCGCTCCGGCGCTGGTCACGAGCTTCACGACCTCCAGCGCCATGGACGAGCCGACGATCCCGGTCAGCGCCCCGACGACCCCGACTTCATCGCAGGCCTGGGCATCCGGCGGCGTCTCGGGAACCCAGCAGCGATAGCAGGGTGCATCCGGCCGCAGGCCGGACGCGAAGACGCTGACCTGCCCGGTCCAGCCGGCGGCGGCGCCATGCACCATGGGGCGGTGAGTACCGTGCGCGATGGCGTTCAGGGCATAGCGTGTCGGGTAATTGTCGGAGGCGTCGACCAGTATCTCGCCCGCCAGGGGATGGCTTTCGCTCCAGCGGTGCTGGTGCCAGCGGATATGCGAGTCCGGGTGCGCGTCCTGGAGGCGGGCGGCCAGGATTTCGGCCTTCGGGAGGCCGATATCGGATTCGCCAAATTGTATCTGCCGCTGCAGGTTCGAACGGTCGACCAGGTCATCGTCCCAAATCTCGATCTGGCCGATCCCGGCGGCAGCAAGATAGAGCGCGCAGGGGCCGCCCAAAGCCCCTGCCCCGATGATCGACACCGAGGCCGCGCGCAGCTTCTGCACCCCGGGGCCGCCGATTTCCTTGAGCAGGATATGGCGCTTGTGACGGTCGATATCGGTGGGCGTGAGACTCATAGGCGGGCTGCGCGCAAAGCTGTGGAGGACGAGGGGTCGAGGGGGGCGGCAAGGTAGGTCCAGGCAGGTGGCGGGGTGGTGGCAAGGGTGCGGGCGGCGGCGGAGGGAATCCGGTTTTTTGCAAACCGCCGCGCGAAAGGTGAATTGCGCGCCCCCGGACCGACCCCCGGCCGCGCGATGACCGCGATGGGCAGCCTATGGGCAATCCCCTGCCAGTTCTGCCAGTGATGAAACCCGGTCATATTGTCCGCGCCCATGAGCCAGACGAAGTGTGCCTCCGGGGCGCGTGCGACAATCGCGGCCAGCGTGTCGAACGTATAGGTCAGGCCGAGGCGTGCCTCGATGTCGGTGGCGATCATGCGCGGACTATGTGCAACCGCGCGGGCCGAGGCGAGGCGGGTTTCAAAATCTCCATGCGCGGACTTGAGCGGATTGCCGCGTGCGACGATCCACCAGACCCAGTCGAGCTGGAGACGTTTCATCGCCGTTTCGGCAACGTGAAGATGACCGGAATGCGCCGGATTGAAGCTTCCGCCAAACAGGCCGATGCGCAGGCCCCGTGTCGGTCCCGGAAGCGCCAGCTGGGTCAAGGACGCGTCTGCCCCGTGCCTCTCACGACATATTTGTAGATCGTGAGCTGTTCGGCGCCGACAGGTCCGCGCGCATGGATGCGCCCCGTGGCGATGCCGATCTCGGCACCGAACCCGAACTCGCCACCATCGGCAAACTGGGTGGATGCGTTGTGCAGCACGATGGCGCTGTCGACCCGCGCGAGGAAGCGCTCGGCCACATCCTTGTCCTCGGTGACGATCGAATCCGTGTGGCCCGAGGACCAGCGTTCAATGTGCGCAAGGGCGCCGTCGAGGCCATCGACCACGGTGATTGCAAGAATTGGCGCCAGGTATTCCGTGCCCCAGTCTTCCTCGGTCGCGGTCTTCATGCCCGGCACGATCACGCGGGCACGCGCATCGCCGCGAAGCTCGCAGCCAGCATCGACAAGCGCAGACGCAATCCTTGGCAACAAGGTGTCGGCCACGGCGGCATCAATCAGCAGCGTTTCGAGCGAACCGCAGACACCGGTTCGGCGCATCTTGGCATTGACCACGAGGTCTACGGCCTTCTGCGGATCAGCGGCCCCATCGACATACATGTGGCACAGGCCTTCGAGGTGGCCGATCACCGGGACGCGGGCATCCTTCTGCACGCGTTCGACCAGGCTGCGGCCACCGCGCGGCACGATGACATCGACCTGGCCATCAAGGCCGGACAACATCTGGCCGACAGCAGCGCGGTCTGTGGTGCCGACAAGCTGGATCGCATCCGCTGGCAGGCCTTCGGCCTCGAGCGCGGCGCGCATGGCATCGACGAGGGCGTGCGAGGAATGCGTGCTTTCCGAGCCGCAGCGCAGGATGGCTGCATTGCCCGAGCGCAGGCAGAGCGTGCCCGCATCTGCAGTGACATTCGGGCGGCTTTCATAGATGATTCCGATGACGCCGAGCGGCACGGCCACGCGAGCAAAGTCCAATCCGTTCGGCTGCTGCCAGCGTGCCAGTTCCCGGCCAAGCGGATCAGGCAGGGCGGCAATCGCATCGACGCCGGATGCGATGCCGTCGACACGCGCCGCATCGAGGGCCAGGCGGTCAAGCATGGCATCGCTGAGGCCCTTTTTCCGGGCCGCATCCATGTCCTGCTTGTTGGCCGCCAGTATGGCCGGCGCGGCAGCCCGAATGGCAACGGCAATGGCCTTCAGGCCACGCGTGCGATCATCGGGGCCAAGTCGGCCCAGGGCGCGGGATGCGGCACGGGCGCGAGCACCCATATCCAGCATTGTTTCGGTCAGGGCGGCATCGGACGATTGAGTTTGTGCGGTCATGTGCCTGTGGTGCCGGAAACACTGGCCAGCTGCAAGCCCCGGATGGCGCGCGCGGGCAGCTGGAACAGGGTTGAAGCACGGTTCTTTCGCCTGCACGCATTCGCTGGCTGACTCTGGCGCAGAAAGCCCTAAGTTCATGACAGAGACAAAAAACACGGGAGGACACCATGATTGACGTTCAGGCTATGCCTTTTATCGCTGATATTCCGCGGGTGCAGGCCGAACGGCGCGCCGGTGAGACCGCCTTCTGGTTTGAAGGCCAGTCCACCAGTTTCGGCGAACTGGAGACGCGGTCGAACCAGGTCGCCAACGGCCTGATCGGCCATGGTGTCGAACCCGGCGACCGGGTTGCCTATCTCGCCAAGAATACCGACGCCTATTACGAAATGCTGTTCGGCTGCGCCAAGGCGCGGGCGGTTATGACCGGCGTGAACACGCGCCTCGCTGCTCCCGAGATCCAGTTCATCCTGGCCGATTCGCGGGCCAGGGTCCTGTTTGTCGGCAAGGAATTCTATGCGATCATCGACCAGATTCGGGACTACCTGCCTGACCTGATGCGTGTCATCACGATCGATGGCGACCGCGAGGACTGGGATTATTATCCAAGCTGGCGCAATTCCAAACCCGCCACGGCGCCGGGCCTGACCGCTCTGGCCGATGACGATGTCATCCAGCTCTACACGTCCGGCACGACCGGCAAGCCCAAGGGCGTGCAGCTGACCAATGCCAACTACAATGCCTTCTTCCGGCAAGCCGCCATGCTCGACTGGTCGAGCTATGCCGCGGGAGAAGCCGTGATGAACGCGATGCCGCTTTTCCATGTCGCCGGGGTGAATGTCGGCGTCCTGGCCGCCGCGCAGGGAGCGAAAACCGTCGTGCTGCGCGAGATCGACCCCACCGCGATCCTGAAACTGATCCCGGAGCATAGAATCGCACATGCCTTCTGGGTGCCCGCCGTGATCATGATGCTGGTGCAGCACAAGGATGTGGGGGCGACAGACTTCTCCTCGCTCAAGCTTGTCTCCTACGGCGCCTCACCGATTGCCGAGAGCCTGCTGCTGGATGCCAAGCGGATCATGAATGCCGGGTTCAACCAGCTCTATGGCCTGACCGAAACCGTTGGCGCGGGCACCTACTTGCCGCCGCAGGCGCATGACCCGGCATGGGGCAAGCTGCGCAGCTGCGGCGTACCGTGGCCGGGCGCCATCGTGCGCTGTCTCGACAGTGAGGGCAATCCGGTGCCGACGGGCGAGGTCGGCGAGATCGCGATCAAGGCGGGCTTCGTGATGAAGGGCTACTGGAACCGGCCCGAAGCCACAGAAGAGGCCATCCGCGGCGGCTTCTTTTACACTGGCGATGCCGGCTATTTCGACGAGGACGGCTTTCTCTACATCCATGACCGGGTGAAGGACATGATCGTGTCCGGCGGCGAGAATGTGTACCCGGCCGAGGTCGAGAACGCCGTGTTCGGGCACCCCTGCGTGGCCGACGTCGCGGTGATCGGCGTGCCGGACGAGAAATGGGGCGAGTCGGTGAAGGCCATCGTCGTTCCGAAGCCCGGCGAACATCCAACGGCTGACGACATCATTGCCTGGGCGAAGGACCGTATCGCCGGGTACAAATGCCCGAAAACAGTCGATTTCGTCGACGTCCTGCCCCGTAATCCGTCAGGCAAGATCCTGCGCAAGGACCTGCGCGAACCCTATTGGGCCGGACAGACGCGCCGGGTCGGTTGAAATTCAGGCACAAAAAACCCCGCGCCTTTCGGTGCGGGGTTTTTCCTGTTGTCTGAAGAAGTGGTCGCTATGCGGCAGCCGCAGCTGCAGCGGCCGCTGCCGTAACCACTTTTTTCTTGGCGGCCAGGCCTTTTGCCAGCTTTTCCATGGCAGTTGCCTTGTCGATGCTCTCAACGGCAGCCAGCTCACGGGCCATCCGGTCGAGCGCGCTTTCATACAGCTGGCGCTCCGAATAGGACTGCTCTGGCTGGTCTTCACCGCGGTGCAGGTCGCGAACGACTTCCGCAATGGAGATGAGGTCGCCGGAATTGATCTTGGCTTCGTATTCCTGGGCGCGGCGCGACCACATGGTGCGCTTGACCCGGGCACGTCCGCCGAGTGTCTTCAGCGCGTCCTCAACCAGCTTGGACCCGGCCAGCGCGCGCATGCCAGAGGCTTCGGCGCGATTGGTCGGCACGCGCAGGATCATCTTGTCCTGGTCGAATGCGACGACATAAACTTCGAGTTCCATGCCAGCGACGGTCTGTTTTTCAACGCTGGTAATCTTTCCTACACCATGCGCAGGATATACGACGCTCTGACCAACTCCGAATGCGAGTGCTGCGGTGTCTGCTTTTTTAGCCATGAAGTGTATCGCCCTTTTCTACGCATTCAGAGCCAATCAGTCTTTGCCCAGTCCGCACATCACGGCCTGAGAGGAGACTTTTCAGCTCTGGTTCAATTATTGCTCAAGTCGTAAGACTATCACAATCGTGCAGGTTTTACAACAGGGTACGGCAGATTGACCGGGCGCGCGCCGCCAATGAAATCAATAACTTCGTTAACCTTTCGCGATCCCTGCAATGGCCGTTGCAGACGGCGTTGCGCACAGGCTCAGTCGCCGGTGCCGGGCGCAGGACTGAAATATTTTTCCAATTTACCCGTTTCCTGCGCAAATTTTTCGCGATCCGCAGGCGGCTCTTTCAATCGGGTAATGTTCGGCCAGGTCTTGGCGAATTCACTGTTCAGCTTCAGCCATTTGCCGTCCGGGTCATCCTCGGTGTCGGGCTTGATCGCCTCAACCGGGCATTCGGGCTCGCACACACCGCAATCAATGCACTCATCGGGATCGATGACGAGCATGTTTTCGCCCTCATAGAAGCAGTCTACCGGGCAGACTTCGACGCAATCCATGTATTTGCAGCGGATGCAGGCATCGACGACGATATAGGTCATAAAACGGAGGGCCTCTTGAACAGGTGTGCAGCGGGCGAAATGGCCTCGGGGCGGCCATGTGTCAATGAGACAAGCTGCGCCGTGCGTTTAGGACAGGTCAGGTCGTTCCGGCAATCCGGGCTTCAGCGCGCTGGCGCGCCCCGGCGCGGGACACATCATCGACATAGAGCAGCGAGGCGACCTGCCGGATATAGGCCTCTTCGATCGGGCTCTTCTCGCCATCGGACAGGGCGACGCGATACAGGCCCTCGATGATCGCAACACGCTCGGCCATGCCGAGTTTCTTGACGTGGCGGGTAAACTGGTAGGAATCGACCGCTTCTTCGGCCAGCGTCTCGCCTTCGGCCAGCACGGCATCAGCCCGGTCAGCATCGAATCCGAAGGCTTCGAGCAGGATTTCGGCGATCATGTCGCTCTCGATATTGACGTAAACGCCGTCAATCAGCGCAGCCTCGACCATCAGCGCGGCAGCAGCCACCTGTGGCTCCATGGCCTTCGAAGCGGGAGTCTTGGGCGCAAACATGCGTTTGATCGCGTTCATCATGTGTCGTTCTCCAGCAGGCGGTACAGGGCCTGCGCTTCTTCTGCCGGACCTCGGCGCTCACCGAGGTCGAGGATTTCCACGGTCCGTATATGCTCTCCCCGGCCGAAAGTCACAATGTCACCTATGGAAATCGCCACACCCGGCTTGTCGGTGCGGCGGGTCTGGCCGCTGCGGGAGATGCGGGCGCCTTTGCCCTTGAGGTGATCCGTGGCGAGGGTGCGGGTGCGGAAAAAGCGCGCGCGCCAGAGCCAGATATCCAGCCTGACAACCTCCGGAGCGTTCACTGGAAAGGCGTGTACGCGAAGGCTGGAGTGGCCTTGCCCTCTCCACCCTTCGGCTTGCGCTTGCGCCGGGGCTTGTCCCGCGCCGGAGGGGCAGGTGGCAGAAGCGCTGCGAGGGCGGCAAAGGGGCTGTCGGGGTCTACCTTGCGGGCGGCAGGGGTGTGGCGAGGGCGTGGTGCGTCCGCGCGTGGCGGACGTGAGCCGCCGCCATTGACGCGGGGTGGACGCTCTCCCGGCTTGCCCTGGCGACCCTTGGGCCGGTCCTCGCGCGGCGTGGCAGGCCGCGCGTCAGGCCGCGCGCGGGCGGCATAGCGCCAGAGCAGGACGGCTTCAGTCTCCTTGTCCTTCTCGGCGGGCGCGAGGCCGAAGCCTTTCAGCACGGCGGGCCAGTCATCCGACGGGCAGGAGACGACGGAGGCGAGGTCGATCGGGATGGCGAAGGCGTTCTTGTCGGCGTCCTTGCGGCGCTTGGCGATTTCCCAGCCCAAACGTTCGGCAAGGTCAGCGCGCACGGCGCGGCGGCCGAAGCGGAGATAGCCATTGGCGGCGAGCGCCTCTTCCGGCCATGTGCCGTCGAGCGGGAAAGAACCCGCGCCTTCCGGTGCGAGCGGGAAGGGCGAGCCGGCCTGTACGGCGCGCAGGATGGCGATCAGGCGCTGGGCAGCCGGTTTCTGGGCGTCAGGCGCATGGGCGGCAACCCGGCCAGCGCGCAAGCCGAGGGCCTTGAGGGATTCGCGTTGTTCCGGCGTGAGACGGGCGCCGGGATCATCCTGGCGCAGGTCGACGCTGGCGCCGCTTTCGAGAATGCGGAAGGCGAGGCCCCGGGCGAGGCCTTCTAGCGTGTCGCCGGCTTTCTCGTGGCGCAGCTTCCAGTGCGTCGGCAGGATGCGGGTCATCTCGGCAGCGAGCCAGTCGGCAATGCGCGCCCGGGCAGCATCGCGGTCTGATGGTTCGACTTCCGAGGCACCGACAAGGTCGACGCCGGGGCTCATCCAGTCCGGGCCCCGGGCAAGGCGGGCGATGACGTTGCCGCCGAATTCCACGTCGCCCTGATCGTTTAGCCTGAACGCATCGGATGGCGCGCCGGCAATCTGGCCGAGGCGTTCGACCAGCATGGGGCGGATCGCGGCGAGCGCGGCGCCGCGCACGGCCTTGCCTTCCAGCGTGCGGGCATCGAGCACAGGCTCGAAGGTGAGGCCCTTCAAGCGGCCGACGAGATGGCCTTCTACGGTCACGTCGCCATCCGGCGTCAGGTCAGTCACGAGGGCGTCTTCCTTCTTCAGGCTGGCCAAGAGGGCCGTCGTACGTCGATCCACAAACCGTGCGGTCAGGGCAATGTGTAGCGCATCTGACAGGGTGTCTTCAATCTCGCGCGTGCGATCCTGCCACCTGGACGGGTTTTCAAGCCAGTCAGGCCGGTGCGCCGCATAGGTCCATGTGCGGATATTGGCAAGCTGTTGCTGCAATTTGGCAATGCCGCCGCCCGCGCCGCTGAGGTCGTCAAGGCGGCGTTCGAGGCCGGCATCGGAGAGGCGCGCGTCCGGGTCGGCCAGCGTTTCGGCGAGGCCGAGCACGAGGCGGGCATGGCCTTCCGGGCCGGCCTTGCGGAAATCCGGCAGGCGGGCGAGATCCCACAGGCGGCGCACCCTGGCCTGGCCGGTCACGTTCGGGCCGATGGCGCTGTCCTCGGCCATGCGGCGCAGCACCCATTCATCGAGCGCGTTCGGATTGTGGATCAGGACCGGGTTTCCGGACGGACGCTCAAGGCTGCGGATGAGGGACTTCAGCGAGGCATAGTCGAGCGCCGAATTGCGCCACTGGATATGGTCGACCGGATCGAACCGGTGCTGTTCGATCCGCTTCCAGACCTCTTCCTCGAAGGGCGGGCAATCGCCGGTTTCGCCGAATTCGCCATCGGAGCGGAAACGCCCTGCCCGGCCCGCGATCTGGCCGCATTCGGCGGGTGTCAGCGCACGGTGGCGGCGCCCGTCAAACTTGGTGCGCGAGGCGAACACGACGCGGTCGACATCGAGGTTGAGCCCCATGCCGATGGCGTCCGTGGCGACGATGTAATCGACCTCGCCGGACTGGTACAGGGCGACCTGGGCATTGCGCGTGCGCGGGCTGAGCGCGCCCATGACCACGGCGGCGCCGCCCTTCTGCCGACGGAGCAATTCGGCGATGGCGTAGACTTCCTCGGAACTGAAGGCGACAATGGCGGTGCGCTTGGGCAGCTTGGTGATCTTGGTCTTGCCGGTATAGCGCAGCTCGGAGAAGCGCTCGCGCGTGTCGGTCTCGATGCCGAGGTTCAGCGTGCGCAGGATGGGCCGCATCGTGTCGGCGCCGAGCAGCAGCGTTTCGGATGTCCCGCGCATGTGGAGGATGCGGTCGGTGAAGACATGGCCGCGATCCTCGTCCTCGGCGAGCTGGATTTCGTCCACGGCGACAAAGTCTGCGCGCACGTCGACCGGCATGGATTCCACGGTGCAGATGAAATAGCGGGCATTGGGCGGGACGATGCGTTCCTCGCCTGTGATAAGGGCGGCATGGGAAGCGCCCTTGGCGGTAACGACGCGGTCATAGACCTCGCGCGCGAGCAGGCGCAGCGGCAGGCCGATCATGCCCGTGCCGTGCCCCATCATGCGCTCGATGGCGTAATGCGTCTTGCCGGTATTGGTGGGGCCGAGAATGGCCTTCAGGGAGGAAGTCATCGGGCGCAGGTGATAGGGATGGGAGGGGGAGTCAAGCGGGTGAGGCGTGTTGACCCCGTCTCCCCCTGGGGGGGACGGTTAGGGGTGAGAGGGCATGGGGGCGATTGAAGAGCGGGATCACGTCAGGCACGTCCGCGCTCTCTGACCCCCCGCCCCCTCAAGCCGCCCCTGACTGCGCAGGGGACACGGGACGTTTGAGGTCATTTCGACTCGAGGACTAAGCCAGTTCCAGCTCGCCGACCGGCGCCGCTTTCACCACCGGCTCCGCCGTACGCACCGTATCCGGGCGGCAGTCGAGGAGTTCCCAGGTGCCGTCATGGTGTTCGACGAGGGCGGTGCAGCTTTCGACCCAGTCGCCATCATTCATGTATTTGACGCCGTCAATGTCGCGCATCTCGGCGACGTGGATGTGGCCGCAAATGGCGCCGTGATAATCCTTGCGGCGGCAATAGGCGGCGACATGGTCTTCGAAATTGTGGATGTAATTGAGGGCGCGCTTGGTGCGCTTTTTCAGGGCGGCCGACAGCGACCAGTAGGGCAGGCCGAACAGGCGGCGCATGCTGTTGAGGTTGGTGTTCACCCAGAGCAGGCAATTATAGGCGTGGTCGCCAAGATGCATGATCCATTTGCGGTCGGCGCGCATCATGCCGTCGAACATGTCGCCATGCACGACGAGATAGCGCTTGCCGTCCGCCCCCAGATGGACGGCGCGGTTCTTCACATTGATGTCGCCGAAGTTGAGACGGAAATGCATGAAGGCGCGCAGGAACTCGTCATGGTTGCCGATGATATAGGTGACGTCGGTGCCGCGCTTGGCGGCCGTCAGGATACGACGGATGACATTCGTGTGGGCCTGCGGCCAGTACCATTTCTTCTTGAGGCGCCAGCCATCGATGATGTCGCCGACAAGGTAGAGCTGTTCGCTCGTATTGGACTTGAGGAAGGTGCACAGGGATTCGGCCTGGCTGCCGCGCGAGCCCAGGTGGACGTCGGAGATGAAGATCGCGCGATATTTCGGCCGGGCATGGGTCATCAGGTTCGCCCCATACTCCGATTTGAAAAGGCTTTTGTGACGAATTGCCTGCAGATTTGTGACAGGCGCAGTAGGCCCTGAAACTCATCCTGAGCGAAGTCGAAGGATGAAGCTGTGCGCAACCCGCCCGGGCCTTTCCTTCGACTTCGCTCAGGATGAGCCCCCGGAGAGGCTAGGTCTCCAGTTCCACGTCCCAGTAGAGATAGTCCATCCACGTATCATGCAGGTGGTGGGGCGGGAATTTGCGACCGATGGCCTGCAGCTGGTAATTGTTGGGGCGGAACGGCTTGTGCTGCAATTGCACCTCGCAATCGCGCAGCAGCTTGCCGCCCTTTTTCAGGTTGCACGGGCTGCAGGCGGCGACGATGTTTTCCCATGTCGTGCGCCCGCCCCTCGAGCGCGGGATGACGTGATCGAAGGTGAGGTTCTCGTGCGTGCCGCAATAGGCGCACCGGAAACCGTCACGCAGGAAGACGTTGAAGCGGGTGAAGGCCGGCGGGCGATCCTGGCGCACGAAGTCGCGCAGGGCGATGACGGAGGGCAGGCGGAATTCCGTGCTCGGAGAGCGCACGACATAATCGTATTCTGCAACGATATCGACACGGTCAAGGAAGACGGCTTTCACCACTTCCTGCCACGGCCACAACGACAACGGATAATACGAGAGCGGCCTGAAATCAGCGTTCAGAACAAGGGCCGGCCGTCCATTGGGCGGCGCAGTAATGATCTCAGCCATGGTGACCCCCATGCGGCACGAGAAGACTTGTGACTTGTTTGAACCCGCTGAAGGCAGCACTCCTTTGTACGTTCGCCCGACTGATAGGCGATTCTGGTCATGAGATTATGACAGTCAGGACCGATTGCAACTCTTGAGGCTCAGGTCGTGCCGGGCGCGGCGTCGCCCCGGTGCATGTGCAGCCAGGCCCAGAGCAGGTGGGCGGCCACGCCCCGATTGGGGCGCCAGGCCTCTGCGTGCAGCGTGAACGCCTTGATATCCATACGGGTTTCATGGGCGGCGAGCAGCCTGTGCGCCTCCATCAGGCCGACATCGCCGACCGGGAACGCGTCCATCGCGCCGGTCGCGTACAGCAGAAACAATTCTGCCGTCCACGGGCCGATGCCCTTTACCGCGACGAGTTCGCGGCGCGCTTCGTCCAGTGGCGCGGCGCATACGCGCGGCAGGCTGAGTGTGCCGGTGACGAGCGATTCCGCAATCGAGACAAGGTGGCCTACCTTTGGGCGCGACTGGCCGCAGGCGCGCAAGTCACCCGGATCGGATGCGAGCACGGCTTCGGGCGTGACCTCGCCCAGCAGCGCCTCGGTGCGGGCCCATATGGCACCAGCCGCGCCGAGGGAAATCTGCTGGTGGGTGATCATGCGGGCGAGCATGGCATAAGTCGCCTCGCCAGCGCGCCAGACCGGCAGGCCGGTGATGTCATAGGCCATGGCAAGGGCCGGATCGGCACGGGAAAGCGTCACGCAGGCAGCTTTGAGCCGCGCCTGCGACGGCGCTGTCACAGGGCCGGGCCGGGGAGCCGGCCCACCACGACGGTGCCGACCATGACCTGGTTGTCTTTCAGCGTGAACATCAGGAAGCCGCCATTCGCCGAGGCGGTTTCAAGCGTCGCCACGGTCGCCTGTTCCTGCAGGCGCCAGCTGTCAGCGGCCTTGAGCGCCTCCTTCAGGCCTTCGGGATCGTCAATGCGCACGCCGAACGATCCATTGGCGAAACCGTTTTCGATGGTGACCGTGCCCTTGGCGCCGAATTTGAGGGGGCCCCAGTTGAGCAGCGCCTGCCCGAGTTCCACGCCGCCGCCGGTTTCGAGGAGCGAGTCATAGAGGCGTTCCGGATTACCGCCGCTGCGGACCCAGGCCGGATAGAAATTGTGCACTTCCGCGATCAGGCGGCTTTCCTGGAGTTCGGTGCCGAGCCACGGCGCTGCGACCGGGGCGGCATCGAGCGTCAGCGCCTCCCATTGCAGGGCCACGAGCAGGTCGTCGGCGGCTTCCGGACGCGGGGCGAGATTCAGCGAGAAGTCCTTCGCCGTGTAGATATGGCCGTCGATCAGGGCCGATGCATCATGGAGTTCGATCGCGGCGCGGTGCACGCCCGCATCGGTCCAGGACAGGCTGCCGACGGATTTGCGGTCAAGATCGAACGTGTGGCGGATGCCGAGCCGGTCGGTCAGCACGCTGTGGCCGGGCGCGCGGCCGATAATATGGTGCCAGTTCCACGGCTGCATCACGACCTGGAGGCGTTCGCCTTGCCAGCTGGCCATGTTGGGCGGCTGGTAGTGCGGGGCGACGACGTCGAGTTCGAAGCGGAACGGATAGCCGCCGATCTTGCGTGACTCATATTCGACGACTGCGCCGCCGGCACGTTGCTCGGCGACCCATTTGTCGACACCCAGCCCGATCTCGGCGCGGGCATAGATCCAGTAAGCCGAATAGGCGCCGACCAGGGCGACCAGAAGCAGGAAGGGGAAGAACAGCCAGAAGCGGGAGCGCCGGCGCTCGGCCAGCGGCCTTACCAGGCCCGAATTGTTCCAATAATTGCTCATATGCTCTGCGGTTCCTGTGCGGCTTGGGTCCGGCCCTGTACGGCGAGGCCCTCCTTGAGAAGGGCATCAACCGCTGTTTCCATCTCGCTTTCAAGGCGCTTCATCATCTCTTTGCGGTCCAGGCCCGCCGGGATGGGTGGCAGGATTTCATAGACGATACGGCCCGGCCGGCGCAGCGTTCCGTGAGCGGGCCAGCACAGGCCCGCATTGGTCGCGACCGGCACGATGGGCACGTCCAGCGCCTTGTAGAGCGCAACGACTCCGGCGGCATGGTATTGGGGCGCATCGCCCGGCGTCTTGCGCGTGCCCTCCGGAAAGATGACGATCTGCCGGCCAATGGCGGCGCGATCTTTCGCTGCCGAAACCATGCGGCGCAGCGTCCTGGTGGTCCCGGCCCGATCGATCGGGATCATGTCGCTTTTCAGCGCATACCAGCCGAGGAACGGATACCAGAGCAGTTCGCGCTTCATGACGATGGCAGGATCCGGTGTCACGACGAAGGGCACGAAAATGTCGAACATGCACTGGTGCTTGCCGACATAGAGGAAGGGGCCGTCAGGCAGGTGTTCGAGGCCGCGGATTTCGGTCTCCATGCCCGCGATGACCCGCATGCCCCAGCGCAGCGCACCGGCATAGGTCTTGATTCCCCACATGATGAACCGGCGCGGCAGGACCAGCCCGATCACGAAGACCGAGCCCATCAGGGCCATCGTGCCATAGAGGTAGGCAACAAACAGGAGGGAGCGAAGCTGCATCATGGGCCAGCACGTTTAGCCGCTCAACCGAGGGCCGTCACCCGCCACTTTGCCCATTCTGTCAGCACGCCGCGAAACGATTTGGAATCGCCCAGCACCGCCGAGGGATCGACCACCGTCCGGACCGGATAGGGCTGGAGCGTGATATCGGGCATGGCACGCTGCAACAGCAGCAGGCTGCGCGCCATATGATAGTCGGATGTGACGATGATCAGGTGCGTATAGCCGCGTTCATAGGCCCAGGCAGCGGTCTCTTCGGCATTGCCGATCGTGGTTTCGGCGCGGTAGCCGATATCGACGCAGCAGGCATAGATATCCGGCGAGCCGCCTGCGAGGGCGATCAGGTCGTCCATGTCCACGTCCGGATTGACGCCGGAAATCAGCAGTCTCTGCCCGCGCCCGGCCGACATGAGATCGATGCCAGCGGCAATGCGCAGCCCCGAACCGCCCGTCAGGGCCACGATTGCGTCCGCCTGACGCGCCGTCGCCGGGACCGATTCGGATGCGCGGCGCGCAAACATCAGGAAATCGAACGCCACAAGGGCGAGCACGACCAGAACCACCGCCGGGAAAAAGCCGAAGCCGCGACGCGAGAGGGAACGATCGGGCTTCACATCATGCCTTTCAGCGCCCGGATCACCGTCACCCGGGCCGCGAGACGCGCTGCGAAGCCGGCAATGACAGGCGTGACGACAAGGATGACGAGATCGAGGAAGTCGAGGCTGAGCGCGGGCAGGAGGCCCGCGCGGGACCCATGGACCTGCACGGTGAAGATCATCAGCGCGGCTGCGCCAAGCGCCATCAGCGCACCAACTGCACCGGCCCGCAGGCCGAGGACCCAGAAACGCCGCTCGAACAGGCCGGCAATGAACCGGTCACGGGCCCCGGCCAGGTGGAGGACGTCAACAATGTCGCGCCGGGCCAGAAGCGCCGCATGGGTGGCAAAGGCGATCACAGCAACAGCCGTCGATGCCAGCAGGGCAACGGCGATCAGCGCCGTCAGGCGTGCCACCCCGAGGACACGGCGCACATCGCCGGCCCAGTCAGTATGTTCGTCCACGGCGCTGGCAATGCCGGCTTCCGAGAGATTGCGGGCAATGGTCGGCCCCATGTCGGGCACGGCCGGGTCGGCCTCGACCGCGACCAACTGTGGCAATGGCAGGCTGTCGGGCAGGCCACGGCTGCCGAAATTCGGTTCGAGCAGGGCATCGATTTCCTCCTTGGACAGGACACGGGCCGTGCGGACGCCTTGCGTTTGCTCGATGATCTTGCGCGCTTCGTCGGCGCCGCGCCGGTCGACATCCGGCAGGCTGACCGTGAGTTCGCCCTGCACTTCGGCTGTCCAGCTCTTGGCGGCGCCATAGGTCGACTTGGCCGACAGCGCAGCGAGCGCGGCCAGGAAGCAGAGCGCCCCGACGACGAAGAACAGCGCGGCTTCGCGAACATCCTCGACCGGAAGAAGTGGTGTTTCCTTTGCCATCCTAACCCTCCAGGCCCGGATCCGTGCGCCGCCGGGCCGCTTCGCCGCCAAACTCGACATCCTGCACCAGGAGACGATTGGTGAGCCGGTAGACCGGCGCTTCGACCTGGCGCACCAGGCCAAGGTCGTGCGTGGCGATGATCACGGTCGTCCCACGCCGCTTGTTGAGCTCGAGGAAGAGGCGCATCAGCCGCGTGCCCATTTCCGGATCGACGTTGCCGGTTGGCTCGTCCGCAATGAGGATATCGGGCTGCGTCACGACGGCGCGGGCGATGGCGACACGCTGCTGTTCACCGCCCGACAGCGTCGGCGGCTTGGCATGAAGGCGCTGGCCGAGGCCCACCCAGGCGAGCAATTCCTCGACATCGGCGCGGTAATCGGACTCGCGGCGGCCCAACACCCGCAGCGGCAGCGCCACATTCTCGTAGGCCGACAGGTGTTCGAGCAGCCGGAATTCCTGGAAAACCACGCCCACCCTGCGGCGCAGGGCCGAAAGCTGGTCTCGCGTCAGATTGCTGGTGGGGCGGCCGAACAGGCTGACTTCGCCCCGGCTTGGCTTCAGCGCCAGGTAGAGGAGTTTCAGCAGACTTGTCTTGCCAGCGCCCGACGCACCCGTCAGGAAGCTGAACGAGCCGGGTTTCAGGACAAGATCAATATCGCTAAGTATGTCCTCTGAGGTATCATAGCGGAGCGATACCGAATCGAGGCGAACGGCGACGTCGTCAAAGAGGTCGTGTCGTGGATACGTCATGGGCTCCTGCCTGGCAGCTCAGGCTATTGATTCAATGGGGCGAATTGCGGGAAAGACCAAGTCATGATCCTCACCTGTCCCTCATGTGAGACCCAGTATTTCGCCGATGACTCAACAATCGGTGAAAGCGGGCGAACTGTGAAGTGCGCAACCTGCGGACATAGCTGGTTCGTGCGGCCTGAAGGCGTGGCCGGGCATGAGCACGCCGCGGCACCCGCAGCCCATGAAGTCTACCGTGAACGCGTGCGCGAACAGCGCCGACGCAAGAGCCGGTTCGCCGCGCTGGTCTCGTGGATCGTTACCGCTGCCGTCTTCTTTACGCTGGGCCTGGCCGCGATCATCTTCCGCAATGATGTTGTGAAATTCTGGCCGGAATCGGCCACGGCCTACAAACGGGCCGGTTTTTCCGTCAACCGGTTCGGCCTTGAGTTCGAGAATATCGAGCGCAGCCGCACCTTCAATGACACGATTCCCGTCGTCACAGTGTCGGGCAAGGCCGTGAACGTCGCCCGCAGCACCGTCGAAACGCCCGCCGTGCGCGTCAGCCTGATGGACGAGCGCGGCAAGCAGGTCGCACAGAAATTCGGGACCATCACGCCCGGCGAACTCGACGCAGGCGACACCGGGACGTTCAAGATCGTGCTTGAGCAGGCACCGATGGAAAGTTTCGAGATCGAACTGTCCTTCGTCGACCGCGACAATGTTCCGCCAGAGCCGGAAGCCGAAGCCGGGACGGAGACTGTAGCCGACGAGCCAGCGTCGGAAACGGCCGGGTCCGAGACTGAAAGCCCGATTGAATGACAGACATGCCGAAGATCGAAGTCCTCGTCACCGAGGAAGAACTGATGGCGCGTATCGATACGCTGGCCGACGCACTTGTGCCGCGGCTGCCGGGTGACTGGACGGCGGTGTCGATCCTGATCGGCGCGACACCGTTCACCTCCGACCTGATGAAAGCGCTGGCCCGGCGTGGCGTGCATCCGATCCTCGATGTGATCTGGCTCGAAAGCTACCGCGATGCCCGAGAGAGTTCCGGTCGCGTCGTGGTGCGGGCCGATCTTGGCCGGTCAGTCGAGGGACGCGGCGTCCTGTTGCTGGACGATGTCTACGACACCGGGCGCACGCTCGCCTTTGCCAAGAACCACTTGTTGTCCAAGGGCGCACGCGAAGTTGTCACCTGCGCTCTGACGCAGAAGCCCTGGGCGCCCCGAGGGGAAGACGGCGTCGATTTCTGCGCCTTCGATTCCCCGGGCCGCTACCTTGTCGGCTATGGCATGGACGATGCGGGCAAGTATCGCGGCCTGCCCTATATCGGCGCGCTGGACTAGGTCAGCGCGAACCAGATGCAGGCACCTGCCGTGACCAGCTTCACAATGAGCGTGATGAGCGTTCCGACGGAACGGCCGAAGCTCGAACCTGACGAACCACCGATGCCGATAGCGTGAAGTACGCGACCGACAAGGAAACTGCCACCGAGACCGTGGATCAGCACAACCGGTGCGGATAGTGCCGCAAGCCCGACAAGGCCAAGCAGCACGATCGGCACGTCTTCGACTGCGTTGCCCTGTGCCCGGATGGCCCGTTGCACGGCTTCATTATTGCCGTCACCAAAACCGACTTTCTCGGCCCCGCGAACACGGCCGACATTCAGTTTCAGGATGAGCATAAACAGGCCGAAAAGGCCCAGATAGAGCGTGGTGGCAGCAAAAGCCGTCATGGGTAGTCCTCCCTTTTTCAGAAGACTTACCCGGGTTCACGCAAATGGCACGGGTTTTTTGACCTACCAGGCACCGATATTCCCGGCGCTGGCCCACGGCTCCTTGGGGGCCTTGCGCTCACCCTTTTGCAAAAGCTCGACTGAAATGCCGTCCGGCGACCGGACAAAGGCCATGTGTCCGTCACGTGGCGGGCGGTTGATCGTCACGCCCTGCTCGGCAAGGCGCTCGACAGCCGCATAGATGTCGTCGACCATGTAGGCGAGATGGCCGAAATTGCGGCCGCCGGAATAGTCTTCCGGGTCCCAGTTATGCGTCAGCTCGACCATCGGGATATTCAGCTGGGTCGGATTGGCATTCTCGGGCACGCCGCCGAGACGTTTCACGTCTGCAGGCGACGCCAGGAAGACCAGCGTGAAGCGGCCGTTCTCATTGTCGACACGCCGGACCTGCTCCAGCCCGAGCCCCTCGCAATAGAATTTCAGTGATGCATCAATATCAGCGACGCGCACCATTGTGTGAAGGTATTCGATGCTCATGAGGGGCCTCCATTGAGGTCGCGCACGACCTGTTTCAGGTTGGGTGGCATCAGGGCATAGTATCGCCGCATCGCCGCGGCGAGCAGCAGGATCATGAAGCCCATGATGGCGAGGAAGACGGAAAACGTGTGGATCATCGTGCCGGTCTCGAACACGGGTGATGACCCGGAGGCGCGCCAGAGCGCCAGCCAGACCATGTTGAAGGCGGCTACGAAGGGCGCAACCAGGATCGAGACGATCGTGGCGCAGGCGAAGAAATAAGTAGCCGAGCGCGGGCCTTCGCTGCGCAGGTAGAGGTCGGTGAACTCCGCATCGCCAATGTCAGCCGGAATTTCACCGGTTTCCTTGCGCGCAGCGAGGACTTCAGGCGCAAAGTCGCGGGTCGTCTTCCATCGCCATGCGAGGTGTGCGCCCCAGGCGAGAAGGGCTACGAAAAGCAGGATCATCGGCAACATGGAAAAACGGGCAGGTCCGAATTTGCGGCGAGGGGCCGTCTGCCCAGCTTGCCGGTTCAGGCGGCATGGGCGCGTTCATAGGTCAGCATGGCACGCTTTCGCGCCACACCCCAATGATAGTTATGGAGCCTGCCGTCCGCCGCAAGGGCCCTGTGGCAGGGAATGAACCAGCTGATCGGGTTTGCCCCGACCGCCGCACCGACGGCACGGGCGGCCTTGGGATGGCCGGACACTTTCGCCAATTGGCCATAGGTCTGGGTCGTGCCCGCCGGAATCTCGAGCAGGGCGCGCCAGACCTGACGCCGGAACGGCGTGCCATAGAGCGCCACGGGCATCGGCTCACCCGACTCGAAGACGCGACTGGCAAAGCTCGCCGCTTCCGCATCGTCACGCCGGATATCGGCACCGGGATAGCGCGCGGCAAGGTCCGCAAAGGCCTGCGCTTCGCCGACGCCCTGATGTTCAAACCCAGTGCGTTGCGGCGCGCCTTCGTCGATAAACCCGAGCGCCACCAGCCCGCGCGGTCCGATCAGCCATGCACCCAGGCCGAACGGTGTGGGTGACTTCCCCAAGACCAGGTCAGCCCCTGCCCCGCCGGCCTTGGCCTCACCCGGGGTGAGGCCTTCGTGAGCGATGAAGAGATCGTGCAGTCGGCCGGGGCCCGAGAGGCCCGTCTCGAGGGCGGCATCAAGTACGCTCGCGCCATCGCGCAGCAGGTCGCCGGCTGCGCCATGGGCCAGCGCGGCCTGGAACTGTTTCGGGCTGACGCCCGCCCAGCGCGTGAATTCGCGCTGGAAGTGGCTGGGCGACAGGTTCATCGCTGCCGCCACGCTGGCAAGGTCCGGCCAGTCGCGCCAGGTGTCGCCGAGGTGATCAAGGGCGCGAGCCATGCGGTCATAGGCCAGGGCGCGTTCATCGAGAGGAGCAAGTGTCAGTGTCATGAGAGGCAGTTTGCCTGCTGGGGCAGGCCTGTTCCACCCGTTTCTTGCGGCAGCGTAGGGCTCAACGCACCTTTTAGCCCAAGGCCCTGTGCAGGCGGGTATCAGGCGCTAAAAGAGGGGCAGACAAACCAGACAGGGAGATAAACGTGACTCAGGGATTTTCGACACGCTCCATTCACGCAGGCAGTGCGCCAGACCCGGTGACCGGGTCGCGCGCCCAGCCGATCCACCAGACAACCAGTTTCGTGTTCAAGGATGCGGCCCATGCCGCCAACCTGTTTGCACTCCAAGAATTCGGGAACATCTATACGCGCCTCGGCAACCCGACGACTGGCGCGCTGGAAGCCCGTATCGCTGATCTTGAAGGCGGCACGATGGGCGTTGCCACAGCGTCCGGTCATGCGGCGCAATTGCTGGCCTTCCATGTGCTGATGGAGCCCGGCGCGAATATCGTTGCGGCGCGGCAGCTTTACGGCGGCTCGATCAACCAGTTGTCGCACGCATTCAAGAAGTTCGGCTGGGATGTGAAATTTGTCGATATTGACGACGTGGCAGGGTTCGAGGCCGCGATTGACGACAAGACGCGCGTGATCTTCACCGAGAGCCTCGCCAATCCGGGCGGCCTCGTCACGGACATGGCCGCAATTGCCAAGATCGCCAGCAAGCACGGCATTCCCTTCATGGTCGACAATACGATGGCGTCGCCCTACCTCTGCCGACCGCTGGAGCATGGCGCGAATATCATCGTGGAGAGCCTGACCAAGTTCATCGGCGGTCACGGCAACTCGATCGGCGGCATGATCGTCGATGGCGGCAATTTCGACTGGCTGGCGCACAAGGCCAAGTTCCCGACCATGGCGAGCCCGCAATCCTATTACAATGACATGGTGTTCGGCGAGGCCTTCGCCGCGCTGCCGCTCGGCCCTGACGGGTCGAACGTGAATATCGCCTTCGCCATCGCGGCACGCGCTTTCTCGCTGCGCGATCTCGGCCCGGCGATGTCGCCCATGAACGCATTCCTCATCATGACGGGGTGCGAAACCCTGCCATTGCGCATGGAGCGCCACTGCGCCAATGCCCTGAAGGTCGCCAAGCACCTCAGCGCGCACCAAAAGGTCAGCTGGGTGCGCTATGCAGGCCTTGAAGGCGATGCGCATTTCGAGCGGCCGAAAAAATACCTGCCCAAGGGGGCTGGCGCCGTGTTCACGTTCGGCCTGAAGGGCGGGCATGAGGCGGGGGTCAAGCTGGTTGAGGGCGTGAAACTGTTCAGCCACCTGGCCAATATCGGTGACACGCGTTCGCTGATCATCCACCCGGCATCGACCACGCACAGCCAGTTGACGGATGCGCAAAAGACCGCGGCCGGGGCTGCGCCCGACACGGTGCGCCTGTCGGTCGGAATCGAGGACGCTGCCGACATCATTGCTGATCTCGACCAGGCGCTGGCTTCGCTCTGATCGCCGGAAAATTCCCTTCCCTGTTTGCCGGAACGCCGGCAAAGTAATCGTTTGGCCAACAGGGGAGGGCCCAGACCCATGGCAGATGCCCGCAGCATAATTCTGCACGAATATCCGACGTCGCCGTTCGCGGAGAAGGTGCGCCTGGCGCTCAAGCTGAAGAACCTCGCCTATTCGCGCGTGGAAATTCCGGTGATCATGCCCCGGCCCGACCTGATGCCGATGACGGGCGGCTATCGCCGCACACCGGTGATGCAGATCGGCGCGGACATCTATTGCGACACCGCGATCATCCTGCGTGAGCTGGAATCGCGTTTCCCGAACCCGTCACTGCGCACGCCGGGCCATGAGGGGCTAGCCCAGATGGTGGCCGGATGGACCGATGCGCGCTGGTTCCAGTCGTCGGTCGCCGTCATCTTTGGCGAGCGGGCCGACAGCGTGCCCGAGGATTTCAAAAAGGACCGCGAGGCCCTCTCCGGCCGGCCCTTCGACACCGAAGCCATGAAAAAAGTGGCGCCGATGATGCGCGACCAGTGGCGCGCCCGGCTGATGTTGCTGGAAGAACGCCTTCAGGCTGGCAAGGGCGCTGGCGCCGGCGTCTACCTGATCGGCGCGAAGCCAGGCTTCGTCGACGTCCACGCCTACATGAATGTCTGGTTCGTGATGAACACGGTGCCCGACTTTGCCAATGCCTGCCTTGAGTCCGCGCCATTGACACGCGCCTGGTATGACCGGCTGACCGAGGCCGAAGGCCAGGCGCCCGAAACCATCAGTTCTGCCGAAGCGCTGGCGATCGGAAAAACGGCGGCGCCGCGCCTCGTGGCGGCAACAACGCTCAACGAGCCGCAGGGCTTTTCCCCCGGTGACAATGTGGCCGTTGCGCCGGATGATTATGGCCAGGTCTGGGTCGAGGGCGAACTCGTGCACGCCGATGCCCAGCGCCTGATCCTGCAGCGCACATCGCCCGAGGCGGAAACCATCCATGTCCACTTCCCGCGCGCCGGATTCCTCGTCCGCCGGTCCTGACAAGGCTTGCGCATGCGCCTCCCGGATATAGGCTGGCCGAAAACCAGTCGTGGGAGGACGGAAGACAATGAAGCGTTTGATGATTGCGGGCCTGTTTGTGCTGGGCGCATGCCAGTCGACACAAGCCGACGAGTTGGCCGCGGACGGCGCCGCAAGTGAAAGCTGGTACCCGTCGAAATACGGCGCCGATGACCGGCTCGGCGCGCTCAACAATCTCAGCGCAGAAAAGACCGCCGCCGCGGCGAAACTGGTCACGACCGGCAAGACCTATTCGCTCGGCATGGTAACGGGCCGCGATACACCCGCCTATGGCCCGCGCGAATACGACGTGACGGTGCTGCAACTGTCGGACGGGTCGGGCACACCGCTCGGCGAAAACATGGCGACCGGCAATGACGATATTGTCGATGTCTGGGTCGGCATTGGCAGCCAGATTGACGGGCTTGGTCATATGGGCATCAACCACGAATACTATAATGGCGTGCCCGTGGCCGACTTTGTCACGACATCCGGTCTGACGCAGTTCGGCACCCACCTGTTGCCGCCGATCGCGACACGCGGCGTGTTGCTCGACATGACCAAGGCGTTCGGCGATCCGGTCGCGCCGGGTACGGCGTTCAACACAGCCGAGATCGAGGCCGCCGCAATGCGTGCGAGCATTTCCATCGAGGCTGGCGACGTCGTGCTCTTCTACACCGGTACGATGAAATCGCAGGCCGGGGCGTCCGAACTCAACCCCGCCGAACCGGGCATCGGCGTCGACGGCATCCAATACCTCGCAGATCTCGGCGTCGTGGCCATCGGATCGGATACATGGGCGGTTGAGGTCATTCCGTTCGAGAATGAGGCCCGCCCGTTTGACGGACACCTGACAATGCTGGCCAAGAACGGCGTCTACATCCTGGAAAACATGGTGACGGACGAACTCGCCGCCGATGGCGTGACGGAATTCTTCTTCACGCTGGGCGCGCCCCGCCTTGAAGGCACCGTGCAGGCCATCATCAATCCGGTCGGCATTCGCTAGACTCTCGTCGAATGTCCGACCCAACGAAAAACGCCGCCCTCTTTCGGGGGCGGCGTTTGTCTGTTGGCTGAAAGTAGTGAGCAACTAGAACTTCACGCTGGCCTTGCCGTACACGAAGCGGCCGGAGCTGCCGTACGGGATGTAGCCGGAGAACGGCGTATTGCCTGTGCCGTTCTGACCAATCGGCGCTGGATCGCCATACTCGTCGAACACGTTGTCCGCACCAATCGACAGGGTGATACGCTCGTTCCAGGTGTAACGGCCCTCGATGTCGAGGAGCGTGTTTGGATCGATCGTGTAGTCGTTGGCAGGGTTCGAGCTTGGCACGAGCACTTCGCCGTAACGGATGGCACGGACCGTTGCGCCGAATGGACCACGTTCCCAGCCGAGCGAGGCCGTGAGCTTGTCTTTCGGCGTACCCTCTTCAAATGTCAGCACATTGACGCGGCCGAACAGGACCGGGTTCGACGGCAAGGCCGTGAGCTGAGGAATGTCCGGCACTGCGGTGACATCCGTCTTGTTGAAGTTGGCACCGAATGTCGCATCAAACTTGCCCATGTCCGTTTCCGGGAAGGCATAGTTCGCCACGATGTCGACACCTGTCGTTTCAGTATCCACACCGTTGAGGAAGAAGCGGCCACCGCCCGAACCCAGGAAGCCCTGGCCTTCGAGGTAGTCACGCACGTCCTGCGACGTGAGGTTTTCCGACAGCACGATCCGGTCGTTCACGTCGATGCGATAGGCATCAACGGTGACGTTGAGCGGACCATTCCGGAAGACAGCACCGATCGAGTAGTTGACCGAGTTCTCGGCATCGAGATCCTGGGCACCCAGAGCCACGGCCGCCGGATCAGTGACCGGGAACGTGGTGATGTCGAACGGCACGCCGTTGATGAAGTTCGTCGACGTCGTCGCAAAGTACTGCTGCTGCAGGGATGGCGCACGGAAGCCATTCTGCACCGAGCCGCGCAGGGCGAACATGTCGTTGAAGTCATAACGGGCAGCCAGTTTTCCGGTGACCGTTTCGCCGAAGTCGGAATAGGACTCGACGCGCACGGCACCCGACACGAGGAACGCGTCTGTCACGTTGGCTTCAAGGTCGAGATAGGCACCAATTGCGGTGCGGTCTTCGTCAACTTCATTGGCCGGACGGAAGCCCGGGAACACCTGCGCGCCCGAAGATGTCGGGCTGCCGTTCAGGAGAACGCCGCCATTGCGGTAGCTGTCTGGCTCGCCAGCATTGATCTCATACATTTCCTGACGGGCTTCGAGACCCCAGGCGACGTTGAGATCGGAGGCGAGACCGTCAACCGCAAAGCCTTTGACGGCCGAGAGGTTGGCGACGACCTGGCTGTACTTGAAGCCGCCGGCATCGAACGATGTCTTGGAGGCAGGGCCGATCGAACGGTTGAGTGTGTTCTCGATCGTGAACTGCATCTCGTTCGAACCGTAGACGAGCGACGTATCCATGTCCCATCCGCCCATGGCGAACCGGGCACCGCCAGCCAGCGACGCGTCAGTGGTTTCTGGCGAGATCAGAGGCAGGAAGCCGTTCGGGTAGATTTCGACGACGTTACGGGCATCCAGGGCGCGGCGGTAGAAGCCTGCCGATGTCGTGTCGCGATCCTGATAGCTGGCCCAACCATAAAGCTCGACGCCATTTTCAAGATTGTAACCTGCATTGCCGAACAGTGTGATCTGTTCGAGTTCAGGCTCGCCGGTCCATGCGTTGTAGCGATTGATCACGGCTTCGCGCGGATCGGTGCCACCACCTGGATAGTTCGGACGAACGTCGAACCCGGAGCGTTCAGAATGCTGCTGGTCTTTGTACTCGGCCGACACAGTCAGGTAGCCGTCCTCGCCAAGCTGGAAGCCTTTCCAGCCCGCCAGAGTCACGACGTGTCCGTCAGACCGTTCGCGGGAAATTTCGCCGCTGGCCGGAACGGTGACGCCGGCAGGCGGCGTTCCGACTGGTACGGTGTATTCCGTTTCGCGCCAGCCATAGCTGACTTCTGCGGCCCCGCCTTCGGCAGCTTGGCGCAGGTTGACGTTGATCACGCCGGCGATGGCGTCGGAGCCATACTGGGCCGAAGCGCCATCACGCAGCACTTCGATGGCGGAGACGGCAAGGGTCGGGATCGTGTTGAGGTCGACAGCCGATGTACCGCGACCGATTGATCCGTTCACGTTGACGAGCGACGCCATGTGGCGGCGCTTACCATTGACGAGAACCAGCGTCTGGTCAGGGCCGAGACCGCGCAGCGAGGCTGGGCGGACCGAGTCGGTGCCGTCATTGAGGGCCGGGCGCGGGAAGTTGAATGATGGGAGCTGGACCGACAGGGCCTGGTTCAGTTCGCCGATGCCGATCTTTTCGAGCGTGGCCGCGGAAACGACGTCAACAGCAACAGCTGTGTCGAGTGCCGACCGGTTGGCGACGCGCGTACCCAGAGTAACGACTGTATCGAGCGTACGGTCGGATTCAGGGGCGGCTTCTTCCTGGGCGAAAACGGGCATGGTGATGGATGCGATGGCCACAGCAGCTGTGGCAGCTCGCAGGACAGTTTTGAACTGCACGTTAAGTATCCTCCTTTAGATGACGATGGGCGCCCGACGCTGGGTGTCCAACCTTGAATGATCCCCTTTGGGCATTCAAAATCAAAACAAAGAGTGGACGCTGGTACAAAAATCACAAGTGGGCGACACTTTTTGTCCCGCTCGTGTGATAATTATGACACTCCAGTATAGGCAACACAAAGGGCCTCATCATGAACAGACGACTTTGCCTTATCACGGGCGCATCAGCCGGCATCGGCGCGGAGTTTGCCCGTCAGTATGCGGCGCTTGGCTGGGACCTCGCCCTGACCGCGCGGCGTCTCGACCGACTGGAGGCGCTGGCGACCGAACTTGAGGCGGCACATGGCATAACCGTCATTCCGCTCGTCCAGGACCTTGCCCGCGCCAACTCTGTCGACAAGATCCTTGCCGCCCTTGCCGACCAGGGCCGGCATGTCGATGCGCTGGTCAACAATGCCGGTTACGGCCTCCCCGGAACGTTCTTCAACACGGACTGGAAGGATCAGGCGGCCTTCATCCGGGTTCTTTATGCGGCTCCGATCGAACTCGCGCACAAGGTGCTGCCGGGCATGGCGGAGCGCCGCTATGGCCGTATCATCAATGTCGCCTCGCTCGCAGGTTATGCCGCCGGCAGCGCGGGCCACACGCTGTATGCCAGCGTCAAGGCAGGACTGATCAAGTTCTCCGAAAGCCTGAATGCCGAATGCGCCGCCACCGGCCAGCCCGACATTCACTGTACCGCCCTTTGCCCCGGCTTCACCTGGAGCGAGTTCCATGACGTCAATGGCACCCGCGACGACACGGACAAGATGCCGAAATGGATGTGGATGCAGGCCGCGCCTGTCGTGAAGGCCGGCATCGATGCCGTGAACCGGGGCCGGCCGGTTGTCGTTCCCGGCGCCGTCAACAAGACGCTGGCCGCCCTGACCCGCGTTCTGCCCGAACCCGTCGGCCGCGCCATGGTCCGCGCCCAGTCACAGCGCTACCGCCGCATGGACGCCTGACGCCGCCTGCGTTGTTGCACCGCACAATCTTTTCATGACTCTTCGGCCTCGCGCACTATAATAGGCCAAACGACCAGAGATCGCGGAGGAAATTATGGACGGCACTGCAGGCGAAACACTCGAGACACCCCCCGTCCTGACAGGGCTTGTTTCAACCATGGCCGACGCCGTTTCGGCGCTGGAAACATATGTTGCGGCCGCCAATAGCGGCGCAGGCGTCCGGCTGAAGACGGCCGACGGCCGCCCCGACCGCAAGGCGCTGGAACGCGAGCAGCACATGGCGCACGGCCTGTCATGGATCGCGACCTATCTCGAAGCCCTGCGCCAGACAGCCGAATGGGCCGCCCGCCTCGAAGCGGAAGGCAAGTTCGGCGAGATCGAAGCGCTTCTCTCGCAGATCCTGTTCAGCGAATATTTCGCGCAGCTGGTCGGCGGCGTGCCGATGAACCAGGGCGAAACGATCCGTCCGCACGAACTGGGCCTGCTGGCCGAGGTCGACACCCTTTTTGCACATCCTGCGGTCAATCGCCTGATCATCGAGGGCAAGACCACCGCGTCCATGGCGGCCGCCGCCCGCCTGTTGCCCGACTCGCTTTCGCGCAACACGGTGGAAGAGACCGGCCTCGATGAGACGATGAGCATGGTGCGCGAACAGTTCGCGAAATTCTCCAGCGACAAGATCAAGCCGCACGCCCATGGCTGGCACATGCGCAACGACTATATCCCGATGGATGTCGTCAGCGAGATGGCGGAGCTCGGCGTGTTCGGCCTGACCATACCGGAAGAGTTCGGCGGCTTTGGCATGGGCAAGATCGCCATGTGCGTCGTCTCCGAAGAACTCTCACGCGGCTATATCGGCACCGGCTCGCTGGGCACGCGCAGCGAGATCGCGGCCGAACTGATCCTGATCGGCGGCACCGATGACCAGAAGCAGAAATGGTTGCCCAGGATTGCCAGCGGCGAAATCCTGCCGACGGCCGTGTTCACCGAACCGAATACGGGGTCTGACCTTGGCAGCCTCCGTACCCGCGCAGTGAAGACCGAAGACGGCAGCGAATATGCCATCACCGGCAACAAGACGTGGATCACCCATCCGGTCCGCGCCGACGTGATGACCGTACTCGCACGCACCGATCCGGCTACGAACAATTTCTCCGGCCTGTCCATGTTCCTCGCTGAAAAGCCACGTGGCGACGACGCCAACCCCTTCCCGGCCGACGGCATGACCGGCGGCGAGATCGAAGTGATCGGCTATCGCGGCATGAAGGAATACGAGATCGGCTTTGACGATTTCCGCGTGAAATCGGAGAACCTGCTCGGCGGCGTCGAGGGCCAGGGGTTCAAGCAGCTGATGGCGACGTTCGAAAGCGCCCGCATCCAGACGGCTGCGCGCGGCATTGGCGTGGCGCAGAATGCGTTCGAGATCGGCCTGCAATACGCCCTCGACCGCAACCAGTTCGGCCATTCGATCTTCAGCTTCCCGCGCGTGTCGAACAAGCTGGTCATGATGGCCGCCGAACTGATCGGCGTGCGCCAGCTGACCTATTTCTCGGCCCGCCAGAAAGATGCCGACAAGCGCTGCGACCTTGAAGCCGGCATGGCCAAACTGCTCGCGGCCCGCGTCGCCTGGGCGGCCGCCGACAATGCGCTGCAGATCCATGGCGGCAACGGCTTCGCGGTCGAGTATCCGATCAGCCGCCTGCTGGCCGATGCCCGCATCCTCAACATCTTCGAGGGCGCTGGCGAAGTGCAGGCCATGGTGATTGCGCGCCGCCTGCTCGAAGGCGGGAACTGAGCCCCGCCTTCGGCGCCACGCCTAGCGGATTACCCCGCCCAGCGGTTCGATATCAGCCGGTTCGTGCTGGATGATCACCTTGGCGCCAAGGCGTTCGGCGCGCGCTTCGAACGCATCCATCGACGCCAGCGTGTCAGGTTCGCTGGAATTGAAGCGGGGCACGCGCTTAAGTTCACGGCTTTCGGTGCGGTGATAGAGGTCTCCCGTCAGCAGGACAGGGCCGCTTTCCGGCATCATCAGCTGAAGTGAGGAATGGCCAGGCGTGTGGCCAGGAGTCTGGAAGATCACGACCGAGCCGTCACCGAACACGTCATACTCGTCGCCAATGACCAGTTGCTCCATCGGGTTGAACATGGCGAAGGTCGGCGCAAGGCTCGGATCATATGGCCCAGACCCATCCGGCGGGAACATCGCGTCCTTTTCCTTCTGGTTGACCAGCCAGGTCGATCCCTGAACCTGGTCGATCTGGCCGATATGATCGAAATGGCTGTGCGAGATGGCTACGTAATCGATTTCCGACGGCACGATATCATGCTCTGCCAACTGGTCCGTGATCGACGTGTCCATCGAGACTGTGAACACGCCTTGCGTGTTCTCACCATTGCCGACCAGCATGCCTGGCAGGCCGAGGTCCCAGAGCAGCATGCCTTTCGGATGGTGGACCAGGAAACATGTATCGGTCAGCGTGTCCGACTGGCCGGCATAATCACCGGCCGACGAGAAGATATCGAGATCGGACACCGTGATCGTGCCACAGTCGAGCACGGCGACATGAAGCGGCTTTTCCGCCGCGGTCGTTTCTGCCTCGGCAGGTGCGGCTTCGGGCGCAGGTGCTTCGGTCTTCGGCGTACAGGCCGACAGCAGCGCCGCCGTGGATGCCGCGATAAACAGATGTGTCAGGCGCATTGTGTTTTCCCTCAGGTTTGATCCTTGAGGCGAGACTAGTCGGGATTCGTGTCCGACGAAAGCGTCTGGCCATCGGAGCCGACCGCGCGGTAGAAACAGCTGTCCCGCCCCGTATGGCAGGCCCCGCCGGTCTGGCGCACGCGCAGCAAGACGGCGTCCTGGTCGCAATCGACTCGCACTTCGACCACCGCCTGCGTGTGGCCGGAGGTTTCGCCCTTCACCCACAATGCCCCGCGCGAACGGGACCAATAGGTCGCCCGGCCCGTGGCAAGCGTGGCGGCGAGCGCTTCGGCATTCATCCAGGCAAGCATCAGGACTTCGCCGCTGGCAGCATCCTGCGCAATGGCGGCGATCAATCCGTCAGCATTGAATTTGGGGCGCAGCTCAAGCGTTTCGTCCTGTGCACTGCCCTGCAGGGGGGGAGAATAGTCAGTCATGGCGTCCGGTGTCCCATGAATGATGCCAAGGTCAAGCCCTGCTGCCCTTTTCCGTCAAACCGGTCTAGACTGGTCAAAACAATCGGAGGAGACGCAGCATGGCTGCCTATACGCAAATTCTGGAGACGCAGAAGGACGGCGTCCTGACACTGACACTGAACCGTCCCGAGCGCCTGAACGCCTGGACCCCCGTCATGCAGATGGAACTGGAAACGGCCATAAGGGCAGCGGGCGACAATCCGGAGGTGCGCTGCATCATCATTACCGGCGCGGGCCGCGGCTTTTGCGCCGGGGCCGACATGAACCATCTCCAGGACATACAGGACGACACAGGCGGCGCAGCCGAGACGGCCACAGCGGGCGTCGCACGCCCTGCGCCCACGGGTCTCGAAAAGGTCTATGATGGCCGGTTCGGTTATCTCTATGCCTGCCCCAAACCCATCATCGCGGCGATCAACGGCCCATGCGCCGGCATCGGCCTCGTCTTTTCCCTGTTTGCCGACCTGCGCTTCACGACTGACGACGCAAAGTTCACGACGGCGTTTTCCCAACGCGGCCTAATCGCAGAGCACGGCATCGGCTGGCTATTGCCGCGCCTCATCGGAGAGGCGAACGCGCTCGATCTCCTGTTCACGGCCCGCAAGTTCACCGGGGCCGAAGCCGCAGACCTTGGCCTGGTCAACAGGTCGCTGCCCGCTGGTGAGCTGATGCCACACGTCCAGGAACTGGCGACCTTCCTCTCAACGCAGGTATCGCCGCGCTCTCTTGCGGTCATGAAACGGCAGGTCCGGGCGGCCTATTTCCAGTCCTATACCGAGAGCCTGGCCGAAGCAGATGTTGAAATGGCGGCCAGCTTCACGACATTCGATTTCAAGGAAGGTGTCGCGAGTTTCGTTGAGCGCCGCGCGCCAGCATTCCAGGGCAAATAGGCAGGAAAAACAGATTCCATGATACGCCGCATTGATATCGTAGAGGTCGGCCCGCGCGACGGGTTGCAGAATGACCCGGCCAACCTGACGGTCGACCAGAAGCTGGAATTCATTTCCCGGCTTGAGGACGCGGGTGTGCGCCGCATGGAATCGGGCAGCTTCGTCAATCCAAAAGCGGTACCGAAAATGGCCGATTCCGCCGCCGTGTTCGCAGGCCTCGACCGATCGCGCCCGACTCGCCATATCGCCCTCGCCCTGAACGAAAAAGGCGTCCGGCGCGCCATCGGTGCTGGCGCCGACGAGATCAATTTCGTGCTGGTCGCGGGCGAAGGCTTCGGCCGGCGCAACCAGGGCATGAGCCCGCAGGACAGCGCCGACATGCTGGCCCAGTGCGCCCCGCTGATCCTTGAAGCGGGCATTCCGCTGTCGGCGACAATCTCGGTCGCGTTTGGCGATCCCTATGATGGCGATGTCGACATCGCGGTCGTCGGCAATCTCGCGGCACAGGCCCAGCGGGCAGGCGTCAACGAACTCGCCCTCGGCGACACGATCGGTGTGGCGACGCCCTGGGACGTGCGCACGCGGATCGAGCGCGTGCGCATGGAAGCGCCGGACGTGTTCCTGCGCATGCACTTCCACGACACGCGCGGGGCGGCGCTCGCCAATGTAGCGGCCGCCATCGACGCGGGCGTGGATGTGATCGATGCCAGCTGCGGCGGTATCGGTGGCTGCCCCTTCGCACCTGCCGCGACAGGCAACGTAGCCACCGAAGACGTTGTCTATATGCTGGAGCGCGCCGGTTTCGACACCGGGCTCGATCTCGGCAAGCTGATCGAAACGGCCCATTGGCTGGAGAAAGTCCTCCAGCACCCGGTGTCGTCATCACTCAGCCGGGCCGGCGCATTTCCGCCGGCAAAAGCAACCGTCTAGTCGGCCGCGAGCCGCGCCATCTCGTCTTCCGACAGTTCGGAATTGTCATAGACGTTCTGCACGTCATCGAGCTCGTCGAGGACATCGAGCAGTTTCATCAGCGTATCTGCAGAATCGCCGTCAACTGGAATAGTGTTCTGCGGCTTCCAGATCAGCTTGGTTGATTTCGCTTCCACGTCAGCACCGAAATGTTTGGCCAGTGCGTCGGCGACGGTCTGGAGCTCTTCGCGCTCGGTATAGATAAAGTGGGATTCCGCGTCGGATTCCACGTCCATCGCACCCGCCAGGATGGCCGCTTCCATCACTTCGTCTTCAGTGCCGACGCTGGCCGGATATTCGATCTCGCCAACCTGGTCGAAACCAAAGGAAACCGAGCCGGTTTCGCCGAGATTGCCGCCATTCTTGGAGAACGCGGTTCGCACATCGGTTGCCGTGCGGTTCTTGTTGTCGGTCGAGGCCTCGACGATGATCCCCACGCCGCCCGGCCCGAAGCCCTCATAGCGCATGTCGACATAGTCTTCACCGCCGCCGCCCACGCCCTTGTCGATGGCGCGCTGGATATTGTCCTTCGGGACCGACTGGCCCTTGGCGTTCTGGATGGCGAGGCGCAGGCGCGGGTTCCCGTCAGGGTCAGGTCCGCCCATCTTGGACGCGATGGTGATCTCTTTCGACAGACGCGCGAAACGAACGGCGCGCTTCTTGTCCTGCGCACCTTTGCGGTGCTGGATATTTGCCCATTTACTATGGCCGGCCATGAAAACCTCTTTGGGGTCGGAAACGTGAAGCGTGGCCTTTAGCGCAGGATGGCCGGACTTCCAAGCGTCCCGGCGTCAGCCCTTGCAGACCGGTGTCATTTCCTGAAAGTAGGGGAAACTCCTGGGAGGAGACCAAGATGCGCCAATACATGCTCTCGCTCTGCGCCATTGTCCTGTCCGCCTGCTCCGGCGAGGCGCCGACGCCCGGCGTACCCGCCCCGCCACAGGCAGGCGTCGCCACGGACGCAACCCGGGCCGCCAACACCGCGCTCGCCGCCCGCCTGCCGCTGGACGAGCAGAGCGATGCCGAAGACGCCAGCCGGGGCCGCATCGCCTTCATTGACGCCCCCGCCATCCTCAATGCCGAGGGCGGTGTCGTCTGGTCGATCCCGCAATTCGATTTCCTCAAGGGCGACGCGCCGGACACGGTGAATCCATCGCTCTGGCGCCAGTCGCGCCTCGCTGCCGAGCACGGCCTGTTCGAAGTCGGTCCCGGCATCTGGCAGGTGCGCGGCTATGACCTGTCCGTGATGAGCGTGATCGAGGGCAAGACGGGCTGGATCATCGTCGATCCGCTGACCAGCGTCGAAACAGCCGCAGCGTCGTTGAAACTCGTCAATGACACGCTTGGAACAAGGCCCGTCACCGGCCTCCTCTACACGCACAGCCATGCCGACCATTTCGGCGGCGCGCGCGGCGTGATCACCGAGGAAGACGCCAGGGCCCGCAACGTGCCCATCCTCGCGCCAATCGGCTTCCTTGAGCATGCCGTCAGCGAGAACCTGATCGCTGGCAACCAGATGAGCCGCCGCTCGACCTTCATGTTCGGCAACACGATTGCCCGCAGCCCGACGGCCCATGTCGGCTCCGGCCTTGGCCCGGGCCTGCCGCAGGGCACGATAAGCCTGATTGCGCCGACCGAAGAGATTGCCGGGCGCGGCACGCAGCGCGTGGTTGACGGGGTGACGTTCGAATTCATCGATGCGGCCGGCACCGAAGCCCCTGCCGAATTCATGTTCTACCTGCCGGAAAAGCGCGCCCTGTGCACGGCAGAAGTCGTCACCGCCACCTTCCACAACCTGCTGACCCCGCGCGGCGCCAAGGTGCGCGACGCGCTCGGCTGGACCCGGGCCATCGACCATGTGCTGGAGACCTATGGCGACAAGTCCGACTTTGTCTTCGCCTCGCATCACTGGCCGACCTGGGGCGAGGAGAATGTCGCCAGCCTGCTGACCCATCAGCGCGACATCTATCGCTATGTCCATGACCAGACACTGCGCAACGCCAATGCCGGGGCAACCATGTTCGAGGCCGCCGAAGCGGTTGCCGAGCCCGCCTTCGAAAGCGAGGCGGACGCCTTCAATACGCGCGGCTATTACGGCACGCTCAACCATAACGCCAAGGCGGTCTACCAGTACTATTTCGGCTGGTGGGGCGGCGTCCCAGCGGAGTACAACGCCCTGCCTCACGTGGTCACGGCGGCGCGCTATGTCGAGGCGATGGGCGGTCCCGACGCCACGCTGGCCCTCGGTGCAAAAGCCTTCGACGCGGGCGATTTCCGCTGGGCAGCCGAAGTCTTCAATCACGCCGTCTTCGCCGACCCGGAGAACGAGACGGCCCGCAACTGGCTGGCTGCCGCCTATGAACAGCTGGGCTTTCAGGCCGAGAGCGGCGCATGGCGCAGCTATTACCTCGTCGGCGCCAGCGAACTGCGCAACGGCATTCCCAGCCTCGGAAACCCCCAGCTCGGCAATCCGGAGTTCCTGCGCGCCGTCGAAACGCTCGACCTGATGGATTCCCTTGCCGCCCGGTTCAATCCGGAAAAGATGACGGGTGATCCGTTCGCGGTGAACCTGGTCTTTCCTGACCGCAGCGAAGCGGTGACCCTCCAGATCGGCAAATCGGTCATCGTGCCGCGCAAGGGCGCCAGCGAAAATGCCGCCGCGACCCTGACAATCGATCGCGCCGTGTTTGACCTGGTCCTGCTTGGCCAGACGACCCTTCCGGAACAACTCAAATCCGGTGCTGCCGCCGTCGAAGGCAGCCCGCTGGTGCTCGGCGCTTTATTCGGCACGCTCGACCGGCCCGACTTCTGGTTTCCGGTGGTGACGCCCTGAAGCCGGTCAGGACGTTCGAAGACTTTGACTCAGTGAGAGGGAACACGGTGATGGACGACACGAAAGCCAAATGGGAGGTCGTGACCGGTCGGTCCTTGCTCGGCCTTTATTTCCTGGTGCCGGGGATCATGAAATTCCTCGCGCCTGACATGCATATCGCGCTGATGGCGCATCACGGAATAGGTTTTGCCCCGCCGCTCATGTGGTTCGCCGCTATCGTGAATGTCGCGGGCGGACTGGCGCTGATCAGCGGGCGGCACGTGCGGATCGTGGCGTTCGGATTCGTGATTTACATTCTTCTCGTGAATGCGCTGCTGCATGACTTCTGGAATTTCGACGGCATCGAAGGCGCGCACGAGATGCAGAATTTCATCAAGAACCTCGGAATCCTTGCGGGCCTGCTCGTGCTGGCCGGTGCGTGCAAACCGCGCGCAATTTCCCTGACGAACTGGTGGAAACCGGACCGCGCGGTGTGAGCCCCAAGCGTTTAGGCCGGCACCTGCTCGCTGAGGCGTCCACCCATCCGGATCGGCTCGATACGCACGGCCAGCCCGGTTACGTCATCGGTTTCGACATAGGTGCCACAGAGCGTCCCGTCGCCCAGTGCAGGCTGGTAGCGCTCGCCCGGCAGCTGGGTGATGAAACGGTTCAATGAGTTCTGCTTCTGCATGCCAATGACGCTGTCATAGTCGCCGCACATGCCGGCATCGGTCTGGTAGGCCGTGCCGTTCTCGAGAATCATCGTGTCGGCGGTCGGCACATGCGTATGGCTACCAACAACGAGGCTGGCGCGCCCGTCGCAATGGTGGCCCATCGCCATCTTCTCGGAGGTCGCCTCGCAATGCATGTCGACGATGATGGCATCGGCAACGGCGCCGAGCGGCATGGAATCGAGCGCCTCGTCCACGGACGCGAACGGGTCGGGCAGGCTCTGGCGCATGAACACATTGCCCTGAACCTGCACCACGCCGACGCGGCGCCCGTCCGGCAGGGAAAACAGGTGTGCGCCCTTGCCGGGCGCATTGGCGGCGGCCGGATAATTGAACGGGCGCAGCAGGCGCGGCTCGCGCTGGATATAGGTCAGGGCCTCGCGCTGGTCCCAGGCATGGTCGCCCAAGGTCAGGCAGTCGGCGCCGGCGGCGAAGAACTCATTCGCGATGGCTTCGGTCAGGCCGAAGCCGCCGGCGGAATTCTCGGCGTTGACCACGACAAAATCGAGCCGCAGCCGTGCTTTCAGGCCGGGCAAATAGTCCAGCACTGCAGCCCTGCCGGGCTTGCCGACGACATCTCCAAAGAATGCGATTTTCATGATCGCAAGCCTATGCCCTGTCCGGCGGACAAAGAAAAGCGCGCGCCCCCAGCTGGAGACGCGCGCCGATCAATCAGGCAGGGCCAGACCTATTCGTTGGTCGCGCTGAAACCGAGGGCTGTCTTGGTCAGGGCCGACGGATCTTCCATTTCGGCGAAATCCGCCACTCGTAATGGCATCAACGGTGCCACCGAGATCGTCAGCGTCTTCGGATCGGTCAGGAAGCTCGACAGCGCGGCAGATGCCTCGCTCGCCAGTTCAGGGTCGATACCGGCACCTGCCGCCATCATTGGCATCATCGCCATCATGCCGGCCGCCTGGCTGCGCAGCTGCTGGGGATCTTCTCCCGACTGTGCGGCATAGGCGTTGAAGGCCCGGTTGACGAAACCGTCATCGTCCAATGACAGCTGGAAATTGTGGACCAGCAGCTTGTCGAGGGCTTCCTGCATGAGCGCGCCCGGATCGGATGGGCCGTCTTCAGCCATGGTCTTGGCCTGGGCGGCGGCGACCGCGCTGGCGCCTTCATACTTGCCCGAGAAATCAAGCCGGAAACCGTCATCCAGCTTCCAGAAATTCTTGCCCTTGGCGATCGTGACCATGTCCTTGTCGGGATCGTAGGTCTGCTCGCCCTGGCCGCTGAGCTCAAGCGTCTCATAGCCCAGGAGCGCGAGCTGCGAGCCGAATTTCTCGCCAAGCTCGCCTTCGCCTGTGCCGAGCGTCATCTTGAACGGATCGGTCGTCACTCTCACGGCACGGCCCTTCTTGTCACGCGTCACCTTGGAGCTGAGCTTCGGCATGTCGAAGCTGGCACCCGAGACGGCAACCTTGAGGTCGTCTATCGACACGGAATCATAACCCGGATTGGCCGGATCGTTCTGGAGCATCTCGAACAGGCCGGACTGCATGCCCTTGGCCGCCTCGCCGTTTGCCATATCGTTGAACATGCCGAGATTCGCGCCACGGATATCGACACCGCCAAGACGGGCCGTCAGGTCGGTATCATCCTTGGGATCCGTCAGGTCGAGGCTGAAGTCCTTCAGGGCCATCCGCGCGACTTTCTCATCCTTCAGGCCAAGCATTTCGACCGACGAGACAAGGAACGCGCCCTTCTGGCCCTCCTCCTCGTCAATCTGGAAATTGACGTCATTCATCGACCAGAGATCGAAAGACAGCGCCTTGCCTTCGGGCATGTCCACAGCTTCGCCCTTGCCGAACAGGCTGGCTATCCAGGCCGCCGTTTCAGGCGAAGGATTGACCAGTTCCATTGACTTGATCTTGCTCGATCCGTGAGCCTCGTCCGGATTTTTCGGAACGAAGGTGATGTCCGACAGCACTACGCGCGAGAAATTCGGTTGGCCGTCGATCATGCCGAGGCCCTCGAACGTCATCGTGCCGGCCTTCAGGTCAGCGCCTTTGAGGTGAAGCTCGCCATCGTCATCATCAAGGCTGGCGCCTTCCACACTGTCATCTTCCGACGACAGGAGGGTCACGTCCTTGAAGACAGCCTTGGCGCCCTTGACGTCACTGCTGGCAAAGCTGACCCGGCCAGCGCCAGACTGGGTCAACGACATTGCACTCAGCACCTGGCCGGCTGTCGCTGGGTCTCCTTTACGGAGTTTGATCTTCGTCGTTTTGTCTTGGGAGTATTCGATTCCGGCCTGGCCGGCGCCATCCTGGTCCTTGTTTTTGTCGCCGCATGCCGTAAGCAAAGTGAGGGCGGCAACGCCTGTCAGCAGATATTTCATCTTTGGTCCCTTTATTGAATAACTGCGAGCAGGTGTCCCCGACGCGTCTCTTGAGAGTTTGATACATGGCATACAACAATGGCCAGACAATGACACTGAAGGCGCCGAATGGTTCGCGCGTTGTGGTACGATTTGAAGTAAATTCCAAGGCAAGACGGCTGATTTTGCGGTTAGACGAGCGTCGGCGCGAGGCCGTTGCGGTCGCTCCTAGCAATCGGCAGATCAAGGATGCTGCTGCATTTGCTGCAGAACGGGTCGAATGGATCTCCACGCGGCTCCAGCATTTGCCCGAGATCGTTCGCTTTGAAGAAGCCGAGATCATCCGGTTTCGCGGCGAACCCTGCCAGCTCACGGCAAATGGCGACACCCGCCTGCCCAAGATGTGGCCCGGCGACCCCTTGCTGCTGAGCGCGCCGGGTGATCCGGAAACGCTACCATCGCGCGTGACGCGCTACCTCAAAAAGCAGGCAAAGGCCGATCTGACCCGGTCGGTCAACCGCCACATTGAGACGTTAGGCGTTGAATATAGATCAATTTCTGTGAAAGATACCCGCTCCCGCTGGGGGTCCTGCACATCAGACGGGCAGCTCTCCTTCTCGTGGCGCCTGGTCATGGCACCGCCGAAAGTGCTCGACTATGTCGCCGCGCATGAGTGCGCCCACATTCTTGAGATGAATCATTCGCCTAAATTCTGGGCCCATGTCTCCCGATGTGTCCCGGACTGGAAGCGCCAACGCGCCTGGTTGCGTACCCACGGCGCCGGACTTCAATCGGCTGGGGAATAATCCGCCGGCTGAAGGTTAAGCCTGGCGCCGGATCCCGGCCAGAAGTCCTCACACTGAAAATATATTTTGAGAGCGTTCGCTCGCTTTTGTAGCGCACACTTCAGTTCGCTATGGAAACTCTGGGTCCGCCGTTTATGCGGATCCAGTTTTTGGATTGAGCGTTTGGGATGCTTTTACCCTGCCTGCGCAGCGGCAAGTTCCTTCTCGGATTCCGTCGGACGGGCCGGACCAAAGCTGATCAGGGTCACGCCCTCGCCGCCCTTGGGCTCGCGATTGGGCCCGAGGAAGGTGACCGCGCCGTCCGGCCGCACTTCGGCAATCAGGTCGGATTTCTGCCGGTCCTCGCGGAATTCCTCAAGGCCGTACTCATCGGTCAGCTTCGTCTTGCCGAACGTCCAGCCGCGATAATGATCGCGGATCAGGCTGTCATAGCCACGTCCGCGCCGGATCAGCGTGCGCCCGCGCGTACCCATGCCAATGGCCCGCGGATCCTCGTCCTCGGTATCCTGCGCGGACAATTGGTAGACCTTGTGGCGGCCGAGCTCTGGCGCGAAATGCCCGGACACAAGCGCATTATAGGGTTCGTTCGCCGACAGGCCGATCACCTGGTCGAAGGCTGAATGGTCCAGGCGCACTTCGGCATCCTCTGACAGGACTTCCCCGAAGAACGTATTCAGGCCGGCTTCGCGCGCCGGGCGCAGGCGTCGCCAGTTATTGTCAGCCAGGATCGGCTCCACGCCCGCGCTCTGCAGCGCTTTCGCAAGATCGATGCTCCACGGGTTGACGCCTACCAGCAGCACGCCCGGCTTGTCCTTGCGGGCCAGGCCAAGCCGCCGCGCCAGGGGACCGATGGTAAAGCCGTGCAGCACCACCGTGACGAACACCATGGCGAAGGCGAGCGGCGTGATCTGTTCGGCGCCGGAGAAGTAGAACTTGCTGTCTCCGCGCCGCCCGAGGTCTTCCAGCAGGGTCGCAAACAGGCTGGAGACCGCCACTGCCACGATCCCGCGTGGCGCGATCCAGCCAAGCAACAGGGCCTCATTGCGCTTCAGCGTGCCATAGGTCGCGATCCAGACCGAAAGCGGCCGCACGACCAGCAACATGACCGCAAGGAAGGCGAGAGTGCGCCAGGTCAACGCGTCCTGGATGACAGCGGGCTTCAGGTTCGCCGTGAGGATCACGAACACGCCGGAGACAAGCAGGACGGCAATGTCTTCCTTGAACTTCCGCAACTCGGCGATTCCGGCGAGCCGCGAATTGGCGAGCGTCATGCCATAGGCCGTCACGGCGACGAGGCCGATTTCCTTCTCGATCTGCTCGGCAAGCGCATAACAGAGGATGATCGAGGCGAAAATGATCGGCGCCTTGAGGTATTCCGGCGTCCACCCTGCCCGGAACGACCGCACAATGGCCCAGCCAAACGCAATGCCGAGCGCCACGCCGAGCGCTGCGGCAAACACGATCATCGCGCCCTTGCCGAGGATCGACTCGCCCGTCGCCGCCACCCGGATGATTTCGAACGACGCCACGGCAAACAGGGCGCCGACCGGGTCGTTGACGATGCCTTCCCATTTCAGGAACGCACCGGCCTTGCCGCCCAGTTTCGACTGGCGCAGCAGCGGCATGATCACTGTCGGTCCGGTAACCACCATCACGCCCGCAAACACAATGGAACTGGACCAGTCGAGCCCGGCCGCGTAGCGCGCCGCCAGTGTTCCAAGCCCCCAGGCCAGCGGCCCGCCAATGAACACCATTCGCCGCACGGCCGCGCCTGCATCGCGCAGGTTCTCGAATTTCAGGACAAGCCCGCCCTCAAACAGGATAACGGCCACGGCCAGCGACACGATGGGCCGCAGGAGGTCATTGCCGCCCCCATTGAACACGCCCTCGGGGTCCAGCAGCGGCTGCCCGAAAATCACGGCCCAGAGCGGACCGACCGCAAGCCCGGCCAGCGCCATCAGCACGATTGCCGGCGCCTGCAGGCGCCAGGCCAGCCATTGCGCGCCGATTCCGAGCGCGCCGATAAGCGCACAGGCGAAAATCAGCTCGCTGGATCCGGCACCCGCGAGAGCAAAGTCCATATGGTTCATGCGTGCCCTATCAGCTCAGTCGCCCGATAATCCCCCCTGCATTAAGCAGGGTGACCCTTGATGTCATCCGCAAAGTCGAACCCGATCCCCCGGGTTCCGTAATCCCCGACCTTGTAACGTTCGATATTCTCGGCAAACCAATTGATCACATGTGAATAGACATGCTGATAAAAAGGCTCGGGATCCTTATCCCTGAGCGGCAGGTGGAATTCATACTCGGCGCCGTCCTCGATCTGGACGATGAATACCTCGCCAACCTTGCGGCACTCCATGCTCACCCGCAGCCAGTCGGCCTGTCGCGACACGCGAACGGCGAGGCCGAACGCCATCGGCACCAGGGGCCGGAATCCCCGCGGTGGCAGCGAAAACGCTCCGTCGCCATGCGGCTTGGGCTCAAACGCGCCTGTCGGCGGCACGAGATGGACGCAAATACCGTCAGATGCGCCGATATAGTCGCACAGGCCCGCACGCACTTCTTCAGCGAGCGAACGGATGCGATTGTAATTCTCGGCGGCGAGCGCCTGGTATGTTTCAACCGTGGCGATCAGTTCATCGAAGCGCGACAATGGGCATGGCCTCCAGCCTGGGCGGGTCAGATATGTATGAAAGACTAGGCCGATAAGGCCCGGCCTTCAAACTTTAAGGTGGCCGCCATCGGGCAATGGTCGGATGCCTTCGGCGCCATCCAGCCGATTCCGGGGAATCTGAGCCCGGTATACCGGGCGGCATGATAGGGCGAACCGGCCCGGATAATGCGCGTGGCAGGCGCCGGATTCTGGGCGGCAAGGCGCGGCGACAGGAACATATGGTCGAGTGCGCCGTAGACATCGTCCTCCGGATAGTGATGCGTCCACCTGTCAAACGGATCAGGTATCGCGCGTGAGGCGAGGTCGACGGCAAACCCGTCATCCAGCAGGGGGCCAAGCCCTGAATTTCCGACCGCCACGCCGTCTACCTGGCGATAATCGTTGAAGTCGCCCAGAATGACCCAGTCCTCGTCCGCAGGGTGCTTGAACCGGTTCCCGATTACGCGTCGCACCGCCTCGGCCTCAGCCGCGCGCACGCCTCGGGTCCTCTTCCGCCCGCCATGCATCGACTTGAAATGGCAGACAAACAGGGTCAGCGCGCACCCGTCCTTGGCCACATCCACTTCAAGGCAGTCGCGGCGGAAAGCATGATCGTTCGCGTCGTGGCCCTCTGGCGGGACAACCCCGAGCGAACCGAATGTCGATCGCGCATGGCTGCGCTGGAAGATCACCGGCAGGCGCGATAGAAGTGCCACATCGATGCCGCGTGTATCATTGCCCTCGTGCAGCACCCGTTCACCGAATGCACTGCCAGCCCACCGGGCAATGTAGCGGGTGTCGAACGCCGTCAGCGTGACAAGGTTTTCGACTTCCTGCAGGGCGCAGACATCCGCCTCGGTCGCCACCAGCGCCTGCGCGGTCAGGGTCCGGTCGTCCTCGGACAGCACATTGAAGACGGAATCCACCTGTTCGGCGACCTGGACGTTGTCGACGTCGGTCAGGCGCTGGCGCGCATTGGCGATGCCAGCCCGGCGAAAGTCGCAGCGCATCATCAGGTTTTCGCAATTGAAGGTCGACAGGCGTATGTCAGGCATGGTGCGGACACTCGCCCGCGCCCGCCCGCCGCGTCAATGCAAGCTGTGCGGAACCGGCTTAGGCTGCGGTCTCGGCTTTGCTGGCAGTCTTGCGGCCATCCGCCAGACGGTACCCATACAGCTGCAGGCCGCAATAGGCGAACACGATGCCAAGATTGGTCGATGCCAGCGTGCCATAGCCCTGGCCACGTGCAGGCTCGAGGATCAGCTCGATAAAGGTCGCGAATCCCAGCGCGATCACCGCCGCCGTGCCGGACCGGCGCAGGCCGATGGTCAGCGCGACCCAGATTGTCAGTGACGCAAAGGCCACCATGCGGAAAATGTGGTCTTCAATTCCGATCACGCCGCCTGAATTATAGGCTGTCGCTTTCAGGGCGACAAATATCGCGATCAGGCCGGTCAGGCCCGTGGCGACCATTTTCAGGTTGCCCGAAACCCAGTATTTGCGCTGGGGGAGCATTTCTTCAGCTGTATCTGACATTGCTATCACCTCGTCCATGCGGATCGGGCGACTGTCTCAGAACCGAATTTCGGGACCGTTAAGCAATCTCTGGGAATTTCAGGCCGCTGTTCGTGACTTGGCAACGAATCGCGAGGCGCTGAGGGCCCGTTCCAGCGTCGACGGGTCCGGCTGAAGGGCGGGCGGGATGGTGGTGCGGCCCATTTCCAGCGCTATGCCCGGCTGGAGCCCCTCGGCATAAGCGCCCAGAACCGACCGGATCACATCCAGGAACCGCGCATCCTCCTCGACAATCTGTCCGAAACGGGCGGCCACCGGGCCCACAAGGCCATACGCGAGAAAGACGCCGAGGAATGTGCCCAGCAGCGCAGATCCGATCATCGCGCCCAATATGGCCGGCGACTGGTTGATCGACCCCATGGTCCGGATAATGCCCAGAACGGCGGCCACGATGCCGAGCGCCGGCAGGGCGTCGGCCAGCGTGTGCAGGGCGCCGACAGCCTTCATGCGCTGGTCGAGATAGACGGCAATCGACTGGTCCATCCGGGCCTCTGCCCGGGCCGGATCGGACAGGTCCAGCGCCATCAGCCGGAAGGCGTCGCAGACCATCCCGCTCGCCGCATCATCATCAAGTATCCGGGGCGCCGCCTGGAAGGCTGCCGAAGTCTCCGGATCCTCGATATCGGATTCGATGGCCACGAAACCGCCCTGGCGCGCCTTGCGCATCAACGTGCCGAGCAACACCAGCAGGTCCTGGTAGTCATCACGTCCCCACTTGGCACCACGGAACGCCTTGGCAAATCCGCCCAGCGCCTCGCGCGACACGCTGAGGGAATTGCCGATCAGCACCGTGCCGACAGCGGCGCCACCAATTAGCGCCAGCTCAAATGGTAGCGCATGCATGGCCGCACGTCCTCCGGTCAGCACAAGACCGCCGAAAACAAGGACAATGACGAGAACGAGGCCGACAAGTTGCGCCAAACCGATACCTTTCAAGGCGATGACAGCCCGCACTCTGCGCAGAAGGGTCTTAACCCTGCGTTTCTTTTGGCCCGTCCGGCATGCGCCTGTTCCGGGCGGTTGATCGGTCCGGGCGGTGCACGTATCAATAGGCCGAAGCGTCATCGGGGGTGGCGCACAGGAGGCCGATCCAGCCCATGCGCATTTTCCTCGCCGCCATCACGTTTTCCGCCGTCGCCGCGCCATGTGTCGCACAGCAATACGTTGCCAATGACGGCTACCGCGTCTGTGCCGCCGAGCAGACCGAACAGGGACGCGCCGTCGTCAGGACAGCCTGCGGCGATGTCCAGCGCCCCGATATTCCAGCGGTACTCACATCGCTGGCCGACCTCGAATCCGCGCGCGCGGCGCGCGAATCCTTCACTCAGGAAATCGACACCTACGCAACCTGCGTCTCCGATTTCATCGGATCCTATCGCCGGCCCGGTGGCGACGCCGCCAGCCTTGCGCCGGACCAGGCCGCCTGCGCGCATTCATGGGCCGAGGAGCAGGCGACCGAAGCGGTGCGTGCATTTGGCCGCGCCTGCATCGATTTTTCCAACCGTTCAATGATGGATTCCCGCCTCTCACCCTGGTCTGGCGAATGCTACCCACCCGTCTCCGGAGACAATGGATAAGTCTCCCGCTGGACATTCTTACCCCTCCAGTCGATTAGTCTGGACATGACCCAGACAGTCGATCCCCTTCAAGATGTGCCGCGGCCCGAACGCCGCGGCGCTTTCTTTTTGCTGTTCTTTTCCCTCATGGCCATCGGCGCCGGCAACACGATGCTGATCGCCGCCGTGCTGCCGCCGATGACGCGCGAACTCAACCTGCCCGACTGGATGGCCGGGTCGATTTTCGCGCTGTCGGCCTTCTGGTGGTCGGTGACGTCGCCATTCTGGGGCAAGAAATCGAACCGCTGGGGCCGGCGTCCGGTCGCCGCCATGGGGCTTGCCGGTTACGGCCTGTCGATGACGCTCCTCCTGGTCTTCGGCTGGCTCAGCCTCAATCACGTGATCACGGGCACGGCGCTGATCTTCATCTGCCTTGCCGCGTCGCGGTCCATGTTTGGCCTGCTGGGCTCGGGTGCGAATCCGGCCGCGCAGGCCTATGTCGCCGACCGGACGAGCCCGGTCGAGCGCCAGTCGGAAATTGCCTTCATCACGTCCGGTTTCAGCGTCGGCACCGTGATCGGCCCTGCAATCGCCGCAGCGCTTGTCGCCACCGCCGGCCTGCTCAGCCCGCTGGCCGTCACCGCCGTGATCGCCTTCACCATGTCCGCGCTGATCTGGTTCCGCCTGCCGGAACAACGCGCCCCGGTCACCGACGCCACTCAATACGATGATGAAACCGGTGGCCACGGCCTCTGGCGCTCGGGCACGGTCCTGCCCTTCCTTATTTTTGCTGTCTGCCTGTCACTGACCACCGGCATCCTGACCCAGGTATTCGTCTTCACCGTGATGGACCGGATGGGTGTGTCAGGCCGGGAGGCCGCGCAATTCACTGGCCCCGCTTTCACCGTCGGCGCACTCGCCGTGCTGCTCGCCCAGCTCGTCCTGATCCCGCGCCTCAAGATGCGCAACAAGACACTGATGATGGTCGGCTGCGTGCCGCTTTTCCTCGGCGCGATCATTCTCGTGTTTGCGCGCGACTATGCCAGCCTCATCCTCGCACAATTCTGTATCGGCCTCGGTCAGGGCCTCGCCCGGCCCGGCTTCTCCAGCGGCGCATCGCTGGCAGTCTCGCCACAGCTTCAGGGCAATGTCGCCGGGCTCGTGATCTCGGCCAATGGCATGGGCTTCATCATCACGCCCTTCTTCGGCCTGTTCCTGTACGAATACGTGAACCCGCACCTGCCTTTCGTGATCTGCGCGGGCCTGCTGGTCTTCATGATCCTGTTCGCCCGGTTCGGCCTCAAGGATGGTGTCGGCGAATATGCCGAGACCGACTGATCAGCTCGGGCCTTCGGTCGCCGACGACACCCCGAAATTGCTCCCCCCAACACCATCTGTCACCAGAGCCAGCATGTCCTTGGTCGGATAGCCGTCGGCCACCAGTCCGCGCGATTTCTGGAATCCCATCAGCGCCAGTTTCGTCTGGCGACCGGGAATCCCGTCCACCGGCCCGGCGCTGAATCCGCGCCCGTTGAGGCCCGCCTGCAGCGCCTTGATGTCGGCCACCGACAGGGGCCTCAGGTGCGTCGGCCAGGGCGTGACCGGTCCGCCTTTTCCGATGACGGCATTACCCGCCATGCCGACCGCAAAGGCGTAGGAGTCGGCATTGTTGTAAGATTTGAACACCTTGAAATTGTTGAACAGCAGGTATTTCGGTCCCTCGGCGCCCGCTGGCAGCCAGAGTTGCGAGAAATCCGCTCCGCCGGTCTCGAAGGGTCCGCCTGCGATCGGCACCAGGCCGGCTGCCCGCCACGTATCTATGCGCCGCTCATTGCCATCGGCCAGGCTGAAGTCGAACCCGGCTGGCACGGCCACTTCGATTCCCCAGGGCTGGCCCATCGCATAACCGGATTTCCTCAGGTAATTGGCCGCCGAGGCGAGCGCGTCACCTTCGTTTTTCCAGACGTCCTTGTGCCCGTCGCCGTCGAAATCCTCGGCATAGGCCAGGTAGCTGGACGGCATGAACTGCGTCTGCCCCATCGCCCCGGCCCAGCCCGCGATGAGATCCGAGCGTTCGGCATCGCCGCGCTCGACCATTTTCATCACGGCGAACAATTCTTTCTCGGCAAAGGCCCGCCGACGCCCCTCGACCGCCATGTTGGCCAGCACGTTGCCGGCGTCGAAATTGCCGATCACCGCGCCATAGCTCGTTTCCATGCCCCATATCGCGACCAGGACCTGCCTGTCGACGCCGTACCGCGCCTCAAGATCGGCGAACATGCCTGGGTGGAGGGCGAGACGCTCCCGGCCATTGCTGATCCGGCTCTCGCCGAGCGGCACCTTGAGATAATCCCAGATCGGCTTGGCGAACTCGGCCTGGTCGCTGATACCTGTGGCGGCGACCTGGAGATTGGATCCCAGCCAGAGCGGGATCGGCTCGATACCGGTGAGCAGCGATTCCACCAGCGCCCGGTCATGGCCCGCTTCCAGCGCCCGGTTGGAAAAATCCGCGCGCCAGGCGTCCATCTCGGCATGGCCGGACGACTTATAGCTGATGGGGCCCGTCTGCGGCGCGACGACAGGCGGATTGCCCGTCACGGGCGGTTTCACTGCATGCGGGCCGGCGGCACATGACGCGAGCAGCCCCGTCAGGGCGGCGGCTGCCAGCCATTGCGTCCTGGCAATGCCATTCTGTATCATTGTCACTCTCCGTCGGAATGTGGGCGCGTGACAGCGCGCGTCCTTGACTCTGCTACCCGGATTCATTACTCGCACCGCTTTCCTAATATCACATGATCGTCAGGCCAGGCCCATGAAAGTCCGCTCGTCACTTAAGTCCCTCAAGGCACGTCACCGCGATTGCAAGATCGTGCGCCGTAAGGGCCGCGTATACGTGATCAACAAGACCAACCCGCGCTTTAAAGCGAAACAGGCCTGAGCCGAAGATGAACAGGCAATGAGGCGGGAAAATGACCGTTTCGATTGCCCTGTTCGATCTCGGTCGCGTCGTGCTCGATTGGGAGCCATCGCGCCTCTACGACAAAATTTTTGACACCAGAGACGCCCGGGATCACTTCCTGGATTCCGTCTGTACGATGGCTTGGCATATGCGCCATGATGCCGGGGTCAGCTTTGCCGACAATGCTGACGCGCTCATCGCCGACCATCCCGAACAGGAATCCGAGATCCGCGCCTGGGGCGGGCGCTGGATGGAGATGTTCGATGGCTATATCGAGGGCACGCCCGACCTGGTCGAACGCCTGCACGCGCGCAATGTGCCCCTCTACGCCCTCACCAACATGCCATCCGAGACCTGGCCCGTGATGCAGCAGCATTTCGGCCCGGTGCTGGACCGGTTCCGCCACGTCGTCGTTTCCGGCGACCTCGGCATGACCAAGCCCGATCCCGCGATCTACCAGCATACGCTCGAGGCAATCGGCCATCCGGATCCGGCTGCCGTCCTGTTCATCGACGACAGCGCGCCCAATATCGCCGCCGCCGACAAGCTCGGATTTGTCACCCATCACTTCACCGGCGCCGCAGGTCTCGAGGCCGCTTTGGCGCATTACGGCCTGGTGTGATGCAAACTTGATGTTGCCGCCACGTGCTTCCCGGCCATATTGATCCTCATGTTCAAACGCTTGCTCCTCGCAGCCCTCATCTTTGCCGGGCAGGCCGTCGCCGGCCCCTCGGACGAGATGTTTGAAAAGCTACACAATGCCCCGAGCGAAAGCGAAGCCAATGATGTCGCCCAGGACATCTGGGCCTCATGGATGGATTCCGGGTCTCCGACCGTCGACATGATCATGCAGCGCGCCGTCGATGCCCAGATGATCGGAGACTTTGAAACGGCCCGCGCCTTCTATGACCGCGCCATCCTGATCGCGCCCGACTATGCCGAGGCCTGGAGTCGGCGTGCAGGCCTTTTCCTCAATGATGAAAACTTCCCGGAAGCCCTGCGCGACCTCAATGAGGCGCTGCGGCTCGAACCCCGCCATTTCGGCGCCTGGGCCGGGCTCGGCATCATGATGGAGGCGATGGGGGCAGAAAAAGAGGCCCTTGAGGCCTACCGGCAGGCGCTATCAATCTATCCGTTCATGACCGAGGCGATGCAGGCCGAAAAACGCCTGTCCAAGGTCGCCGAAGGCCAGGGGCTTTGACGCGCATGATCAGCCTCACCCTTCTGGCCGTCTCGTTCGTCAGCGTCGGCGGTGTCGGCGCCTGCGTCTCGAGCGCCGCCTATACGTCGAAAGTCCAGCGGGCAAACCCCGCCTCGACTGGCCAGATGCTGACCGTCAACGGCCATGGCGTGAATGTCCTGACTGCCGGCACGTCCGGCCCGCCCGTCCTGATGATCCACGGCGCCAGCGCCAATGCCCGCGAATTCAACTGGACGCTCGCCCCGCGCCTCGGCGATGACTACCGCGTCCTGATGGCCGACCGGCCGGGCCACGGCTATTCCGAACGCTTCGAGGGCGCCGAACAGCTTGAAGCGCAGGCTGCGCAGATGGCTGGCGTGCTCGACCAGATGGCACCCGGCGAAAAGGCCGTGATCGTCGGCCATTCCTTCGGCGGCGCGGTGGCGCTCCGCCTCGCGCTCGACCGGCCCGATCTCGTGCAGGGCCTCGTCCTCATCGCGCCCGTCACGCATGACTGGGGCGGCGGCGGGCATGCCTGGTATAATGGCCTTGCTGCCGCGCCCATGGTCGGGCCGATGTTTACCCAGCTCGTGCCGACCGTCGGGCCGCAACAGGTCCGGGCCGGCATCGACGGCGTGTTCGATCCTGCGCCCGTGCCGGAGAAATATTTCGAGCAGTCAGCCATCGGGCTGCTGTTTCGCCCGCCAAACTTCAGGGCCAATGCGCAGGACGTGCGCCGGCTCGAAGCCGAACTTGCCCAACAGTCGCTTCGCTACCCCGAACTCAAGGTCCCCATCACCGTCTTCTCGGGCAGCCAGGACACGGTGATCTCGCCGAAGCTCCATGTCGGCGAATTGAAGAAACAGGTTCCGGTCGATCTCGTGATCCTGCCGGATGAAGGCCACATGCCCCACCACGCCCACGGCGCGGATGTCGCGGTTGCGATACGGCGTCTGGCCACGGGCGGTAAGTCTCGCTAAGAGGCTCGGCCTGCCTGCCACCATATCGATTCGAGGATCACCTTCATGGAAGACGCTGCCGCCACGCACCTGACCGAGACCACCAAGGAAAAGCTTCGCCAGACCGTTTCGAAAATCGAGCGGCTGGAAGAAGAGAAGAAAGAGGTCGCCGAGCAGATCAAGGATATCTATGCCGAAGCCAAGGCCTTCGGCTTCGACGTCAAGGCGCTGCGCCAGGTCATCCGTCTTCGCAAAGTCGAAAAGGCTGATCGCGAAGAACAGGAAATGATGCTCGAACTTTACCTCATGGCGACCGGCGACGCCTGAATCAATTGGCCTTTGTGCCGGATTGAACTAACATCCCCTGCATGTCCCGGGATGTCGACGAGCGTAAGAAACGTGCCGCCCTGCGCAAGCTGCGCAAGGCCGCCGCGCTCGCCGAACAGGGCCTCGGTCCCGAACTCTCCGATTGGGAGCGCCAGTTCCTCGAAGAGATCGAAGCGCGCATCGAGACCTATGGCTCGGCCTTTGCCGATCCAGAGAAGGGCGCCGAAGGCGAGGCCCTCTCCAGCCTCCAGCGCATCAAGCTGAAAGAAATCGACAAGAAGGCGCGCGGCAAGGGCAAGTCAGGGTTCAAGTCGAAGACGCGCCCGGCCTACACGCCGCGTGTGCGCGACATCGCCGCAGAGGACGAAGAGCCTCCCGTCGCTCCGTCCGGACCACCTCCGTCCCGCCCCATGGCACCCCGGCTGGTGACCGCTCCCACACACCCGCCACCCCCGCAGGACACCCCGGCCACCCCCACGCCACGACCCCGTTTTCGGGTAATCGAGGGTGGCAGGCAGACCGCAGACGACTGACCCTTTCCCCCGGACAAGAGGCGACACATGGCACTGGACACGACCCCCACCTCCCTGCGCACTGTTGTCGTGACAGGCGCCTCGACCGGCATCGGTGCCGCAACCGCCCGCCACCTCGCCGCGCACGGCTGGTGCGTCTTTGCCGGCGTACGCAAACAGGCTGACGGCGACCAGTTGAAAGACGGCGCCACGGGCGACCTGCGCCCGATCCTGCTCGACGTCACCCAGCCTGGCAGTGTTGAATCGGCTGTCCAGACCGTTGCCGAGGCGCTTGGTAACGCCCGGCTGGCCGGGCTCGTCAACAATGCCGGCATCGCGAAGATGGGGCCGCTGGCGATCCAGCCATTGGCGGATTTCGAGGCTCACTTTGCCGTCAATGTGTTCGGCCTGCTCCGCGTCACGCAGGCTTTCGTGCCCCTGCTCGGATCGGACAAGTTCCGGACCGGGCCACCCGGCCGGATCGTTAATATCACCAGCGTTGGCGGCAGGATCGCGGCCCCCTTTCTCGGCGCCTACACCGCCACGAAACACGCCAATGAAAGCATGACCGACACATTGCGCCGCGAGCTCCTGATCTTCGGCATCGACGCAATTGCCGTCGGCCCCGGTTCGGTGAAGACGCCCATATGGGACAAGGCGGAAGCGGCCAATGACGAGCAGCCCTATGCCAAAAGCGATTGGGCCGAACCGCTGAAAACATTCGAGCAGGTCATGTTCGATGGCGGCCGCACCGGGCTTGATCCGGTCGAGATCGGCAAGGTCATCCAGATCGCGCTGGAAGACCCGAGCCCCAGGGCCCGCTACGCGCCCGTGCCCAACAAGCTGACCAATTTCACCATCCCGACCCGCCTGCCAAAACGCTGGCTAGACAAGATTTTCGCCAGTCGGTTCGGCCTGCACAAACCGGACTAGGCGGTCCGGCCCCGAATTTTTCTCGCCTTCCCTTGACGTCCCCGGCGGAAGCCCGGCGCATGGTGCAAGAAACGGGAGGATAACATCATGACGGATCTCAGCGGCAAGATCGCCATCATCACAGGCGCCGCCAGCGGCATCGGCCTTGCGGGCGTCGAAGTCTTCGTCGCCGCAGGCGCGAAAGTCATCGCTGGCGATGTGCAGGACGAAAAAGGCAAGGCGCTCGAAACGCGCTTCGGATCAGACAAGGTTCGCTTCACCCATTGCGACGTCACCGACATGGCCCAGCTCGAAGCCCTCATGCAATCCGCCGTCGATGCCTTCGGTGGCCTTGATATCCTTTGGAATAATGCTGGCCATGGCGGCACGCCGACCGGCGTCGAGGACCTGGATCTCGAAGGCTATGACTCCACGATGAACCTGCTCCTGAAACAGGTCTTTGCGGGCACCAAGTTTGCCGTTCCGCACATGAAGGCGCGCGGCGCAGGGTCGGTCATCAATACGTCCTCGATCAGCGCCGTTTGCGCCGGTTATGCGCCGATCACCTATTCGGTCGCCAAGAAGGGCGTCGCACATTTCTCGAAACTGGCTGCCGCCGAACTCGCCAAATACCAGATCCGGGTCAATGCCATCCTGCCGGGCTTCATCGCCACGTCAATCTTCGGTGCCTCACTCGGCCTGTCGCGGGAACAGGCAGACCAGATGGCTGAAATGGTCGCCCAGAACGGCGGCAAGATGCAGCCTATCGGGCGTGTCGGACGCGGCAGCGACATTGCCGAGATGGCCGCTTTCCTGGCCTCTGATGCGGCCGGCTTCATCACCGGCGGCGAGTTCCTGGTCGATGGCGGCATGACGGTCGGACCGGCACACAGCTGGAACGAAGAAGCGGCCGGGCCGCTCCTCGAAGCGCTCGGCCTGACCCCCGAACAGGCCGAGCAGATGCGCCTCGCCCAGGCGGCCGGTTCTCAGTCCTGAACCACCGCGTCCAGGCCCGGCACCGCTTCGACAGCCTGCAACAGGTCAGCCAGCGTCGGCGCCCGGAACACGCGGCGGCCGTCTTCGTCGGCAAGCACATAGCCCCTGGCCGTCTTGGTCAGGGGAAACCGGCGCCAGTGGGCGCGGGTGCGAAAGATCCAGACGTGTTCGGGCGCCTCGCCTGCAGTTGCCCAGCCGGTCCACATATGCTCGATCGGCAGGCGCCGCCACAGGCGGTCGATCTCGTCGATTTCCGAAGCGGTGAAACATTCCATGCCGGCTAGTCCAAACTCTTCTGCAGCACGCGAGGATAACCGCCCGCAACAGGCGCGCAACCTCGAAGGTGCGCTGTGGATGGCCGCGTCCGGCGTCGTGTTCACGGCCTTCCTGACCCTGTCCAAGCTCCAGTCCGCCCATTACGATCCCGGCTTCCTCGCCTTCTGGCGCGCGGCGGTCGCCCTGATGATCACGCTGCCGATCATCTTCCAGCAAGGGTTCGGCATCCTGCGGGTCCAGCAGCCCGGCATGGTCTTCGTGCGCAGCCTGTTCGGCACCCTTGGCTTCATCCTGAGCTTTTATGCCGTCTCCGATGCGGTCGGCCTGCCACTGTCCGCCTTCAATGCGATCAGTTTTTCGCGCGCCATGTTCATCACGGTCATTGCCGCCTTCATCCTGCGCGAGACGGTCGGCTGGCACCGCTGGGGCGCCACGCTTGCCGGTTTCGTCGGTGTGCTCATCATGACCCAGCCGCAGTCCGGCGTCAGCCTTGGCACGCTCCTCGCACTTGCCGCCGCATTCTGCATGGCCGGCGCGATCACGCTGGTAAAAGTCCTGTCCCGCCTGCACCGCCCGATGACACTGCTGATCTGGGCCAACCTCCTGTCATCCATCCTCCTGCTGCCTCTCGCCATATGGAAATGGCCCGCTGTCGCGCCGTCGCTTCAGGACTGGAGCATGATCGGCGTAATGGGTCTCTGCGGGGCGCTAGGGCAGTATCTCTACATTCGCGGCATGAGCATTGGCGACGCATCCTTCCTCTCCCCCATCGACTATCTGCGCCTGCCCATGGCGGCTCTGGTCGATTGGCTGCTGTTCCATCTCCTGCCGGGTCCCTGGACCTGGGTCGGAACCGCTATCATCATCTCGGCCACATTCTACATCACGTTCCGCGAACACCGGATGAGAGACAAGGCCATCACCCCGCCCTTGTGAAAGATGGCGAGAGCGCTCATCATTCAGGAAAATCAGGGAGGCTGCGATGGCCAAGGTACTTGTTACGGGCGCGACCGGATTCATTGCCGGGCATGTCATCCTTCAATTGCTGGAGGCGGGCCATGAGGTGCGCGGCACGGCGCGTTCGGCCAGCAGCGCCGCCAAGCTCAACGCAACGCTCAGCAAATATGCCGGAAAGCCTGTCGCGATCGAACTGGTTGCGGCCAATCTCGAACGCGATGACGGTTGGGCCGAAGCGGTTGCTGGAATGGATTTCGTCCAGCATGTGGCCTCGCCCTTCCCGAGCGGAGTCCCGAAGAATCCCGACGAACTTATCCGGCCGGCAACGGACGGCGCACTGCGCGTCCTGAAAGCCTCCCGGGCCGCCGGCGTGAAACGCGTCGTGATGACCTCGTCCATGGCGGCCATCGCCTATGGCTGGGGCGAGAACCGTCCCCCGGTCCTGACCGAGGAACATTGGTCCAACCCTGACAACCTGAAAGACAACACCGCCTATACGCGCTCCAAGACGATCGCCGAGCGCGCAGCCTGGGACTATATCAACGGTGAAGGCAAAGGCCTCGAACTGGCAGTCATCAATCCCGCCGCAGTGCTTGGCCCGGTCATGAGCGGCGATCTCTCAGCCTCACTTGAACTCCTGACCATGCCGCTGTCGGGAAAGATTCCTGCCGTACCACGCATCGGTTTCGGCATTGTTGATGTCCGCGATGTCGCCACAGCGCAGGTCGCAGCGATGACCGTGCCGGGCGCAGCCGGCGAGCGCTTCCTCGTCTCGCAACCCTTTATGTGGTTCAGCGACGTGGCAGACGTGTTGCGCGAAGCCTTCCCGGCCTATGCGAAAAAACTTCCCAAAGGCACGATGCCCGACGTCATGCTGAAAATTGTCGCCGCCTTCAATCCGACCCTGAAACAGGTCATTCCGGAACTCGGGCGGCAGCGGCAGGTGTCCAACGAGAAGGCCAAACGCGTTCTTGGCTGGAAACCACGTACAGCAAAACAGGCCATCGTGGATGGCGCGCAAAGCCTGATCGACGCTGGCGTGGTCTGACGCAGATTAGCGCTCAGAAATCGTAGGCAATTCCCTTGCGCTCCCAGTCCCCATAGCGGGTCGGTTCGATATTGCGGGGCCCGCCATTCTCATCCGCTGGCAGGGCCGCAGCATCAGCCTCCGCCGCTGCGCGCCGCGCGTCCGCTTCGTCCAGCGCCCGGCGTGCCTCGGGGCTCAATCCCTTGCGGCGTTCGGTCTCGTCCTGACTGCTGTCAGGGTTTGATGATTCTTGGTCCATGTGCCAGCAGACTCCTCAATTCGTTAATGGTCACCATATAGTTGGCAGTACCATCCGTAGAAACATCGAACTGCCGTATTAGTGGAGTACAAGTCCAATGGGGACTGCGAAAACCTTCATCCTTCTTGCCATGCTGACCGCCCTCTTCATGGCGATCGGATATCTCGTCGGCGGCATGCTTGGCATGACGGTCGCATTCGTCGTCGCTGCGGGCATGAACGCATTTTCATACTGGAATGCCGACAAGATCGTCCTGAAGATGCAGGGCGCGCGCGAACTGACGCCGGAAACCATGACACCCATGCTGCGCACCTTCGCGAATGACGTTGCCTCGCTCGCCGAACGGGCCGGCCTGCCCGCCCCGAAAGTCTACATTATCGAAACACCCCAGCCGAACGCCTTTGCCACCGGACGTAATCCATCGCACGCTGCCGTCGCCGCAACGACCGGCCTGCTCGGCATGCTGACCCGGGAAGAAGTGTCGGGCGTGATGGCCCACGAACTCGCCCATGTCGGCAACCGCGACACGCTGACCATGACCATCACCGCAACGATTGCGGGCGCGATCGGCATGCTGGCGAATTTCGCGCTCTTCTTCGGGCGCGACCGCAACGGCCTGATCGGCTCGCTCGCGATCATGATCATCGCCCCCATCGCCGCAGGCCTCGTGCAAATGGCGATCAGCCGCTCGCGCGAATACGTGGCCGATGCCAGGGGCGCCGAAATCTGCGGCAATCCGCTCTGGCTGGCTTCGGCGCTCGAAAAGATCGAACGCGGCGCCCGTGCTTCCGTAAACGTCCAGGCCGAGCGCAACCCCGCCATGGCCCATATGTACATTTCAAACCCGCTCAGCGGCCGCGGTGCCGACAACCTGTTCTCGACCCACCCGACCACGGCCAGCCGGGTTGCCGCCTTGCGCCGCATGGCCGGCGACCAGATTTCCGCTTCGACCGCAGACGCCACCCCCGCCCGGCGCGCTGCCGGCCCGTGGGGTTGAGGACGTGAGTGGAGCTGATATTCGCCGCGCTGCAGCCGACCTGCTGACCCTGACGCTGGACAGCCGGCGCACGCTCGACGATGCGATGGATACAAGCCAGATATTCAACACGCTGGAAGGCTCCGATCGCGGGTTCGCCCGCGCCATCGCGAGCGCCGCCCTGCGCAATCTGGGCCACATCGACGACGCCCTTGCCCCCCTCCTGTCACGCCCGCTCCCCGCCGTCACCGCACCCATACGGGCTCTGCTCCGCACCGGCGTCACCCAGCTCTGGTTAATGGATACCCCGCCTCACGCCGCCGTCGGCGAAACCGTGGAAGCCGCCAAGGCCTGGCCCGAAGCGCGCTCCGGCGGGGCTTTCCTCAACGCGGTCCTGCGCCGCGCTGACCGCGAGCGCCCCGATTTCGCGGCCATGTCTCCGGTCACGATCTGGCCGGACTGGCTGCAAAAAGCCTTTACCGATGCGCTCGGTGAGGACGCGGCAATCGCCCTCGCCAAAGCGCAGCTCTCCGAGCCTGTACTTTACCTGACACCCAAGGCGGACCCCCAGAAAGTCGCCGCCGAAACTGGCGGTGAAGTCGTGCCCGGCGGGGCTGTTCGCGTGCCGGGCGGATCGGTCGAAGACAAGGACGGGTTTGCCGCCGGTGACTGGTGGGTCCAGGACGTCGCGGCCATGATTCCTGCGCGGCTGCTGAACCCGCAACCGGGCGACACCGTCATCGACCTCTGCGCCGCGCCGGGCGGCAAGACGCTCCAGCTCGCCGCATCAGGCGCCAGCGTCATCGCCGTCGACCGGTCTGCGCCGCGCCTGCGGCTTTTGAAGGAAAACCTCGCGCGCACGGGCCTTTCGGCCGACGTGATCGCGGCAAATGCCGATGAATGGCGTCCGGACGCGCCCGTCGCGAAAATCCTGCTCGACGCGCCCTGTTCGGCGCTCGGCACGCTGCGCCGGCACCCGGAAGGCGCATGGATCAAGCGCGACGCCGACGTCGCACGCTTTCCGGCCGCCCAGGCCCGGCTGCTCGAATCGGCCCTGGACATGCTGCAGCCCGGCGGCACGCTGGTCTACTGCGTCTGCACGCCCTTGCCCGCCGAGGGCGTCGATATTGTCGAGGCGGCGATCGCGGCGGGCCTCGTCCGGCGGGAACCAGTCAGCGCCGGTGAAATTCCCGGTTTTGAAAACGCAATAACGCCTGACGGTGACATCCTGACCCTGCCCGGCCTGGCCGGCGATAATGACACATTCTTCATCGCACGGCTGGCCAAGGCCTGATTCACCTCCGAATTGCGCGCCGTCCAGGCGATTCGGAGGTAAATACATGTTAGCCTCAGGTTGCGACATCGCGTCTTGGCGGGGAAATCTTGTGCTGGCCGCCATTGAATCGCCACCGATCGCCCCGAAATCAATCACACGGGTTCATCTGCTATTCAGCTGAATACACGCAAAAAGCGTCCATTCAATGTGCAAGGAGCACTGATATGTCTGCAATCACTTCCCCCCGCGCTGTTCCTGGCAAGGTCATGGCTGGCGCCCTCGCCGCACTCACGCTTGCTCTCGCCGGCTGCGCCAACAGTCCCGGCATTGGAACGACGAGCACACAATCCGTCGGCCAGGCCTCGACCGTTTACCAGGGCACTGTCACGTCGGTTCGCGCCGTGACCATCAAGCCGGACCGTTCGATCATCGGCGTTGCAACCGGCGCCGTCCTCGGCGGCCTTGCAGGCTCTGAACTCGGTGGTGGCGACAAGGCCCAGACAGCTGGCGCCATCGGCGGCGCGGTCGCTGGCGGCATGGTCGGCAACGAGGCTGGCAAGGCGATCGGCACCAAGCAGGGCTACGCCTACATCGTTCGTTTCAGCAATGGCGACGTGAAGGAAATCGTCCAGGGCGCAGATGTCTACATCGCACCCGGTACGCAGGTCGACATTATTGCCGGCGCTGACGGCTGGAAGCTGGTTCCGCGCGGCGGCTACTGATCTGACGTGCCCGGATCCGGGCACGTGGTTAAAACTTGATTACCGGGCAGCCGGCCACCTTGTGTGGCCGGCTGTTCCCTTTTAGGGAGAGAGCATGAGTAAGGTCCTGATTTCCCCTTCGATTCTCTCGGCTGACTTCGCCTGCCTGGGAGACGAAATTCGCGCGATTGATGCCGCCGGCGCCGACATGATCCACATCGATGTGATGGACGGCCATTTCGTGCCGAACCTGACATTCGGCCCGCCTGTCATCGAAATGCTTCGGCCGCACTCGAAGAAACCTTTTGACGTCCACCTCATGATCGCACCGGTTGATCCGTTCATCGCCGCCTTTGCCAAGGCGGGCGCCGACATTCTTACCGTCCATCCGGAGGCTGGGCCGCACATTCACCGCACCTTGCAGGCGATCCGAGCGGCCGGCATGCGGCCGGGCGTGGCGCTCAACCCGGGCACGCCAGCTTCGATCGTTGAACCCTTGCTCGACAATCTCGACCTGATCCTGGTCATGTCGGTCAATCCTGGCTTCGGCGGACAGAGTTTCATCGAGAGCCAGTTGCGCAAGGTCGAAGAACTCCGGCATATGATCGACCAGTCGGGCCGTGACATTATCCTGGAAATTGACGGGGGCCTGAACCCGGAAAACGCGCCCCGGGCCGTTTCTGCGGGCGTCACTGCGATTGTTGCAGGCTCCGCCGTTTTCAAGGGTGGACCTTCCGCCTATGGTGACAATATCCGGGCGCTCAGGCCGAGCGTCCAAGTATAGTAGGTTTCAGGATGGGGCGTGCCTTGGGTGGTGGAGACAGCGAATTCCGAGCTGACCGCACGCGTTCCAGCGCCGACGATGCAGCCCTTTGGCGCCGGTTTCGCGGCGTCGCAGGTGAAGATGCGCGAATCGGCGCACGCCAGCGGCTGAAACTGACGGGGACGGTGCCTGAGAAATTCACCGTCAATCTTCCTGATATCGTGCCGCCAGACACATGGCGCGGCGAAGCCCTGATGCGCGACGTGTGGCGAATCGGCATGGAACGCCTGACATTGGAGCGGGCTCAGGCGCCTTGGTCCGTTCCCTTGCCATCGCGGCACTTCGCCGACCGGCTGCACCGGTTTGACTGGCTGCCGGACCTCGTCTCGCAAGGCCCCGCCGGGGCAAGCCGGGCCGGGGCGTTTGTCGACTCCTGGATCGATGCCTTCGGCACCTTCAATGGATTCGCATGGCGAGCTGAACCGACTGCAAATCGCATCTGGAACTGGATGCGGTGCGCCAACGACGTGTTCACGGCGGACGCCAGGCCCGAGCGAATGGAATGCCTGGTCCGGCAATTGCGATTCCTGTCCGATACGCTGGACCAGACAACCGATCCCAAGACCCGCTGGATCGGGTCTTGCGTAATGGTGGCGCGTTCTGTTTGCCTTGACGGGGCGCACAAGCTGGATGAGGCGCTGGGCCGTTTGGACGGCGAATGCACGGCACAGATCCTGCCCGATGGCGGCCACGTCAGCCGCAGTCCCTCACGCCTTCTGTCCGCATTGCTCAATCTGCTCGCACTGCGCGTTGTCCTGCAGGAAGCGGGTCATGTCGTGCCGGACTATTTCGGGAAATGGATTCCGCGCATGGGCGCCATGCTGGCCTTCTTCCAGACGGAAGATGGCGCGCTGAATCCGTTCAATGATGGCGACGAGGGCCGACCCGAAGCCGTGAATGCTGCATTGGCGCGCCTCGGCACGCCCCCACGACATTTTACCTTTGCGCCGAAGTCCGGGTTCCAGAAGCTCCAGAAAGGCCGCGTACGCCTGGTGCTCGATTGTGGCGAAGCCCCGCCGCCGCCATTCGGGGATTTCGCCCATGCCGGCGCGCTCGGATTCGAATTGTCAGACGGGCCGGCTCGGCTGGTCACGTCCTGTGGCTACAGCGCGGAAGTGAATGTCGACTGGCAGGCCGCCGTTCGCCGCACCGGCGCACACTCTACGCTTGTGCTCGCGGGACGGGACTCGGCCAGTTTCGTGACCAACGAAGAATCCCGACTGCTCGCAGCTATGGGTCCCGAAGGTATCTCGGCGAAACGCCTCGAGGAATCCGATGAGACCTGGCTTGATGCCCAGCATGGCGGCTACAAGGCCGCTTGCGGCCTCCTGCACCGTCGGCGCCTTTTCATGTCGGGCGACGGCAGCCGCCTGACCGGCGAGGATTCGCTGGTGCGTCCGATATCACAGTCGCGATCAGATGATTCCAAGTTCATCAATTTCGAGATCCGGTTCCACCTTCACCCAACGGTCACAGCCATGATGTCGCGTGATGCCATTCGCCTTATCTGCGACAATGGTTCCGTGTGGCGCTTCAAGACAAGCCATGAAGGCACACGGCTGGAGCGGACCGTCTATCTCGCGCGCGGAATCGTCGAGCAACCCGAACAGATCGTCATGGCCGGCTATGCCGATCCGAACAGTGACGGCAATGAGCCGCCGAACTGTATCCGCTGGGCCTTCCTGAAGGAGTCAGCGGCATGACCCCGCAGCGCGCCGCTCGCAGGGCCATGGTCCTGACCTTGGGATTCGATGTCACCATGGCAGCCATCGCGATGGTCATGGCGTCCGTTCTCGTCTGGTCGTCAGATGTCGTCACCGGACCGTTTTCCTTTGTGTCTGTCATTACGGGCACCTGCTTTTTCGTCCTGGCCGTTTTCGCCGGCTTCGTGATCCGCGGTGTCCAGAAACAGGTGTGGCGTCATATGGGTTGGCCCGATGCCGTGATGACGGTTCAGGCCATCGGCCTTTCGGGCCTGATCTACCTGCCAGTCATGCTGCTGCTCAATGGCAGGCTCGTCGCGCCCTGGGCGACTTTCCTCGTGGCCACCCTGCTCTGGACGATACTCCTGTTCGCCGGCCGCATGTTTGCCCTGTCGCGATCGACGCATATGCCGCTGCAGATTTTCAGCCCCGTCTCGCGATCGGGACAGCCTGTTCTCCTTGTCGGCGACGCCGAAAATTGTGTCACGGTATTGCGCCGTCTCCAGAGCGCGCCACAGGGCAGCAAGGTGCGCGTGCTCGGAGTCGTCGAGATGCGCGGGGCGGATCCTGGCCGCGCCATTCGCGGTGTCCCGATCATGGGATCCCTCGAAGACCTCGGCAATGTCATCGACGTGCTGCGCGTCCGCTACGGCCAGGTACCCTGGCTCGCCGTGACTGGTGTCGCCCGATCACGCGAGGGCATGCTCCAGGTCCTGGAAATCGCATCGAGTCATGGCGCCGAGATCATGGCCCTTGGCGGCGACGAAGCCGCGCAGAAACTCGAGCCCGTTCATCCTGCAGATCTTCTCGCCCGGCCGGAACGCCAGCTCGACATAGCGCCCGTTCGCAACATCGTCACATCTGCCAAAGTGCTCGTGACGGGCGGCGGCGGCACAATCGGAGCGGAACTGACCCGGCAGGTTGCTGCGCTCAGCCCGTCTTGCCTGACAATCGTCGATGCGTCGGAATTCAACCTTTACAGCATCGACATGGCGCTCGGCTCAGCCGCGCCAAATGTTGAGGTCGTGTCGCGCCTTGGCGATGTGCGCGATACCAGCCGGCTGGCGGATGTTTTCCAGCGCGCCCAGCCGGACCTCGTCATCCATGCGGCCGCGCTCAAGCACGTACCCCTGATGGAACACAATCTCTGCGAAGCCATCCTAACCAATGTCGGCGGCGCCGTGAACGCCGCGCGTGCCGCTGTCGCTGTTGGCGCGCGCCGGTTCGTCTTCATCTCGACCGATAAGGCCGTCGATCCGGACAATGTGATGGGGGCAACGAAGCGCCTGGCAGAAATCGCGGTTAGCCGGATAGCGGCCGATTCCCGGATGTCGGCATCCATGGTGCGCTTCGGCAACGTGCTTGGCTCCTCCGGGTCCGTCGTGCCGCTGTTCGAACGCCAGATCGCCGCTGGCGGGCCGGTCACGCTCACCGATCCTGGCGTCACGCGCTATTTCATGACCGTCGAGGAAGCGTCTTCTCTGGTATTGCAGGCTGCCGCCCTTCAGGCGCTTGAAGGCGCCGCCGATCTGTTCGTGCTCGATATGGGCGAGCCCATTCCGATCCTTCAGCTGGCCGAGACGATGATCCGCCTCAAGGGCCTTGTTCCGGGTGAGGACATCGAGATTGTGACAACAGGCCTGCGCGACGGCGAGAAAATGCACGAAGCGCTGACCTACCGGCATGAACAGGTCAGCCCGACCACGGTCGACGGCGTCAATCGGGTCGCTTCCCCGAACGGACATGGCGAATTGTTCGAGAAGCAACTTGCCGCCCTTCTGGAAGCGGCAGGCCGCCGCGACCGGACCGAGGCCCTGCGACTGCTGGGCGTGCTGGTGCCGGAATATGGCGCCAACCGGGCGGTACGGGACCGACGCCACAGCGCTTGACGCCCCAGCCGGTCGTGCTACCCCGCCCATGAGTTCAGCCAGCCGCCAGAGGATGCCCCAATGATCGACGCCGCCAGCCGCGGAGCGCCCGTTCGCATCCGCCGAGCCCTCCTGTCTGTTTCTGACAAGACAGGTCTCGTCGACCAGGCGCGCAAGCTTGCCGCCATGGGTGTGGAACTCGTCTCGACCGGCGGCACGTCGAAACTGCTGAAAGAGGCCGGGCTGGCTGTGAACGACGTCGCCGACCTGACAGGCTTCCCGGAAATGATGGACGGCCGCGTCAAGACGCTCCATCCGGCCGTGCATGGCGGCCTGCTCTACCTGCGCGACAACCCTTCCCACGTTAAGGACGCCGAAACCCACGGCATTGGCGCCATCGACCTGATCTATGTGAATCTCTATCCGTTCGAGGCGACGGTTGCGTCCGGCGCCGATTTTGACACCTGCATCGAGAACATCGATATTGGCGGCCCGGCCATGCTGCGCGCCGCAGCCAAAAACGGGGCGTTCGTGGCCGTCTGCACCGATGGCGGCGACGTTGATGCTGTGATCGCTGAAATGGAAGGCCATGACGGCGAAGTGCCTGTCACCCTCTGCCGCAAGCTGGCCGCGAAGACCTATGCCCGCACCGCCGCCTACGACGCCGCCATATCAGGCTGGTATGCCCGCCAGCTTGGCGACACCGCGCCCGACTGGGCCGCCATCGGCGGCAAGTTGCACGAAGCGCTGCGCTATGGCGAGAACCCGCACCAGAAGGCCGCTTTCTATGTGACCGGCGAAAAACGCCCCGGCGTCGCGACCGCGAAACAACTGCAGGGCAAGGCGCTCTCCTATAACAATATCAACGACACCGACGCGGCCTACGAACTGATCGGCGAACTCGGTGCCGACACACCCGCCGTGGCCATCATCAAGCACGCCAACCCGTGCGGCGTTGCCCAGGGCAAGACGATCATCGAGGCCTATCGCGCAGCGCTTGCTTGCGACTCGACCTCCGCGTTCGGCGGGATCGTCGCCCTCAACCGCCCTCTGGATGGCGCGACCGCCGACGAGATCAGCCGAGTCTTCACCGAAGTCGTCATCGCCCCCGGGGCGGATGCCGACGCCGAGGCCATCTTCGCCAAGAAGAAAAACCTCCGCCTTCTGATCACCGAAGGCCTGCCCGATCCGGCCTCCGCTGGTCATTTCGTCAAGACGGTTGCCGGCGGCTTCCTGATGCAGGACCGCGACTTCGGCCGCATCATGCGCGCCGACCTCAAGGTCGTCACACGTCGCGCCCCGACAGAGAAACAGCTCGACGACCTCCTCTTCGCATGGCGCGTCGCCAAGCATGTAAAGTCGAACACGATTGTCTATGCGAAAGATGGCGCAACGGTCGGCATCGGCGCAGGCCAGATGAGCAGGATCGACTCGGCCCGTATCGCCGCCCGCAAGGCAGAAGATGCCGCCGAAAACGCCGGATGGGACGTGCCGAAAACAAAGGGCTGCGTCGCAGCGTCCGATGCGTTCTTTCCGTTTGCGGATGGCTTGATCCAGGCCGCCTCAGCTGGGGCCGTTGCCGTGATCCAGCCCGGCGGGTCCATCCGCGACGACGAAGTGATCGCCGCCGCAGATGATGCCGGTCTCGCCATGGTCTTCACGGGCATGCGCCACTTCCGGCACTAGGCCCGGTTCAGATCGAGACGATGATCTTGCCGAAATGCTTTTGCGACGCCTGATGGGCGAACGCGTCCGCGATCTTGTCGAGCGGGAATGTCTGGTCCAGCACGGGTTTTATATTGTTCGCCTCGATCGCGGCGATCATGTCTTCCTGCATCGTGGCCGAGCCGACCGTGATGCCTGAAAGCGTGATGTTCATCGAGAACAGCGCCGCCGTCGGCACTTCGCCGGACACGCCTGTCAGCACGCCGATCAGCGAAATATGCCCGCCCATCTTGCTGGCCTGGATCGACTGGCCGAGCGTGCCGGGCCCGCCAATCTCGACGACCTCGTCGACGCCGCGCCCGCCGGTCAGGGCCTTAGCGGCCTTGCCCCAGTCCGGCGTGGTCTTGTAATTGATCAGGTGATCAGCACCCAGCGCCTTCAGGCGCTTCAGCTTCTCGTCGGATGATGAGGTCGCAATCACACACGCGCCAGCTGCCTTGGCGAATTGCAGCGCGAAGATCGAGACGCCGCCCGTGCCCTGCGTCAGCACCCAGTCGCCGGGCTTTATCTTTGCTTCGACCATCAATGCGCGCCAGGCTGTCAGCGCGGCGCACGGCAGCGTTGCGGCTTCTTCGAACGTATAGCCCTCAGGCATGCGCGTGAACGCCGTCTCGGGCGCCGCGACGAGCTCTGCGCCGAACCCATCGGCTCCGTCGCCCGGTACGCTGGCAAAACCGGCCATTTGCGGCGCGCCTGAATACCAGTTCGGGAAGAACAGGCTCAGTACCTTGTCGCCCGGCTTGAACCGGCTGGCGCCCTCACCGACGGCGATGACCTCGCCGGCCCCGTCCGACATCGGGATACGGCCATCGGGTGTCGGTATTCCGCCCATCACGACAACGAAGTCATGATAGTTGAGACTGCTGGCTTTCACACGGACAAGGATCTCGCCCCGGCCCGGCTTCGGGTCCGGACGGTCTTCGATCACAAGGTTTCCGGGACCTCCCGGCTTTTTGACGGCGGCTGTTTTCATGGGGCGCTTCCTCTTCGCTTTGTCCGAACGTGGGTCGGCGACGCTAGGGAAGTCAAGCAGATCAGTCCGGTGACGCGACAAGATTCACAGTGTAGCAGAACCGGCCGGCCTCGGGGCGCGGCGTGGCATAGTCGACATAGGCCGCCGGTACGCCCAGATAGAAGCCGCGCTCTTGCCCGCTGCCGGGACGCGCAAAGACCGCGCAAATCTCTGCATGCTGGTCGTCAACGGGATGAATCTCGAATGGCGCGCCCGTGATCGGGTCGTCCTTCCATTCCGCGTTGCTGCATCCAGCGGCCAGGCGCGCCTGCGAACCGGGATCGGCCATGGCCACGCGGACTGTGTCCATGTCCTCCGGCAGCGGGCCGACGCCCCGGCTGTAACAGTTCACCGCTCCGGCCGTCTCGATCAACGCCTGCAGGCGGGCGTCATCCTGCTGCTCCTCACGCGCCTGTCCCGGCCCGCCTATAATCGCGAGGCCCGCGACAATCGCGGCAACGGCCACCCCGACGAGCGCAACGGCCAGCCAGTCTCCGGATTCACTGGGAGTCCACATCGCCCTGGTCTCCCTTCTCCGCATCGCCGATGAAATAGGTGAAGATCGCCCCGGCGATCACGGCCACGACCACAGACTTGAGGACGAACCGCACGGTCAGGTCACCGCCGAGGAAATTGTACACGAGCGACATGCCGTCCCCGACCAGCGTGCACCCGGCGACCACGAGGCTGACATAAGTCAGCCACTTGCGAATGCGCGAGCGCTGCATTTGCGGGTTCCTGCGTCGCGCGCCCCGCAGGATATAGCCCAGCCAGAGGAAGATCGGAGTCGCCACCAGCAGGCCTGACACGCCGCTGCGCACCTGCGATTCCAGCCTGAAGACACGGTAGTCGTTCACGTTGGTCTTGTCGGGGAAGCCATATTCGATCAGCGCGAACAGCAGCGAGCCGAGACTGAACGAGACGATGCCCAGCAGGATGAAGAAGAGAAGGTAGAAGAAGGCCTCGCGCGCGGACAGGTAAGGCTGCGGCCGGGGCACCGCGACCGGGAAGGCCACATCGGAATAGGCCTCCAGCGCCGCATCGACCTCGGCCTTGCGCCAGCCGGCCTGATTCAGCGCGTCGAGTATGGCACTGCGCGATTCCCCGCGCTCCAGGCTCTGCTTGACGAATTCCACGAGCGTCTTGTCGGCCATCGCGTCCTCACTCCCATGCTGTGGCCGTCAGCATAGCCCGTCTGTCATCCTGTCGCCAGCGGCATCAAATCCCGGCGCGTTGCAGCAGGCGCTGGAAGCCTTCCCAGAATTCGGCCCGGCGTTCGTCGGTTTCCATCAGGATTTCATGCAGCGCGCCCTCAACGGTGACATGCTCGCAATCGGGAAGGCGGGCACAGACAGCCGCGTGCGAGGCATTGTCGACCAGCTTCTCTTCGCCGGCCGACGCGATGAAGACCGGGATGTTCACGGCGTTGAGGGCTTTGGCCTTGCCGAACGTCGACACGATATCGAGCGACGCCCCGAGCCAGCCCCACGTCACCGGGCCCAGTTCCAGTTCAGGCGCCGCATCGCACAGGTCGCGCTGCACCTGCCAGCGGTGCTTGTCGTGCGTCACGATATTGGTCTCGAACGTCTCCGCCGGGCCCGGCTGCTGCGCATAATTGTCCGACCGCCCCGTCACACGCATGGCCCATACGAGATAGCTCATGCCGAGGAATTTCGACTTGAGCCCCCACATCGGCGCACAAAAGGCGGCGGCCTCGACCTTGACCAGGCCCTGCGCGATCGTGGCCAGCGCAATCGCGCCGCCCATGGAATGGGCCAGCGACACGTAAGGGCGCGGCAGCCTGTCGTCGAGCTTCTCCAACCCTTTGGCGAGCGCGCCCATGAAGGTCTCGAACCGGTCGATATGGCCTTTTTTCGTATCATCCAGCAGGCGGTCTGACAGGCCCTGGCCCGGCCAGTCGATGATGACGACCGCAAAGCCCATGGCCTGCAGCTCGCGGGCGACCTCGAAATACTTTTCGATGAATTCTGTCCGGCCCGGGCAGACGATGACCGTGCCCCGCGGATTGTTATAGGTCAGCGCCGGGGCCATGCAGGCGCGCAGCGATCGTCCGGCACTGCCCTCGAACCAGACAATCTCGGCGCCGTCGGGCGCGGGATTGCCGGGCACAAGGACAAAGTCCTTGCGCTGACCGGCTTTGGCGGGGGCGGTCTTGTCAGTCATGAAAAAAAGCCGCCCTCAGGTTTCCCCGGGGCGGCCCCTTCTGGATTGGTAAGCCGTCGCGGATACTACGAGAACTTCTTCATCAGGCTCTGCAGTTGCATCGCAACCGACATGTCGCCTTCAACTTTCAGCTTGCCCTGCATGAACGCCATGGTCGGGTCCATCTGGCCGCCGGAAATCTTCTGGAAGTCATCCCAGTCGACTTTGATCGTGGCATCAGCGGCGCCGTCGGAATTGTCGACCGTGCCGGCAACGCCATCGATGAAGAGCTTGCCGACGCTGCCGAAATCGAACTTCACCTTTTTGGTGAAATCGCCGCCCGGCTGGACAGCGGACGAAGCCTTGGTTGTGAGTTCTGCGAGATCCATGATGGGTCCTCCTTGGAATGGGTCTGAATAGGATAAAGCAGAGGGACACGGGGGAATGCAAGGAAAGATTGAAGCCCGGCGGAATTGTTCAGCCGCATCCGCGTGAGGCGGTTAAGGCTCCGACCACCCGGCAATGACAGTTTCGACGTCGCAAGGACTCGCAAGCGCTTGCCGCTACGGCACCTCGCGCGCGCCCCCTACGAAGCCCTTGACCGATCCCCCCCTCACCGCCGAATGATGGATGCATGAGCTGGAAAAAATCGATCGAGGAATTGCGCCGGCGCGAGCGCCTGTCGGAAAAAATGGGTGGCGAAGAGCCGGTCTCTCGCCAGCGTGGGCGCGGCAAGCTGACCGTCCGCGAACGCGTCGCTTTCCTGGTTGACCCCGGCAGCTTTCACGAGATCGGCAAGATCGCCGGCAAAGCCACTTATGGCGCCGATGACGAACTTGAATCCTTCACGCCGTCCACGTCCGTCACGGGCCGCGCGACCCTCAACGGCAAATCGACCGTCATTCTGGCTGATGATTTCACCGTTCGCGGCGGCGCGTCGGATGCGGCGATCTGGCAGAAAATGGTCCAGATGATCAAGATGGCCACCGAATACCGGATGCCGCTGGTCCAGATGATCGATGGCACGGGCGGCGGCGGATCAGTCAAGAGCCTGGAGAAGGACCCGCGCACCTACATTCCCGAAACACCCGGCTGGAACGAAATCGTTCTTGGCATGACGCAGGTGCCCTTCGTGTCGCTCGCGCTCGGCCCCTGCGCCGGCATGGGCGCGGGCCGCGTCGCTGCCAGCCATTTCTCGGTCATGGTCAAGGAACTCAGCCAGGTCTTCGTGGCCGGGCCGCCCGTCGCCATCGCGCTCGGTGAAAATGTCACCAAGGAAGAGCTCGGCGGCTGGAAAATACAGGGCCAGAACGGCACGGTCGACAACGTGGTCGATACCGAAGCCGATGCCTTTGAAGCGGCGCGGCGATTCCTGTCCTACCTTCCGCCTTCGGTTCATGAATTGCCGGAACGCACACCGCCCACGGACGACCCGAAGCGCAAGGAGGAGTTCCTCCTGTCGATCGTTCCGACCGATGGCAAGACGCCCTACAAGCCCCGCAAGATCGTCGAGGCGACCGTCGACCGGCACAGCTTCTTCGAGATCGGGCATGACTGGGGCCGGGGCATGGTCTGCGGCTTCGCCCGGATCGACGGGCATGCCGTCGGCATCCTCGCCGGCGACCCCTTCTTCCTGGATGGCGCCTGGACGGCGGATGTTTGCGACAAGGTAACCCGGCACATCGACCTCTGTTCCATGTTCCACCTGCCGGTCGTCCATTTTGTCGACTGCCCCGGCTTCGCCGTCGGCGTGAAGGCCGAGACGGCGGGCGTCACCCGCGCGGGCGTCCGCGCCATGACCGCCATCTACCAGGCCAATGTTCCGGTCTGTTCCGTGGTTATCCGCAAAGCCTATGGGCTCGCCGGTTCGACGATGATGAACCAGTCGAAAACCAAATGGCGTTATTGCTGGCCCAGCGGCGACTGGGGCAGCCTGCCCATGGCGGGCGGGATCGAGGCCGCCTTCCGCAAGGAACTCGCCGAGGCCGAGAACCCCGAGGAACTAAAAGCCGCGCTCTACAAGAAGTTCGAAGCGATCCGCTCACCTTTCCGCACCGCCGAGAGTTTCCTTGCCGAGGAAATCATCGATCCGCGCGACACCCGGCCACTGCTGGTCGACTTCGTTCATCATGCCGTCCGCGTGGTGGAAACCGGTGATTTCCGCCACGGGTATCGGCCCTAGCGCTCGGGCGTGTGCCAGTCAGCAGGTGGCACATTCCGGCGACGCAGGCGCAGCGCAAGGCCCAGTGACACACCGACCCCGATCGCCACGGTCAGGTCGGCCACCACGGTCAGTACCAGCGTCAGGACAAGGAGCAGCTGGTCGGCGCGCGGCGCCGCGAGATAGTCCTTCCATTTGTGCGGTTCGCTCATGTTCCAGGCGGTGAGGATCAGCAATCCCGCAAGCGCCGGCATCGCCAGGTAGCCCGCGAGCGGCGCCGCCACCAGCATCGCCACAAGGATCGTCAGCGCGTGGACGATGCCGGCAACCGGCGTTTTCCCGCCCGCGCGCACATTGGTTGCCGTGCGCGCGATGGCGCCCGTGGCCGGCAGGCCGCCAAACAGCGACGAGCCGACATTTGCAAATCCCTGTGCAATCACTTCGGCATTTGGCCGGTGGTGCCCGCCGCTCATCTTGTCGGCCACCATGGCCGACAGGAGCGATTCGACACCGGCGAGGAAGGCAATCACGAAGGCCGAGGGCAGTAATTCCAGCACCCGGTCCAGCGACAGGGCCGGAAACGATGGCATCGGCAAATGGCTCGGCAGGGCCCCGAATCGCGATCCGATTGTTTCGACGGGCAGGACCATGAAGGCAGCGACCGCCGACGTCACACCGACCGCGACAATCAGGCCGGGCATGCGCGGCGCCATCTTGCGGAGCAGGACAATGCCCGCAATCGTCGCGAGACCGATACCCAGCGCCGGCAGGCTCGCTGTCGCGCGCGCCTCCCAGAGGGCTGGCAGTTTCTCGAGGAAGTCGGCTGGCAGCGACTCGACCGAAAGACCAAGAATATCCTTGAGCTGGCTTGTCGCGATGATGACCGCGATCCCGATGGTGAAGCCGTTGACCACGGCTTCGGGCACGAAAGTGATCAGGTTGCCGACCCGCAACAGGCCCGCCGCCAGCAGGATCAGGCCAGCCATGAACGTTGCAAGCACAAGTCCATCATAGCCATGCTGCACGATCACGCCGAACACGACGACAATGAAGGCGCCGGTCGGCCCGCCAATCTGGACGCGGCTGCCGCCCAGCAGGGAGACGAGCAACCCGCCCACGATCGCGGTCACGATCCCCTTGGCGGGATCGGCGCCGGACGCAATCGCGATTGCGAGACTCAAAGGTAGCGCAACCATGGCCACCGTGATCCCCGCCATGACGTCCGCCCAGAACAGCGACCAGGAGTAAGTCTTCAACGTCGTGAGGATTTTCGGTTTCATGCTATGCCCAACTGCTGGAGTGGAACTACCCCGCTAGCATAAATGCATGGCTTCGTATCTAGGCTTCTTGCCTCACCCCTCAAGACGGGATGTCCGCACGATCACGCCAGATGGAAGGCAACTTATCCACCCCCTCCCGACCTGCGCGTCTAATCCACGCCATGCCGGCCGTCTCCCTCCTCACCCCCATGCAAGGCCTGCCCTGGTATCTGCTGCCCCTCTGGCCGCTGATCTTCTGGCGCATCCAGCGCCTGAAGGCATGGTTCCGCGCAAACGGCGGCCCCGGGTCCGGTCTCGGACCGGCTCAGGACACCCACACCTACCCCCCAAGCGCCCCCTCAGGCGCCACGGCAGCACGCCCTTCCCAAGCCCTCCACAATTCCAGCCTGATATTGCCTTTATTCGGGTTTCATGATGGCTCTCTGCCATCTGTGGAGGGACCAAGATCATGAAGACACATCACTCAATCCTGCTGGCGACGGCGGCCATTGTACTGGCTGCCTGTGGTGGTTCCGGCGGATACGACAAAAGCGAAATGGCACCGTCCATGGCCCCCTCAGCCCCGCCGCCCACTGCGATGATGAGCCAGGACGCCTACAACGAAGAGATCAATGTCGGCGGCGCGCCAGCCCAAGCCGACGTCCAGCAATACATTGCTTATTCCCATTCCCTCGGCCTGCGCCTGCCGGTCGCCGCGATCGAGCCGGTGATGCAGGGCCATATCGCTACCTGCAACGCGGCCGGCCCGACCAAATGTATTGTCACCAATTCCTATCTTAACGCCTGGTCAGAAGATGAAGCATCGGGCTCGCTGAATATCCGCGCCACGCCGGACTGGATCGAGACTTTCCTGAATGGCGTCGAAGCTGAAGCCGAAGCGGTGAAAGGCGACATCACCAGTCGCCAGACGACGGCGGAAGACCTGACCGTGACGATCATCGATACGGATGCCCGGCTCAATGCGCAGCAAGCCCTGCAAAAGCGGATCGAAGACCTGTTGGAGAACCGGCCCGGCGATCTTGGCGACCTGCTCGAAACCGAACGGGAACTGGCGCGCGTCAACGGCGATATCGACTCGCTGAAATCCAGCATGAAGGCGCTGATGCAGCGCGTGAACATGAGCGAGCTGGCGGTCAGCTATGAGACCAAGCGCAACCCCGTCTCGCGCGGCGCGCTGAGCCCGCTCGGCGACGCCTTTGGCGGCTTCTTCTATAACCTGTCGAGCGCCCTCGCGGCCGTCATCACCGCCTTTGCCGTCGGCCTGCCATGGCTCATCCTGATCGGCGTATTCCTGTGGCTGTGGCTCAAACTGATCTGGCCACGCATCCGCCGCAAGAAGACCTGAACCGTCCGACGAGCCTCATCCTGAGAAGGACGAGGCCCGGTAGCGATTAGGCCTTTTCGGCCACCTTCTTCTTCGCCTTGGGCTTGTCCTTTGGCAGGAGAAGGTGGGCGATTTCTTTCGGAACAATCATCAGGATCTGGCTGAGTGCGACATCCCATTCGGCCAGCAGGTCGGTGGCCCGGATCGAGCCCGTGCGGTCCGCATGTTCCTGGACCAGGGCGCGGCACTGTTCGATATGTTCGGTCGGCATGTCCGCCAGCGGATACCAGTCGATGCCGTCCGGATTGGCCACGCGCTCGAACCGGCTCTCGGGATCCCAGACAAAGGCAACACCGCCGGTCATGCCGGCGCCGAAATTGTCACCGACCGGACCAAGGATGACTGCCCGGCCACCGGTCATGTATTCGCAGCCATTGGCGCCGCAGCCCTCGACCACCGTCTTGGCACCCGAATTGCGCACGGCAAAGCGCACGCCCGCCGTCCCTGACGCGAACAGCTTGCCCGCCGTCGCCCCGTAAAGGCAGGTATTGCCGACGATGGCGTCACCGATGGACGAGCGACGTTCACGCGGTTTCGGAGCTACAACAATCGTCGCACCCGACAGGCCCTTGCCAACATAGTCATTGGCATCCCCGATCACTTCCAGCAGCAGGCCCTGCACGCTGAATGCGCCCAGAGACTGGCCAGCCGACCCCTCCATTCGGATGTGCAGGCGCCCTTCTGGCAAGGCGCTCATCCCGAACTTGCGCGTGATCGCCGAACTCGAGCGCGCGCCAATCGCCCGCATCGTGTTCTGGACATTGTATTCCAGCTGCATCTTCTCGCCGCGCTCGAAGAACGGTTCCGCGTCGCGCAGGATCTGCACGTCGAGCGAGTCGGGCACTTTTTCCCGGCGCGTCGGCTGGTAGACGACCGGATGGTCGGTATCGACCTGCACGAGCAGCGGGTTCAGATCGAGGTCATCGAGGTGCGCTGCACCGCGGCTGACCTGCACCAGCAGGTCCGTCCGTCCGATCGCCTCGTCCAGCGACGTCAGGCCGAGCGAGGCAAGTACTTCCCGCACATCCTCGGCGATGAAGCTCATCAGGTTGACCACTTTCTCGGGCGTGCCCGTGAAGTGCGCCCGTAGCGCCTCGTCCTGCACGCAGACACCGACAGGACAAGTGTTCGAATGGCACTGGCGCACCATGATACAGCCCATGGCGATCAGGCTGGCGGTGCCGATGCCATATTCCTCGGCACCGAGCATGGCCGCAATAACGATGTCGCGTCCGGTCCGCAGGCCGCCATCGGTGCGCAGGGTCACCTTGCCGCGCAGATTGTTCAGCGACAGTATCTGGTGGGCTTCGGCAAGGCCAAGCTCCCAGGGCAGGCCGGCATACTTGATCGAGGTCTGCGGGCTGGCCCCTGTGCCCCCGACACCGCCGGCGATCAGGATGATGTCGGCCTTGGCCTTGGCAACGCCCGCCGCAACCGTGCCGACGCCCGACTGGGCGACGAGTTTCACGCAAACACGGCAGTCCGGGTTGATCTGCTTCAGGTCGTAGATCAGCTGGGCGAGGTCTTCGATCGAATAGATGTCATGGTGAGGCGGCGGCGAGATCAGCATCACGCCGGGCGTCGCATGACGCAGCTTGGCGATGAATTCGGTCACCTTGAAGCCGGGCAACTGGCCGCCTTCACCGGGCTTGGCACCCTGTGCGATCTTGATCTCGATCTCGCGGCACTGGTTGAGGTATTCAGCCGTCACGCCGAAACGCCCGGACGCGATCTGCTTGACCGCCGAGTTCATATTGTCGCCATTCGGCAACGGCCGGTAACGGGCCTTGTCCTCGCCACCTTCGCCGGACACCGATTTCGCGCCGATCCGGTTCATCGCGACGTTCAGCGTCCCGTGTGCCTCGGGGCTGAGTGCCCCCAGCGACATGCCTGGCGTCACGAACCGCTTGCGGATCTCGTTGATCGACTGGACCTGCGACAGGGGCACCGCTTCACCCGCCGGCTTGAAGTCCAGCAGGTCCCGCAACTGAAGCGGGTCACGCGCGTGCACCGCCTCGACATATTTGCGGAAGATCGAATAGTCGCCGCGATTGCAGGCCGCCTGCAAAGTGTGGATCAGGTTGCCGTCCAGCGCATGCGGTTCCTCGTTCGCCCGCAGGCGATAGAACCCGCCGACCGGCAGCGAGACGACATCCTCGTCGAACGCGGCTTCATGCCGAACCAGAGCGTTCTCTTCGAGACCTGCAAGGCCAAGACCTGAGATACGGCTGCTCATGCCGGGGAAATAGTCTGCCACCAGGGCACGCGAGAGCCCGAGCGCCTCGAAATTATAGCCCCCGCGATAGGACGAGATCACCGAAATGCCCATCTTCGAGATGATCTTGAGCAGGCCGGCTTCGACCGCCTCCTTGTAATTTTTCACGCAGGTGTTCAGCGACATGTCGCCAAACAGGCCGCGCGCCTGGCGGTCGGCAATCACGTCCTGCGCCAGATAGGCATTCACGCAGGTCGCGCCGACACCGACCAGGACCGCAAAATAATGCGTGTCCAGGCATTCTGCCGACCGGACCGTGATCGAGCAGAACGTACGCAGGCCTTGCGCGACGAGATGCGAGTGGACCGCACCCGTCGCTAGGATCATCGGAATCGCAATCTTGTTCGCCGACTGGTACTGGTCGGTCAGCACGATATGCTCGCGTCCTTCGCGAACCGCCTCTTCCGCTTCGCGGCGGATCCGGCTCAGCGCATCCTTGAGCGCGCCGCCATCGCCTGTCGCGTCTGCTTCGTCGAACGTGCAGTCGATCTCTGACATCCCGACGCCGAGGCGCGCAATCAGGCGCTCATACATCCCGTTTGAAAGCACAGGGCTCTCCAGGACGAACACTTCCTGTTGCGATTTGTCCGTATCCAGCACGTTTCCGAGGTTCTTGAACCGCGTCTTCAGGCTCATGACCCGCGCCTCGCGCAGGGGATCAACCGGCGGGTTGGTCACCTGGCTGAAATTCTGGCGGAAGAAATGGCTCATCGGTCGGTACGAATAGGACAGCACCGCAGGCGCCGTATCGTCACCCATAGATCCGATCGCTTCCTTGGCGGCTTCCGCCATGGGCGCGAGGATCAGCTCCAGCGTTTCCAGGGAATAGCCGGCCGCCGTCTTGCGGCGCAGGAGTTCTTCCTTGCTGAACAGCTGCGGCTCCGGTCCGGGACCGATCTCAGGCTCGAGCTCGGTGACGCTCGAAAGCCATTCTTCATAGGGATTCTGTTCGGCGAGGAAGTCGATCAGTTCGTGATGCTCGTAGAACTTGCCGGTCTGGAGGTCGGCCGCGATCATGCCGCCAGCCGGAATCGATCCGCGCTTCGCCACTTCATGGTCGCCGAGCGGGCACATGCCCGCTTCCGAACCGACTGCAAGAATGCCGTCCGTGGTCAGTGCATAGCGCAAAGGACGCAGGCCATTGCGGTCAAGCCCGGCGATCGCCCAGCGGCCGTCATAGGCGGCAATGCCGGCCGGCCCATCCCAGGGCTCCATCACCGAATTGCAATAATCGTACAGCGCACGGTGCGCCGTCGGCATCACCGAATCCCGCTTCGACCAGGCTTCCGGAATCAGCATGGCTTTCGCCATCGGCGCCGGGCGGCCTGATTTGCAGAGTAGTTCGAACACAGAATCGAGCGCGCCGGAATCCGACGACCCGTCCGGGATCACAGGCTTGACGTCATCGACATGCTCGCCGAACGCTTCCGATACCATGCGGATCTCGTGGCTCTTCATCCAGTTCTTGTTGCCGCGTAGCGTGTTGATCTCGCCATTGTGCGCGATCATCCGGAACGGCTGGGCAAGCGACCATTGCGGGAATGTATTGGTCGAATAGCGCTGGTGATAGATCGCGAAATTCGAGATGAATCGCGGGTCCTTGAGGTCCAGATAAAAGTTGTCGATGTCCTCGGCCAGGAACATGCCCTTGTAGATCAGCGAGGCGTGGCTGAGCGAACAGACATAGAAGCCGGGGATCGCCATTTCGCGTGCGCGCCGTTCGATACGACGGCGGCAGATATAGAGCGCCCGCTCGAGGTCTTCCGGCGAGCGTCCCTGCGCATCGCGAAACATGATCTGCTCGATGGCCGGACGCGTGTCCTTGGCCTTCTGGCCGATCACGGACACGTCCACCGGCGGCTGGCGCCAGCCGTAGATGTAGAAGCCGAAATGCAGCACTTCGGTTTCGACAATCGTGCGGGCGGATTCTTGCGCTGCAAAATCGGTGCGCGGCAGGAATATCTGCCCGACGCAGATCGGGTCGTCAGTCGGCGTATGGCCCGTCCGGGTGACATGCTCGCGGAAGAAATCCTGCGGCACCGCCACGCGGATACCGGCGCCGTCGCCTGTCTTGCCGTCAGCGTCGACCGCCCCGCGGTGCCAGACATTCTTGAGCGCCATGATGCCCATCTCGACAATCTCTCGGCGCGGCTTGCCATCCAGCGCGACGACAAGGCCGACACCGCAGGCATCATGCTCGTCAGCCGGGTCATAGGCATGACCGTCGATAAGTTTCTGACGGTTGGCTTCGTATTGCTTCACATAGTCTGACATCTGATCTTACTCCGCCGCCACTTTCGAGGCTTTTTCAGCCGATTTCATTGCCCGGTGCATTGCCTCCGCCGCGTCCCGGCCGTCCTTGATCGCCCAGACCACGAGCGACGCGCCACGCACGATGTCGCCGGCGGCATAAACGCCGGACAGGCTCGTTTCCATCGTCGCGTAATCGACACGGACCGCACCCCAGCGGTTCACCGTGAGGGCCGGCTCGCCGAACAGTTCCGGCAGGTCTTCAGGGTCGAATCCGAGCGCCTTGATCACCATGTCCGCCTTGACGTCCATCGTGTCACCGGTCTTGACCGGGCTCTGGCGTCCGGAGGCATCGGGCTCGCCGAGTTTCATCTTGGCCGCGCGCACGGCCTTGGCCTTGCCCGCCTTGGTGTCGAGGATGGCTTCCGGGGAGGCCAGCCATTCGAACACGACGCCTTCTTCTTCGGCATTGGCCACTTCGCGCTGGCTGCCCGGCATGTTCGCGCGGTCACGGCGGTAGAGACAGGTCACGGACTTGGCGCCCTGGCGCACGGCCGTTCGCACACAATCCATCGCCGTGTCGCCGCCACCGATGACGACCACCCGCTTGCCCTCGGCATTCAGCGTGCCGTCGTCAAACTCGGGCACCGCATCACCAAAACTCTTGCGATTGGAAGCGGTCAAAAAATCGAGCGCCGCGAGGACTCCCTCTGAGCCCACGCCCGGGCATTTCAGGTCCTTCGCCTGGTATACGCCAGTGGCGATGAGGACCGTGTCGTGCGCCTTGCGCAATTCCTGGAGCGAGATGTCGGGGCCAATTCGCGTATTGAACTTGAACGCCACACCGCTGTCTTCGAGATGCTTGATGCGGCGCGCGACGATCGGCTTTTCCAGCTTGAAGCCGGGAATGCCGTAGACTAGCAGCCCGCCGCCGCGATCATAGGCGTCATAGACGGTCACCTGATAGCCCTTGCGGCGCAACTGCTCGGCCGCAGCCAGCCCGCCAGGACCGGCGCCGATGATGCCGGCAGACTGGGCCCGCTCGCGCGGCGGTGAGATCGGTTTCACCCAACCCTCTTCCCAGGCTGTGTCGGTAATGAATTTTTCGACTGAGCCGATCGTCACGGTGCCGTGGCCCGACTGCTCGATCGTGCAGATGCCTTCGCACAACCGGTCCTGCGGACAGATACGTCCGCAGATTTCGGGCATGTTGTTTGTTGCAGTCGAGACCTGCCAAGCCTCTTCGAGCCGGCCCTCCGCCGCCAGTTTCAGCCAGTCGGGAATATTGTTCGAGAGTGGGCAACCCTGCTGGCAGAACGGCACGCCGCATTGCGAGCAGCGCGCGGCCTGCGCACCGGCCGCCTCGAGGCTGAACTCGGAATAGATTTCGTCGAAGTCGTGCGCGCGGGCCTCCGGCGCGCGCTTGGCCGGCATGGACCGTTGCACATGCGTGAATTGCAGCATCTTCTCAGCCATTCAGGCCTCCACTCGATTGACCTGTTATCTACAATGACGCTGGTCGTGGCGACAAGCGTGAATCCCCCAAACAATATCGTATTGATATACAAATTGAAGAAATCTTCTGATTTATTCGAACAGTATCGCCGCGCCCGCGTTTTTACACATCAAAACGATACTAAACGAGAAAGGTGCCCGCCAGCCCAAACTGGGCTAGGTGAAAAGCCTCCAGCGGCGCGCGATCCTGCCGCAACACCTGAAGAGGCCCCGATGTCCCCGCTCCAACTGATCATCATAGCGACACTGCAGGGCTTTACCGAATGGCTGCCGATTTCGTCCTCGGCCCATGTCCTTCTCGCATCCGACTATTTCGGACTGGTCGGGCGGGATGAGTTGCTGATCAACGCAGTGTCCAATCTCGGCACGCTGGCGGCCATGCTGCTCTATTTCCGCAAGGATGTCGCCAGCGCCGTGCTGGGAGGGTTCGAACTGGTGGCCGCGCCAGTAACGAAGAAGCCGCTCTCGCCCGGCGCACGCCTGGCGCTGTGCATTCTCGCGGCCACGCCGATCGCGCTCGTCGTCGCTGCCCTTTACGAAAGCCTCCTGCCCCAGAGCATGCAGGATGCCTTGCGCAGCGTATACACTGTAGCCGGTGCGACCATCGTTTTCGGTGCGCTGCTCTGGTGGGCCGATGTTCGCGGCGGACGTGACCGCAAGGAGGCCGACATGACACTCGGGCACGCCTTCCTGATCGGCGCAACGCAGGCAATCGCCGCAATCATCCCTGGCACCAGCCGGTCCGGCATCACCATGACGGCCGCACGCGCTCTCGGTTACGAACGCTCCGAAGCTGCGCGGTTCTCAATGCTCATCGGTGCACCCATCCTGGCCGCCGCCGGCCTCTACGGCGCGCTTGGCCTGATGGATGCGACGACAGACGGGGTTGTGACATTCCAGGACGGGATGATCGTCGCCGCTGTCGCCTTCATCACCGGTCTCGCGTCCATTGCCGTCCTGATGGCAATCCTGCGCCGCATGAGTTTCCTGCCCTTCGTATTGTACCGCTTTGTGCTCGGCATCACGCTGATCCTGACCACGCCGATGATTGGATTATTGTAGGTCACGCGGCTTTTCGTGTGCCGAACAAAGCAACACGCGTCGCAAGTGGCGTGAGCCTCCTGCCGCGTGCTGCCCTCCCGCATCGTGCGTCCCTAACGCCCGCGGAGGCTTACATCTCGGACATTAATCAGGCGCGTAAAACGGCGCCTATCGGGCGATTTTCGGGCATTTTTGTTCGGATTGGGTTCAGGTACGATGCGCCGCTCAGGCGTCAGCCGCCCTGTTGAACTCGCCATAGGGACGGAACCGCCAGAGATAAGTCGGCGCAATCGACTCGATCGTCTCGAGATTGGTCAGTCCAAGGTCGTTTGCCGTCAGTGCACCATCGGCCACAACATTATCTGACTTCAGCATCAAGACCTGGTCGCCCGTGATCGGCGGCTCGCCCAGCATACCCCACGAAAACGGCGGAACGTACCGCCAGACAGCCGCGGCGATGTAGCCAATCGGACGCGCGAGGAAGAAGGGAAGCGAAATCTTGAACCGGCGACGGTCCACCTGCTGCAGGATGAAATCGTAGATCTCAATGAACGTGTAGGCGCGCGGGCCGCCGAGCTCATAGGTCTTGCCCGCTGCGCCTTCGAGATCGACCGCAAGGGCAATCGCCTCTGCCACATCGCCCGCATAAATGGGCTGCACCCGCGTCTTGCCACCGCCGATGGCGGGCAGGGCGGGCGCGAAGCGTGTCATCTGGGCAAATTTATTAAGGAAACCGTCCTCCGGTCCGAACACGACGGACGGACGCAGGATCGTCGCGGTCGGTACCGCCGCGCGAACAGCCGCTTCTGCTTCAGCTTTTGTGCGGCCATAGTCTGACTTGGACTCCGCATCCGCGCCGATGGCCGACACCTGGACGAATGTCTTGATGCCCTTTTCCGCAGCGACTTCAGCCAGGAGGGTCGCGCCGTCACGCTGTGTTGAGTCGAAATTCTGCTTGCCGCTTTCGAACAGGATGCCGACCAGGTTGACGACAGCGACAGCGCCGTCCAGCGCGCGCTCGATCGACTCACGGTTGCGAATATTGGCCTGGACGATATCAACCCAGCCCGGTGCCCCGGCCAGCCGTACATCAGCTGCCGTGTTCACGTGCCGGCAGGCCACCCGGACCCGGTAGCCCTTTTCCACGAGCGTGCGCGCCGCATAGCGCCCGATAAAACCCGATCCGCCGAATATCGTCACCAAACCCTTGGTCATGTCACGCTTCTCATCTGCCGGCAGCGCCGGAATTAACGTTGCCGCCTTTGACCATACAGCCTCGCTCATGTCCATGCGGCATGAGCGGATCGGCGCGCCTGAAACAGGACTCGTTTGCAGCCCGTTCCCGGCAAGCCGATCGCCCAAATCCGAAATTCATTGCCCGCGCCGATATGTTATGGCATACGTTATGCCATTAGTTATTCCGTGGCGGCCAGGAAAGGCGCGAGAAAGACGTGTCATTGAAGACAGCGCTTATTTCCCGAATCGCGGAAGGTCTGACCGGCGAACCGCAGCTGCTTGTCCGGCGCGCAAAGGCCGAACGGCAACGTTTGGCTAAAAACGCGCCGCATGTGGTCGAGTATTTCCATCAGGCCGACGATCCCTATTCCCATCTTGCCGCGCAAGTCCTGTCTGAGTTAACCGAGCGCTTCGACATCGATCTCAAGGTCCATCTGGTCGGACATCCACCCGATTGGGCCGCGCCTGAACGCGAACGCCTTGAAGCCTACGCCCGCACCGACGCCGAAACCCTTGCACAAAAAGCGGGCCTCGCTTTTCACGATCCCGGCAAACAGCCCGGCAAGGCGGCACGCATTACTGCGCTTCGTTCACTCGCCAGCGCCGTTTCGGAGAATGCATTTTCCACCCAGGCCCCTGTGATTGGCCGTCAGCTTTGGTCAGGCGACCAGGATGCGATAGGTGCGTCCTCAACAACGTCAGCCGACGAGATCACCGCAGCTGGCGATGCACGCCGGGCGGAACTGGGCCACTACCTAGGCGCGATGTTCCACTATGGCGGCGAATGGTATTGGGGCATAGACCGCCTCCATTATCTGGAATCCCGCCTGACCGAACTCGGCGCCCGCACAGCGCCCGGCGACACCCCCCGCTTTGTCCCTCCACTGGTGCCGTCGACCCGCATCGCGCCGGCCTCGGCGCCCGGCAAGGAATTGCACTACTATCTCTCTTTCCGCAGTCCCTACACGTACATCGCTGCACAGCGCGCGAAAGCGCTGGCCGATGCCTATGGCGCCGACCTGAAGCTGCGCTTCGTGCTGCCCATGGTGATGCGCGGCCTGCCGGTACCGCGCATGAAGAGTCGCTACATCACACTCGACACGGCCCGCGAGGCGCGCCGCCTCAGTATCCCGTTCGGACGAATCGCCGATCCCGTCGGCCGCCCGGTCGAACGCGGCTATTCCCTCATCCCATGGGCCCGCGAACAGGGGCGTGGCTTCGAGTTCTGCCAGGCATTTCTCGCAGGCGTCTGGTCACGTGGCGTCGATGCCGGATCCGACCGGGGCATGAAACAGGTCGTGGAAGCAGCGGGCCTCGACTGGCAGGCCGGTCGCGACATTCTCGGCAATGATGACTGGCGCGCCGAAGCTGAAGACAACCGCACTGAAATGATGGCGCTCGGAATCTGGGGCGTGCCCAGCTTCCGGGTCGGTAAGACAGCGACATGGGGCCAGGACCGGCTCTGGCTTGTCGAGGACGCACTCAAACAGCCGCAGAGCTGACGAAAAGGAAAAGAGGAAACACCATGCAAGTTATCAATGAAGTCTTCCCCACGGATCCGTCGCGCATGCAAGCCATGCTGGAGAAAGGCCCTGACGGTCCGATCTTCATGGTCAACCTGCTGAAGTTCAGGGACAAGGCGGAGTATGACGACGGGCGCGAGACCGATCTCTCGGGACGAGACGCCTACATGATCTACGGGCGCGCCGTAACCGACGTTTTGCCTCTCTTCGGCGGTCGGGGCATTTTCGCAGGTGACGTGACCTTTCTTGCCCTTGGGCAGGTCGAAGAACTCTGGGACGAAGTCGCCATCGCCATGTATCCGGATCGCGCCGCCATGGTAAAAATGTCGATGTCACCCGAATGGCAAGACATCTCCGTGCACCGCGCAGCCGGCCTGAAAGGCCAGTTGAACATAGAGACTGTCGCGCCGAACGGCGGCAAGGGCTCACCCTTCCTCGCAATGCTCATGGGCGCAAACGGAGACCAATCATGAAATGGCTCGTACGCAGCCTTGTCGGCATCATATGTCTGGCCGTTGTGGCCATGCTCGGGTTTCAGCTCTTCAAGACGCAGATTGCCGAGGTCGCATTCAAAAGGGTGGCCGAGGCCAATGTCGGCCGCGACGCCAGCACAGAGCTGCCGGACGGACTACACGTCTTCATGTGCGGCGCCGGCACGCCTCTGCCTGACCCATTGCGCGCAGGCCCCTGCCTGGGCGTGATCGCGGGCGACCGTGCGTTCGTTTTCGATGCCGGTTCCGGCGGCACGCGCAACCTCACCCGCATGCGTTTCCCGCTTGGCCGTACAGAACGCGTCTACCTGACCCACCTACATTCCGATCATATGGACGGCCTCGGCGAGTTGCTGATGCAAGTCTGGGTAAACGGCCATCGGGCCGAACCCCTTCCCGTTTCCGGTCCACGCGGTGTCGATGAAGTCGTCGACGGCTTCAACGCGGCCTACCGGATAGACGGAACATTCCGAACCGCGCATCACGGCGCCGGCATTGCCAATCCGGCAGGTCGGGGCGGCTTCGGCGAAGCCATCACGCTGCCGGCGGGTCCCGGCTCACGCGCGGTCGTCCTCGACGAGAACGGGCTCAGGATCACGGCATTCTCGGTCAGCCATGCACCCGTCGAACCCGCATTCGGTTACCGCGTCGATTACAAGGGCCGTTCGGTCGCGATCAGCGGAGACACGATCTATGATCCGAACCTCGTTGCCGTTTCCGAAGGCGTGGACATTCTCTTCCATGAAGCCCTGGACCCGGAAATGGTCGGCGCGATGCATGATGCCGCCGCCGCCAAGGGTGCGGATCACCTCGCGAAAATTCTCGACGATATCCTCACCTACCACGCACCGCCCGTCGACGCGGCGCGGGCGGCGACCGAAGCGGGCGCGCGGCAACTCGTTTTCTATCACACGATCCCGCCCCTGCCCTCGCGCCTGCTCAACGACTATTACGTGCGCGACGCGAAGAAGGCATTTGACGGCAAGATCACCGTGTCGGAAGACGGCATGGTGTTCAGCCTGCCGGCGGACAGCGACGCAATCAATCGCCATGACGGGTTTAGATGACCATATCGAAAATCACGCCCTTTCCCGGCCCGCAGGCCAATGACGACTCCTCTGACGGACGGCGTCAGCGCAGCGAGCGTAGCCGGACGCAAATTGTCGACGCCCTGTTCGCCCTGATCCGGGAAGGCGACATGAACCCCAGCGCCGCCCGAGTCGCCGAACGGGCCGCTGTCGGCCAGCGCACCGTATTTCGCCTGTTCGAAGACATGGACAGCCTCTTCGGCGAAATGGCCGAGCAGATACAGGCCGAGATCATGCCGATCGTACTGGCGCCTTACACTGCTACGGACTGGAAAGAGCGGCTTGGCGAAATGGTCCGTCGACGGGCCGATGTCTATGAGCGAATTTTCCCGGTCCGGGTTTCGGCCAATCTCAGGCGATTCCAGTCGCGTTTCCTGATGGACGAATATCGCCGCAACCTCATACTCGAGCGTGAGAGCCTGAAGGCCGTGCTGCCGGCGGATCGGGCATCCGACAAGCAGCTTGTCGCCGCGCTGGATGTCGTTACCGGCTTCCAGGCCTGGCGCCGCCTGCGTCAGGACCAGGGCCTGTCCGCCCAGGAGGCTCAAGCGGTCATGCAGTTCATGGTCGATGGCCTGATCGCCACATGAACCGATGCGTCGCAGTCGTGCTCCTGCTGTTGGGACCGGCTTGCAGCAAAGCCGTTCCGCTGCTCCCGGCGGAGGCATCCTGCGGACTGCCCCACGCCGCAATCGGACGATTCGTGTCGCTTCCGGACGGCAGCTTCATTAAAGGCGACAGGCCGCACTATCCGGAAGAATCGCCCCGGCTCTCGCTTCACGTCGACGCCTTCAGCCTCCAGGCCCATGAAGTCACCAACGACCAGTTCGCCGCCTTCGTTCGCGAAACGGGGTACACGACCGACGCAGAACAGAGCGCCAAAATTGGTGGCCCCGGAGCTGGCTCGGCCGTCTTCGATCTCCCGGGAACAGGAACCATGAAACTGGATCCGTGGCGACTCGTGCCTGGTGCGACCTGGACAGCACCAACCGGCCCCGGCTCGTCAATCGCGGGCCTGGGCGCCTATCCCGTCATCCACGTCTCCGAGCGTGACGCAGCGGCCTATGCCGCGTGGGCTGGTGGAAGACTCCCGACAGAGACCGAATGGGAATACGCGGCCACGCTGGGCCTCGCGGACCCAGAAATGCCCTCCTCCGGCGCCTACGATGCCGCTGGCGCGCCGGTCTCCAATACATGGCAGGGCATTTTTCCGGTCGCGAACACCATGGCCGACGGCTTTGAAGGCGCTGCGCCGGTCGGCTGCTTTCCCGCCAGCCGGGTCGGCCTCTACGACATGATCGGCAATGTCTGGGAATGGACCGATACGCCCTACAGTCCCGGCGCACACACGCTCAAGGGCGGCTCATACCTGTGCGCCGACAATTTCTGCCGCCGTTACCGGCCAGCCGCGCGCCAGCCGCAGGATAGCGATTTTTCGTCAGTTCACATCGGCTTCCGGATCGCAAAAGATCTGCCGCAAGCGAAGTAACCCCTCATCGGCGCCCCCTCAGTTCGGCCACCAGACATATTCATCGTCCGGCCCGACGGCGTCAGCCGCCGTCTTGTCGATCGCGACCGGCGACTCGATCGTATACGGGTAAAGCGGCGTCACCGCATCGGCCAGGTGCGCGTCAAGCAATGCCTGCAATTCCGCCAATTTGCCAGGCTGCGTCTCGGCCAGATTCACCTGCTCGGTCGGATCATTCGCGAGATCGAACAACCAGCTCTTTTTCTGTCGTCCGTCCACTTGCAGCTTCCAGTCACCGGCCCGCACGACATGATAGTATCCGCTCTGCCAGAACAGGGCGTCGTCCGGATGCGAAATTGTTCCCGTCCCTGTCGCAACCGGCAACATGTCGCGCCCGTCAATGACGACTCCCTCTGGTAGCGATGCCCCAGCTGCGGATGCCAGCGTCGGCATCACGTCGATATGCGCAACCGGTGCATCGACCCGCGTTCCGGGCGTGATCTTCGCCGGCCATTTGACGAACATCGGCACACGGATACCGCCCTCGAACAGCGTGATCTTCCAGCCGCGATAGGGCTGGTTGATCTCCGGCAAGCCGATATAGCCCGCGCCGCCATTGTCGCTGGAAAAAACGATGATTGTATTGTCGGCAAGGCCCTCATCTTCCAGCTTTGCCGTGATCGCGCCAACACTGCGGTCCAGTGCCCGCAGCATGGCTGCATAAACGCGCAACCGATGCGGTTCGATATCACCCACCGCCTCATAGTCTTCCTTTGTCGCCTGCAGCGGCGTGTGAACGCCCCAATGCGCCAGGTACAGGAAGAACGGCCGGTTACGGTTCGCCTCAATCACTTTCAGGCTTTCATCCGTCCAATAGTCCGTCAGGTAGCCACCGGGTGCAAACCAGTCGCCCGAATTGAACGCAGCCGCGAACTGCATCCGCGCCCAGAGGAATGTGTCGATCGGGTCGAAATCGAGCTTGGCGTTCACGACATTCGGATCGTCCTCAGGCAGGAACAGGCCGCTGGCCATCAAAAGGCTTTCGTCAAAACCCTGCGCGTTCGGATTCGATTCCGCGCTGCGGCCCAGGTGCCATTTGCCGATATGCACCGTGTGATAGCCTTGTGCTTTGAGCACTTCGGCAATCGTCACTTCTGATCCCGGCAGCCCCATTTCCGCGAACGGAACCGCATCATCCGCCGCATCGCGATTGTAGTCGACAGGCGGAAGCGCCCCGCGATCCATGTCATTGGCAAACATCGAAACGACCTTGCCCATGCCCGGGGGCGTCGGTGTGAACGCGAACCCGGTCCGTGTGGGATAACGCCCCGTCATCAGCATCGCGCGCGACGGCGCGCAAGTACCATTGCCAGCATAGGCCTGCGTGAACAGCGCGCCATCGGTCGCCAGCCTGTCGATATTCGGCGTCGGCACGCGTCCGCCGGCGACACCGCCACCAAACGCGCTGAGATCATTGATGCCCAGATCATCCACCAGGATGAAGACGATGTTCGGCGGTCGGTCAGCAGCAGGCAGCGCTGCCACATGAGGGCCCTTGTCCCACACGACCGGAACATTGGGCGCCACCTCGGTCCGGCCGTTATGGGTCGCCACATAGAGGATCACGGCCTTGCGGTTCAGGAAGCCGATCACACCGGCGCCCAACAGCACGACCACCAGGCCGATAACGAGTTTCTTCCACATCGGTGCAGGCTCCCCGGCCTTAGTCAAACAGTGTTTCGCAACCCGTTCCGGATAAAAGGGCGCCGACGGCGCCGCGTTCATTTCCGGACAGGGCTTCATATCCCTCGCGCAACCATTTCAGGCACTTGGCCTGATAGGGAAAGCTGGGCTGTGTCCAGGCACGGCCGTCAATCTCTGTCTCGAAGTTTTTCTCGCCCGCCATGACGGCCTTGGCATTGGCGATCAGGAAAGGCGCATAGACGCGCCCGATCTCCGCCAGGAGCGGCGCCAGCGCCTCCCGAGCCTCATCTGCCCCGAACCAGTCGTCTTCCAGCGGATCAAGACCCGACAGGTCTTCCATGAGGTCGACCCAGGCCCTCACCCGCGGCGAGCGCGATACCGTAATCGCCGCAGATGTTGGTTCGACAATGGCAAGCTGGGTGAGTTGGCCATAGAGTGCAAAATCCGCCGAAGACGGACGCCCGCCCAGCACGAAACCCTTCTTCTGAAGCAGCTCATTAAGAATCCCGATCAGGCGGGAATAGGAGGATTCAATCGTCTTCGCCGTGACGTCATTCGACCCGACGACATAGAGCCGGTCGAACTGTCGCTTGGAAATCGCGTCCGAAACCTTGCCAGCGCTCTCGGCATCCAGCGTATTCTGCGACCAATAGATGAGCAGCGGTCCGGCATTGTCATAATCGGCCTGATGGGCCCAGCGGAAATGAAACATCGCCTTGGTCAGCCATTCGTCGGCATAATCCTCGATCAGGTCATTCAGGAATGACAGGACAGGATCGGACGGAATCACGGAGCGGCCCGTATGTTCGGATTCCAGCCGCCGTATGATCGGTGTCGAATCCGTCACGGCCGTCATGGCGCCGTCTCCATCGGGATAGTAGAAGGTCGGCAACAGGGGCACTTTCGGCACCGGGTAGCCCGGCTTCGGGGACCGTCCCGCAGACCAGCTCACCTGGTAGGGAATGCGGCGATAGCGCAGCAGTGCAACCATCTTGCGGGTATACGGAGAGCCCGGCGCGCCCATCAGTTCCAGCGGTGCAGTCATGTTCGCGGCGTCCTCATGTTTCCTGGATGAAAGCGATGATTTCCTTGGAGAGCGCTTCTGGCTGGTCTTCCTGCAGGAAGTGGCCGGCACCCTTGATCGTGACATTCTTCACATTGCCAAGACGTTTGATAAAGGCCTGCTCGCCGCCTTTCGTCACCGGGTCGCCATCGCTGAAGGCTGTCAGCACGGGAAAATTGCGCGCTTCCAGCACGGCCCACGCGGCATCGCCTGCAATCCGGTCGGCCTTATGTTGCGGCAGCAACGGAACGCAGGACGGAAATTTCCGGGCACCTGCCACATGGTTTTCATCCGGGAATGGCGCTTCATATCCGTCCAGCACCGCGTCATCGGAAATATTGGACAGCAGCCCGAACACGTCGCGCACCGAAAAGTCCGGCGCCTCGGCACAATACTTAATCCAGTAGAGGAACGCGCCGGGCGTACCGCCGGAAAACTGTTCCTGGACCATCGCGGCGGTCGGAACAGGGACCATCGGATACATCTTCCCCATCATGTTCGAGATATCGTCTGTCAGCGTCGTCGTATTGGGCAGGCCCGTATTGGCGATCACGAGGCGCTTGAACCGGCCCGGCTGGTCGCCGACGGCGCGCAGGCCGAGCAGACCGCCCCAGTCCTGGCACATCAGGGTCAGGCCGGTCAGGTCGAGACCGCTAAGGAACTGGTTCATCCAGTCGACATGGCCGGCATAGGTGTAATCATCGACCGATGCTGGTTTGTCGGACTTGCCAAAGCCCACAAGGTCCGGCGCGATGACCCGGTACCCCGCACCTGTCAGGATCGGGATCATCTTGCGGTAAAGAAAACTCCAGCTTGGCTGTCCGTGCAGGCAGAGGATGATCTCGCCATCGCGTGGCCCCTCATCGACATAATGCATGCGCAATTCGGTGCCGTCCTGCGCCTGGACGACATGATAATGCGCCGCGAAGGCGTAGTCTTTCAATTGCGCGAAACGGGTCTCTGGCGTTCTCAGAACATCCACGGCAGGGCCTCCCTTTTCGCTAGACATAATTTATTGGCATCGATACTGTCAATACAATGAATTGGCGCGGGGACGCACGCGGTCTGTACTTTGGGCCTGAATGCATACTCTATGTTCAGCGAAGCGGGCCAAAATCACGAGCCCGCGCAGGGAGGATAAGGTGATCTGGATTGCACGCGCAGGCGTTACGCTTGCCGGACTATTTTCGCTGGCCATGGGCCTTCTGTTCTGGGCGGACCCGGTGAAAGCTGGCGCGATACTCGGCCTGACAAGTATCGATGCCCTCGGAACGAATTCCCTGCGCGCGGATTTGGCGGCCTTCTTCCTCGTCAACTTCATCGCCTGCACGCTCGCGCTTTTCCGCGGCAAGGCCCATTGGCTATACGGCTCTGCGCTGGTTTTCGGTTTGGCCGTATCCGGACGCTTCATCGGCGTCATCATTGACGGCGCCCCGGCCGGAATCGCGCAACCCGTAATTATCGAACTCGTGCTTGTTGGCCTGCTTATCTTCGGCGCACGCCAGCTCGGCCCGCGCACCCCCTCAAGCTGACACCTGGCGCTCCAGCCAGGTCGCAAGGTTCGCCTGCTCTGACTCGCTCAGGTGCAGGCGCAACTTGCTGCGGCGCCACAGAATGTCTTCAGCCGTCTGCGCGAATTCATGCTGCATCAGGTAGGTGACTTCGGCTTCATGCAGGCCGCCCCCAAAGTCGCGACCAAGCTCCATCGTGCTTTTGGCCGTGCCGACTAGCGCGTCGACCCTTGTGCCGTAGGCGCGCGCCAGCCGCCGCAGGAGGCGCTGCTCCATCCAGGGATGGCGCAGTGACAGTCCGCGCAGGAAGTCCTCGAAATCAGCACCCGGAATATCACCGCCCGGCAGGCTCGCCGATTTGGTCCACGGCTTGGTCATGCCCGGAAAGTCCGGTCCGAGCTCCTTGAGCGCATGCTCAGCGAGTTCGCGATAGGTGGTGATCTTGCCGCCGAAGACCGACAGAACCGGCGCGCCGCCCGTCCGGTCGCAGTTCAGCACATAATCACGGGTCACTTTCGACGCGTTCGCCGCATGGTCATCATAGAGCGGGCGCACACCCGAATAGGCCGCAACGACATCCGCCGGCGTGATCGGCCGCTTGTAATACTCGCTGGCCCCGGCGCAGAGATAGTCGATCTCGTCCTGGCTGATTTCGACCTTGTCCTTGTCGGCCTCGTAGGGAACATCTGTCGTCCCGATCAGCGTAAATTCGCCTCGCTCATAGGGAATCGCGAACATGATCCGCCCGTCGCCATTCTGGAAGAAGTAGGCATAGTCACCGTCATGCCATCGCGGCACGATAATGTGGCTGCCTTTCACGAGGCGCAGGTTCTGCTGGCGCGTACCCGGCTCGGCCAGCCCGAGGATTTCGTCGACCCAGCCGCCTGCCGCATTGACCACGGCGCGGGCCATCACGGTCTTCTCACCATCCGCTCCGCGCAGCGTGGCTTCCCAATGATCGGCATGGCGCGCCAGTCCGACACAGGCCGTCTGCGTCAGGACTTCAGCCCCCCGCTCCTGCGCATCGACAGCGTTCAGAACGACCAGCCGCGAATCCTCGACCCAGCAGTCGGAATATTCGAACGCCAGCCGGAATTCCTCGCGCAACGGATCCAGCCGGTCGGTGTTGTTCCGCCGGAGCGTCCGGGTCGGCGGCAGCATCTTGCGCCCGCCCATATGGTCATACAGGAACAGGCCCAGCCGGATCAGCCAGGCCGGCCGCAGGTCCTTGTCATAAGGCAGCACGAACCGCATCGGCCAGATAATGTGCGGCGCCGCACGCAACAGGATCTCCCGCTCGATCAGCGCTTTGCGCACCAGCGCGAAGTCATACATTTCGAGATAGCGCAGGCCGCCATGGATCAGCTTCGTACTCGCCGAACTCGTATGGGCGGCCAGGTCGTCCTTCTCGCAAAGGAGAACTTTCAGGCCCCGGCCTGCCGCATCGCGCGCAATGCCGGCTCCGTTGATACCGCCACCAATGACCAGGAGATCGTGCACGCTCCGGCCTAGTCCTTCATCAACCCGCCAGCCTTGAGCAGCTTGCCGGCCCGGATCACCCGTTGCAGCTTGTGCTCAGACGACCGGTCACCCTTGTTGGAGTCGGGGTGGAAGCGACGGACATATTCGGCATAACGCGCGCGGATCTCGGCCGGCGTGGATGTCGCCTCGAGGTCGAGCTCGTTCAGCGCGCGGACCTGCAGCGCCGACCGGCGCGCCTTTGCGCCGCCTTCGGCATTGCCTGCATCGTCGACATTGAAAAAGCCGCGGCCCGCCCAATTGCGCGGATCATGGCTGGTTGCCGCCTTCTTGCCGGCCATCGGCCCTGTCCCGAATTTCCAGGTCCGCTTGTGCCCGTAGCGCTCCGAGCGCGTGAACGAAGCGGCCTCGGCCTGCGACATGCCCTCGAAGAAATTGAAGGCACGATTGTATTCCGTGATGTGGGTCTGGCAAAAATGCAGTTTGCCTTTGCCGCCGCGCTTGGGCGCCGGGAAGGCGCCCTCGAGCTCACATTCCGGGTGCTCGCACACACGCGTCTTGCGCGCACGTGCCTTTGACGTCTCCTCGGCAGGAGGCTTTATCCGAATATCGGTAAACTTGACGCGGTAGCTGAAGGGATCTGAATCTGACATAGCGGGGCATAATATGGAGATGATCGTAAACATGCCACAACCAAGTGACAGAACTTCGCGAATTCGTGATCTTTTAACCGAGGCTTTTGAACCCGAACACCTCAAGATCACCGATGATAGCGCCCGTCATGCGGGTCATGCAGGTGCCGCACCGGGCGGAGAAACCCATTATAACATAGAGATTACGTCAAATGCCTTCGCCGGCCTCTCGCGCGTCCAGATCCAGCGCACCGTCATGCTTGCACTGCAAAAAGAATTCGATTCAGGCCTCCATGCGCTCTCGCTTCAGGCAAAAACGCCATGATTGACCTTATTTAACCCATCAGGGAACCGGATTTCGAATCAATCGTTTCGTCTTCGAACCGTCGAGGAGAACGGGTGATGGTACTGAAACGAGCAATACTGGGCGCCGCTTGCCTATGCGCCAGCGGAATGGCCTCCGCAGAGAACGCACGTGGTGAGCTAGACATGCCGCTGCTGAAAAACATCCAGCAAACCGTATGCGCCAGCGGCAGCGAAATTGTGTTCGTGCCGGTCTCGCACGATCTTTCGGCACTCCGCACGTCCTATGCCGTGATCGCCTTGAGCAATCCGGATCCGGATTCAGCGAACATTGTCTCGGAACGCGAAAGGCTCTGGCTCAGCATCAATGGCTGCAACGAACCGCGCATTGAAGCGGTCTATGCGTCCGGTCAGCGGGACTCAGGCCGTTTCAATTTCTGATATATTCAGGCCGGTCACCTGGTTGCGCTGGCGCCGCAGGATATTGAAACGATAGCCGTGGAACACGAAACTCTGTCCGGGTTCGGGGATTGTCTGCGCTTCGTGGATGACCAGGCCCGCCACGGTCACGGCCTCATCGTCCGGCAGGTCCCATCCCGTGGCCCGGTTAAGGTCACGAATGGGCACCCAGCCATCGACATTGACCGTTCCGTCGGCCTGCGGGCGCACGCCCTGAACGGCCACGTCATGCTCGTCATGGATCGAGCCGACGATTTCTTCCAGGATGTCTTCCAGCGTGATCAGGCCCTGCAGTTCGCCATACTCGTCCACCACAAGCGCGAAATGACCACGCTTGGCCAGGAACAGGTCCAGCTGGTCCTGCACCGGCGTCGTCTCCGGCACGAACCAGGGTTTGCGCAGGATGCCTTCCAGGTCGAGCGACGCCAGGTCGCCGCCTAACGGCAGCGCCGCGCGCAACAGGTCCTTGGCGTGCAGGATGCCGACAATCTCTTCCTTCTCGCCGCGGTACAGCGGCAGGCGCGTATGCGGGCTGGCCAGCGCCTTCATCACGATCTGGCGCGGTTCCAGGTCGGCATTCAGCATCTGGATATTGCGGCGGTGGATCATCACGTCCTCGACCGTCAGGTCCTTCAGGTCCAGCGCGCCCACAAGGCGCAGCCGGTCTGCCGCATCGACGGTGCCTTCGGACGCATGCAGGTCGATCGCGCCGCGGATTTCTTCTGCCGCTGACAAGGCATCGGCGGGGGTCGCGAGGCCCAACATCTTCAACGTCGCCATCACGATCATCTGGATCAGTTTGACGATCCACGAGGCGGAGATGACGAGCAGGCCAATCGGCCGCGCCACCGCCATCGCCATCGAGTCGGTCCGCGTGATTGCATACGTCTTCGGCAGCACTTCCGAGAACACGAGCACGAGAACGGTCATCACGCCCGTGGCCATGGCCAGCGCCAGGCCACCCTGCCCGAACAGGAGCGTGAACAGCGACGTCGCAAGTACCGACGCCAGGATATTGACCAGGTTATTGCCGAGCAGGATCGATCCGATCAGCCGTTCCCGGTCCGAGATCAGGCGGTTAACGGCAGCCGCGCGCTTGTCACCCTCTTTTTCAAGCTGGTGCATGCGGGCGCGTGACGCAGCCGTCAGCGCTGTCTCTGATCCTGAAAAGAATGCCGACATGCCCAGCAATACAAGGATCGCGATGATGTATCCGGCTATCATAGTGTTCCGAGTTCGGTGATGACCCTCACGCCTTTTCCAGTTCGCCCTTCAGGAACGCCGCAACAGACTTCAGGTCGGCGTCGGGATGAATATAGGACTGGCCGATCGCTCGCGCCAGAATTAGCGGAACCTGTCCGCCTCGCGCCTTCTTGTCCTGTTTCATCAGGTCGGCAAGTTCTGTCGCATCATACGGCCCGCCGGGCATGTTGCCGAGTTCCACAGGCAGGCCAGACGCCGCGATCACCCGCCCCACTTTTTCGGCAGTGTCCGGCGACGTGATCCCCTCGGCGGCGCCATAGCGGAACGCGAGCACCATGCCGAGCGCTACGGCTTCGCCGTGCAGTACATCGGGCCGGTACTGGTTCGCCGCCTCGACGGCATGGCCGAACGTATGGCCCAGGTTCAACAGCGCGCGCACACCGCCTTCCGTCTCGTCCTCGGCGACAATCGCCGCCTTGGCCCGGCACGAGGTTGCCACCGCATGCTGGATCGCGTCCGGCTCGAGCGCCAGTGCATCGGCGCCATGCGCCTCCAGCCAGTCAAAGAAGGCCGCATCATTGATCAGGCCGTATTTCAGCACTTCGGCATAACCGGCACGCAGGTCGCGCGCCGGCAAGGTGGCCAGCAGCGCCGTATCGGCTATCACGAAGCGCGGCTGGTAGAAGGCGCCGATCATGTTCTTGCCGCGCGGCGTATTCACCGCCGTTTTGCCGCCGACCGAACTGTCGACCTGTGACAGCAATGTCGTCGGCACCTGCACGAAGCCCATGCCGCGCTTCATCAGGCTCGCCGACAGTCCCGCAATATCCCCGATGACCCCGCCACCGAACGCGACCAGAATGTCGCTGCGATCGGCACCGGCCCCCAGCAGCCAGTCCAGGATGCGCTCGAGGTTGGAAAAGGATTTCGATTGCTCGCCCGGAGCCAGCGCCAGCACCTCGGTCGTTATCCCGCTCGGCATGAGCGCCGCCTCCAGCGCGCCCATGTGAAGGCGCGCGACTGACTCGTCGGTCAGCACGAAGACGCGCTTTCGCTTGAGCAGCGGTGTCAGGCGTGCGCCCAATTGGGACAACGCGCCATGTCCGACGACGATGTCATAGCTGCGGTCGCCAAGGCGGACGCGAACGATTTCCGGCTCGGGTGAAGTCTCGCTCATGCCGGTTTCCACGTCTTCAAGGCCTTGATAATCGCGTTCACGGTCGTCCCGTGCGGGCCGTCCTTGCTGTGCACGATCAGGTCCGCCTGCGAATAGACCGGCTCCCGTTCCAGCAAAAGGGCCTGCAGGACCTGTTTCGCATCGCCACGCCTCAGCAAGGGGCGCGTATTCTTTTTCTGCACCCTGCGCCACAGGGTCTCGAGATCGGCGCTCAGCCAGATCGTCACGGCTTTTTCGCGCAGCAGGGCGCGCGTTTCTTCGTTCAGGTAAGCGCCGCCACCAGTCGCCAGCACGTGCGGTTCTTCGCTCAGCAACCGTTCGAGCACTTTCTGCTCGCCGCGCCGGAAGTCTGCTTCGCCGTGCATCGTGAAAATATCGGCGACCGAAAGCCCGGCCGCTTTCTCGATCTCATGGTCGCTGTCGTAGAACTTGCGGCCCAGTTTCTCGGCCAGGCGCCGCCCGACTGTCGATTTGCCCGCGCCCATCAGCCCCACAAGCGCGATCGTCCGGGACGCAAAGGCAGGCGCCGGATCAGGAATTTGCGCGGGACTGTCACTGTCAGCGGGCATTGCAGGCTTTCATTCACTATTCAGACCAATTCCTATAGAGACGGAACTGTGTGAGCAATCGGTCAACGGCCGATGCAGAAATGAATTCGACCCAGGGGTGCTAATCATATGCGCAAATTTCTCATCATTGTCGGCATTCTGGTCATTCTCGGCCTGGTTGGCGCCTGGTGGCTCGGCCAGCAGGCGGTCAAGAACAAGCCGGCCGCTGGCGAAGTGCGCATGGAGGTAGAGGGTGTCCTCTAGGTCCTGGCCGGCGGTTTTCGCCGCCGCTGCAACCCTTTGCCTCTCCGTGAGCGCCCAGATCGAGGATTCCGGCCTGCAAATGGTTGATCCCTGGGGCATGGGCTTCCTGGAGGCTGGCGAACCGGCCCTGCCGGCGTCCATGTGGCGCGCCTCAAGCACGGAAACGCTGTTGCCAATGATGCGCGCTGTCCGAACGCAGGGCCTGACGCCCGGTGAACGCACGCTCATGCGCCGCATGGCCCTGTCGCCTGCGACCGCGCCACAGGGCGACCAATCCCCCGCACTCCTCGCCGAACGCGCCCGCATTTTGTTCGAACTCGGCGAAGCGCGCCCCGCTGCCAGCCTGATGGCCCGGCTGGAGACATCGCCGCCGGGACTCGACAGCGACGAGATCGCGACTGACCTGAACCTCGCCCTCGGCAACGAGGCCATGGCCTGCGCCGAAAATACCAGCGCGCTGCGCGAGGGTGCCTATTGGGCCAAGCTGCGCGCCGTCTGCGCGGCGCTGCGCGACAATACGGCCGGCGCGGAACTCGCCATCGAAATGGCGAGCAGTCAGGGCGTCAATGACAGCTGGCTGACCTCGGCCGTCTTCGCCGCCTCCGGTGACCTGCCGAATCCGCCTGGGGCAAAATATGACAGCGGCATCGCCCTCGCCATCTCGTCCAAGGCTGGCCTTGCGCCCCCTGACACCGCCCTGTCGCCGACACGTCCCGACCTCGCCGCCGCCATGGTAGCCCGCCCCGGCCTCCCTGCCGCCACGCGCGCGGAAGCCGCCGCGATCGCCGCCGAAGCCGGCCTCATCGACGTCGCCGCCTGGCACGATGTTCTCGACACATTGTTCGCAGAGCCGGAATTCGAGCCACGGTCCAAGGTCGAAATCGCGATCGCAACGGCTCGCAACGTCGCCATGCCGAATGACGGTCGCGCTGACGCTATCGCTGATGCGCTAAGGGACGCGGCCATCAACCCGGCCCGTTTCGCCGCCGTGTCCGCCGTCCTCGCGCCGGAACTCGCCAGCCTCAGCCTGACGAACGAAACAGCGAAACATGCGCTGCTTTTTGCCCGCGCCAGTATCGCCGCAGACGATCCCGAAGGCATGGCTTTGTGGACACTAGTCCCCAGCCTCGATGAAGCTCCGCTGACCGACGCGTTCGACTTCGCCTATATCCACGCGCTGGGCGTCCTGTCCGGCTCCGGCGATGCGGCGCAGATCGGTGACGCGCTCGTTACTCAGGCGACCAGCAAGAACGACCGGCATGCCGCCGCCCGCCTCTTTTCGCTGTGGACGATGACCGGGATCACCCCGCCACCCGTTGCCCGCGCTCTGATGGCCAGCGACAGCGAAGCGCCCGGCAAGTCTATCACGCCGGGCGCTGTGCTCGCCATTCTCGCCAATGCAGAAGCCGGCGCTGCCGGTGAGGCGATCCTCGCCAGTGTTGCGGTCATCGACGGCGATCCGTCAAAGCGCGACGTGGCCGATCTGGCCCTTATAGGCAAGGCACTCAACGCAATCGGCGCACAGGATGCGGCCGCCGCGCTCGCACTGGAGGCCACAGGCTACTGGAAAGCCGCCAAATAAGGCTCAGCCAAGCCCCTCGAACAAGGCGGTCGAGACATAGCGCTCGGCAAAGGACGGGATAATTACAACAATCGTCTTGCCGGCCATTTCGGGCCGCCTGGCCACGTTGAGGCCTGCCGCCAGCGCTGCGCCAGACGAGATGCCCACCGGAATGCCTTCGGTTCGCGCCAGGCGCCGCGCATGCGTGATCGCATCCGCATTGGCCACTTTGACCACGCCATCCATCAGGCTGGTATCCATGTTCCCCGGGATGAACCCTGGGCCGATCCCCTGGATGGCGTGAGGGCCCGGTTCGCCGCCCGACAGGACCGGACTCGCTTCCGGCTCGACGGCGAACATTTTTACCGACGGCTTCTTCGCCTTCAGGACGCGCGCCGTGCCCGTGAACGTGCCGCCAGTGCCGACACCGGCCACCACAGCGTCAACCGCGCCGCCGGTGTCACGCCAGATTTCCGCGGCCGTGGTCGCTTCGTGGATCGCCGGGTTGGCGGGATTGTCGAACTGGCTCGGCATGACGGAACCGGGAATCGCCGCGAGCAGCTCAGCCGCCTTGTCGAGGGTTCCCTTCAAGCCAAGCTCCCTGGGCGTCAGGTGCAGCTCCGCACCGAGAATGGCGAGCATTTTCCGGCGCTCGATCGACATCGAATCCGGCATCGTCAGGATCAGGCGATAGCCGCGAGACGCGGCAACCATCGCAAGTCCGATCCCCGTATTGCCCGATGTCGGCTCGACCAGCACAGCGCCGGGACCGATCTTGCCGTCCTTCTCCAGCTGCGTGATCATGCCGATGGCAATCCGGTCCTTCACGCTGGCGAGGGGGTTGAAGAATTCGAGCTTCAGTAGCAGGTCGCTTTTCAGGCCTTCCTCGGCTGAAATACGCGGTATCCGCACGATCGGCGTATTCCCCACGGTCTCGAGGATCGACCCGTAAACCCGTCCGCGTCCCGGCGCATCCAGCGTCACACCATTATAATCAACAACTCCGCCCATCGCTTTTTCCCATCCTGGCTGCTTTCCGGTCGCCGCGCGCCGAGGCGCGCCACATACAGGCGTCATTAACACAGGCAGGCTAGGCTTGTCCCATGTCAGACCGCGCACGTATCGAAGCCTTCCTCGAAATGATGAGCGCCGAACGCGGCGCGGCCGCCAATACGCTGGACGCCTATGCCCGCGACCTGGCCGATGCCTCCGAATTCTGCGCTGGCGACCTGTCAGGCGCCACGGGCCGCGACCTCGCCGCCTGGCAGGCCGACCTCTCGGCGCGCGGCATGGCCGCCTCCACCTCCGCCCGCAAACTGTCCGCAGCGCGGCGTTTCTTCCGATTCCTGTTCGAAGAAGGCGACCGCAAGGACGATCCGACTGCCAAGATAGACGGCCCGAAAACCACGCGCGAAGTGCCGGACGTCCTGTCGCGCGACGAACTCGGCCTGCTGATCGATGCCTGCGGCGACGACCTCCGCCTCAAATGCCTGGTCGAACTTCTCTACGGCGCAGGCCTGCGCGCATCGGAACTCGTCTCCCTCACGCTGGGCAGCCTGCCCCGCCGCAAGGGCGCGCGCTGGGTGACGCAGGACATTATCATTCGCGGCAAGGGCGGCAAGGAGCGGCTCTGCCCGCTTGGCGGGCCGGCGCTTGCCGCCCTGTCAGACTGGCTCGCGGCTCGAGAAGACAGCCTGCCCGCCGGCAGCCTCGCGCGCGGCCGGGCCGAGCCTTTCCTCTTCCCCTCGCGCGGCAAGCAGGGTCACCTTACCCGCCGCCGCCTCGGCCAGTTGCTGGATGACCTCGCCCTTGTCGCCGGCCTCAACCCCGCCCGGGTCCATCCGCACGCCCTGCGCCACGCCTATGCCACACACCTGTTGCAGGGCGGCGCAGACCTGCGCAGCGTGCAGACCTTGCTCGGGCATGTCGATATCGCGACCACCCAGATCTACACCCACGTCCTGACAGACGAACTCGCTGAACTATTGGAAACCAGCCATCCGCTCGCCCGGCGCGGCTGATCCTGAAAAAGGCCATTGCGATTCCGCGACAGCGGGACAATATCTCTCGAAATGCGATTTGGAGCTTTCCCATGAACCGTTTCTTCAAGGCCCTCATTCCAACCCTGCTTCTCACCGAGCTGGCGCTGGTCACCTCGGCCACCGCCGTCTGGGCGCTCCTTTCGGAATTGCATGCGGGCAAATATGTGATCATGGGCGCCGAAGCGATTGACCTCGTCGCCTCTGCCGTGCTTGCCGTCATCATCTTCCGCCGCGCCTTCGATTCCGAAGCGCGTATGATGCAGGTCCCCGTCGAAAACGACTAAAGAGCCCGGCCGCATCGCGCAGCCAGGCTCTTTCCTTCGTGATTTCGCGGCGCGTTACGCGACCGTCGAGCCGCCGCGCGTGTTCACCCAGAAAGCGTGGATCACGCCGGGCAACCAGCCAATCAGCGTCAACACGACATTGATGACGAATTGGCCGCCTATACCCTCTTTCATCGCAACGGCGACGGGCGGCAGGAAGATAGTCAGCAGGATCATCAGCAGGGACATGGTGTTTTCCTTCGTCTTGAGTTCACCCGGGCAACGGGCGGGGTGCGGCTTTGTTCCTGTTTGACGCAGTGCACCATCAGCCTTAGGCCTGTGGCGGATGAGGAGACACACATGAGCGAGAAGACACCCCGGAACTTTTTCAAGCCGCTGGCCATTGGCGCGCCGGAACCCATGCGCGAACTGCCAACACGTCTGGAGCGGATGATCCATTTCGTCCCGGGCCATAATGAAAAGGTCCGGTCGAAAACGCCATCCATGGCCGCCAAGTGCGATGTCATTCTCGCCAATCTCGAAGACGCCATTCCTGCCGACGCCAAGGATGCCGCCCGCGCCGGCGCCATTGAAATGGCGTCCATGTATGACTGGCAGGGCACCGGCACCGGCTTCTGGAGCCGCGTCAATCCGCTGAACTCGCCATGGTTCCAGGATGACGTCTCCGAACTTGTCCTCAAGGCCGGCCATCAGCTTGACGTCATCATGCTGCCCAAGGTCGAAGGCCCATGGGATATCCATTTCGCCGACCAGTATGTTGCCCAGCTGGAAGCCAAAGCCGGCCTCACCCGCCCCATCCTTTTCCACGCCATCCTAGAAACTGCGCAGGGCATGGCCCGCGTCGAGGAGATCGCCCTCGCCTCCCCCCGCATGCAGGGCATCAGCCTCGGCCCGGCCGACCTGGCCGCTGACCGCAAGATGAAGACCACCCGCGTCGGCGGCGGCCACCCTTTCTATCGCGTGCTCGAAGACCCGCACGCCGATGACAGCGCCCGCGCCAGCGTCCAGCAGGACCTTTGGCATTATACGATCGCCCGCATGGTCGACGCCTGCCGCATGGCCGGGATCAATGCCTTCTACGGCCCGTTCGGCGACATTTCAGACCTCGATGCGTGCGAACAGCAATTCCGCAACGCCTTCCTGCTTGGCTGCTCGGGGGCCTGGAGCCTGCATCCAAGCCAGGTCGACATTGCCAAGCGCGTGTTCAGCCCGGCACCGGACGAAGTGAAATTCGCCCGCCGCATCCTCGAAGCCATGCCCGACGGCACCGGCGTCGCCATGCTAGACGGCAAGATGCAGGACGACGCAACCTGGAAACAGGCCAAGGTCATCGCCGACCTCGCCGATCTCGTCGCCTCGAAAGACCCGGACCTGGCTGCCGCCTATAACAGGTAACGCGCGACCTTTCACGATGTACAAAATTCGGCGAACACAAATTCTTCTCTTCACGGCAATCATGCTGGGTTCGTGCGTATAGAGAGCTGAGAAACCGAGTCGAGAGGAAGATATCACGACCGCTGAAGTCGATGTTGATCAGGGATACCTGTCCGACGACATGAGGGCAGACCTAGAGGGTTTGCTGCGCGATGAACCACAGAGAAAGCGGCGAGAAGAATACGAAAAGGCGCGCAGGAAATTTTCCACCTCGGAATTCTACGCAGAAATTTTTACCAAGCGTCAGGCGGCCAAAGATGAAGGAGCATATGAATCAGAACTGGCTAAGCAGGCACCTTGGAATCCGGACCACATTCCGCCGGACTTCTCTTTCATCCCGTCCGATGGTCAATGTGTATTCTGCGACGTCTACTTCGACGTCACTCCAGCCGGATTGGCGGTCAATATATTCCCGATCTGCTCTGAGCCAAAGTTCAACGACATGGCATTCGCCGCGCTGACGCAGGCGCGCTTACTGTCACGTGTCCGGCAGGGAAAAACGGTCCCAATCATGAATGTGATCTACCCGATAGAATGGGGCCTTTGTGAATAGGCCCGACATTATCGGTATCGTTGCCCACAACGGGTGATTTCCCCTTAACGTGCCGCATTCGCGTGATAACCTCGCCACTAATGGCGCGGCATGCTTGTGGGCGCCCAGAAAACAAAAAGGGAGATGCCAGATGTTGAAATCAAACCTGTTGCTCGCCGCCGCAATCGTGTTCGCCGGCGCCGCGATGGCCGATGAAGTCTGGAGTACCGAGATTGGCGACGTGATCTATGAGCGGGAATTGCCGACCGGAGAGGCCGTCCTGTCCTATCCCGCAAGTGATACGGAAGCGCGCGGCCTCGCCTACATTGAAGGCCTTGCGCAAACCTATGAGGGCCGCGGCGCGTTTGAAGGTGTATGGATCGAAGACGACCTGCCACCCGCCGACGCCTGCAGCGTGTCGATTTCCGATCCCGAAACCGGGGCAGCCCGGAACAATTGGGGGCGTCTCGAACTCGTCTTCACCGAACCGGATTTCCCGGGCGGCTGGGTCGCCATTCGTGGCGACTGTTTCAATCAGCCTGACAGCTACCTGGTTGGCAAACCCGTCGTCGCGGAGGGGGTCCAATGATCGCACTCACCGGACACTCGCCCAATCTCCAGCGCTGGTTCGACTGGATGGAAGGCAGCCATGATGCTGCCGGTCTCGCAGACCAGCTCGCCGAGCATGTCGTCTTCCGCAGTCCCGTCGTGCATACACCGCAGGAAGGCAAGGCCATCACTATGGCCTACCTTTCAGCCGCCGGGCAGACCCTCGGCGGCGACACGTTCCAGTACACGCGCATCTTCGATTGCGGCGACAAGGCCGTGCTCGAATTCGAATGCGTGATGGACGGTATCAGCGTCAACGGCGTCGACATGATCGAATGGGACGACCAGGGCAAGATCACCGACTTCAAGGTCATGGTCCGCCCCCTGAAGGGCATGCAGGCCGTTCACGCCGCGATGGGCGCCATGCTCGCGAAGATGAAGGGCGGTGCATGATCACCGCGCCGCCAACCCTCGTCACCGACCGCCTGATCCTGCGACCGCAGCAGGCCAGCGACTATGAGGCCTGCGTTGCCATGTGGAATGACGAGGCGGTCGTACGCCATATCGGCGGCGCGACCCGCCCGGCGCAGGATGTCTGGTTCAATCTGGCCCGTTCGCGCGGCATGTGGCCGCTCATCGGTTATGGCTACTGGATAGCCGTGGAAAAGGGATCACAGCGCTTCGTCGGCGAAGTCGGATTCTCGGATTTCAAGCGCGGCATGAATCCGGACCTGTCGGCCTGGCCTGAGGCGGGATGGGCCTTCAATCGCGACTCCTGGGGCAAAGGCTATGCCAGCGAGGCCGTCGGCGCCATCCATGACTGGCTCGATGAAAATCGTCCGGGTCCGTCGAACTGCATCATCGACGCAGACAATATCGCCTCCCGCCGTGTGGCGGAAAAGTCCGGCTATGATTTCTGGTGCGAAGCGCTTTACCGCGACAATCCGGTCAACGTGTACCGCCGCGAAGGCGTAACGGCGACCTAACTGGCCTGGCGCGAATCAAGCGGCAGCGGATTGGCCCTGAATGCACGCAGGAAATCCAGGAATGCGCCATGCGGCAGGCCGGGACTGTAGAGGAAACCCTGCCCCATCGTGCAGCCGCGGCGACGCAGGAAATCTGCCTGCCGTTCTGTTTCAACACCTTCGGCTACCGTCTCCAGTCCAAGTGTCTCAGCCATGGCAAGGATCATCTCGACAATCGCAGGGGCCTGCTTGTCACCCTCGAGGGCCGACACGAACTGGCGGTCGATCTTGAAGATGTCGAACGGCAGCTGGGTCAGCATCGACAGGTTGGAGTGTCCCGTGCCGAAATCGTCGATGGCGAGCTTCATGCCCATCATGCGCAGCGGCCCCATGACTTCCGCCACTTTTGCCGGGTTCTCGACGGCCATGCTTTCGGTGATCTCGAGTTCCAGCCGGTTCGGATGAAGGCCGGTCCGCTTCAGAACGTCCATTACCGTATCGGTCAGGTTGCCTTGCTCGAACTGGCGGGGTGAAACATTGACCGCCACCGATACGTCCAGGCCTTCGCGCATCCAGATACGCGCCGACTGGCAGGCCGCTTCGAGTATCTGTTCGCCGATCTGGTTGATCAGGCCGGTTTCTTCGGCCAGCGGAATGAAAGCCGCAGGGGAAATGATCTTGCCATTGTGCCGGCGCCAGCGCGCCAGGGCTTCAGCGCCGACAATCTTGCCGGTCTGGAAATCGACCTTTGGCTGGAACACAGCCTTGAACTCGCGGTTCGCCACGGCTTCGCGCAGTTCGTCTTCCAGCTTGGATTTGCCACGGGCGACGCGCGTCAGTCGCGGCGTGAAGAAGCGGAAACCCGACGTGGCTTCGTCGCGTACAAGACGCAGGGCCAGTTCGGCGTGCCGGAACAGCTTCTGGGAACTGTCAGCATCTTCCGGTGCCATCACGATCCCGCCGGAAATACCGAGGGTGACCGTTTGCCCGTTCAGCTCGAAGGGTGCAGCAAACGCCTGGCGGATGGCGCGGGCAATGGTTGCCACGTGCTCGCGGCTGACGGCATTGGGCATGTAGATGCCGAATTCGTCGGCCTGAAGGGCGGCAATGGTCGCGTCGCGCAAGGCGGCACCGGCCGGGCCGGTGACCGCGGCAAGCTCGGACTTGAGCCGCTGGCCGGCCTGGGCCAGCAAGGCTTCGCTCGCATAGCTGCCAAGCTGTTCGGAGGCGCGTGTGAACCGGTCGAGGTCGAGCATGATCAGGGCAGCCGGCGCTTCGAATGTCGCCCGCATCAATGATTCGGTGATCGCCTTGTCGATGGCGATCATGTTGGACAATCCGGTCCGCGGATCGACGAAAGCCGTTTCGCGCAGCAGGGCGTTTTCCCGGCGCAGCTTGCCAATCGTGCGCGTGACACCGACGCGCAAGCGGCGCAGTTCAGCGAAATGCATGCCGTCCAGCGACGCTGTGTCATCAAGGTGGGCATTCAGAAGGTAGTCATTGAACCGGTCCAGCGACCGGCGAAAATGGTTGGCCGAGGCGTAGGACACCACTGCCGCCAGAGTCGTCGCCACCGCCATCAGCAACAGTAACAGGGGAATCGGAACTGCCGTATCGAACGGCGCAAACCCCTGCTTGAAAACCCGGTAGGCCTGCGCAACCGCGATCAGCGAAACGAAGACCAGCGATGCCAGCATACCGGCAACCACGCCCGCAAAGGCGGAAATGGTCATGGTGCCGAAAAATCGGCTGAGGAGTCTTTTCTTTTTCAAGCGCCGATTCGCCTTCTTTTGGCCTGCTGCGACCGTTTCTGAACAGACATTCAGTGAATATGTTTAGAATTCAGTGAACAAAACGCGCTAGCTGTCGTGAATACAGCGCACTATATGGTTCCAGATGATTAAGCACCGCACCGCCACCGTCGCCCGCAAGACCAAGGAAACCGATATTTCGGTCACCCTCGATCTCGATGGCAACGGCAAGTCCGATATCGAAACCGGTATCGGCTTCTTCGATCACATGCTGGAAAGCTTCTCCAAGCATTCCGCAATTGACCTCACCGTCCGCTGCAAGGGCGACCTGCACATCGACATGCACCATTCCGTCGAAGACACGGGCATTGTCATCGGCCAGGCCATTCTCAAGGCGCTCGGCGACTTTGCCGGCATCACGCGCTTCGGCCACGCCTATATCCCGATGGATGAGACTCTCAGCCGCGCCAGTCTCGACCTGTGCAAGCGCCCCTACCTGGTCTGGAAGGTCAATTTCGTCCGCGACAAGGTCGGCGAGATGGATACCGAACTGTTCAAGGAATTCTTCCACGCCCTCGCCGGAAACGGCGGCATGTGCCTGCACGTCGAGAATCTCTACGGCGAGAACAGCCACCACATTATCGAGAGCTGTTACAAGGCGACCGCACGCGCATTGCGGACGGCCGTTGAAATCGATCCGAAGCTCGGCGGCAAGCCGGCCTCGACCAAGGGCAGCCTCTAGGCGGCGGCCGCCATCGCCATTTCGATGAGGTTTGCCAGGTAGGGCCGTTCATAGGCCTTGATCCCGAATTGCTCGCGCACCTCTTCCAGAGTGTTCGTCCAGACATTCTCCCAGTCAATCGTGATCATGGGCGGTGTCTGGCGTCCGTGCACCCACGCACTGGTGAACGTATCCATCAGGACAGGATAGCCCTCGGCCGGCATATGGGCACCGATCGACGCCGTCACCGCCAGGAACTGCGCCGAATAACTGTGCCCGAACTGCGACATCTGGAAGGCCGAGATGGCGATCTCGTGCAGTGAGGTCGTCTCGTATCCGCCGACAAGGTGCCACAGGTCATGGGCCTGCAGCATGCGCGTATTGAGATAGTTCAGCGGCGACGGCAATTTCGACAGGCCGATGGCATCGCGATCGAGCACTTCCAGGTCGAATGAATTGTCGACAATCACATGATAGAACAGGCGCCCCAGCGAATTCTCCGGGCACGCGCCGAGCTCTTCCAGCGTATGGCGACGCGGCAGGGGCAGTGCCGCAATGGCTTCAACGCCCTCATAGGTGAACGAGGTTTGCACCACACGATCCTGGAATTCTGCATCCTGAAGGGCGCCGAGGCCCGCCGTACGCGACGTCACTCCCAGCGCGTCCAGCTTGCCGGCCCGGCCGTCCTCCACGACGGACCAGAACGTATCCCACAGGCCGTCCGGTGCCAGGCTGGGCGGCAATCCCAAAGTCGCAATCGGCGCCGCCATCACGGGCTCGCCGCGCCAGCCTTCGGCCAGCGCATCATAGATTTCAGCCACGCGGTCCGGCGCCAGGAAGGCTGCATGGGCCAGCCGGGCCGCAAGCTTCATGCGAAGCGCGGCACTGGCGGTGCCATTCGACGCCTTCGCCTCGGTGGCAAGACGTCTCACGTCTGCGACATCCGGCACGACCATCACTTCGCGGTCGAAAAATTCTCTATTGTTAGAAGCAATCATTATATTGCCCTATGTGCCTCTATACGACTAGTGTGACTATGCGCGCACGCCGGAATGCAAGCGAATCTTCCCTTTCGGTTTGTGTGGGGGGGCGCTAAGAGCGGCGCATGAACTCGGTCGCTCTCATCGATTATGGCTCCGGCAACGTCCATTCCGCCGCCGGTGCGCTGAACGAGGCCGCCCGCCGGGCGGGTCTCGCGATCCAGATCGCGATCACGGACGACCCCGCCGCCATTGCCGCTGCCGCCCGCATCATCCTGCCCGGCGTCGGCCATTATGCCGATTGCGCAGCCAACCTGCGCGCTCGCCCCGGCCTCGTCGGTGCGCTCGAATCCGCCGTTCTGGGCAACAAGACCCCCTTTCTCGGCATCTGCGTCGGCATGCAGCTTCTCGCCGATACCGGCCGCGAGGATGGCGACACGCCCGGCCTCGGCTGGATCCCCGGCATCGTCGACCGCATCGCCCCCGGCCCCGGCCTGCGCGTGCCGCATGTCGGCTGGAACAGCCTCACGATTCCCCGCCCCCACGCCCTGCTCACCGGCCTCGGGCCCGACCCGCATGCCTATTTCACCCATTCCTACGCCTTCACGCCGCAGGACCCGGCCGACATCGCCGCCACCACGGACTATGGCGCCCCCTTCACCAGCGCGGTGGCGCGCGGCAATATCTTCGGCACCCAGTTCCATCCGGAAATGAGCCAGCGCGTCGGCCTGCAACTGCTCGCCAACTTCCTGCAATGGACCCCTGAATGACCTTCACCCTCTACCCCGCCATCGACCTGAAAGACGGCCAGTGCGTGCGCCTCCTGCGCGGCGAGATGCATGCGGCCACCGTGTTCAATGACAGCCCCGCAAACCAGGCCGCCGCCTTCCACGCCAGCGGCTTCAGCCACCTCCACGTCGTCGACCTCAACGGTGCCTTTGCCGGCCAGTCGGCCAATGGCGCTGCGGTGAAAGCCATCCTCGCGGCCACCCCCGCCCCGGTCCAACTCGGCGGCGGCATCCGCACCCGCGCCCAGATCGACGCCTGGCTCGAGGCAGGCGTGTCCCGCGTCATCCTCGGCACCGCCGCCCTGCGCGACCCGGACCTCGTCAGGACCGCCGCCCGCGCCCTGCCCGGCCGCATCATTGTCGGCATCGACGCGAAGGATGGCCACGTCGCCGTCGAGGGCTGGGCCGAGACCAGCGACATGAAGGCCGTCGACCTCGCAAAGGCCTTCGAAGGCTGCGGCGTCGCCGCCATCATCGCCACCGACATTGGTCGCGACGGCCTGAAAACCGGCGTCAATGTCGCCTTCACCAGCCAGCTCGCCAATGCCGTCTCCATCCCCATCATTGCCTCGGGCGGCGTCGCCAGCACAGCCGACATCACCGCCCTGCGCGCCGCGCCCGGCACGCCCGTCTCCGGTACCATCCTCGGCCGCGCCCTCTATGATGGCGACATCGTCCCTGCCGAGGCCATCGCCGCTGCGGCGGCCTGACCCGTCCTGTGCGGGCCGCCGGCATGGATATTGCGAGAGGCAGGCAGTAACACGGAAGACGGCGCCTTGCTGAACGGATTACAGGTTTTGCGGGCGTTTGCGGCCTATGCCGTCGTCGCCTTCCACGTCTTCGAATTCCTGCATGCCGACCCCGGCTTCGGCGTGGGCCGCTTCGAGGTCGGCGAGGCCGGCGTCGACCTCTTCTTTGTGCTCTCCGGTTTCATCATGGTCTAAACGACCGCCGCCGATGAATCCCCGGCCCGGTTCATCATCAAGCGCGCCGCCCGGATCGTGCCCCTCTACTGGGCTGCCACCGCGCTCGCCATTGCCGTCGCCTTCGTGCGCCCCTGGCTGCTGCCGAACGCCGACCTCTCGTTCGCCGCCATCGCGAAGAGCTTCGCCTTCCTGCCCGCGCCAGACCTCTCCGGCGCGCTCCAGCCGGTGCTCTTCGTCGGCTGGACGCTGAATTTCGAGATGATGTTCTACGCGCTCTTCGCGCTGACCCTGTTCCTGCCGGCCCGCCACCGCACGCGCCGCCTGATCGGCGCCCTCGTCGCCACGGCCCTGGTCGCGACCCTGTCCTACCAGCTTTACGAACGCCCCTCGAACCGCCTGCTCCGGCGCGTCCTCCTGCCCCGGCGAACCGCCTGAGGCCACCGTGCCGCCGAACGCACTGCGCCGTCCTGCCCCTGCCCCCCGATACGCGAATGTGCTAATCTGCCTTCGTGTGTAGCGTGAGGGGGTGACAAGTGAGCAGACAAGCGCCCCTTTGCGTCGCCCTGGCCACCCTTGCCGCCTGCGCCTCACCGCCCGCCCAGCCGCGCCACGTCATCGCCGTCGGCAGCACGCTGCCCGCAGACCTCGACACCTGCATCAATGCCGCCTTCACCAGCATGGCGGGCGGCTGGCACATGCGCTTCACGGTCAGCCTGCCGGGCGGCACGGTCGCGGGCAGCGACGGCCACCTGCAGATCCGCCCCGTCGGCGACAATCGCTGGATCATCCTGCGGCCTGACGCCACCGGCGCCTTCGTGCCCTTCAGCGAGATCACAAATTACGGCCAGGGCCGGCTGGAATCGATCCGCCTCGACGACGCCGCCACCACCATCTTCCAGGAGCGCTACACCGATTGCCACCCGCCCGATGCCAGCGGCCGGTTCAAATACGTCTCCACGCTCGACCAGGCCCTGCCGGACGGCACCCACATGCACGTCACCCGCACCGGCTGGGGCACGGCCGACCATCATTATTCCGTAGACGTCATGGAAGGCGACACCAACCCCGCCCTCTACGCCCTCCGCACCCGCACGGGCGAGCGCGAAAGTCCGCCGCTGAAATAAGCCCCCTCTCCCTCTCGGGGAGAGGGGGTTGGGGGTGAGGGGCTGCGCAGGGATCAGGAATCGATCCGGTGGATCGATTCCCCCGAAGCAGGCCTTGAGCGCAAGCGAAAGGCAATCGCTCAACTAGCAGGGTGGGTTAGGATCAGGCTCATCCTGAGCGAAGTCGAAGGATGGGCCGTGCGCCCTAAACCTTCGCCGACAAAGGCTTCCGCAATCTCCGCCGCGTGCGCAGCGCATGCGTCATGTCGCTTTCCGGCGCGTCGGGCGCGCACCCCAAACCCGCGCTGCGTGCGCCTAGTCGATCTGCGCGCCCTTGGCGTTCAGCGCCTGCGTCACCGCATCGAGTTCCGCTTCGGCCGCCGCCGCCACGCTGTCGAAATCTTCCGGCGCAATGCCGTCGCGCCGCACCAGCACCGCATAGCAGGTCTCATTCGCATTCCCGAAGCCGAACGCGGTGATCGCCAGCGAGGCCGAGAGGCTGTTCTTCTCCCGCACCGGGTTGAACTGGCGCGACGTCTTGTAGGTCGAGAAGGCGCGATACGGGATGACCTTGGAATAATAGCCGCCAAAGGTCTTCTTGTTATTGTTCACCTTCACGCTGTCGCCCAGGAACTCGCATTTCTCGCGCGTCGAAAAGATGCGCTTGAATGGCCCCGTGTCGTCGGCGTCATAGGTCGCCGCCGCCAGCACCTCGTCCGGCGTCTTCGCAAGCGCCGCCACCGGCTCAGCGGGCGCCACGTCCCCCGCCGCACACAGCGCGTCCACTTCGGACTTGCCATAGCCGGCCTTGGCCAGTTCGATCCGCTGGTCGACGGAACAGGTTTCCGCCGCCGCCACGCCTGCGAGAGCCAGCCCCGCCACGCACACACATATCCGCTTCATCCCGCCCTCCGACTCGTCAGGCGAAACGCTATTGCCTTATGCGCGCGCGGCAAGCAAAAAATGCGCCTTTAAACCTTCGTCGAAAAACGCTTCCTGAGCCGCCGCCGCGTGCGCAGGGCATGCGCCATATCGCTTTCCGGCGCGTCCGGCGCCGTCTCGGTCTCGCGCAGCTGCGCCAGTCTCGCGGCGCGGCGGCTCATGTCCGCGTCCGTATCGTGCCGGACCGCCTCTGCAGCCCTGATCTCTGTGATCCTGAGGTCCATGCCATGTCTCCTCTACACGTCTATCCTCGCGCAGCACGGAGCCGCGCTTGCGCGCAGTATAGCCCAAAAGGGCCGCATTTTCCATGAAAGGTGGGTTAGGACTCCCCCCCCCTCTCCCTCTTGGGCTTGCGAGGATTAGCAATCGCACTGCGATTGCCCGAGCAAGGGAGGCGTCCGCTTTCGCAGCACATAAACTAACTTGCGCTTGCTGTGCGCACTACCACAGCCCTATTCTATGCGCTGAGGCGTCTGAGGCGGTTTATTGCGCGTGACTTGGGACACCTTCACCGAGACGCTTGCTTGCATGAGCGTTGATGTCGGTGGACTTTATATCCCAGCAAGGCGGGCGCTTGATTACTCTGTTAGGTTCTGCTCGCCACTACTTTTTCAGAACGACAATGTCGACTACCCAATGTCTATTGGTGGATCGAGCTTCCTGTTTCGATATCGGAAGCGTTTCTTCCAGATCGCCACGGAGCACCAGATCACAAATTTGTGCCGCTATGCTGGGGAGGTGTGTGTCGCACTATCGTCAAACGCAGAGACGCTCCTCCTTTCTCCGCGGAAGTCGTTCGCGAGAAAATCACTTTCCATTACTGATCTGGAAACGGATTTTCGAATCTGGGAGCATGATATCTCGCTTGAACCAAGCTTTTCCCGCAGTTTCCTGAAAGTTACGGAAGATCATTTTACTTCGATCCCGCCTTCAAACGCTCGCAACGTTATCGTCTATTATACCATCGCTTTTCCCTCCAACACACAGAGAGTAGACCTTGACGAACAGGAGCTTCGGTCAATTCGTATGCGAACGAATTGGGCAAAAGTACAGCTTCTACCCGACCCAGAAGCAGTAAAGCTAATTGATACAAGAGAATACATGCGGTGTGCTGATACGATGCCAGAAATGGGCCGTGCTGCCGATGGCTTCAGCGGAGCGCCAGTCTTCGCAATTTATCAAAGCCCAGATTTGCAATGCAGATTGGCATTCTGCGGGCTGATTACACACGGCAGCGAAGATGGCCGACTTGCGATTTATCCCGCGACCAGACTGTTCTCAGATATTCGCGATGTGTGATTAACTGGCGCGCCTACCCCCGCAGCAGCCGCTCATAAAACCCGCCCCATTGCCGCCCCGGTTCCAGCAGGTGGATTTCCAGGATCCAGTGGCGCGGGCGGCCGAACGGGTCGGGTTCGCTGAGGCGCGTGGGGTTCGCCGGGCCGATCCGCTGGTGGTCCTTGTCGCCCGGCCACACGGCATGCGGGAACTCCGCCACCACATGGCCGGCAATCGCCCCGCCGAAATGATAACCATGCGCCGCCGCCATCCGGCAGGCGAGCGCATAAAGGTCCGCCCCCGTCATGTCCGGCGCCGCCTCGGCGCGCACCGCCTCGAACACGGTCTCCAGCGCGCTGACCAGCGCATGCTTCTCCGCGTCCCGGCCCACTGCATAGGTGCGCCCCACATCGGCTTCCCAGGCCGCGAACACCGGCCCAAGGTCGACATAGACTGTGTCCTCGGGCTGGATCACGCGCACGGGCGGCTTGTCATGGAAGGTCGTTACCGTGTTCGCCCCGGCCCGTACATTGCACTGGTGCCAGTGGCGTTCGATGTCGAAACGGTCGAGCGCCAACGCCGCGATATCGGCGTCCACCTCGCGCTCGCTGCGCCCCGGCGCGATAATGCCCGCCGCCTCAATGGCATCGAACAGGGTGAGGGCCTTGTCTTCGGCCTCGGTCAGCGCCGTCCAGCGCGCGGTCTCGTCCAGTTGCGGTGTGGTCATGGCACCTTGCCTATCAATGCGGACTTGCATGTCAAACCGCGCCGGGGCCGGGCTAGCACGGGCATTAACCTTGTCTTAACCCGGTTTTCATGACCTTATCGTCGGATCATGGGTGCGCGATATACCTTCATCCAGCCATTGGAACTTGACGCCAGAGATCCGTGGACATGGCTTGTCGGCGGTGTTCGCGTGCTCGTCACGACGCTCCTTCTGGGGGCACTTGCGCTGCCGCTCCTGGTCGGCGGCGAAATGCTGGCGCAATTCCTGTCAGCCACGCCAGCGCTTGCCTTGGTGTTTCTGGGTCTCGTTGCCAGTGCGCTGGTTGCCGCGCTGGTCGAGCACATGATCCGCTCAGCCAGCTAGACCCCCGCGCGCATCCCCGCTAAACGCCTCCCATGCTCAAGACCCGCATCATCCCCTGTCTCGACGTGAAGGACGGGCGCACCGTGAAGGGCGTCAATTTCGTCGACCTGCGCGATGCGGGCGACCCCGTGGCGCTCGCCCGCGCCTATGACGCTCAGGGCGCCGACGAGCTGTGCTTCCTCGACATCACCGCCAGCCATGAAGGGCGCGGCACGATGCTGGATATCGTCACCCGCACGGCGGAGGCCTGTTTCATGCCGCTCACCGTCGGCGGCGGCGTGCGCAGCGCGGACGACCTGGTCGCCCTGCTGAAGGCAGGCGCCGACAAGGTGGCGATCAATTCCGCCGCTGTGGCAGACCCAAGCCTGATCAGCCGCTGCGCCGCCAAAGCCGGGCGCCAGTGCGTCGTCGTCGCCATCGATGCACGCCGCACAGGCGACCATTGGGAAATCTTCACCCATGGCGGGCGCGACGCCACCGGCATCGACGCGGTGGCCTATGCCGTGGAGGCCGAAAAGCGCGGCGCCGGCGAAATCCTGCTCACCAGCATGGACCGCGACGGCACCAGGTCCGGCTATGACCTCGCCCTCCTGAAGGCCATCTCGTCCGCCGTGAACATTCCCGTCATCGCATCCGGCGGCGCAGGCCATGTCGATGACCTCGCCCCCGCCGTAATCGAAGGCGGCGCCAGCGCGGTGCTTGCCGCCTCAATCTTCCATTTCGGCGAAGCCACCATCGCCGACGCCCGCAAGGCCCTCGCCGCCGCTGGCGCGCCCGTGCGGCCGCTCTAGCCACAAGAGCCGCGTCACCCCGATGGCACAGCCATCTGGGGGGCCATCTCCGATACGTGCCACACAGCGAACCGGGTGCGCACTGGAATCACGGGTGCTGGGCTCCCAGACTGCTTCGCGGTCGGGAGTGACGCATCGTAAAACTCCGTCTAAACCCTCCCCAACAGGAGCGCCCCATGACCCGTCCCCCTCTCGGCCCCCTCGCCCGGCTCAGCGCCGCGCTCGCCCACCTCGCCGCCACCATCGATGCGCGCGCCCTTGAAGGCGATGCCGGCACCAGCTGGACCGCGCGCCTGCTGGCCAAGGGGCCGGATGCCGTCGCCGCCAAGATCGCCGAGGAAGGCGCAGAGCTGGCCGAGGCCGTGATCCGCGAGAGCGACGACCATGTCGCGGCTGAGGCCGCCGACGTGATCTATCACCTGATGGTGGGCCTGCGCGCGCGCGGCGTGCCGCTCGACGCCCTCGCCGAAAAACTCGAAGCCCGCCAGGGCACCTCCGGCCTCGCGGAGAAGGCGTCGCGCAACGCTAAGTGATTCACCACCCCCCACGCGTCACTCCCGACCGCGAAGCGGTCTGGGAGCCCAGCACCTGTCGGTGCCGAACGAGCCCGGTTCGCTGTGTGGCATTTTCCGGAGATGGGCCCCCGGATGGCTGCGCCGTCGGGGGTGACGCCGAACGGGAAACCTGAGTGCACGGAGTTTCGTGCTCTCTCCGGGCCCCATCCGGGCATTGTCCGTGTAAATATTCGTGTAAATTTCGGCCCGCCACACCCCGCCCAATCCGGGGGAAAGACGGCCCGGATTACATGTCCTTCACAGGCTTTAGGCGGCGCTTGGTCTGGTGGTCCTCGGCCTTGTCGCCGGTCACTTTCTGGCCCTTCATGTAATGGCGCTGCCAGCGTTCCTTCATCGCCTTCTCCTCGCCTGTGGCGAGGCGCGTATTGAAGTCAGACCGGCTCGCCACCCAGGCGTCATATTCCTTTACCAGCTCGGGATTCGTCTTCATCGATTTCCGTTCCGGGGTGATCTCTTCCAGCTTCCTGTGCTCCATCAGCGTGATGAAGCAGAACGGCTCGCCCTTGCGGAAAATCACTTCGCCGGGCCGCGTCATCGCCCAGTTCATCGTGAACGGGAAAGGCAGCCAGTCGGTCTCCACCAGGCCGGTCAGCGGCGCGATGCCGTCGCGCGGCCAGTTCGGCGCGCCCGTCGCCCACACGCCCCAGCCGGGCGGGGTGCGGAACAGGTGGCCAGTATGGAAAGTGACGATGCCGCGCATGAAATGGCTGTCGGCAAAGCTGGCAATCGCATTCGGGTCGCCGGTCGTCTTGAAGCTGATGTCTTCCTTCAGCGGCCCGCCATTCCACGTGATCTTGATATCCATCGGGCAGAGGATTTCCCAGCCGGTGGAATTGGCCATGGTCAGCGGCAGGCAGCGATAGGGGTGGCGGTCCGGGAACGCATCCATCCATGCGCGCTGACTGCGGCCCGGCACGATCTCGGGGGCGGTGTCGTGTATCTTGTAGCATTCGAGGCGCATGGGGATAAATCTCTCCGGAAGGCTTGACGCTGTGGCCAAGTCTTGGCCCAAAGTGCCCGATGACCGCAAGCCCTGAAGACCTGTTCGCCCGTCTCGATGCCCTCGGCATTGCCCACCAGACGCACCAGCATGCGCCCGTGTTCACGGTGGATGAGAGCACAGGCCTGAAGGCCGCCCTGCCCGGCGGGCATACCAAGAACCTGTTCCTGAAGGACAAGGACGGCGCCTATGTCCTCATCTCCGCCGAGGCGCATACGCAGGTCCGGCTCAACCAGCTGCACCGCCAAATCGGCACGAAGCGCCTCTCCTTCGGCTCGCCTGAGGCACTGCTGGAGCTGCTCGGCGTCACGCCCGGCTCGGTCACGGCCTTTGCCCTGATGAACGATACCGGCGGAAAGGTCCGTTTCCTCGTCGATGCAGCGCTTCTGGCCTGCGACCCGGTGAATTTCCATCCCCTCGCCAACACCGCGACCACGGCCGTTTCACGCGCGGATTTCGAAACGTTCGTGCTGGCGACCGGCCACGCATTCGAAACTGTCGATTTTGCTGCGCTCGCATAGGAAAGGGCCGCCTCCCGAGAGACGGCCCTCATATTCAGGCACGCATCGCGCCTATTCGAACGTGTAGCTGAACCGCACACCGATCGCGCGCGGCGGCGCAACCGTTGTGTAATAGCTGCGCACGAAAACATCGCCGCCGTCATTGTCGCTGACGGTCTGGTTACTGAGACTCGTGCTGACCACACCGGTTTCTGCAAACTCGTCGAACAGGTTGGTGGCGTACAGGGTCGCTTTCCATGTGTCGGCATCATAGACAACCGACGCGTTTGCAAGGCCGAAACCATCCAGCGTCAGGCTGTTGCCACGCCCACCGGTACGGGTGAGAATGTCGCCCTGGTACGAATAGCCGAAATTGTAGACCAGCGTCGCATCCCGGAAAGGTTGCTCATAGCTCGCGAAGATCGCGAACTGGTCCTCGGGCGACCCCGGCAGTCGGTCACCGGAAAGGCCATCCTCGAATGCCGTACCAAACCCCGGAGGCGTGATCGTACGGATCAGCGACGGCACATCCGCCGTAAGCTCAGTCTCCGTGTGGCTATAGCTGCCCCTCAGGCTGAACGCACGCGTTGCCTGCCAGTTGCCGGAGATTTCGAAGCCTTTTGATTCCGCACCATCGGCGTTGATCGTGATCGGAATGTTCGCGTTCACCGTGGCCGAGGAGACCTGTGGATCTGTCCAGTCGATGAAGTAGACGGCACCGTTCAGGATCAGCGCCCCATCCATGAGCGTGGTCTTGGCACCCAGCTCATAACTGGTCGTCTGGTCTGGGCCGAACTGGCGTTCGTCGAACTGGGCGACGTCGCCCGCATTTGGACCGAACTGCTGTCCCGGCGCCAAAGCACACGCGCCCTGTGTCGCATCCGGATCATACGCGTCGCATTCGCCAATGCCGTTTGAAGCGCCAATCCGGTAACCCTCACTAATCGTGAAGTAGACCAAGGCATCATCTGTCAGGTCATACGATGTGTTGAACTTGTACAGGAAGCCATCATCCGCCTGGCCAAGCGCAGGATCGAAAGCGAGATTCTGGACTTCATCAATAGTCAAAGGCACGAGCGTGTCATCGAACAGTGGAAAATCCACCGTGCTCGCCGCTTTTAGCTCGTAGTCGTAATAGCGACCACCGACTGTCACCGTCCAGCGGTCGGTGATGTCGTAACCGACTTCGCCAAAGAAGGCGGTTTCCGTAAGCTCCTGACGGTCCGTCGAGAAATACTCCAGGTCAGCCGGGTGACCGGTCAGGCCGATAATGTCGTCGAACTCCAAGACATCAATGGCATACTCACTGTAGCCAGGTGTGAACTCTTTGGAGAAACTGGAGGTTTTGGCCTTGTTGTAATATGCGCCGACAATCCAGTTCAGCGGACCATCCGTTGTCGAGACAAGGCGAAGCTCCTGATTGAGGAACTCGTCATCATCCTTCTCTCGCGTGAATGACGTGAAGGCCGGGAAAAGCTCGTAGCTATACTCCAGGGAAATCAGGAGGTCTGTCTGGTCACGCTGGCCGTCCTCGTCATGCTTACCAAAGCCCGTTGCCGACGTGAGCTCGGCAAAGCCGAGGTCTGCGACAACTTCGAGGGCCAACAGCTGGTTGCGGCGGAAGTTCGGTTCCGTAACGCGCTTTGCAGACTCATAGTCCCCCGTCGCGATGGTTGAGCGGGCACTGGAAATGGTGCGGCCTTCAATATCCTGATTCTGGAAATAATAGGTCAGAGTGCCGTCCAGCCAATCGAGCGGCTGCCAACGCGCAGCGATCCGTCCAGAATAAGCCTCTTCGCCGTCGGCATCATTGATGCCGCGCAGGTTCGCCGAGTCAAAGATATCCGGATTGGATACGCCAATTTCCCGAACGAGGAAGGGATAATCGGTGAAGCCGGAATCATTCTTGAAGTCGAATGACCCGCGCAACGCGAATTTATCCGTGACCGTCTTGTTGATCGTAAAGCCGGCACCCGTGCTGAGATCATCGGCTTCGGAATACTGGTACGCTTCAGCGCGGACATTGGCCATGTCGCCATCAAAGCTCGGCCTGTTCGGAATATAGCGGATAGCACCGCCAAGCGTGCCGGCACCATACAGCGTACCCTGGGGACCAAGCAGGACTTCGACCCGCTCCAGGTCATTCAGCTTGAGATCAAGAAAGATCGGAATTTCACCAAGATACGTGGCAACTGTGCCGCCGCCATCATTGTTGCCATCGCCGGGCCCGATCGGGTCAGCGTTCAGGCCGCGCACAATGATCGGGTTGCCCTGGCGGCCGCCTCGATCCACGATATTGATGCCGGGAATGTAGGCCAGCACGTCGGCAAGTTCGCTGAAGCCCTGTTCCTCGATCTGCTGCGAGCCGACGGCCGCGATGTTCAGCGGGATGTCCTGCACGCTTTCCGCGCGCCGGGTCGCCGTGACAGTGATCGTCTGGGCCCGAAGCTCTGTATCCTCCGCAGCGTCCTGGGCCTGCCCCGCAAACGCGGCGCTGGCGGCGAGCACGAAAGCGCTTGTCGTCTTCAGAAGTGATGGTTTCATTTTGCTTCCTCTATGAATTCGCTGTCCCGCCTCACACATTCTATTGTGTGTCGTACGCAGCAATTCGCAAGTTCCCACGCCACCGGACTTCTCTTTTTTCACAAGCCGCGTCAAAATGGGCACACGGGGCGCGACGCGCCCGAAATAAGGACAGAACTGCTGAAAAATACACCCCGCATGACCGATCAGAGCCCGCGTCTTGTCAGGGCCGCGAGATTCCTTTCCGAAAAAGACTACAAATCCGCCCACGCACTTTGTCTCGAGGAGCTGAAAACCGACCCGGGCTCGGCGCAGGCGTTCTACCTGCTTGGCATTCTTACCGCTGATCATGCCAATCATGCCAAGGCTGTCGAACTGTTGGAGCGCGCCACAGCACTCAATGCCCGCCATGCCGGGGCTTTTGCACAGCTGGCCCGCAACCAAATCGCCCGGCTCAATCGCGACGCTGCGCTCAAGGCCGCTGACATGTCTGCAGCACTCGATCCGTCGGATGCTTTCACGCTCGACACATTGGGCGTCGTCTACAGCCGGGCCGGCCTACACACGCGCGCAGTACCCTTCTACGAGAAGGCGACGCGGCTGGCGCCGGCTTCGGCTGAATTCCATTACAATCACGGCGCAGCGCTCCAGTTCGTCGGCGACATGGAGGCGGCGCGCGCGGCCTTTCGAAAATGCCTCGAAATCGACCCGCTTGAGACGCGAGCCTTATCCTCCATTGTCCAGATCACCCGGCAGACGGAAGGCTCAAATTCTGTCCCGACCCTCGAAGCCGCATTCGAGGCGACAAAAGACGACCCGGATGACGCGCTCAGGATTGGCCACGCACTCGCCAAGGCGCACGAGGATATGGGCAACCCGGCACAAGCGCTTGAATGGCTCCACCGCGCCAAGTCGAAGAAGGGCGCAATTGTCGGCCACGACCTGCCCTCTGACCTCGCCTTGTTCGACGCGGCACGCACCACACCTGCCCTGCTTCGGGGGATGTCCGGATACAAATCCGCCACGCCCATTTTTATCGTCGGCATGCCCCGCACCGGCACGACGCTGGTCGACCGCATCCTGTCGAGCCACAGTAAAATCACCTCCGCGGGCGAACTGTCGGATTTCGGCCTTTGCCTGAAACGCCAAGCCGCGACACCGTCAAACTTCGTGCTCGACCCGGAAACCCTCTTGGCTGCCGAGAAGGTCGATCTTGCGGCGCTTGGACAAGCCTACATGGAAAGTGTGACCAGTACCCAGGACGTCGCTGGCCGGTTCATCGACAAGATGCCCCTCAATGCATTCTACAGTGCGGTCATCCTTGCGGCGCTGCCCAACGCACGAATCATCTGCCTGCGACGCCATCCGGCCGACACGGTGCTCAGCAATTATCGACAGATGTTTGCGACGAGCTTTTCCTATTACAATTATGCCTACAGCCTCGAAGCGACGGCGAAGTACTATGTTGCTTTCGATCGCATGATATCTGAATTTTCCCGCTCGCTGCCCAGGGATCGCTTCTGCGAAGTTCACTATGAGCGCGTGGTGAGTGATATCGAAGGCGAAACCCGGCGGCTGCTCGACTTTTGCAGCCTGCCATTCGAAGCGGCCTGCCTCGATTTTCACGAAAATACCGCCCCGGTCGCCACGGCAAGTTCCGCGCAAGTGCGCCAGCCGCTCTACACAGGCTCGCTTGCCCGCTGGAAGCGCTACGAGCCCGGCCTCAAAGATGCGCTCGACATACTTGAGGCAGCCGGCTGCATTTCCGCCGGGGAACGCACGATCATTTAGCCATGTCAGCTATGGCGCTCGCGCAGATAGCCGTTAGTCTGGCGCCGGAAAACAAAAACCCCGGGGAAGACTCATGAAACATCGCCGCCTTGGCAAGAGCGCCATCTACGTATCCGACATCTGCATGGGCACCATGACATTCGGGTCCCAGACCGACGAGGCCGAAGCCTTCCGCATTCTCGACGAATGCTATGATGCGGGCATCAACTTCTATGACGCGGCCGAGAACTATCCCGTCCCGCCGGATCCGAAATGGGCCGGGCGCACCGAGGAGATCGTCGGCAAGTGGATGAAAACCAAGGACAGGGACTCCCTTATCATCGCCACCAAGGTCTCCGGACCGTCCCACGGATGGATCAAGTCCTCCCAACGCGCCGGCATGACCGCCATGGATCGGCACAACATAACGCGGGCCGTCGAAGCCAGTCTCGAACGGCTTGATACGGATTATATCGACCTCTACCAGACCCACTGGCCTGATCACGGCACTGACTTTGACGAAGCCATCGAAACGATGGACGAACTGGTGCGGGCCGGCCTCATCCGCATCGTTGGCTGCAGCAATGAAAATGCCTGGGGCCTGATGAAGAGCATCGCCACGTCAGAGCGCCTCGGTACCGTGCGTCACCAGACGATCCAGAACAATTTCAGCCTGAACAACCGGCGTTTCGAGGACGAGCTTGCGAACATCTGCAAGCGCGAGAATGTCAGCCTGATCCCCTATTCGCCGATTGGCGGCGGTGTCCTGTCCGGCAAATATAACGGCGGCGCCACTCCGGAAGGTGCGCGCTTCTCCAGCTATATCAAGAAGGGCGGGCGCCACACGCTGATGGCCCAGCGCTTCGTCAACGACAAATCCCTCGCCGCCACAGAGCGCTACATGGCCATCGCGGCTGAGGCAGGCATGTCACCCGTCACGCTCGCCACGGCCTGGTCGAAGCAGCATGACTTCGTCGCGTCGACCATTGTCGGCGTCAGCCGGCAGGACCAGCTCGCCCCCATCCTCGCCGCAGCTGACCTCACGCTCTCCGACGCGGTAATGAAGGCCTGCGATGCCGTCTCGAAAGATATCCTCTACCCGATGGGCTGAGCCGCACTGCCTCAATCGCTGCTGGGCGCTCCGGTGGCCAACACTTCGCGCCGGCCGGCATGGTTCGGCGCGGAGACGATGCCCTCTTCCTCAAGCCGGTCGATCAGGCCTGCGGCCTTGTTGTAGCCAACCTTGAGGCGGCGCTGGAGATAGGAGGTCGATGCCCGCTTGTCGCGCACCACGATGGCGATCGACTGGGCGAAAAGGTCTTCGTCATCATCGCCGGTCGATGTGCCGAGCATGGCGTCCATCACGGCCGATCCCGTCGAGCCGTCTTCCGGCGCTTCCAGGATGTCCATGACATAGTCAGGTTCGCCCTGTTCTTTCAGCCAGTCGACCACGGACCCGACTTCCTCATCGGACACGAACGGACCGTGCAGGCGCTGCGATTTCTTGCCGGGCGCCTGGTAGAGCAGGTCGCCCATGCCCAGAAGCTGCTCTGCGCCCTGCTCGTTCAGGATAGTGCGCGAGTCGATCTTCGTCGTCACCATGTACGAAATCCGCGTCGGGAAGTTCGCCTTGATCGTCCCGGTGATGACGTCCACGGACGGACGCTGCGTTGCGGTGATCAGGTGAATGCCGGCCGCGCGCGCCATCTGCGCCAGGCGCTGGACGCAGCCCTCGATCTCCTTGCCGGCCACCATCATCAGGTCTGCCATCTCGTCGATGACAACCACAATGTTCGGAATATGATCGACCGGCAGGCTCTCGGTTTCATGGATCGGCTTGCCGCGCTCGTCATACCCGGTCTGGACCTTGCGTACCATCTGCTCACCCGAGGCGCGATACTTCGCAGCCTTGTCGTTGAAGCCCGACAAGTTACGCACACCCGCCTTCGACATCAGCTCATAGCGGCCTTCCATTTCGCGCACGGTCCACTGCAGCGCGTTCACGGCCTTCTTCGGATCGGTCACGACCGGCGCCAGCAGGTGAGGGATGCCTTCATAGATCGACAGTTCGAGCATCTTCGGATCGATCATGATGAAGCGGCATTGTTCCGGCGTGTGACGATACAGCAGCGACAGGATCATCGCATTGACGCCCACCGACTTGCCCGAGCCCGTCGTGCCGGCGATCAGCAGGTGAGGCATCTTGGCAAGGTCGACCACGGTCGGCACGCCGCCAATATCCTCGCCCAGCGCCATGGGCAGGCTGGCACGGGTCGCGACATAGGGCTCCGACTGCAGCAAAGTGCGCAGGTAGACGGTGTCGCGGTCATCGTTCGGCAATTCGATACCGATCGCATTTTTCCCAGGCACTACCGCCACGCGAGCCGAGACAGCGCTCATCGAGCGGGCAATATCGTCGGCCAGCGAGATCACGCGGGAGGATTTCACACCCGGCGCCGGTTCCATTTCGAACAGGGTAATGACCGGACCCGGGCGCACTTCCTTGATCCGTCCACGAACGCCGAACTCCTTCAACACTTCAGACAGGCGAGCCGCCTTGGCGATCAGCGCTTCCTCGTCGACCGTATCGCCGCGCTCTTCCGGCATTTGCAGAAGATCAATCGAGGGCAGGCGCGTCGCCTTGTTGCGGCGCTCCGTCTTGGTCACACGCGGAACCGGGGACTTGGCCTTGGGCGCCGGCTCCGGATTCCTGAACCGCATCGTGCGAACGGGCACCTCGTCCGGCTCGTCGCCATCGTATTCCTCCTCATAGACATCCTCGTCGTCGAAGATTTCTTCCAGGTCTTCGTCATCCTCGTCATACTCAACCTGCGTCTTTGCCTTTCTGAAGAAGCTGCGCGCTTCACCGGAAAGCTCGTCGTCCCCCTTCACGACACGCGCGCGGTCCGTGACCTCGGATGGGCGGCGCTTGGGCATCAGGAAACGGCCAACAGATGCGAGCATGCCGGCTGCGCCCCTGGCCTTGCGCGCGGCCCGTATACCGGACGTTGCCGCAGCCTCCTGCAGCAGCTGCGCGTCACCACGCCGGAAGCCCAACGCCGCAAGCGCGGCCCACAAGGCGGCGCCGCCCAGGATGAAGCCCGCCCACGTGCCGGGCGACGGCAGCAGGAGTGCCTTGAACGGCATTTGGGCATAATGGAACAAGGCGTCTCCCACGACACCGCCCAGGCCGGCGCTCAATGGCCAGGATTCCGGCACGGGCCAACCGGCGAAACAGGCGGCAGACAGGGGCACAAAGCACGCACCCAGCAGCCAGCGCCGCACGCTGGGCGCACCGATCAGCACCGCCCGCATGGCGCCGCCGATCATCAGCGCGAGACCCGCCGTCCAGCTCGACCAGCCAAAGCCTTGCCGCGCGAAGTCGGAAAATATCGCGCCGGTATTCCCAAACAGGTTTTGAACGGTTGCGTCCGTCGCGGCATTCCAGCTGGGATCGCTCGGCACGTAGGAGCCCACGCTGCCACACACGAACACGCCCGCGCCGAAGGCTGCGGCGCCCGTCAGGATCCGCCAGACCGGGTCGCTGGCGCTCGGTGCATCATCGTCAGTATAGGCGTAGTCAGTCATGTGCTGGGGCAACTCCGCTTCTCGGAATGGGAAGCCCTCACAGTGCCGGATCAGCCTTAACACTGCGCAAACGCACTGCAGGGGATTTCTGTTGCAGTGTTAACGGATGACGCCGCCGGTCCGCACCCGGTTCACGGCGCCTCACACATCTAGCCGAAGGGCATGATCTTCCCCTGATTGCCCTATTGCGCCGATTTAATGCACGAAATGGGGGAACTTCGCCCCCGTAATGACCGTTGCTTGCCCATAATACGTTACCAAGGAGACAAGCATGAAACGCATGATGATCATTCCCGCGACGGCCGCCCTGTTAACGGGTCTGTCTGCGACCGCCCAGGGTTTTAACGATAGCGCCGACGCGGTTAAGACTTCGGCGCCCGTGCTCTACACAGATGAAGCACCTGAGCTTGACGAGATGACCATCGACGAACTGAACGCGCTCCAGCACCAGCGCCTTCATGTTGCTTCCAAAACTACAGTCGAGACCGGCGACACGATGGTTCAGGTCGAAACGTCCGCCGAAACGGGCATGGAGACGATGCCATCCGATACGATGGAAAGCGAAACCGCCGCGTCAGTCGTTGCGGGCACTGAAATGAACGCTCAGGACGACGTGTCCGACGACGAAACGATGGCTGCGCCCAACACGCCGGATATGACTGCCGATCAGGACGACCCCGTAACGGAAGACGAGATGGAGCCGGATTCGGAGGAGCAGTAATCGCGCCGACCCGCTCCCTTTCAAAAAAACGCCCCTTGGCTCAGCCAGGGGGCGTTTCCTTTTCGGGCAAGAAAAAACCCCGGCGGACCTGGATCCGCCGGGGTTCGTATTCTCCTGGACGATCCCCTCAGCCCCTGGAGAATTCCGGATAAGCCTCGAGCCCGATCTCTGCCTTGTCGAGACCCATCTCTTCGGCCTCGAGGCTGCAGCGGACGCCGATTGTGAACTTGAGCAGCAACCACACAACCGCCGAGGCAGCCACAACAAACACACCGGTAAGCGCCACGCCGACAAACTGGCCGAGATAGCTTGCACCGTCATTAGTGGCCGCAACGATCATCGTACCCCAGATACCGCACACGAGGTGAGCCGGGATGGCGCCGACAACGTCATCGATCTTGAACTTGTCGAGCAGCGGAACAGCCAGCACCACGAGGATACCACCAACGCCGCCGATCAGCACCGACTGGCCCATGGTTGGCATCAGCGGTTCAGCCGTGATCGACACGAGGCCGCCGATCGCACCGTTGAAGACCATGGTTGCATCGACCTTGCCCTTGTAGAGGACGGCCGTTGTGATCATGGCTGCAATCACCCCGCCGACGGCTGCCATGTTCGTATTGGCAAAGATCTGGGCCACCGAGTTGATGTCCGCAACCGTGCCGGCAGCGAGTTGCGAGGCGCCGTTGAAGCCGAACCAGCCAAACCACAGGATGAACGTACCGAGCGCAGCGAGCGGGATGTTCGAACCCGGCATCGGGTTGATCTGCTTGCCGAAATACTTGCCCGTACGTGGACCGATCACGATGGCACCGACGAGGGCCGCCCAGCCGCCGACCGAGTGAACCAGCGTCGAACCGGCGAAGTCGGAGAACGACCACACGCTGTCAAGGTAACCGCCGCCCCATTCCCAGGACACGACGATCGGATAGATCACGGCCGTAAGGACTGCAGTGAAGATCAGGAAGGGCCAGAGCTTGACGCGCTCGGCCACGGTGCCCGAAACGATCGAGGCAGCCGTTGCCACGAACACCATCTGGAAGAACCAGTCGGATGCCGGAGCATAACCCGCATCGCTCTGGACGCTGAGGTCCCCGCCCGACCAGGGTCCCGGCGTAATGCCGAGAAGGCCGTTCAGGACCGTTTCGGCCGGATAGGCCATATTGTAACCGACGACCCAGAACATCAGGCCGGCAATGGAATAGAGCGCCACGTTTTTCGTCGACTGCATGGCCGCATTCTTGGACCGGACAAGGCCGGCTTCCAGCATGCAGAACCCGGCCGCCATGAGCATCACGATGATGCCGCCGATCAGGAACAGGTAGCTATTGTCGACATACGCGCTGGCGCTGCCGTTCACGCTCTCTTCGAGGGCCGCGAGCCGTGTCGCGATGTCGTCTTCCTGGGCATAGGCCAGGACCCCCGCCGTAAGCGCGGCGGGCAACAATGCCGCCCCGCGCAACCATCTTGCTATCGTCTGGCCCATCTCTGACCCCTCCTTCGTGAATGATCTGGAGCTCGGGACCCCCCGCGCTCTCCCACAGCTGATATGATTGGGACGCCCGTGGAATGTCGCTCGCCGCAGGGAGGACGGGGCAGATTCAAAGCCCGCGTGGTCAAACACTGTGCAGGGTTGCGGCCAATCGCCCAATTCTGCGTCATCGCTGGACGGCTTGGTTAGCGCCCCCTACCTAGAAAGCATGACTGCAACGCTCACAGCCCCCGCTCTCAAGGTCGAGTTGGCCGTTATCGGTGCCGGACCGGTCGGCACATCGCTGGCCATCCTTGCGGCGCGGGCCGGATTCGCAACCCTGCTGGTCGATGCCCGCGACCCGGCGCGCGAACCGCCGCGCGACACGCGCAATTTCGCCATCGTGCGCGGCAGCTGGCGCCTGCTCGGCGCCGCCGGCGTACATCCGGCGCTCGCAGGCCAGACGCAACCACTGATGGGGCTTGAGGCCACCGATGGCGGGCGCCACTGGTTCGGCGCGCCCTCTGTCCTGTTTGGTACAGACGACCTTCCCGCAGACGCGCAAGGCGACCCGCTCGGCCAGATGGTCCCCGCCGCTGCGCTTCAGGCCGCGCTTGACGATGTTGCCGCCGCAACGCCCGGCCTCACCTGGTGGCAGAACACGAAATTCATCGGCCTGGAAACCCATCCGGCGCATGCCTGTCTCACCATGGATGACGGACGCAGTGTCGAGGCCGGCCTCGTGGCCGCCTGCGACGGCGCCAGGTCCGGCGTCCGGGCCGCGCTCGGCATCACCACGGAGGGACGCGCCTACGGCAAATCGGTGTTTGCCGCCGATGTTAAACTTTCCCGGCCCCATGAAGGCCTCGCCCGCCAATTGTTCACGCCCGAAGGGCCATTCGCGACCCTGCCGCTGCCCGGAAATCGTGCAAACCTGGCCTGGTATCTCAAGACCGGCGCCGCCGAAGCCATGGCCGCCATGCCGCCCGCGGCGATCGAAGCCGAGCTCAATGCGCGCTTTGCCGACTTCGCCGGGCCGATGACACTCGACGGCAAGCCGCTTGCCTATCCCCTGCATCTCCAGATCGCCACATCCATGGTCGGCCCGCGCGCGGCTCTGCTTGGCGATGCCGCCCGGCGGATCAATCCGCTGGCGGGGCAAGGCCTCAATCTCGGCTTCAAGGATGTCGGTGCACTGGTCGACGTGATGACCGAGGCCCGCACCATCGGCCTCGACCCGGCTGCCGACACAAGCCTCCAGCGCTACCAGGAATGGCGCCGCTTCGATGCCGCCACCACCGCCATGTTCATGGACGGCATCGACCGGGTGTTCTCGAATCACAATGCCCTGCTCAAGCCGCTGCGCGGCCTCGCGCTGATCGCTGCCGGAAGGATCGGTCCGGTCCGCCGCGCCATGGCCCGCCAGGCCAGCGCCGACCAGGCCAATCTGCCCAGCCTGATGCGCTAGGCGGCGGTCGTCAGGCGTTTCAGCAGGTCCCAGGTGTAAAGCCCGCTCGAATGCCCGTCGGAGAAAATGATCCGCACGGCATAGCGCCCCACCGGCTCCGCCCGCTCCACACGAATATCCGCCGGCACGGGCGGCTGGACCGGCTTCGGCCCCGAGCCATGCCCCTGCACTTCGGCTGACGGACTGTTTTCGCGCAGGCGGACAAAGTCCACCGCGCCGGACGATCCGTCATCGAACTCCGCTTTCAGCTCGCGCGCCGTTCGCCGGAATGTCAGCCGCACCGGCCAGGCAGGCGCGCTCATGCGTCATCCCCGTCAGCCACGGCAACGTCCAGGTCACGCGCCTCATCAGCCAGCATGATCGGAATGCCGCCCCGGATCGGATAGGCCAGCCGCGCCTTCTTCGAAATCAGTTCGCCCGCTGCACGGTCATAGGTTAGCGGCTGGCGGGAGACTGGACAGATCAGGATTTCCAGCAGGCGCGGGTCGACGCCTGATCCGCGTTCCGGTCTGGCAGGTGTGTCATCATGCATTCCGGTCAATCCTACTGCATCGTCCCGGCATCATTGCCGGGCACATCCATTCTCAACAGGGTGATGAGCGTTTCGGCGCGCGCTTTCAAGGTCGGCGCCTCGATCAGCGCCTGCTTTTCTATCACCGAGAACGGACAGCCCGAGCAAAGCGCATTGACCAGCGTCTCGAGCGGCGCGTCTTCCACAGCCGACCAGTCCGCCTGCATCTTGTTGATCTCGACATAGGTTTTCAGAGCGCCGATCAGCTTGTCCCGGCTCGGCAGAGCCGTTTCGTTCGCCGCCGCAAGGTCGGATGCATACGGGTTCCAGTCCGGCCGGACCTGGCGATACGGCGTCGTCACGGCCAATTCTTCGCCGACGGCAAAGCGCGCGATCCCGGTCAGCGTGATCAGGTACCGGCCGTCTTCGGTTTCCGCATAGCTGGTGATCCGTCCCGCACACCCGACCTCGGCCAGAAGCGGGCGCGCCTTCGAGCCGCCTATCGCCTGCACCATGCCGATCAGGCGCGAGCCCGCCATCGCGTCATCGATCATGTTCAGGTAACGCGGCTCGAAAATGTTTAGCGGCAATTCCCAGCGCGGGAACAACAGCGCCCCCGGCAGCGGGAAGACCGCCAGCGTGTCCGGCAGGTCGCCTGTCTTCCTGTAATGTCCCACGCTCATCGGTCCGAGTCCTGTCTCCATCAGGGATACGAAGGTGGGCCGAATGCCGGTCTAGGCAAACATCAGCGATCCCAGCCGGCGCCGGCCCTCAACCGTTGCCGGATCGGTCGGCCCGGCAGCTTCAAAGACTTGTAGCAGTTTTTCCTTGGCCTTGCCGCCCTCCCAGTCGAGTTTCGCGCCCAGGATGATCAGCAGGTGGTCGATAGCGTCCCTGTAGCGCTGGGCGCCGATATACTTTTCGGCAAGCTCGAACCGCTTGGCATGGTCATCCGGCGCGGCGGTTACCGCGCTCAGCAATTCGTCAAACTCGCCGGGCGCGTCATCGTCGGCCATCAGTTCGATCGCCGTGCGCACGCCCTTGACGGCGGTGTCGTGCTTTCCGGATTCCGGAACCATGTCAAGCGTCGCGCGCGCGCGCTCCTTGTCGCCATTGGCAAGATAGCAGCGGGCAAGGCCGGCAATCGCGGTTACATTCTCCGGGTCTTCCTGGATCACGCTGGCATAGATCTGCGCGGCGGTGCCGAGATCCCCTGACTGGCTCGCCGTTTCGGCCTGCACCAGCGCTTCGGCAATCACCTGCGCGCTGTCAGTGCCGCTCAGCAGCTTGTCGATGAAGCCCTTGACCTGGCCTTCGGGCAGTGCGCCCTGGAACGCATCCACCGGACGGCCCTTGTCGAAGGCGAATACAGCCGGAATGGATCTCACGCCCAACTGGCCCGCATAGGCCGGGTTCTCGTCAATATTGATCTTGACCAGCTTGACCGCACCCTTCTTGCTGTCGACGACGCGCTCGATCACCGGCCCGAGCTGCTTGCACGGCCCGCACCAGGGCGCCCAGAAATCGACAATCACGGGCTGCGTGTTGGAGGCCTCGACAACATCCGCCATGAAATCCTGGTCAGTGCTATCCTTGGTATTGAGCGAAGCGGTATCCGGCATCGATGGGGTTCCTTTATATACGGGGCAAAGATGGGCGCGCAGGCCTCAATACGCAAGCGGGCGCGGTGCCTCAGGCCGGAACATCCCACCCGCTTGCCTGTTCATCCTGCCGTCGGTTAGCGCCCCCGGTCGCGCCAAACTGAACGCAGGCCAACGAATAGAGGCCGAAATACCTTGATCTGGCCCTGTTTAGGTGAGGTTCAGGCCATTAGATTGAAGCTCATGGTCAAAGGAGGCCCGCGCTATGATGAACTTGCTGACGACCCTCGGGGCAATCACCGCCCTCGCCACCGCGCCGCTGGCCGTGTCCCTCCAGGACGCCGCCCCTGCCGTGCCCGCCGTCACCGCGCCAGCCACGACGACAGCGCTCACCGAAGCCGAGCGCAGCGCCATCCTCAAGGATGTCTCCAAAGCGATGTCCGACGTGAAAACCGCAAGCGGCAAGTTCGAACAGCTTGCGCCCGATTATTCGATCTCGACCGGCAATTTCGCCCTGTCGCGACCCGGCAAGGTCCGCTTCGACTATGACGACCCGACACCGCTGCTGATCGTCAGCAATGGCGCAACCGTCGCGATGCAGGACAGCGAGCTCGAAACAACCGACCGCGTGCCGCTCAGCTCGACACCCCTCTCGCTCCTGCTGGACGATAGTCTCGATTTTGAAAACGAGGCCCGGGTGCTTGACGTTGTCCGCTCCAATGGACGCATCGGCGTCACCCTCCAGGACCGCTCCGGCGAGATGGACGGCACGCTATCGCTGATCCTGTCGGACACGACACGGGAACTTCTCGGCTGGCGCACGGAAGACAGTGGCGGCAACATCACTTCGGTTCAGCTGATCGGCGTCGCGTACGGCAAGAAGCTCAATCCGCGCCTCTTCATCCTGAAGGACTTCGACGACGAATAAGGCCTCTGCGGCGCGCTGCGGTGTAACCACACCACAACGCGCGCCGCGAGACTTTCGAAAATCCGAAAAGGCAAGCATTTAACATAAAATTTACTTGATTATTTTGCATCGCGTGACATCTTTGCAACTGTCGATGAAGCGGAATACCCCGCGCAGCACTTGACCCCCCGCTGTGAACAACCGCTCCATCGCCGCCGGAAATCCCTTGCCGGCGAGACGTAAAATCTCGCGTCAGGCGCGCCCGAACTCCCCCGCGTTCGGGCGCGTTGACGTTTCAGGGATCAATGCTAGGCAGATGCCATGGCCAAACCTCTCAAGATCGTCAGCTGGAATATCAACTCGGTCCGCCTGCGCGCGCCGAATGTCGCGGAATTCGTCGCTACCGAGGCGCCGGACGTCATCTGCCTGCAGGAAACCAAGTGCCAGGACGGCGAATTCCCGGAAAAGCAGTTCCGCGAAATGGGCCTGCCCCACCTTGTCCTGAACGGCCAGAAGGGCGGCCATCACGGTGTCGCCATTGCCTCGCGCCTGCCGCTGGAGCGCGTCGACGTACCGGACCTCTGCCGCCATGGCCATGCCCGCGCCATTGCCGCACGCGTGGGCGGGCTCGAAATCCACAACATCTACCTGCCCGCCGGCGGTGACGTGCCGGACCCTGTCGCCAATGACAAGTTCGCCCACAAGCTCGACTTCCTCGAAAAGCTCGGCCCCGGCTACAAGACGCTCAAGAAGGCGCCCCGCATCCTTGTCGGCGACCTCAACGTCGCCCCGCACGAAAACGATGTCTGGTCGCACAAGCAGCTCCTCAAGATCGTCTCGCACACGCCGGAAGAAACCGACCTGCTCGAGCATTCCCGCCAGACCGCCGGCTTTGCCGACATTGCCCGCATGGCCGTGCCGGACGAGCAGAAGCTGTATTCCTGGTGGAGCTATCGCGCCAAGGACTGGGCCGCCGCCAACAAGGGCCGCCGCCTCGACCATATCTGGGCCAATCCCGAAGCCCTCCCCGACACGAAAGTCGACTCCTACCGCGTCCACCTCGCCTGGCGCGGCGGCTGGAAACCATCCGACCACGCACCTATCAGCGTGAAGGTGAGCGTGTAGCGACCGGGAAGCTCAGAACGGGTTGATTCGACTTTGCAAAGAAGGTCCGGCCGATCGCCCTACTATGCTTACTGGTGATGATGATCGGCTTCGTAGTGTTCAACAGGTACCTGATGATATTCGGTATCGTTACATCCGGGGCTTTGGGAACCCGGCTGTTTTGCGAGAAGTGCAAGAGGCCGTATTTACAGAAGCCGCTCAGGTTTCTGATAACAGGACATGGCTCCGGCAATTGTGTGAGGTGCGGGCACAATAACTGAACTAGGCAGAGGGCTCGAGATCATCGTGCGGCGCCTGCTCACCCTGATGGCGCTGGCGCTCTCGCTGCCGGCGGTCCGGCCACGGACCGGCTTCTCCCCTGCCACCCCCATGCCGCTCCCCGAGGGCACCGAACTCGCCACCTTCCCGGCACCGCGCCGCTTTGCCCTGTCGGGCCGGGTGCAGCCGGAAGTGGCCCCCGAAGCCTCCGGGCTGTTTCCGGGCAGCATCCGGGCCTCCGGCCCGGTGCCCGCCGCGCCCTTCCTCGCCCGCGTCAGCGCCCTCTACAAGGTGCTCGAAGCGCCCGACCTCTACGCCAGGCGCCTCGCCCGGTCGCTTGATCACCAGCGTAAACGCGGCGACCCGAAACCGCATGCCCTGCCCATGGCCTCGGCCTATCGCCTGCGCCCGGAACTTGGCCTGATCGCCACGGCCCTGCCGGGCCTGCTGGGTGCGGCGCTGGAAGTGTGGGATAATTCAAGCTGAGTTCCACAGGCTTGTCAGACCAGTTGCCGGGCATTCTGCGGAGCGCGCGGACGCGCAGACCAGCGCCCCCTCATCCCCGGCCCTTCTCCCCAAGGGAAGAAAGGGGCGCCCTAAGGCTGCAGCCGGTAGCCGCCGGCATCGGTCAGCAGGAGGCGCGCATGGGCCGGGTCCGGCTCAACTTTCTGCCGCAGGCGGTAGATATGGGTTTCCAGCGTGTGCGTCGTGACGGCGGCATTATAGCCCCAGACTTCCGACAGCAATTCCTCGCGCGCCACCGGCTTGCCGCCGGCGCGGTAGAGGTATTTCAGGATATTGGTTTCCTTCTCCGTCAGGCGCACCTTGCGGCCTTCGGCCGTCACCAGCAGCTTCATCGACGGGCGGAAGTCATACGGGCCGACCTGGAAGGTCGCGTCTTCGGACTGTTCGAAACTGCGCAAATGCGCCCGCACCCGCGCCAGCAGCACGGAGAACTTGAACGGCTTGGTGACGTAATCGTTCGCGCCGGAATCCAGCCCCAGGATCGTGTCGGCATCACCGTCCTGCCCGGTCAGCATGATGATCGGCGCGCGCACGCCCTTCTGGCGCATCAGCTTGCAGGCCTCGCGGCCATCAAGGTCCGGCATCTCAACGTCCAGCAGGATCAGGTCGATCCGCTCGGCCACCGCTGTCGCAACGCCATCGCGGGCATTGGCTGCCTGCAATATCTCGAAGCCATCATGCAGCTCGAACTGCTCGGCCAGCGCCTCGCGCAGGTCATTATCGTCATCCACCAGCAGGATTGTCTTCTTTGCAGACATTTTCCGCTCCAATCGGTCCAATTTCGCCTTGCACATATCCAAGACCGCAACAGATGTCATAAGAATGTGGCTGACAAGCGATCACAACACAGGGAGATGCGCGTGAACAGCCACTTCATAGCCCGCGCGGACGGAACGTTCGCCGGCATGGATTTTTCCTGCCGCTGCGCCCTCGGCAAGGGCGGCGTCATCGGCGCCGACCTGAAACGCGAAGGCGACGGGGCCTCGCCGATCGGAATCTGGCAAACCCGGCGCCTGTTCTACCGGCCGGACCGCACCCAGCCGCCGGAAACCCGCTTGCCAAAAGTGCCGCTGCGCGCCGATGACGGCTGGTGCGACGCGCCCGAAGACCCGCTTTATAACCGCCCGGTCGCCCTGCCCTACCCGGCCTCGGCCGAAAAACTCTGGCGCGCCGACCATGTCTACAACCTGATTGTGGAACTCGGATACAATGACGATCCGATCGTTCCCGGCCATGGCAGCGCGATTTTCCTGCATCTCGCCCGCGAAGACTACAGGCCGACCGAAGGCTGCGTCGCCCTCGCCGAGCCGGACCTGCGCACCGTGCTCCGCTTCCTGACGCCCGAGTCGCATATCGAAATCGCGCTCTAGCGCGCGCCGAACAAGGCCGTCCCGATCCGCACATGCGTCGCGCCGAACTGCGCTGCCAGCGTGTAGTCGCCACTCATGCCCATCGAAAGACCTCTCAGGCCCTGCCGCCGGGCGAGCTTCGCCAGCAGCGCAAAATGCGGCCCGGCGGGTTCATCGACCGGCGGAATGCACATCAGGCCCTGCACATCGAGGCCGCACTCTTCGACCGCCACCTTGAGCAAGGCCTCAAGTCCATCCGGCGTGACACCGGCCTTTTGCGGCTCCTCGCCCGTATTCACCTGGATGAAAATGCGCGGCGTGCGGCCGACCTTTGCGATGGCTTTTGCCAGCGCCCGCGCCAGCTTTTCCCGATCCACCGTTTCGATCACGTCGAACAGGGCGACCGCATCATCCGCCTTGTTGGTCTGCAGCGGCCCGATAAGCCGCAGCTCAAGATCAGGATACTGCCTGCGCCGCTCCGTCCAATGCGCCTGCGCCTCCTGCACCCGGTTTTCGCCGAACACACGCTGACCAGCCGCCAGTATCGCGTCGATCTTCTCGTCGTGTTGGGTTTTCGACACGGCGACAAGGCAAGGCGGCGGGCTCGCGGCCTGCGCCAGCTCGGCCAGAATCGCGTCGCGCCGCTTGGCAAGGGGGATGGAAACCGTATCAGTCATGCTGATGACGTTGAAACGCCAATCCTCGCCAAAGCGCAAGCTGCTGGCCGCCGCCCGCGCCGCTTCAGCGCACCTGCCGCACGCGATTCCGCCCGGCCTGTTCCTGACAGATCCCGCCCGCTCGCCCGATCCGGTCAGGACGGCGCAATCACTGCCGCCCGGCTGGGGCATCATCTATCGCCATTTCGGCGCGCCGGATGCCGGGATGATCGCGGCAGACCTGGCGCACGTCTGCCGCGCGCGAAAGCTGTGGCTGCTCATCTCCGCCGATCCTGTGCTGGCCATGGCGGTCGGCGCGGCCGGCGTTCACTGGCCGCATGCCCGCCTCGCCTCATCCCGGAAGTGGCGCGGCGCGTTCGCGCTGATGACGGCCAGCGCCCATTCGCCCGCCGAGCTTCGTGCAATCGCGCACTATCCGATTGATGCCGCGCTTGTTTCGGCTGTGTTCCCGTCGAACAGCCCGTCGGCTGGCAAGCCCCTCGGCGCGCTGAAACTCCAGCAACTCGTGCGATCAGCCCCCTGCCCCGTCTTTGCTCTTGGCGGGGTGACGGCGTGCAATGCCAATCGCATTGCCCCGTTTGCGGGCATCGCAGCAGTCGAATCGCTCGCGCGCGCGTTCGATCCGGCAAGCTAGTCAGGTGTTGGGACTGCCGCCCTCTGCGGGGGTTCCGAACGCGGCGATGAGCAGGCCCAGCACGGTCAGGACTGTAAACAGCGATACTTTTCGCCATTGCCCGCCCGCCCGATGCGCCGAGACAGCCGCGATGGCAGACTGGATTGCGTAATAGATCGCGAAGGCGCGAGACGCGTAAGAAATGATCTCGAATAGGTCGATCGTCCAGGTGAAAGCCAGCCCGACCCCAACAAGCATGGCATAGGCTTGGCGCTCGGTGACGCGCCCTCCCGTCAATTCCGCAACCAGTCCGCCCGATCCGCTCGTATCGGCAATCGCCGCGCTGAACTGCGCCGTGAGGGCCGCCGCCACCAGCAGGAAAGGCAGGACCGGCGCCACCACCCGCATCATGTCGATGATGGCTGTTTCCTCGAGATGAAGCTCGTTGCCCTGAAAGACATAGGCCACCAGCGCGATATACATCATGTAAATGGCCGAAGAGAGCAGCTGCGCGATGCGCATCGACCGGATCCGCGTTTGCGCGTCATAGGTGCTGCCAAGATAACGCGACGTCTCGAACCCCTGCACGGTGACAATCAGTCCGAAGCCAAGCGCGATGCCTGCCCAGCCCGTCGCTTTTGGCGCCAACAGGACCAGCTTGTCTGCGCTCGCCTCCTTGCCGAAAAAGATCGCGAGCCCGACCAGTAGGCCAAGGATGATGGCAAGTTTCACACTGACGGAAACCTGTTCCATGCGCTCCAGCGCGCTGAAGCCTCTCAGCCAGCCGACCACCAGGATCAGCGCAAACACGGCGCTGGTGAGCAAGCGCGCATGCAACGAGTCGTCCCAAGGTGTGAGGCTGACCCCGAAGGCGCCAAACAGGTTGAGATAATAGGCAACCGAGATGACATAAGCGACGGCCAGCACCCACGAACCGGCCATTTCGAGGCGGGCGACCAGCCGGCCAGGATCGGTATCCTGATCCCCGCGCATATGGATATTGTGCCGGATCGCCGTCCCGAACAGGTAGGCGCCGATGCACAAGGCCAGCATCGCGAGTGGCGCATACTTGCCATAAGAGGAATCGAGGATTGGCCCGAGGACGAGGAAACCGCTGCCGATGATGGAAGCAAGCGGCGTCATCGTCGCGCGCCAGGTCTTTATGCCCGCCACGCGCGGCATCAGCAGAAAAACCCCCGCAGCAAGCGTGACGATCAGGATCAGGCCATTCAGGAACACGGCAACAGGACTTCAACTCCCGGGATGCGGGCGCGAACCCGGTGGCGCGCCACTCACATGGCAACGCCTAACCAGCATGAAAAGCCCGGCGCAACGCCGAATCCACGCGTTGCGATCAGTTGGCTGGCTTAAATAAAAGAAAGATCAGAACTTGAATGCCGACTTGAGCCGGATGCCGGTCTCGAGCTGGCTGTCTTCCCACTGGGACGTATCGTTGAGGCGCTCGGCGCCAACGCTGACTTCACCACCGACGGAGAAACGCGGCGTGACGCGGAATGTGGCACCGGCCTGCATCTGCTCGCGCGGAAGCGGCGACGAGTTGGGCCGGGTCAGCATGTCGAGATTCAACTGCCAGCGCGCATTGCCACCAAACTGGACGGAGAAGTCATCCGTCGGCTCGGGCTGCCAGACAGGCTTGGCATCTGCCGGCTTCGGCTGGGCAAACTGGCGATACCAGTCGGCCTCGGCAGCCTTGCTTTCGGAAAGGGACGGCGACTGGACCGTCAGAACGTCATCCGCCACAGCCGGATCTGCCATCGCCGGCAAAGCCAGCATGGCGGAAATCAGTGTGATTGAGAGTATCAAGCCCGGTTTCATTTCCTGCACCTTCTCGCAAAAGAATAGTCATCCCGGCCAGTTAAGAGAAGATTAACAATCGGTGAGGGGGCCAAATTAAAGCGATAGTGTGATTTCTAACACAATACCGTCGGCCAAATCCCGATTTGGAGGCACTGGACCCAGTCCGACTCGCTTGTGGCGGACTGTCTGGCTGCGATACCCGCCGGCAATCCGCAGGCCTTCGTGCAGGTCTTTGGCCGCACCGAGGCTCCATGATTCGGTCTCGAGGCCCGTCAGGTCATCGCTGGCCTCGCCATAATCCACGCCAAAATCGAGCGAAAAGGCCCGTTTCGTCATGCCGAGCGTCCACGCCGAATAGTCGCCGGGGCCGGTTTCCACGCCATTATTGCTGTTCAGGAGGCTCGCGCCGATCGTCAGCGTGTCGAATTCTGCTGACGCGCCGGCAGACCATGTGTCGACCGTTCCATAGATATCCGGCGTGATTGCGGAACTCACATCGGCATGGCTATAGGCCAGCGCCGCCTGTAGCCTCACGCCGCTCTCTCGCAACTTGCGCGAGACATTCACCGCCACCTCCGACGCCGACTCGACACGGACTTGCGGATTGCCGGCTACTTTGCGCGCCGGATCGCGGTCGAGGCCGCGCACATCCGCTGTCGGCGTGAACGAGGCACCGGCTCTCACGCCCAGGATACGGGGGCTGGCATAGCTCAGCTTCAGCGCAGGACCTGTCAGGTCATGATCGGTGCGCACATAGGCCTGCCCGGTCGGGTCGAGGACGGGATTGGCCGTCGAGGCCTTCACGAACACGCTTGGTGCCCCTTCGTGGAAGCGCGCTGCGACGCCCCTGTCGCGCCCCAGCCGCACCTCGCCATAGCCGCCTTCGGCATAGACATAGGCCTGTTCAAGCTGGCCTCGGGGCCCGACATGTTCGCGCTCAGTTCCGGTTGCCAGACCGCTGAAGGCCCCTTGCCACCCCCCTGCCACCCCCCCGGCACCCCCGTCCGGCACCCCGGTGAACCCCGCCCGCCCCGGGTGATCCTTCTGAACTTCAGCCCGGCCAACGGCCCCGATCTCCAGGCCGCTGTCCAGCACCCGGTTCGTGGACAGGCCGAAGGCCCCCAGATAGGTCACCGGCGCACCCTCGGCCGTAGAGCCCGCGACGGCCAGTTCCGCATCGACTTTGGTCTCCCACACGTCCCATTCATCCTGCGCCTGTGCATGGCCTGTGGCCACGCCCAGTATGGCCAGCAGTGTCAGCGGTTTCCACATTGTCTCTCTCCTGCAAACACCATCCGCGATCTTCGGCATATCAGCACTGGCGAGCCCCGACTCCCCTTGTTATACAAATCCTCGTCAACAAGGTCTTGCACTCAGGAACAATCTTCATGGTCAAACACATTATCACCGCTGCCCTGGCTGGCATGCTGATCGTTTCCGGTTGCCAGTCCGGCAAAAGCAAGAACAGCGAAAGCCAGATCACCCAGAAGAATGTCGGTACCGTCAATCCATACTTGTGGCGCGCCACGCTGGATACGTTCGAGAACATGCCCGTCCAGAGCGCCGATTCGGTCGGCGGTCTCGTCGTTTATGACTGGAAGTCCTTCCCGGACTCGCCGGATGAGCGCATCAAGGCAACAGTCTATATCCTCGACACGCGCCTCCGGGCCGACGGCGTCAAGGTGTCGGTGTTCCGCCAGACCAACCAAGACGGCACATGGACCGACGCAAGCGTTGATCCGGAGACCGGAATCCAGCTTGAAAACAAGATCCTTCAGCGTGCCCGCACGCTCAAGGCCTCACAGATCGGCTAGAAAGCCAAACACCAGATCTCTTAAAAGGAGCGGGACATGGCCACCCGTTACGATCCGCAGGCCGCGGAAACCAGATGGCGTGCCGCATGGGACGCAGCAGACCTTTTCAAGGCGAAATCGCCCGCCGAGGCGGGTGACGCGCCCAAGGCATACATCCTTGAAATGTTCCCCTATCCGTCGGGCCGGGTGCACATGGGCCATGTGCGCAATTATGCCATGGGCGACGTCGTTGCCCGCCATCGCCGCGCCAATGGATACAACGTGCTCCACCCCATGGGTTGGGATGCGTTCGGAATGCCGGCCGAGAATGCTGCGCTCCAGCGCGGCGTCCATCCGGGTAAATGGACCTATGAGAACATTGCCGCGATGCGCGCCCAGCTGAAGAAGCTGGGCTTGTCGCTCGACTGGAGCCGGGAATTTGCGACATGCGATCCGGACTATTACGGCGCACAGCAGGCCCTGTTCCTGAAGATGCTCGACAAGGGTCTCGTCTATCGCAAGGCGAGCAAGGTCAACTGGGACCCGGTCGACAATACGGTGCTGGCCAATGAACAGGTCGTCGATGGCCGGGGCTGGCGTTCCGGTGCCGTGGTCGAGCAACGCGAGCTCACCCAGTGGTTCTTCCGCATCACCCATTATGCCGACGACTTGCTGCAAGAAGTGCAAAAGCTCGAACGCTGGCCGGAAAAAGTCCGCACCATGCAGGCGAACTGGATCGGCCGGTCTGAAGGCCTTCAGATGCGCTTCGAATTTTCCGGCGAGACGCCAGCGGGTTTCGAAAACGGCGTCGATATTTTCACGACCCGACCCGACACCCTGTTCGGCGCGAGCTTCATCGCCCTGTCACCTGATCATCCGCTGACGCTCCAGCTGGCCCAGGGCAATACCGCTCTCACGGCCTTCCGCGCCGAGTGCGCCGCTGTCGGTACCAGCGAGGAGGCCATCGAAAAGGCGCCCAAGCTCGGATTCGATACCGGCCTCACAGTCCAGCACCCGTTCGATCCCGAGCGCACTCTGCCCGTATGGGTCGCGAACTTCGTGCTGATGGGATACGGCACAGGCGCCATATTCGGCTGCCCTGCCCATGACCAGCGCGACATCGAATTTGCCCGCAAATATGGCCTGGACGTCGTGCCCGTCGTCTTGCCGCCCAATGCCGACCCGGCAACGTTCGACGTGCAGGACGACGCCTATACCGGACCTGGCACGATTTTCCATTCCGGCTTCCTTGATGGCCTCGCCATCGACGACGCCAAGCGGATGGCGATTTCGAAGATCGAATCCCAGGGCCTCGGCGAGGGCAAGGTCAACTATCGCCTGCGTGACTGGGGCGTCTCGCGCCAGCGCTATTGGGGCTGCCCCATTCCGATCGTGCATTGCGAAGCGTGCGGCATTGTCCCGGTCCCTGCCGACGAGCTGCCCTTGCGCCTGCCGGACGATGTGACTTTCGACAAGCCGGGCAATCCGCTGGAACGGCACGCGACATGGAAAGATACGACCTGCCCGACCTGCAAAGGCAAGGCGCGGCGCGAAACCGATACGCTCGACACGTTCGTCGACAGTTCCTGGTATTGGGCCCGGTTCGCCAGCCCGGACGACATGGCTGAACGCGCCTATTGGCTGCCCGTCGACCAATATGTCGGCGGCGTTGAACATGCCGTCCTGCACCTGCTCTATGCGCGCTTCTTTGCCCGCGCGATGCGCGATGTCGGGGAACTGGACCTGCCGAGCGGCGAACCTTTTGCCGGCCTGTTCACGCAAGGCATGGTGACCCACGAGACCTACAAGTCGGCAAAGGGCGACTGGCTCGAGCCCTCCGACGTCGCGTTCAAGGACGGCGCCTGGTTCGAGATTGCGACGGGCGCGCCTGCGAGCGTCGGTCCGATCGAGAAAATGTCCAAGTCGAAAAAGAACACGGTCGACCCGGACGCCATCATCCAGGCCTTCGGGGCGGACACCGCGCGCTGGTTCGTGCTGTCGGACTCGCCCCCTGAGCGCGATGTCGAATGGACACAATCTGGCGCCGAAGGCGCCGCCCGTTTCGTGCAGCGCATCTGGAGCATCTTCGATGCACTGCCAGACTCAAAGGCGCCAGCGCCAGGCACAGACGAGGCCTCGATTGCCTTGCGAAAGGCATCGCACAAGGCGGTCGCGGCCATCGACAAGGCGATCAACGAGTTCCGCTTCAATTCAGCCGTCGCCAGCATCCATGAATGGGTCACGGCATTGAAGAAGGCCGAGGCCGAGGCCGATACCGGCTCGGTCACCGGCGCACGGTTCGAGGGCGCGTCCATGCTGGCCCGTTGCCTCACACCCTTCATGCCACATCTGGCTGAATCCTGCTGGGAACGGCTTGGCGAATTCGGCTTCGTATCTGCAGCGGTCTGGCCCATGCCGGACCCGGCCCTGCTGGAAGATGACAGTGTCACCATGGCGGTTCAGGTGAACGGCAAGCGCCGGGGCGAAATAACTGTCTCCAAAGCGCTGACGAAGGATGCGGTCGAAGCTGCGGCCTTTGCCGAACCCGATGTCGCAACCTTCCTGGATGGCAAGGTCGTCAAAAAAACCATTGTCGTTCCCGGTCGCATCGTGAATATCGTGGTCGCATGAGACACTTCCTGGCCGCTCTCCTCCTTCTTTCACTGGCTGCCTGTGGCTTCCAGCCCGTCTATGCGCCCGGCTCAAGCGCACTGGCTGCCGGCGGCCCGATCTCGGTCGAGCCCATTCGTGGCCGGTCCGGATACATACTCCGGCGCGCCCTGCAGGAAGAGCTCGCGATCGGCTTGCCTGGCGTCACGGAGCCCGCGACGCTGAATGTCATCCTGAAGGACAACCTGACGCGGCTGGCTTTCAAGCCCGATGGTGCAGCCTCCCGCTCGAGTATTTCCGCCTCCGGTCGCTATGTTCTGGCGCGCGAGAGCGGCGCCGTCTCGGGCGTGGTTGACGCCCAGACCGACTTCACGGTGCCGAGTGCGCCTTATGGTGACATCGCGGCTCAAACCAGCGCCTACGATCGCACCATGCGTGAACTCGCAAAACGCATCGTCGATGATTTGCGACTACAGCTCTCTGCCGGCTGATGCTGCTAAAGGGCAAGCAGGCTGTTACCTTCTCCCGCCGGCCGGATCCGGCGATCTGGGCAGTGCTCGCATTTGGTGAGGATGACGGTCTTGCGAGCGACGCTTCTGCCAGTCTGATCAAGGCCTGGACCCCCAAGGCGGGCGAACTGGAAGTGTCCGTCCTCGACGATGATGCGATCAAGAAAGACCCGTCACTCCTGTTCGACAATCTTGAGGCCGTGTCGCTGCTCGGCGACCCGCGCCTCATTCGTGTCCGCACCAATGGCGACAAGATTGCCGCGCTCCTGTCGGAAGCGATCGCGGAAGGCGACAAGACCGAGCAACGCTACGCCGCGAAGCTGGTCATCGAAGCTGGCAGCCTCGCATCGAAATCCAAGCTGCGGGTAGCGGCCACGGCGGCCAAGCGGACGGCCTGTCTCCAGATATTTGCTGACGAGGCCGGTGACATAGAAGACCGGGTAAAGGCAGCGCTTCTGGACGTCGGCGCCACAATAGAACCAGCTGCACTGCACGCATTTACCGGCGACCTGCCCGGCCACCGCGGCATCGCCAATTCCGAAATCGAGAAGCTCGCGCTTTATGCACGCGGACTCGGCCGTGATGTCTTGCTGACCGATATCCGCGCTCTCTCGGCGACCGACATCGATCATGACCTGTCCGCCGCGATACGCGCAACACTCGCGGGCGACCTCGTTGCCGCGAATACCGCCTTGCAGCGCCTCGAGATCGCCGGGACATCTGCCATCTCCATCCTGCGCGCGCTGCAGAGTGAAACACTACGCATGCTGGATGCGCACAAGCGGATGGCCGCGGGTGAAGGAACTCCCAACATGAAGCTGCGCCCGCCGGTCTGGCAAAGTGACTGGCCGGCGTTTCGCGCCCGCCTCGGCAAGTGGCCGCAGAAGCGGCTCCTGCGCATCCTGGAGCGGATCTATGACGCAGAACGTCAGGCGAAGTCCGGGTCCGGCAGCGCCGACCCAGTTGTTCGTGTACTGATGAATGAGCTCGGCAAGGCGGCGGCCCATGCCGCCTGACCCGGCCCTAGCGTTTTGCCGTCAGGCGCCGGCAGACATCATCGAGCTGTTCGAGGTCGCGATAACGGATACGCAACTCGCCGCCATCCTTGCCGTGCCGAATGTCGACCGCAAGGCCGAGTGTCCGCGTCAGGTCCGCTTCCAATGCCTCGGTATCGACGTCTTTTTCGGCCCCGGGCGACTTGGCTGATTTGGTCTCGATCGTCCCGCCTTCGCGCGCATCCTTCGCGCGCGACTCGACATCGCGCACGCTCAGGCCCTTTTCGGCCGCCATGCGAATGAGGGCTTCGGGATCGGGCGCGCCAAGCGCGGCGCGTGCATGGCCGGCACTCAGCTTGCCATCGCGCACATAAGCACGGGCGCTCTCGGGCAATTGCAGCAGCCGCAGCGTGTTCGCGATGTGAACACGGCTCTTGCCGACACTCTGGGCCAGGCTGTCCTGTGTGCGCCCGAACCGCTTGATCAACGCCTCATACGCCTCGGCTTCTTCGATCGGATTCAGGTCCGCCCGCTGGACGTTTTCGATGATGCCGATCTCGAGCAATTCGAGTTCGTCAATCTCACGCACCAACGCCGGAATGGACTTCAGGCCGGCAATCTTGGCGGCGCGCCAGCGTCGCTCGCCCGCGATGATCTGGAACTTGCCGCGATCCTTGGGATCCGGACGGACGAGGATGGCCTGCAGGACACCCTTGGCCTTCAGCGACTCGGCCAACTCATTCAACGCCACCTCATCGAACGTGCGGCGCGGCTGGGCGGGGTTGCGACGGATAAGGTCCAGGTCGATTTCGTTCGACACGGTCGCAGGCGCTGTCTTGCCTTCGGTCGTCGGTACGGCACCGACCGCGTCAATCTCACCCATCAGGGCAGACAGGCCGCGGCCAAGACGTGAAGGTTTGCTCTTTGCGTCGTCGGTCATGTGATTCAGGCCGCTCTCGCCTTCTCGCGCTGCAGGACTTCCGATGCGAGACGGATATAGGCCTCGCTCCCCGGACACCGATAATCATACAAGAGCGCCGGTTTGCCAAATGACGGCGCTTCGGACAATCGCACGTTCCGCGGAATGACGGTACTATAGACCTTGTTGCCGAAATGCGCCCGAACCTGGTCAGCCACTTCATCCGACAGGTTGTTGCGACGGTCATACATGGTCAGCACCACACCCTGGATCTCGAGGGTCGGGTTCAGTCCGGAGCGAACCGCTTCCACGGTGCGCATCAATTGCGACAGGCCTTCAAGCGCCAGGAATTCGCACTGTAGCGGCACGAGCAAGGCATTTGCCGCCGTCATGGCATTCAGCGTCAACGCCGACAGGGATGGCGGGCAGTCGATCAGGATGTAATCATACTTGACCAGCCCACCCTGTTCGGCCCGGTCGACATAGGTCATCAGGGCGTCGCGCAGCCGGTAGGATCGCCGCGCATCATTGGCGAGCTCCGTCTCGACGCCCGACAGGTTCTCGTCACCCGGAATGATGTCGAGGCGCGGTACGATCGTCGACAGGACCGTCTCTTCCATCGGCACCCGGTCGACCACGAGATCATAGCTCGTGAGCAACCGGTCTGCCCGGGAAATACCGAGTCCGGTCGAGGCATTACCCTGTGCATCAAAATCAACAATCAACACACGACGGCCTACAGCCGCCAGCGCCGTTCCCAGATTGATCGAGGTCGTCGTCTTGCCGACGCCGCCCTTCTGGTTCACGACCGCAAATATTCTAGGCTTCGTCGCCACCGCGCAACTCCCTTACAATCAATACGACACCCGACCCGCCACTTCGGCTCGGAATCGCCTCATACGCGAAGTTCCACCTTTGTCGGGCGTCCGTCAATTCTTCTTCCCAGCGTTCGCCCTTGAGGAACAGCCCTGTTGCACCGTTTTTCATCCAAGGCGCAGCATAATCCAGAAGTCGTGGCAGCGGTGCAAATGCCCGCGCTGTCACGATATCTGCAGGTCTGGCCTCTGCAGACTCAACCCGGCCCTGGATGACTTCGGCCGGGAGATGAGCGGCGAGAATGGCCGCGCGAAGGAATGCAGCCTTTTTCCCGACGCTCTCTATCATCGTAACATGGCCCTTTGGGCGCGCCGCGGCGATGATCAACCCCGGAAAGCCGGCGCCGGAACCGAGATCCACGACACGCGCTGTTTCCGGAATATGGTCGAGCAATTGAAGGCAATCCCACACATGTCTCTGCCAGATATGCGGCCATTCGCGTGGGCCGATCAGATTACTCTTCAGCCGCCAGTCATCCAGCGTGGCTATCACCGAATCGAGGCGGTCGAGCGTTTCACGTGAAACATCGTGGGCGGCAAGGAATACCGCGCGGTCATTCTCGTCACTCATCGGTCATACCGCCTTTGCGCGGCGTTTCACGTGACTAAGCAAAGCCGTCAGCGCGCCCGGCGTGACGCCTTCTATACGTCCGGCCTGGCCGAGCGTCGCGGGCCGGATCGCTTCGAGTTTCTGCCGCACTTCATTCGACAGGCCCCCGACCGTCGCATAATCGAGACTGTCTGGAAGCCCAAGGCTATCATCCCGGCGCAGGGCTGCGACGTCTGCGGCCTGGCGATCGAGATATCCTGCGTACAGGGCCTCGATTTCCAATTGGGCGGCGATATCGGTCGAAACCTCGGCGAGGTCCGGCCAAATAATCGCCAGTTCGGCAAAGCCGATGCCCTTGTAGGCGAGATACTCCCAGGCCGACCGCACGCGCCCGTCTTGATTGATCGCCCATCCCGCCTGGGCCGCCTTGGCCGGCGAAAGGGTCAGGAATTGCAGCCTTTCGCGCGCCGCGGTTAATGCATCTTGTTTCACGTGAAACACTTTGGCCCGAATCGGGCCCACAATCCCCAAATCGAGGCCTTTTTGGGTCAAACGCTGGTCTGCATTGTCGGCGCGAAGGGCCAGACGATATTCTGCGCGGGACGTGAACATCCGATAGGGCTCGGTGACTCCCCGTGTCACCAGGTCATCGATCAGGACGCCGATATAGGCCTCGGCCCGGTCAAACGTGACGGGTTCCTGTTCGTCCGCGCGCCGCGCCGCGTTCATTCCGGCAACAAGCCCCTGCGCGCCGGCTTCTTCATATCCGGTCGTGCCATTGATCTGCCCGGCCAGGTAAAGCCCCGGCAAGGCCCGGACCTCCAGTGTCGGCGTCAGAGCCCGCGGATCGACATAATCATATTCAATGGCGTAGGCGTACTGGCGAATGGCGACATTTTCGAGGCCCGGGATCGTCCGGATGAACGCATCCTGCACCGTCTCGGGCAGCGACGTGGAAATGCCGTTGGGATAGACGGTATCGTCCTCGAGTCCTTCTGGTTCGAGGAATATCTGGTGGCGGTCACGATCGGAAAACCGATCGACCTTGTCTTCGATCGACGGGCAGTAGCGGGGGCCGCGGCCCGCAATCGCACCGGAATAGACAGCAGATTGTCCGATATTGTCTGCGATGATGGCGTGCGTTTCGGGCGTGGTCCACGTGATGCCACAGGCGACCTGGGGTACGCGGATCTCGTCTGTCAGGTAGGAAAACGGCACCGGGCGCTCATCCGCAGCCTGCATTTCCAGCCGGTCCCAGGCAATCGTCTTGCCGTCAAGGCGCGCGGGCGTTCCGGTTTTCAAACGGCCCATTGGAAGGCCGAGCGCATAGAGCCGGTCTGACAACCCGATTGCCGGGGCCTCTCCAGCGCGGCCAGCCGGAATGCGCTTCTCCCCGATGTGAATCATGCCTTTCAAAAACGTGCCCGTCGTAATGACGACCTTGCTTGCCCGGTATGACTGTCCGGTCAGGCCGGTCACACCCGCCAATTTACCTGCTTCCAGGATCAGGTCCTCGGCGCCATCCTCGATAATCGTCAGGTTTGGATAGTCCGCGAGCTCAGCCTGCATGGCCTGGCGGTAAAGCGCCCGGTCAATCTGCGCGCGGGGGCCCCAAACAGCTGGCCCTTTCGAACGGTTGAGCATCCGGAACTGGATCCCGGCCTTGTCGGCCATGCGTCCCATCAACCCGTCGAGCGCATCGATCTCGCGCACAAGATGGCCCTTGCCGAGCCCGCCGATAGCCGGATTGCAGCTCATCTCACCAATGGTCGATCGCTTGTGCGTCACCAGCGCCGTGCGGGCGCCATAGCGCGCGGCTGCAGCGGCCGCTTCACAACCGGCATGTCCGCCGCCGATCACAATCACATCAAATTCGTCTGGCTTCGCCATTACGTCCGCGCCTCAGGAAACAGGGTGTTCTGGCGGACATATAACCGCCCAGCCGCCTAAACCCTAGGGGTCATTTGCCGATGCAGAAGGCGGAAAACACGGCGCCCAGCACGTCTTCAACGCCGACCACGCCGATAATCGAGCCCAACTGGCGCAGCGCCATGCGCACGTCTTCGGCTGCCAGTTCCGCGCCGACATCATTGGCCAGGGCATCTCGCGCCGCCTCCAGGCTGCACAATCCATCCTGCAGCCGGGCCCGATGGCGTTGCCGCGTAATGACCGGCGCTTCGACCGAACGGGCATGCTCGGCCACAAAGCCCGCAATCGCCTGTTCCAATATATCCACGCCATCTCCCGATTTTGCCGAGATGACATGATCTGCGTCGATGGACGACAGTCGAGCACCGAGATCTGCCTTGTTCAGGACGACAAGGTCGCCAGGCGCCCTATAATCCGTAGACAGAGCACTAAGGTCCGGTGCTTCGGCATCAATCAGGAACACGCGCAAGTCTGCGTCCCGTGCCGCCAGTTCCGCGCGGCGCACGCCCTCGGCCTCAATTTCATCTTCCGTAACCCGCAGGCCAGCGGTGTCCGCAATCCAGACAACATGCCCGCCTAACACTCGCCGCACTTCGATCACGTCGCGTGTTGTGCCGGCCTTCGGAGTCACGATGGCTGCTTCACGCCGTGCCAACCGGTTGAGCAGCGTCGACTTGCCGGCATTGGGCGCGCCAATGATGGCAACCCGAAATCCATCGCGAATTCGCTCGCCAATCCCACCATCGCCCAGCGCTGCGCGGATCTCGTCGATCACGCGGTCCAGTTTCTCGAGTATGGGTGCTGTCGTCTCCTGGGGTGCATCGCCCTCATCCGGGAAATCCACGGCCACTTCGACGAGCGCCAGAATACCGGTTAGCTCCGCCCGCCAAGTCGCGTAGGTTTCTGACAATCCGCCGCCAAGCTGGCGCAGCGCTTGTGCCTTCTGTGCCAGCGTTTCAGCCTCGATGATGTCGGCAACGCCCTCGGCTTCAGTGAGGTCGAGTTTTCCTGCCTCGAAGGCGCGCCTTGTATATTCACCCGGTTCGGCAATGCGTACGCTCTCATGAGACGTGATTGCGCCCAGCGCATGCTCGATCACTGCCGCACCGCCATGGAGGTAGAGTTCAAGCGTATCTTCGCCGGTATAACTGCCCGGCCCGGGCATGAACACGGCAAGCCCTCGGTCGACAAGACGCCCGCGCTCATCGCGCACATCGGTCAAAGTCACATGCCGCGGTGCGGGAACACCACTGTCCAGGTGCTGCTCGGCCAGCTGCTTCACCATTGGCCCCGACAGGCGAAGAATCGCTATCGCAGCTGGCGGCGCGCCCGAAGCGAGGGCGCAGATTGTATCGCGCTCGCTCATATGGGCGCCTGCATTCCTAGTTCTTCATCGCCTCGAAGAACTCATCATTCGTCTTCGTCTGGCGGAGTTTGTCGATCAGGAAGTCAACCGCGTCATTGGTGCCCATCGGGCCCAGGATACGGCGAAGGATGTAGATCTTTGAGAGCTGGTCTGGCGGCGTGATCAGTTCTTCTTTCCGCGTACCAGACTTCATGATGTCGATGGCCGGGAAGGTGCGCTTGTCGGCAATCTTCCGGTCAAGCACGACTTCGGAGTTACCCGTACCCTTGAATTCCTCGAAGATCACTTCGTCCATCCGGCTGCCAGTATCGATCAGTGCCGTTGCAACGATTGTGAGTGAGCCCCCGTTCTCCACGTTTCGCGCCGCGCCGAAGAAGCGCTTCGGACGTTGCAGCGCGTTGGCGTCAACACCGCCGGTCAGGACCTTGCCCGAGCTCGGCACGGTTGTGTTATAGGCGCGGCCAAGACGCGTGATCGAGTCGAGCAGGATGACAACGTCGCGCTTGTGCTCCACGAGCCGTTTCGCCTTCTCGATCACCATTTCGGCGACCTGGACGTGGCGGGTGGCAGGCTCATCAAACGTCGAGGCGACAACTTCGCCCTTCACTGTGCGGCGCATGTCGGTCACCTCTTCCGGCCGTTCGTCGATCAGCAGCACGATCAGGTAGCATTCCGGATGGTTCTCTTCGATCGCGGCGGCAATGTTCTGCAGCAGCACCGTCTTACCGGTCCGCGGCGGCGCGACGATCAACGCGCGCTGGCCCTTGCCGATCGGCGCCACGATGTCGATGACGCGGCCGGAGCGATCCTTCTTGGTCGGGTCTCTGCTTTCCATCTTCATCCGCTCTTCGGGATAAAGGGGCGTCAGGTTGTCGAAGTGGACTTTCTGGCGGGCCTTCTCGGGCTCCTCGAAATTGATCTTCGACACGTCGGTCAGCGCGAAATAGCGCTCATTGTCCTGCGGCGCCGTGATCGGTCCCTCGACCGTGTCGCCGGTCCGGATATTCGCCTTTTTCAGCACTTCCGGGCTGACATAGATGTCGTCCGGGCCAGGCAGGTAATTGGATTCCGGCGAGCGCAGGAAACCAAACCCGTCGGTCAGCACTTCCAGCACGCCCAGGCCCGTGATTTCGACTTCGCTGTCAGCCAGTTCTTTCAGGATTGCGAACAGCATGTCCTGTGTCCGCAGCGCCGAGGCGTTCTCGACCTCAAGCTCTTCGGCATAGAGCAAAAGCTCTTCTGGCGATTTTGCTTTGAGTTCGCGCAGGGTGACGCTGGTAACGTTGTCGAGCATGGATGAAGCCATTCAGGGAAAATTCGGATGTAAGTCGGGTGAAAGACTGGATTGGGGAAACCGGGCGAAAATGAAGAACGCGCTGCACAAGGACTGTGCGCCGGTTGAGCGCATATGGGCCAAGCAAGGCTGTTTCGTCAAGCACCAATGGCTTTTTGGCTTCAGAACGGCTTCACGGCCACCAATATGACGATGACGATCATCAGCAGGAAAGGCACTTCATTCAGCATGCGCAGCTGCCTGGCCGACACGCCATCGCCGCCGCGGTCCACTTTCTTGCCGAGACGGACAAAATAGCCGTGCATCCCTGACAATATAAGAACGAGAACCAGTTTCACGTGTAGCCAGCCTTGCGACAGCAGCGCCGGATTCATCCACAGCATCGCCAGCCCGAATACCCAGACCAGGATCAGGCTGGGGTTCATGATGATCATGCGCAATTGCAGCGAGGCTTTCTTCATCGCCTCATACAGCGGCTCGCCCGGCGAGCTTGAAAGCTGGTGAATCTTGTAGCGCGGATAGACCAGCAGGCTCGCCATCAATGCGACGACAAAGATGATGTGCAGCGCCTTCACCCAGAGATACAGCATCAGACCCCGCCCCTAATCTGCCGCCACTTTCACGGCCTGCCCGGCTTTCCGTGCCACATCGGCGTGCGGACATCCAGACGCGCCGGTGGGGCAAAGACGGCTGCCGGCACACGACCGGATGCTCTCACTCATATCCAGTGCTGCGAGTGTCTCGCCGACCAGTGTCCGGATGAAGCCGGGATGCACCCCGAGGGCCTCAACGCGCGTATAGCTCGGCGCGTCGTGCTGCTCGGCGAGCAATTTGTATTCTTCGCCCAGTTCCACCAGCGTCTCGATATGCTCCGAAACGAATGCAATCGGTGCGATCAGGATATTGCGCTTGTCCTGCGCCGCGCGCTCCACTTCCGCGTCGGTCGACGGGCCGATCCATTTCAGCGGGCCGACACGTGACTGGTAGCAACCGACAACGTCCCAGTCCTGCGGCACGCGCGCCGCGATCATCGCCGTCAGAGTCTCACACTGCCACTGGTATGGATCACCGGCCGCAACAATCTTTTCCGGCAGGCCATGCGCCGAGAGCAGCAAACGCACGTCAGCCGGCCGCCCGGCCTTGTCGAAGGCCGCCATGATCTGGTCGACATGCGCGGCGATGAAGCTTTCCTCGAAGGGATAGCAGCACACTGTGCGTGTCGGCCCGGAATAGTGTTTCTTCCATTCCTTCAGAGACGAGCCTGTCGTCGTCGTTGAGAATTGCGGATACAGCGGAAGCAACACGACTTCATCGGCGCCCCAGGCTTTGACGTCCGTCGCGGTGTCTTTCGTGAACGGATGCCAATAGCGCATCGCAATGAAAGTGCGCACCTCATCGCCGGGAAGCGACGCCGCCAGCTGGATTTGCAGCGCTTCGGCCTGTTTCTCGGTCTCGGGCAGCAGGGGGGATCCGCCGCCGGGCCCCATCAGGGCATAATTCTTCCGCGCGGATGGCGCCCGGGTCGTCGAGATGAACCGCGCCAGCGCCCAGCGGATCGGCAGGGGCGCCTGAATGATCGCCGGGTCGTCGAACAGGTTGCGCAGGAATGGCTGTACGGTGTCAGGCCCGTCAGGCCCCCCGAGATTGAACAGTACCACAGCGATTTTGCGCCCCATCAGCGATCAGCCTTCCCGCACGATTTTCAGGACACGCTCGACATTCGCGATCGGTGTTTCCGGTCGGACGCCGTGCCCCAGATTGAATATATGGGGACGACCGGCATAGGCTTCCACAAGGTCCCGGACCCGCGCATCCAGCCGCTCGCCGCCTTCGATCAGCAAGAGGGGATCTAGATGTCCCTGAACCGGCATGCCCTCCGGCAGTGCGGTATTTACGAATAGCGGCACTGCTGCGGTATCAAGCCCGACAGCCGTCACGCCGGTAATCCGTGCATATTCCGGCAACATCGCCCCCGCGCCGCGCGGAAATCCGGTAATCGGCACGGTCACGCCCATGTCCCGCAACATCGCGACCAGTTTCGTGGTTGGCCGTATGATGACTTCGCGGAAGATATTGTCCGGCAGGCCCTCGGCCCAGCTGTCGAACAGCATCAGCGCGTCTGCGCCGGCTTCAACCTGTTTCACCAAATAGTGCGCGGTCGCTTCGATGACATAGTCCATCACGGCGGCCAGTTCCTCCGGCCGGCCATGCGCCCAGCGCCATGCCAGCGACTTGTCGGTCTTGCCGCGTCCTTCGATGGCATACAGGCTCACCGTCCAGGGCGATCCGGCAAAGCCGATCAGGGCTGTCTCCTTTGGCAGTTCGGCCTTGACCCGGGACACCGTCTCATAGACCGGCGCCAGCCTGTCAGCCGCCTTGATCGCTGGCACCTTGCCGAGATCTGACGCCGACTCGATCTGCTGGACGATCGGCCCAACGCCCTTCTCGAATTCCACGCCCAGGCCCATCGCATCGAGGATCAGCAGGATATCGGCAAACAGGATCGCCCCGTCCATGCCATAGCGGCGGATGGGCTGGAGCGTCGCTTCCGTAGCCATTGACGGCGTATAGCAGAAATCGAGAAAGTCCTTGGCGCGTGATCGCAGCTCAAGATATTCCGGCAAGTGCCGCCCGGCCTGCCGCATCATCCATACCGGAGGCCTCTTGGCGGGCTTCCCACCAAGGACGCTGATCAGTTTTGATGTGCCGGTTTGCCCCATGACCCTCAAATCCCTCATATCTCACAAGCCCGTCAGGGCGCTTACTATTACTATCCGGTGATATCAGGGGAGAAAGGCCACTCACAGGATTTGTCCAGCGAAATCCACACGCGAGTCACAGGGTGTCGCACCCCGTTAACCCTTGCTTAACCTTCAATTCCCGCGAGGGTTAATGGCAGGTTAACGTCCCTTATGGAGTCACAGGATGAAACATAGGGGGAATCCTCGGGAGTCAGATTCGGTCGCCTGTGAATGGATTGTGACTCCCGGTGTGACGATTCACCTGTCCACAGCTTGTACACAGGCCTTGTGAAAACGCTCGGCCCTCGGCAAGAGAGTGTGCCATGCCCAGTCCTCAACGCCCGAGCATCTATTTCAACGTCCACCTCGTGTCAGACAGCACGGGCGAAACCCTGAATGCTGTCCAGCGCGCGGCCTGCGCGCAGTTCGAGAATGTACAGGCGCTTGAGCACAACTACTACCTCGTCCGCTCGGAGCGCCAGCTTGAACGGGTGATGCGCGAGATCGAGGCGGCGCCCGGCGTGGTCTGGTACACGATCTCCGACGAAGCGTTGCGGGCCAGGCTCGAATCCTTCTGCCGTGAACGCGGCGTCGCCACCCTGCCCGTCCTCGATGCCTCGATCGCCATGCTCGGTCGGCATCTCGGTATCGCGGCCAACCACAAGGTTGCCGGCCAGCACGCGCTGGACCAGGATTATTTCGACCGGATGGAAGCGATCAATTTCACGCTCGCGCATGATGACGGCCAGAATGTTGACGGCCTGATCGGTGCCGACGTGATCCTGCTCGGTGTCAGTCGCACGTCCAAGACGCCGACCTGTGTCTATCTTGCCAACCGAAAGGTGCGCGCTGGCAATATCCCGCTGGTGCCTGGCGTCCAGCTGCCACCTTTCATCGAGGAGTTAGGCGAGAAAGGCCCCATGGTCGTCGGCCTCAAGATCAGCGCTGAACGGCTGGTGCAAATCCGTCGCCAGCGCCTGATCTCGCTCAACCAGGACGAACACACGATTTATGCCGATGAAGACGCGGTCCGCGATGAGGTGACACAGGCCAATCGCCTGTTCCAGCGCAACAAGTGGAAAACCATCGATGTCTCGCGTCGCTCGGTCGAAGAGACGGCTGCGGCCATTCTCAACTTCCTCAATGAGCGCCGCGCCCAGCTATGAGCCTTGCCATAACCCTCGCCTCGGGCAGCGCCAGCCGCCAGGGCCTCCTCGCCGGCGCTGGCATTGACGCGGCCAGTATCCGGCCCAATGTCGATGAATATGCCGCGAAAGCCGCCCTGCGTGCCCAAGGCATGTCCGTACGCGACCAGGCCATGAAACTGGCGGAACTCAAGGCCGTCAAAGTCTCCAGCCGCACGCCCGGTCTCGTTGTCGGTGGCGACCAGATGCTTTCGCTGGAGCATGAGGCGATCGACAAGCCGGCTGACCTTGCGGCCGCGCGCGATCATTTGCGCAAACTCTCCGGCAAGACGCATACGCTGGAAACGGCCATTGTCGTCTGCGAAAACGGCGTGCCGGTCTGGCGCCACCTCGCGCGGCCCAAACTCACGATGCGGCCGCTCAGCGAGGAGTTTATCGAATCCTATGTTGCACGCGCTGGCGACGCCCTGCTCTCGACGGTCGGCGCCTACCAGCTCGAGGGTCTCGGGGCGCAACTCTTCACGAAGATCGAAGGCGACTATTTCTCGATACTCGGTTTGCCGCTGCTGCCGCTGCTCGATTATTTCCGTACGCGCGGGGCGATCGCGTCATGACCGGGCTCTATGGCGTCATCGGCGATCCGATCGCCCATTCCCTCTCGCCGCTCATACACAATGAGTGGCTGCGAGAACACGGGATAGACGCCATTTACAAGGCCATGCAGGTGCCCGCTGGCGAACTGGAAGCGGCGCTGGAAACCTTGACGCGGCAAGGCGCACGCGGACTCAACATCACCTTGCCGCATAAGCAGGCAGCGCTCGCGTTGGCGGAGGAAAAGGGTGATCTCGCCCGTCGCATCGGGGCAGCCAACACGCTTGTCCGCACAGAGACAGGCGGCTGGCGCGCCGAGAATACGGATGCGCCCGGCTTTATCCACACGCTCGACAAGGCAGGCGTGGACGTGGCTGGAAAGAATGTCTTCCTGCTCGGCGCAGGCGGATCCGCACGGGCCCTTGCCGTAGTGCTGACCGACCTCGGCGCAGACCTGACGATATGCAACCGGACAATATCCCGCGCTGAGGAGATCGCCGACAATCTGCTGACGAAACCCGAGATCTGCACACTTGATGTGGGTCTTGAGCGCCTCGCTACCGCTGAACTGGTCGTCAATACGGTGAGTCTCGGATATTCCGGGCAAGCGCTCGAATTGCCGAAAGGCGTAGGCAAGACGTTCTACGATATCAGCTATGGCAAGGCGGCTGCACCGACGCTCGCCCATGCCGTCGCACAGGACTGGCGCACAATGGATGGCCTTGGCATGCTGGTTGCGCAAGCGGCCTTCGCTTTCGAGCATTGGTTCGGCATTTTGCCAGACATGGAGGGTGTCGAGACCCGGTGCCGCGCCATCGTGGAGGCCACGACATGATCATTCTCGGCCTGACAGGGTCCATCGGCATGGGAAAATCCGCGACCGCAGAGCTGTTCCGCGAAGAGGGCGTGCCCGTCTATGATGCCGATGCGGCCGTTCACGCACTCTATGCCAGGGGCGGCGCTGCCGTTGCGCCCGTCGAAGCCGCGTTTCCGGGCGTCGCTGTGGATGGCGCGATCGACCGTATTCGCTTGCGGGAACGCGTACTCGACGATGCCGAAGCGATGAGACAGCTCGAAGCCATCGTTCACCCGCTCGCCGGTGCGGCCCAGCATGATTTCCGCCAGGCGGCCCGTGAATCCGGCGCGCCCTTCGTGGTCATCGACATCCCGCTTCTGTACGAAACCGGTGGCTGGCAGTTCTGCGACTATGTCGTCGTCGTCACGGCATCGGCAACGGTCCAGCGCGAACGCGTCCTCTCTCGGCCCGGAATGACCGAGAAGGCTTTTGAATCTATTCTTGCCCGTCAGGTGCCCGACGCTGAAAAGCGCGCGCGCGCCGATTTCATCATCCCCACGGAGCATGGTTTCGAGTTTGCGCGCGACCTGGTTCGCGCCATAATCGCGCTGATGAATCGCAAGGACGAAGAAGAACACGCATGACCAAACTCATCCGCGAAATTGCCTTCGACACCGAGACGACAGGCCTCAATCCGAATGAGGGCGACCGTATTATCGAGATCGGCGCTGTCGAGATGATCAATCACATCCCGACCGGCCAGACGTTCCGCACACTGATCCACCCGCGTCGGCCTGTTTCTGCGGACACCGTACGCATCACCGGCATCACGGATGAACACCTGAAGGATGCGCCATTCTTCGAGGAAGAGCATGTGATCGGGGCCTTCCTCGAGTTCATCGGCGACGACATCCTCGTCGCACACAATGCAGGCTTCGACCGCGGCTTCCTCAACATGGAGCTTGCGCTCTGCGGTCGGCCGCTGATTGAGGACCACCGCTTCATCGATACCGCCGCCATGGCGCGCAAGAAATATCCCGGCGCACCAGCCAGCCTCGACGCGCTCTGCAAGCGGTTCGACATATCGCTTGAAAGCCGCACGCTTCACGGTGCCCTGCTCGATAGTCAGCTCCTGGCCAGTGTCTATCTGGAACTGCTGGGGGGCCGCGCACGCGCCTTCTCGTTCGACGCACCGACCGAGGAATCAGGCAGCGGTGAACGGCGCGCCGCGCGACAGCGGCCAACGCCGCTCGCACCATTGCTCACGTCGTCAGAGCAGGCCGCTCACGCGACCTTCATCGAAACCCTTGGCCCCGATTGTCTCTGGAGACAGGCCTGAGGCCTATTGCTGGGTCGGAGCGGGGGCGCTGGCAGCGCGACGCACCTGGGCCTGATACAGCGCAACAAAGTCAACCGGATCGATCAGCAGGGGCGGGAAACCGCCTTCGCGCGTGATCTCGGCAATGATCCGACGCGCAAACGGGAACAGCAGGCGTGGGCATTCGATCAGCAACATGGGCTCGAGCTGGTCCTGGGCGACATTCTGCAGCTGGAACAGGCCAGCATAATCGAGTTCGGTGATGAACATCACCTTGCCATCGGAAAGTGCCTTGGCCGAAAGCTTCAGCGACACTTCAAACAGGCCGTTGCCGTCTGCGTGCGGCTTGGCGCCGACATCAATGCCAAGGTCGATGTTGGGCTGGGCCTGGACAGGGGAATGACCCGGATTTTCGAACGACAGGTCTTTAACATACTGGCCGAGAACGCGCATAACCGGTGCGGGTGGCTGCTCGCCATTCGGGTCCTGTGGGGGAGTGGGGTTTCCCGGTGCGCTCGTGTCTGTCATGATGTTTCCTCTACCTGGATCGCACCGCGCGCCTAGCATGCGGCCTCCCATGGCGCAACGCATCACTGGCTTCACAAGGCCATCGTGACTATCTAGATAGGACACCGCCGAATGCCTGAAGGAAATTTGCTCTAAATGTTCGACCCAGTAATCGAGGTTCTTGTGCTTGCAGCCGTGGCGCTGATTGTGCTGTCGCGTCTTTATATGGCGCTCGGCCGCGGCGGCAACGACCGGCCCGTGCAGCGCCCGACGGCATCCCAGAGCCCTCGCGACGTTGCGCCGACAGAGCTTGCCGAGCGCCGCGAGCGCAGGGATCATGTGGAACGCCCAATCTTCACGGGTCCCGCTGCGGGCGGTCTCGAAGACATTTATAACGCTGACAACAGTTTTTCGGCCGCGGGTTTCATGCAGGGCGCGAAGGCCGCCTACCAGATGATTGTGGCGGCCTTTGCACGGGGTGACCGCGACACGCTGCGCCCGCTACTCGATGACGATGTCTACGAGGCCTGGGACGAAGCCATCACCGCGCGTGCGGCCAGCGGTGAAAAGGCGTTTGAATTGCTGCGTATCAAGCGCGCAGAAATCGACAGCGCAGAGCTTGATGGCAGCATGGCGCGGATCATGATCCGCTATGAGGCGGAGCTTGGCGACGGGGAAATCACCCGAACGGCGAGGGAAGTCTGGACGTTCATGCGGAATGTCACTGCGTCTGATCCCAACTGGATCCTCGACGACGTCGAAGCGGCCAACTAGGCGCAAGCCTGTCACAAGCAGCATCTTTTGGATGACAGGCGCGCGCGAAGCGGGTCATAAATTGCGGCATGCTTCGCTCCGTCGCCGCCATCGTCCTGTCGTTCGCGTTGATCTCGTGCCAAAGCGCGCTCCGCCCGCCAATCGTCTATCCGCATCAGGACGTCGCTGTGCTGAAGGGGCCGTCTCGCTCCACCACCGCGCCGCAGGCCTATTCTGACGTTCCGGGCTGGTCCTCGGCACGGCTGGCGGCCAGTCTGCAGGCGTTCAAGCGCAGTTGTGCGCGCCTGTCGAAGCGGCCCAGGGATGACTATGTCTCGTCCAACGCGACCTGGGCCGGCACTGTGTCGGACTGGCTGTCAGCCTGTGCAGCGCTCCAGCGCACGCATGATGAGCCCGGTGCGCGCGCCGCCTTCGAGACGCTTTTCATTCCGATCGAAGCCCTGTCGCCTGATGGAGCGAGCCGGTTCACAGGCTATTTCGAGCCGACTTATGAGGCGCGCCGCAGCCCCGTTCCCCCCTATACAGAACCTGTCCCGGCGCTGCCCGCTGACCTCATCCCGAACGGCGCCTCGCCGCTCCAGCGCCAGCGAAACGGCAAGACGCGGCCCTATCCCGCGCGCGAGGAGATTACCCGTAATGGTGTGTCCGCGATCGCCTACGCGCATCCGTCGGATGTCTTCTTCCTGCAGATCCAGGGGTCTGGCCGGCTCAGGTTTCCGGATGGCTCCACCACGCGCGCCGTCTATGCCGCCCATAATGGCCAGCCCTTCCGGTCGACGGCCAACTGGCTGATGGAGACGGGTCGGATCTCGCGGGGCCAGGCCAACATGCATGGCATTCGGGCGTGGATGGACAGGGCCGGTCCGGCCGAGGCTCGCCTCGCGATGAACCAGAACCCGCGCTATGTCTTCTTCCGTGCCGAGCCGGAAGGAGACCCGACACTCGGTCCCGTTGGGGCGCAGGGTGTGCCGCTGACACCGCTCGGCTCGATGGCCGTCGATACCAGCATCCAGCCGCTGGGCGTCCCCATGTTCGTGCAGACCACCGCGCCGGGCCTTGGCGGCAATTGGTCGGGCCTGCTCATCTCGCAGGACACGGGCGGCGCGATCAAGGGTGCCGTGCGCGGCGACCTGTATTTCGGCACCGGCCCGGATGCCGGTGTGCGCGCCGGCACCATGAATGCGCCAGGGCGGCTCTGGGTGCTCTTGCCTCGGTCTGTGGCCGAGCGCCTGATCCGCGCGATGCAGGTCTCCGACGCGTCCGACCTTGGCGATCCGCCATTCGCGCCCTAGACGGAGCCGATGTCGAAGCGTCGCCTGACCCCTGAAGAAGCAAAAGCCTGGTCGCGCGTCGCCAAGTCGATCAAACGGATCGGGCCGGAGACGTCAGACTTTGAAGCGCTGATTTCGGCGGTTGAGGCGGGTGAACCGGCGAACCTCCCCCGCGCCACCCCCCCTGCCACGCCCTTGCGGCGCCCGGTTTCGGGCCCTGCCGCCCCCTCGCCAACCCCTCAGGTCCCCCCGGCCACACCCGCGAATCGGGGGAAAGAGAAGCGCGTAAAACGGGGAAAGCTGGTCGTCTCTGCCACCTTTGACCTGCACGGCCACACGCAGGCAACCGCTGCGCGGATCCTGCCCGGCTTCCTGTCAGGCGCGCAGGCAGACGGCGCGCGTTGTGTTTTGGTGATTACAGGAAAGGGCCGGCTGGGCGAAGGCGTCCTGAAACGCAACTTCCTCACCTGGCTCGAAACGCCGGATGCGAGGAAAATGGTTTCGGGTTACGCCGAAGCGCACCAGCGCCATGGCGGCGCGGGTGCGTTCTACGTGTTTCTTCGGAAACTGCAGTTGTAACTGCAGGCGACGTTAGCTGAAGTCGCGGAAGACGTCGGCGGCAGACACGTCTTTCTGACGCTCTTCCTTTTCCGGCTCTGGCTCATATCCAGCAGCATCGTCCTGCGTCGGCACCAGGCCTGGGCCTTCTGCATTCAGGCCTCTTTCAGCCTCGATGCGACGGCGTTTGTCAGCCGACTTGGCGATCACTTCATCGAGCTCGATCTGGGTGCAAAGGCCCAGTGTCACCGGGTCAACCGGGCGGATGGCCTGCGAATTCCAGTGCGACTTGTCGCGCACATTGTTGATCGTCGATTTCGTCGTTCCGATCGTCTTGGAAATCTGCGCATCCGACACTTCCGGGTGGTTGCGAATGAACCAGGCGACGGCGTCGGGCTTGTCGGCGCGGCGGACAACAGGCGTGTACCGGCTGCCCTTGCGCGGTGGCTGAGGGATGTGCGCGATCTTGGACGCGGCAATTTTCAGCACATAATCAGGGTTTTCTTCGCCGCGAGCGATTTCCTCGCGCGACAGGATACCGCCAGCGATAGGATCGACGCCGCGCATGTTCTCGGCGACGTCTCCGTCAGCGATACCTTTGACCTCAAGATGGTGCAGGCCGCAAAAAGCGGAGATCTGGGTAAAGGTCAGTGTCGTATTGTCCAGCAGCCAGACGGCGGTCGCCTTGGGCATCAGTATCTCGGACATGGGTGTCTCCTTGGAGCGCGTTGGGGGCCTGAAATGCAGCCGCCCGACACTTCGTGCCGGGCGGTCAAGGTTTCAGGCAAGCTTGGAACCTGAGTCGCTTATAGGTCAATCAGGCCGGATTGGAAAGGCATTCACTTCACCGCGCGAGGATGATCTTGCCAGAATGCTTGCCTTCGCCCATCCGGGCATGTGCCGCCTCTGCATCTTCAAAGGGAAATTTGCTGTCGAGAACCGGCTTGATCCGGCCAGACACGACATGCGGCCAGAAGTCCTTCTCCACCGCATCCCGGATCCTTTGCTTCTCGGGCACCGGACGCGCCCGCAATGTCGTCGCTGCCAGGGTCAGGCGCTTCATCAGCACAGGCGCGAAATTCACGCTGGTCTGGAAGCCGTTCTGGTAAGCGATATTGACGATCCGTCCGTCAATCTTCGCCGCGCCGATGTTTTTCTGCACGTATTCGCCACCCACCATGTCGAGAATGACATCGGCGCCGCCCTCTGCGCGGACAATCGCTTCGAAATCCTCCTCGCGATAATTGATCGCCCGGTCGGCGCCAAGGTCGGTGGCCAGAGCGCATTTCTCGGCGCTGCCGGCTGTCGCGAAGATTTTCCCCGCGCCTGCGACCCGCGCCATCTGAATGGCCATCACGCCGATACCGCTCGTGCCGCCATGGCAGAGGAAATCCTCGCCCGCCTTCAGTCCGACGCGGTCAAACACATTGGCCCAGACGGTAAACAGGGCTTCCGGGAAACAGGCCGCTTGCACCATGCCCATGCCCGCCGGCACAGGTAGGAGCGATCCCTGGTCGACGCTTGCCAACTCGGCATAACCGCCGCCAGCCAGCAGGCCGCACACCGCGTCACCAACTTTCCAGCGGGTGACCCCCTCGCCGAGGCTCTTGATGTGTCCAGATATTTCAAGCCCGAGGATCGACGAGGCTCCGGGAGGCGGTGGATAGGCGCCGGTACGCTGAATGAGGTCCGCCCGATTGAGACCAGCGGCCGCCACCTCGACAAGCACCTCGCCCGGCCCGGCAACAGGTGCTTCGACATCGCCCCAGCGCAACGGAGCGCCCTCTTCTACAATCACGGCCTTCATCATATCGTTCATTCGACTTGTTCCTTCAGGAAATTCGCGTCCGGGGAGTCGCTTCTAGCCTGCCTTTCTGTTTTTATGAAAGACTGCCATCGAATGTAGAGGAGGCTTGGCCGTGTTCGAAGAAGAACCGATCCTGACAAATCGCGCGCAGGCGCTTGACCAGATGTCTATAGAAGAGCTGCATGAGCGGATTCGCGTCCTGCGCTGCAGAATCGAGGATTGCGAAGTAGAAATTGCCAAGAAAGAGGCCCAGAAGTCAGCGGCAGACGCCCTGTTCGGCGGAAATAGTTAAGGCCCCGGAAACGGGTTGTAAGCTAAGTGTTTCTATTGGCGTTCGTGTTCTAAGGTTTTGAAGATGGCAGTAAACGGGTCACCCGAAAACGGCTCCGAAAGCCTCAACAGCTTTACCGGGGGCAAGCTCTTCGACACCGTCTTCGGTCGGGGCATGGCGCTCGTCGAAGAAACAGCGTCTTACCTTGATGGGCCAGGCCGCGAGCATGCGCGTACGCTGCCGCGTGAAGCCGGCCTCACCTATTCTGCCTGGAGTATGGAGCTGACGACGCGCCTGATGCAGGCCGCGAGTTGGCTCGTTATGCAAAAAGCCGTGCGGGACGGTGAGATGCGCCGCGAGGAGGCCTCCGCCCGCAAATACCGCATTCGCCGGGACGATCCCCCGCTTGACGCCGAAGCCCAGCGTGACCGGGGCCTGCCGCTACGTTTCCTTGAACTGGTGGCGCGATCAGAAGCCCTGTTCGAGCAGATCTGCCGCCTCGACCAAGCGCTCTACAGTGCGCCGGCTCCAGGCCAGGCCAAGAATGCCGTATCCGACCAGATAGCCCTGCTGCAAAAGGCCGCCGAGACGGGCGCCTTTGACCCCCTGATGGTCTGGCACCGCGCGAAATAGATCAAATCAGGCGTTGCGAGCCGCTGTTGGCGGTGGCGGCAACAGGCTGGCCGAGCCGTTGTTTCGGGCATTCATCAACCGTAGTCGGCGGGGCCGCCGATAGAGCACGCTCAGTGGTGTCTCGCGGACCAGCCGAAAGAAGACCAGCGGCAACACGACCGCGCCCAGCGTGATCGCAAGACAGGCCAGGCCCGCATTCCCGGTACGTTCGTTCGCCGCGAATCCATGCTGCAAGGCCGTCATTGGAATGAGGAATGTCAGGTAGATGATGAGGCAGTGTCGGCCCGCATAGCCGATTATGGCCAACCATCCGATCCTGTTGAGCTGAATGCCGAGCGCAATGACGGCTGCTGTGCCGGAAAAGCCGAGCGCAAGGCTGATTACGGGCAGACCGGACACGCCCAGGACAACGAACGCAGCATTCGCGAGCGCCCAGCCCAGCAGCACGTTCCACAACGGCTGAGTGTGCCCGGACACGCGGTCTGCAAATTCGAACACGTGAGGCGCGGCAACGAAGCCTGCGAAGAAGAAGACATACCAGGCGCCAAACATGTTCGCGACGCTCCAGCCTGTATCGATCCAGCCAGTTGCAAAAGCCATCTGGGCAAGGGCGGCGGCAATGAAGACTTTTCGCGCAGGCAAGAAGCGTATGAGCCGCGTCAAGGCATGGAACACGACCAGCATGTAGACGAGCATAAGGCTATCGGTCGGTTCAACCAGGGCTCTCAGGACGTCAGCCATGAACGCGGTCGGAGCATTTACAAGCAGGCTGGCATCCAGCGTCGCTTTCTGGATCACCAGCCAAATCAGATAGAAATACGCGAAATGTAGGATTTTCCGGTCGAAAAAATGCTTTGTCGAACCAAACAGGGACAGGTTCAGGAACAAGGCCGCCAGGAAGAAAAAGGCTGGGATTAGAAAGGGGGATGACCAGGCGACAATGGGAGTCAACCAGCTATCGTGCTGGATCAGGGCATCATAGCTCGACGTCGTGTAGATCGCGACGATCAGAAGGATGCAAATGCCCTTCGCGTGATCGACCCAGTTTATGCGTCCGTGTTGCATGTCGTAATACCCCGGTTTCGGTTGCCGGGGGCGGTGCAAGATTCATGCTGTCTTGGGCGGGGGCCTAGAAAGTAGCGTAAACCCGCAGGAAATTGCCGGCCTGCTCGGCGCAGAATCCCTCGCGTACCGGGGCTCGCATGATCATCAGGCGGTGCCAAAGTGGCCCCAACAGGAATTCCACGACCTCATCTAGATCGAAATCGCGTCGAATAACGCGTTTTCCGGCCAATTCGGCCAAAAGCATGCGCAAAGGCTGCCGAATATCGCGGCTGATCCACGCGCGCCAGACTTCGCCGGCGTCCTTGTCATCTGCAGCAGCGAGCAGGGCGACGCGCAGAACCGCGTGCCCTTGCCCGGTTCGGGCGGTCGCTTCGAGCGGCACGATCAGGGCAGTGATGCGCTCTTGTGGATCGCGGCCGCCGTCTGGGCTGTCTGGAATCAGGGCGAGCGCCGCGTCGACGCACATCGCTCCAATAGATGGCCACCAGCGATAGATTGTCTGCTTGGAGGCGCTTGCCCGTTTGGCGACGCTGTCGACGCTGAAGGCCCGCCAACCGTTTTCGGCCATTTCGACACGCGTAGCATCGAGGATCGCTGCCTTCGATGCCTCGCTGCGCGTCGGACCCTTTCGGGAGGTCTTGGAGCCTTCGGTTGCCGTCGTCATTGATGTCTCCTGAAAAGGCGCTGGCGGTCGCAGGCGCCTTGACGCCTCTTTTGATATTATAGGCATATCGCTAACAATTTGTCCCGATCTGGCTTGCTGATCGCGCAATATGCAGTACTCAGGCGACGAGCAGTCAGGAAAGCGTCACATGGAATCAATTGATGACTTGATTTCGGGCTACCGGCGGTTTCGCGCCGGCGCCTATTCAGAACAGGCCAACCTGTATCGCGAACTTGGCGAAGGCCAGGATCCGAACATCATGTTGATCGCCTGCGCCGATAGTCGCGCTGAGCCCTCCGACATTTTCAATGCAGCCCCAGGACAGCTGTTTGTGGTCAGAAACGTCGCCAACCTGGTGCCTCCGTACCAGCCGGATGGCGGCCTTCACGGTGTGAGCGCCGCGCTCGAATATGCGGTCAATGTGCTGGAGGTCGAGAATATCGTTGTCATGGGCCACGGCGGCTGCGGCGGGATTTCCGCGTCGCTTGGCGGACAGGGCAATCCAGCCATCGGCGAATTTGTCACGCCGTGGGTCAGCCTGCTGGAAACCGCCCGGGAGCGCGTGGTCGCCAGCGGATCGATCAATCCTCAGTTCGCTCTGGAGCTGGAAGGCATTGAAGTGTCCTTGCAGAACCTCCTCACGTTTCCGTTCGTTTCGCAGGCGGTCGAGGCCGGCAAGCTGTCGCTCCACGGTGCGTGGTTTGCGATCGTCCATGGAGAACTGCACTGGCGCAACGCCAAAACCGGCCGATTTGAAGTCGTTTCGACTACTTAGCCGTGGTCAGGAAGGCGGCGAAGATCGCCGAAGCCAGCATGGCTGCCGCCGCTGCGCGGTTGAACCAGAGGGCGAAGCCGGGATTCTGGAAGCGGTGGTTCATTGCGTCGGCAGCCCAGGCGTAGACCGTCAGGCCTAGCATTTCGGTCATCGTCACTGTCGCCATGATGATGGCTGCCTGGAGCACGACCGGTCGGCTGGCGTCAAAATAGCCGGGAAGCAGCAGGCCAAAGAAGACAAGCGCATTGGGGTTCAGTAGCTGAAGCCCGATACCGCGACCGAAAAGGCTGGCTTTGGGTGGTGCCTGAGAGGCGCTGGCGCGGGGTTGGGCCGGGTCGCCCGTCGCCATCGTCCAAGCGAGCCAGCTGATAAACAGAAGCCCGGCAATCTTGAGCACGAGCAGCAAGCCGGGAGCGCCGGCGGCAAATGTTGCGATGCCTGTTGCGGCCAGCGAAATCCAGACCAGGTTGGCGGTCGATACACCGACCGCGGGAACGAGGGCAGTGGCGGCGCCATATCGGAGCGACGTGCTCATCACCATCATGACGGCGGGACCGGGCGTCAGACCCCCGGCAAAAAACAATGCAAGCAGGGCGATCCAGACGCTGATTTCCATGAGCTAGTCGCGGTCGCGCTTCAGGCCTTCTTGCCACGTTCGACGGCGAGCGAAATCAGTTCGCGCGCCTTTTCGATGCCATACCAGCCTTCGATACGGGTCCATTTGCCCTTCTCGAGATCCTTGTAGTGCTCGAAGAAGTGCGCCGTCTTGTCGATCAGCGTCTGTGGCAGGTCGTGATAGGTCGCGATCTTGTCATAGTAGCTGGTCAAGGCGCCGTGCGGCACGGCGAGGATCTTTTCGTCAGGTCCCTTGTCATCCGTCATCATCAGTACGCCGACAGGGCGTGAGCGGACGACGCTTCCGGGCACCAGAGGGCGGTTGCCGACGACCATGACGTCGATCGGGTCTCCATCCAGGCTGAGCGTGTGCGGCACGAAACCGTAATTACAAGGATAGCGCATCTCGGTGTAGAGATAGCGGTCGACGAACATGGCACCGGACGCCTTGTCGATCTCGTACTTGATCGGATCACCGCCCAGCGGGACTTCGATCAGGACATTGATATCGTCGGGCGGGTTGTTGCCGGTGGCAATCTTCGAAAGGTCCATGGGACGAGGCTCGCTTGATGGGTCTGGGAGAGTTGATCGTGCTGGCGAGGCGGATGGCCTGTCGCGAGGTTCAGGTCAAGCCCGTCACGCCGCCGAGTGGGTTAATGGCGCAAGATGGTTTGGATTCAGGCGATCTGTCGGGGTTCGGCTTCGAAAATTTTCATGTCGGACGGCGTGGGTGACAATTTGCGAAGACGCTTCACGAAGTCCCGGCTGGCAGGCACCTCGAAATGCGCAAGCAGGGCGGGCATGTCGGTCCAGTATTCGACAAAAACGACGCGCGCCGGATCTTCGCAATCGACATGGACATTGTGGGAAATACAGCCGGGTTCGCCGCGCGAGCGGGCGACGTGTTCCAGGCTGAGATCAAGGACAGCGTCGTGGATATCCGGCGTCGTCACAACGCTCCCGATAACGATGATCATCTTGGTCTCTCCTGGGAGCGCATGCCAATCAGCCGTCAGGACCGCTTGAGCGCATAATTGAAACTTATGGAGAGCCGCGGCGTCTCCGAACGGTTTGGCATTACTTCATGGCGCAGCCAGCTTTCCCAGAGCATGGCGTGACCCTGTTTCGGGGTGACGTAAACAAAGCGGCGGGCCGATTCCGGTGCATCGTCCAGTGGCTGGGGTGCAGCCATCATCAAGCCGAGGCGCGGGTCCTCGAACTTCAACTGGCCAGCGCCTTCCGGGATGGACACATAATAGGTTCCTGAGATCACGCTGCCGGGGTGGATATGGCCGGAATGGCTGCCGCTTTCCCCGAGGATATTGACCCAGAGCCCGTTGAGCTCGAGGGCCTGGTCCTGCATGTCCCAGTGCAGGTCGCGGGCGAACTTCGCCGCTTCGGCATCGAGGAAAGCCTGCAGCTCTGCGACCTCGGGAAACCGCTCGGGCAGGTCGTCGAGCGAGGCGTAGGACGTGTAGCCGTCATAGCCCTCATTGTCGCACCAGTCATTGCCGGCGGCGTCTTCGTCCTCGAGCACCCAGCACACTTTTTCCAATGATGTGCGCAGGGGCTCATCACCGATTTCGGCGTGGCGGAGACGGGTGGGAAAGAGGGTCTGCAGGGTCATTGGGAGGGGGTGCCTTGGGGGTGGCAAGGAGGCGGCACGTCCGTGCAGCCCCCGGATTTGCCGAAGGTTTTCAGCCCAAAGGCTGAGTCGCCGTTTATTCCGGTTTGACGAATTTCAGCGTCATCCGGTCGCTCTCGCCGATGTCGGCATAATTCGCCGGGTCGAAGCCGTCCGGCGTGTTGCCGTCCGAGTCGGAGGACTTGTTGTTCGGCGGCAGGGTCCAGACGCCGAACGGGTGGTCTGCGGTGTCGGCCGGGTTGGCATTGATTTCGCTTGCGCCGGCGAATTCGAATCCGGCGGCGATGGCGCGGGCCTTCACGAAGTCCTCGTGGACATAGCCGGTCGCTCCGGTCGGATCCTGCGTGGCGGTCGACGGCAGGCGGTGTTCAACCACGCCAAGCACGCCGCCGGGTTTCAGCGCGGCGAAGGCGTCGGTGAAGAACTTCTCGGTATAGCCGCCCGACATCCAGTTATGCACGTTGCGGAATGTCAGAACCGCGTCGGCTGTGCCGGGCGCGGCGAGCGGGCCGCTGACGCCGGAAAACACGCTATATTCGATCGTGCCGAAATGCGGGTCGGCATAATTGGCCTTGAACTCGGCGAGGCGCGATTCCGTGCGTTGCCGGCGTTCTTCATCCGGTGCCGCAGCGGGATCGAAGCCCGCCGCGATCAGCGTGCCGCCACCAGCGGCAAGATAGGGCGCGAGGATATTCGTGTACCAGCCACCGCCGGGCCAGATCTCGATCACCGTATCGGAGGGTTCCACGCCAAAGAACTCCAGGGTCTCGACCGGATGGCGCCAGGCATCCCGGGCCTTTTCCTCATCAGAGCGCGCAGAATCGTTCACGGCGACTTGCAGCGGGCTGAGTTCGGGAGCCGATTCGACGACTTCGGCAGCGGGTGTTTCGGGCTTTGCAGGCGCAGCGGCCTGATTGCAGGCGGCAACAAGGCTGATGGCAGCCCCGGCGAGCAGGAAATTCTTCATGGCGTTCTCCTCGGTCCACATCTTGAACACCTCTTTACGCTACCCAAATACTACTTGTCACGGTGCCGCATTGCGGGCCGGGACCGGGTGATATGCCAGCGCCGATGATGGGCTGGGAGTTCATGTCGCCCGAAAATACCAGAGGACCTGTTTGCTTCAGGTCTCTCACAGTTGCTTCAAAAGAGAGGACTGTTTCCATGAGCAATATCGATTTGACCCCCCTTTACCGCACAATGGTTGGCTTTGACCGCATGGCCAACATGATCGACACAGCGTCCCGCCTTGATGGTACGCAGGGCTATCCGCCCTATAATATCGAGCGATCAGGCGAAAATGCCTTCGCCATCGAAATTGCGGTCGCCGGCTTCACCGACGCCGATCTCGACATCGAAACCAAGGAAGGCCAGCTCACGATTGCTGGCAAGAAAGGCGAGAACGAGGATGGCGACGGGCGCGAATACCTGCATCGGGGCATTGCCCAGCGCAGCTTCATTCGCCGGTTCCAGCTGGCTGATCACGTTATCGTGACTGGCGCGAGCCTCGACCATGGCGTGTTGCGCGTCGATCTCGTGCGCGAACTGCCGGAAGAGAAAAAGCCCCGCAAGATCGAAATCGGCACAGATACCCAGGCATCCGAGCCGCGGCTGATTGGCAAGAAAACGGCCGGAAATGCCGCCTGAGGCAAAAACCGGCTGACTGACTTTGAGCGGCGCGTCCTGACGGGCGCGCCGCTTTTCATCTGATCAGGAGAGATACTTGCGTGCGCCCACTGCCGCGAGGAAGGCGTCGAGGGCCGCGTTGTCCGACGACTTGGCGACGGCGGACCTGACGGCACGAAAGGCGCGGGCGGCATAGCGCTGTGTCGACTGTTCGAAGACGCCGTTACCGAGCGTCGCAGAAAACCGGTTCTTGTCCCGCGAGGCGCTGGCAGCGTTTGCGCTGGCCCACGGCAGGTAGGTGACGCTGAGCTCGTCCTCGAAAAGCGGCGCCAGCGTTTCGGTGAGGGTGGCAAGATCTTCGAACGGACCACCTGCATGCGGGTCTTCCATGTGTTCGCACCAGGCGACCACAAAGGGGGCGTTATCCTGAAGCCAGTTAGCCGGTGTCGGGTCGAGCAGCATTTGCTGGAACTGGGCGGCAATGGCGAAGTCAGCGACAGACGGCCTGCCTCCGAAAAGGAAGAGATGGTCCCGGAGATGATCGTTGAGCCGAAGCGCAAACCGGCGCCACGAACTGTCCAGCGTCTCCCGGTTTTCGGCATCTGCTCCGACCAGTGGCAGGCGGGCTGCCATGCGTTCGGTGATCTGCACTTTCTGGGCCTTGTAGGCGCGCGGCCGTTTGCCATCATGGAGCTGGATCAGGACGCGGAGCGCGGCAGCCTCGCGGTCCGGTGACTGGCTCCAGCGTTGCAGGAACATGCATTTGTTCAGCCACTCGTCACCATAGTCTTCGAGCACGAGCGCGATCACGGCGCAGGCGGGATCATCGGGCACGGCGGACGGCTCGGGATGGTCTGCCTCCAGCGCCGCGAGCATGGCCGTCGAATCCTGGCTGACCGGCCGGTTCGGCGAAACCAAGAGGGGCACCGTGGCGACCCGCTGGGCATTTGCCTGAAAATCGGACTCGTTGGCACGCGACCGCGATATCCAGTCGAACGCCAGTCCCTTGTAGCGCAGGAAGGCCCGCACCTTGAGCGAATAGGGAGACGTGTCTGCACCGAACAGACGGTAATCGGTCATTGCGCTATCCTTGCTGGTCAGGCCTTTCTCTAGGGACTTCACCCCCAACTGCCAAGCAGCGTTTGCCGCTGCGGCCGATAATCGCTATGCGCTGCTGTGACGGCGGGCTCGGCTGGGCGGCAGGACACGAAGGACAGATGAAATGCGGGTAATGCATGTCATGGCGGGCGCGGTTGAAGGCGGCGCAGAAAACATCATGCTGGAATCGGTTCTGGCGCTTGCCGATACAGATCTCGCGCAACACGTGGTCACGCGGCCGGACAATGAATTCCGCATCCAGAAGTTTCGCGAAGCCGGGATAGGCGTCGATGTGGCCGCTTTCAACAATAGCTGGCCCTTCCCGACGCGGCGCGTGCTCGGCGACGCGATCACGCGATTCAAGCCGGACGTGATCGAATACTGGATGGGCCGAGCCGGGCAGTTCGCCCCGAAACAATACCGTGCCCGGTCAATCGGTTGGTATGGCGGCTATTACAAGCTGGTACGCTTTGCCAATTGCGAATGGCATGTCGGCCTGACGATCGACCTGCTGCGCCATATCCGTGAACAGGGCGTCAGCGACGACCGGTCGACTATCGTGCACACCTATGCCGACTTTGCTGGCGCTGATCCGGCAAGCCGGAAAGCGCTCAACACGCCGGACGACGCGCCTGTGGCCCTGGCTCTGGCGCGGCTGCATGAAAAGAAGGGCCTTGATACGCTGCTTGAAGCGACAGCGAAGATCGATGGCCTGTATGTCTGGATCGCCGGTGATGGCCCGCTGGAAGCTGAATTGAAGGCGCACTGCGCGCGCCTCGGCCTTGATGACCGTGTGCGTTTCCTCGGATGGCGCAATGATCGCGGTGCGCTTCTGGCTGCGTGCGACGTGGTTGCCTTCCCTTCGCGCTATGAGCCGTTCGGAACGGTGACGGTGGATGCCTGGGCGGCCTCCCGGCCGCTGGTGGCTGCGGACGCAGCCGGGCCGGCCGCTTATGTCAAAGACGGCGTCAACGGTTTGCTCATCCCTAAGAATGATGTCGATGCGCTTGCCGATGCCCTGCGCAAGGTGGTGACCGACAAGGTACTGGCGGCAAGGCTCGTTGCGGGTGGCCGGGCATCCTATGAGGCACAGTTCACCAAGGCTGCGTTCCAGCGGGATTCGCTGGCGCTCTATGAAAAGATTGTCGCGTATGCGGGACCGTTCGCAGGCTGAGCCCGGTTCAGGCCTTGCTTGTGTGAACTGACCTGAAAAAACCCTCATAGAGACGCGCAGCGGTGGGCCGGCCAATGCCGATCTCGACAAGGATGCCTGCCTTGCGGAGCGCGGCAATGCCGCCGTCTGCCAGCGGGTGGGGATCGGCGATGGCGCAGACGACGCGCCGGACACCGGCCTCTTTCAGTTTTGTCGAGCAAGACGCCCCGCCTGCCGAGCGTTCGCGGCACGGTTCGAGCGTGACATAGGCGGTGCCACCGCGTGCGGCATCACCGGCCTCATCAAGGGCAATCTCCTCGGAATGCGGGCGCCCGCCAAGACCTGTGACGCCGTCGCCGACAATGTGGCCTTCCGAATCGAGGATGACACATCCGACGGAGGGATTTTCCGCAGTCAGGCCCTGGTTCAATCTCGCCAGGGCGAGGGCGCGGCCCATCATGCGGCGGTCGAGGCGGCGGCTCATGGCAGGTCGGGAAGCGATGTGCTGCGTCCAGAGTCCAAATACTGCACGGAAATTGGCTTCAGATCGTCGTCCAATTCGATGAGAAGCGGGTTGCCGGTGGGAATCTCGATCCCGGTAATGGACTCATCGGGGACATTGAACAGGTGTTTGACGAGGGCACGCAATGAATTGCCGTGCGCCGCAATCAGCGTGTCTGTGCCAGCACTCAGGACGGGGGCGATTTCATCGGCCCAATAAGGCAATACGCGCTCGAGCGTCATCTTCAGGCTTTCGGCGGCAGGCACGTCGATGCCCTGATAGCGCGGATCCTTGGCAGGATTGAACCGACTATCCGGATCGATTGGCGGTGGTGGCACGTCATAGGAGCGCCGCCAGATATGAACCTGCTCGTCGCCATGCTTGGCCGCGGTCTCAGCCTTGTCGAGGCCGGTCAGCCCGCCATAGTGGCGCTCGTTCAGCCGCCAATGCTTCTCGACCGGCATCCAGACGCGGCCCATTTCCGTGAGCGCCATCCAGAGCGTGCGGATTGCACGTGTCTGAACGCTGGTGAAGGCGGCGCGGAAGTCGGCATCGACCTCCTTGAGCAGGACGCCGGAATGATGTGCTTCGGCTTCGCCCTTTTCGGTAAGGTCGGCATCCCACCAACCCGTGAAACGGTTTTCCAGGTTCCAGGCAGACTGTCCGTGGCGGACGAGGGCGAGTTTGGTCATGGTCAGACTTTCTTCAAACGGGCATCAAAACGGGCGCTTGGCGCCCTTTTCACGTTAAAATATTACGAGTTCAAGCTTTCATGACCCGTATCAGTTCAGCGAAGGCGAGGACAACATGGTAGCCGGTCGAGGCTGGCATGTCGGTGGCGATAACGTCGCCGCCCGCGCCATAATGGTCGATCCAGCCGCCATCTACGGTCAGGAATTCATCCATGAGCACGTCGAAGCTGCGACAGGCGGCGGCGGCCAATCGCTCGTCTCCCGCCCGTTCAAACATGGTGATGTGGGCTTTGAGCGCCTCGGTCTGCGGCCAGGTGCGGCGCGACGTATCGGCCGGTTCGCCGTTGCGGGTCACTTCCTGGCACGCCCGTCCGTCAGCATCGAGCGTGGCGCAGGCGAAGGCGTAAAGGGTGCCGGCGGCGGCGGGCACCGGCATGCCGGACGCGTCGGCGTAAGCGTGAAGCAACCAGACCCATTCGAACTGGTGTCCAGGCTCGACAATCTCGGCGTCGCGTCCCTGCGGGATGCCCCAATCAACAGCAAACCGCTCGCCGAGAAGCCCTCCCGGACCGGCGGTGAAGCGGGCCTCGAACAGGGCGACGATCTCGCCAGCCCGGGCGAGATGCCCGCCCTCCGGATCAACCTTGTGCAGTGAAAGACAGGCTTCGAGCAGGTGCATGTGGGGGTTCTGCTGTCGAATCTGTGGAAGAGGCAGCGCTTCGGCATAACCACCATTCACCCGGTCGCGCATCTGGCGATCAACGGAATCCAGCAGTGCAGCGGCGCTGGCGCGGGTTTCGCCCGTGCCGCCAAGTGCATCGTCGGCTTCCCCGAGTGCGAACAGGGTGAAGGCGATATCGTACAGGTCCGGCGTAGCGTCGAGAAAGCCGCTTCCATCAGCGTTCAGCAGACGCCCGACCAGGCCATCGGGCCTGCGGGCGAGCCCGGTCAGGATTCCGAGGCCGTGCTCGATCCGGTCTGTCGAAATGTCCGGACGCCAGCCGAGGCGCAGGGCTTCTGCAAAAAAATAGGTCTGGCGGGCCTGGACCCTGACGCGCGCGTAATCGCGGTCGGCTGCGCCATGGTCGAGATCAAGCACTTCGCGGAAAAGTCCGGCAGAATTCATGCCGCGTTCGGCCCAGAGCGGGAAACAGGCGTCGGTCAGCCAGAGACGCGCCTCATTCGCCCTACGCTTCAAGGCCGCCTTCGACATCGCGATTGATCCCCAAAAAGCATTTGAAGCCGAGCATACGGCTCGCCAAACCGTTCGCGCTCCTGCTATCAGCAGAAGCAATGATTGGCCAGCGTCCTTGCGCGGGGCAACGCGACAGAAGGATGAGGCAGATGCGGGACCGGTTTTTCTTCCCTGCCGCGCTGGTGCTTGTAGCCATGATGGTTTTCCTGGCAATCCGGCCGGGAATTGGCGCCTTGCCGTCCGGTGCCGTGGCCGGTGACGGCGCGAATTATGACAAGATCACCATCGAGGGCGATTACCTGCACAAGGTATTTGCGGGCGGCAATGCCAAGACCGAACTTGCCGACGGGGCGGACAAAAGGTCTCTGCTCTTTATCGAGGCGGAGACGGGCGCACTCCGGGACGAGCCGGAGCTTGGCCCGCATTTCCGCCTGGCAGCCGACATCGAGACGCAGTTCTCGGGCATGACGGTGCGGATCACGGTGCGCGCGCGCCCTGCGGATGATCGCGGCGCCATGCAGGTCGCGATGAATTATTCGGCAGGACGGGCCGGCGAGTCCGGCTGGAGGATTTTTGACCTCAAGCCTGAATTCTCGGACTTCAGTTTCGACTATGACGTGCCACGCGCCGAGGGTGATCAGGGCGTCGACTATTTCGGCATACGTCCCGTCGTGCCGAACAAGAGCCGGGCCGTTCTAATCGAGCGGATTACGTTCGACCGGGTCGGGCCCTGGAAAACGGACGATCCAGCCTAGAGCGCGGGGCGCTCGCTTGCCACATTGAGGGCTGATTCGAGGGCGCGACCGAAGGCCAGCATCGGTCCTTCGCGAAACAGCGGCGCCCAAAGCGAGATCGCGACGGGCGTTCGCGCCTTCGGGGCATCGGGATTGGCCTCTGCATCGAAGAGCGTCCGGGGCGTTGTCTCGTCGAAGCCGCAGCGCATCACAAGGCAGGGATGCCCGGTGAAGTTTGTCGGCGTGAGCATGCGGCTGGAATAGCTCGGTCCGATCACAACGTCGACGCCGTCAAAGGCCTCATGCATGGCCAGCATCCACATGCGGCGCAGCCGGTCGACCTGAATGAGATCGACCGCGCTGATGAAGCGCGCCCCACGAAATGAATTCGGCCAGGCTTCCGGATCCTGCCATGTCAGTTCGTCGTCGCGGCCGGACAGGGTGAGGTCTTCGAAGGCGGCGGCGGCCTCGGCGGTCAGTTGCAGCGATAGCGGATCCGACGCGAGGTTCGGTCGTTTGAAGTCGACGAGAGTTGCGCCCAGGCCTTTTGCCGTCTCGATTGCAGCGCGCTCGGTGTCGGTTGCCTCGTCCAGCCAGGCCGGGTCGATCCCGAGTCTCAGCCCGCTGATCGGCGTGCGATAATCATAGGTGAAACCGGCGGCGATGGAACCGGCATCGGCCGGGTCGAATTGGTTCAGTGCATCCAGCACGAGTGCGCAATCTTCGACACGGCGGGCGATGGGACCCACCTTGTCCAGCGACCAGCACAGCGCCATGCCGCCGGCGCGGCTGACCCGGCCGAACGTTGGCCGCAGGGCCGTCGTGCCGCAGCGCATCGAAGGCGACACGAGCGAACCGAGTGTCTCCGTGCCGATGGCAAACGCGCAGAGGCCAGCCGCAGTGGCGCTGGCCGATCCGGCGCTCGAGCCTGACGAGCCTTCGCGCGGATCGAAGGGATTGCGGGTGACACCGCCGAACCAGACGTCGCCATAGGCCAGTGCGCCACAGGTGGTCTTTCCGAGCAGGATGGCGCCGGCCTCGCCAAGTCTGCGCACGATGGCGCTGTCGCCATGCGACGCCTGATTCTTGTAGGGCGCTGCGCCCCAGGTCGTGGGCGAGCCGTCGGCGTCGAACAGGTCTTTCAGCGCGTAGGGTATGCCATGCAGGGGCCCTCGGATGTTTCCGGCAGCGCGTTCGGCATCCATGGCGTCGGCCTCACGGCGGGCCCGGTCTGCCATCACCGTGACGAAACATTCCAGGCGCGGCGCGATCACGTCGATTCGCTTGAGATAGATGTCGGTCAGTTCGCGACTGGTCAGGGCGCCGGCGCCGAGCCATGTGGCCAATTGGGTGAGCGTTGCGAAGGCGATGTCTTCATCGGCCGGCCTTGCGGTGGGTTCGGTAGGCGAGACAGTGACTTTCGAGTTCGGTGTGATGCCGTAATTGACGCCCGGAAGGCGCGGCTCGAACACGGTGGCCGGCGCCAGCGCATTCGGCTTTTCGACCGACCGCAACTGTTTGAGGATGTCGAGGCGCGCCTCCAGATCGGACACCATCTGTTCCCGCTCGGCGTCGGTGTAGCTGATTCCGGCAAGTTCCTCGGCATCGTGAATGGTCCTGGCGGAAATGCCGTCGGCAGTAGCGGGCGGTGCCTGTTCGCCAGAGCAGGCGGCGACTGCGAGCCCGGCAAGGCTGACCCCAGCACCTCTCAGAATATCCCTGCGCGATGTGCTGTGCGGATTCTTCGCCTCGGTCATCTTCTTCCCCCGTTTGCCATCTGTCGTGCGTCAGACTAAATCGTCATTCGCGTTGGGGGACGAGTCAAATCCTTGATTGGGGCCACGTCCCCAGAGCGCCGGAGAGTCCACGCGCAGATTCCTGACCCCTGAACGCCCTCATGCTAGCATCATGCGCCAGCGCACCCGAAACGGAGACTTTTTTGCCCGAGACGCCTGCCCCGATCATTGAAACACAAAGCGAAGACCCGAACCTCTGGCTGGAGGCGGTAGAAGGCGAGGAAGCGCTGGCTTGGGTGCGGGCACAGAACGCGCGCAGCCTGGCCGGGCTGCAGGCCGATCCGCGCTATGCGGGATTCGAAGCGGCTGCGCTTGATGCGCTGAATTCCAAGGAACGTATTCCCTACGGAGCAGTGCGTGACGGCCTGGTCTACAATTTCTGGCAGGATGACGTGAACGTGCGCGGCCTCTGGCGCCGGACCAGCCTTGAGAGCTATGCGACCGCCGACCCCGTATGGGAAACGATCGTGGATTTTGACTCGCTCGCCGCCGATGAGGGCAAGAACTGGGTCTACAAGGGTGCCAATTGCCTGCGCCAGATGGGCAAGCCGGCGCGTCACTGCCTCGTGTCATTGTCCGATGGCGGCAAGGATGCGGTCGTGAACCGGGAATTCGACCTGGCGACGAAGCGTTTTGTCGCGGACGGGTTCGTCACGACCGAGGCCAAGCAGGGTGTCGCCTGGGTCGACGCTGACACATTGCTGATCGCGTCTGACTGGGGCGAGGATACGGTGACCGAGTCCGGCTATCCTTTCATTGTGAAACGCTGGCATCGCGGCACGCCGCTTGAGGCTGCCGAGGAGGTGATCCGCGGAACGCGCACGCAGGTTGGCGTCTGGCCGATGGTCATGGAACTGGATGACGATCGTATTCTTCAGGGCGCGGTGAAGTCGGAAACCTTCTTCACCCACTCCTATTGGTGGCTGCCCGATGGCGAAGCCGACCCCGTGCGCTGGCCAATCCCGCTGAAATCGTCGCCGAATGGCATCTACAAGGGCCAGTTCCTGTTGTCGCTCGAGGAAGACTGGGCACCGGAAGGGCAGACGGAATCGTTCAAGTCGGGCGACCTGGTCGCCTTCGACGTGGACGCATTCCTCGAAACGCGGGAATTGCCGAAAGTCGGTCTCGTCTTCCATCCCGACGCGACACAGGCCGTGAACGGCGTGGCGATCGCCAAGGGCGCAGCGCTGTTGTCGATCAATGACAATGTTGTCGGTCGCGTGATGCGCCTGGAACCGCGCGCTGATGGGTGGACCCAGACGCTGGTCGAGCTGCCAGGTACGGGACAGGCCGGTATCGCCTTCGCCGACGAGCATGAGGAAGCCGTGTTCCTCAATTACGAGGACTTCCTGACGCCGGATTCGCTGCTGTCCTATGATATCAAGACAGGCGATGTCGCATCCCTGAAAAGCCTGCCCGGCAAGTTCGACGCGTCAGGCTTGAAGGTCGAACAATTCTTTGCGACGTCGAAGGACGGGACCAAGGTGCCCTACTTCATCGTGCACAGGGCCGACATGGTGCTGGATGGCAGCACGCCGACGCTGCTCTATGGTTATGGCGGGTTCCAGGTGTCGATGAACCCATCCTACAGCCCCGTGACCGGGCGGCTGTGGCTGGAACAGGGTGGCGCTTATGTTCTGGCGAATATCAGAGGGGGTGGCGAGTTCGGCCCGGCCTGGCACCAGGCGGGCCTCAAGCTCAACCGCCAGCGCGTCTATGACGATTTCATCGCGGTTGGCGAAGACCTCGTTTCGCGCAAGATCACCATCCCCGCGCATCTCGGCATCATGGGCGGGTCGAATGGCGGACTGTTGATGGGCGTCATGCTGAACCAGCGGCCCGACCTCTGGAATGCGGTCGTGGTGCAGGTGCCCCTGCTCGACATGTTGCGTTACCATTTCCTGCTTGCGGGCGCGTCCTGGGTGGACGAATACGGCACGCCGGATGTGCCGGAAGAGCGGGCTTTCCTCGAGACATTCTCGCCCTACCAGAATTTCGATGCGTCCAGACCTTATCCCGTACCCTTCTTTGTGACCTCGACCAAGGATGACCGCGTGCACCCCGGCCATGCGCGCAAGATGGCGAAACTGTTCGAGGATGCCGGCCTGCCCTTCCTGTATTACGAGAATGTGGATGGTGGGCATTCGGCGGCGGCGAACCAGACGGAAAAGGCAAAGCGTACCGCTTTGGAATTCACCTATCTATCCGAGCGCCTTTTTCCTGCGGGTGACGCTTAGAGAGTCTGAAAATGAAACTATTAAAGGCATTGGGTTCCCAAACGGAATGCGGAATTTCTTTTTCCCGCACCCTTGTGTCCGTCACAATCCGTGAGACGCTAGCGCATGCGGCTCGATGAACAAGGTTTGCACAATGATGTCGTGAGGCTCGACCTGCTGGAGGAGTCCGACAGAGCGCGGCTGGGCGGATCAGGCGCCATATCGGCCATGTGGCAATGGTTGCCGGTCATTCCTTCTGGAACGAACTTCAATGCCTATTTCGATTTGATGCTGGCCATGAAGCAGAAGGGCAGCATCATCCCCTTTTCAATTACACGGCAGTCCGACGGCGCATTTGCGGGCGTGATCGCTTATCTCGATGTGTCGCGTACCCATCGACGCGTCGGGATTGGTTACGTCTGGCATCCGCCTGAAATGCGGGGCACGGTTGTGCCTGTGGCGACACAGATGGCGATGATTGGACGCGCTTTCGGCGCGCGCATGCGGCGGATCGAATTCCCGATCGCGGCGGCCAACGAGCGGGCGATCAGCTCGCTAGAACGCCTGGGCGCGCGCAAGGAAGGTGTCCTGCGCCGTTACATGCGTCTTGCCGACGGCTCATGGGCCGATCTGGCCATACTGTCGCTCGTCGATTCCGAAATTCGCGTGGCCATCGACGTGCTCAAGGACCGCGTCGCCGAGATGCAGCTGGCTTGACCTCACGAACCTCACATGCTTTAGGCGCGCTTACATCCGCGCAAACATGAAAAGCGCGCTTTGACTGACACTTGAGGTCAGCGAGGCCCCCCGCCCGGCGAATTTTCGCTCAGCGGGGCTTCATGCTTTGTGCGCCGGGTTTGAGCGCCTAAGTCTGTCCTGCAGGCAAACGGTAAAGGAGTAGGCACATGTTCGACGCTTTGAGCGATCGCCTTGGCGGCATTTTCGACGGCCTGACCGGCCGCGGCGCGCTGTCCGAGAAGGACGTGAACGCAGCGCTGCGCGAAATCCGTGTCGCCCTGCTCGAAGCCGACGTCGCCCTGCCCGTGGTCAAGGATTTCATCGAAAGCGTGCGCGCCCGCGCCGTTGGCGAGGAAGTCGTTCGCTCGGTGAAGCCGGGCCAGCAAGTCGTCAAGATCGTCTATGACGGGATCGTCGAGATGCTCGGCGGCGCGGATGCCGAGACCACACTGCGCGTCGACACGCCGCCGGCCGTGATGATGATGGCGGGCCTGCAGGGCTCAGGCAAGACGACGACGACGGCCAAGATCGCCAAGCGCCTTGCCGAGAAGCAGCGCAAGAAAGTCCTCCTCGCCTCGCTCGACGTGCGCCGTCCGGCGGCCATGCAGCAGCTTGCGATCCTTGCCGACCAGTGCGGCGACAATGTTTTCTCCCTGCCGATCATCGAAGGCCAGCTGCCCGCCGATATCGCACGGCGGGCCGTGCAGGCCGCCAAGATCGGCGGTTATGACGTCCTGATCCTCGATACCGCCGGCCGCACCACGATCGACGAGCAGATGATGAGCGAAGCGGCAGAAATCGCCGACATCGCGAAGCCGTCCGAGACGCTGCTCGTGGCCGATGCCCTGACCGGCCAGGATGCTGTCGAGACGGCGAAACGCTTCCACGACCGCCTGCCGCTGACAGGCCTCGTCCTCACCCGGATGGACGGTGACGGGCGCGGCGGCGCAGCGCTGTCGATGCGCGCGGTTACGGGCCTGCCGATCAAGTTCCTCGGCACCGGTGAAAAGCTCGACGGTCTCGACGCGTTCGATGCCTCCCGCGTGGCAGGCCGCATCCTCGGTCAGGGCGATATTGTCAGCCTGGTCGAAAAAGCCTCCGAGCAGATGGACGCCGATAAAGCCGAGCGCATGGCCGCGAAGCTGAAGAAAGGCGAATTCGACCTCGAGGACATGGCTGACCAGCTGCGCCAGATGCAGCGCATGGGCGGACTTGGCGGCATCATGGGCATGATGCCCGGTGCCCGCAAAGCCAAGGAAGCCATGGCCAACGCCAATCTCGACGACAATGTGCTGAAGCGCCAGGAAGCAATCATCCTGTCGATGACCCGCAAGGAGCGGCGCAAGCCGGCTGTGCTCAACGCCTCGCGCCGAAAGCGTATCGCGGCGGGGTCCGGCACCTCGGTCCAGGAAGTGAACAAGCTGCTGAAAATGCACCAGCAAATGGCCACGATGATGAAGAAGATGCGCACAAAGGGCGGCATGAAAGCCATGATGGGCGCAGCCTCGCAGGCCGGCATGTCACCGTCCGACCTCGCAAAAATGGGTGGCCAGCAAATGCCGGGCGGATTGCCGGGCATGGGTGCAGGTGGCCTGCCCGGCCTTGGCGGCAGCCTTCCGGGCCTCGGCGGAAAGAAGAAGTAGATGATGAGTACAGACAGTACGCTCGCCCAGTTCCAGCTGAACCAGTTGCGCGCCAGCATCGACAACATGGATGCGATCCTCGTCCACACCCTGGCCGAACGGTTCAAGGCCACGAAAGAAGTCGGCAAGCTGAAAGCGCTGCACAACATGCCGCCCGCCGACAAATCCCGCGAAGGCCAGCAGATCGAGCGCCTCCGCAACCTTGCCAACGAAGCCGGCCTCGACCCGGCCTTCGCCGAGAAATTCCTCTCTTTCATCGTGGCGGAAGTCATTCGCCACCATGAGCAGATCCGCAGCGACGAAGCTGAACTTTAATTCCAGAGACGACACTTTACAGGAGTAACCCCAATGTCCCTCAAGATCCGACTCGCCCGTGGCGGGTCCAAGAAACGCCCCTTCTATTCCGTCGTCATCGCTGACGCCCGCGCGCCACGCGACGGCCGCTTCATCGAGAAAATCGGTGTCTATGACCCGCGCCTTGCCAAGGATTCCGGCGAGCGCGTGAAGATCGACGGCGTCAAAGCGGCTGCCTGGATTAAGAAAGGCGCCCAGCCAACCGAGCGCGTGGCACGCTTCCTGTCGCAGATCACGCTCGAAGGCGAAACTGCGCCGGTATACACGTGGGCCCATGGCAACAACCCGAACAAGGGCGAGCCCGGCAAGAAAGCCCAGGACCGTGTGAAGGAACGCGCCGACAAGGCGACCGCTGCTGCTGAAGCGGCTGCAGAAGCCGCCAAGGCACCTGCGCCGGTTGAAGAACCAGCTGCTGAAGAAGCGCCCGCCGAGGAAGCCGCTTCCGAATAGGTCCGGCACACAGACAGACCTGATAAGGCCAGTGCATTTTTGCACTGGCCTTTTCTTTTGGCTGGCGGTCGGCCCGGCAACTGAATGCTAGGCAACGGGGAACCGTGTCCCGGTTCAGTTCGCTTCACTTACAAGCGAACTGAACTGACAGGAAACCGCCATGACCAAATTCAGCCTTTCCCGGAATGGCGCGCTCGTCGCGGCCAGCCTTGTCGCCCTGACCATGCCGGCGCACGCCGACCGTGGGCGCGACAGCTATCGCGGTGGGCATGGTGGCGTCGTGCTGCATGCAGATGCCGGTTTTCGCGGCGAAGCCACCGAAGTGTCCGGGGCGATCTCCGACCTGAAGCCGATGCGGTTCAATGACCGGATCTCGTCAATCAGCATCCGTTCGGGTGCGTGGGAAGTCTGCACCGATGCGAATTTCCGGGGCAGGTGTGTGACCATCGACACAAGCGTATCCCGTCTGAATGACTTGCGCCTGAATGATAACGTCTCGTCGCTCCGCCCGGTCGGCTACGGGCACGGCGGCGATCACGGGCGTTCCGCCGATCTGGTCCTGTTTTCGAATGCCGACCTGCGCGGCGACCCGATCGAGATCAATGGCGATATTCCTGACCTCGCTGCCTACCGGTTCAATGACCGGGCGAGCTCTGTCCTCGTGACGCGCGGTACCTGGCTCGCCTGTGAGCACGCGAACTATCGCGGACGCTGTGAAGTGATCGCACGCGGCTCAGGCGACCTTCGCCCGATCGGACTCAACGACAATATCTCGTCGATCCGCGGGTATGACGGCCGGGACGCAGCCCGCAACGGCAATGACCGCGACTGGCGCCGTCATTAAACGGCGTCAGACCGGTTCTCTCCGGCGCGGTCTGGCGCTACAGAGGCGGCATGAAGACCTATCCGAATGACAAACTGATCGTTGTGGGCGCCCTGAAGGGTGCCCATGGCGTGCGCGGCGAAGTGCGCGTGAAGAGCTTCACGGCAGACCCTGAAGACCTCTTCAATTACGGCCCCCTGACAGATGAAGCGGGACGGCTGGTGCTGACGCCCCTCTCGGCGCGACCGGGGAATGATCACTTCATCGTGAAAGCCCGCGAACAGAAACAGAAGGAAGAGTGGGATGCCCTCAAGGGCACCTTGCTCCATGTCGAGCGCGCGCAGCTGCCAAGCGCCGATGAAGGCGAATTCTATATTGAGGACCTTGTCGGCCTAGAGGTCTGTTCTGTAGGAGACGTTGCAGAAGGGCGGATAAAATCGGTTCAGAATTTCGGTGCCGACGATTTGCTGGAAATCCACCTGATTACCGGTGGTGGAACCGTATTCGTGCCGTTCACGCAAGCTGACGTGCCGGAGATTGACCTGAACGCAGGGCGTGTCCAGATCCCCGACTTGGCCCAGTGGGCCGAGGCGGAAGACGATAAATAGCAGGCCCCCGCCTGACGTTGTGCCGCATTCAGACGCCGTGTTCCATGTTACTGTCAGTAACTGAGAGGAATTGGCCATGTTTGCCACGCTCCTGCGCCTTGGCGCCCTTATCGCAATCCCCCTTGTCGCCGTTGGCGCGGCGGCTGCGCAATATGATGCACCGCAGGATGAAGCGGCGCTGATCCTGTTCAGCGGCGCGAATTATACAGGCGATGCGGTCAATATTTTCGATCCGATCCATGCGCTGCCCGATATCCGGTTCAATGACCGGGCCCGGTCCGTGGCGGTCTTGTCCGGCGCTTGGGAGATTTGCGAACACAGCGATTTCACCGGTCGCTGCGTGTTCCTGCGCGAGGACGTGCCGGACCTGCGCTACTTTGATCTTGGGGGTGACGTGTCATCGGTTCGGCCGATTTATGAGTATACCGATGCCGAGCATGGCCTGATGTTCGTGCGCGATGAGCGCGGCTATATCCAGTATGCCGATGCCGTGCGTTACGGGAATGACGACTATGATTACGGCTATGGCCGGACGACGCGGGTCGAAGTGTATCACTACGGCTATTCACCCGCTTACCGGTCCTATGGCTATTATGATCCGCTGGCGGGCTATGGCCCTTACGGGTTCGGCTATTCGCGCGGCGGGTACAATACTTACCGCGCCTACCACCGCGAGCGCCCGCCGCTGAGGGGCCATTATGGCGCGCGTGACGCGGACGCCACCTTGTATGTCGACTCCAACGGGCGCGGTGCGTCGCTTGGCATCAATCGCGGTGTCAGGGATCTCAGCCGCTTCCGGTTCAATGACAATGTGTCGTCCCTGAACATCAAGTCGGGCAAATGGGAAGTGTGCGAACATGCCAACTTCCAGGGCCGCTGCCAGATCATCGATGCCTCGACCGGCAAGCTCAACGGCTACCGCCTCAACGACAATATTTCCTCGATCCGCCCGGTTGGCGATACGCGTCCATCGACAGGCCGGCCCGGCAAGGGCGACCGTGACGGAGACCGTAGCCGCGACCGGGATAGCCGTCGTGACGGACCGCGCGACGGGGATGCAGGGCGCACACGCCGTCCACAAGCTGCAGGCACGCCGCCTGTTCGCAGCAGGGGCTCGACTGCCGCGCTGGCAGGCGGTCCGGGCACCGTACCCTCACTGCCCGATACGACCCTGCCAAATCGCCAGCGGCGCGCGACGCCGTCCTTCATTGCGCCCGACCCGGTCAGCAGAACCGTGCGTGAACCCCGGACGCGCCGCGACACCGCACGCGGTCAGCAACCTCGACGTGATGCGACCCCGGCGCCGAGCGCCGAAACGCCGCGCGTGCGCCCGGTAACCGAGCAGCCGCGACGGTCGCAGGTGCGCGCTGAGCGGACCCGCGTTGAACCCGTCAGGGCGCCGCGTTCTGAGGCGCCCCGGGCCCGACCACAGCAACAAGGCCAGCGGACCGAGCGACAGGCGCGCCAGCAGTCCCCGCGCGCGCTGCCCCAGACCCCGGCCATGCGATCACAGGCGCCCCAGCGGGCACAGGCCCAGCCGACACGCCAGACCCGGGCGCCTGTCCAGGCCGCGCCTGTGGCCCGCGCGCCCGTTCGCGCTGCACCTGCGCCCGCACCTGTGAGGGTTGCGCCGGCCCCTGCGCCGCAACCAAAAGCCAGGTCGCGTCCAAACCCTCGGTCGCCGGACGGCATGCGCGCACGCCAGAATGGCCGCGTTGGCAACAATCAGAACTAGGTGGGATGATTACCGCGCGTCCTGGTCTGCGCGCGGGTCGTTCCATTCGGCGGCGATGCCGTAGCCGCCGCGCCGCGTCAGCCAGAACATGCCGATCAGGTCGAAGATCCCGGCACCTAGCCGACCGAGGAAACCGTATTTCGACACGCCGGCCAGGCGCTCGCGATCATTGACCTTTTCCTCGCGTACATCCCAGCCTGCGCGCTTGATAAGGGCGGGTAGGAATCGGTGCATCGAGGCGAAAAAGGGCAGGTCGCGGAAAGCCGCCGCGCGGATCAGTTTCCAGCCGCAACCCGTATCGGTCGCATCGTCCCGCAGCACGAAACGCCGTACGCCATTGGCGACGCGTGATTGCAGCCACTTGAAGCCGGAATCGTTGCGACTGCTACGCTTGCCGGCGACGATGCCAAGCCGGGGCGGGGCGCCGGGCGCGATGATTTCCGCCCAAAGGCGCGCTGTATCGTGCGGGTCGTTCTGGCCGTCGCCGTCGAGCAGCTGGACCCATTGCCCCCGCGCCGATTTGAGGCCGGTGAACAGGGCAGCCGACTTACCGCGCCGGGCGACATGATTGAGCACAATGACCGTGTGCGGGTGTCTTGCCGCTGCCTCGGCCAGCTCAGCGCTGGTCGCGTCGGCCGAACAATCATTGACGCAGATGATCTCGAACGCGATTCCCGACAGCGCCGAATGCACTTCGTCGATCACGGGGTGCACGTTTCCCTCCTCGTTGAAAAACGGAATCAGGACGGAAAGCGCTGGAGAGTTCACCATGTATCCTCCCGTATAGAACATGTCTGCCGCGCGCAATTTTGGTGCTCAGAATGCACGGACAAAAACACGGATAAATGCACGTAAGACACCCGGAAATTGCCCGGTGAGTGCCCTTAACGCGCCGAGACGCGAATTCGATTGCACGAACATGACGTTCGGCCTGTTCCGCGACTGGCCTGATCGTGCCCGGTCCTGACGGGTACGTGTTGCCAGACTTGCCAGATCAGCCCAACCCAAAGCGCATGAACCCTTCCATAGAGATGATCCAAGAAAAAATCCGCGGGCTCGAGCTGGAACTCGAAGCTGAATTCGCCAAGCGGCGGACAGGCCTGCGATATGGTCTTGAGCGCGGAAGGGTCCGCTTCGAGGAAGAGGTCGCGCGCCGCCATCGTGAACTGCGCACGCATCTTGCGCGATATGTGTTCACCGCCCGGCCGCTTGTGTGGCTCACCGCGCCGGTCATCTACTCACTGATTGTGCCGTTTGCGTTGGTTGATCTCTGGGTCTCGATCTACCAGGCGATCTGTTTCCGGGCGTACGGAATCCCACAGGTCCAGCGGCACCGATACCTGGTGTTTGATCGCAGCGGGCTGGCCTATCTCAACATGATCGAGAAGCTGAACTGCGCCTATTGTTCCTATGTGAACGGCGTGATCGCCTATACCCGCGAAGTCGGTTCCCGAACGGAACAATTTTGGTGCCCGATAAAGCAGGCCCGGCGTGTCATCGGCGCGCATGCCCGCTATGCCGGTTTTGAAGAATTTGGCAACGGCGAGCATTATCACGACCGGCTGAAGGCCTTGCAGGCCGAAGTCAGGACGACACAGGACCCTGCCGTTCCGCTGGATGACGGCTGAGACCAGCGCATCGTGACCTGCAAACAGGCTCGAACATGCGAGGCGACCGGAATGCCGGGCGCGGGTTCACAGCAGTCGTGACGGAAGCCGCGACGGGGGCCGCAGCTTCCGAAAAGGCCTAGATGCGGGCGAAATCGTTTCGCGCGAGGCTGGCGACCGTGTCGAGCGTGACGGCCTTGTCGCCCAGGCGGCGGCGTTGCAGGTCTGACAATTCGAACGGCGCAGCATGGCCGTAATTTTCAGCCCAGACGCGGTCAACTTCCGATTTGGAGAGAGCGGCGGTTATTTTGACTTCCGACATCTCGTCCTCGTTGGAGGAATGCTTCGTTCCAGGCAGGTAGATCGTGCCGTTCGAGAAATCGACGGCGAAGGCGACGAGTCCTGGAATGAGGAACAAGAGCAGGCCGATACCATCGAGAATTGCGACGCTCGGGTCGATACGCCCGCCGGACTGGCCCTTGCGTTCGGGATAGAGAAGCGTGCCACAGCCGGAGAGGGCTGCGGCCAGAACGGCCGTTGAGCCCCCAATCAGAAATCGGCGTTTGGTCGTGTCCATGAGTTGATCTCCCGTGATCGGACCGTGCTCACACGCAGGGCCCCTGACCCTTAAAGCCGCAGGCGGGTTAAAGGTTCCACTCGCTGATTGTCATGCCTGCCGGGGCAGACCCCCAAGTCCCGGCGAGAGGGTCACACGCCCCTGGTCATTTCCAACTGGTAAACGAACGCTCACGAAATGACGGTCCCAAGTTTGGCGGATATTTGTCTAATTGCGATAGAAGGAGGGTAGCTCAGTTGGGGGGGCAGGATGCCAGGCTCGATCAGATTACGCGATGTTCTTGAATCGCTCACGTTCTTCGCTTTTGTTGCAATTACAGCGCTTTGCCTGTCATTCACCTTTTCCATGGTTGTGTACCAGCTCGGCTTGCCGGCGAACCCCAGGGTATTCGTCCTGACCAATTTGGTGGTCTCGGCTTGCGTCGCTGTCCCGACGGCCGTGATCGCGTCGCAGCATGAGTACCGGCTGCGAATCTACCAGCGGCGCCTTGAGGCCCTGGCGGCGACAGACCCGCTCACAGGCCTCTACAATCGCCGCTTTTTCAAACAGGCGATGGATGACGAACTGAACCGCATGCGCCGGACGCGCCAGACGGCTGGCCTCGTGTTCTTCGACCTCGATCATTTCAAGCGGATCAATGACCGTTTTGGTCACAGGACCGGCGACCTTGTTTTGCAGGAAGTGGCAGAAAGCGCGTTCGCTGAATTGCGTGGGCCGTTCGACCGGCTTGGGCGCTGGGGCGGTGAGGAATTCGTTATCCTGCTGAGCGATGTGACGCTGGAGCAGGCCGAATCCGTGTGCGAGCGGATCCGCAGACGCATTGAAAACCTGGCGCTTGAGCATAAAGGCCAGGTAATTTCCGTCACGGCGAGCTTCGGCACATGCCTGCTGGCACAGGGCGGCAATGCCGATATCGCACTTGAAACCGCCGACGCAGCGCTCTTTGAGTCGAAGAATTCGGGACGTAACAAGGTGTCGTCGCGCCGGGCCCTGGAGCTTGTCGCCTAGTCCTGGCCCATGGTGGCCAAGGCCTGCGCGACGTCGAGTTCGGCGGATAACTTGTCGACATAGCGCGCGAAACTGCGCGCATAGAGCGACCGGCTTTCGGCCCACCATTCGCGAATGCCGGGATTGCTGAGCGATTCCCGGAGGCGCGCTTCCGAGCCTTCCCAGAGTTCGTCCTCGAATACGCCGAAGCGGCGATGGGTGTGCAGCACTTCGAAATGCCGGAAGGAAATACTGAGGAAGTTCGACACGCGCAGGAATTCAGCCCGGGTCCAGCTGTCGCGCCCATTCTCGCGCGTGATCAGTTCGGCCAGTTCGGCGCTCTCGGCGATGCGGCCGAGATTTGACGAGAGGAGTTGTGCGGAGGTCTGCGCTGCGGCCATGCGGGTGAGATGGGCATTTTGGCGCAGTTGCAGGCCGATAAAGACCAGGGTCAGAACCACGGCGCCGGAGGCCATGATGTTGGCAATCGTGGCAATCGTATCGAGATTCATGCGGCCCTCCCCTTTTTTCCGCCATCAAGCGCCGAGGGGGAGCGGGCGTCAACGGGGGCGGGGTGACGACGTCCCGCGTCTGGGCTAGATGCGCTACATGTTCACGACCACGCTCATCACTCTTGTGCCAGACGCCTTTCCCGGGCCGCTCGGCGTCTCCATCCTGGAGCGTGCGCGCGAAAAGGGACTGTGGAGTCTAGAGACGGTGGACCTGCGGACCTTCGGCGTGGGCAAGCATCGCAATGTCGACGATACGCCGGCCGGCGGCGGCGCCGGGATGGTGATCCGGCCGGACGTGGCGGCGGCGGCGATCGACAGTATCCCGCGTGACGGGCGGCCACTTATTTATCTTTCCCCGCGCGGCGTGCCCTTTGACCAGCAAAAAGCCAGGGACTGGGCGGCCGGGCCGGGCCTCGTTTTCTTCTGCGGCCGGTTTGAAGGACTGGATGAGCGCGTCATTGAGGGGCGCGACATGGAAGAGGTCTCTCTGGGCGACTTTGTGCTGGCGGGCGGCGAAGTGGCGGCGATGGCCTTCATCGAGGCTGTGGTGCGCCTGTTGCCCGGCGTGGCCGGAAACGAAGCCTCGCTGATGGAGGAATCTTTCGAGCAGGGCCTGCTGGAACACGCCCATTATACGATCCCGCGCGAGTGGGAAGGCCGCCCCACGCCGGACATTCTGCTGTCAGGCGATCACAAGCGGATAGAAGAATGGCGTGCGAACAGCGCAAAGACGTTGACAAAGCACCGCCGCCCCGATTTATACGCCGCTTACTCCAAGACCCCCAAATTCCAGCCGCCGGAGACTGGCGATGAACATGATTGAACAGCTTGAGGCGGAAGAACGCGTCCGTGTCCTCGGCGACAAAAAGATACCTGCATTCTCGCCCGGCGACACGCTGGCGGTGAACGTGAAGATCAAGGAAGGCGACCGCGAACGCGTCCAGCGTTTCGAGGGCGTCTGCATTGCTCGTTCGGGCGGTAGCGTGAGCGAGAGCTTCACGGTTCGCAAGATCTCCTTCGGCGAAGGCGTCGAGCGGGTTTTCCCGCTGGTCTCGCCACTGATCGAGTCGATCGAAGTGAAGCGCAAGGGCCGCGTCCGCCGTGCGAAACTCTACTACCTGCGTGATCGTCGCGGTAAATCGGCGCGTATTGCCGAGCGTACCACGGGCCACGGTATCGAGGCCGTCGAGATTGCTGTCTCGAAGACCGAGCGCCGTCGCCAGAAGGACGCCGAGAAGCTGGCCCGCAAGGAAGCCGCTGCGGTGGATCGCGAAAACGCTGCCAAGGCCAAGCTCGAGGCTGAAAAAGCCGCCGCTGCTGCCGCTGAAGCCGAAGCCAAGGCCGCCGAAGCTGCTGCGGCTGCCGCTGCTGCTGACGCGCCAGAGGCTGCTCCGGAAGAATAGGCCCTTTCAGGCCAACCAGATCAAAAACGCCCTTGCCTCCCGGCAGGGGCGTTTTTCGTTCAGCTGCTGTTTCATGCCTTGACATAGTCAGTCATCGCTTTGACCAAATGGTCGAAGACGAGGCGCATGCGCCGGTTGCTGCGCAGGTCGCCATGCATCGTCACCCAGGTCTCGAGCTGGAACGCCATCTCGGCCGGGAAGAGACGGACGAGGTGGGGATCGCGCCGGGCGAGGCCAATCTGGCAAATCCCGATGCCGAACCCGGCCCGGATGGCCGACAGCTGGGCGACGTCGCTATCGGTGCGCAGGGCGAACATTTCACGGTGGAGATCGAGCCCCAAGTCGCGCACGGCCTGCGCAGCGGCGGTCTCATGGTCGAACCCGACAAGGGCGTGACCGGAAAGATCATTGAGACTGGCGGGCGTCCCGCGCCGGGCAAGATAGTCACTGCGCGCAAACATGCCGAGTTCAACATGGCCGACCTTGCGGGCGATCAGGGCTGTCTGGCTGGGCCGGGCCATGCGCACGGCGATATCGGCATCGCGGCGCAGAAGGTCTGCAGTCTCATTGGTGGCGACAAGTTCGAATGCGAGTTGGGGATAATTCGCAGCAAGGCCTGCGAGGATTGGCGGCAGGACTTCGGTGCCGATCACTTCGCTAGCGGTGATGCGGACGACGCCCGCAAGCGCATCGTCCGGGCCGGAGGCCGCACGGACCATGGCGGCGGCGGAGGCCTCCATGGCGAGCGCATGCGGGATCAGCGCCTCGGCGGCCTCTGTCGGGGCAAGGCCCTGCGGTGAGCGGGTAAACAGGGCGCCGCCGCCGAGCGCCTGTTCGAGTTGTTCGACATGGCGTGCCACCGTCGGCTGGGTCACGCCCAGGGCACGGGCGGCCGCTGACAGGCTGCCCGTCCGGTAGACGCTGAGCAGCGACCGGCAATGATCCCAGGAGAGCGCGGCTTGATACATAATATATGTTTAGCGGGTGTAGATATTACCGCAATTTCTTTTAGCGAGCTGTCGCGTCATCGTCTCCCTGTCACCAGAACAGGAGATCGACATGACCCGAACACGCACCGCCCTCATCCTCGGCGCCACAGGCGGCGCCGGATTCGAAATCGCGCGCGCCCTGAGGACGCGCGGCTGGCAGATACGCGCCCTGCATCGGCGCCCGGATGCCGTGTCGTCCCTGATGCCGGACGCTGACTGGGTGGAAGGCGATGCGATGAAGGCGGATGATGTGCTGATGGCGGCGACCAATGCAGACCTGATCGTGCATGCCGTGAACCCGCCCGGTTACCGCAACTGGGGCAAGCTCGTCCTGCCCATGATCGACAATACGATTGCTGCCGCACGGGCGAACGGCGCCCGGATCGTGCTGCCGGGCACTGTCTACAATTTCGGTCCGGACGCATTCCCCCTGCTGCGCGAAACCTCCCCGCAGAATCCGAAAACCCGCAAGGGTGCGATACGGGTCGAGCTGGAGGCTCGCCTTCGCCGGGCTGCCGAGACCGGAGTCAATGTGCTTGTCGTGCGCGCCGGCGATTTTTTCGGGCCGAACACCGGCAATTCCTGGCTGGCTCAGGGCATGGTGAAGCCGGGTCGGCCGGTGCGGTCTGTCACCCATCCCGGCAAGCCGGGGGTCGGTCACGCCTGGGCCTACCTGCCCGATTTCGCGGAGACGGTCGCACGTCTCGTCGATATGGGTGACGAATTGGCGGCATTCGAAAGTGTCCATTTCAATGGGCACTGGTTCGAGGATGGCCGTGAGATAGCTGAACGGGTCCGGGTCGTGGCCGGGGCGCCGGACGCGCCGATCAAACGCTTCCCGTGGCTGTTGCTGCATATGCTGAGGCCATTTGTGCCCCTGTTCCGGGAAATGGCCGAGATGCAGTATCTCTGGACAGTCCCGGCCCGGCTCGACAATGCGAAACTCGTCAGACTGCTCGGCAGCGAGCCGCACACGCCGGTGGACGAGGCCCTGCGCGCGACGCTTGAGGGTATCAACTGCCTTGAGCCCACAGCCCCGCGTCCCCAGATCAAGGGTGTGACCGCGACGGCATGATGCAGGCGGGCCGGTGCGGGCTTCCATCGCCCGCATCTGGCGCTATTGTGCGGCGCAACAGTGAGGAAGAACAATTCGAATGGCCGGCAAGACACTTTATGACAAGATCTGGGATGCGCATGTCGTCCATACCGATGCAGCCTCGGGCGAGAGCCTGCTCTATATCGACCTGCACCTGATCCATGAAGTGACGACTCCGCAGGCTTTTGACGGACTCAAGACGGCGGGCCGCAAGGTGCGCCGCCCGGACCTGACCCTTGCCGTGGCCGATCACAACACGCCGACCGAGAAGCAGGCGCTTGGCATGGCGGGCGTGACCGATCCGGAAGCGCGCAACCAGCTGGAAACCCTGACGCGCAATGTCGCCGAATACGGCATCGAATATTTTCCCATGGGCGATATCCGCAACGGCATCGTCCATGTCGTGGGGCCCGAACAGGGCCGCACCCAGCCCGGCATGACGATTGTCTGCGGCGACAGCCATACGTCGACACACGGGGCGTTCGGCGCGTTGGCGCATGGCATCGGCACCTCGGAAGTCGAGCATGTGCTGGCGACGCAGACCCTGCGCGCGCGCAAGATGGGCAATTTCGCGGTAGAGGTGTCCGGACGCCTGCAGGACGGCGTGACCGCCAAGGATCTCGCGCTGCACATTATCGGCCTGATCGGCACGGCCGGTGGTACGGGCCATGTCATCGAGTTTCGCGGCGAGGCAATTGAAGCCCTATCGATGGAAGGTCGCATGACATTGTGCAATCTCGCGATTGAGGGCGGCGCACGGGCGGGCCTGATCGCGCCGGATGAGAAGACTCTGGATTATATGAAAGGCCGCCCGGCCAGCCCGAAGGCGGGCGCATGGGAAGTGGCCGAGACGTATTGGAAGACACTCAATTCCGATGATGATGCGGCCTGGGATCATGTCGTGCACGTCGATGGCGGCGCGGTCGAGCCGACGATCACCTGGGGCACCAGCCCGGAACAGGCGATCCCGGTGTCGGGCAAGACGCCTGTGCCGGAAGAGATTGCCGACCCGGTGAAACGCGCCGCTGCTGAGCGGGCGCTGGATTATATGGGCCTTGAGCCCGGCGTGCCGATTGCCGGAACGCCGGTGCAGCGCGTCTTTATCGGCTCGTGCACGAACAGCCGGATCGAAGACTTGCGCGCCGCCGCTGCGATTGCCAAGGGCAACAAGGTGGTCGACGGCGTGCGGGCAATGGTCGTGCCGGGGTCGGGCCTGGTGCGGGCGCAGGCAGAGGCCGAGGGCCTCGACATTGTGTTGATGGAAGCGGGTTTTGAATGGCGCGAGCCGGGCTGTTCCATGTGCCTCGGCATGAACCCGGACATCCTGTCGCCGGGCGAGCGCTGCGCGTCGACTTCGAACCGCAATTTCGAAGGCCGGCAGGGCCGCGGCGGACGCACTCACCTGATGAGCCCGGCGCTGGCTGCGCGTGCGGCGATCACCGGCGTGATTGGGTAACGCGCCCGGCGGAAATCGGAGATATCCAATTGGGGGCGCCTCGCCCATAAGAGAGGCATTCAACTCAGGAAGCCCCTCATGACCCGATACACCCTGCACGGCATCTTCGCATCCGGCCCGACCTACAAGGTCGGCCTGATGCTGCACATGACAAGCACGCCCTTTGACTATGTTCATGTCGACCTGCGTTCGGGCGCGCACAAGGCCGACGCCTTCCTCGCCAAGAACCGGTATGGCCAAGTGCCGGTTCTGGACGATCACGAGAAGGACATATGCCTGTGCCAGTCATCCGTCATTCTCGACTATCTGGCCGACGAGACGGGCCGGTTTGGCGGCAAGGACCGGGCTGAACGCCTGCGCGCGCGGGAATGGCAGCTTTGGGGCGCCGGACAGCTGACGACGGGCATCTATCGCACGCGGGCCCTGAAGCTCGGCTTCTTCCAGTTCCCGGAACAGGTCGCGGAAGCGAACTTCAACGCCGCGAACGGGGCGCTGAAGGAACTCAACGGCCTGCTCGAAGGGCGCGACTGGCTGGTCGGCGCCGGGCCGACGATTGCCGATCTCGATATTTATGGCATCGCCGCCTATGCCCCGCAGGCCCAGGTGGACCTTGCGAGCTATGCCCATCTGCGCCGCTGGATGGCGAAAGTGGAGGCGCTGCCGGGCTACAGAAATGTCGATACGGCCTTGCCAAAGGAAAGCGTGAAGGCGTGATTTCAGGACTCGACCATATCGTGCTCGTCTGCCCGGAGATTGTCTCCGGCACGGCGGTCTATGCGGCGCTGCTGGGGCGGGCGCCCGACTGGCAATCCGTTTCGGAAGACGGCGCGGCGACCGCCATTTTCAGGGTCAGCAACACGGCCCTGGAACTGATGGCGCCGCATGGCGATGGCCCGGTCGCCGAGCGGCTGGGCGAGATCATTACCGAGGATGGCCCCGGCCTGAAAAGCCTTGCTTTCACGACGACCGATATCGAGCATGCGCATCACCGGCTGACGCGGCGCGGACTGAAGCCGCACGAGATCATGCCCGGCGAAAGCCGGAGCGACATCAGCGGCAATACGCGAACCTGGCGCCGGTTTCGGTGTGACGATGCGGAAACGGGTGGAATCAAGACATTCCTCATTGAACATGTGACCGGAGCGCTAGTGCCGGCGGATGCGCCCGACGGCGCTGTGACCGGCCTCGACCATATCGTCATCAACACGCCGAATCCCGACCGGGCCGCAGCGCTTTACGGGGCCCGGCTCGGCCTCGATCTCGCGCTCGACCGGACGGCGCCGGAATGGAAGACGCGCTTCCTGTTCTTCCGGACAGGCGGCCTCACGTTCGAAGTGATCAACCGTCTCGGCGAAGACCACGACGCCAGCGCCAATGACACGATCTGGGGCCTGACCTGGGAGGTGCATGACCTCGCAGCCGCGCATGAGCGCCTGCTGGACGCCGGGTTCAATGTGTCGGAGTTGCGCAAGGGCCGCAAACCCGGCAGCCACATCTTTACCGTTCGCGACGGCACGCTGAATGTGCCGACCCTGTTCATTTCCCATGACCCGAAATAGAATGACCCGATGAAAGCTTTCCGCACCCTCACAGGAACCGCCGCGCCCCTCATGGAGAAGGGCAAGCCGATGTCGAATGTCGACACCGACATGATCATCCCGAAACAGTTCCTGAAGACCACAACCCGCACCGGCCTGTCGAAAGGCCTGTTCCATGAGTTGAAAACCAATGCGGATGGCTCGGAAAACCCTGATTTCGTGCTCAACAAGCCGCAATACGCCAAGGCGAGCATCCTGATCGTGGGCGAGAATTTCGGTTGTGGCTCGTCGCGCGAGCACGCGCCCTGGGCGCTGCTCGATCAGGGCATCACATGTGTCATCGCGCCGAGCTTTGCTGATATCTTCCATAATAATTGCTACAAGAATGGCATCCTGCCCGTCCGCCTGCCCGTGGATGTGTGTGAACAGCTCGCTGCGCAGGCTGGCGGTGCGAACCATGTGTTCACCATCGACCTGGAATCCCAGACGGTCACGACGCCCGACGGCGCCCAGCACCATTTCGATGTCGACCGGGGCCGCAAGTCGAACCTGCTGGAAGGCCTCGACGAAATCGGCGCCTCGCTCACATCGGCAGATGAAATCAGCGAATTCGAAACCAAACGGCGCCTTATGACGCCGTGGCTGGAGCCGGCAAACTGAACCGATAACCCGTCAGGAGGGAAACGGCATGTCTCGATGGAAGTTCGCGCTCGCCGCAATGGTGGCTCTGCCCCTGCTTTGTGCCTGTCACGGCGATATCCTCAGCACAAAACCTGAAACGAATGCGACCGTGCCGAAACCGGCACCTGAAGCGCGGCCCGCACCGCAGGCGGAACCGGCTGATGAGGCCGAGGCGCCCACGCAATGATCGTTATCGAGGGCACCGTGCGTATCCCGCCTGCCAGGCTGGAAGAGGCCCGTTCCGTCATGGAGCAGATGATCCTGGCCAGCCGCGCCGAAGCAGGCTGTCTCGATTATGCCTACAGCGTGGACGTGTTGGACCCGGGCCTGATCCGGGTGTCAGAGCGCTGGGTCAGCCGCGATGCGCTGGCGGCGCATTTCAAGACGGCGCACATGGCGACCTGGCGATCGTTTTTCCCGCAGCTTGGCATTACGGACCGGTCGCTACGCCTCTATGAGGCAGAACCCGAGCCGATCTGAGCGATCTCCTTGCGTCTGACAGGATTGCTCACCGACAGATTGCCTGAAAACCGAAGCGCTCGTATGAAAGTCGCAAAGAAATTGAAGGAACCAGAAAAATGAAACGCGGAATTATTCTCGCATTTGCGCCTCTTCTCGTGGCGCTCGTAGCGGCGTGCCAAACCGCCCCCGCACCGACGGAAGCGGCAACACTGACAGTCGCTGCGCCAGCCGTCGTTGAGACGGACGCCGCAGACGCCGAACCAGCATCAACCGAAGGCGTTGAAGTCGCGTCAACCGATGTCGACGTGATCTGCCGTTCGATCAAGGTTACCGGTTCGCGGTTCGCCAAGCGTGAATGCAAGACCCCTGACGCCTGGAAGCAATTCGACGCCTACACAAATCAGAATGCGAGAGAAGCAACGGACAAGATCCAGCGTGTCGGCACGGGCAGCGCGGCTAACGCCAACTGAGGTCAAATAGCAGATGGCTGTTCCTCCCGGGCCCGGGGAACCGGCGGGGCCGGGGCATTCTGCCAATTGCATGCGGCGCTTCCCGACGTTAGAGCCGTCTGTAAGCCGTGCATTGGCAGAATGAGAGAGTAAAGAACATGACGTCGCAAACTGTCCTGCTACTGCCCGGTGACGGCATCGGGCCCGAAGTCATGGCGCAGGCGCGCCGAGTGGCAGAAATTCTCGTGCCCGATCTCAAGTTCGAGACGGGCCTTGTGGGCGGAGCGTCGTTTGACCTTCATGGTGAGCCTCTCACCGAGGATACGCTTGAGAAGGCGCTTCATGCTGACGCGGTCCTGCTGGGGGCGGTCGGCGGGCCGAAATGGACAGATGTTGCGCGCGACAAGCGTCCGGAGGCTGGTCTCCTTGCCCTTCGCAAGGGGCTGGACGTGTTTGCCAACCTGCGCCCGGCCTATTGCTTCCCCGCGCTGGTCGATGCCTCGAGCCTGAAACGCGAGATCATTGAAGGCCTCGACCTGATGATCGTGCGGGAGCTGACGGGCGATGTTTATTTTGGCCAGCCGCGCGGCATCGACATTGATGATGAAGGCTATCGTCGCGGATACGATACGGCGGTCTACACGCACCCCGAAATCGAACGCGTCACGCGTGTGGCGTTTGATATCGCGCGTGGCCGGACGGGCCGGGTCTGTTCGGTTGAAAAGTCGAATGTGATGGAATCCGGCCTATTCTGGCGGCAGGAGGTGACGCTCGCCCATGCCGAATATGGCGGCGGTATCGACCTGATCCACATGTATGCCGATGCCTGCGCCATGGAACTGGTGCGCGCGCCGAAGCAGTTCGACGTCATCCTCGCAGGCAACCTGTTCGGCGACATCCTGTCGGATGAGGCCTCGATGCTGACCGGCTCGATCGGCATGCTGCCATCAGCCTCGCTCGGCGCTCCCGGCGTGCCAGGTCTGTACGAGCCTGTGCACGGGTCTGCGCCGGACATTGCCGGCAAGGGCATTGCCAATCCCTGTGCGATGATCCTGTCGCTGGAAATGGCCCTGCGCTGGTCGCTGGACCGCGAGAAGGCGGCCGACGCGCTGTTTGCCGCCGTCGGCAAGGCGCTCGACAAGGGCGCACGCACGAAAGACCTTGGTGGCAATCTGAGCACCGACGGCATGGCCGACGCGATTATCGCCGCGCTCTGAGATTTTCCTGCGCGATTGTCGCGCCACCGTGCCTGTGACATCTTCCTCCAAAAATAATCGGAGGAAACCAAATGACATATGCAGGCAGCCGGCTTGTGCACGATGCCGATAGCCACCTGATGGAGTCGAGTGACTGTCTTGACCCATATTTCGAGGCAAAACTGCTCGCGCGCTATCATGATCTTCCGGTCTACAAGTCGAAGAAATCCTTCGACGATTTCGTGAACGGCAAGCTCGGCGCGCATGACGATCCGGCCTTCCGGGCGGGGGTCGCCGAGAACATTCTCCTTCGCAAGAATTACGAGGCGCATGGCGCGTTCCGTTCCGCAGACCGGCCTGAAGTGCTCGACCTGCTCGGCTTTGCCAGCCAGCTCGTGTTCACCACGTTCTGTCTTGGCAATTTCGGGCTCGACCAGAGCGACGACATGGAACTCTGCTACGCCGCCGCCGAGGCTCATAACCGGATGATGACGGACTTCTGCTCGGTCGACCGTCGCCTGCTGGCCACCGCCTACATTCCACTGGAAGACATCGACCGGTCCATCGCAACCGCGCGCAATGCCATCAAGATGGGCGCAAAGGCGCTGATGGTGCCGTCCATGTGCCCGCAAAAGCACGGCCCGAGCCATGTTGGCCTCGACCCGGTCTGGGCCATGGCCGAGGAAGCCGGTCTGCCGGTTCTGTTCCATGTCGGCGGCGAGGACAAGCTGAACCCCGTCTACAAGGAGAATGGCCTGCCGCCCGTGCCAGACTTTCATGGCGGCGACGACAATTTTACCTCCGTCAGCTACATGCCGATCCCGAATGCCGCGATGCAGACGCTGGCGACGATGATTTTCGACGGCGTATTCGACAGGTTCCCGAACCTGAAATTCGGCGCCATCGAACTGGGCGCGTCCTGGGTGCCGGGATGGATGCGGGCGATGGATTCGGCGGCGCATGCCTTCATGCGCAACGAGACTCGCCTGCAAAACCTTTCAGCCCGTCCATCCGAGATCGTCCGCCGCCAGTTCCGCGCCGCGCCTTACCCGCATGAGGATGCGGGCTGGATCATCGCCAATACGGGCGAGGAGATCTGCATGTTCTCGTCGGACTATCCGCATGTCGAAGGCGGTCGCAATCCGCTCAAGCGCTTTGACGAAAGCCTGAAGGGTGCGCCCACACGGGCGGTGGAGGCTTTTTATTCTGGAAATTTCATCGACCTGATGGGCGAAGGGCTCGCCCCAGACCTGCGACGGGAAAAATTCCAGCAAGCGGGCTAGGAATAGTCCGCGATCCGGCAGAGCAGGTTGCCGCGGAATTCGAAGAAGCTGGCGCCGCGGATTTTCACGGTCTCGCCAGCCCGGATGCCGTTTGGCAGGTCGACGGCGGCCTTGCCTTCGAATTCGATTTCGGCAGCGGCCTTGCCGGCACCGGTGACGACATTGACCAGCCGCTGGCGGCGATAGGAAAAGGCGTTGCCCGAGAGGTCGGCCACCTGGCGCATCATGTCCTTGCCGTCGAGCCGCATCGACTGGCCGGAGTTCGAAATATTCTCGAAAACGACGTCGTCGGTCACGCAGTCGATCATGCCGTCAATGTCGCGGGCATTGTAGCTGGCGATGTAGCGGGCAATCACTTCATCAAGCACGGACAGGTCTCCTCGGGCTCAGGGCAGGCTTTGGTCGTGCCTTACACATAACACGATGGCAACAGGCTTTGCACATGGGACAAAGATGCGTCATAAGCCTGCGGATTACAGGACGGAGCTTTACATATCATGGCCACGCGGATTGCGATTGTCGGTGCAACAGGAAATGTCGGACGCGAATTGTTCAACATTCTCGATGAGCGCCTGTTTCCTGCAGACGAAGTCTTTGCGATCGCGTCGCGGCGTTCGATGGGCAAGGAAGTGAGCTATGGCGACCGGACGCTGAAATGCCACGACCTCGAGACCTTTGATTTTTCGCGCGTGGACCTGGTCCTGATGTCGGCAGGCGGCACGGTGTCGAAGCAGTGGGCGCCCAAGATTGCGGCTGCCGGCGCGATCGTGATCGACAATTCTTCGGCCTGGCGCATGGACAAGGACGTGCCGCTGGTCGTGCCTGAAGTGAATGCCGACGCCGTGATGGGCTATGCCAAGAAGAACATCATCGCCAATCCGAACTGCTCGACAGCGCAGCTGGTAGTGGCGCTGAAGCCGATCCACGATGCCGTGGGTATCACGCGGGTCGTGGTTGCGACCTACCAGTCGGTCTCCGGCGCGGGCAAGGACGGCATGGACGAGTTGTGGAACCAGACCAAGGGCATCTTCGTCAATGACGAGCCGACGCCGCAGGTCTTCCAGAAGGAGATCGCCTTCAACGTGATCCCGCAGATCGATGACTTCATGGAGAATGGCTTCACCAAGGAAGAATGGAAGATGCGCGAGGAGACGAAGAAGATCCTCGACCCCGCGATCGAGCTGGTGGCGACCTGCGTGCGCGTGCCGGTTTTTGTCGGCCATTCCGAAGCCGTGCATATCGAACTGGCCGGGCCGATGAGCGCGGCTGAAGCCAAAGCGCTCCTGCGTGAAAGCCCGGGCATCATGCTGGTCGATGATCCGAAGGAAGAGCTCTACATCACGCCGAAGGAATGCGTCGGCGACTGGGCCACCTTCATCAGCCGCGTGCGCAAGGACCCGACCGTCGAGAACGGTCTCGCCTTCTGGTGCGTGTCGGACAATCTGCGCAAGGGCGCGGCGCTCAACGCTGTCCAGATCGCGGAAGAGCTGCTGAACCGGGGCGTGATCAAGTCCGAGAAACAGGCCGTCACGACAGGCTGAGGCGGCGTCGCGTCACTGCGCGTCCCGTCTGAGCACGACATTCAGCCGGGCGAGTCGATCGTAGATGCGCATATGCTGGCGCATCGGGCGCCATTCGTAGAGGAAGATCGAGACGGGCCGCCAGTTGGCGACCCAGCCGATGATCAATAACCCCTCGGCGAAAAGGGCACCCATCGCGCCGCCATACATGCCTTTCATCGCCTGCGCACCGAGGGTACAGCCAGCGAGGAAGAGGACTCCGACGAGGGCCGCTTGCCGGCCTTCGCGCAACAGCCGCCGGATGCGGCGGGCCTGCCGGTCGCTCAGGAACGAGAAATAGTGCGCAACGGACTGGCCGACTGCGTCACCATTGACTCGGCCCGCTGAGTTATCGGGCAGGTGCAGGACGAGTTCGAGCGGTGCGCCGGAGGGCGCATCACGCACGCAATCGACAAGATAGTCTTCCACTGTATCGTCAAGATCGCGTTCGACCAGCGGCGAGGGATCGAGGGAATTGAAGAGTGCCTCTAGCGATTTCAGCCGGATATGAATCTCGAAAGCATCCAGGCGCTGCTGCGTTTGTTCCGGCATTGATGCGGCCTATCTTGTCCGGGTCGGTCGACCGACCCGAGAAACGAAAAGCCTACACCGGCGGACAGGGGCCGGAAAGCGGCCTTGATTGCGGTCACCGTTTGGAGCGTTCGCAAGAATTGGGTGGCGCCGTGTCGCAGCTGTCCTTACATCGCGCCTTATGAGCACGCCGTCCTCCTCCCGCCTCGGTTTTTCCGCCGCTCTCGGTGCCTATGTCATCTGGGGCTCGCTGCCGCTTTACATCCGCGCGATGAACCATATCGGCGCGGTCGAGTTTCTCTCACATCGCATCCTGTGGTCGGTACCGACCGCCATCCTGCTGATTGCGCTGGCGGCGAACTGGCGGGATATCCGCTCGGCCTTCCAGTGGCATAACCTGAAATGGCTCGCTTTGTCGGGCCTGCTGATCGGGGTCAACTGGCTGATCTATATCTGGGCGGTGAACCAGGGCCGCACGATGGAAGCCTCGCTCGGCTATTACATCAACCCGCTCGTGAACGTCTTGTTCGGCATGCTGATTTTCTCCGAACGCCTGCGCCCGGCCCAATGGGTGGCTGTGGCGGTCGCCGCGATCGGTGTCGGTGTGATGACGATCGCCTTCGGGCATGTGCCCTGGGTGGCGCTGGGGCTCTGCTTCACGTTCGCCTTCTATTCGGTGATCCGCAAGAAAGTGGCGATCGACAGCCGCGCCGGATTCCTCGTCGAGGTGGCGGTTCTGACTCCGCTGGCGCTGGCCTGGTTCAGCTGGTTCCTGCAGCAACCGGACGGTCGCCTGATGGGGACCGGCGGATGGGACATCGCCCTGCTCATGCTGGCCGGGCCGATCACTGCCACGCCGTTGATCCTGTTCGGGCTGGCGGCCAAACGCCTCAAACTGTCCACCGTGGGCATGATGCAATATATCGGGCCGACCCTGCAGTTCCTGATCGCAACACTGGTCTTTCACGAGGCGTTCGGCTGGACTCACGCGATTGCGTTCGGGTGTATCTGGGCCGCGCTGGCGATCTACACGACCGACAGCGTACTTGGCGAGGCCAAGGCGCGCCGCCTCGCGCGCACCGCGCGCCCGGCCTGAATGCAAAAAAGCCCTGACGGCCAGGGACCGACAGGGCAGGAATTGCATGTTGAGGGACCAATGTGTCCGAGTTGATTGTTGCAATGCCCGTGCCAGATGCCAGTCAGCCCGGCCGGCCCGTCGAAACGCCGATCCAGACTGCAATCGCGACCAGTGCCAGCGCGAAGCCGATCCGGGCCGGCAAGGAGGTGCGCCAGCGCTCGAATGCGGCGCCAAAGCTGGCGCCCATGAGCACGATTGTCACATGCACCATAATGGCCAGTGCAAGGTGGATGAGGCCCAGAATGACAATCTGGGTCCAGATCGGGCCAGCAGACGGATCGGCAAACTGTCCCACGATGACGAGATAGAAGACGAGCGCTTTCGGATTCAGAAGGTTCGCCACCAGGCCCCGGCGGAATCCCTCGCGCCCGTCATGCTGCAGGGCCGAGGCCGAGCCCGGTTCGGCAAATGCCTCCCAGGCGAGGTAAAGCATGAAGGCGACGCCAGCCCAGCGCAGCGATTCATAGAGAATGGGCGACTCGGACAGCAAGGCCGACAGGCCGGTTGCTGCCGCGACCAGCTGGACCAGCAGGCCCAGCGTCACGCCCGCGACGGCCATCATGCCTGCCCGCCGTCCTGATTTGGCCGACAGGGCTGCGAGCCAGCCCATGTTCGGGCCAGGGGTCAGCTCGACCGCCGCCATGGCAATCAGGAAAGCCGGCCAATCGACATGACCGAGCATCTCAGAGACACTCGTAAACGGCGTTCACCAGGCGCACGGCGCGCGGGTCGCCGACAAGGACATTGGACTGCTTGTTCATGACATAGGCGCAGGTCAGTCGCCGGTCCGGATCGGCGATGGCCATTGACCCGCCCCAGCCGCAATGGCCGACCGTGGCGGGGTTGGGCCCGAACAGGCCATGCGTGTTGCGCATGATGCCTGCGCCGAAACTGGTCGACATGTTGAGCACGAGGTCCGGGCCATCGACCCGGGGCCGTACGAGGTTCTGAAAGGTCCCTGAGGGCATCAGCTTTGTCCCCGTCACGGCGCCATCATGCGCGTAAGCATCATACAGTGCGGCGACGCTTGCGGCCGTACCATGCCCATTGGCCGACGGAATTTCGATTTCCCGCCAGATCGCGCCGCCGCGATTGGGGGATGACCATTTTGTGCCGAAGGCAGCACGCTTCGGCTCGGTCATTTCGCCGAGTTCGGGCAGGGCAGATGGTCGGCGAATGTCGGCGCAACGTGCGTGATCGCTGGCGGGCAGGCCGATATGGAAATCTATACCATCGGGTTCGCATACATTCTCGCGCAACCATGTGCCCAGTGTCTTGCCGCCGAGGCGCCGGGCCAGTTCGCCGACGAAATAGCCCCATGTGAGCGGATGGTATCCATGGGCGCTTCCGGGCGGCCAGAGGGGAGCGAGTTCGGCGATGGCCGCGGCGCAGGCGGGCGGGTCGAGCCAGAGGTCAGGATCGATTTCGTCGATGAAGCCGGGCAAGCCGGCCTGATGGCTGACCAACTCGCCGATCGTCACGGCCTCTTTGCCATTGGCTGCGAATTCGGGCCAGACCTTGGCAACCCGCGTTTCATAACCCTCATCTAGTTCGGCCACGAGCGCGGCGAGGACGAGCGCGGAAACGCCCTTGGTCGTCGAATAGACCGGCACGAGCGTTTGCGCGTCCCAGGGCCTGGTTTTCTGCCGGTCGGCCCAGCCGCCCAGGAGATCGACGATGAGTTCCCCGTCCTGCAACACGGCAAAGCCTGCGCCGAGTTCGCCATCATCTGCAAAGTTTGCTGCGAACGCCTCGCGGACGGGTTCGAACCCGGTCGCGACGTGTCCTGAAACCGGAAAGTCTGGCATGGCGTTCCCTTTGGTCATCTTGATCTTTTTGAACAATGAGGCCACCCCTTCCCCAATCCCGAGTCAACCGTCAAGGACCGCCCCATGTCAGCCCAAGCTAACCGCCCGCGCCGCTCCTGCCTTTATATGCCGGGTGCCAATGCCCGGGCGCTCGAAAAGGCAAAGGACCTGTCGGCCGACACGCTGATTTTCGATCTCGAAGATGCCGTCGCGCCTGAGGCCAAGGCAGACGCGCGCGCGGCGATCCTGACAGCCGTTCAGGGCGGTGGCTATGATCCCCGCGAGATCGTCGTGCGGATCAACGGACTCGACACCGAGTGGGGCGCCGAAGACCTGAAAACGGCTGTCAAAGCCGGCGCAGACGCGATTCTCGTTCCGAAAGTCGTGTCGGGTGCCGATATTGACCGCCTCGACGCTGCGCTGACGGCTGCGGGCGCCCCGGCCGACTTTGGCCTCTGGGTGATGATCGAGATGCCGCTCGCCATTCTCAATATCCAGGAGATTGCCGAAGCGGCTCTTCGGACGCGCCTTGTCGCCTTCGTCATGGGCACCAACGACCTCGCCAAGGAATACCGCGCTCGCGCGACACCAGACCGAATCGCCTTCCAGACCGCGCTCGGTCTCAGCATGGCAGCGGCTCGTGCTTACGGGCTCGTCGCGATTGACGGCGTCTTCAACGACATCAAGGACGAAAACGGCCTGATGAAAGAATGCGAACAGGGCCGCACGCTCGGTTTTGACGGCAAGACGCTGATCCACCCGTCCCAGCTAGACTCCGCGAACCGGATCTTCGCGCCGAGCCCGCACGATGTCGAACAGGCAAAAGCCGTGATCGAGGCCTTCGCCGATCCCGAAAATGCCGGCAAGGGCGTCCTCAAGGTCAATGGCAAGATGACCGAGCTGCTTCATCTGGATGAAGCGCGGCGCACCGTCGCCATGGACAAGGCCATCAAAGCGTTCGAAGCCGCCTGAACCGGAGATTTCCATGACTTATACCCTCCTCCACAATCCCGGATGCAGCACGTCGCGCAAAGGGCTCGAACTCTTGCACGAGAGCGGCATCCAGCCGCGCGTACGGAAATACATGACCGTGTCCGAGCAGCTCAGCCTGGAAGAACTGGTCGATCTCGCCGCGAAACTGGGGGGCGTCTCGCCCCGCGACTTCTTGCGCCAGAAGAATGCCGCCGATGCGGGACTGTCCGAGACGGCCAGCGATGCCGAGGTCTTCGCGGCGATGGCCGAGAACCCGAAACTGATCCAGCGCCCGATCGGTATCAAGGGCAAGAAAGCTGTCCTCGGCCGGCCGGTCGAACGCCTGCTCGACCTGACCTGATACGAATTCGCTGCGAAAACGGGCGAACAAGGCCGGATTCGATCAAATTTCACCGATTCCGGCGACAGAAAATCAGCCTTGATGCGCGATAGTGCGGACATGATGCTGATCTTGTTCACCCTTGCGGCCCTGATGATCGCCTTTTCCGCCTTCTGCATGTTCGGCCTGCCCTATATGCTGATGGGGCCGCGGGCCATCGACCAGTTCGTCGAGCGCGTGGACCAGCAGGTGATGGCCGCCTGCCTTGTGGCTGCGGCGATTTCGCTCGTTCTGCTCCCTTTTTCCGCTTCCGGCTTGATTTCGAACGGCAGCCACGTGCAGGTGTTTGCAGAAACCCTGACTGGCTTCATCGGACGCGCCTGACCCTTCTGACCGCGCCGGTTGGAGCCTCACACTTGCGAGGCGGCAGATGGCGAGCGAACAGAAATCAAAACCCGGAAATTATTTCGAGGACTTCCGCGTCGGCATGGATATCGTCCATGCGACGCCGCAAACGCTGACTGAAGGCGATATCGCCCTCTACCGCGCCATGACCGGCAATCGCTTCGCCCAATATTCCTCGGCTGAGTTTGCGAAAGCTGCTGGCCTGCCGGGCCTCTGCATCGACCCGTTGCATGCGTTCCATGTTGTCTTCGGCAAGTCCGTACCGGACATTTCCCTGAATGCGGTGGCAAACCTTGGCTATGCTGACGGGCGTTTCTTCCTGCCAGTCATGCCGGGCGATACGCTGAACACCGTATCCAGGGTGATCGGCATCAAGGAAAATTCCAACGGCAAGACAGGCGTTGTCTGGGTGCGCACGACCGGGTTCAACCAGAACGGCGAGATGGTCATGTCCTTCGTGCGCTGGGTGATGGTCAACAAGTTCGAGATGGACAATCCGTCGCCCGAGCCTGTCTTACCAGACTTGCCCGCTGCCGTACCCGCTAGCGAATTGTCAGGCTATCCGGAGATGAAAACCTGGGACATGGCCCTCGCGGGCAGCCCCCATACGTTCGGCGACTATGCGGTGGGCGAGAAGATCAACCATGTCGACGGCATGGCGGTGGAAGAGGCCGAACACCAGATCGCCACCCGCCTCTACCAGAATACGGCCAAAGTGCATTTCGATGCGCATGGCCAGAAGGACAGCCGCTTCGGCAAACGCCTTATCTACGGCGGCGTGGTCATCTCGATCGCTCGCTCGCTCGCCTTCAACGGTCTCGCCAATGCAGGCCAAATGCTGGCCATCAATGCGGGCAGCCACGTGAGCCCGCTCTTTGCGGGTGACACGATCTATGCCTGGAGCGAGGTGCTCGACAAGGCCGCGCTGTCGGACACGTGCGGCGCGCTGCGCCTTCGTCTCGTCGCCGTGAAGGACCAGGATCCCGGCGCCTTCGCCTATAAGGGGCCCGACGGAAAATATGCTGCCGGCGTCCTTCTCGACTTCGATTATTGGGCCGCCATTCCGAAGCGTTGACCGATCGCCGCTTCCGTCTGGACGCGGCATGCCTATATAGTCGGGCATGAGCGGATATGGCCCTTTTGACGGTTTTACGATTGCGGCCATGGTGCTGGCGGTTGTCCTGTCCGCACTGGTCAGCCTAATTGGTACGTCAGCCCGGCGGCGTTCGATCGCCATTGGGGAAGCGCGGGCTGCGGATCTGGCCGAAATGACGGGCATTCTCGACCCGAAACAGCTTCTGTCAGAGTTCGGCCCGCCTGACATGGGTCGGGTCTGGCGTTCCGTAACCCTGCATGACGTGCGCCGTGCCCGCCAGCCACAGGGCTGGCTGATGTCCAGCGACCTTGTCGACTATGGCTGTGTGGCGATTGCGATTCTGTCGCTTTTCATCTCCCACACGCTGATGTACGGCGCATTGGTGTTTGTCCTGTGCGTACAGATCGGCGGCTGGGTGGTTGCCAGCCGCCTCCCAAAGTAGCGATTTGAATCGCCCGGTTTGACGCCGGCAAAAAACGGAATACACAACCGCGATGAGAGTCTGGAAGATGAATGGCGCTGGCAACGCGTTTGCCGTGTTTGATGCCCGCTCGACGCCCTTCGCGCCGACGGCAGACCAGGTGCGCCAGATCGCCGCCGACCTGCAGGCCGACCAGGTGATTGCGCTCGAACGCGACGCCACCAAGGACGTGTTCATGCGGATATGGAATGCCGATGGCGGCGAAGTGGCGGCCTGCGGAAATGGTGCCCGCGCCGTGGCCTACCTGATCCTCGAGGAAACCGGTAAGCCGATGGTCACGATCCAGACCGAGGCCGACATGCTGAAGGGCTACAAGGCCATCGACGGCCTTGTCAGGGTCGACATGGGCTCGCCGCTGATGGGCTGGGAGGACATTCCACTCGCAGAAAAGATGGACGTGCGCGGCGTCGACGTGAAGATCGGCCCGATGGACAAGCCCATCCTGTCGCGCCCGGCTGTTGTCTCCATGGGCAACCCGCATGCCGTCTTCTTCGTGAAGGATGTCGATGCCTATGACATTCCCGCCATTGGCCCGTTGGTCGAATGGCATCCGCTGTTTCCGGAAGGCACGAATGTCGGGTTCGCGCAGATTATCGACAGGGAACATATTCGGTTGCGCGTCTGGGAACGCGGGGCAGGCCTCACCAAGGCCTGCGGTACGGGGGCCTGTGCGGCGCTCGTCTGCGCGGCCCGTGCCGGGTTGACTGAGCGCACCGCGAAGCTGATCCTGGATGGCGGCGAGTTGATCATCGACTGGCGCGAAAGCGACGACCATGTCTACATGACCGGCCCCGTCGAGCTGGAATTTGAGACGGTCATCTGAGCGCCGACTGGCCCCTGCGACTTGATTCCCGGGCCAGACGGCGCGATGTGGCCGGTGAAACCCGCCATGACTGATACGCCAGCCCCTTCCAGCCCGACGCTGATCACGCTCGGATGCCGCCTCAACACCTATGAATCGGAGGTGATGCGCAGCCATGCAACAGACGCTGGCCTCGGCGATGCCGTCATCATCAATACCTGCGCAGTGACTTCCGAAGCCGTCCGTTCGGCCCGCCAGGCCATCCGCCGCGCGGCCAAGGACCATCCCGGCGCATCCATTCTCGTGACGGGCTGCGCCGCGCAGATCGACCCGGCCATGTTCGCGGCGATGCCGGAAGTCACCCGCGTCATCGGCAATCATGAGAAGATGCAGGCCGAGACATGGAAGCCGGGCACATTGCTCACCGGCCATGAGAAGGTTCGCGTCAACGACATCATGGCGGTGCGCGAGACCGCCGCCCACCTGATCGACGGCATGGAAGGTCGGGCACGCGCTTATGTGCAGGTCCAGAATGGTTGCGACCATCGCTGCACATTCTGCATCATTCCCTATGGCCGCGGCAATTCCCGCTCCGTGCCGGCTGGCGAAGTCGTGGCGCAGGTGCGCCGTCTCGTCGAGACCGGGCATCATGAAGTCGTGCTCACCGGTGTGGACCTGACCAGCTGGGGTGCTGACCTGCCCGGTACGCCGCAACTCGGCAATCTGGTGCAGCGCATCCTAAAGCTCGTGCCGGGCCTCGCCCAGCTGCGCATCTCGTCCATCGACGCCATCGAGATTGACGACGCGCTGGTCGAGGCGCTCTCGGACCCTCGTCTGGCCCCCTACATGCACCTCTCGCTGCAACATGGCGACGACCTGATCCTGAAGCGCATGAAACGCCGCCATTCGCGTGGTCAGGCCATCGCGCTGACCCGGCGCCTGCGCGAGGCTCGTCCGGACATGGCCTTTGGTGCCGATCTCATCGCCGGTTTCCCGACCGAAACCGAAGCGCATTTCGAGAATTCCCTGCGGCTCGTAGAAGAATGCGGAATCAGCTTCCTGCATGCCTTTCCCTACAGCCCGCGTCCGGGCACGCCGGCTGCCCGCATGCCGCAGCTGGACAATGCCACGATCAAGGCCCGCGCCGCCCGCCTTCGCGCCGCCGGCGAGAAAGCGCTTGTCGCCCATCTTGATCGCCATGTCGGCAGCCGCGTTGACGCCCTTGTGGAACGTGATGCGTCGGCCCGCCTGCCGGACTTCACGCCTTTGCAGCTGGAAGGCGATTTGCCGCCTGCTGGACGCGTCGCACGTACCCATATAACCGGGCACAACGGCACGCAGCTTATTGGGATAATTGAATGATCCTCTGGTTCGGGAAGAAAAAGGCGCAGGACGCGGCAAAGGCGGCCGGTGCCGCTATGGCCGAGCCGGAACTCTCGGCCGACGAGATTTCCGCACGCGACGCTGAAACCGCCGCCAAAGCCGCCGAAAAGGCCGAAATCGAGCGCGTCGTCGCCGAAGCCAACAAAGCCTGGGAAGAGCGTCAGGCCCGGGAAGCCGCTGAAGCCGAGACCGAAGCGGCTCGCCTAGACGACGAAGCCCGCAAGGCTGATGCCGCGCGCGCTGAAGCCCTTGCCCGGGCCGATGAAGCCGAAGCGAAGCGCCTTGAGGCCGAGGCCGAAGCCGCCCGGCTGGCCCGTGAAGAACGCGAAGCCGCCCGGGCCAAGGCAGCCGCCGAACTGAAACTGCTGGAAGATCGCCGCGAGGCCGTGCGCCTGCGCGAAGAACGCGAAGCGGCGGCGCGAGCAGCTCTGGAAGCCGAAGCGAATGATCCCGGCTTTGTCGCAAAGCTCGGCTCGGGCCTCGCGCGCTCCTCGTCCCGTCTTGGTTCGGGGCTCGCCGCCTTCAACAAGCGCAAACTGGATGACGAGACGCTCGAAGATCTCGAAGACCTTCTGATCACGTCAGACCTCGGCGCTGCCGTCGCCCGGCGCGTGACCAGGAACCTGTCGAAAGAGCGGTTCGGCAAGGAAATTAGCGAAAACGAGATCAAACAGGCCCTTGCTTCAGAAATTGAGTCCGTCCTCGCGCCGCGTGAGCAGATCGTCGACTTTTCCGACGGCCCGCGTCCGCGCGTTGTGCTGTTCGTGGGCGTCAACGGGTCCGGCAAGACGACCACGATCGGCAAGATCGCCTCCAAGCTGAAGGATCAGGGGGCCAAGGCCCTGCTGGTCGCGGGCGACACGTTCCGCGCCGCCGCCATCGAACAGCTCACCGTCTGGGGCGACCGGGCAGGCATCCCCGTCATGTCCAAGCCGACAGGCGCCGATGCCGCCGGTCTCGTCTACGAAGCCATTGAACGCGCCAGGGCCGAAAACCTCGATCTCGTGCTCGTCGACACCGCGGGACGCCTGCAGAACAAGGCCGAGCTGATGGCTGAGCTGGAAAAAGTGGTCCGCGTCGCGCGCAAGCTCGATCCCGAGGCGCCGCATGACGTCATCCTCGTGCTTGACGCCACGGTCGGCCAGAATGCGCTGAGCCAGGTCGAGGCGTTCCGGCATACGGCGGGCGTGACGGGTCTGGTGATGACCAAGCTCGACGGGACGGCCAAGGGCGGGGTGCTGGTGGCCATCGCCGAGGCGCATGACCTGCCGATCCACTTCATCGGGGTCGGTGAAGGCGCCGATGACCTGCGCCCGTTCAGCGCCCACGCCTTCTCGCGGGCGCTGGTCGGTGCCATCGACTAGGCTCTAATCAGCGGCCTGCGTCACGCCCTGTCCATCATCGAAAATTTCCTCGATCCCCCGCCCGAACAGGCGCGCGATGGCAAAGGCCAGTGGAAGTGACGGATCGTATTTGCCGGTCTCTATCGCATTGACTGACTGGCGCGACACATCCAGCCGGTCGGCCAGTTCCGCCTGGCTCCAGCCGCGTTCCGTCCTGAGTAAGCGAAGAGTATTCTTCATGGCTACACCGTCTTGCCGACGCTGCGCAGGCAATACGCAATCCCGAAGCAGAAGAAATAGGCTGGTCCGAACCAGAACACTTCCACGCGCCCTATCACGTCGTACATTTGCAGGAAGCCTGTGAGGAACAATCCGCTGGCGAGCATCGCCCCACTCTCGGCCAGGGCCCGTATTTGGCGTGCGCGAGTGTATTCATCGGCTTCGTGCGCCATCCGCAGAACGGCCCATATTCCGATGACAACAGGCAGGGTCGTTGCGATTGCACAAGTCACACGAAGCCAAAGCGGCGATGCATCTTCCTGCAAAAGCCCGCTACAAGCCATGATCGTCAGGACGTAAATGACCATCATGGGCCAGAAAAGGCGCCGGTAGCGCTTGGTGGCAATGCGAAATCCACGGGGTTGCATAATCGTCTCCATGTCAAGTGAACCTTACACTTAGACAAGGAGGCTTTACATGTCAAGTATACTTTACACGACGCCTATTCCGCCGCCATGGCCCGCGCAGGCGCTGCTTGTGCCCCGCGCAGCAGCCGCCCCGGCTTTGCACCGGTTGGCGTGCCATCGCGGAATGTCACCTGCCCGGCCAGGATCGTTGCCGTATAGCCACTTGCCTTCTGCATCAGGCGCCGCCCGCCAGCTGGCAGGTCATACTGGACTTCCGGCAGGTGCAGTTTCAGGTTTGTCAGGTCGATGACATTGAGGTCGGCCCGGTAGCCCGGCGCAATCAGGCCGCGATCATCGAAGCCCATCCAGCGCGCCGTTTTCTGCGTCTGGCGGTGGATCAGGAATTCCAGCGGCAGCTTCGGCCCGCGCGAGCGGTCGCGTCCCCAATGGGTCAGCATGGTCGTGGTGAAGCTGCCATCGCAGATCATGCCCACATGGGCCCCGCCATCGGACAGGCCAGGCAGGGAAACCGGGCTCTCCATCATGGCGCGGATCGGCTCGAGGCTGCCTTGCGAATAGTTCAGGAAGGGCAGGTAGAGCATGCCGTGCCCGCCGCGTTCCAGCATCAAGTCGAGGGCGGCCTCTTCATTGCTGACGCTGCGTCCGGCCGCGATAGCCTCGATCGTGCGTTCCGGGCCGGGCTCATAGTCGACAGGGTCGGACAGCTGGAACATCTTGCCGAAACTGCGCAGCATAACTTTCAGGAACGGGTTGTCGGTCACCGGTTCATCGGCGAGCAGCCGCGCGCGGAAATCCCGATCATTAAGGCGGCGCACCTTTTCATCGAATGTCAGGTCCGTGATTTCCCTGAATACAGGATGCGCACTGAATATGTTGAGTGTGAGTTCAAGACCCAACAAGACGCCCACAGGGCGCGGAGCCACCTGGGCTGCCATCGGCAACCCGTCTTCGGCGGCCTGTTCGATAGCTCCCAGGAGCATGCGCCATCCTTCCGGCGCAACATCGGCCTGCGCCAGAGACACCGACAGTGGCCGACCCGACGCCTCGACGATCCGGCGCAGCATCGCGGCTTCCTTTTGCGGGTCGTTGAAGTCCGACACGAATTGCAGGACGCCTCGTCCCGCCTCTGCAAGGCCCATGGCGATCCCTGTCAATTCGGCTTCGCTGGCGGTCAGCGTCGGTGTCGGTTGGCCGTCGGACGTGCGGTGATTGAGTGTACGCGATGTCGAAAACCCGATCGCCCCGGCCATGACCGCCTCTTTCGCCAGCCGCGCCATCTCGGCGATCTCGCCTGGCGTTGCGTCTTCGCGGTTGGCGCCCCGGTCGCCCATGACGAACACGCGCAATGCGGCATGGGGCAGTTGTGCGGCGATATCGACGTCGAATTCACGGTCGCCAAGGAAGTCGAGATACTCCGGAAAGCTCTCCCACGCCCAGGGCAAGCCCTCGGCCAGGACCGGAAACGGAATATCCTCGACGCCTTCCATCAGGCGGATCAGCCGGTCATGGTCCTGGCTGCGGCACGGCGCAAAGCCGACCCCGCAATTACCCATCACGACGCTGGTAATGCCGTGCAGGGAAGATGGGCTGATTTCGCCGCCCCAGGCGGCCTGGCCGTCATAATGGGTGTGGATATCGACAAAGCCCGGCGTGACGATCTGGCCGCGTGCGTCGATCTCCTCGCGGCCCTTGCCGTTAACCTTGCCCAAGCCTGTAATTACGCCGCCATCGACGGCGACGTCCATCTCGCGCGGCGCGGCGCCGCTGCCGTCAAAGACGAGCCCGCCGCGCAGGATGATATCGTGAGTGGCCATGGCGTTCGTTTCCCTCATTTTAGCGAAGAATGAACCTCAGGCGGCATTAGTCAAACCCTGACGCGGCGTCGGCCTTCCCGCCTGGTTCAAACCCGCGCATACACCGCCCGCCATGACCAGCACAGTCCTCCCCGTCGCGATCTGCCTGATGTCCGCCATCACGTTGGCGGCATCGAACGTGCTCGTCAAACGCGGCGGCGACATCCTCACGTCCCGCATGGTATTGTCCATCGTCATGGCGCTGAGCGTCCTCCCCCTCGCGTTTTTTGTACCATTGCCGCCGCGTGAAACCCTGCCCTTTCTTGCGCTCTCGATCGCCGTGCACTGGTTCTACCAGTTCAGTGCCGTCCGGGCACTGCATCGTGGTGACCTGTCGCTCGTCTTTCCGGTCATGCGTGGCCTTGGCCCGCTTGCGACGGCAACCATTGCCAGCCTCGTGCTGCACGAAGCGCTTTCGTTCTGGCAGGTTGCCGGCCTTGTTGCCGCGAGCGCCGCGATCATTGTCTTTGCCATGCCGACCGGTGCGACTGTCGACGCCCGCCGCCTCGACCGGTCAGCGCTGTTCTGGTCGGTGATGACAGCATTGGGCGTCGGCCTCTACGCGGTTGCCGACGCGCGGGGCGTCCGGGAAATGCCGAATCTCCTGACCTTCATCGTCTGGTTGTTCCTGTTCGACTGGATCGGCGTGACGCTCGTCGCGCTCTGGCAGCGCCGGGGCGGCATCATGACGGCGATCCGTCCGCAGATCCGAGGCGGCATCGTCGCGGGGGTGCTCGGATCGTTCTCATACGGCCTCGCCATTTTTGCGTACACGCTGACCGACGCGGCGATCGTGACGGCCCTGCGCGAAACGTCTGTCGTGTTCGCGGCCGGGTTCGGCGCGGTCCTGCTTCATGAAGGTTTCGGGCGGCGACGCATCATCGCGGCAGCCGTGTTGGGCTGTGGTCTCGTGCTGATGCAGGTCGGGGCGTGATCCCGTCTGGCGGTGCGTGTCGCTTTATGCAAGACAGTCGCAAAGCATCCAGGGGCGGCATGGCCGCGTAAGACACCGCATGACAGATACTTCAAAGACGCCGATCGACCAGAACGACTCAGTCAAAAAGGCTGGCAGTATCTGGAGCGAACTCGGCCCAACCCTCGGCTTCATCCTGATCTACAACGTCCTGTTGCGTTTTCCGGAGGGTGACGGCCTGCTGACGAAGGATACGGCGCTCTACTGGGCAACCGGCGCTTTGATCGTGATGACGTTTGCAGTTGTTGTCCATCGGATCATCAACAGGCAGAAAATTCCGCCCTTCCTGCTCGTATCGTCTGCCCTGATCGGCAGTTTCGGTATCGCGGGCATACTGCTCCAGTCGAAAATCTTTCTCTTCGTCAAGCCGACGATCATCAACCTCATCTATGCGAGTGTCATCTTTGGCGGTCTCGCGGTCGGACGGAATATCTGGAAAATGCTGTTCCACACCATATTCGAATTGCCTGATTTTGCATGGAAGACCTTGGCGATCCGTTGGGGATTGTTCTTCATTGCGATGGCGATCTGGAACGAGTTCCTTTGGCGCAGTTTTACCGAAGCGACCTGGGCCAACTGGAAGCTCGGCAATATCGTCATCACTTTCCTGTTTGCGCTCGCCAACACGCCCTACACGCTCAAGCACATGACGGCGCCTGCAGAGCCGGATGACGCCTAGCGCGTGAGTTTTTCTGTTCCCGGCGGATTGGTGAACGGCGGGAACGCGTTCAGGTGCCGGGTGGCGGCAAACTGCGTCAGCGCCCAGACGACCGTCGGGAAGGCCAGCTCGGACCAGGGAATCTCTTTCCACGCGAACAGGCCAACCTCTTCGCTTTCAGGGCCTGCGGCGATGCCCGACGCAAGACTTGCCCGGAACATGACCTGAACCTGGCTGATACGCGGCACGGAATAGACTGCGAGAACCTGTTCGATCCGGATATCGGCGCAGGCTTCTTCCTGCGCTTCCCGCCGCGCGGCGTCCTCGACGGTTTCGTTCTCTTCCATGAAACCAGCCGGCAGCGTCCAGAACCCCTTGCGCGGTTCTATTGCCCGGCGGCAGAGTAATATCTTGTCGCCGCGCGTCACCACCGAACCGGCGACGATCTTGGGATTCACATAGTCGACAAAATTGCACGTATTGCAGATCCGGCGCGTTCGATCGTCGCCATCAGGCACATCCAGCCTGAAATCAGGCGAAATGGAACCATTTGCTAAGTCATCCGTCATCAAATCTTCAGCCTATCCCTCTTATGGAGAAAACAGTTGATCCGCACACGGGCCTCCTGCTTTAAGCACACTACCAACCCATTTCCGACGGGAAACCGCGTAAAAACCTGAAAGTAGACAATATCATGACTTCCACAACCAGTTTCAAACTCAACAAGTCGCCCAGCCACCTGTTGCACCGCGCGCAACAGATTGCTGCCAATCATTCGGCCGTCGCCCTGAAGGCTGCCGGTGTGACGCTTCGTCAGTTCTCGGTCCTCGCCGCACTGTCCGGCAATGAAGGCGTCAGCCAGTCCGACCTCGTGAATGCGACGGGCATCGATCGCTCGACGCTGGCCGACATGGTCGCCCGCATGGAAAAGGCCGGCCTCATCAAGCGTGTTGCATCCAAGGCCGATGCCCGCGCGAAATCCGTTTCGCTGATGGCCAAGGGTCGCAAGGCGCTTGAAAAAGCACAGCCTGCTGTCGACGCTGCCGACGCCGCACTGTTCGAGGCCATGCCGAAGACCAAGCAGGACGCGCTCCTATCGGGTCTCTCGAAACTCGTGGAAGATGCCGAAGCGCCCGTGGCAAAACCAGCCGCTGCGCCAAAGCCGGCGCCTGCGCCGAAAGTCGTGACCAAAGCCAAGCCGCAGCCAAAAGCGAAAGCAAAGGCCAAGCCGAAAGCCAAGGTTGCCGCCAAAGCGACGCCAGTGCCGAAGCCAGTCACCAAGGCGAAAGCCAAGGCCAAGCCGGTTAGCCGCAAAAAGAAGTAAGACTTCGGGGTTAGTTGCGGGGCGCGTTCAGCGCCCCGCTCACCTCACGAACATCGTCCGGGCCGAGCGGCCCTGAGACATGTACCAGGATCTCGCCTTCGCTTGAGACCACGAATGTTTCCGGCACTCCGGTCAATCCAAAATCCAGTCCGCCTTGCCCGTCCGGGTCCAGCGCCACCTCGGTAAAGGGGTTGCCCATCCGGTTCAGGAAGTCTTCGCCATTTGCATCAGTATCCTTGTACAGGACACCATAAACCCGACCGGGAAAGGCGTTTGCGAGCGCAACGAGCTGCGGATGCTCGGCCTCGCACGGCGCGCACCAGCTGGCGAACAGGTTGACCACCACGCTCTGGTCGCCGGGTGGCGGCGCGAAAGTCAGGGCCCCGCCTTCAAGTGTCTCGAACAACCGGTCCGGTGCCACCCGCGAAATACGTTCAAAGTCGCTCTTCTTGGGGCTCAGCAGCTGGGACAGGGCCAGTACTGCAAACAGCAGCAGCGCCACCACGGGGATTGCGGCGAGCCAGCGCTTCATGACGCGTCCTCGTCGCTGACATTCATCCGTTCCAGCGCAGATTTTGCGGCACGGGCTTTCAGCACGACGCCGATCACCGCGCCGCCGATCAATACAAGGCCCAGCCCGTAGCAGGCCCAGATATAGGCAGCATTCTTGTCGAGGTGCGGCAGGAAATCCATCATGCGCCCGCCAATAGCCTGGCGCGCTGGCGCGCGGCGCGGCGCGTCCAGATTTCCGCCCGCATCAGCGTCATCACCAGCGCGCCGAAGAGCAGGGAATGGCCTAGCCCACTCATCAGAAGGGGCCAGAGATAGACAGCCGCCATTTTCGGTCCTTCAGACGTGATGACACTGGAATCCTGGTGCAGCGAGGTGAACATGTCGACCGAGAACTTGATCAGCGGCACATTCAATCCGCCCACCATGGCGAGGATCGCGCCGGCGCGGGCCGCTTTTTGCCGCGAATCCATTGCGGCGCGCAAGGCCATGTAACCGAGGAACAGGAACAGCAGGAACAGCACGCTCATCATCCGCGCATCATCCCATTGCCACCATGTGCCCCAGGTCGGCTTGCCCCAGACAGACCCTGTGGCGAGACAAAGCGCGGTCCATGTCGCGCCGAGCGGTGCAATCGCCTTGGCGGCAATATCGGCCAGCTCGTGACGCCAGATGAACCAGGTGAAACTCGCCACCGCCATGGCCGAATAGCTCGCCATGGCCAGCCAGGCAGCGGGAACATGGATGAACATCACCCGCATGATGTCGCCGCCCTGGTACTCATCCTTGGGTACGATATACAGGCCCTGCCACAGGCCCCATCCGATCAGGACCGCGCCCAGCGCATAGAAGAGCGGCGCCAGCCAGTTCGACAGCGCCAGGAACCGGTGCGGATTTGCAAAGGCCGATAACATGCCCATCAGATAGCCTTCCCTCAATCCGCCGCCAAGCGCAGCGCCGCAGCCATGGCGAACGGGGCCAGCGCCAGTGAAAACAGTGTCGATGCGACCAGCAACAGGGGCGCGCTGTCGCCGCCCGCAGCACCGCTCATCGCCATCGACCCGAAAATCGCCGTCGGCACGTAAAGCGGCAGGGCGATCAGGGCAATAAGTAGTCCTCCGCGCCGCACGGTTGCTGACAGGGCGGCGCCGACCCCGCCCCAGAAGAAGAAGGCGAGCCCGCCGAGTCCGTAGATCAGCGCGCCTGACAGCAGGTCGGTCCCCGCCTCGGCCTGGAACATCAGCGCCAGGACCGGGCTCATCAGCGCCAGCGGCAACCCGGCCGTCAGCCAATGCGCGAATGTCTTGGCAGCGGCGATGGCCGAAACGGGCGCGCTGGTCTGCAGCCACAGGTCAAGGGCGCCGTCCTCGACATCGGCCTGGAAGATCCGTTCCAGCGTGACGAGGCTGGATAGCGCAAGTGATACCCAGAGAATGCCGGGGCCGACCGCGCGCAGCATGCCGGGTTCGGTTCCAATACCCAGCGGCACCAGGACGGCGGCTCCGGCAAAGAAGCCGAGCGGCAACAGGGCGCCCGCGCCGCCTGCCCAGGCTTCGCCGAGCGCTTGCCGGAAGGCGGAGAGGATCGGGGCCGGGCTCACAGCACCATCTCCCGGCTCGCCGCAAAACCCGCATCCCCATGCACCGCTGCCACCACGGCACCACCCCCTTGCCGATGCCCTGCCACCATCGCAAGGACCCGGTCGCGCCCCTCGGCGTCCAGCGCCGTGAATGGCTCGTCGAGCAGCCAGACCGGGCGTGTTTCCAGCATCAGTCGCGCCAGCGCCGCGCGCCGCCGCTGGCCCGCTGACAAGTAGCGTGCGGCGACATCGGCCGGCCGAGACAGCCCCATGTCATTGAGGATTGCGTCCACATCGGCGTCCGCACCCCAGGCCTTCGCCCAGAGTTTTAGGTGCGTGCGTGGTGTTTCGTTTGGCTTCAGGCCATCGCGGTGTCCCACCCAATGGAGGGCGGCGCCCCGGTTCACACGGCCGGCTTCCGGCCGCGTCAGCCCGGCCAGCATGCGCAGCAAAGTGGTCTTCCCAGCCCCGTTAGGCCCCCTCAGCACCATGGCCTCGCCCGGCGCCACCGTCAGTGACACCCCTTCAAACAACACCCGCTCTCCGCGCAGGATGCCCAGTCCGGACGCTGTCAAAAGCTGCACATCATCTCCCGAATAGACCCTTTGTCCCAATTGCATCAGGCCCTTAGCATCTATATGACACGAGGTAACGCGCCGCACCGCTGCGGCACCACCTATCACTCCAAGACGCGAGGTCTCCCGCATGCCGTCTCTCGACAGCTTCACATCCAAACGCACGCTTACCGCTGCTGGCAAGACGTACACTTATTATTCGCTCGCCGCAGCCTCTGAAAACGGACTTGGCGATGTGTCGCGCCTGCCGGCCTCGCTGAAGGTGCTGCTGGAGAACATGCTGCGCTTTGAAGATGGCAAGACGGTCACCAAAGCCGACATTCTCGCGTTCAGGGCCTGGCTCGATAACAAGGGCGCCACCAGCCACGAGATCGCCTACCGCCCGGCGCGCGTGCTGATGCAGGATTTCACCGGTGTTCCGGCCGTGGTCGACCTCGCTGCTATGCGCGACGCCGCCGCCAAGCTCGGCGCGTCACCGGAAGCGATCAACCCGCAGGTGCCCGTCGATCTCGTGATCGACCACTCGGTCATGGTCGACAGTTTCGCAGGCGCTGGCAGCTTCGAAAAGAATGTCGAGATGGAATACCAGCGCAACCAGGAGCGCTATGAATTCCTGCGCTGGGGCTCGACCGCCTTCAAGAATTTCCGTGTGGTGCCGCCAGGTACAGGCATCTGCCACCAGGTGAACCTCGAATATCTCGGCCAGACCGTCTGGACGAAAGAGGAAGATGGCGAGACCGTTGCGTATCCTGACACATGCGTCGGCACCGACAGCCACACGACCATGATCAATGCCCTTGCTGTGCTCGGCTGGGGCGTCGGCGGCATCGAAGCCGAGGCCGCCATGCTGGGCCAGCCGGTTTCCATGCTCATTCCTGAAGTCATCGGCTTCAAGCTGACCGGTAAGATGGCTGAAGGCGCCACCGCGACAGATCTCGTGCTCACGGTTGTCCAGATGCTGCGCAAAAAAGGCGTCGTCGGGAAGTTTGTCGAATTCTTCGGCCCCGGCCTTGCCAACCTCACGCTCGAAGATGAGGCAACGATCTCGAACATGGCGCCGGAATATGGCGCGACGTGCGGCTTCTTCCCGGTTGATGACGATACGGTCAAATACCTCAAGAACACGGGCCGCGACGCTGACCGCGTGGCGCTGGTCGAAGCATACGCCAAGGCCCAGGGCTACTGGCGCCCTGAACAGGCCGAGCCTGTCTTCACCGACACGCTCGAACTTGATCTCGGCGCGGTCGTGCCATCGATCTCCGGTCCGAAACGCCCACAGGACCGTGTACTGCTGTCTGAAGGCGACACGGCGTTCGCAGACGCAATGACCAAGGAATTCGGCAAGCTGGCAGACGCGGCTGAACCGATCACCGTTGAAGGCGAAGACTATACCGTGACTCATGGCGACGTGTTCATTGCGGCCATTACGTCTTGCACCAACACATCGAACCCCAGCGTCATGGTGGCGGCTGGCCTGGTGGCCCGCAACGCGGCGGCGCTTGGCCTGGCAAGCAAGCCATGGGTCAAGACCTCGCTCGCCCCCGGCAGCCAGGTCGTCACGGACTATCTCGACAAGGCCGGCCTGTCGGACGACCTCAATGCGCTCGGCTTCAATCTCGTGGGCTATGGCTGCACCACCTGTATCGGCAACTCGGGTCCGCTTGATGCGCCGCTCGCCAAGGCGATCGCAGACGGCGATCTCGTCTCCTGCTCGGTCCTGTCAGGCAACCGCAACTTCGAAGGCCGGATCGGTCCCGACATCAAGGCGAACTATCTCGCCTCACCGCCTCTGGTCGTCGCGTATGCGATTGCCGGGTCGCTGCGCATCAACCTGACAACCGATCCACTGGGCCAGGACAAGGATGGCAATGATGTCTATCTGAAGGATATCTGGCCGACATCACACGAAATTGCTGAAGTGATGGCCGTCGCCGTCACGCCGGAAATGTTCGCGGCGCGCTATTCCGACGTCTTCAAGGGCGACGAGCATTGGCAGGGCATCGAAGTGTCCGGCGGGCAGACCTATAGCTGGCCACCCGGATCGACCTATGTTCAGAACCCGCCCTACTTTGAGGGCATGGGGCTTGAGCCGGACGCACCGACGGATGTCGAGAATGCCCGCGTGCTGGCCCTGTTCGGCGATTCCATCACGACCGACCACATTTCCCCAGCCGGTTCGATCAAGGCTTCCAGCCCGGCGGGCGAATATCTTCAGGCCCACCAGGTCAGCGCCATGGACTTCAACTCCTACGGCTCGCGGCGCGGCAACCACCAGGTCATGATGCGGGGCACGTTCGCCAACATCCGTATCAAGAACCAGATGGTGCCGGGCGTCGAGGGTGGCGTAACCGTCCACTATCCCGATGGCGAGCAGATGGCGATCTATGATGCCGCAATGCGTTATCAGAAGGAGAATGTGCCGCTGGTGATCTTCGCGGGCGATCTCTATGGCAATGGCTCGTCGCGCGACTGGGCCGCAAAGGGCACGATCCTGCTCGGTGTGCGAGCCGTGATCGCCGGCAGCTTTGAGCGGATCCACCGCTCCAACCTCATCGGCATGGGTGTTCTGCCACTTGAGTTCGCAGACGGCGAAAGCGCGGAAACCCTGGGTCTCACCGGCAAGGAACAGGTCTCGATCGAAGGCGTTGCCGACATCCAGCCTCGCCAGACCATGGACGTGAAAATCACGCGCGAAGACGGCACGACCTTCATTGCAAAAACGACTCTTCGTATCGATACGGAAAACGAGCTCGATTATTATCGCAATGGGGGCATCCTTCACTACGTGCTGCGGAATCTTGCCCGCGAAGCCCTGTAGGGAAAAGCCGGCACAACCCACGCTTGTCAAAGCCCTTCGCGTTTCGGCGCGGAGGGCTTTTTAGCAGTCCTCACACCCCTGTGATTGTCACGCGATTTGGCATGGGCCTATAATGAGGCTGTAATGAAACATGTATATCTGCCTTCCCTGATACTTTTTGCCATGGCCGCCTTCCCGGCGGCCGCGCAAAAGCCCGTGCCGGTCGAAGCACCGGCGCCTGTCCTCGTCGAGCTGTTCGCGTCGCACAATTGCCGGGCCTGTCCGAAGGCGCATCGCACAATGACGGAAGTCGACGCGAAGCGCGATGACGTGCTGATCCTCACCTGGTCGGTCGACTATTGGGATTATCTTGGCGAAAAAGACCCGATGGCCATGGCCGAATCCAAGGATCGCCAGCGCGCCTATGTCGACAAGTTCCGTCTGCGCGGGCCCTACACACCGCAGACTGTCTATAACGGCGTCGAGCAATGTCCCGGCAGCAAGCCGGCACAGGTCGAGTCGGCGCTCAAGCGTGTCAGTGCGGCCGATCCTTCGCCGGCGCATCTCGCACGCAAGGGCAAGAAAATCGAACTGACGGGGTCGGTCACCGACCTCACTGATATTTTTGTGATTGAATACCTTGATGGTGATGCAAACCCGACCAACATGGTTCATCCGGTCACGAACGTGACCTCAATCGGGCCATGGATCGGCGGGCGTGTCGAAATCGATCCGTCTGTCTGCAAGTCGACCTGCGCGCTTGTTGTCCAGGAAGCGGGCTTCGGTCGCGTCCTCGCTGCGATGGATATCAGCCGCTAGGCCTCAGGGCTGGGTCGGCGCGTCCGTTTCATCCGGCAAAGGCGGGCGCACGATCGATGCGATGGATGGCGTAAAGTCATTCCAGTCGAATTCGGTGACTTCGAACGCCCATCCGCCCGCCTTCTGGTTGATCGTGCTGCCACGTTGGGCGCCTTCACCCGCTTCGATCGCCCGCAGCGTGACGAAATAGCCGTCCGGTTCGCGATAGGCCCTCAGCTCCACTTCCAGCCCGTCATGCGTTTCCGTGATATGGCGCGCCGCCAGCCGCGTCGTCAGTTTGGCAGCGGGCTTTACACCAATCGGCTGCAACCGTGTCAGGGCCAATGCTGGCGTTGAGGCTGCGATACGGCTGACGAGGCGGTAGTCCTGATACGGCGGGGCCGGGCGAAAACTCCGTTCGCTGCTGCCCACCGAGCGCTGGAGGTAGAGGCTGTTGCCGCTGGCGTCATACAGGCGAACAGCCGACACGGCATCCTCGTGGATGTCGATGATGTCGAGATCGAGCCAGGCGTCGTGATTGTAGAGCGGCGGAAGGTCGCCATTGACGCGGAAAGCCTGCGCCTCGCCGGGCAGTCTTGCATAGACGTTCGCGCCCTTGCGGCCGGTCAGCAGCGCGGCCGTCACTGTGCCGGCCTCATTCATAATCTCAACCAGGGCGCCTGTACCGCCGTCGCGCGGGTCGCCGAGACCGATACGGTTCATCTTGCCGGGGTCGCGCGTGCGCCCCTCGCCCCAGGTCAGCGTCTCAAGCCCGCCAGCGAGATCGGCCAGCCTGTCGGCGCGAATGGGGTAGCCGTCGGTTCCGCCAAGTGTCCAGCCATCCGGGCCATTGACGAGGCTGTAGGCTTCATCCGCCAGGGTAACCCGGATCTCGCTTGCTTCGGCGCGTATGGTTGAAAAATTCGGCAGGACCGGATCTCCCATTCGCTCTGAACTTTGTGGGGAATCCTGCCCGCCGAGGCTGACAAGGACAGCCAGCACGGTCAGCGCCCCCGCCACAGCGCCAAGCACTTGCAGGCGCCGGACGCGCCTTTGGGCCGGAACGTCGGTCATGTGCCGCGCCCTTCCCGGAATGTCTGACGGCGCCATACCAGCAGGCCGATAAGCCCGATCAGGAGGGGCCCGCCCCAGATGTTGATCAGTTTGAGCGTGCCTTCCAGCCGGTCGATATCGCGCCGATAGTCGCGCTCGATACTGCGCAACCGCTCGCGCAATTCAACGATGTCCGCGCGCAGTTTCGCAAGTTCGGCCCGCTCGTCTTGAGACAGGTCTGCTTCGAGGTCGCCCGAGAAAAAGCCGTCGGTTGCACTGATATCCTGCAATTCCTCCAGCCGTGACTGCGCCGTCGCGAGCCGGTTCTCGAGTTCGGCCTGTTGCCGGAAATACTTGGCCTCTGCGCTTTCGCGCATCCGGTCGATCCGCGTCATCGGCCTGAGGCTCGGCGCGCGCGACCTGAGGCGAGACAATTCCCCGCCGCCCGACAAGGCATCGATCGCATTGAGAACAAGCGCGCCATTGTCGGCCACGACGACATCGCGTCCTGGAATGATGTAGAAATCGTCTGCCAGTGCATCGACGTCTGCGATCAGAACGATCTCCGCGTCTGTCTCGCTCCGGGAAATGTGCGGCGGGGCGTTCGCGGCCTCGGCGCGCGCCAGCTCGGCCAGTCCCGGATCCGAAGGCTCGTCCAAAGCAGGGGCGCCCGCAGGGAAAGCCGTCGTGAGCGTTCCCGACAGGCGCGCGGCCAGGACGAGCGGTTGGGGCGACGTCTTGTAGGACTTTAATACATTGCCGGGCGTCATGTCCTGCACGGCAGCCGCGGCGTTGATATAGGATGGGCTTGGGCCGGTCGAGACGAGCGGCGAGAAATCTTCACCGTCGGGCAGGTCGTCAGCGAGCAGGGCGCCGGGGGCGCCGAAATTCACATTCCGCGTCAGGTCCGCCGTCACCAGGTCGTTCGCGTTCATGTCCGACGCGGGCGCGCCGATAAACAGTGGGTGTGCGAGCTCTTCCATGCGGCCGTTGCCGGTATCAACCGGCACAGGCAATGCGTTCGCGGCGTCCGCCACGGCGTCTTCGGACAGGGTGACGCCCCAGGCTTTGCCGAGCACGCCAAGATCGGACCTGGGATGGCCGCGCGACGTGCCCAGCATGCCGTCCCCCATGGCGGTTTTCGCCGCCGGGTCGACCATGATGACAGCGCGGCCATGGCGCAGGATGTATTGGTCGATCAGCCATTCCTGCCGCGCTGACAGTTCCGGCGGGTGAGCGACGAACAGCACGTCCAGGTCTCCCGGCAGCGACTGGAACTCCTGCGATATCGGAACAACGTCGAACGACTTTGTAATATCGGCCAGCAATGCATAGCCGCCTTCACCGCCCGGCGCAGTCATGCCCGGCAGGGAAGACAATATCCCGACTCGTGGCGGGTCCGGGTCGTCAAGGCGCGCAACCATCCGGGTCAGGTCGTATTCCAGCGTGACCTCCCGCTCGGGTGCAAGGAAGGGGATTACCCGCTGGTCGTCGACTGCATTGCGTCCGATGATCCCAAAATAGAGCGGGTCGGTGCCGTTCGTGCCGACCGCCGTGATGCCGGCTGCCAGGGCCTCGTCTTCGGCCTCCGAGAAGGGCGACGGATCGATCTCGTGAACAATGACCTGTCCGCCAGACTGGCTGCGATATGATTCAAGCAATTCGCGGACGCGCGCCGCGTATGCCCGCACCGCCGGATATTCCTGGCCGACGCTGCGCGTGTAGACAAATGTAATCTCAACGGGCTCGGCCACGCTTGCCAGCGTGTCCTTCGTACCTTTGGACAGCGTGTAGAGATTGTTCTCGGTGAAATCGATGCGCGCGCCTGACAGGACGTGCTGGATGACGAGGTTTCCTGACACGAAGATCGTGGCAGCCAGCGCCGTTGCGGCAGGTAGGAAATGTTTCGCCTTCATCGTCTATCCGAGCCTCTGTCGCGCGGCCCAGAGCCCGTTCAACACCGTCCAGAAGGCCGTGAAGCCCAGGAAGAATACAACGGCACGCAATTCCAGCACGCCGCGCTGGGCCCCTTCGAACTGGGTCAGGAAGGAAAACGATGCGACCAGTTCCGCCGTACCTGTGCCGAACACGGACTGCACACCGGAGAGGACAAGCGGCCAACCTGCCGCCGTGAAAACAAAGGCAATAACAACGCTGATGACAAAGGCGGTCACCTGGCTGCCGGTCAGCGCGGAAATTGCGGCGCCGATGGAAAGATACGCCCCGGCCATCAGGAAGCTGACCATATAGGTCAGTGCGATGGCGGCATTGTCGGAACTGCCGAGCAGGTTGACCGTCACCCACATCGGCGCCGTCAGGGCGAGACCGACGCCGGCGACCGTCCACGCGGCAAACAGTTTGCCGAGCACCAGCGCCGGCATGCCGAGCGGCAGCGACAGGAGCAGTTCATCCGTTCCGGCGGTGCGCTCGTCGGCCCAGAGCCGCATGGCCAGCGCGGGCAGGAAAATCATGTACAGCCAGGGATGCCAGACGAAGAAGGGGGCAAGGTCGGCTGACCCGGTGTCGAAAAAGCGCGACGCCTCCCAGGTAAACAGGCCTAGCGCCAGGAGGAACACGGCCAGGAAGACATAGGCCATCGGCGTGGCAAAATACGCGCCCAGTTCGCGCCGATAGGTGGCGGTGAAGCCGCCGAACTGCTCCTTCAGCCAGGACATCATGCCGTTTCTGCCTCGGCCTGGTCTGTCAGGCGCATGAAGGCGCCTTCCAGCGTGCCGTCCTCGGATCGCTTGACGAGGGTGTCCGGTGTGTCGTCAGCCACGACAATGCCCCGGTCGATGACGATGGCGCGTGTGCACATGGCCGGCACTTCGGTCAGGGTATGGGTCGAGATCAGGATCGCCTTGTTCGGCGCCATGCGCGCGATCAGCGCCCGTACCGCGCGTTTCTGGTTCGGGTCGAGGCCGTCTGTCGGCTCGTCGAGCAGCAGGACAGGCGGGTCATGCAGGATGGCCCCGGCCAGGCCCACGCGGCGGCGATAGCCTTTCGAAAGGGAGCCGATGCGCTGGTCGCAGACGGTCGAGATTCGCGCATCGGCAATCGCCCGCTCGACTCCGTCCTTGCGCGCTGCGCCTTTCATGCCGCGCGCCGAGGCCATGAAGACCAGGAATTCCGGCGGTGTCATGTCTTCGTAAAGCGGGGCGCCTTCCGGCAGGTAGCCAAGCGCACGCTGGGCCTCCCGCCTGTCTGTCAGGATGGATTTTCCGTCGATCAGGGCGTCGCCGCCATCCGGTTCCAGCACACCGGCGATCATGCGCATCGTGGTCGACTTGCCGGCCCCGTTCGGTCCAAGGAATCCGAGCACGGTTCCCTTCTCGAGCCGGAAGGAAACCCCGCGCACCGCGTGCTTGGCGCCAAATGATTTTTCCAGCCTCTGAATGTCGAGCATATATCCGGTTCGCACGCCTTTCTGGAAGCCTGCTCTGATACCGCCCTTCTGACCCGCTGGCCAGAGTCTGAACTGAGGTCGCGCGTTACAGCTTATTCAGAAAACCGCATTACGTCGTCGATCATGGCCCGGGCCGCTGCCTCGACAATCTTCTCGCCATCGGCTGCATTCGACTGGGTCGGGTCAGAGCCGATCCGGCCATCAGGAAAATCGCGCCGGTATTGCACGGCGTCGCCAATCTTGCCGTTTGGCGCGATTTTCGGGCTCATTTCCACTTCGGGCCGCGCGCGATCAGGATAGGCAAAATAGGTCACGGACACTTCCGAAGCCGTCGCATGGCTGCCATGACCGACTGGATAAAGCTTGTTGCAGAGGCCCATCACGTCCTTGAAGTCCCACCAGTCGCGGCGCTTCAGGGTCAGGCCGGGCCGGTTGTCTTGACCGCGCGGGTCGAAGCTGCGACGCGCATGGATTTCGCTGAACGCGGCCTCGATGGTCGAAATGTTCCCGCCATGACCATTGTACCAGTAGAGCCGCTCGAACCCGTGCCGCATCAAGCTTTCGGTCCAGTCGGCCATGGTGGCAATCATCGTCGATGGCCGCAGCGTGATCGTGCCAGGAAAACCGAGATGGTGCTGTGCGCAGCCGACATTGAAGGTCGGCCCGACCAGCATGTCATCCGGCGCAAGGCTTTCGGCATGTCGCGCGATGATTTCCGGGCAGAGCGCGTCGGTCCCGATGAAGCCGTTCGGCCCGTGCTGTTCCATCGAACCGATCGGAATGACGATCGTGCGCGATTTTGTGAGCCATTGCTCGATGTCCTGCCAGGTCGATACGGGAAGCAGCATGGATTCAGTCCTTTCGGGGGCCGAGGCGGCGGGTGATGTGACCCATCTTGCGACCGGCGCGCGCTTCGCGCTTGCCATAGAGGGTCAGCGTCTCGTTCGGGGCGAGGCTTGCCGGGTCGACAAGGCCTGCCTTGCCGATCAGGTTTATCATCTCGGCATCGAAAAGCCGATGCGTGTCGCCCAGCTTCCACCCGGCGATCGCCCTGATATGCTGCTCGAACTGGCCGGTCTGGCAGGCTTCCGGTGTCCAGTGACCGGAATTATGGACTCGCGGAGCGAACTCATTGGCGATCAGGCGGCCATCCTCCATGACAAAGAATTCAAGCGCCAGCACGCCGACATGGCCCAGCGCATCGACCAGCATTACAGCCTGCCTGCGCGCTTCCACCTCAAGTGCCTGGTCAAGGCCTGATGGTGCGGTCGAGCGCGCCAGTATGCCGTCTTCGTGGACATTCCTTGGCGGCGCCCAGCTGGCCGTCTCGCCCGTGCCGGACCGGGCAACGATGACCGAAATCTCGCACTGAAAGGCGATGGCCGCTTCCAGCACGCATGGTGCCCGCCCGACGGTTTCCCACCCTGCGGCCACATCGCTTTCACCCCTCAACCAGGCCTGGCCCTTGCCATCATACCCGTCACGCCGCGTCTTCAGCACGCCCTCGCCGCCGAGCGCCGCCAGCGCGGGCGCAATATCGGCTATGGCATCGATGATACGAAAATCTGCGGTCGCTATACCGATGCTCTGCAGGAAGGCTTTTTCGTCGGCGCGATCCTGCGAGAGCGCCAGCGATTTCGCTCCCGGGTAAAGGGGCGTGCCGGTAGCGGCAATCGCCTCGACCGCACTGACCGGAATGTTCTCGAACTCCAGTGTGACGACATCGCAGGCCCGGGCAAAGCCGGTCAGCGCTTCGCTGTCGCTATAGTCGGCTTGCCAATGCTTCATTGCGACACGCGCCGCAGGCGCGCCCGATTCCGGGCAGAAGACATGCACGTCAAAGCCTAGCTGGCTGGCCGCATTGGCCAGCATCCGGCCCAATTGTCCGCCGCCAAGGATTCCGATGGCCGCGCCGGGAGGCAAGGCTGTCATCCCTCCGGTGCCTCGGCCACGGCGTCAGTTTGTGTCGCGCGATAGGCATCGAGCTTTGCAGCCACATGCTTGTCCTCAAGCGCGATGATCGCAGCGGCCAGGAGACCCGCATTCGCGGCTCCGGCCTCGCCGATCGCCAGCGTGCCGACCGGAATGCCACGCGGCATCTGCACGATCGACAGCAGGCTATCGAGGCCTGACAGGGTTTTCGACTGGACCGGCACGCCCAGCACCGGCAGCGGCGTCATGGCGGCTGTCATGCCCGGCAGGTGAGCGGCGCCGCCCGCCCCGGCAATGATCACTTTCAGGCCCCGGCCCTTGGCCGCCTTGGCATATTCCACCAACCGGTCGGGCGTGCGGTGCGCCGAGACGATCCGTGCCTCATGCGCAATGCCCATCTCGTCGAGGATCGCGGCGGCATGATGCATCACCGGCCAGTCCGACTGGCTGCCCATAATGATGCCGACTTTGGGAGATGTGGTCATGGCTTTCGGGATCCTCGCCGCCGGAAAGCGCGCACCATAGGAAAGCCGCGCCTGCGGTCAACTGGCGCTTGAGCGGGGCCAGCATGTGCAAATCATGCCTCTGCCGTCTCCCCTTATGTTCAAAACGGGTATAGCCTTGCCTGATGACGGAAGAATTCCATCAGGTTTCGCAGGATCAGCGCCGCGCTCTGCTCGACATTCTTGGTGTCGATCTTCACGCGCTTGGCTTGCGTGAGCGGGCTGCGTTGGAAGCCTTGAGCGAGGAAGTGATCGCACTGCGCGACGAGGTTGCCCGCTTGCGCGTCGACCTTTCCGACGCCGAACTGCTTGCCGACAATGATGCCTTGTGCCCGGTCTTCAACCGCCGGGCGTTTGAACGCGAAGTCCGGCGCGAGATCGCGCTCGCTGACCGGTTCCGCACGCCCCTGTCCCTGATTTTCATCGACCTCGACCATTTCAAGAAGGTCAACGACGCGTTCGGCCATGCAGCCGGGGACGACGTCCTGATGCGCGTTTCGGATATCCTGCTGCAGAATACACGGGAAACCGACATCGTCGGCCGGCTCGGCGGCGACGAATTCGGCGTCGTGCTTGCCCAGGCCAGTCACGCCGACACAATGGCCAAGGCGGCGCAGCTTACGATGCTGATAGACCAGCTGGTGGTCTGCAATGGTGACGCAGACCACGTTGCGCCGGTTCATATCGGCGCGTCCTGCGGTATCGCGAAATGGCAGGAAGGGCAGGAGGCCGACACGTTGATTGCCTTGGGCGACCAGGACATGTTTGCCCAAAAAGCACGCAGGAAATGTGCGCGCCCGCTGCACGTCTGACGTATTCTCATTAAACTCGCGAAATCCTTCGGTCGTCCCCTTAACGCCGGCCTGCTTCTATGATTTAGTGTTGCATTAAGGACACAAATTCTTAACCGCAAAAGGAGACTGCCCATGTCGCTCAACGGTCGGATCAGTGAGCTTTCAAACAAGCACCGCCAGCTTGACCAGAAAATCTCCGAGACCCAGAAACATCCTTCGGTAGACCCACTTGAGCTAAAGGATTTGAAGCGACAGAAACTGAAGCTTAAAGAACAGCTGCGATGGTTGAAGGCCAGCTAGCGCTGCGCAGGCGGAACGAGTCCTCCGTCAGCGTGCCGGGCACTGGTGCAGGCAACGGGCGGAGGACGACCCATGAGAGACATATTTGACCAGGATCGACCGATGACACTCGGTGCGGTCAAGATGGCGACCGCCCTTCTCGGGCTCGCCCTGCTGGCCGCGGGACTGCTCGTCCTTCTCAATGCGTCCATTTCCCTGTTTCAGGGCCACCCCTTGGTGGCGCTGACGAAACTGGTTGTTGGCTCTGTTGCTGTGATCTTCCTCTTCGTGACGGTACGGCTGCTTGGCGAAATCCTTGCCGCGCTGCACCGTCTGAATGACCGGCTTGCCATTCTCGGCGATGACATCCGCAATCCCCGCCGCGTGACGGCCGCGCCCGCCGATCCGTCCGGAGACTAGGCAAAATGGGTGTCCCCGTCACAGCGATACTCGGCCTCGGCCGGGAAGTCGGCGATGCCATTGCGCGTCGTTTCAGTGAAACCGGCCACCGCGTCCTGGCGGCGGACCCAAGCGCCGAGCGTCTCGCGACCGCGCGCAACGCCGTGCCCGACGACGTTATCTTCCACCAGGGCGAATTGTTTACCCGGCTTGGCCTGCGCAATGCCTTCACCGCCGCCATTGAAGGCTTCGGTCGCATCGACAATGCCGTGATCATTCCCGAGCTTGAAGAGCCGGATACATTGCTCGACTTCTCCACGGAGAAATTCGACAAGGCGATTGCCAAATCGATCCGGGGCACCGCGCTTGCCCTCCAGGTGTTCGCCGAGCGCATTGCCGAACAGGAAGACCTGCCCACCGTCGGTGTTGAGCGGCTGCGCCAGAAGGGCACGATCACCTTTGTATTGTCCTATTCGGCGATTGCGTCGATGCCGGGCCAGTTCACCGAGACGATCTCGCAGGGCGGCGTTCTGGGCGTCATGCGTGCCGGCTCAGTGGAACTCGCCGATCTTTCGATCCGGGTGAATGCCATTGTCGCCGTGCGGCCCAGCGAGGAGCGCATCCAGAGCTGGACGATGCGCCGTACGCCGCTCGGCCGGACCGCATTGGCCGACGAAATTGCCGACGCCTGCCGGTTCCTCGCCTCGCCCGAGGCGGCGTTCATTACAGGCGAGGCCCTGCGGCTCGATGGCGGCCGCAGGGGCCTCTCCGGCCTGCTGGACTAAGCGATTTCAGACCTTGCTGAGGGCTGACACGCCGTTGCCTTCCGGCACGGCCGCAAAGGTGGCCACACGCTTTGCCGTGTAATCTGGCTCGAGCACGGTCGAAACTTTGACAAACTCGCTGCTGACACGTTCCGGTGTCAGCGTCAGGACCATGAAACCATGGCCATCCGGATCGTGCCATTCGACTTCCGGATTGGCATCGACAAATTTCTGGCCGAGGTCCGGAATGTCGGTGACATACGCGCCGATACCGGGTGAGGTGACCGAGGTCGTCACGAACTCCACGCCAACGCGCTGGCCATCGGAATCGTAGAGCGTATCGGCCCAGGCCGAGTGGATATCACCCGTCAGGGTGACGAGGCGCGCGCCTGCCGCTTGCACGCTGTCATAGAGCCGTTCACGCGCGGCGGGATATCCGTCCCAGGCGTCGAGATTGAATGGCAGGCCGAGGGCGGAAAAGCCGATCATCTGCTTCACTTGCGGCACGGTCTGGGCGTCGATCTGTTCCGGCGTCATGACCTTGGTCATGTCCGGCAGGGCCACGCGCGCCATCATCACCTGGTTGGCCAGCACCTGCCATGTCTTGCCCCCTGATACGGATTCGGAGAGAGCCTTGCCGAGCCAGGTTTCCTGGGCCGCGCCCATCATGGTGCGCGCCGGATCGTTCATCATGGCAAGGTGCGCTTTGGCCTGCGTAACGGTTCCGTCGGTATCTGTCGCGTTGATCACATCTGACCAGCCGATACTGGGCGAACGGCCCGTCAGGCGTGTCTCCGTCGCGTAAATCGTGGCCACGTCGCCGAAGTTGAAACTGCGCCAGACCGCTGACGTGATGTTGCCGGATTCAGGTTCGCGCATCGGCATCCATTCAAAATAGGCCTGGATGGCCACCATCTTGCGGTCCGACCAGTCGCCCTCGGCCTTTTCCGGATTGTGGTTCTCGGCGCCGGTCCGGTAGCTGTCATTGCAGCTTTCATGGTCGTCCCATGTGCATATCCACGGCGCGCTGGCATGCGCGGCCTGCAGGCCGGGGTCCGACTTGTATTGCGCGTGGCGCAGGCGATAGTCGCTCAGCGAGACGATTTCGGTGACGGGGTCATGCAGGCGGCCGAGGGCCTCGGCGGTCTCGCTGCCATAGCCGTCGATGCCGTATTCATAGAGATAGTCGCCCAGGAAGACGACCGCATCGAGGTCTGGCTCCGCCGCCATTGCCTTGTAGGCGTTGAACAGGCCGAACTGCCAGTTGGCGCAGGATGCAACGGCGATCTTCACTGGGGCGGTGCCCTGGGCCGCCGGCGTGCGTGTCCGCCCTTCGGGCGAGGCAACTTCGCCCGCGCTGGTCAGCGCCGTGAAGCGATAGAGATAGGCGGTCGCCGGCGCGAGGCCCGCGACATCCACCTTTACGCAGAAATCATGCGCAGCATCCGCGCTCAGCATGCCCGATGCAAGCGGTGGCAGGCTGCCGTCCGCCGCAAAGACGTCGTAGCGCACGGGGATCGGGCCCGTGCCGGTCTTCGGCGTCACGCGTGTCCAGAGGATCACTTTTGTCGGCAGCGGGTCACCCGAGGCGACGCCGTGGCCGAATTCGACCGTGCCATCATAAGCGCGTGCGTACGGGGCCAGTGTGTTGGTGGCTGGCGTCGCGCACGCCGCAAGGCTAAGGGCTCCGGTGGCGGCGGCGCCGAGCAGGCCCCGTCTGGTAACTGCGCTCATGATATCCTCCCAAGGTTCGCGCCGCTTATATGTTGCGACTACGACAGCACCATGACGCGGAGACCAGTTCACGTCTATAAGGCCGGATAATGGAAAAGATCACACTCACTGCCCGCCCTGCAGACGCAGGCCTCCGCCTCGACAGCTTTATCGCCGAACAGGCAGGCGCCCTGTCGCGCTCACGTGCCAAGGCGCTCATCAAAGAAGGTGCCGTGACCATCGACGGTGCAGCAACCGATGACCCCCGCAAGGCGGTCGTCGTCGGCAGCGTCTATATATTGGCCCTGCCCGATCCCGTGGCTGCAGTGCCGCAACCGGAAGACATCCCGCTCGATATCCTTTTCGAGGACGAACACCTCATCATTATCAACAAGCCGTCCGGCATGGCCGTGCACCCGGCGCCCGGCAGCTGGGATGGCACGCTGGTCAATGCCCTGCTGCACCATTGCGAAGGCCAGTTGCCCGGCATTGGCGGCGTGGAGCGGCCCGGCATCGTCCACCGGCTCGACAAGCTGACCACCGGCGTCATGGTCGCTGCCAAGACCGAGGCCGCCCATGTCGGCCTCTCCAATCTCTTTGCCGAACATGATATCGAGCGCGCCTATCTCGCCCTGACACGCGGCGCGCCGCGGCCGCTGTCCGGGACGATTGACGAAGCGATTGCGCGCTCGTCAGGTGACCGCAAGAAAATGGCCGTTGTCCGCAATCCCGACGGCACGCACGGGCGCCAGGCGATCACCCATTACAAGGCCCTCGAAACCTTTGGCCTGCGCGACAAGGGTACTGGCCTGCCCGCCGCGGCCTTGATCAAATGCACGCTCGAAACCGGTCGCACACACCAGATCCGTGTCCATATGAGCCATGTCGGCGCCAGCCTGATCGGCGATCCCGTCTATGGCCGTTCAAAGGGGATCACGGCCTGGGGGTCGGGCAAGAAGTTTGACGCCGCGAAAGCAGCCGCCCGCGCGTTCGAGCGCCAGGCGCTGCATGCGGCTGTTCTGGGATTCGTCCATCCGATCACCGGCGAGACGCTCCACTTTGAAGCCCCGATGCCGGATGACATGGCAGGGCTGCTGGCGGCCTTGCGCCTTTTGCCCCAGGACGATCGCGGCTAGGTCAGCCGCCACCCGGCGTTGCCGCCGCTTCTTCCATCACGATGGGCTCGAAGCGCAGCTTGCGGGCCTGTAGCGTGATCTTGCCGATCTTGTCAGTGTCCGCCTGGATCTTCACCGGCACTGTCGCGCCATTCTCGAGCGGGGCCAGCCACATGCGCAGCGGTCCGTCGATGCCTGACAAATTGTCCTTGTTGGACTCGCCCTTCTTGTAACCGGCCACTTTTTCCATTGTGACATGGCATTCAATGGCGTCGCCCGACCAGGCATCGGTCTTCACATGTTTCATGCCTGCATTCTTGAGGTGCAGGTAGGTCAGCTGGCGTCCGTCAAAGATACGGATCGGCCCGCCGCACGGGTCGGTACCCGGCGCACGCGGCTCCAGCGCAAACGTGATCAGCGCCGTGATCGGGTCATTCGTCTTCAACACCTGCTGCGTCGTGGCCGCCGGGTCGCCGAGGTTGCCGAACTCGGGCACGGCTTTCATCTTGAAGCTGTCCGGCCCGATGGTGAGGTTCACCTTGCGGTTCTTCTTCCCGTCGCGGTTCTGAGAAACATAGGAAAAGGTCTTCAGCGCGTCGCCGCGCGTATAGCCCGATGCCTGCAGCACCATGTCATAATTCACGAACCAGTCGGCGATGCCGGTCACCTTGACCCGTGAATTGATCACGTAATTGTCCGGCTGCATCGCGACATCAAAGCTCGCCCGGCCGGTGGCGGGAATGAACAGGACATAGGCTTTCGCCTCCAGTTCATAGATCATGCGTGTCGGCGTGCCGGCCTTCACATTCGCCAGCAGCGCAGGCGTGGCGGCGCTGTTACGGCTCGCCGTATCGGCCACGGCGAGGCCTGCCACAGCGAGGGCTAGTCCGGAAGCAAGCAGGATAGCGCGTTTCATCAGATAAAATCCTTCGGAACTGGTCCCCATCACCCCCTATATAAGGTGGCATCGCCAACGGCGTCTGAACAAGATTGCCCCTATAATGCCCCAATCAACCAGGTGGTTGCAGTCAATAATCATGACAGGGCATGACACGGGGCTGTAAAACTGCACGTCAGCCTGTCGCTTCGGAGTTGACAGGATAGCCTCCTGCCTTGTAACGACGCGCCTTCGAGATAACCCTGAACATGCAATCGGAGCGAGGCCCATGTCCCGCGAATGTGAACTTACCGGCACCAAGCCGATCGTTGGCCACCTGGTCAGCCACTCCCAGCACAAGACCAAGCGCCGGTTCCTGCCGAACTTGATCGACGTGACGCTTCATTCCGAAGCGCTTGAGCAGAAATTCAAGATGCGCATCGCGGCCAAAGCCCTGCGCACCGTGGACAAGCTCGGCGGCCTCGACGGCTTCCTGGCCAAGGCCAAGGACGACAAGCTGTCGTCCAAGGCGCTGAAGATCAAGCGCAGCATCGCCAAGAAAGCGGTCGCCGCTGAAGCCTGATTGCTTCTCGCAATCGGCGAACTGAAAAACGCGCTCCCTCGGGGGCGCGTTTTTGTTTGCGGGCAGGGTTGGCGAAGTCCTTGAGGGCAATCGGTGCCGTGCCAGATCATCATCACAGTTCGAGCAGGTCTTCTCCTTCGAACCTTGACAGTATGGCGGGTACGCTTTCAGGTCGGGTAATTCCACACTCTGACCGGAAGGTCGCCCCTATGCGCACCTCTTGCCTCGCCCTTGCCGCCCTCCTTCTGGCGGCCTGCGGCTCCCCCGCCGCCCCCGCGCCAGAAAATGCCACTGTCCCGGAGATCACAATCATTTCGGGCGGCACGATCTATACCGGCAACCCGGACCATCCGACCGTCGAGGCCGTCATCATCGGTCCGGACGGGCGCATTCAGGCCACGGTTCCGCCAGTGTCTGCCGACTGGAGCGAAGACGAGGTCAACCTGATCGACCTCAAGGGCGGGGTCATGTTCCCCGGCTTTACCGATTCCCATGTCCACCTGCTCGGCGTCGGCCAGCGCGAGCTGACGCTCAATCTCGAAGGCACGGCCTCCATCGACGAACTCGTCACACGAATGGAAGCGGAAGTCAGCGACAAAGCGCCGGGCAGCGTCGTCTTCGGGAGCGGTTGGATAGAAACCGGTTGGCCTGAGGGCCGTATGCCCACGGCAGCAGACCTCGATGCCGTCAGCCTCGACCACAAGATCATCCTTGTGCGCGCGGATGGCCACGCCATGGTGGTCAATTCCGCCACTTTGGCCGCTGTGGGGATTACGAACGATACGCCCGATCCCGTCGGCGGGCGCATTGAGCGCAATGCCGATGGCGCGGCGAACGGCCTCCTCATCGACAATGCGAAGGGTCTCGTCGCTCCACTGCTCACGATGCCCGACGCCGACGGGCTCAAGACCGCGCTTGAGACTGGCGCGAAACTCTATGCTTCGCGCGGCTGGACCGGTGGCCACAATATGAGCGTATCGCCAAAGGAAATACCCCTCATGGCCGAGCTTGACGCGCAGGGCCGCCTGCCGATCCGGCTCTACAATGCGCTTGACGCCGATGGTTTCGACATTGCGGTCGGCCGCCAGATGGAAACCGACACGATCACCAACCGTGCCGTCAAAATCTACATGGACGGCGCCCTCGGCAGCCGCGGCGCGCTGTTGATCGCGCCCTATAGCGACCGCCCTGACACGTCGGGTCTGGCCCTGATGGAGCCGGATGACCTCACCGCCATAATGGCGCGGGCCGACGCAGAAGGCGTCCAGCTTGCCATTCATGCCATCGGCGACCTCGCCAATCGCCGCGTCCTCGAAGCCGTCGAGGCGGGTGGATATGATGCGTCACACCGCTGGCGCATCGAACACGCCCAGGTTTTCGCGGTGGAAGACCTGATGCGCGCCAGCGCAGATGGCCTGATTGCCTCCATGCAGCCTTCGCACGCGATTGGAGACCTCTTCTTCGCGCCCGCGCGTCTCGGAATTGACCGTCTCGCCGGGGCCTATGCCTGGAAGACATTGCTCGAAAACGGAGCGGTGATCGCGGGCGGCTCGGACGCCCCGGTCGAAGTCGGCTCGCCCCTGATCGAGTTCTATGCCGCCGTTGCCCGCAAGAGCCTCAAGGGCGAATCCGGCGAAGGCTGGCACCCCGAACAGGCACTGACCCGCGACGAAGCGCTGGCCCTGTTCACCTCGGCTGCGGCCTATGCAGCGTTTGAGGAAGACGATCTCGGCACGATCGAGCCCGGCAAGCTAGCCGACTTCACCGTGTTCGACCGCGACCTGATGACGATTCCCGAGGCTGAGATTCTCGAAGCCAAGCCGCTGCTCACAATGATCGGCGGAGAGGTTGTCTGGCGCGCGGAAGACTAGGATTCGGGGAAGTTCCGCTGCCAGAATTCTTCAAGCGGCTTCAGAGCCTGCGCCTTGAGGGCAATTTCATTCAGTTTCGGCGCATGGGCCGCGAACCAGTCAGGGGTGGGCCGCCAGTGGCGCATCACGCCGATATAGAGGTCGATGGCCGAGAACCGTGTCCCCAGGAACCAGGGCGCACCGGCTTCTCCCTCGACAATTGCCCAGAGCCGCTTGCCATAGTCATTCACGGCCGCCCTGAACGGCGCCTGCGCTGCCTCGACGCTGACAAAACGTGACGGATCATCGGCATAGGTGAATGTCGGATAGATATTGGTCACGAGGAATACCAGCCAGCGCAGGAACGCGGCCTGTCCGGGCGCTCCCGGTCCCGGTACAAGGTCGTCCCGGCCCGTATACGCCGCAAGCCAGAGCGTGATGGCTGCGCTCTCGGTCATGACCTCGCCGCCGGGCAAGACAAGCGTCGGAACTTGCGCCAGAGGGTTCACGCCTTCCAGTTTCGCGCGCGCGGACGCGTCCATGAACAGGTCACCGACCGTTTCGAACCGGTAGTTGAGCTGATAGAAATCGAGCTGCGCCTCGACCAGAGCCGAGCCCCACCCGGGCGTGCCATAGAGAACAAATCCACTCATGGGGCGAGCTAGCGGGCGCGAAGGACCCCGGTCAAACCGCCGACGGGGCGCGGATCCGGGCATGCGTTTTCCCCTACGTCGCACTAGGCGTCGGCGCATCGCGTGCTAGAACTTAGTTTCAAACGATAAATCCTCCCCGACGAGACAGAACTCCATGACTGTAATGAGCGATACCGATGCCCTTGAGGGCATGAAGCCGACCGAGAAGATCAACGTGAAGAAGGTCTTTGGCCTCGACACGACAATGACGGTCCACGGCTTCAAGAAGCGGACAGAATACGTGCCTGAAATCGACCCGGCCTACCGGTTCGATCCCCAGACCACGATGGCGGTCCTCGCCGGCTTCGAGCATAATCGCCGCGTCATGGTCCAGGGCTATCACGGGACAGGCAAGTCGACCCATATCGAGCAGATCGCCGCGCGCCTCAACTGGCCGATGATCCGGGTCAACCTCGACAGCCATGTCAGCCGCATTGACATGGTCGGCAAGGATGCGATCGTCCTGAAGGACGGCAAGCAGATTACAGAATTCCGCGAAGGCATCCTGCCTTGGGCGCTGCAGCGTCCGGTCGCCATCTGTTTCGACGAATACGATGCTGGTCGCCCGGACGTGATGTTCGTTATCCAGCGCGTGCTTGAAGCCAGCGGCAAGCTGACCCTGCTTGACCAGAACCGCGTGATTTCGCCGAATCCGTTTTTCCGCCTGTTCTCAACCACCAACACGGTTGGTCTCGGCGACACGACGGGTCTCTACCACGGCACGCAGCAGCTCAATCAGGGCCAGATGGACCGCTGGAGTATCGTCACCACGCTGAACTATCTGGAACATGATGCCGAAGTGGAAATCGTGAAATCCAAGGCGACCGGCGTCGACGATGACACGCTCGCCAAGATGGTGACCTTGGCTGATCTCACTCGCAACGCCTTCATGGCCGGAGACCTCTCGACCGTGATGAGTCCACGGACCGTGATTACATGGGCGGAGAATTTTGCTATCTTCGGCAATCTCGGCCACGCGTTCCGCATGACGTTCCTCAACAAGTGCGACGAACTCGAACGTCCGCTGGTCGCTGAAATGTACCAACGCTGCTTTGCCGAGGAACTGCCGGAAAGCGCCCTCATGGTGAAGGTCGCCTGAGACGAAGGACATGACTGTTACCAGCCTGACCCTGACGAGCCGTGACGGCTTTGAGTTCGGCGCCGTACGCGTCGAACCCAAGGGTGCGCGCAAGGGCGGCCTTGTTCTCGTGCAGGAAATCTTCGGCATCAATTCGTTCATGCTGGATGCGGCAAAGCGCTTTGCCGCCGAAGGTTATGAAGTGATTGTTCCGTCCATGTTTGACCGCCAGAAGCCCGGCTTTTCCCGTGAGGACCATTCGCCAGAAGCCATTGTGGAAGGTGGCGGCTATGCGCGGGCCAACGGGTTGGACGCGGCCATGTCGGATATCGGCGCGTGCGTGGATGCGTTGGAACGCCCGGTCTTTATCACCGGCTTTTGCTATGGCGGTTCCATGGCCTTTGTCGCAGCCTGTCGGCTGCGCGGCATCGTCGCCGCTTCGGCCTATTACGGCAGCCTGCTGCCCGCGTTGAAGGATTCCGAACCCCGGTGCCCCGTAATTGCGCATTTCGGCCGCCACGACGCCCACATTCCATTGGACGGCGTCGAGGCCTTTGATGCGGCCCGTCACGACGTGACCGTCTACGCCTACGACGCTGGCCACGGCTTTGCGCGCAAGCGTTACGAAGATTATGACGCAGCCAGCGATGCCCTGGCCTTCAAGCGTACGCTCGACCTTTTCTCTGACGCGGTGCGTTGATGGCCAAGACTGAAACCACCCCTCAGGAACTCTTCAAGCAGGCGCTCGCCGCCACCACCAAGGCGATGACGGCTGACCGCGACGTCGAGGTCGGTTTTGGCAATGATGCGGGCGCTGACGGCGAACGGATCGTCCTGCGCCCGCCGCCGGTCGAACTGCCTGCGCCCGTGGCCGCCCGTATTCGCGGCGAGGCCGACGCCATCGCCCTGCGCCGCGCGCACCATGACGCAGCCGAACACCTCCGGAACCGCCCGCAAGGCGACTTGCCGCGCAGGGTCTATGACGCAGCCGAACACGCCCGTATTGAAAGCCTCGGCGCCAATGCCATGCGCGGCACGGCAATCAATCTCGATGCCGTCCTCGAAATGCGCTGCAAGTCGGGCGAATTTGCCATGGGCGCTGAAGAACCGGAAGCGGTCCTCGCCCCGGCGCTCGAATTCCTGTTGCGCGAAAAACTCACTGGACGGCCGCTGCCGGAAGCTGCCAGCCGTGTGGCTGATGTCTGGCGCGAGCGGGTCGAAGCCGACACTGGCGGCGCGCTCGACAAGCTGATCGCCCAGCTGCACGACCAGCCGGGCTTCGCCAAAACCATTCGCGAAATGATCCGCGACCTCACAGCCGGCGACCAGTCCGGCGACGAGGCGCAGTCCGAAGAAGACCAGCAGGAGCAGGACAGCGAAGACGAGCAGTCCCAGCAGGGCGAGCAGGACCAGGAATCCGAAGAGCCGATGGGCGCTTCGTCCGAACAGATGGAAGCGGGCGACAGCGAGGAAATCGACGGCGAAGAGACCAATGTCAGCGTCGACCAGGATGTCGACCTCGAAGCCGATGAAGACGCCGATGACAGCGACGACGGATCCAAGCCCCTGCGCCCCAACTTCCGCGACGGCGACGAGCGTGACCGGTTCGTCTACAACGTCTTCACCCGCGCGCATGACGAGGTCGCACAAGCGCCGGACCTCTGCGACCCGGAAGAACTGACCCGCCTGCGCGCCTATCTCGACCACCAGCTGCAGGGCCTGCAGGGCGCCGTCTCCAAGCTGGCCAACAAGCTGCAGCGCCGTCTGATGGCCCAGCAGAACCGGTCGTGGAGCTTTGACCTCGAAGAAGGCGTGCTCGACACGTCCCGCCTCACCCGCGTCATCACAGACCCGACCGCGCCGCTCAGCTTCAAGCAGGAAGATGACAGCAATTTCCGCGACACGGTCGTCACGCTCCTGCTCGACAATTCCGGCTCCATGCGCGGACGCCCGATCATGGTCGCAGCCCTGTGCGCCGACATTCTCGCCCGCACGCTGGAGCGCTGCGGCGTGAAGACCGAGATCCTCGGCTTCACCACCAAGGCGTGGAAAGGCGGCATGGCGCGCGAAGACTGGGTCAAGGCCGGCAAGCCGAATGGCCCGGGCCGCCTCAACGATATCCGGCACATCGTCTACAAGCAGGCCGACGCCCCATGGCGCCGCGCCCGCAAAAATCTCGGCCTGATGATGCGCGAAGGCCTGCTGAAAGAAAATATCGACGGCGAGGCCCTGCTCTGGGCACATGACCGCCTGCTCGCCCGCACCGAGCAGCGCAAGATCCTGATGGTCATTTCCGACGGAGCGCCGGTCGATGATTCCACGCTCAACGTCAATGTCGGCAACTATCTCGAACGCCACCTGCGCCAGGTCATCGAGGAAATCGAGACGCGCAGCCCGATCGAGCTCATCGCCATCGGCATCGGCCACGATGTCACCCGCTACTACAAGCGCGCGGTCACCATCGTCGACGCCGAACAGCTTGGCGGCGCGATGACCGAACAGCTGGCCAGCCTGTTCGACGAGAACGGCCCCAATCCCAAGGCCATGGCCATCCCGCCGCTGACCGAGCGCACCGTGCGCGGCGCGGTCTCAGGTGCCGCCAGCGGCGCACCCAGCTATGGCGGACGCAAGACCAGTCTGGGGCGTGATGTGAAAACGACCACGCTGCAGGCGGTCAAGGGCCCCAAATCCTAGGCAGGGGCCTGTCCCATATTTCTGCCTTCATGCTAGGGTCTGATGGGTCGAACAGGGGACAGGACCGATGCCAGACCATTTCATCCGTACGCCATTTGCGAAGCTCTTGCTGGCGGGCTCATTTGTCCTGCTCGCGGCCTGTGCGTCAAAGCCCGAACCCGACCGACTCGTCCTGCTGGGCGACGCACAGGCTGCCGGCGACACGGTGCAGGAAATCGCCCTCGCCCGCGCGCTGCTCGCCGATCCGGACGTCAAGGGCGACCTGCGAACAGACCTTGGCGATATCCTTGCAGAAGCGGGCCAGACCGAAGCCGCCCTGTCGGCCTATCACCGCGTCCTGACTGCTGCGAGCGCCGAGACCCCGCCAAACTATGCCCGCCAGATCGACCTGCGCGCCCGCATGGCCGAGATCGCCCTCGATGCTGGTGACACGGCCCGAGCCACCGAGGAGATCGCCAGCGCCGCCCGCCTCGCGCGCGTCCACCTCGGCACCGACCATCCGCGCCTCGCGCCGCTCTTCGCCTTTGCCGTCGAAAACGGTCTCGACACGGCCCGTATCGCAGACGTCACCGGCCTGCAGGTCAACGCGGCCCTGGTCCAGAGCGTCGACCGCGCGCGCGAGCGCCCCGTCGCCGTCGCCAGCAGCACCGAAGGCACACACGGCGGCGTCGAGCCAGGCTTTGACCTTGTCCGCGTCTTCTTCGGCACCAACCGCGCGCCCCGGGGCGGCAAGCTCAAATTGGTCGATGGCCGGCCCGTCCTCGACGCGAAGACCTATTATGGCGGCAAGTCCGCCCCGCTGCAGACCGGCAGCGTCATGGTCTCGGTGCCGCGCAACCGCGCGTTGGGCGAAATTCCCAAGCCCGGCCTGTTCACCTTTGACCGCCGCCCCAACCCGGCGAAATATGTCATCCTCGGCGACATGAAGTTGGACGCCACCATGGCGGAATTCCTCGCCAATGTGCGCATCGCGCTAGCCCGCTCCCAGCGCCGCGAAATCTTCATCTTCATCCACGGCTACAATAATGATTTTCCAACGGCCGTTGAGCGCACCGCCCAGCTCGCCGTCGATCTCGAAATCGACGGCGCGCCCGTTCTCTATTCCTGGCCGTCAGCCGGCAGCGTTTTCGGCTACAAGGCCGACCGCAGGCAGATCACGCAGGCAACGATCGACGATCTCGAACACTTCCTCCATGTCCTCACCGAGCAAACCGGCGCCGAACGCGTCAATATCGTCGCCCATTCCATGGGTAATGAATTCCTCGTCCGGGCCCTGCAGGAAATGGCCGACGACGAGCGCGCCGTGCCCAAGCCCTTCGACCAGGTCGTGTTCGCCTCGCCCGATGTCGATGCCGACGAGTTCGTCGAACTGATGGGGCGGGTAGAGGGCCTCGCCAATGACATGACGCTGTACGCCAGCGCGAAGGACCGCGCGCTGGAAGCGTCCCGCCGCTTCAACGGTTCGGGCCGCCGCGCAGGCGATGCCAGCGAGCCTGTCCTGCTCGCCGGCCTCAACACGGTCGACACGACACAGGGCTCCGCCGGCGGCCTCGGCCATACCGACATTTTCGGCGCCGCCTTCTCCGATTTCCAGGCCATCACCTGGCTCAGCCTCGAGCCAGAACAGCGCTGCATCCTCGGCAAGCAGGAGATCAAGTCCGGCACGGCCTGGATCTTCGGCACGCCCCGCTCGGAGTTCTGCAACGCCGACGGCTTCGCCACCGCCATCACCACCGTCCGCCGCCTCGGCCGCGACAACGCCCTGGCAGACCTCACCACCCGCGCCAGCGCGCCTAGCGAAGACGCCGCCCGCTGGCAATCGGCGCTGAAAATTGTAGAAAGCTTGCGATAGCCCCTTGGCCTGACTGGCAGCTCAGGATGAGTGTTTCGATGGTGCGATGCCGTTCTGGGTCTATCTCCTGCAAGGCGCCGACGGAAAATAATATGTCGACTCCCATCGGCGCGGCGCTGTCGATATTCGTGCGAGGGAACACGATGAAGGGTCGGACTCGTGCTAAGGAGGAGGCCTTCATTCGCGGTGACGGGGATCGCCTGCAGGTCCTGTCGAAACCGTGCATGGCTCCGTCGATTCAGGAAAAGGGTCGGTTCTGCAAACTGACTCATCCGGAGAGCCCCCGGAAGCGGACTCATCCTGAGCGAAGTCGAAGGATGAGGGGGCGCGCGAACCGGGATGGCAGGGTCGCTCCGCACACCCCCATGCGGGCCCGGGAAAGACCAGGCCGTCTCCCACGCGTCATCCCCTATGACCGCGGGCCATCTGGGGACCCATCCCTGAAACAACCCGCCAGAGCGCCAAGCTGTTATCGCGCCCGCCCTCCCCCCGGCGTCACGCCCGATGCGCAAAGCGCATCTGGGTGCCCATCACCGATCCTCTCAACCCGCACGTCTCGCGCAACCGCAAAAATACCGACGCATCAGAACTCGTCGCCCACGCACGTCCCGTCCAGAGCAGGGTCCCCAGACGCTCCGCGTCGGGGGTGACGCGAACGGAGAGATTGGAGGATATTCATTCGCCTTCCTCGGGAATTCGTTCAATTACGAGGTCCGCTTGCATCCAAGGTTTGTCGACATGGTGATGATCGTAAACGCTCCTCCAAAAGGGATGCCTTTCGGCAGCGAAATCTTTGAGAAATTCGCAGACAAACCAAGCAATCTGACCGACGGAAGTGGACATTTCCTTGATATAGATTCGGAGAATATTATGCCTGTCTGGCTTTGGCGAAAGCTCTTGAAGTAACAATCCAGCGGCAGGGCCTTCGATCAAAGTCTGCGACCTGGTAGCGCAAGAATTTTCAATGTCACGAATGGCTTTCGACTGTAGAATGTAGTCGATCCGTCTGGTCTCTGCAGAACATGGACTCGGAAGCTATTGGTCGAATTCGAACTTGCACGCATCATCTAGCGACAGGCTCGCATGCAAAGTAGACTTCCCCGAATATGGTAAGCCTTCGATCACTATCATATTTACGCTGGGCTTCAGATTGTCATTTAGCCAATTGGAAACGAGCGCTTTTAGTCGAGAATCCTCAGCGCGAATAACCGGAATGGCTGGTTTTTCAGCCATTCTTCCCGAATTTCCGGTCCCGCCCCGCGAGCAGCCGCAGCCTGAGCGCGTTCAGTTTGATAAAGCCTTCCGCGTCCTTCTGGTCATACGCGCCGTGATCGTCCTCGAAGGTCACGATCTTTTCCGAGTACAGGGAATAGGGGCTTGAGCGGCCGGTCAGGTAGGCCTGGCCCTTGTACAGCTTGATCGTCACCTCGCCGGTCACCCAGCGCTGGGAATGGTCGATGGCGGCCTGCAGCATTTCGCGCTCCGGGCTCCACCAGAAGCCGTTATAGATCAGCTCGGCATATTTCGGCATCAGCTCGTCTTTCAGGTGCGCCGCGCCGCGGTCGAGCGTCGCCTGTTCCACGCCCCGGTGCGCCACCAGCAGGATCGTGCCGCCGGGCGTTTCGTAGATGCCGCGAGACTTCATGCCCACGAACCGGTTTTCCAGCAGGTCCAGCCGGCCGATGCCATGCTTCTTGCCATAGGCGTTCAGCGCCATCAGCAGCGTGGCGGGGCTCATGGCCTCGCCATTGATCGCGCAGGCATCGCCGCGCTCGAAGCTGATCGTGATCGTCTCGGGCTTGTCCGGCGCGTCTTCCGGGCTGATCGTGCGCATGTGCACGAATTCCGGCGCTTCCACCGCCGGGTCTTCCAGCACCTTGCCCTCGGAGGACGAGTGCAGCAGGTTCGCGTCGACCGAGAACGGCGCGTCGCCCTTCTTGTCCTTGGCGATCTCGATGCCGTGGGATTCGGCGAATTTCATCAGGTCGGTGCGGGATTTGAAATCCCAGTCGCGCCACGGCGCGATCACCTTGATGTCCGGGTTCAGGCCGTAATAGCCGAGCTCGAAACGCACCTGGTCATTGCCCTTGCCGGTCGCGCCATGACAGACCGCATCGGCGCCCACCATGTCGGCAATCTCGATCTGGCGCTTGGCGATCAAAGGCCGGGCGATGCTCGTGCCCAGCAGGTAGACGCCCTCATAGACGGCATTGGCGCGGAACATCGGGAACACGAAATCGCGCACGAATTCCTCGCGCACGTCCTCGATGAAGATGTTTTCCGGCTTCACGCCCGCCGCCAGCGCCTTGGCACGCGCCGGTTCCAGTTCCTCGCCCTGGCCAAGGTCGGCGGTAAAGGTCACCACTTCGGCGCCGAACTCGGTCTGCAGCCATTTCAGGATGATCGACGTGTCGAGACCCCCGGAATAGGCGAGGACAACTTTCTTCGGGGCGGCTTTGGCGGGCATGGGCGGGCACCTTTGTTGTGCATAGGGTCAAGCAGTGTTGCATTAAGGACAGAAGCGGGCAGTGACAAGCCGGGCGCCGGGCCATTTCCTATGGTTAAAGAAGTGCTAAGCCGCTATAAATGGCTCACACCGTTTGATTCAGGAGCGCCCTTCGGGGCGTCAGACCGCCCAGATGTTCACCAAGGACTTCGTCAAACCTCAGCCGGTCCGGCCGATGATCCCTGACAGCGTGCGCTACACGGTGCGCGCTGCCCAGGACGCTGGCCGCCTGGCTGAAGAACGGGCCAACCTGGACATGCCGTTCCGTGCCCGCCTGCGCGCCCGCGATGGCGTGCGTCCGCAATCCACGCTGGCGATCATTTCCGGCATCGAGAACCAGGTTCAGGCAAAGGCAAAGCCGGCAACGCCTCCGCGCGGGCCGATCCGTCCGCTGCGCTTTGTGCCGGCCAATCCGGGCTTCCTCGCGCTTGGCAAGAACGGCAAGGGCGGCATCCTGTCGGGCGGCGGAAACGATGATGATGACGGCGGCAACCGCCTCTCCGATATCTCCCAGTTCGCGTTTGCCGGCATCGCCGTGCTGGGCCTCGCGGGCCTTTCGGTTATGGCGGCCGAAAGCGCGCTGCACAGCGGCACGCAGGGCAATGCCGGCCCGCTGGCTGACGTGCCCCCCTCGCTCGCTCCCGGTGGCGGTGCCGCCTCCTCCGTCGCCATGGCGGCAGCCTCGACGCCGTCGGATGCCGTGCCGACCGCGTGGTTCGACTATCGCGGCCTCGCCGACCGGCTCGCCGCCAACCAGGCCGCCTATGAGACCACGCAGCGCGACGTCGCAACAGCTGAGTCCGAACAGACCCGGCTGCAGGCTGCCAGCGTCATTGCCGACGTCGAGGCCCGCCGCGTCGCCAAAACCGCCGCGCAGGATGCCGACGCCGAGCAGGCCCGCCTTGCTGCGGCCGAACTTGAGAAGACCCGGCTCGCAGAAGCCGAAGCGGCCCGGGTGGCAGAAGCCGAACAGGTCCGCCTCGCCAACCTGAAGGCCGAACAGGACGCCGCTGCCGCCATCGAGGCCCAGCGCCTCGCCGATCTCGAAACCCGCCGCCTCGCCGAGGCCGAAGCCGAGACCCGGCGCCTCGCAGACCTGAAAGCGAAGGCTGACGCGAAGGCCGAACAGAAACGCCTCGCGGCCCTCGCCGTCGAGAACCAGAAAAAGCGCCTCGCCGCTGCGGCCGCCGCCGAGGAGACGCGCCTCGCCGCCGTCACCGCCAGCGCCATTCTTCCCGCCGCCAGCCCCCGCCTTGCCACCCCCGCACCCACCCCGCTCCGCACCCGCCAGATGGTCGCGCATACCGGCGCCGTCCCCCCGCCCGCTACGCTCAAGCCGGCGGGCGCCGGTGTCATCCTCGCTGCCCTCAGCGCCCCCGTCACCCGCCCCGTGCCGCCCCCGTCCTACACCCTTGCCGCTCCCACGGTCCGCCCGTTCAACACCGCTCCCGCCCCCGTCACGGCGCGTAATGTGGACGCATTCATGGCCGAGCGCGTCGAGCTCACAGCGGCGCAAGCCCTAGATTCTGAAATGATAAATACCCTGCGCGCGGATTTCCTCCGCCTCGTCGACACCCAGGCTGACGGCGCCACCCAGACCCTCAAAACCCCCGACGGCCGCGACCTCACCATCCTCATCGAGCGCTCGACAAATCGCGAAGCCAGCAAGTCGACGGTCCGAACCATCGAATATACCGCCCAGCCAACCGATTCCGTTGTCCGTTTCGTCTCCGACGTTATCCCGATGAAAGTCTCGGTCATGTGTCGCGATATCGCCTACGCCTTTCCGGGGCAGGAACGCGGCCGGTTCGCGGCGTGCCAGGCGCCGGAAGGCGGGTGGGTTCTTGCGCGGGCCACGGACACCGGCGCCCTGCCGCTCACCTGATCTCAGGTCCGGGCTGACGCAGTCTCGCGGGCATGGCGCTGCGCCTTGCGGGTCAGGTGCTTTTCTATGACCTTGAAATTCTTGGTGTTTGACTTGAAGAAGAAGTCGAAAATATCACCCAGGATGGGGATCGCGCCAATCACCGTATCGAACAACAGGTTCCAGCCGATCTGGACCGCCGCGATCGGGTGCAGCTTCAGGCGGATGGCGGTGGCCAGCGCATAGGTTCCCGCGATTCCCGTGGCAACGTCGCCGGCGACAGGTATGAGACCGAGCAGTGAATCCACGCCGAAACGGACACCCATCACCGAAAATTGCGAATCCAGCATCCGAGAAAATACGCCGAGCCGACGCAACTCCTCCTCCACGGTCCGACCATTCTCCAGCCGCACGTACAGGTGATCGTCACCGGCAATGTCTTTGGCCATGTCGCATTTCCTTCCCGCACTGCCGCCAAAGGATCGCACAAAGCCCCAGGGACTCAAGCCGCGAGTTGCGGTGCGCCTCAAAGCCTGCTGAAACGCCCGTCATGAACAATACGCATGTCTACAAGCTGCTGACACTGCCCGATTGGGAGGCTGCCAAAGCCTCTGGTGCGACGGCGACAGCGCTCGACCGGAAAGACCGTTATGTCCACCTCTCGGCGCGCAACACCGTCGCCGAAACGGCCAGGCTGCACTATGCAGGGCAGAAGGACGTCCGGCTTCTGGAGTTCGCGATTACCGATCTGCCGCCTCTGAAATGGGAACCCAGCCGGGGTGGAATTATGTTCCCACACCTCTATGGCACCCTCGAAATCAGGCATGCCTGCCGGCAGTGGACGCTGGCGCAGGATTCCCACGGCATTCCCGTGCTGCCGGAGGATCTCTAGATGGGTCTCACGGATATCGGCGTGGCCCTGGTCAAGCTGTTGCCTGCCGAAGCGGCCCACGCCGCCACGATACGGGCGCTCGAAAAGGGACTCGGCGTGCCGCTTCGAGCGCCCACATTCGACCCCATCCTCGCGACGACACTGCCGAAATCCAGACTGAAACTCGCTGCCCCGGTCGGCCTGGCCGCCGGCTTCGACAAGAATTGCGACGTGCCCTCGGCCATGGCCCGCTTCGGCTTCGGCTTCATCGAATGTGGCACGGTAACGCCGCTGCCGCAGCCGGGAAACCCCAGACCGCGCCTGTTCCGCCTGACCGAAGACCGGGCCGTGATCAACCGGATGGGTTTCAATAATTACGGTCTCGACTATTTCGTGCGGCGCCTGTCGAAATATCGCGCGCCCGTGCCGATCGGGGCGAATGTCGGAGCCAACAAGGACAGCACGGATCGCATCGCCGACTATGTGAATGGTATTGAGGCCGTGGCGCCACATGCCGCTTACGTCACCGTCAATATCTCGTCGCCGAATACGCCCGGATTGCGGGGCCTGCAGGACAAAGCGTCGCTTGAAACGTTGTTGTTGGCCTGTGGCGCGGCCAACCGTGCGGGCAAGCCGGTCTTCCTCAAGGTCGCGCCGGACTTGGATGCCGAGGCCATCAAGGACATTGTCGGTGTGGTGCGCAATCAGGGGGCATGGCTGTCCGGCCTGATCGTGTCGAATACGACGCTCGCCCGACCTGACAGCCTGACCAGTCGCGACCGTGGCCAGACCGGCGGCCTGTCGGGCGCACCGCTCATGGCGCCATCGACCGCGATTTTGAAAGCCTTCGCGAAGGCGCTGAAGGGTGAATTCGACCTGATTGGCGCGGGCGGCATTTCCAGCGCGGCAGACGCCTACGCGAAAATTCGCGCCGGCGCGAACGCCGTGCAGATCTACTCGGCGTTGGTTTATTCCGGACCGGGGCTCGTGGCCGACATCCACCTTGAGCTGGCCACCCTGCTCAAGGCGGATGGCTTCACGTCGCTGGCACAGGCGGTCGGGACAGACCTCTGAACAGGCCCGGCACGAACCAGCCGAGCGCCGCGGCGCGATAGACATACATGGTCAGGAACGCCGCCCAGACGCCCGCATTACCGAAAGCCGGGCGCAGCAACATGTCCGTTGCCAGATACAGCAGGGCAGAGATGACACCTGCCGTGCGCAGCGCCTTGCCCTGAGTGGTGCCAAGGAACAGTCCATCCAGCTGCCACGCCGTGACGCCAAGCAGGGGCACGGCGGCGCAATAGGGCAGGAAATCCAGCGCGGCGTGGCGCGCCTCAGGATCTGCGATGAAGGCCTCAATGACCCAGCCGCCCCCGATGAAATAGACAAGGGCAAACACGGCGCCAAAAGCGAAGGCGAATTCCGAAGTCAGCCGCATCGCCCGCGCGAGTCGCTTGCCGTCTGATGCGCCATAGGCTTCGCCCGCTTCCTTTTCGGCCACGAAGGCAAAGCCATCGAGCACGAAGGCAGCGACGGTGATGAACTGCAGCAGCACTTCATTGCCTGCCGTGGCCGCCGTGCTGATCAGCGTGCCGGAGCGCACGAACCAGCCGAAGCAGAATACCAGGGCCAGCGTGCGGATCATGATGTCGCGATTGGCGGAAAACAGCGCGGTCAGCTTGGCCGGATCCGTCAGGCGGGCAGGCGCCCGGAATCCCTTGCGCACGAGGACAAGGCCGAATGCCAGCGCCGTCCACTCGGCAATCGCGGTGCCTGCGCCGATCCCCGTGGGTCCAAGGTCGAGTCCGGCAACAAACCAGACGTCCAGTATGACATTCACACCGTTGAGCACGATCTGCACGGCAAGCATCTGCCCGGTCTTTCCGGTGCCCAGCAGCCAGCCTGTAATGCCCAACCCCATGAGGTAGGCGGGGGCGCCGAAAATGCGGGCGTTGAAATAGCCGGCAGCGAGGGATTCGACCTCGGCTGTGCCGGCAAACGCCGCGAAGGTGATCCACCTGAGCAAGGGCGACAGCAGGAAAAGGCCAAGCCCGATGGCGCCTCCGAGCATCAGGGCGCGCAGCAGGATGGCGCGGACCTCGGGTCCATCACCCCGGCCGTTGGCCTGCGCCGCGAGGCCCGTGGTGGACATGCGCAGGAAGCCAAATCCCCAATAGATGAAGCTGTATGCGACCGCAGCGATGGCAACGGCGGCGAGGTCTGCCTTGTCGCCGAACCGGCCCATGGCGGCCGTATCGACAATGCCCGTCGCCGCCGTCGCGGCCTGGGCCAGCACGATGGGAATCGCGAGCGAGAGAATTTTCCGGCGGGTGAGCATCGCGTTCCGGGCCTAGGAGAGCGCCTCGTAAAACGTGTGCGCAAAGGGCAGTGCGTACCATGCGTAGAGGGGGGCGGTAAGGGCGAAACAGGCTAGTAGGAAGTGTGTGGGGCGGGGGTGGGACGGGCGTGCCAGGACCCAGGCAAGTCCGGTCAGCAGCAGTCCGCCAAGGGAGAGCCCGGCCAGCGCGTCAATCGGCCAGTGTGCACCGACATAAACGCGCGAGGCGGCGATCAGGATCGCGAGCAGCGCGAACGCTGTCGCCGCCATCCACCGCGCGGGGCCCGTCAGCGACCGGTACACCAGTACGGCGAGCGCGCCATAGATCAGGGCAGAGTTGGCCGCGTGCCCGCTGGGAAAGCTGAACCCATCGGCTCCGGCATATAGATCGATTGTCGGACGCGCGCGCGCCGTGCCGGACTTGATGAGATTGACCAACAGGGGAAGCAGGAGGAAGGCGGCTGCGGTGGCCGCTGCAGGCCGCCATGCCCGTTGCAGGGCCAGGGCGATCACCACGAGAACGCCCATGGGTTTGAGGTAGGCACCATCGCCGAGCGATGTGATGACCAGCATTGTATCGGTCAGCGCCGGGTTACGCCAGTGCGCCACCCAATCGGCGACAGCGAGGTCAAATGAGGCTGCGTCCCAGGCACCCGCCAAGCCGAGGGCCATAAGCAAGAATACGAACAGGCACGCCGCACCGGCAGCGAAATAAATTGCCTGGGTGCGGTCCACAAGAGGCATCACTTCCGGCCTATGGCGATATGGAACATGTCATCCATCGGGCGCCTTGACTTACACACGGTCGCGGGCGCGGAAGACGACTTCATCGAACTCGCCCTCCCATTTGGCGACCGCCGTCGCAACCGCGAGATCGCCGGTGATATTGGTCACGGTGCGCATCATGTCGAGGATCCGGTCGAACGGGAACAGGAGCGCAATGATCAGGACGGTCTGGTCTGGCGACACGCCGACCACGCTGAGTGTCGTCGCCGCGAGGAACAGGCTGACAGATGGAATACCCGCCGTGCCGATGGAGACGAGCGTCGCCATCAGGGCGATGGTGAAATACATGCTGATGGTCATCTCGATGCCGAGCGCCTGCGCGGCAAAGAGGGCAATCAGGCCCTGGTAGAGCGCCGTGCCGTCCATGTTGATGGTTGCACCAAGCGGCAGGACAGAGGAGGCAATCGGCTTGCCGATGCCGAGATTTTCTGTAGCGCACGAGATCGTCATTGGCAGGGTCGCGTTCGACGACGAGGTCGAGAACGCGACGGCTTGCGCATCAACCGCGCCCCGGAAGAAGTCGAACAAGGGCAGGCGCAGCAGGCCCTTAATGATGAAGCCATAGGTGATCAATATGTGCAGGGCGCAGGCGATATAGAGCGAGGCCGTCATCTTGCCGAGCACAGCAAGGATCGTCAGCCCGCGGTCGCCCATGACCCAGGCCATCAGGGCGAAAACGCCGAAGGGTGCGGTTTCCATGACGATGAGTGTGAGTTTCATCATCGCTTCGGCGGCGCTGTTCATCACGTTCGCCAGGGGTTTGCCGGTGTCGCCTGACATCAGGATGCCGATGCCGAACAGGATGGCGAAGAAAATGATCGGCAACACGTCGCCCTGTGCCATCGCGGCAACGGGATTGGTCGGGATGATGGACAGGATCGTGTGCATCAATTGCTCGCCCACACTGCCGGGCTGGGGATTTGCGGCAAGCTGTGAGCGCGCACTCTCTAGATCGGCCGTGGCGACGGTTGTCGTATCAAAGCCCGCGCCGGGCTGGATCAGGCTGCCGATCAGCAGGCCGAACGACACCGCTATCAGGGTTGTGCACATGTACATGGCCAGTGCACGTCCGCCGAGACTGCCGAGTTTTTTCGGGTCGCCCATGGCCAGAACGCCAGAGACCAGCGTGGTGAAGATCAGCGGTACGACCAGCATCTTGATAAGGTTGATGAAGGCGTCGCCAATCGGTTTCGCCCATGCGGTGACATTGGCACCGGCGGCGTCTGCGCCAAGCGCCTGACGCAGGAGGAGCCCGGTGACCGCGCCGAGCACGAGGCCGACCATAACCCGTTTCCAAAGATCTATTCGAAACCACCAGCCCATAAGCCACTCCCATCAATTCAGAAGCCGGGACGGTAGGGTGGCTTCGCGGGGAAGGCAAATGCCCTGGTGGTGATTGCCGGGCCGGGAGGCACACTGCTCATGTAATAGCCATTGCCCTTCACGGGCCGCCCACCCTATGTCTTCGCGCCATGACCGTCAAAATCGCCCCCCTTCCTATTGACGACGTTCTGGCCGACGTCTGCACGGCCCTGCGCGACGGCTCCCGCCTGGTACTCGCGGCCCCGCCGGGGGCAGGCAAGACAACCCGCGTGCCGCTGGCGCTTGCAGGCCTGATTGGCACGCCGGAAGTCATTGCCGGGCGCATCCTGTTGCTGGAACCGCGCCGCGTGGCGGCCCGCATGGCGGCGATGCGCATGGCCCAGAGCCTTGGCGAGCAACTGGGGCAGACCGTGGGCCTGACAACGCGGGTGGACCGCAGGGTGTCTGCAGCGACGCGCATTGAAGTCATCACGGACGGCCTGTTCACAAGGCGCATCCTGTCCGACCCGGAATTGAGGGGCGTCGGCGCGGTGATCTTCGACGAATTCCACGAGCGACGCCTGAATGCCGATCTCGGCCTCGCGCTGGCGCTGGAGGCGCAGGGCGCGCTGAGCGAGGACCTGCGGATCTTGATCATGTCGGCGACGCTCGACACCAGCCGGGTGGCGACGGCGATTAACGCGCCGGTGATCGAAAGCGCCGGACGCCAGTTCGAGGTCGAGACCCGCTATCTTGGGCGGTCGGCCGACCGGATCGAAGACCGCATGGCAGCTGCGATCCGGCGGGCCCTGCGGGAGGAAAAAGGATCGGTGCTGGCTTTCCTGCCCGGCGCACGGGAAATCTCACGGGTCGCTGAACGGCTGGAAGACCTGCCAACTGATTGTGTCGTCGCGCCGCTGTTCGGGGCCTTGTCGCCCGCCGAGCAGGACGCTGCCGTCTCGCCTGCCCCGGTGGGCATACGCAAGATCGTGCTGGCGACCGATATCGCCGAAAGCGCGCTGACCATCGAGGGCGTGACGATCGTGATCGATAGCGGCCTTGCCCGTGTCGCCGAAGACGATGCGGGCGGCCTCGGCCAGCGCCTGACGACAGTGAAGGCTTCGCGGGCATCTGTTGACCAGCGGCGGGGCAGGGCAGGGCGCACCGCGCCGGGCGTCTGCTATCGCCTCTGGGACGAGGCGGCGACGCGCGGGCTGGTGGCGGCGCCGCAACCGGAAATTCTCAGCAGTGACCTGTCGGGCCTCGTACTGGCGCTGGCCGAATGGGGCGAACGGGATGCCGGCAGTTTGACATGGCTCGACGCACCGCCAGCCGGGAAGCTGAAGGCGGCAACCGACATGTTGCTGAAACTTGGTGCGCTGGACGATAGCGGTGGGCTGACCGAGCTGGGCACCGAGATGGCGCGGCTGCCCTTGTCACCGCGCCTTGCCGCGCTCGTGGCCGGAGCCGGGTCACCGGGAGAGCGCGCGCTGGCGGCCGAGATTGCCGCGTTGGCCGGGGAGCGCGGCATTGGCGGCAATTCCGCCGACATCCGTGACCGGTTGGCACGTTTCCGGGCCGACAGGTCTCCTCGCGCGCGAATCCTGCAGCAACAGGCCAGGACCTGGGGCAAGGGAGCGGCGCCGCAGGGCGATGCCGCTCACCTGTTGGCAAGTGCGTGGCCGGACCAGGTCGCGCGGGCGCGGCCTGGTAGTGCGGGTGTCTACCTGATGGCTTCTGGCCGGGCGGCCAGCCTGCCGGAGACGGACAGTCTCGCTAAATCCGAATGGCTGGTCGTGGCGGATCTCGGCGGGGCGAGCGGGCAGGCGCGGATCACGCTGGCCGCGCCGATCAGCGAAGCGGACGCGCTGACCTGGGGCGGCGTGACAATCGAAGAGCGTGCAGACTTTGATCCCAAGACGGCGCGGTTTACGGCACGCCGTGTCAGGGCAATGGGAGCGATTGTCCTGTCGGAAGCGCCCCTGCCGAAGCCTGCCCCCAAAGTAGCGGCAAGGGCGATGCTGGATGCCGTGCTCGCGGAAGGCTTTGACGCCATTGGCGCAGGCCATGTCGTGGACGAGACGCTGGGGCGTGTCAGTGTGCTCGAGCGCGCCGGGCTGGTGGAGCCGACAGGTATTACGAAAACCGGGCTGTGCGACAATTCGGGTGAATGGCTGATGCCGCTTCTGAAGCGTCAGGGCGCGCGCGTGCCGAGCGACGGCAATGTGCGCGACGCACTTGTCGACTCATTCGACTGGCAATTGCAGGATGCGTTACGGCTCTATGCGCCCCGGTCGCTGACGCTGCCGTCCGGACAGACGGCCTCGGTCGACTATGTCGATCCGCGTGCGCCGCTCGTCTCGGCGCGGGCGCAGGCCTTCTATGGATTGGCGACCCATCCGTCGATTGCCTCGGGCCGGGTCCCGGTGACGGTCGAACTGCTCTCGCCGGGCATGAAACCGGCCGCCACGACACGGGACCTGCCGCGCTTCTGGGACAATGGCTATCGCGACATGGCAAAGGATATGCGCGGGCGCTATCCCAAGCATGACTGGCCGGAACAGCCTGCGACGGCGCGTGCCCATGAGGGCCGGACAAAGAAAAGACTCTAGGCTGGAACCAATCGGTTCATCAGGAATTGAAACAAGTTGCTGGAGGCTATCATGAAAATCGCTCTTTACCTGTTTGCGCCGCTATTGCTGGCTGCGTGTGTGTCTCGTCCGGTTCCGCCGGCGACGTCGGTCGCCGAAGACAACATGGCCGCCGCGCCGGATTGTTCGGAAGAAAGTTTTGCCATCTATTTCGAAGAAGGGATGACCGCCCTGTCGGACGAGTCGGACGCTGTGGTGGACGCCGTTTCTGATTCCTATGCACGCTGCGATCTCTACAAGTTGGAAATCAGGGGCCACGCCGATGCCAGCGGAGACGCGGTGACGAACCAGGTCATTTCCGCCGCGCGGGCAGAAGCCGTGCTTGAGGCCCTGAAGACGCGCGGCGTCGATGCCGAGCGCGTGCACCTTGTAGCGTACGGCGAACAGGATGCGGTCACGGCCAGCGGCGCCGATGAACCACTCAACCGCAAGACTGAAGTCCGGCTCGTTCCGGAAAGCTGAGCTAGTTGGGGCGGCCTGGCCCCATGCCCCATTCGATGCCCATCGTCTTGTTCATCCAGTCGGAGAAGGTCGCGGGCTTTTCGAGTGATTTCGGGTCAAGCGTCCCGTACGAAACGAGTGGACCGTCCTTGCCCTCGAGGCGGACGCCTTTCAGGCGCTGCTCGCTGCCCGACCAGCTCGAATAGCTCACCCCGGGATCGATCAGCAACATGACCTGATCGCCGCCGGAACCGTCAAGGTCGCACCCGAATACCAGTCCGTAGACGTTTTCGCGGCCCCACAGTCCGTGGCTGGCGGCCTGGCGAGAGCCGTCCAGCAGAACTTCGTCCCAGAGCAGGTTCCGGCGCCATTGCAGCACGTGCATGCGGCCGCCTGATACGATCTTGATGTCGACATGATGTAGCGACAGGCGGACGATTTCAGCGTGCATGGCAAAGCTCCGAATTATCGAAAAACGATATACAGAGAGTTGGGTCAGGTCAAGGCCGCACAAGACTCAGAACGGGCACGCGCTTTCGAACCGGAGGCGTTCATTGCGGGTGGGATGGATCAGTTCGAGCCGTAAGGCGTGCAGATGCAGGCGGGGCTTGGCTGTCAGGGCCTCGGCGTGGGCATAGATGTCGTCGCCCAGGATCGGGTGGCCGATGGCGGCCAGGTGAAGGCGCAGCTGGTGGGTGCGGCCGGTCAGCGGGGTCAGCGCGAGCCGGGCGCCGTGGGCGTGCGTGCCACTGGTCTCGTACTGCGTCTGGCTTGGCTTTCCCGCGTCATGGTCGACCTTCTGGCGCGGCCGGTTGGGCCAGTCCTGGCCGAGCGGCAGGTCGATCAGGCCGGAACCCGGAACGGGCGCGCCCCAGACGTCCGCGATGTAGGATTTCGCGATCACGCCTTTCTCGAACTGGATCGCCAAACGTCGCTGGGCCTCTTTCGACCGCGCGAAGACCAGCAGGCCGCTGGTTGACATATCGAGCCGGTGAACCGTCAGCGCCTCGGGATGGTCGGCCTGCACGCGCGATATTGCGCAGTCGGCCTTTTCCGGTCCCCGTCCGGGCACGGAGAGCAGTTCGGCCGGCTTGTCGATGACGATCAGGTCGGGATCGGTATGGATATAGCTGACCTTGCCTTGCGGCGGCGCGTAGACGCTCACGCGCCCAATCCGGGCAGGCTGAGCCGGAACACCGTGCCGTCCGGACCAGTGCTGGCAAGCTTCAGGTCGCCGCCCATGCCATGCGCGAGTTCGCGGGCTATCACGAGGCCAAGGCCGGTACCGCTGCTGCGCGAACTGCCGGCAAATGGTTTGAACAGGTTCTCACGGGCCGAGTCCGGCAGGCCGGGACCGGTATCGGCCAGGTCGAGGCCCCGCGGAGACAGGGAGGCGATGATCCGCGCACCGCCCTCGGCTTGCGATGCCATGGCTTCGGCGGCGTTGCGGATGAGATTGCTGATGATGCGGTGAAGGTGGTCTGGGTCGGCGTTCACGCTCACGTCGGCGGGGACTTTATTGTCCCAGCCGACCCCTGGATGTATCGCCAGCGCTTCGGTGGCGGATTCGTCGAGCACGGCATGGAGCGAGACCGGCTCCAGTCGGGCGGCCTGCGGCGTCGCCTTGCCATAGTCGAGTGTTTGCGTGGCGAGGCTGATCGCCCGCTCCAGCGCGCGCTCAAGGCGCGGCGCGGCTTTCTGAACGCGCGGGTCTTCCGAGCGCGCGAGCACATCGGAGACGAGCTGGGCCGAGGCGAGCGAATTGCGCAGGTCATGGTTGATCTTGGCCACTGCGGTGCCAAGCTCTGCGAGGTGGGCGCGGTTGCGGAAACTCGTTGCCACTGTTTCTTCCATGTCGGCGAGGGCATTCTGGGCGCGGCCGATCTCGTCACGCCGGCTTGTAGGCGGCAGGCGCCTTGTCCATGCCCCCGGATCGTCGCGGAACTGTTCCGCGCTGAGCGTGACGCGCCGCATCGGACGCACGACGAGGAAGTGCAGCATGACATAGATGATGGTCGCCGCGACCAAGGCGATCAGGAGCGACAGTGCGGCGATCCGGCGGGCATAGGCCAGCATCGCGGCCTTGAGGGGCGCCTGCGGCACAACGATTTCCATTACTCGGCCTGGAGCCGAACCGTCTGCGAGGATGACCAAAATGCGGTCGTCGGGTGCAAAGAATGAACCCATCGCGGCAAACGAGCGGCTGACCATGGTTGACCCGCGCAGGTCGAGCCCGTGCATCTGGCCGGTGATGGCTTGCTGCGCTGGCAGGAGCTGGACGCGCATATCATCTTCGATCTCTGTCACGGCGAGCACTTCGGCGCTCATCAGGAGCTCGTCGGAGAGATCGTCCGATACGCTGCGCGCCGGCGCGGCATCCAGCGCCAGGGCAGCCGTTCTGGCAGCCTGCACGCGCTCCTGCAGCCAGGCATTGCGAAAGCCGGATGCGCTGGGCACGAAGATCAGGCCTTCAACCAGCAGGATCGAGACGATTGTCAGCGCGAACAGGCGAAAGGACAGGCTCTCGAACCAGCGCGAGAGCGTCGGTGCGGGCAGGTCGCGTGCAAGGGCGGTCCGGGTCTCGTCGCTCACCCGCGCTGAACTAGCTTACGGGATGCGCTGGAGCAAGCCGACAAGACGCCGGGCTGACTTGCCGGTGAGGGCCTCGGTGAAGTGGGCAGAGGCCGCCCGCTTCACAATTTCCGCACGCGTCGGATAGGGCGAGATGAAATTGGTGAGGTCTTTCACTTTGAGCCCGTTCGACATGGCGACGCTGACGAGCTGCAGGATGTCGCCGGCGCCTTCGCCCACAATGGAGGCTCCGAGGATCGCGCCCTTGCGGATGACAAGCTTGGCTTCGCCGAGCGTCTTGCCCTCGGCAATCGCGCGATCGTTGTCGTGGAACGGGAAGGCGGAGGTTGCGACACTGTCGCCGAATTTTTCGCGGGCCTCGGCCTCGGTCAGGCCGACCTGCGCGACTTCCGGCGACGTATAGGTCACGGCCGGTATCGGCAGGCTGTCGGCCCTGGTGCCTTGCTTGAAGAAGGCGCGGCGGGCGAAGACCGAGGCATGCCAGCCGGCAACATGGGTAAATTGTTCGCGGCCAGCGGCGTCGCCCAGCGCCCAGACGCGCGGATTGCTGCGCGAACGGAGATTGTCGCCGACGATCACGCCCTTGCGGTCAAACTCCACCTTGCCGGCGTCGAGGTTCAGCCCGTCCAGCATGGTGCGACGGCCAACGGCGACGAGCAGGTGGCTGCCTTCCACCACCTTGGTGTCGCCCGCGTGTTCGGCGTGAACCTTTATGCGTCCGCCGTCGGACGAGACGCGCACGGCCGTGTGGCCTTCGAGAAGGGTCACGCCCTCGTCACGCAGGGCGCCAATGGCCACGGCGGCATGGGCGGGATCAGACTTGCCGAGCGCGCGGCCCATTTCGATGACGGTGGTTTTCGCGCCGAGCCGTGCAAAGGCCTGGGCCATTTCCATCCCGATGGGGCCGCCGCCAAGAATGACCAGATGCTCCGGAAAGTCCGGCATCGAGAACAGCGTTTCATTGGTGAGATAGGGAACCTCGGCGAGGCCCTCTATCGGCGGGATGAAGGCGGTCGATCCCGTGGCCACGACAATGCGGCGGGCCCGGGTTCGGGTCGTCGAGGAGGTGATCGTATTGGGATCGGCGAAGCTGGCGGCCTCGCGAATGACCGTGACGCCGAGGCCCTCGAACCGTTCCTGGCTGTCGACGGGCGCAATCGTTTCAATGGCGTGGCGGACATGCGCCTTCACCAGGGCCCAGTCCGTCGTCGGGGCAGAGACGGTGACGCCATACTTGCCGGCATCGCGGGCCGACTGGGCAGCCTTCGCGGCGCTGAGCAGCGCCTTCGATGGCACGCAACCATAGTTGAGGCAGTCGCCGCCCATCTCGTGCTTTTCGTAGAGCACGACCTTGAGGCCGAACATGGCCGCGCCTGCCGCCGCAGACAGGCCACCTGAACCGGCACCGATGACGACGAGGTCGGCCTTGTAGTCCGTGATCGGGAGTTTCGTATCGTGCATCAGCTTGCACCTTCCAGTTTGGCGGCTTTTTTCGCGAAAAGTTTCTTGTAGGCGACCGGGAGCAGGGACACCACGCCGAGTGCGGCGAAGGCGGGCACCATGTTCTTCGCGATACTGGCGATGTTCGGATCCTCACCTGCGGCAAAGGTCGCGCCGAGGCCCGCACCGAGCCATGTATAGGCGAGCACGCCGGGAATGATGCCGAACGCGGTCGTGATCGCATAGTCGCGATACTTCGCCCCAAGGATGGCGGGCGCGATATTGGCGACCGGGAACGGGACAATCGGCAGGAACCGCAGGGCGAACATGTAGGAGAACGCATCCTCCTGGAAGCCGCGCTCCATTTTCTTGACAAAGGGCCCGGCGCGCTCGTGCAGCGCTGTGCCGACCGATGTGCGCGCAGCAAAGAAAAGGAGGCTGGCGCCGAGGGTCGCACCAACGATCGTCGCCGGCGTGCCGCCGATCAGGCCGAACAGGAAGCCGCCGGCAATCGTGATCCAGAGCGCGCCCGGCACCATGAACAGGGTCGCGGCGGCATAGATGAGGATATAGGCGACGATGGCGAGGAGGAGGTGCTGGCTAACGAAACCGCGCAAGGCGTCCTGCTGGGTGCGGAGCGTTTCGAGCGAGAGATAGTCGAACAGGCCGAAGGCCCATGCGGCGGAAATTCCGCCAGCGATGACGTAAAGCGGCCAGAGGCGGATTGCGAGCGGGGTTGGCTTGGGCGCCGGGGCGTCATTCGGTGTCATTGAGGGACCAGTCATAATCATAGGAGCGGATCTTCGGATTGGTCCGGATCTGCTTGGCGAGGCCAGTATCGGCGTATTTCAGCAAATGGTCGACGACATCTTGCTTGGAGCCGCCGAAATCGGCGGCAAACCAGTCATAGATTGACGAGAGGACAAGGCCCCTGTCGGTCACGGTCACGCCGCGCGAAGTGTTCACATAGGCGCGGGCCGCCGCGTCGAGATCGGCGTCCAGCGTCGCGGGTTCCCAGGCCTTTGCCATCAGGTTCGGGCAGCTGAATGCGGCGCAGTTGATGGCATAGTGAACGCGCGGGTCTTGGAATTTCGGCCGCAGGATATTGTGTTCGATTGCGTCGAGGGAGACGTTCCGGCCGACGACGCTGACCGCGATTTTTTTCCACGGCCCGCCAAAGAAATAGCCATCCTTGATCGAGCCAAGCGGGTATTTCTCGACGATGTAGCGAACCGTCACGGCATTGTAGAGATTGGCCCACGCGGCGAAGGCCGCGTCATTCGTACCTGAGAGGTCCATCTCGGCGAACCTCGCAATATAGGCGTCCAGCGCTGCCCGGTCGGCGGCATTGGCCTTCAGGGCGCCATAGTCGACCCGGTTGACGCCATCGTCCGACGTGCGGACATATTTCGCCAGGAGGCGCGTCCATTGGGCGTGCTGGGCCTTGGCCATGTTTGCGTCTTCCGTGATGCCGGACGTTACATCCCTTGCCTGCGCAGGCAGGGCAAGCGGCATCGCCATCAGCGCGGCGGCAAGCAAGACTCTGGGTAGCGGCATGGATGCGGGTCCTCGATTGAAGACCGAGACATATCCCGGCAGCGCGATTTATGCCCGTAACGCTTGTCGCAGGGGCGATCAAAGGCCCGTGATCGGCGGCGTGAACCGGGATCTCGCGCGGCGGAAAGCTCGAGGTCGAAAAAAGTTGACGCATGTGTCACATTTTTCCCGGGAGGACTATCATGACGCAAGAATTGCCGGGCATCAGCGCCGACGAAATCGACCGGGTTGCACGCCCCCTTGAGGAAGCTGCGACCCTGCCGCCAGCTGCTTACATCCGGGACGACGTTTTCGCACTGGAAACGGACCGGGTCTTTCGAAAGAGTTGGCTGCCGCTGGCGCGAGTCGACCAGGTTGCGAAGCCGGGCGACTTCCTTTCCATGGACCTGCTGGGCCAACCCGTCATGATCGTGCACGGTCAGGACGGCGAGATCCGCGTCATGTCCCGTACCTGCCTGCACCGCGCAGCGCAGGTTGCCGAGGGCAACGGCAACCGGAAGCTTTTCACCTGCCCGTATCATTCATGGAGCTATGACACGGCGGGGCAGCTCGTTCGCGCGCCCCTGATGGAAGGCGCCGGAGACTTTGCCGAAGCGGACTGCCGCCTGCCGCAGGTGCGCACCGAAATCTGGCAGGGATTCATCCTCGCCAATTTCGACCCCGATGCCGCGCCCTTCGCGCCGCAGGTCAAGACCTTCGAGACCTATTTCGAGACGTTCCGGCTCGCGGACATGGTCGTCGTGCGCACGCTTGAATATGACAGCGACTGGAACTGGAAAGTCCTGGTCGAGAATTTCATGGAAGCCTACCACCATATCGGCGTCCACCAGGAAACCTTCGAGCCCGCGTACCATGCGCGCGATTCCCGTGTGCCGGACAATGACGGGTCCTGGTCCATCCTGCACATGCCGGCAGCCCATGCCGAATTGCCGCCCGGCCTGCCGCCGGTCGAGGGGCTGGAGGATTGGCAGGCGCGTGACTTGTTCGCCAGCGTGCTTTACCCGCATTTCCTGCTGGGCATCCAGGGCAGCGTCGTCACCTGGTACCAGGTTTTCCCGGAATCCGCCGGCAAGCTGAAACTGAAGATCCATATCTGTGTTCCCGGCGCATATGCGGCGTTCGAGGGGTTCGACCAGATCGCAGACGAGATCTGCCACATGGTGGACGCGATCCATCAGGAGGATATCGGTGCGAATGACACGGTCTGGAAAGGCCTGAACGCCCCGATGACGCGCCAGGGTCGCCTGTCGCCGCTGGAAAAAGCGATCTGGCAATACAATAATTGGTGGCTGGGAAAAATGGCGCCCGAAGACGGGGCCTGACGGCTGGCCCTATTTGCCGCCGCCAGCGGAATCCGTGTCGAGCGCCATCCAGTCCTGTGGCGGCAGGTTGTAGGCCATGTCCATGACTTCGAACTCGATGCCGACGGGCAGGCGCGAGCTTGAATTCCAGAGCGCCACAACGCCGGTATCGCGCTCCGGGTCGAACAGGATCAGTGAACGATAGCCTTCCACGGCGCCGCGGTGGCCTACGACGCGAGTGCCAGCGTCGCCATATTTGTAGACGCGCCAGCCAAGGGCGTAGCGCGCATCTTTCATGTGACCCTTGTAGCGGCGCGAGAGGCCGGACTGTTCGCGGCTCGTGTAGATGCGGGGCGTCTGCATCATCTCCAGCGCCGTATCGCTGAGCACGTCCGGCACGAGCCCCATCTGCGCGCGGGCATAGAGCGCGAGGTCGCGGATCGACCCGTTGACGCCGCCGGCTGCCGGTACGCGATAATAGTCGTCGTTGACGGTCTTGGGCCGGGGCGGGCCGGAATCCCTTTCCCGCTTGGCATAGGGTCGGGCCCAGGACGGGGAAGCTTCGAGGCCGACACGTCCGATGCTGGCAGTGACCATGCCCAGCGGCTTGAACAGGGAGGCGTCGATCGCGTCGGCATATTTTGCCTGCGTCACCTGTTCGACGACTTCGGCAACCGTGTCGAAGGCGACGTTCTGGTAGGTATGACATTCGCCGATCGCGCAGATCGGTTTGAGCCTGAGCAGGCTTTCGCGGATTTCGACCGGGTCGCGGCCATCCTCCAGCGTCGTGTCATAGGCGTTGGAGACAATGCCCAGCCGGTGGGACAGGACATCTTCCAGCGTTGCCTGCGTCTCGCCGCCGCCGGGCAGGCGCAGCGAGGTCTTGAACTTCGCCACCGTGTCAGAGAGGTTGAGCCTTGCCTGTCCGGCCAGGATGGCGATCTGGCTGGCGGCGACGCCTTTTGACAGGGACGCCCATCGGAATACCGTTTCGTCCGTCACAGGCGCGCCGCCGATGGCGGTATAACCGTATCCCTTCGCGAAGCGGATTTCGCCATCTTCGATCACGGCCACGGCAAGGCCGACCATGTCCTCTTCGGCGGCGAGCCGGGTCAGGCGCTGGTCGAGACGGTCATAGTCAATGGCCTGGGCGAAGGCGGCCGGTAGCGCGATCACAGCGAGCAGGCAAAGCAGGGCAGGGCGCAGGAACCGCATGAATATCCTTCGAATCTGGCTGCCCGTCCCGGAACCAGATTGAGCAAGACTCTCCCGCCGTGTAAAGAGACAGCAGGTGCTGAGGCGTCGGGTGGGCCTTGCGCGCCGAAAAAATATGCGGCTTGGCCAGGCCAGACTGTGCTTGCCCGCCTTGACCTTGGTGCCTGTCGCCTGTATTGGCCCCTCTTTCCGAGACACATCAGCCTTAGAGCAGAACCATGAAACGTACATTCCAGCCGAGCAACCTGCGCCGCAAGCGCACCCATGGATTCCGCCTTCGCATGGCGACCAAGAATGGCCGCAAGGTTCTGGCGCGCCGCCGGGCAAAAGGCCGCAAGGAACTGTCCGCTTAAGGCGAGACACGGGTCCGCCCAGCCTGAAAGGCCGGGAGCTGCAGATGCCGCAAGACAATCAAGACAGTCCGATTGAGGTCGTTCGCCTGGCGAAGCGGCCTCAATTCCTTTTTGTACGCGGCGGCAGGGCCGAACGGCGCAAATGCCTTGTGGTTCAGGCGAGGCAGCGTGCTGGCGACGCCCCCGGCAGCCATATCGGGGCGGGCTTTACGGCCACCAAGAAGGTCGGCAATGCGGTCGTGCGCAACCGGGCCAAGCGCCGGTTGCGCGAAGCCGCGCGCCTGTTGCTGCCCAGGCTGGGGCGCCCGGGAACCGACTATGTTTTCATCGCGCGGGACGCCACCGCTGACATTGCGTGGGTGCGTTTGCTTGACGATATGGAAAGCGCGCTGATAAGCCTCGCCGCTGATTGACCGCGCCGCCTCGATTTGCGAGTTGGCGCCCAGAAACCTCCGGGACAAAATTCCATGGAAAAGCAAGATCAGCGCAATTTCCTGATCGCGATGGCGCTGATGGTCGCTTTCGTGTTCGGCTACCAGAAAGTCTTCATGGAGCCGGCGCAGAAGCGCTTTGAGGCCCAGCAGGCCGCGATCACCGCCGATGAGCAGACCGGGGTGAGCGTAAACGAACTGAGCAATGTTCCGGCGATTGCGGCGACCAAGACAGTCGAGGAAGCGATTTCCGGGCCGGGCCGGGTCAAGTTTGATGGCGAATCCGTCGATGGATCGATCCGGCTTGCCGGGTCGCGGATCGACGATCTCAGCCTGCGCAAGCACTTCCTGACCGTGGAGAAGAAGCAGGAAATACGCCTGTTCCGCCCGGAAGCGAGTGAATACGGATATTTCGCGACCTATTACTGGGCAGACGGCACGTCGCTGGTCGCGGGCCGCAATTCGCCCTGGGTGCAGGTCGGACTGGGCCATCTGACGACGACCTCGCCGATCAAGCTGCGCCTTGAAACGCCGGGCCTGACCATCGACCGAACGGTTTCAGTTGATGAGAATTACATGTTCTCTTTCGAGGATACGCTGACCAATACAGGCGATGCCGAACGCACGGTTCGCGCCATTGGCTCGGTTGAGCGGCACGGCGACTTCAAGGGCTTCCTCGAATTGACCGATCCCGGCTCTGCCGCCGCCGGTGGTCTTGCCCATATGGGCCTGATGGGCGTGGTCGACGGCGAGTTGCGCCTGAAGAAGTACAAGCCGCTGCTCGCCCTCAAGAACATTGACGGGGAAACGGATGAAGGCACCTTCCCGTCCACGCAAGGCGGCTGGTGGGGCCTGACGGACAAATACTGGCTGGGCGCGCTGGTGCCACAGCAGGACCGGCCGTTCAACGGGGTCGTCAACAAGAAGTCGATTGCCACTGACGGTCCGCTGGAAGTGCGCACCGAGAGCGAGGCCTTCATCCTTGCGCCGGGCGCGAGCCAGACTGCCCAGAATCGTATCTTCGCCGGTGCCAAACGTTTCGAAGTCCTGCAGGACTACCAGAACGAGGACGGCATCCCGCGCATGGTCGATGCCATCGACTGGGGCTGGGCCTTCTTCCTGACCAAGCCCTTCTTCTATGCGCTGGAATACCTTGCGGGCGTGCTCGGCTCGTTCGGCTGGGCGATCCTCGCCTTCACGGTCCTGATCAAGCTGCCGCTCGTGCCGCTGTTCAACCAGAGCTACAAGTCCATGGCCAAGATGAAGAAGCTGCAGGAGCCGATGAAGGAGCTCAATGAGCGCTTTGCCGCCGATCCCCAGCGCAAGCAGCAGGAAATCATGAAGCTGTACAAGCAGGAAGGGGCCAACCCGATTGGCGGCTGCGTTCCGATCCTGTTCACCATCCCGATTTTCTATGCGCTCTACAAGACGCTCTTTGTAACGCTGGAAATGCGCCATACGCCCTTCCTGTTCCTGAAGGACCTTTCGGCGCCGGACCCGACCGCGATCGGCAACCTGTTCGGCCTGCTGCCCTGGGCTGCGTCCGACATCAAGGCTATTCCCGTGATCGGCTTGGTCATCGGCATCGGCATCCTGCCGCTGCTCTATGGCGTTACGATGGCGGCGCTGCAGAGCCTCAGCCCGGCACCGACGGATAAGACGCAGAAAATGGTGATCCAGGCCATGCCGATCGTGTTCACGTTCGTGTTCGGCGGCTTTGCGGCAGGCCTGGTGATGTACTGGGTGTGGAGCAACATCCTGTCCTTCGCACAGCAATATTTCATCATGCGCCGCAACGGGGTCGATACCGAACTCGGCAAGACGATTTCGCGCCTGTTGGGGCGTGAAAAAGAACCGGCGGACTGAATCATGGACACGCGCCCGGCCCCGAGTGAAGACCAGATTGAAACCGGGCGGCTCTTGTTCGCCGGCCCGGTCGACTTCGTCATGGGTGTGGTTGATCTCAAGGGCCTGCCGCCTGCCGACCGGACCGAGGTCTGCTTTGCCGGCCGGTCGAATGTCGGCAAGTCGAGCCTGATCAATGCGCTGACCAACCGCAACAAGCTGGCGCGGAGCTCGTCCGAGCCGGGCCGGACGCGCGAACTCAACTATTTCGATGTCGGCCCCGGCCAGCTCTATCTCGTCGACCTGCCGGGCTTTGGCTATGCCAAGGTCAGCCGGACACAGGCCGATGCCTGGATGAAGCTGACCCGGTCCTACCTGCGCGGACGCCCGTCCCTGCGCCGGGTGTTCCTGCTGGTCGATGCGCGGCGCGGCCTGATGGACACGGACGAAGAGGTCATGGCCATGCTCGACGGCTCGGCGGTGACCTACCAGATCCTGCTGACCAAGGCCGACAAACTGGCCAAGGGCGAAGTGGACGCGCTGCAGGCCGATATCGAGACCAAGCTGAAAAAGCACGGCGCGGCGCACCCGCTGACCATCGTGACCTCGGCTGAAAAAGGCTGGGGCATGCCCGAACTGCGCGCCGAGATTGCCGCGCTGCTCTAGCCCTGCGCGAGCGGCGCCTGTGAGGGCGCTTGGGTGTGAGGTATGGGTGTTCTGAGGGTGATGCACGGCATCATGGAGCAAATCAGCGCTGCGCCCCAACTCGAACGTCGCCACCGGATCATAAGGTAGACACCGGTAAAGCGGAGTTCAAAGTCCGTTCCTGGCCCTGCGTCGCCGGTCGAAGCCAAACGGGCGAACGGCGGGTTTGCAGAAATGCGTACATTGGCAGCGTCAGAATGTCTTCGTTCCGACCGAGCCATCTCAGCCCTTTTTTGAGGCTCGACAGCAGAAACGGCGGCCTCAAGCCCGGGTTTCCTGACAATGTCCCTATACCTGCTTTGCGACGGCGGATGATATGGGAAGCGGCGAATTGTCGGGCTTAAGGAAGCGGATTGAAGCTGCAAAGGCGATCATTTCACAGACTAAAGTCGTCAGCGTGACGGTGGCCCGCCAGCCCAGCACTTTCTGCATTCCCTTGAAAGGGAAGGCGTGGCGGCGATGGTCGCGCAGAAAATCCCTTTGACGTTTGAATTCCGGAACGAGGTTCCATTTCTCGTAGAAGTATCGCTCGGCCTTCATGCAGCGAGAGGAATTCCAGCGCAGGCAGAAATAGGGAATTTCACGCCAGGTCATCTTCCTGCCCACCGCATAGACAACGACTGCGGCCGGTTCGAACCATATCGTCCACCCCCGCTCGCGGGCTTTGAAGGCCATGTCGATTTCGTCTGTAAAGCCAACCAGTTTAGGGTCGAGCGGGCCGATCTGTTCCATCATGTCGCGACGGGCAAGCACGACATGGAATTCGGTGGCATCTGTTTCCTCTCGGACGAGCGCGTTCTTGCGCCCCAGATACTGTTCGTGTTCAAAGCGGTGGTGACGGTACATATCCCGGCCGTGGCCGGTATCGGTCAGTTTGATGATGCTGCCCGCATGATGGATTTTCAGATCGGGCATGCGCGCTTCCGGTCCAACAAGAATTGTCGGAGTGACCAGTCCGGCGCCAGTTTCTTCCGCACATTCGACCATGGTGGACAGCCAGCCCGGTGTGAAGGCGACATCGTTGTCGATAAAGACAACATATTTGGTATCCACCAGTGGAAGGGCCGTATTACGGGCATCGTTTGGTGTGATGAAACCCGGGCGGCGGATATAGACGTGGCCACGGCTCTCCACTTCAGCTTTCAACGCGTCAGCGATCGCTTTCGGCGAGCCGCCATCAACATAGATCATGCGGAAAGGCAGGTCGGCCGTGTCAAAACAGGCTTGCAGCGACATGCCGGCCTGCTCGAACCGCTCGCGTGGGGAGACGATGATGGTGACGTCAGGCTGGTCACCGTTGATGAAGTTGGGCTTCATTCGGAACGCGTCCTTTTCTCGTCTGGTCTGCGTTTGCTATGCCTTGCGAAATTCGTGCCGTGCCAAATGTGTCTCGCGCGGCATCGTTCTTGCCCAGATAAAAATATGCGTCCGCTGGAAAGGGCAATCGTTGACACAGTCGGCCAACAATTCCATGCCGAGTGTCTCGGTGATCTTGCCAACCTTCAATCGGTGCGGATTGATCGCGTCCAGTCTCGACTCATTGCTCAACCAGTCCTATCCAATTGCCGAGATCCTGGTCGTCGATGATGGATCCACTGATGATACCGAAGCGGTTGTTGCCGCATTCGGCGACAAAGTCCGCTATATTCGCCGGGAGAACGGCGGCAAGAATGCTGCGATCAATACAGGACTTGGCCACGCGGAAGGTGATTTGATCTGGATCATGGATGATGATGATCTTGCCCCGGTCGATGCACTGGAAAGGCTGGTCGCTCCGTTCATTGCAGATCCATCAACAGCGATTAGCTACGGAGCGCTGCAAAAATTCCGGGAAGACCCGGGGACTGGCGCGATGCGTTTTGAGCGGACGCATCCCTATCCTTTCGAGGACGAACGGTCCTTTTTTGTTCATGTCATGGAAGACTGTTTCATTACGGGCCAGCCTTGCGTGCTAGTGCGCCGCTCGTGCTATGACGCCATCTTCCCACTGCCGGAAGATAAAGTCATCTCCGAGGACTATGCCGTGCTGCTCCTTTTGGCACGCAGGTGGCCCGCGAAGCGCGTCGAGGGGGTAACTCTTTTTCAGCGCCAGCATGATGGTCCACGCGGACCTGCAAATATCCGCTATGCTGCCGATACTCGCAATGCGCGCTGGAGCGCTGCCGATACGGAACTGCTGCGCGAACTTTTGCCTTATGTCACGATGGGCGAGCTGGTTAGCAGACCGGCATCCTCGGAGCCGGGAGACGCTCTGGGACGACGGCAAGCATACTTTCAGAAAGCAACAATCGCAGCGCGCAAGAAGCTCTGGCCGGACGCGCTCCGTGCGGTGCGGGATGGAGTGCGCCAGGCCCCCGACGCCCCGCTCGGTGCAATGGATCAGCTCATTCTCGGTCGCATGCTTGGCTGCCGTTATGGACTTGATGAGCTGATTGCAGAACCGGGGATTCTGAATGAGCTAAGCTCGGCTTTGGCTGGGCTAGGTGCGCGACGCGAGGCCATAGCCTGCATCGCTACACCGCTGCCCTATCTTCTCCGATGCCAGCTAGCCGAAGGGGATCTTCGTCGGACGTTGTGCTTGTTGCGAATCTACTGGCGTCTAACGGGCTGGCGCCAAGGCTCTTGGCGGTTAATAAGTAAAGCGTCGCAAAAAATATTCGAGTGATGTCAGATGAATGCGAACCAGTCTTCGTTAATCGCGAACGCGCAGCTGCTAGACGACGACAAGATCGCGCGACTCGCGCAGCGCAGGGTCCTAGGTAGTCACCCCGAAAATTGTACAACTTGCATTTTCGAACCTTTTCGCTCTGCAACGCCTCGAATTTGCTGCGTAAGCAGTCATTTTCCCATGTTCGGTCGATGACTACTTTCGGCGACAATCTGCCGTCGGATGGAACATGCCGCTATGTCGCCAACCTTCAGCTTGACCAGGTCACAGCCCCTGAGCTTGCTATCGATCGCGAGGTTGAAGAGAACGAGGTTTCGCTTATCGCCTTTAAGCCCAATCCGGGTCCGGATCGACCAGACCTCCTTTATTTTTAGGGCTGGCTTCCGACCGGGCAGCTTGCCTGCGTTCAATCAGCGATGCCCGGCTGGCCCTGGGTTTTCCGCAGGGCCTTTCGACTGGTCTTCGATGATGCTCCTCCTTTCCAAGCCGCCGCACAGTGCAGATGGCAAGAGGAGAGGCATGCAAACAAACGGCGAGAACAAGCGGCGGCTGCCGGTCGAAAAATCCTGAGGGGTGGGAGTTCGTGGTCCGTTTGCTGCCCCCAAAGGATGAGGTTGGACGATCGGTTGCAGCAAATCCGAACGCAGCATTTCATCTCAGGTATCTGAATAGAGGGCGAAACGGACACGGCGCGCAAACTGCAGTCGGAACCGCGCCGGTTCTCGAGAAAACTCCGGGTCCGCAACGTCAAATGCTACGGTTGCGACCCGGGCAGGTCGCGCTCCGAGGGAAGGGGACAATACGAATTGCGTCATGGATTGGCGTGCATGCGCTTGGCAACTTGCGAAAGCCCCACCGACGACCCAATCTAAAATAGTTTTTATCTATCGATATAAAATAAAATAACGATTTTGATTATGTATATTCAACACCCATTTCCGTTGTGGACAGTAGGTCCGAAGATGAAATGGAAAGTGGTATGTATCGAACTGATGATTGGCAGGCGCTAACTGCAACCCCCCAAGCCGGAGCGCTAACTCCTGCCGATGTGGGCACAAAGCCCCAGCAAAAGCTGTACGATCGGCGCGGAAGGCGCAAGCGCCGTGCGCGCCGTTATGCGCGTCCGCTATAATGCTTGACGAAATTCTGAGGAGGGAGACGGAAATGTTATCAGCCTGCGATCTGGATAACCTTCTCGAAACCGCCGAGACACAACATGTCGAAGCAAAACGTTCGTATGCGGCAAGAAAAATCGAGGATTTACAGCTTCATAGATGGGCCGATGATGGGGGGTGGATCTTGCCGAGACCAATGACCACCTCGGCCTCGGCCAGAGGGGGGGAAGCGTCCAGCCCGCGAACGCTGACGCTGTAAGGGCGCAGCTTTTGATCTCTGGCGTCTCTGCTGGACGCCAAGATCATGCCAAGGTGTCTGTTGATAGCGGACAGCACAGCGTCGGCCGGCGGCTCCAGACAAAAATTTGCTCATGAAAAAGTGTCGACGCGCGAAAGCTCACATCGCGGTCGTAGTTTCCTAACCCGACTTTGAAGTGGATCGAACTTGACCCCGATGGACCTGATAGACGCAGACACTCGCATCACGATTGCAAACAGGTCCGGGGACGTGTTGCCTTTCTCTCGGGGCATCCTGGCAAGCAGCCTTCTCTCGACAGGGATCGCCACTGAAGAGGCCTACCGGCTTGCGAGCGTTGTTCAATTGCGATTGCTCAAATTTCGAACCAAAACCGTCAATGCCGAACAGCTGGTCGGAATGATCCGCCAGATTCTGGTTGACGAAGAGCCGGATGGGACAGCAGAGCGCTGGCTCGCCTGGCGTACGGCCAAGCGGTCGGGAAGACCGGTTGTGGTCGTGTTTTCCGGCGCGCCCGGCGTCGGCAAGAGCACCGTGGCGGCACGGATGGCCTTTCGCTTCGGGATATCGAGCGTAATTACAAGCGATTCTATACGGGATGTGCTTCGCACCGTGATACCGGTTAGCGTCTTGCCGGAGTTGCACCGATCAACGTTCGAACTGGTGGACTCCGAAGGTCCTGCACAGTTTTCCAATTTCGACAGGCAGGCGAACGCTGTGGCAAATGCGACCGTCGCCGTTGCCCAACGTCTTGCGGCCGAACGGAGATTTGCAATCCTTGAAGGGGTCCACCTGCTACCAGGACTGATTGGCAGTGCGCTGGCGCCGCATCCGGCGCGCCCGATTGTGATTGAACGGCTGATCGTCGAATGCAGCGACGACGCGCACAAGGCAAAGCTGGAGCGCCGGGCGATTTCCCAACCCCTGCGGCGCGGCGATCGTCATGTTGCAGACATTGGCAGGATCCGGGCGATCCAGTCTCACCTGCAGACCAAAGCAGATGCGAGTGGAACGCCGACAATCGGAACAGAAAATCTTGCGATGGCGACTCATAGAATCGTAGATGAAATTGCAAGCCTCGTCGAGAGTGAAGGAGTTTCGCCATAACCCGTAGATTGCTGGTCCTCGATGTGCATGGCGTCGTGCTTAATAATCCGCTGCCAGGCTTCCTATCGTACCTGGATACATTCAGTCGCGGAAATAGTTCTGCAAAATCTCGCTGGGCAATTATCCGGCAGCCGTTCTGGGAAGGAAAGATGAGTGACCAGCAGATGTGGTCAACGCTCGCGCCCGGCGCAGACAGTCTTCGGCTACGTGAAGAGCTTGAAGCGCGCTATGCGCCAGGGCCATATTATCATCACCTGATGGCCACGCATCATCCTTGCTGGCTTCTATCGAACCACCGGAAGCAATGGCTCACTCCGCGATTGGAGCGGTTTGGTCTAGCCTCAAGGTTTGAGAAAGTGCTGGTGTCGGACGAATTGCAAGCAGCCAAGCCATCGTTAGAATCGTTCAAGCCTGTCATAGAGATCATGCGAAGTAATCGCGTCACATTTGTCGATGACAACGTCCAGAATGTTGATGCTGCGCGCAGGTTCGGGGTGGATGCAGTGTTGGCCGATGAGGGTATCGATTGGTCGGCGATTGCGGCTTGACCGATGTGACGCAGAGTGTCCTGCCAGATTGCCCGTTATACGGGCAATACAGGTCTGATCTGCCGTACCAGGCAAGCCATTCCATTTGCGAATGTCTGATGTCCGCGTCCTGTTTCATTCGAGTCATCGCCCTCGACGAGCGCTAAGTCATTTTCCGGCGAGAATCCGCCGCTATGTCCGCTCCGACCTCGCAAGCCGATGCGCCTACGCAGACTGCGCCATGTCGCCGTGTGACGATGGCACGAGCTCGCGATAGGCGCGCCAGCTGGCGAGGCCGATGACAGGGAAGGTGACGACCAGGCCGAGAAAGCCGGTGGCGATGCCAAGCGCGGTGAGGGCGACGATCAGCACGGCCCAGACCAGCATCGGCAGGAAGTTCTGCGCGATCGTGCGCACGCTGGTGATCGTCGCGATGAAGACGTTGGTCTTCTCGTTCAGCAGCATCGGCGCAGACACGACCACAAGGGAATAGGCCATGAAGGCGATCACGCCGCCGATGGCCGTGCCGGCCATGACCATGGTGTGGCCCTCCGGGTCGGTCAGCATGAAGTTCACGAACTCGGGCAGCGTCTTGTGGACCCGGTAGGTCGACAGGCCATAGACGATTTGCGACGCCTCGACCCAGAACGAGTAGACGAGGAACAGCGCGAGCCCGAGATACATCAGGTCCTGCCGGAAAGCAGAGCGCACGAACAGGATGTCGCCGATCCGCGGTTTCTCGCCCTGTTCCAGCATGCGGCCCGTATTGTAGAGCCCCATGGCGAACATGGGTGCCACGAGCATGAAACCGGCGGCCAGCACGAACAGCCACTTCAGCGCGCCCACCGAATAGAGCGCAGCCGCCAGGCCGACGCTGAGCGCGACAAGGATGGCGCCGTAGGCCAGGCACGGCCAGAGCGCCTTGCGAAAATCGGCCCAGCCGCCAGCGAGCCAGCCGAAGGGCGCCGTCAGGCCAATCGTGTTGACGGCCGGCAATTGTGTCGGTGCCTGCTCCATGCGTCCCTCCCAGAACATTTTGGCTGAGCTTAGCAGGGTGAACGCAGCGCGAAAGTAAGGAAAGGTACGCATGGGGGAAGATGGGGAAACGGGTGCCCGGAGCGTGCCCTGCGACATTGTTGCAAATGATTCTCACAAAACTTGCAAACAATTCTCAATCATGACATGTGTGCGCATGTAACTCATTCTCACTTACAAGGCTTATTGTCTCATGCGTTTCCTCACTGCCGGTGCCCTGGCCTTGTCTGCCCTCACAGCCTCTCCTGCCCTGGCAGACGACGGTGGCAAGGAGGTGGACGAGACTCGGGTGATGGACACGATTGCTGTCCTTGGCACCTATCTTTCCAATGAGAAATTCAGCGGCACCAAGACGCAAACGCCGATTGTCGACGTGCCACAAAGCCTGTCGGTGGTGACGAGCGCCCAAATTGCCGAGCAGGCCTTCACCGATATGGGCGACGTCTTGCGTTACACGCCCGGCGCGTCGATCGGCCAGGGCGAAGGCCACCGCGACCAGATCACGATACGTGGCCAGAATTCGACGGCAGACTTCTTCATCGATGGCTTGCGTGACGATGTGCAGTACTTCCGGCCATTGTATAATATCGAGCAGATCGAAATCCTGCGCGGATCAAATGCCATGATCTTCGGCCGTGGCGGCGGCGGCGGCGTGGTGAATCGCGCGACCAAGCGGCCCGATTCCAGTGCCGATATTGCCAGCCTGTCGGTCAGTGCCGATACGTTTGGAGAGATATCGGGCGCCATCGATTACAATACGGCGACAAGTGCGGACTCGACCGTTCGGATCAATGCGTTCGCCGAATCGCTGAACAATCACCGCGACCAGTTCGGTGGCGACCGGTTTGCCGTCAATCCGACATTTGCCACCCGGTTGGGCCCGGATACCAGCCTGCTCTTGTCCTATGAGTTCGTGGACGACGACCGGGTCGTCGACCGGGGCGTGCCGTCGGACGGATCCGGCGCACCGCTTGCGGGCTATGACACATTTTTCTTCGGCAGCCCGGACCGGAACCGGACGACCCTGCAGGCCAATATCGCCAAGGCGCGCCTGGACCACCGGTTTTCGGAATCGCTGTCGATCAATACGACGCTGCAATATGCCGACTATGACAAGATGTACCAGAACATCTATGCGGCGAGCTTCGACGCCGTTGCCGATACAGTCACCCTTGACGGGTACCAGGATGAAACGGCGCGTGACAACCTGATCCTGCAGACGAACCTGGTCTCGGAATTTGCATTGGGCGGCCTTGCCCACACGCTGCTGATCGGCGCCGAATATGCCGACCAGCAGTCCGCCAATGCGCGTCATGACAACGTGTTTTCCGACACCAATGACGACCAGACCACGATAGCCGTGACCCGCCCGCTGGCCTTGCCGGCCTTTGCGTTTTCAAACCCGGTTCGCAACCGCCGGTCCGATGTCCAGGTCCTGTCGGTGTATGCCCAGGACCAGGTCGACCTTGGCCAGCATTTCAAGCTGATCGCCGGGCTCCGGTTCGACCGGTTCGAAATCGACGTGAATGACCTTCAAAACGCAGCGCAATTCAGCCGTGCCGATGAAGAAATCTCGCCGCGTATCGGCATTATCTACAAGCCGATGGAAAACGTGTCCGCCTATGCGAGCTACAGCAAATCCTTCCTGCCGCGATCGGGCGACCAGTTCCTCGAATTGAGCGACGCAAGCGCCCAGCTCGAGCCCGAGGAATTCAACAACCAGGAGATTGGCATCAAGTGGGACATGCAATCCGGTCTCAGCCTGACGGCGGCCCTGTTCAAGCTTGACCGGGATACGACCGAGCGTACGGCGGACGGTGAAGACAGCTTTGTCACGACGTCGGAAACACAAGGGTTTGAAGTCCAGCTTGGCGGCCAGGCAACCGATCGCTGGCGGGTGGATATCGGGTATAGCTATCTCGATGCGGAGCTTGCAGACGGATCGGCGGGCAGCCAGGTCCCGGCGCACATGTTCTCGGTCTGGAACCGCTACGATGTGTCGTCGCAACTCGGTTTCGGCCTCGGGGTCACCTACCAGGACGAACAGTTCGCGTCGGCCAGCAACGCGGTAACGGTGCCGGATTTCACCCGGGTGGATGCGGGTGTTTTCTACACGATGCGCAACGGTACGGTGTTGCAGCTGAATATCGAGAACCTGCTGGACGAGGACTATTTCCCGGCCGCGCACAATAACAACAACATTTCCCCTGGTGCGCCGCTCAATGCACGGTTTTCGGTCAAAACGAGTTTTTGAGCAGGCAGGCCCGCCATCCCGGGATGAATGCGGCCAGGAATCGCCGGATACCGGTGTCGGTTCAGTCCTTCCCCGGACGATAGGTTCGGGTCGCGCTTGCCAGCAAGTCCTCACGCGTCAGGTGCGCCTTGCGCCATTCTTCGGCGGCGAAGAGGGGGGCCTGGTCGGCATAGTGGGGTGAGGCCTTGTCGAGCGTGGCGCTGCCATAGGGGCTGATGACGCGTGCTTGCTGGTGGCCGGCGGCGTCCCATTCGACCAGCGCGATCCATGTGTCGCCGGCGGTCATGTGCAGTTCGCCATCATCGCCCATGGCTTCGGGATAGACTGCGCGCAGCGTGTCGGCGGCGCCGCTGATCGGTAGGCTGGCCTTGCCGCGCACGAGCCGGTTGACCTCGCCCCATTCCGGGTCGATCCGGCCATGGTGGACGGTCAGCCATTCGACCGCCTCGCGGAAAGCGGTTTCCGGATCCGGGGCGGGCAGGTGGGTGTATTTCGCGGTGACTTCGCGCAGCACGGTCAGGCCGCCGAGGGCTGCATAGCGGCTGTCGGCATTCATCTTCCTGTCCCATGCGGCGAGGCGTTTGGCGGCCTCGGCCATTTCCGGTTCCTGGCTCCAGTCGACCGCGAGCACCCGGGCAATCAGCTCTGCCGCTTCGGAGCCCTTGGCATAGGCGGTGTCGAACTTTAGCGCGATCAGGTCCGGCTCATTGATCGGGGTCTTGCCGTCGGTCAGTTCGATCATGCGCAGTGAGCGGTTCGACTGGTTGGTCTGCAGGCCCATGGACTGGGGGAAGTCCTCGGGGCGGAGATTGTCCGGGCCGTCCGTGGCGCTGTAGGGCGTATTATTGGAATTGAAGACGAGGCCGGACACGGGATTGATCAGTTTCGGCACGTCACTCCACGGACGATAGCCCTGCCAGATCAGGTCTGACCGGTCGCCCGGCATGTCGCCCGACCAGTCCCATGCATCGTTGCGGGCCGGGTACTGCGCATTGTGGATGAAGGCGACATTGGCGTCCTTGTCGGCATAGATATAGTTGATGCTGGGCAGGGCGTTCAGCGACATGGCGGACATGAAACCGTCCAAGTCATTGGCCTTGTTCAGGCGGTAATATTGTTCGAGCTGGCGGATTTCGCCCATGCCGGAAAAGCGGACCGCATAGGTGCCGTGTTTCGATTCGATAACCGGGCCATGAGCGGAGCGGAGCACCTTGCGATTCACCTTCAGGGCAAAGGGGCCGACCAGTTTGACGTGCAGCGTGACGGTGGATTCGGCGAAATTGACCCATTCGCCATCCAGCTTGTACTGGTTCGCATCGTCCGGGTTCACGGTCAGGACATAGGTATCGACCAGGTCCTGCGCGCTGACCGTATTGGCCCAGCCGAGATTGGCATTGAAGCCGTGCAGGATGACCGGCGTGCCGGGGAAGATGCCGCCGGTAATGTCGAGGCCTTCATCGGACGATATCTGCGCCTCGTACCAGGCGACGGGGCCGGTCAGCGGCTGGTGGGAATTGATCACGAGGCGGGTGACATGGTCGCCGGCCCGGCTGGCGGAAACGGCGATGCCGTTCGAGCCGCGTTCGGCCATTGTCTTCGGGGCGATCATGAAGGCCTTGCGGCCCGCTGCCGGGTCGAGCGCGATGGCCTGCGTATAGTCTTCGCCGAACAGGTGCAGCAGCGTTTCGTCGAGGCCGTAGAAGAAGGGCGTCTTGAACACGAAGCCGGCGACGACATCTTCGGCCGTGAAGGGGGCAAGGCCGCGCCATGTCGCCTTGGGGTGTTCGGACGCATAGAGATTGAGGCCGGTCGCATAGGCTTCGGCCATGGCTTTGACATCGTCGGGCACGTCGGCGGCGTAGCGCGCGTCCATCGTGTCCCAGACGCCGAGCAGGGCGACGATATAGTCGAGCGGGGCGGCGTCCTTGCCGCGATAATGGGCCATCACGCCCCGGCCTGCGGCGACGGTTTCCTGGATCGTCTCGAAATCATCCTCGGCATGGGCATAGGCGAGGCCGAAGGCGGCGTCGGTGTCGTGGGCCCCATGGATATGTGGCACGCCGAATTCGTCGCGGATCACTTCAGCGTCATAACTGGCGGCGCCAGCGGCCAGCACGCTGGCGGACGGGTTGGCGGGCAGCGGGTCCCAGAGATAGATGCCTGCGCCGATCAGGACGATGAGCAAGAGGGCGCCAGCGCCCGTCATGATGCGTTTCATGGTATCTTCCCCGCCAGTTGGTCTTTTTGACAGCCTAACGCCGCGCCGCCGATCTGTCGCGTGCCGATTGGAAGGGTTTCGCTGGGCTGAAAAGCGCCTTATGAGGCTGGCCCACACGCATTGATCGCGAAGGATGGCGCATCGCCCCATGACAGACCCTGTTGCACACGCCCGGTTCACGGCCAAAACCCTGTCCGAGGCCCTGCCCTATATCCAGCGCTATGCGGGCCAGACAATTGTCGTCAAATATGGCGGCCATGCCATGGTGGACCCGGCCTTGTCGGCGGGCTTTGCGCGCGATGTCGTGCTGCTGAAGGCGCTCGGCATCCACCCGGTGATCGTGCATGGCGGCGGCCCGCAGATCGGCAAGCTGCTGGAAAAGCTGGGCATCGTGTCGGAATTCAAGGGCGGCCTGCGGGTCACCGACGAGGAAACGATGGAAGTTGTCGAAATGGTCCTGTCCGGGCCGATCAACAAATCCATCGTGCGGGCGATCAACCAGGCGGGCGGCAAGGCCGTCGGCCTGTCGGGCTCTGACGGCAACCTGATCCGCGCCGAAAAGGCGACCAAGACGACCAAGGACCCTGACAGCCATATCGAACGGGTGCTCGATCTCGGCTTTGTCGGCGAGCCGAGCACGATCGACACGACCGTGCTGGACGTGATGCTGCGCAATGATTCGCAGCTAATCCCGGTCGTCGCGCCGGTCGGCGTCGGCCATGATGGCGCGCGCTACAATATCAATGCCGACACGGCGGCCGGGGCGCTGGCGGCGGCGCTGGGCGCGAGCCGCCTGTTGCTGCTGACGGACGTGGCTGGTGTGCTCGACAAGCAGAAAAACCTGATCCGCGAAATCCCGGTGGCGGACATTCCGGGGCTGATCGCAGACGGCACAGCTGCAGGTGGCATGATTCCCAAGCTTGAAACTGCCGCGCATTCCGTAAATCATGGTGTTGGGGCGGCTGTGATACTTGATGGGCGTGCGCCGCACGCTCTCCTCATGGAGCTATTCACAGAACATGGCGCAGGTACGCTCGTTTCTTAGACTTCTCGGCGCGCTTGGCGCGTTGTTGGCATTTGGCAGCGGTGCCCAGGCGCAGGACGGCGCCGACGGCTGGTCGCTGTGCAACCGGACCAGCTTTATCATCGAGGCGGCGATAGGCCGGCCCGAGGGCGCCGGCATCACGGTGGAAGGCTGGATCAAGCTGCAGCCGGGCAGCTGCAAGCTCGCCCTGCCCGGCCCGCTGGAGCCGAAATTCCATTTCGTCTATGCCCGTACGTCTTCGGCCCACCGGGGCGGCGTTCGCGAATGGGGCGGCAATACTGATCTTTGCGTCGACCCGACGGGCAGTTTTTCGTTGGAAAGCCCGCCGGAATGTTCGGCCATGGGGCTTGAGGCGCGGGGCTTCCGGGCAGTGGAGGTCACGCGGCGGACCCGCTGGGTCACGCCCTTTACCGAGATCGACAATTATGACTCCACCAAGGCAAGGGCCGCCGGTATCCAGCGCCTGCTGGAGGAAGCCGGGGTCGTGTCCGGCGTGATCGACGGCAATATCGGCCACAAGACCCGCACCGCAATTGGTGAATTCCTGAAAAAGAACGGCCTGCCCGCGACGACGTCGGAATCTGACCTGATCGACTTCCTCGAACAGGTCGCCAAGGAACGCGGCCGTGCGGTCGGGTTTACCGTTTGCAATCGTACCAAGAACCGGATCTGGAGCGCGATTGCGCGGCGCGGCTCCGAAGGCTGGGAAAGCCGGGGCTGGTGGTTGCTCGAGGCGGGGGGCTGTTCGCGCGTGATCGACAGGCCGTTGAGCGGGGCGGACCATTTCGTCTATGGCGAGATGGAGGACGGCGATGCGTTGCGCACGCTGGCCAAGGCGTCGGACGCGTTCTGTGTCGGGCGCTCGAAATTCGCGATTGTCGGCCGCGACGATTGCGAGGCGTCCGCCTATCGGACCGCCCTGTTCGCTGCAACGCCGGCGCCGGTCGACCGCAAACTGGTGTTCGAATTCTTCGAGCGCGATTTCGCAAAGGCCAGCGCAAATGACCGATAGGCATGCAGGCGTCCACCTGACGCCCTTCGGCAGTTTCGGGCACGTTCGCAACTGGGTATTCGATCTCGACAACACGCTGTACCCGGCCGAATGCGATCTCTTCGCCGAGATCGACACGCGGATGACGGACTTTGTTTCGCGGTTGCTGAGCCTGCCCCGGGCGGATGCTCGCATCGTCCAGAAAAAGTACTATGCCGAGCACGGCACGACGCTTTCTGGCCTGATGGAGGTCCACAAGATAGACCCATCAGATTTCCTCAGCTACGTTCATGAAATAGACCTGACGCCGTTGCCGGACCTGCCGCTGCTGCGTACGGCGCTGGAATCGCTGCCGGGCCGCAAGTTCGTCTACACCAACGGCTCGCGGCGCCATGCCGAGCGCGTCACCGAGAAAATGGGCCTGGCCCATATCTTCAACGGCAGCTTCGGTATCGAGGACGCGGCCTATGCGCCGAAGCCCCGGCCGGCCTCCTATACCGCATTCAGCGCGCTGCACGATGTCGATCCAAATGAATCCATATTCTTCGAGGACCTCGCCCGTAATCTCGCGCCCGCCAAGCAGGCCGGATTCACGACGGTCCTGGTGCATTCGGAAAAAGACTGGAGCGACGAACCGATTGAGGCGCGTCCTGCAAGCCTTGCGGACGTTCTGGGGGATGACGGGCTTGGCCACATCGACTATGTGACGGGCGACCTTGCCGCTTTCCTTGAAGCGGCCCTGGAAACCCTCAAGCCTGCCTGTCCTCCGGAGACCCAGACATGACCCATGCCCTTGCCGACGTAATCGACCGCGCCTGGGAAGGCCGCGACGCTCTTTCGACCGAAACGAAGGGCGAAGTGCGCGAAGTCGTCGAAGCCGCGCTCGACCTGCTCGACCGGGGCGAGGCGCGCGTTGCCAGCAAGGAAGCCGATGGCAGCTGGACCGTGCACCAGTGGCTGAAAAAGGCCGTGCTCCTGTCGTTCCGCCTCAACGCCAATGGCATGATTGCCGGCGTGCCGGGCGGCGGCAACTGGTGGGACAAGGTGCCGTCGAAGTTCGAGGGCTGGGGCGAGACGGAGTTTCGCGAGGCCGGTTTCCGCGCCGTGCCGCCCGCTGCCGTGCGCCGGGGTGCCTTCATTGCGAAGAACGCCGTTCTGATGCCGTCTTACGTCAATATCGGCGCCTATGTCGGCGAAGGCACAATGATCGACACCTGGGCCTCCGTCGGCTCGTGTGCGCAGGTCGGCGCCAATTGCCACATCTCGGCCGGTACCGGCATTGGCGGCGTACTGGAGCCGCTGCAGGCGAACCCGACCATCATTGAGGACAATTGCTTCATCGGTGCGCGGTCTGAAGTGGTCGAGGGCGTTGTCGTGGGCGAAGGTTCGGTGATCGCCATGGGTGTCTTCATCACCCAGTCGACCAAGATTGTCGATCGCAAGACCGGCGCCATCACCTATGGCCATGTGCCGCCCTATTCGGTCGTCGTTCCGGGCACGCTGCCGGACAAGAATGGTGGCCCGAGCCTTGCCTGCGCGGTGATCGTGAAAACCGTGGATGCCCAGACGCGGTCGAAGACCGGCGTCAACGAGCTGCTGCGCGATTAGGCTGGTGCGCCCTGTCCACGCTTTTCGGGCGGCGTCAGCAAAGTCTGCAGGGCCTTTTTCAGCTGGCGCGGCAGTGTCGGCTTGCGGCAGATCGGGGCTGAGGCATAGCGGGCCCGCAGCGCATCTTCCGCCGAATGACCGGTATTGAAGAGGAACGGGATGCCCCGGGCTGCCAGGATATCCGCGACCGGAAAGACAAGCTGTCCGGCGACATCGACGTCCAGGATGGCGGCATCCGCTTCAATGGATTCGGCCAGCTTCATCGCGGTTTGAATAGTATGCGCCGACGCGATCGCGGTGCCCCCCATTTCGGCGACCATGTCTTCGAGATCCATTGCGATCAGGATTTCATCTTCGACGATCAGGATTTGTGGCGCGTATTTCATGTCTAGCAAATGGTCTGGCACGTATTTCGTTCCAATATTCAAGCAGTCACACAATGTTATCGCCATGCGAGGCGGCGGCAACATCCGTGTGACTGCCTGTTGTCGGACGATCAGTCAAATACGACAACCTGCCGGGCGACCGATCCCTTGTTGTCCTTCAGGTTCTGTAGCGCGCCGGTGAGGCCGTCGAGACCGATACGGTCGGAGACGAGATCGTCGAGATGCAGGCGGCCCTGCTGGTAGAGCGTGACCAGGCGCGGGAAATCGATCCGGAAGCGGTTTGAGCCCATGACCGCGCCCTGCAGGCGCTTTTCCGTCACCAGCAGCTCGATGCCGGGAATCTCGATATTCACGCCGGGCGGGATCATGCCGATCACCGTCATCACGCCGCGCGGACGCATCATCATGTAGCCCTGTTCAGCGGTCAGTTTCAGGCCGACGCATTCGAACGCATAGTGCACGCCGCCATTGGTCAGGTCCTTGACCTGGGCGACCGGGTCGCCGTTCTTCGGATTGACGAAATCGGTGGCGCCGAATTTCTTCGCCATGGCCAGTTTCTCGTCCGAAAGGTCGACCGCGATGATACGCGAGGCGCCGGCTATCGCCGCGCCATTGATGGCCGACAGGCCGACTCCGCCGCAGCCGAGAATGGCCACGGTCGAACCCGGCTCGACCTTTGCGGCATGGAAGACCGATCCGACGCCGGTAATCACGCCGCAGCCGATCAGGCAGGCGCGGTCCATCGGCATCTCCTTGTCGATCACGCAAAGCGTGTTCTCGTGCACCAGGATCTGTTCGGCAAAGGAGGACAGGTTGAGGAATTGCGAGACCTTTTCCTTGCCGATCGACAGGCGCGGGGCCTCCGTCGGCGCACGCTTGAACTGTTCGCCATTCACGGTGTGGCAAACCGACATGTGGCCGGTCAGGCAGAATTCGCAGGTGCCGCAGAAGGGTGACAGGATCGAGACGACGTGGTCGCCGGGCTTCACGGCGCTGACCATGGAGCCGACCTGTTCGACGATGCCGGCGCTTTCATGCCCGAGTATGACCGGCATCTCGGTCGGGAAGGCCCCGTCCCAGAAGTGCACGTCGGAATGACAGACACCCACTGCCTTGAGGCGCACGAGGACTTCGCGCGGGCCGGGCTTCGATATCGTGACGTCTTCGATCGAGAGCGGCGCATTAGGCGCGCGCATGACAGCAGCTTTCATGGGACTTCCTCCGGGTTGGCCGCGCGCTCGTTCGCTGACGCCGCGGTCTCAGTGCGCATCATTGCCCAGAGGCCCGGTCTTGAACAGCCCGGCCCCAACGTAAGCCAGGTCAGTAGGGCGTACCGTCTTCGTGGAGATAGATATTGTCCGGCCCGACTTTCAAGTCGATGCCGGGATAGGCGCAGCCATCCTGGGAATCGCGGCTGCTGGCGACGAGGAAGACGAGCGGCCGGGCGCCCTCATTGCGCAGGTGGTGCGCTTCGCCGTCGGCCGGGAAAGCCGCCATCTCGCCCGGCCCCAGCGTGTACTCGCCGCAATCGGTTACGACCCGCGCCGTGCCCGAGAGAACGATGACGAACTCGTCCTCATGCGTGTGGACATGCATCTGGCTCGACCAGGCGCCCGGCGGGATCGTACAGAGATTGACGCATAGTGCGGTCAGGAAGCCGGCATCACCGATGCCCTGCCACTGGCGGTCCCTGACGGCAGCGGCATGGGGATCGGGATAGTTGGTGCCCGTCCGGACCGGCACCTTGGCGAGATCGATTTTCGGCACGCGTGTCTACTCCGTGGCGACCAGACCGCTGGCGCGGCCCATGACATGGAAGATCTCGTTCTGCTCCATCACGCCGGAGACGAGTTCCGAGCCCGGGCCGGTGGCGAAGATGGCGACATCATCTCCGCCATGGGTTTCCGAATACATGGGCACCAGCGAGGGCTGGAGGAAATCCTTGTCGGTGGTGTCGACGTCAGACAGGTCCTCGCGGGTACAGTCTGGCTCGCCGTCTTCCAGACGGCAGCCCGTCTGGCCGCTGGCATAGGACAGGGTCGTGTAAGGCTTGCCGTCCAGGCCTTTCAGCTCGCCGCCTTCTAGTCCGGCATTGACCTTGCCGAGGATTGGATTGCCGCGCATCGGGTAGCCGGAAATCGTCATCGTATGGGAATGGTCAGCCGTGACGATAATCAGCGTGTCGTCGGCATCGGTCATGGCGAGCGCGGCTGCGACGGCCTGGTCCAGCATGTCGGTTTCCTCAAGCGCGCGCGCGGCATTGACGCCGTGATGCGCGTGGTCGATCCGACCCGCTTCAACCATCAGGACAAAGCCGTCCGGGTCCTGCGACAGGCGAGCGATCGCCGCTTCCGTCAACTCGACCAGCGAGGGCTCGCCTGCCGTGTCCGCGGCGCGGTCGAGCTCGTATTCCATGTGCGAGGCCTCGAACAGGCCCAGCACCCTGGCATCAGAAGCAAAGTCGATCGCGTCGAATCCGGCCTTGTCGGTGACATAGGTGTGGGCCGGCGATTTCGCGACCCATTCGGCCGCGAGGTCACGACCATCCTTGCGACCGCCTGTGCGGCCTTCATCTTCCGGGTCGGCCTCGTCGACGGTCAGGAACTGCGCCCGGCCACCGGCCATTGCCACTTCAAATCCGTCGCTCTCGGGCCATTCGATCAGCTGCCGGGCGATGTCCTTGCAGTCGCCGGCCTCGCCGCCCTTCATGTCGGCATCGTCTTCCCAGTCGCGGCTGGGCGTATGCGCATAGGCCGCTGCGGGCGTTGCATGCGTGAGGCGGGCCGTCGAGACGAGCCCCGTAGCGAGGCCTTCCCGCTCGGCCAGGACGAAAAGTGAATCGGCTTCAGTGCCCTGCGTGCTGGCGCAATTGCCGAAGCTGGCTTCCTTCAGCACGCCCAGCGTGCGCGAATTGACCTTGGCGCCGGTGACCATGGCCGTGGCGGTCGATGCGGAATCCGACACCTGCGCGTCATGGCTGTAGGTTTTCGACAGGGCCATGTGCGGCAGCGTTTCCATTGTCAGCGTGTAGGATTCTCCGTCCACACCGCGTTTCTGGCCGGCATAGATGCGGGCGGCGGTCACGGTCGGGATGCTCATGCCGTCGCCGATGAACAGGATGACGTTCTTCGCCGGCTTCACGCCGCGCTGGTCGATGCGCGCCTGAACCGCTGCGGCGGCTGACGCATAGGACGCATCGCCTGCCTGTTGCGGCAGCAGGCCCGGCCGCAGGGGCGCGGGCGGCGTCTCCACGGTGAGCGATTCCGGCGCGGCGGGCGAGACCGCGTCGGTCGTGGTGCAGGCTGTGGAAACGAGGGCAAGGCCCGTCAGCAGGGCGGCGATGGATGTGCGCATGTCGTGGATTCCCGAACGATTCATTTGCCACGTTGATAGACGAGTTTTGTGGCAGTTTCGATGCAGTCGGCGAGAATTCAGTCGATAGGCACCGGTTTTCCGCGTTGGGCGAGCCACACGCCGGCAAGAATGGCGCCCGCGCCGCCTGCCTGGAGCGCGGTGAGGGGCTCGTCGAACAGGCTCCAGGAAATGGCTGCGGCAACTACCGGCTGCACGATCACCACCACGCCGGCAATCGCGGCGGGCGTGCGACCGAGACCTGTAATGATGAGGCCCTGTCCCATCACTTGCACGAACAATGCGAGAAAGAGCGGTGCCCGGAATCCGCCGAGGTCTGCAGGCAGGAAGGCTTCGCCGGAAACGGCGACAATGAGACCCGCGATACATATCTCGATCAGGGTCAGCCAGAAGATGGTCTCGAGGCCGCCAAGCGTGCGGCGGGCGAGTTTCGAACAGAGCATGTAACCCGACACGAGCAGCGCCGCACCCAATGCCAGCAAGTCGCCGCGTATGTCGCCCTTTCCGCCGACTTCGCCGCCGAGCGAGAGGGCCGCTGCCCCGGCGACCGCCAGAAGGATTGCGGCAAACCATGCATTTGTCGGGCGCTCCTTCAGGAACAACCAGGCCATGAAACCGACCGAGACATTGCCGAGGTTCACGATGAACGTGGCATTCGACACGGTGGTCAGGGTCAGGCCCCAGTGCCAGAGCGCCATGTCGAGCGCGAAGAACGTGCCGGCCATCACGACGAACCGGTTCGGCAGGCGCGGCGCCCGGCGTTCGATCAGGAACACGAGCGCCAGCAGGACGGGCGCGGCGAACAGGTAGCGCCAGAAGGCAATCGCCTGTGGCCCGAGATCGTCCAGGCCCAGCCGCAACCCGATCGGCGCAAAGCCGATACACACGCCGCCGCCAAATACCATGAGCGGCCCGGTCCAGTCGTGCGCGACCGGGGGGACGACAAGGGGGGCGGGGGATTCCAGAAAGGACGTCATGCGGCGGTCGTCATGGCGCGAATATCGCCCGGTGTCATCCCTTCTTCTCTGTAGGCGCGCAGCCCCTTGTCGCCGGCCCGTTTTGACAGCTTTTTCCCGTCCGGTCCGAGCAGGAGCGGGTGGAACCGGTAGAGCGGGGTCGGCCAGTCCATCAGGGCCTGGAGCAATACGTGCACACTGGTCATCTCGCGAATGTCCTCGCCGCGAATGACATGGGTAATGCCTTGCAGGGCATCGTCATGGCAGCAGGCGAGGTGATAGCTTGCCGGCGTGTCCTTGCGGGCGAGGACGACGTCGCCGAAGGCGCCCGGGTTCGCGGGCACGGTCCGGACGCCTTTCGGGGTCTCCTCGTTGAACGCCAAAGCCTTGTAGCGGGGACCGAGCGCGCTGCGGGCCGCGCACAAGGACAGGCGCCAGGCGAATGGATGGCCCCGGTCAAGGCGCGCACTTTCCTCGGTAGGCGGCACCGGCTTGCCGATATAGGGCGCATCATCCGGATCGGCGCCCGCCGGCAGGGCAGCGGCAATTTCTCGCCGTGTCTTGAAGCAGCGATAGATCAGGCCGCGCGCCCGCAGGGCCTCAAGGATGTGGGCATAGGCGTCGAAATGCTCCGACTGCCGCCGCACCGGGCCGGACCAGTCGAGGCCCAGCCATTCGAGGTCTGACAGGATCGAGGCTTCGTATTCCGGGCGGCAGCGCGTCTGGTCGATATCCTCGATACGCAAAAGGACCTTGCCGCCTGCCGCACGTGCGCCATCCCAGACTTGAAAGGCTGATGCGGCATGCCCGAGATGCAGGTGGCCGGTCGGTGACGGCGCAAACCGGGTGACAAGACCTGTCATGTTGCCCGCCCTCCCATGCCAGCCGAATGATCGATGTTAGCGCGGGATCACCCGTAATAACAGTCATTGCCTGTTGCCAGCGATCTTCAAGGCTCGTATCGCCAAGACTTAAGAGAGGTCAATTGCCATGCTGGAAGCAGGCTGGTTCACGACGGCAGAAGACTGGGTCGAAACGAACGTGTTCAGCGCCCATGAATTCGCGACTTTCGGGTTCGTGATGGCGGGGCTGCTTTGCCTCGGCCTCCTGTTCCTTCTCCTGTCGGGCGTCCGCGCACTGATGACGCGCTTGCGCAATGCAACCGGTACGCGCGCCTTCCGTCGCAGCAAGGAGCCCGGTTACCGCATCCTGCTCGCCCGTCCGACCGGCACTGGCGCCGGACGCACTGGCAAATGGTTGACGTCGGCGCTGGGCGACCATCTGGCCGAGTTCAATTTCGGCGCGCCTTTCCGCATCGCGGCGACCGGCCAGATCGCGGGCAATACGGACCAGAAAATCCTGGCGCAGGCGCGTCGCCGCCTCGCAGCCGCCGACGCCGACATGCTGGTCTGGGCCAGCCGCATCGACAAAGGCGACAATGGCTTGGTCGTGCAGGGCCTGTCGCGCGGCGGCGGCCTCAGGCCCGACGAAGCGCGCGCCTTCAGCATCGGCCTGCCCGGACGGTCGTCTGCGCTGGGGGGCCAGGTGCCACAGGTCGCGGCCTATCTCCTGGCGAAGAAGCTGCAGCCTGCGCTGGCCAATCCGCAGGCCTTCCGGCCGGAAAAGATGAAACTGCTCTCCGAGGCGCTCGACCGGATGCTGGCCGACAGCGAGACCGTCTCCCAGGTCGTGCGCAGCGAACTCGAAGCGGATTTCTGCGCCTCGGGCGTACATGTCGCTGAATCAACCGGCGACCTTGGCACGCTGGACCGCGTGATCTCGCTGCGCCGCACCCATCTCGGCGCGGTGACCAATACGTCTGATCCGATGCTTGTCTCGCAGGCGCGCATGGACCTTGGCCGGGCCCTTCTGGCGCGCGCCGAAAAGCAGTTCGACCAGAAGATCGTCCAGGAAGCCATCTCCCACCTGTCTCAGGTCGTCGAGGCGCTGCGCGGCGACCCGTCGATCCAGAAAGCGCAGACAGCGTCCGACGCCATGTTCAAGGCCCAGACCATGATCGAGACCCGCAAGCGGTTCTCGATGAATTTCGGCTCCTAGTCCCTGGCGATACAACACCGGCACCTAGAGGGGCTCTCCTGCGACTTCGCTCAGGATAAGCGCTTCGGAATTGACGTTGTGCTGGCCTAGACGTTCAATCCGACCGGGCAGGACACGCCCGTGCCGCCAATGCTGCAATAGCCTGCCGGGTTCTTGGCGAGGTATTGCTGGTGATAGTCCTCGGCATAATAGAACGGTCCGAGGGGCGCGATTTCGGTGGTGATGGCGGCGCTGTGCCCGGCCTTGGCCAGCGCGCCCTGGTAGGCTGCGGCCATTTCGCGGGCGGTTTCGGCCTGTGCGTCGGACGTCGTGTAGATCGCTGAACGGTATTGCGTGCCGACATCATTGCCCTGGCGCATGCCCTGTGTCGGGTCGTGGCTCTCGAGGAACAGCTTCACGAGGTCGCCATAGCTGATTTTCGCCGGATCGAAGACGACGCGCACGACCTCTGTATGGCCGGTCCCGCCGCTGCAGACTTCTTCATAGGTCGGGTTCGGGGTCGGGCCGCCGACATAGCCGACCGCCGTCATCCAGACGCCGTCCTGTTGCCAGAACTTGCGTTCGGCACCCCAGAAGCAGCCGAGGCCGAATATAGCCGTCTCGAAACCGTCCGGTACCGGGCCCTGAATCTCGCGGTGGAACACGAAATGCTCGTGCGCTGTCGGAATGGCGTTTGCGCGGCCCGGCAGGGCATTGGCGGCATCGGGGATCGTGGCGGGCTTTTTCGAGAACAACATCTGGCAGTCTCCTTTATCTGGACCGAATATGGGGCGACCTCCCCTTAACGGCAATCACAGTCTTGCGAGCGGGGTAGCGATCCGCTAAGTGCCTCGCTTCGCGCGAGCGATGGTGAGGTGGCCGAGTGGTCGAAGGCGCACGCCTGGAAAGTGTGTAGGCTAGCAATAGTCTCCAGGGTTCGAATCCCTGTCTCACCGCCAGCCCGGCCGCACGAAAGCCAGAATGTCGCCTAGCGCAGCTGGCTGTCCTTGCTGCCGCGGCGATTGATGCCGGAATGGACCGTACGTTTGTCGCGCTCGGACTGACACGTTACGCATGTGCGCACGCCTGGGAGCGCCTCCCTGCGCCGGGCGGGAATGGGTTCCTCACATGCGTCGCAATGGGTTGCGCTTTCGCCCACAGGCATGCGCGCCCGCGCATTTTGCACGGCATCATTGATGCTGTCGTCGATCTGATCCTGAATGGCGCCGTCCCGCGCCCAGCCACTGGCCATGTCGCTGACCTCTCTGAATTTCTTGTCTAGACGGAAACATGGGGGCTGAAGCCGCTATGTCCAATGGTGCCGTCCCAGCTTGCCAGTGGCGGGATGCGCACATGCTGCTACGAGCGAACGCGTGCGCCGGGGTCGTGCAAGGCGAATCCGGGTGACAATCCCGTACGATATTTGCACTCCCCCGGGGCCGAACGAAATTCGGGGGACGTCATCTTGTCATTTTGGGACTTTGCGCAGCCGCGCCTCGCGCGCATTGACGGGCCTGTGCGCCAGTTTGGACCGACTCTCCTGTTTGTGCTAGCGACACTTGTTGCCCTGTCGGTATTCCGGGGCCAGATGCCGCGATTCTATCCGCACTGGGTACCCAACAGCGCGAAAATCTACCTGCCCCTGCTGGGCATGCTGGGCATGCTGGCCATCGCGATCGCCTTCTACCGGACGAAGTATACCGCGTTCGTGCCGCTCCTCAGCGCGATCCTGCGCGCTTCGGCGGTCGGGCTGACCGCGTTGCTGCTGATCGAGCGCCCCGACTATACGCTGGCCGACCCGGAGACGGCGACGCGCGCGGCCCAATATGTCGCGCTCGGTTTCTACCTGGCAGTCGGCCTCTCTGTGCTCAGCTGGTTCCGGCCGGCCTTTATCCTGCCTGTCGTGATCTACCTGATGTCGACGCGCCTGCTGGTGGCCCAGATTTCGGGCGTGTGGATGTCGTACCTCGACACCCGCTACATGATGGACATGGCGTTCTACCTGATTGCCTTCGGGCTTATCGCGGTCAAGGCGGGTCCGAGAATCCATCCCTGACTGGCCGCACCCGAACGCCAGACCGAGATTGTCGGCGTCGTCTTCGGCCTGCACCTGGCAAACTATTTCTGGTCAGGTGTCGCCAAGCTGACGCTTGGCCCGACGCCCTGGCACTGGATGGTCGAGAATCCCACCATCAACCAGATCCCCTACACGCTCGAGAGCGGGATCTTGCCGATCGGGCACCTGCCCTGGCTCACGGACCTGGCCTATCAGGGCTTCCATCTGTCCTATATCCCCATGAATGCGGCGATCGTCCTTGCCCAGCTCTTTGCCCTTGTCTGCGTGTTGCGGGTGGGCTGGCTGAAGATCGCGTCCCTGATGTACGAAGCGCTGCATATCGGCATCTTCATCCTTGGCGGCCTGTTCTTCTGGCCCTGGATCTGGAGCAATCTCACTGTGTGGTGGGCGGCGCGCACCGCCAAGGACGGCCTCAGTTGGAATACCAAGCTGGCCTGTATCGCCACCACCCTGCTTGGCGCGCCGGCGCTGCACATCAATCCCGCGCCGCCGCTGGTATGGTTGGACCTGGCCGACTCCCGGCAGGTCTAAATCGAGGCCGTGACCAAGGACGGTCGGCATGTGAAAGTGCCGTCCGTTTTCTTCAGCAGCCACTCCTATTCCATGTCGCACGCCTATCTCGGCGCCCAGGCGATCATGGGCCAGTACGACCACACGACGCTGGCCTCGAGCATGTCACTGGAACGACAGCAAAAGGATGGTCATTGCGTTGCGCCGTCGACGCTCACGCACGCAGAACCAGAAACCGCCGAAGCGCGTGAGGTGCGTGAGGCGCGGCAGAGCTATTATTTCCGCTTCCATCACCATCCGAGCAATCCCTTCCTATATAAGGCGTTCAATGCGCTATCGCTCGAAGACGTTGTCGGCTACCAGCAGGTGATCGAGTCGGTCTGTCATTCGATGGATGGCGGGCATGTCGAGAAGAAAGTGATCGCGCGAGATACGGAGTATGTAAGTGTTCTCTGATCCCGGCACCTGCATCGTCTATGATGGCGACTGCCCGTTCTGCTCCCAATACGTGAAGCTCCTCCGTCTGCGCGATGCGATTGGCCCGGTCAGCCTGGTCAATGCGCGCGAGGACCACCCGGCCGTGCATTACGCCGTGTCGAAGGGCGTCGATTTCGACCAGGAAATGGCGCTGATCATGAAGGGCGAGATCCATTCCGGCGCCGATTGCATGAACCGGCTTGCGTTGATGAGCACCGGGGCGGGCCCGTTCAATGCCGAGATGGCGCGCGTGTTCGCATCGCCGCGTGTCTCGCGCGCCCTCTATCCCTTCCTGCGCACAGGCCGCAACCTGACGCTGCGCCTGATGGGCCGGCGCCGCATCGCCGAAGCGGCCAAACCGCACTAAGCGCGGCTCAAAGGGATCCTAGAGAAAACGCCGGCCCCCTTTCGGAGACCGGCGTGATCATTCGGATGTCTGGTTCGGCTTAGAACTTGTAGCCGACGGCGATGGTGGCCGCGCCCGTGTCGGTGTCTTCGAAGTTGTAATAGGTATAGTCGCCGCGAAGATTCCAGTTGTCGCTGAGGTCATAGCTGAGGCCGGCACCGATGGCCGGGCCATCAGCCGAATCCTCGATCACACCCAGAGCGGTGCCGCCCGGCGTGACAACCGTGGCGTCAACGTCGATGAAGGCGTAACCGGCACGCGCCGAGATATCGAGGCGCTCGGTGAGTGGCACGGAGGCGCGGCCGTACAGGCCGACCAGGTAGTTCAGGCCGAGATCGCCGGAGCCGGCGATCACGTCATTCAGGTCAGTGTCGTTATTGTCGTCGAGATTGAACTCGTCTTCGTCGACATTGTAGTCGAACTCGCCGTCATCGATGCCGGTCGTGATGTCGGCTTCCATCGAGAACATCGGTGTGAACTGGTAACCGAGGCGGCCCGTGATGGCATTGGAATCGACGCCGGAACCGGCACCTTCTGGCTCAATATCGAGGTAGGTGTAGCCGCCCTCGGCATAGAAGCCTGTGTCTTGATCGCCATAGGCCTGGGCCGTGGCAGGCGCGGCCAGGCCAAGCGCAATGGCGATCGCGGAGGAGGAAACGATCATAAGCTTTTTCATGGGAGGATCCTTGGTGTTACTCATCCCGACATATTCGGGACATGCAGCGATAACGGGTCCCTCATGGCCTTGTTCCGGCCGTCCTGTGCGCTGAAACCTGTTGTGGCAAAAGCAGCACACTTTGTTACCGCGCCTTAACCTTGGCTTGACGCCGCGCCTGCCTTCGATCACCTGCCATCCATGGTGGATGTGAAGATTTGCGGTTTGACCGATCCGGACCTTGTCGGCTTTGCGGCCCGCGAAGGTGCGGACTGGATTGGCTTTAACTTCGCGTCGGGCAGTCCCCGACGCGTGACGCCGGAAGCGGCGGCCAGCCTGCTGATGCAGGTGGGCAAGGCCGTGCCTGTGGCGCTGCTGGTCGATGCCAGCGATGCCGAGATCGACGCGGTGACGGCCGTGGGCTTTCCCATCCTGCAATTGCACGGCGCTGAGACGCCCGAACGGCTGGCGGAGATCAAGGCCCGCACGGGGCTGGAAGTCTGGAAGGCGCTCGGCGTATCGACCCGCGTTCACCTTGACAATGCCTGTGCCTACACGGCCGCCGACCGTTTGCTGATCGACGCCCGGCCGCCGGAAGGCGCTACGCGCACCGGCGGGCATGGCCAGACGTTCGACTGGGCGATCCTCGATGGCTGGGAAGCGCCGAAGGCATGGATGCTGGCCGGCGGCTTGACGCCGGACAATGTCGGCACAGCTATTGCCGCGACAGGTGCGCCTGCCGTCGATGTCGCCTCTGGCGTCGAGCGGGTGCGGGGGCTAAAGGACAGGGAGCTGGTGCGGGCCTTCATCCGCGCCGCCAAAGAGGCATGAGTACCGCTATGGATCTTCGCAATACCTGGGACAAATGGCCGGACGCAAACGGCCGCTTCGGTGAATTCGGCGGGCGCTATGTCGCCGAGACGCTGATGCCGCTGATCCTGGACCTCGAGAAGGAATACCGGGCCGCCAAGCTGGACCCGGCCTTCAAGGCGCAGATGGATGATATGTGGGCCCATTATGTCGGCCGCCCGTCGCCGCTCTATTTCGCCGAGCGCCTGACGGAGCATTTTGGCGGCGCGAAAATCTATTTCAAGCGCGACGAGCTGAACCATACCGGCGCACACAAGATCAATAACTGCCTTGGGCAGGTCCTGCTCGCCATGCGCATGGGCAAAACCCGCATCATCGCCGAGACCGGAGCTGGCCAGCATGGAGTCGCCACGGCAACGATCTGCGCCCGGTTCGGCCTGAAATGCGTCGTCTTCATGGGTGAGACCGATGTCGAGCGCCAGAAACCGAACGTGTTCCGCATGCGCCTGCTCGGCGCCGAGATTGTCCCGGTCTCCTCCGGCACGGGTACGCTGAAGGATGCGATGAACGAGGCCCTGCGGGACTGGGTGACGAATGTCGACGACACGTTCTACTGCATCGGCACAGCGGCGGGCCCGCACCCCTATCCGGAGATGGTGCGCGACTTCCAGAGCATTATCGGCATTGAGGCGCGCCAGCAAATCCTTGAGCGCGAAGGCCGCCTGCCGGACGCCGTCATGGCCTGTATCGGCGGCGGGTCGAACGCGATCGGCCTGTTCCATCCCTTCATCAATGACGAGGGCGTACGCCTGATCGGCGTCGAGGCGGCCGGCCACGGCATCGAGACCGGCGAGCACGCGGCGGCCCTCAATGGCGGGCGCCCCGGCATCCTGCATGGCAACCGCACCTACCTGTTGCAGACCGATGACGGCCAGATCCTTGATGCGCACTCGATCAGTGCCGGGCTCGACTATCCGGGCATCGGGCCGGAACACGCCTTCCTGCGCGATACGGGCCGGGCTGAGTATCTTTCCTGCACTGACGATGAGGCGCTGGCTGCATTTCAATTATGTACCCAGCTTGAGGGTATCATTCCGGCGCTCGAACCTGCCCATGCCATCGCCCGCATCGGCGACGTCATCGACGGCATGCACAAGGACGGCCTCCTGATCATGAATCTCTGCGGCCGCGGCGACAAGGACGTGTTCAGCGTGGCGAAAGCGTTGGGAGTGGAGATGTGAGCATGACAAATCTGCTGCTCATCCGCATCACCTGCCCGTCGCGCCGCGTCGCCGAGGAGATTGCCGATGCCGCCGTCGAGCGCCGCCTTGCGGCCTGCGCCAATCTCGAGGGGCCGGTGACCTCGACCTATCGTTGGAAAGGCGTCGTCGAACACGCCTTCGAGTTCGTTCTCTGGATGAAGGCGCCGGAATCGCGCTGGAACGATATCGAAAAACTGGTGAACGAGATCCATCCCTATGACGTGCCGGCAATCGTCGCCCTGCCCTGTGCCCATGCCTCAAAGCCTTATGCGGCCTGGGTCAACGACAATACGGATACGTAAATGCCCACTTCCCGAATAACGGCGCGCTTTGACAAGGTTAAGGCCGAACACCGCGCGGCGCTTGTCGCCTACCTGATGGGCGGCGATCCGGACCTGGAAACGAGTTTCCAGTGCATGTGCGCCCTGCGTGACAATGGCGCTGACATTATCGAGCTCGGTGCACCCTTTACCGACCCGATGGCCGATGGTCCCGCGATCCAGCGGGCCGGCCTCCGCTCGCTCGCCAATCATACCAAGCTGATCGATGTCCTGGCGTTGGCCGCCCGCTTCCGAGAGACCGACCAGGATACGCCGCTGATCCTGATGGGCTATGCCAACCCGGTCCATTCGCTCGGCTATGTCGCCTTTGCCGAGGCCGCCCATGCCGCCGGAATCGACGGCACCATCCTCGTCGACCTGCCGCCGGAAGAAGACCAGGTGCTGCGCGACGAATACGCCAAGCATGACATCTCCGTTATCCGCCTCGCCACACCGACCACCCACGAGGCCCGCATGGCCAAGGTCGCCGACGGCGCCTCGGGCTTCATCTATTTCGTCGCCGTAACAGGCGTGACAGGTGCCGGCTCGGCCGATCCGCAGGCGATTGCCGGGAATGTCGAAATGGTGCGGCGTGTATCAGGATTGCCTGTATGTGTTGGATTCGGGGTGAAAAATGGTGCACAGGCTGTAGAAATGGCTAAAATCGCCGATGGGGTTGTCGTTGGCTCTGCTTTCGTGGAGCATGCCCAGTCAGCCCACGAATCGGGCGATTATTCTGAAGCGCCGCGGGGAATGGGCGCACTTGCAGGGGAATTGAGTGCAGCGATGGCTGCAGTCGCCAAAGCGTAGGGACTGTTACGGTCTTAAGGAGTTGAGGCATGAACTGGATTACCAAGGTCACCCCGCCGGGCCTGAAAACCATGCTCGCCAAGAAAGACACGCCTGACGACCTTTGGGTCAAGTGTCCTGCGTCCGGTGAACTCGTCTACAGGGCCGACCTGGAAGAAAGCTGGTGGGTCACGCCCGCCGGCGCACACATGCGCATCAGCCCGCGCACCCGTTGCCGCCTCCTGTTCGATGACGAGCGCTGGGAGCCATTGGCCTTGCCGGCTGTCCCGGCTGACCCGCTGAAGTTCAAGGATGACAAGCCCTATCCGGCCCGCATCAAGGCCGCCAAGGCCAAGATCGCTGCACGCGAAAAGCGCGAGACCGAGAATGGCGGCGCCCCGCTGATTCAGGACGATTGCATGGTCGCCGCCTATGGCAAGATCGGCGGCGTGCCGACTGTGCTCCTGGTCCAGGATTTCGATTTCATGGGCGGCTCGCTCGGCATGGCCGCCGGCGAAGGCTTCGTCACGGCGGCCCAGATGGCGCTCGCCCGCAAGGCGGCTTTTGTCGTCTGCACCGCGTCGGGCGGCGCCCGCATGCAGGAAGGCACGCTCAGCCTGATGCAGATGCCGCGCACCACGCTGGCTGTAAATGAACTGGCCGATGCCAAACTGCCCTATATCGTCGTGCTGACAGATCCGACATCCGGCGGCGTCTCGGCCTCCTACGCCATGCTGGGTGATATTCACGTCGCCGAGCCGGGCGCCATGATCGCCTTTTCCGGTCCGCGTGTGATTGAGCAGACCATCCGTGAAAGCCTGCCCAAGGGCTTCCAGCGCTCGGAATTCCTGCGCGAAAAGGGACAGGTCGATATTGTTGTCGACCGGCGTAAGTTGAAGGCGACGCTCTCGCGCATCCTGACCCATCTCATGCCCAATTCCCGCCGGCGGGAGGACTTCCCCATCACACCGCTCAGCCAGCCGAAAACCCACGCGCCCAAGCCGCCCGTGTCCAAGGGCAAATCTGTTTGATCGGAGACAGTGCGGCCCTTGCCGCAGCGCTGAAGCGTTTCGAAGGGCTCTATCCAGAAACCATCGAGCTTTCGCTCGGGCGGGTCGAGGCCGCGCTCGCGGCGCTTGGCCGACCGCAGGACCGCCTGCCACCGGTGATCCATGTGGCGGGCACCAATGGCAAGGGCTCGACGTCCGCCTTCATGCGCGCCATGGCCGAAGCGGCGGGCCTCAGGGTCCATGTCTTCACCTCGCCGCATCTCGTGCGCTTCAACGAGCGTATCCGGCTCGCCGGCGAGATTGTCGATGACGCCCGCCTGATCGCGTGGCTCGACCGCACGTTCGATGCCCTGACCGGCCTCCAGATCACGCATTTCGAAGCGACGACGGCGGCCGCCCTCCTCGCTTTCAGTGAAGTCCCGGCAGACCTGCTCATCCTCGAAGTCGGCCTCGGCGGGCGCTTTGATGCGACCAATGTGATCGAGGAACCGGCGCTCTGTGTCATCACGCCGGTGGATTTTGACCACAAGGCCTTTCTTGGCTCGGATATCCGCAAGATCGCGGGCGAGAAGGCGGGCATCATCCGCCCGCGCCGCCCGGTCCTCACCGCAATCCAGCGCAAGGTCTGCGACGAGGTGATCGCCCGCGAGGCCGCCCGGCTCGACGCACCGCTCTACCGCCTGAAGGCGCATTTCATTGACGCGATGCCGCAGGACATTTCCCTGATCGGCGAACACCAGCGCGGCAATGCCGCACTCGCGGCCATGGCGATGCAGCTGTTCGGTGAATCGACCCGGATATCCCAGGCCGCGATTTTCGAAGGCGCGCGCACCGCCACATGGCCCGCGCGCATGCAACGCCTCCGCCCTGGCCCGGTCACGGCGCTCGCGCCCGATGCGGAAGTCTGGCTCGATGGCGGTCACAATCCGCACGCCGCCCGTGCGATCGCGTATCACCTCAAGCGCCTGCCCGGCAAAACCGTCCTCGTCACCGCCATGCTGGCCTCGAAAGATGCGACGGGTTTCTTCCTGCCCTTCCGCCACCTGAAGCCGGATGTGTTCACCCTGCCGAATGCGCCTGGCCATCGCGGCGCCGAGCCGCATGACCTGGCCGAGGCAGCCCGAACGGCCGGGCTCGACGTCACCGTTTGCGACAGCCTTGATGCAGCCGTCACCGCAGCGGCGGCCACCGGCGCGGACCGCATCCTGATCTGCGGCTCGCTTTATCTCTCCGGCGACGTGCTTGCGAAGAATCTGGAGCCGCCGGAATAGCAGGCTCCCGGAATCGCAGGAATCGGGTGGCTTGCGCCGAGGCGTCCGTGTGAACAAAATGGTTCGCAAAGGGAGGGACACCCATGACGCCGCAAAAAGACAAGGCTTTCGCTTTCAAGGCGCTGCATGACCGGCCCGGCATGTTCGTGCTGCCCAATCCGTGGGATGTCGGTTCGGCCCGCATCCTCGCCGGGCTCGGTTTCCAGGCGCTGGCCTCGACCAGCGCAGGCTTTGCCGCTAGCACGGGCGTTGCCGATTACAATATCACGCGCGATCTCAAGCTGGCCCATGTCCGCGCGCTCGCGTCCGCGACGCCGCTGCCGTTGACCGCCGATCTTGAGAACGGCTTCGGCCACAGCCCCGAAACCTGCGCCGAAACGATCCGCCTTGGCGCCGAGGCCGGCCTCGTCGGCGGCTCGATCGAGGATTTCACCGGCGATGCCGCCAACCCGCAATACGAGATTGCGGCTGCTGCTGACCGCGTCCGCGCCGCCGTGGAGGCCGCCAATGCGCTGCCCTTTCCCTTCCTCGTCACGGCACGGGCCGAGAATTTCTTCACCGGCGTGCCCGACCTGGCAGACGTCATCGCCCGACTGCAGGCCTACCAGGACGCGGGGGCTCATGTGCTCTATGCGCCGGGCCTGAAGACCTTGGACGATATCAGGACTGTGCTCGGCTCGGTCGACCGCCCCGTCAATGTGCTGATGGGCCCGCGCAACGGCTTCGTGCCGATGGCAGAGCTAGAGGCGCTCGGCGTCAAGCGCGTCAGCATGGGCTCGGCCCTCGCCAACACCGCCTATGGCGCGCTGGTCCATGCCGGCGAGGAACTCATGGCCACAGGCACGCTGGGCTTCCTCAAGGGCGCCGCCACCGGCAAGGCGCTTGCGGAATTGATGGCCAGGGGTGCGGATGCCTAAACGGAAACAGCGCTCCTCCTGAGCGAAGTCGAAGAAGGAGCCCCTCTGGGGGGCGCCGTTCCAGATATTACGTGCCCCTGCGCGCGTCCCCGCCGCCAAACGAAAAACCGCGCCAAATTGACCTGAACGTCAACGTAAACCTTGCGTCTTTTGCGGCGGACGGCTAGCAACGCCGCAAATATGTCAAACCTCCGAAACCATAAGGGAGCACCGCATGAAGGTCCTCGTGCCCGTCAAACGCGTGATCGATTATAACGTGAAGGTCCGCGTCAAACCGGACAAAAGCGGTGTCGACCTCGCCAACGTCAAGATGTCCATGAACCCGTTCGACGAGATTTCCGTCGAAGAGGCGGTCCGGATGAAAGAGGCCGGGACGGTCACCGAGATCGTGGTGGTTTCCGTGGGGCCGCAGCAGGCCCAGGAAACCCTGCGCACCTCGCTCGCCATGGGCGCGGATCGCGGCATCCTGATCAAGACTGACGTCACCGTCGAACCGCTGGCTGTCGCCAAGCTGCTCGCCAAGGTCGTCGCTGAAGAAAAGCCTGACCTGGTCATCCTCGGCAAGCAGGCGATTGATGACGACTCGAACCAGACCGGCCAGATGCTCGCAGCCTTGCTCGACTGGCCGCAAGGCACGTTCGCCTACAAGCTGGAAAAAGACGGCGACAAGCTGAAAGTCACCCGCGAAGTCGATGGCGGCCTGCAGACCGTCTCGCTGACGCTGCCAGCCGTCGTCACCGTCGACCTTCGCCTCAACGAGCCGCGTTATGCGTCGCTGCCGAACATCATGAAGGCGAAGAAAAAAGAGATCGCTGAGAAGTCGCCCGAAGACTATGGCGTCGACATCTCGCCGCGCCTCACCGTCGTCTCCGTCACCGAACCGGCCGTGCGCCAGGCTGGTGAGAAGGTCGAAGACGTTGCGACGCTGGTTTCCAAACTCAAAACCGCAGGAGCTGTGTAATGGCCGTTCTCGTAATTGCTGAACATCACCATGGCGGCCTGTCGGACGCGACCCACAAGGTCGTGACGGCGGCATCGAAATTCGGCGGCGACGTCGATATCCTGGTCGCCGGTGAAAACGCTGGCGCCGTGGCCCCTGAAGCCGCCAAGGTGTCCGGCGTGCGCAAGGTGCTGAAGGCCGAAGGCGAGACCCTGCGCAAGCAGACCGCCGAAGCCATGGAAGCTCTCGTCGTGCCGCTGATGGCCAACTATGACGCCGTCTTCATCGCTGCCTCGACCACCGGCAAGAACATCGCGCCGCGTATCGCTGCCAAGCTCGACGTGATGCAGCTGTCGGAAATCATCGAAGTCGTCGATCAGGATACGTTCGTGCGCCCGATCTATGCCGGCAACGCGATCATGACGGTCAAATCCTCCGACGCCAAGAAAGTCATCACCGTGCGCGGCACGGCTTTCCCGGCGGCCGGCAATGACGGTTCGGCGACGATTGAAGATGCCGCTGCGCCATCCGGCCCGTTCAAGTCGGAATTCGTCTCGGAAGAAATGGTGAAATCGGATCGTCCCGAACTCACCGGTGCCAAACGCGTGGTCTCCGGCGGTCGGGCCCTCGGTTCGTCCGAAGAGTTCAACCGCCTGATCGTGCCGCTGGCTGACAAGCTCGGCGCGGCTGTCGGCGCCTCGCGCGCCGCCGTCGATGCCGGTTACGCGCCCAATGACTACCAGGTCGGCCAGACCGGCAAGATCGTTGCGCCGGCACTGTACATCGCCATCGGTATTTCGGGCGCGATCCAGCACCTTGCCGGCATGAAGGATTCCAAGATCATTGTTGCCATCAACAAGGATGAGGAAGCCCCGATCTTCCAGGTGTCCGATTACGGTCTCGTCGCAGATCTCTTCGTAGCGGTCCCGGAACTGACAGACGCCCTCTAGGCGCCTGATCCATACTGCATGTTGAAAAGCTCGGCCCTCGTGTCGGGCTTTTTGCATCTGTGCCCCGCCTGCCACACGCGGCGTTCATAGGCGTCCGGCCTGCACACTGAAGCTTGCACTTTGACGCACTGCACAAAAAGGATATGAGCGTGGTGTAACAAAACTTGCACGTTCAGGACGAAACACAGATGGCAGAGCTGAAAACGGTAGGCATTATTGGCGCAGGCCAGATGGGCAATGGCATCGCGCATGTCGCGGCGCTGGCCGGCTATGACGTGATCATGACCGACATTTCCGACGAGGCGCTCGCCAAGGGCATGACCGCGATCGAAGGCAATATGCGCCGCCAGGTCCAGCGCCACATGATCACCGACGAGGCCATGAAGTCCGGCCTCAAGCGGATCAAGGCGTCAGCCTCCATCAAGGCGCACGAAGCCGCCGACATCGTCATCGAAGCGGCCACGGAAAAGCGCGAGATCAAGGAACAGATTTTCCGCGCGCTCTGCGAGATCGTCCCGGCTCACACCTATCTCGCCACCAACACGTCCTCCATCTCGGTCACGCGCCTCGCTTCGGTCACCGACCGCCCCGACAAGTTCATCGGCATGCACTTCATGAATCCGGTGCCGCTGATGAAGCTGATGGAAGTCATCCGGGGCCTCGCCACCAGCCAGGACACATACGAAACCGCCATCACCTTTGCCGGGCGCCTCGACAAGACCACGACCAATGCCGAGGATTACCCAGCCTTCATCGTCAACCGCATCCTCGTGCCGATGATCAATGAGGCCGTCTACACGCTGTACGAAGGCGTCGGCACGGTGGAATCCATCGACACCGCCATGCGTCTAGGCGCCAACCATCCGATGGGCCCGCTGACACTGGCCGACTTCATCGGTTTGGACACCTGCCTCTCGATCATGCAGGTCCTGCATGACGGCCTCGCCGATACCAAGTACCGGCCGTGCCCGCTGCTGGTGAAATATGTCGAGGCGGGCTGGGTCGGCAAGAAGGTCGGCAAGGGCTTCTACGACTATTCCGGCGAATTCCCCGTCCCGACCCGCTAGACGGTCCGGACCGGGGCTTTTTGTGCAAGTCCATTCAACGCGAAGCGATTGCGGCATCCAGCCTTTTGGCGGATGACGCTGCGCGCATTGCAGGATCGGCAGAGTTCCCCGCCATTAACCCTGTATAAAATATACGAAGGTAAATGTGAAATAGGCCGGTGGCTGGACTTGGGGACGACAGATATGATGCAAACCACACATTTGAGTGAGGAGGACACACCAGTACCTTCCGGCGTGACTCCCGATGCTGCGGGCGTCTACCAGACGGCTGGCAAGGCTTTCGACCTGATCGACCGGCACCGCACACCGCCCAGCCCGCAAGCTTATGCGCTCTGGTATGCCTATGTGTCCGGGAACGACCCGCTGCTTGTGGCGCGCGTCGATGAGGTGATCGCCGCCAAGGGCGAATTGAGCCTCTACGATATCGAGTCGATACATTGGGAACTCGTGGCAACCGGCGCAGGCGATGCCGCCACCATGCAAATCGGCGATGCCATCGAACGCGAGATTGAGAGCGTGCTCGGGATCATACGCCAGGGCGCCGCGAGCAATGACGTCTATCACGCATCCCTCAGCGCTGTCGGCAGCCGACTACCCGATTCCCCGTCGGTCGAAGACCTGGCGGGCCTCATCTCCAAACTCGTCGAGGACAATCGGCGCATGGCGGAAACCACGCAGGAGCTGAGCCAGGGCCTGAGCGAATCCCAGACGCAGCTCGAGGCGCTGAACCAGGAGTTGGCCGAGGCCCAGAGCCAAAGCCTGAAAGATCCCCTGACGGCGATTCCGAATCGCCGGGCCTTTGCCAAGCGCCTCGACGAGAACATCGCCGATGCGGCAAGGACGGGAAAGACATTGTGTGTCGCGATGGCCGATATCGACCATTTCAAGAAGGTGAACGATGTTTACGGGCATCCGGCCGGCGACGCGTTCCTGAAGATGTTCTCGACCCTCATCACACGCAACATCAAGGGTCAGGACATGGTCGCGCGGATCGGCGGCGAGGAGTTCGCAATCATTCTTCCGCAGACCGAAATCATCGCGGCCTACAATCTCTTCGTCAGGATCAAGTCAGTCCTGAAGGCGTCCGAACTGGTGCTTGATGACGGAACATGCATTTCGGGCATCACGGCATCGTTCGGTGTGGCCTGCCTTGAACCGGGAATGAACGCAAATGATCTGATCAATCAGGCCGACAAATTCCTCTATGAGGCCAAGAATGCCGGCCGGGACAAGGTCAAGGCGGCGGGCTTCTAGCCCTGCGGCGCACCGGAGCCGTTGCCGCGGATGGCTTTAACCTTCGCTTAACCCGCCCGGCCCAGTTTCTCCTCTTCATCAGAGGCGGCTCTCATGGCGTTCAAGTTTACTTCTCCGCCCTGGCACGCAGTGGCGCTCATCCTGGCGTCCGGTGGCGGCATCGTGGCCCTTGCCGCGCAGGCTGCGACCGATGCACCGGCGGCCGTCTACTGGTCTGACGGCGACAGCGGCCGCTTGCCGGACGGCACCAAGTTCCGCTTCAACGATGTCGATTCCCCGGAAACCGGCAGCATGAAGCAGCGCGGCGCCAAGTGTGAATCCGAACGCATCCAGGGCTATGAAGCCAAGGAAGCTGCCGTCGAACTGACGCGCGGCAAGGCGGTCAAGGTCGCGCAGTCCTACGGGCCGGACCGGTATGGCCGTCAGGTTGTCGACCTCGAAGTCGAGGGCACGGACGTGGCCCTCACGCTCATCGCCGCAGGCACGCACAAGGCCTGGGACTATGATGGCGGCGACCGCAAGCCTGACTGGTGTGCCCGGCAGGCCAGGGCGCCCGTCGCGTTCTGAGCGTCAGCCGGCAGACCAGCGCCGCAGGAGATTCGAGATCACCTTGTCCAACGCGAGATGTTCCGGGTCGTCCGCCGGCAGCTTCGCGGCCAGCGATGCGCGCAGGTTTTCCAGTTCGAACAGCGCCTCGCGCGCCTGCGGATCACGCACGGCGCTTTCGATCCAGCCGATACAGGCCAGCCGTTCGCCGCGCGTCACGGGTCTCACTTCATGAATGTCACCTGACGGGTAGAGCACCAGGTCGCCGGCCGCAGGTTTGGCCGCATGCAGGCCGCCCTGCGTCTCGACCACCAGTTCGCCGCCATCATAGCTGTCCGGATCGCTGAGGAAGAGGGTGAAGGACATGTCCGTGCGCACGCGTTCCTCGCCTGCACCGACTCGTGCATTGTCGACGTGGCGTCCATAGAATCCGCCATCTGCGGTCCGGCTCAGCATCAGGCGCGAGTACTGGCGCGGCTGGGCCGCGCCGGTCAGTACCGAATGGGACGTGACCGCCTGCATCAGGAATGCGTGCAGCGCCTCGCCCTGCACCGATCTCAGGTCGGCCTGCAGGTTGTGTTTCACCGCCTTGGCCCGGCCTCCGGCCGTCCGTGTCCCGTCGACCCAGTTCAGGGTTTCGGCCTTTTTCTGCACGCGGGCCAGGTCACGCGCATTCAGTACATTGGCGATGGTCAGGAACATGAACTGTAAAAAAACCCCGAAATCTTATTGAGAATGACTTGCAGGTGCTAGCGTATCGGGCGTAGGTTCGGGGCGCAATCGAAACTCCGGAGCTGCGACGATGACATACACCCCGAAACGCTGGATCGGCCTTGGCCTTGGCGCCGCCCTGCTCGGCTCGACAGCCCTGGTGGGCTGCGGCGGCCTGAACGATGCGCCGGTCAAGGCCGACCCGCCTGAGCACAAGCTCGCTAACGCGCCGGCCTCGATGGCGGGCGAGGGGGGAGAAGGCGGCGGTGAAAGCGGTGCCATGGCGGGTCACGCCGACATGCAGACCCTTTCCGTCGACAAGCGTATCGCCTTCATGTCCGGCCATGTTGCCGCGGGCCTCGCACTCTACCGTGCGGGCGCGCCTGACCAGGCCGCGCGTCACCTGCTCCACCCGGTGTCAGAAACCCACGCGGCCGAACGCGCCGGCATTGACGCCCTCGGTTTCGATGGTCCGCTATTCGTCAAGCTTTCCGAAGATCTCGCTGCCGGCAAGTCCGCTGAAGAGATCGCGCCCCAGCTTGATGCCGCAGACGCCAACATCAAGCTGCTGCAGGAAAACGCCAATGGCGATCCGGTCGGCCAGATCGATTTCCTGATGGACACCTGCATCGCGGAATACAGGGTCGGCGTCGTCAACGGCGTCGTCGACAATGCCGGGGAATACCAGGACGCCTATGGCTTCTCGGTCGTGGCGCGCGATATTGCCAAACGTCTCGGCACACCGGAATCAGAGCCTCTGGTCATGGAGCTCGAACTGCTGGTGCGTATGTGGCCGGCCAATGGCCCGCTTGCCGACAGCATTCCCGCGCCGGTCAGCGAGATTGCCGCGCAGGTCTCCCGTGTGAAACTGGAACTATCCGACCTTCGCTAGGATTGCATCGATAAAGCCCACAGCTTCGAGGGATGACCAGTCGGCGTCACCGGCCAGCCGGGCGATTTCATTGCCGTCCGGCCCGTAAAGAATGCTGGTCGGAAAGCCCGTGACCCCCGCACCATAGACGATCTCGTAGTTTTCCGGCGGCGCGATATGGAAGGAAATATTGGCTGCGCCAAGCTCGCCGAGCCGTTTGGCGGCATAGTCCTTGTCCTCGCTGCCATCGACGCTGATGGCCACCACCTCGAACCGGTCGCCGCCGCGCGCTTTCTGCAGGGCGCCCAGCGACGGCATTTCGCGCTCGCACGGCGCACACCATGTCGCCCAGAAATTCACCAGCACGGTCTTGCCCTTCCAGGCCGCCAGCGTCACGGGCGTGCCGTCGGCGGCGAACAGGTTGTCGGTTGGTTGCGCCTCGCCAGCGGTCACGAAACTCAGCTTTGCCATATCGCCCGTGGCGTAGCGTTCGAGGGGATTGGACGGGACCTTTCCGCCCGCTGCGCTGATCAGCACATAGACAATTGCGACAAGGGCGACCAAGAAGAGGCCGATAAAAGCTAGGCGGGTCATCAGATACGGTCTCCTGCGTCGGATAAAGGATATGGCAATGAACCAGGGCAAAGGCCAGACGATGTGGGGGGGACGCTTTGCCGCGACCCCGTCCGAGATCATGGACGAGATCAATTGCTCGCTCGATATCGATCGGCGCATGGCCGAGGAAGATATCGCCGGAAGCCGTGCCCATGCTGACATGCTGGCCGAAATGAACATCATTTCCCAGGACGATAATGAGGCGATCCAGTCCGGACTCGACGGCGTTCTGGGCGAACTGCGCGATGGCAGTTTCCCCTACCGCCGCGAGCTGGAAGACATTCACATGAATGTCGAGGCCCGCCTGAAGGAACTGATCGGGGCGCCCGCCGGGCGCCTGCACACGGCCCGCTCGCGCAATGACCAGGTCGTCACCGACTTCCGGCTCTGGACCCGCAGCGCGCTCGACGGGGCAGGGGCGCTGGTCGCCGGCCTGCAGGCCGCGCTCGTCGCGCGCGCCGACGAGCATGCCGCCACCATCATGCCGGGCTTCACCCATCTCCAGACCGCCCAGCCGGTTACCCTCGGCCATCACCTGCTCGCCTATGTCGAAATGACGTCGCGCGATCGCTCGCGCCTCGCTGATTGCGCCGTGCGCTTGAATGAAAGTCCGCTCGGCGCCGCCGCGCTTGCGGGCACCGGCTTTCCGATCGACCGCGACATGACGGCCGAAGCTCTCGGTTTCGCCCGGCCCATGGCCAATTCGCTCGACGCCGTCGCTTCCCGCGATTTCGCGCTGGAGGCGCTCGCCGATCTCTCGATTGCGGCGACGCACCTGTCGCGCCTCGCCGAGGAAATCGTGCTCTGGACCAGCCCCCAGTTCGGTTTCGCCAGTCTCACCGACGCCTGGTCAACCGGCAGCTCGATCATGCCACAGAAGCGCAATCCGGATGCCGCCGAGCTGGTGCGCGCCAAGGCCGCGCTGATCACGGCAAATTTCAGCGCCCTGCAAGGTGCCATCAAGGCGCTGCCGCTCGCCTATGCCAAGGACCTGCAGGACGACAAGCGCCTCACCTTCGAGGCCTTCGACACGTTCAATCTCTGTGTCCGCGCCATGACCGGCATGATCGAGACGATCCGATTCAAGCCGGATGCCATGCGGGCGGCCGCCGCGAAGGGCTTTTCCACGGCCACGGACCTCGCCGACTGGCTTGTGCGCGAACTTGGCCTGCCGTTCCGCGAGGCACACCATATTACCGGCACGCTCGTCGCCAGGGCCGAAGAGAAGGCCTGTGACCTTGCCGAATTGTCACTGGCCGACATGCAGGGTGTCCACAAGGATATCACCCAGGCGGTGTTTGATGTGCTGACGGTTGAGGCGTCTGCCTCATCCCGGACATCTTATGGGGCCACAAGCCCTGTTCGCGTCGCCGAACAGGTGGCACAGTGGAAACAGAGACTGCGACTGGAGTAACACGATGAAACGTCCCCTTTTGCTCGTTGCGGCACTGCTTGCCGCGGGCACCCTTTCGGCCTGTGGCCTGACCGGCGACCTGAAGCGTCCAGCGCCCCTGTGGGGCCATCCGGACGAGGCTATGGATCCGGTTGAGTTGCCGGGCGAAGCCGAATCCGACCTGCCGCCGCTGCCTGAGCGCGAATCGAGTGGAACCCAGGACGCCGATGACGAATTGCTCGGCGGCACCGACGGAAACTGATCATGCAGGGGCCGTTCTCGCGTTCTTGCCGGATCGCGGCAGGTTGCCTTGCAGGCGCGCTCCTGCTTGCCGCCTGCCAGTCAGCTCCGTACAGGGTTACCGCGGCCGCCTCGCCGCTCATGCCGCTTGCGGTTCCGGTCGTGCCGGAGAACCCGGATGGCGAGCGTATCAATCAATGGGGCGGCATCGTGCCGGATACCCTGCCCACCGTTCCCGTCGATGACGGCGGACTCGGCGAAGTGGAATAGTACGAACCTTCATGCATCATTTTACCTATCAGGGCGGAAGCCTCCATTGTGAAGGCGTTGACCTGAACGCCGTGGCTGATGCCGTCGGCACGCCCTGCTACGTCTATTCCTCGGCCACGTTCACCCACCATGCCCAGGTCATCGCCAAGGCATTCGAGGGCCAGGACTGCCTGATCGCCTATTCAGTCAAGGCCAATGGCAACCTCGCTGTCCTGTCGACGCTGGCGCAACAAGGCTGCGGCGCCGACGTGGTCAGCGGCGGCGAAATGCAGCGCGCCCTAAAGGCGGGCATTCCCGCCAGCCGGATCGTGTTTTCCGGTGTCGGCAAGACGGCGCCCGAAATGGACCTCGCGCTTGCCCACGGCATCCACCAGTTCAATGTCGAAAGCGCCGGCGAACTTCGCCTCCTCTCTGCCGTTGCCAGCGCGCTCGGCAAGACCGCGCCGATTGCCCTGCGCGTGAACCCGGACGTCGCCGCCGGCGGCCACCCGAATATCTCGACCGGCAAGAAGGGCGACAAGTTCGGCATCCCGTGGAGCGAAGCGGAAGCCCTTTACGCCGAGGCCGCGACCCTGACCGGCATCGCCGTGGTTGGCGTCGACGTGCACATTGGCAGCCAGATCGGTGATCTCGTGCCGATGCGCGCCGCCTTCGAAAAGATTGTCGGCCTCGCCCAGCGCCTGCGCGCCTCCGGCCACACGATCAGCCGTATCGATGTCGGCGGCGGCCTCGGCATCCCTTACAAGGAGGGTGACGCGCCTGCCCCGCCTTCGGCCTATGCCCGCATGATCGCCGAAGTCATGGACGGCCTTGGCGTCCAGGTCATCCTCGAGCCCGGCCGCGTCATCGCCGGCAATGCCGGTGTCATGCTGACCACGGCGCTGTACGAAAAGCCGGCGCCCGACCGGACCTTCCTGATCCTCGATGCCGGCATGAACGACCTGATGCGCCCGGCGCTCTATGACGCCCACCATGACATCCTGCCGCTGGCCGAACCGGCCCCGGGCGCCGCTCAGGCCACCTATGACGTGGTCGGCCCGATCTGCGAGTCGACCGACAAGTTCGCTGTCGGGCGGCGATTGCCGACGGTCGCCCCGGGTGACCGGCTCGCCTTCATGTCAGCCGGGGCCTATGGCGCGGTGCTGTCTTCGGCTTACAATGCAAGGCCGCTTGTGCCGGAAGTTCTGGTGCACGGCGACAAGTTCGACATCGTGCGGAGGCGTCCGACCTTCGATGAAATGGTTGAGTTGGAGCAGGTACCCGATTGGCTGACCCGGACGGCATGAAGGCGATCAACGCCAAGGTTTCCGCGACATGGCGGAAACTGACGCTGTTTGCGCTTGGCCGCGCGTTCTGGCCGCTATTCGTCTTTGTCAGCCTGTTCTTCGCCATGGCGCTGGCGGGTGTGTTCGACCGGCTCCAGCCGGCCATCGGCGCCGTCATGACGCTGGTCTTCTTACTCGGCGGCGCGCTCCTGCTCATCCGGGGGCTCCGGCGCTTCCAGCCGGTTTCCCGCATCGTTGCGCGCGACGCGCTTGACCGCCAGTCGGACCTGCGCCCGCTGACCTCGCTCACCGACCGTCCGGCCGACCCGTCGCGCGGCGCCCAGAGCCTCTGGCGTCACCATCGCGCCCGGCTCCTGGCCGAGTTGTCCAACCTGCGTCCGCCCTCGCTGCGGGCAGCCTGGAAGGCGCTCGACCCCTATCTCCTCCGCGTCATCCTGCCCGCCGCGCTCGCCGCCATCGCTATCATCGCCTGGAGCGACGCGCCCGGCCGCGTGTCGCGGGCCATCTCGCCGGACTATGGCGCGTTGATGGGCGCCGACGACATGGTGGTCGAGGCCTGGATCACGCCGCCCGAGCATACCGGCCGCGCGCCTATCTTCCTGAAGCCCGGCCTCGACAGCGTGCGCGTGCCCCAGGGGTCCGAAGTCACTCTGCGCACGCAGGCCCATTCTGCCCCGCGCCTCGTCATGAAGGGCCACAAGACCCGCCGGCAGGCCTTTCTCGCCACGCCGGACGGCGCTTACGAGGCCAAGGCGAAAGTGATGGAAGACACGCGTTTGTCCGTGCGCTGGTGGGGCGAACGTGCCGCCTGGAAACTGCTCACCTCGCCGGATGATCCGCCGACTGTCAAATTCGTCGCGATCCCGTCGATCGGGACACAGGACCGGATCGAGTTCACCTGGGGCGCCACCGACGATTATGGCGTCACGAAACTCGAACTCGCCATCACCTTGCGCGAGCCTGACCCCGCCGCGCCTGACGCCGAGGATCGCGTTCCCGTGCCGCTGCCCGGTGTCGCGCCGACCGAAGGTGCCGATACGGTCCAGCTCGACCTGACCCGCCACCGCTGGGCGGGCCTGCCGGTCAATGTCCGCCTGATCGCCACAGATGGGGCCGGGCAGGAGAGCACGAGCGAGACCGTCCCCTTCATCCTGCCGGAAAAGCTCTTCCTCGAACCCATCGCCCGCGTGGCGCAGGAAGTGCGCGTCACCGTCCTGCGCGAGCCCCGTGCCTATGCCGCGCTGGCAAAGAACGAACAGGCCCTGCAGCAGGACGCCCTCAATACCAATGCCGCCAACCGCCTCGCTGCCGCCCCGCCAGGTGTCCAGAAGGCAGCCCTGATGCTGGATGCGGTCACCATGAAGGGCGAGCAATACCTACCCAATATCGCCGCCTTCCTGACCTTCCGTACGGCGCAGGGTGTCCTGTCGGCCGCCAGCACCAAGGCGGAGGCCGATGCCGTCGACCCGCTGCTCTGGGCGCTCGCGCTGAAATCGGAATATGGCAGTTCCGCCGATGCCCTGCGTCGCCTCGAAGCCGCCCGCCGCTCGCTCGAACAGGCCCTGCGCGACGGCGCGTCGGAAGACGAGATCAAGCGCCGCATGGCAGCCTTCCGTGATGCGGCGAATAACTACCTCGCCGCCAAGATGGCCGAGGCCATGGCCAATGGCGGCGAGGCGCCGCCATTGAACGAAGACGGGCAGGCCGCCGCGGGCGGCCCGAATCTCGGCGGGCAGGATTTCGAGGACATGCTGCAAGCCCTTCAGGACCTGACCGAAACCGGCGCCAGCGACCAGGCCCGCCAGCTGCTCTCCGACATTACCAACATGCTGCAGAACCTCGAATTCCAGAAGGGCGGCGGGGCCGGCAAGGGCATGCCTGGCATGCCGGGAGAGAAAGCCGAGAACGAGGACGACGTGCCGCCGGAAGAGCAGGAACTCACCGATGCGATGAAACGCCTGTCGGATATCCTGCGAGAACAGCGCCAGCTGAACGACGATACGCTGGCCCAGGAACGCGGCGAACGCCCCGGCGAGCAACCGGGTGAGGGCACCGAGCCCGGAGAGCAGGCAGGCACACAGCCGGGCCAGCAGCCCGGCGGCCAAGACCCGACCGGCAACCAGCAGGCCGGCAATGGTTCGCAGGCAGGCGAGACACCGGGCACGGGTTCGGGCGAAACTGATTCCGCTGAAAATGGCGAAACGGGCTCGGGCCCCGGCCAGAGCCCCTCCGAACAGACGCTTGCCGAACGCCAGGCCCGCCTCGGCGAACTGGTCGAGAAACTGGCCCGCGAGAAGGGCCTCGGCCAGGGCGGCGAGTCCGGCGAGAACGCGCTCGAAGGCCGGATCGATCCGGATGCGCTGGAAGACATCCGCCGGGCCCAGCGCCGCGCCGAGGATGCGCTGGCACAGGGCAATGAACGCCGCGCCGCCCGCAACCAGGAACTCGCCACCCAGCTCCTGTCGGAACAGTCCGGCAGTCTTGCCAAGGCGCTCGACGACGTCCGCGCCGCCCGCTCAGGCGAAGGCGACCCCGGCAATGCAACCGATCCGTTCGGCCGCAATGCCTCGGGCGGCGGCAGCAATGGTGAGAACGTCAACATCCCCGACGCCGGTGAACGCCAGCGCGCCAAGGACATTCTCGACGAGCTGCGCCGCCGCTACAATGACGCCGAAGACGAGGAAGAGCGCGAATACCTGCGCCGCCTGCTCGAACGCTTCTGATCTTGCGCGCAGGCGTCAAGCCTGCCTTGATACGGGAAAAATCAGGAGGATCCGTGATGGCACAGCGTTGGAACTATTCACACGGCCTGAAGGACATCGGCAATGGCCTCTATGCCTGGCTCCAGCCGGATGGCGGCTGGGGCTGGTCCAATGCCGGCCTGATCGTGGACGGCGACCAGTCTTTGCTGGTCGACACATTGTTCGACATGAAGCTCACCGCTGACATGCTGAAGGCGATGGGCGACGCTACCGGCCTTGCGCCGGACGATATCGGCATCATCGTCAACACGCATGCCAATGGCGACCACACCCACGGCAATGGCTGCTGCCAGCATGCCGAGATTATCGCGTCCGAAGCCAGCGCGCGCGAAATGGAAGAGGTCAGTCCGGCTTTGCTCGCCCAATTGCTGAAAATGGCGCCGGAGATGGGTGCAGCCGGGGCCTATTTTTCCGAGATTTTCGGCATGTTCGATTTCGCCGGCGTCACGGAACGCGCCCCCACGCGCACCTTCTCCGGCCAGCTCGACCTCAAGGTCGGCGACAAGGCGGTGGAGCTGATCGAGGTCGGCCCGGCGCACACGGCAGGCGACGTGCTCGTGCATGTCCCGTCAGACCGCGCCGTGTTCACAGGTGACATCCTGTTCATTGACGGCACGCCGCTGATGTGGGCCGGCCCCGTCGCCAACTGGATCCGGGCCTGTGACAGGATCTGCGACATGGATATCGACGTTCTCGTGCCGGGTCATGGTCCGATCACGGACAAGGTGGGCGTGCGCCGCGTTGCGGACTATTTGAACTATATCGATGCCGAGGCCCGCAAGCGGTTCGATGCCGGGATGGAAGTGCGCGAAGCCGCCCTCGATATCGCGCTCGGCGACTATGCCAATTGGGGCGACGCCGAACGCATCGCCGTCAATGTCGATTCGCTCTACCGGGAGTATCGCGGCGACGGAGTCTTCACCCCCGTCCTTGGCCTCTTCGCTTTGATGGCGGATACACGCGACGCGATGCGGAAGTAGGGCGGTGTAGGGCACGATGCTCCGTTGCGGCTCTCATCCTGGGCGACGTCGAAGGATGAGGCCCTCAGTTCAGGACTTGCGCTCCGCTACCGGTTCGCCCCCGGCACCCATTTGATGTCATCCACGCCATTATTGTTCGCCACGCGGCCGGTCACGAACAGCCAGTCCGACAGGCGGTTAGCATAGGCCAGCGCCTCGGGGCTCACTACCTCGTCTTCCATGCCAGACAGTTCGGCAATCTGGCGCTCGGCCCGGCGGCAGAGGGTGCGGGCAACATGCAGCTGCGCGGCGAGCGGGCTGCCGCCCGGCAGGATGAAACTGTCCAGCGGCGCGATGTTCACATTCATCGCGTCGATCTCGGTCTCGAGGCGTTTGACCTGCGGCTTGACAATGCGCAGCGGCGTCCATTCCAGCTTGTCGCCCCGGTCCGGCGTCGCGAGATCCGCGCCAAGGTCGAACAGGTCGTTCTGCACCCGGCGCAGCGCGGCAAGCATGTCGCCCTCGGCATGCAGTGCGGCCACGCCCAGCGCCGCGTTCACCTCGTCCACCGTGCCATAGGCGGCGACGCGCGGATGCCACTTGTCCAGCGGTTCGCCGGTCGACAGGCGGGTTTTGCCCTTGTCGCCGGTCTTTGTATAGATCTTGTCGAGCTTGACCATGACAGGCCTCCTAGAATCCGATCTTGAACGCCCCGGCCAGCGCGCCGAGCGCAACGAGGATCGCGATCACGATGGCCTGCACGAAAATGCGCAACCGCATCAGCTTGTTCGAGCGGCTCGCCTGATTCTCGTCCGTCCGGACAAGGTTGGCGATGCCGAGGCCGAGCACGATCACGAGGGCCGCGATACCGATATAGAAGGCGATGGACAGGAAGAGTTGCATATGTGGCGCCTTTCCGGCTGTGTCAGCGGTCTATATGGACCCGGAAGCCCCGAACGGCCATGCGCAAAGGGTCGCGCCGCACTGCCCCGTATCAGTGTCCGTCCTCGATCCGCGCCGCGAGGGCTTCGATGCGCGCGGCGGCTTTCGACAACACGTCGGCCACTTTTTTCTCCGTCTCGGCGACGCCGGGAACGGCCTTTCGCGCCGCATCCAGCTCGTCTAGCAGTGCCAGCGCTGCGATCAGCAGCAGGCGTTCCTCGCCAATATCGCCGACCGCGCCGGCAATCTGGTCCACCCGTGCGTTCAGCTGCTCCGACAGTTTCTGGATCCGGGTCTCCTGCCCGGGCGCGCAGGCGACGGAATAGGCCCGGCCGCGCAAGGTAATGTCCGCTTTCGCCATCTATTCCGGCTCTTCCTGTACGTATCCGCCATCCTTGCCGAGGGCCGCGCGGACCTCTTCGATGGCGGCGCCAAGGGCCTCGCTCGCCTCGTCGGCCAGCGCTTGCAATTCCTCCTCGCGGGCGAGTGAGCCATCCAGCTCTTCGGCCATGCGGGCGCGGTCTTCAGCCAGTGCAGCCAGTTCCGCGCGCATCACCGCCGGGTCGCCAGTTCGCGACATGAGCGAGTCGAGCGCGCCCTCGAGGCGCGTCAGGGCCGCATCAAGACGGCGGGCAGATGGATCAAGGTCGGTCATATCATCAATGAACTAACGGTATTGCAGCCATCCGCCAAGCGGCTTGACGTTGTCGCGGGAGTCTGGCCTACGACGATTGAAGTTTTTTGGAGATAGCAGAATGGCTGTGACAAACCGGGATATGGCGAATGCCATCCGCGCCCTGTCGATGGATGCAGTGGAGGCGGCCAAGTCTGGCCATGTCGGATTGCCGCTTGGCATGGCCGATGCGGCCACGGTCCTGTTCCGCAAATTCCTGAAATATGACCCCACTGATCCGACATGGGCAGACCGCGACCGTTTCGTCCTGTCAGCCGGGCACGGCTCGATGCTGGTCTATTCGCTGCTCCATCTCACCGGTTACAAATCCGTCAGCCGCGACGACATCCGCAATTTCCGCCAGATGGGCGCTTCCACGCCGGGCCACCCGGAGAATTTCCACACAGTCGGCGTCGAAACCACGACCGGCCCGCTCGGCCAGGGCATCGCCACCGCTGTTGGCATGGCCATTGCCGAACGCCACCTCAATGCCCGCTTCGGCGACGACCTTGTCGACCACAAGACCTATGTCATCGCAGGCGACGGCTGCCTCATGGAAGGCATCAGCCAGGAAGCTATCACGCTCGCCGGCCACCTCAAGCTGAACCGCCTGATCGTCCTGTTCGACGACAACCACGTTACCATCGATGGCAGCATCGGCCTGTCGGACAATACCGACCAGTGCGCCCGTTTCGAGGCCTCCGGCTGGGTCACCCGCAAGGTTGACGGCCATGACGAGAAAGACGTCACCGCCGCGCTGAAATGGGCCCAGACCCAGAAAAAGCCGGTCTTCCTCGCCATCAAAACCATTATCGGCTTCGGCGCGCCCAAGCTTGCCGGCACCGGCAAGGCGCATGGTGGCCCCTATGGCCCCGACGAGATTGCCGGCATCCGCAAGAATATCGACTGGCCCCACGCCCCGTTTGAGGTGCCAGCCGCCATTGAAACCGCCTGGGCAAAAGCCGGCGCGCGCGGCAAGCCGGAACGCGACGCCTGGAAGAAACGCCTCACCGCCTCTCCGAAAAAGGCTGAGTTCAACGTCGCCATCGCCGGCCGCCTGCCGAAAAATCTCGGTAAGGCGCTGATCAAGCACAAGAAGGCCGTTGCCGAAGGCGGCGAGACCAAGGCGACCCGCCAGTGGAGCGGCGCTGCGCTGGAAGTCATCACCGGCCTTGTGCCTGAAATGATCGGCGGCTCGGCCGATCTCACCGGCTCGAACAATACCCAGACCTCGCACACCACCGCGCTCACGCCTGACACATGGGGCGGGCGCTACATCCATTACGGCGTACGCGAGCATGCCATGGCCGCAGCGATGAACGGCATGTCGTTGCATGGCGGCATCATTCCTTATTCCGGCACCTTCCTCGTGTTCGCCGATTACAGCCGGGCTGCGATTCGCCTCGGCGCCCTGATGGGCACGCGCGTCATCCATGTCATGACCCATGATTCCATCGGCCTCGGCGAAGACGGCCCCACGCACCAGCCGGTCGAACAGGTCGCCAGCCTTCGCGCCATGCCTAACATGCATGTCTTCCGCCCGGCTGACGGCGTCGAGACGGCTGAGTGCTGGGAACTCGCGCTCGAGAATGCGACAGGCCCCGCCACGATGGCCCTCACCCGCCAGGGCCTTAAGCCCGCCCGCACCGTGCACACGGACGAAAACCTCTCGGCCAGGGGCGGCTATGTCCTGTCGGACTGCAAGGGCAAGGCGCAGGCGGTCATCATCGCCACCGGTTCGGAAGTCGAAATCGCGCTTGCCGCGCAGGACCAGCTGGCGAAAGACGGCGTGAAGGTCCGTGTCGTCTCGATGCCCTGCATGGAACTGTTCGAAGCGCAGGACGCGAAATACCAGCAGGCCACCCTCGGCGGCGACGTGCCGCGCGTCGCGGTCGAAGCTGGCGTCCGCTTCGGCTGGGACCGCTGGATCGGCCATGATGGCGGCTTTGTCGGCATGGACAGCTTCGGCGCCAGCGCGCCGTACAAGGAACTCTACAAGCATTTCGGCATCACCGCCGAAGCGGTTGCAGAAGCCGTCAAGGCGCGGGTCTAGGCACCCGCGCTCACACCGGTTGCCGGAAACGATCCACCGCAATCGCTTCGCCCGGTTGCCTGTGCCCGGCCAGCAGGCGCTCGGTCAGGCGCTGGTAGTGCTGGATGAAACCGGCGACCCAGTCGCGCCGCGCCGCGTCCAACGTGCCGGGCGCGAGGCCCAGAGTCGTCTCTTCCTGTTCGATCCGCCAGTCATGCACCGCCGCAAAGCCCGGCGCATCGAGATAGATAAACGCGTCGGCCATGTCCCACAGGCGCGCATACGGCCCGGCCAGTTGCGCCTCCTGGTAAGTCCGCCACGTGCCGTCGGCATCGCTCGCCTCCACCGCATTGAGCGGCGGGGCCGCCGTCGTTGTCGGGTCTGCCGCCACGCCCAATAACCAGCCTTCGAGGAAGATCACGCGCGGCGCGCCCCGCACCACGGTCCACTCGACCGGTGGGCGCCTGTCGTCAGCCCCCTTGTCAAATACCGGCACACGCATGGGCTTGTCCGGCCCGGCCGCCATCAGGCGCGTCAGCGTCTCCATCAACAGCGCCACATCATGCGTGCCCGGCGGCCCGCGTGTGGCGAACAGGGGATGCACGTCGCGGGCAAGCGCGTCCCGTTCGGCCCTGGTCAGGTAGAAGTCATCCAGCGCCAGCGCGACCGATCCCGCAATCGCCTCTGTCAGCGTGGCCATGGCGGTCGACTTGCCGACGCCCTGCGGCCCGGCAATGAAGATGATCTGCGCGCCCGCGTCGACCGTCCGGGAGGCAAGTCCCAGCAACCGGTCTGCCAGCGGCGTCATGCCCTTGCGTCCTTCTTCGTCCCCCGCACGCTCAGGAAGCTCAGCACCCACAGGCAGACGGACATGCAAAGCGCCAGGATCGCATTGCCGTGCCATCCGGCCCGGTCATAGGCCGCCGTCCCGGCCCAGCTCGCCGCGCCGCCGCCGATGAACATCATCACGATGTAGACCGTCATCAGGCGCGTGCGGATCTCCGGCGCCTTGTTCAGGAAGGTCATGCGGTTGCAGATATCGATCAGCGGCCCGCCGACATTCATGATCACGATCGGGATCATCAAGAGCCACAGGCTGCCCCCGAAGAAGAACAATAGCGACACGCCGAACAATTGCGTCGAGGCCACGACCAGCCGCGCCCGGCGCGGGCCCACCCTGTCGGCCCATGCACCAAGACGCGGCGTGGTGAACAGGTTGAAGATCGCAAACAGGGCCAGGTAGCCGACCACGTCGACGCCATAGCCCATCTCCGGGCTGGTCAGGTGCAGGCCCAGGCCCATCCAGATCGACAGGAAAATGCCGAAGCCCAGCGCCTGGATCGTGCCTGACAGCAGGATTTCGGGATTCTGGCGAATGATCGGCCCGATCGACAGGAGCAGCCCGGCATAGCTCTGGCCCGGTGCGGCGACGGTGCGGGAATCGCGCTTCTCCATGATCAGGGGCAGCGCCACGCTCACCGCCAGCATCAGCGCCGCGGCCACGAAATACACGCTGCGCCAGCCCAGATACTGCCCCATCACGCCCGCGCCCGCCCGCGCCAGCAATATGCCGGCAATGATGCCCGTCGTGATGATCGCCGTCGCCTTGCCTAGGTCGCCCGGCGCCACGCGTTTCGACACATAGGTCGGCAACAGATAGGGCGCGATGGTGAAGAAGCCGAGCACGGTCGAGCCCGCCACGAACAGCCAGTATTCCCGCGCGAACGCCATCACCGCCACCGACACGAACTGCGCCGCGACAAAGATTGATGTCAGCCGCCGGTTGCTCACCCAGTCGCCCAGCGGCAGCAGCAGCAATATGCCCAGCGCCAGCGCGATCTGGTTGAACGCCGGTACCATGCCGATCATCGCATGGCTGATGCCGAAATCGTCGGCCACGACCGCGATGATCGGGTGGATATAATAGGCATTCGCCGTCACCACGGCGGTTGCGGCCGACAGGACGTAAAGGTCTGGAGTGGACAAGTGTTTCGGCGGAGTGGGCTCAGCTATCGGAGCGGGTTCGGGCGGTTGATCCATCCCTTACTCCAGCCCGATTGCCCGTCCGGCGCAAGCCATCACCGCGAGGCAAGCCGCCGCAGGCTGGGTCTTCATGCGCCCCGGTGCAAGCCATGCGCCCGGGCGCGGGCATGTATCCTGATCGGCGATTACAAGGCCGATCGGCAAAGATATTCTCTCAGTGTGCGGAGTCCAGCATCACAATTCGGACACGATCTGGAACGACATGAAGGCCGTCCAGATTGGGGTCGAACATGGGTTTTGAGATACTACTGATCGCGGCAGGCCTGTGCGGGCTGTTTTTCGGTGGCGAGCTTCTGTTGCGCGGTGCCGTAACGATCTCCCGGAATATCGGTATCTCGGAATTGCTGATCGGCCTGACCATTGTCGGTTTCGGCACCTCCATGCCCGAGCTGCTCGTCTCCGTGAAAGCGGCCATGGGCGGGCAGCCCGGGATTGCCATAGGCAATGTCGTCGGGTCGAACATCGCCAATGTCATCCTGATCGTGGCCCTGGCGGCTTTCGTGCGACCGCCCGAAAGCTGGAGCCGCTCGGTCAGGCGGGACGCACTTGTCATGATCGCGGCGTCCGTGGCGCTGCTCGCGTTGGCCGCGTTTGGCCTTGTATCCCGTCTGGCAGGCGGCGCGCTTGTCGCTGCCCTCGCCGCATATCTCGTGTTCGCCCTTCGCCAGGAACGTGCCACGCCAGGCGCCAGCGTGGAGGCGGAGGCAGGGACGGCCCGGCCACCGGCAAGCTTTCCGGTCGCGATCGCAAGCCTGCTCGGCGGTTTCGTGGTCCTGTTCCTGGGTGCCGGATGGCTAGTCGACGGTGCCACCGCCATTGCCCGCCAGTCCGGAATATCCGAGGCCGTAATCGGCCTGACGATTGTTGCCGTTGGAACCAGCCTGCCGGAACTCGCAACATCCGTCCTGGCAGCCTTTCGCGGCAAGACCGATGTCGCGCTCGGAAACATTGTCGGGTCCAACATATTCAACATTCTGGGCATTCTGGGGGTCGCCAGCCTGATTGCGCCGATTCCGGTCGCCGACCAGTTCCTGCGCTTCGACATTCCCGTGATGCTGGCCATCGCAATCCTGTTCGGGGCCGCGCTGGTGTTTGCCCGGAAAATCGGCCGGATACCTGCGACGGCCATGCTCCTGGCCTATGGTGCCTACGTGTTTGCCCAGTTCACGCCGGGGGCCATCTAGTCTCGCTCGCCTCTCCGCGCCCTGGCGGCCCGAAAACAACCGCCGTCACGCGGCTTCCGGAAATCTTGTCCCACACCTCCGCCGCCGGAATATACTAGGCGGCATGAACCCGCTCCACGCGCGCCTCTATGCCTATGTCATGGTCCTGTTCTGCGGACTTATGTAGCAGACGCACCAAAATCGAGACGCAGCCGCGCTGCCCTAGGGGGCGGGGATGATTAGGGGGGTGTTGGCGTTGCTTCTATTCCTCGTCTGGTCGAGCATAAACCTGAAGGCTTCCGGTGAGGACATTTTCCTCGTGGGTACTGAAGTATTCGGGAGGGTTGATATTACTAGCAAAGAAGTGGGTTTTGTCATAAGCGCCGAACACAGTCGTGTACGTGACAACTCCCGCCACGCTTATCAAATGCGCCGGGCTAATGCGGCCAGAAAGATCAAACCCATCCAGAGTCCAATCGGCGGAAAACACCTCGCTTCCTTCGGCTGGTATCACGCGGTTAACCGCATACTGATCTCGCGCAATCCGTTCTGTACTTTGGTTGTTTATAAGGACGGACTGGAGCCCAATATCCATTTTTGTGACAATAGCGGGAGAGTGCCCGACGTTTTTAACATTGATAAACACAAAGAGTTTGCCTTCTTTAGCAGGCTGCTGAAAAAGTCCTCGTTTTAGCCTGCGAAGCATGATTCTCTTGTTCGCATGCAAGGGAGGCATGGATGCGCGGTGAGGATCGGATAACAGATCAGTTGTTTTCATATGTGAGC